>Ga0208792_1000005_pt1 | contig 320023 bp, 267 predicted proteins | sample 14_taG_FD_184087 | JGI IMG/M metagenome (GOLD analysis project Ga0208792, IMG submission 184087) | Marine viral communities from the Subarctic Pacific Ocean - 14_ETSP_OMZ_AT15311 metaG (SPAdes) (version 2) | ecosystem: Environmental > Aquatic > Marine > Oceanic | place: Pacific Ocean...
TCGCCATTACGGTCGTAATTGCCGCCGTTAGCGTAGTTTTACCGTGATCTACGTGTCCAATCGTTCCCACATTTACATGCGGCTTGGTGCGTTGAAAGGTCTCTTTTGCCATGTCTTTGTCTTGTTTTTATTAAATTTCTTTATGATTGACTTTCGATAATTTCCTGAGCAATCTTTTCAGGAACAGCAGTGTACTCTTCGAATTCCATTGAGTAAACCGCACGACCTTGAGTCAAAGATCTAACGTCAGTTGAGTAACCGAACATTTCTGAAAGAGGAACATGTGCTTTCACAACAGAACCATCATTTCGGTTGTCCATACTCTGAATGATACCACGACGACTGTTAAGGTCACCAATAACATCACCCATATATTCTTCCGGAGTAGTTACTTCTACTTTCATAACCGGCTCAAGTAGTTGAGGCTTCGCTTTTTTAGCTGAATTTCTAAATCCTAGCTTAGCTGCAAGCTCAAAACTTAATTGATCAGAATCCACATCGTGATAAGAACCATCAAAAAGTCTTACACCAACGTTTTGCACAGCGTAGTTAGCTTGAATACCATTTTCTAACGCTGCTTTGAATCCTTTTTGAACTGAAGGGATAAATTCTCTAGGAATATTACCACCTACAATCTCATTGATGAACATAAATCCATCTTCTTCTGAAATACGATCCTTTTTACCATCGTAATCAGCAAAATATTCGATCGGAGCAATTTCAAACTGGATATCTGCGAATTTACCACGTCCACCAGATTGCTTTTTGTAAAGTTCTCTGTGCTCAACTGCTTTAGAGATAGTTTCTCTGTAAGATACCTGAGGAGCACCAACATTTGCTTCAACTTTGAATTCACGCTTAAGACGATCAACAATGATCTCCAAGTGTAACTCACCCATTCCGGCAATAGTAGTCTGACCAGTTTCATCGTCAGTTCTAACCTGGAATGTTGGATCTTCTTCCGCAAGTTTTTGAAGTCCGGCAGAAAGTTTCTCACTGTCAGCTTTAGTTTTTGGCTCAACAGCAAGCTTGATCACCGGCTCAGGGAATGTAATCTGCTCAAGAATAACAGGATCATCAAGATCACAAAGTGTATCACCAGTATAAACTTCTTTCACACCAACTACAGCAACAATATCACCAGCTTGAGCGACTTCAATATCTTTCTTAGAGTTTGCGTGCATTTCAAGTAGACGCCCAACTCTTTCTTTATTTCCTGTTGAAGAATTCAATACATATGATCCTTTTTCCAATGTACCTGAGTACACTCTGGCAAAAGTTAACTTACCAACGTAAGGATCAGTCATAATTTTGAATGCAAGTGCTGAAAAAGGAGCGGTAACATCAGCTTCTCTCACTACTTCTTCTTCAGTATGCGGCTTAACACCTTTTACTGCCTGAACATCTAGCGGAGATGGCATAAAAGAAATAACTCTATCCAACATTGCCTGCACACCTTTATTCTTCAGTGCAGTTCCACACATTACTGGAGTAATATCTTTTGCAATAGTTGCTTTTCTGATGGCTGCAAGAATTTCATCTTCTGAAATCTCTTCTTCCATCAGATACTTTTCCATCAATGATTCATCATGATCAGCAATAGCCTCGATCAATTGAACTCTATACTCTGCAGCTTTGGTTGCAAGATCTTCTGGAATATCAATTTCGTCGTATTTTGCGCCAAGAGATGCATCATCCCAAACAATTCCTCTCATGTTGATCAAATCAACAACGCCTTTGAAGTTCTCTTCAGAACCAATAGGAATTTGAATTGGAATCGGGTTAGCATTTAATTTCTCGTCTAGTTGACCAACTACATTATAGAAGTCAGCTCCGGTACGGTCCATTTTATTAACAAATGCCATACAAGGAACTTTGTACTTGTTAGCCTGACGCCATACAGTCTCAGACTGAGGCTGAACAGCACCTACAGAACAAAGCACAAAAACAGCTCCATCAAGAACACGCAATGAACGCTCTACTTCTACAGTAAAGTCAACGTGACCAGGGGTGTCAATAATATTAATACGGTGATCTTTCCAGATACAGTGAGTTGCAGCAGAAGTAATGGTAATACCACGCTCTTGCTCTTGCTCCATCCAGTCCATAGTTGCAGCTCCATCGTGCACTTCACCAATACGGTGACTACGACCGGTGTAAAAAAGAATACGCTCAGTAACTGTGGTTTTTCCGGCATCGATATGAGCCATAATACCAATGTTACGCGTTCTGCGCATCTTGTCGATAACTTTTGGGTCTTGTTGTTTTACTTCTGCCATGATAATCTTGAAATACTATTAAAATCTAAAGTGAGCGAATGCTTTGTTTGCTTCTGCCATACGGTGGACTTCGTCTTTCTTACGAACTGCTCCACCTTCATTGTTTGAAGCATCCATCAATTCACGAGACAATCTCAATGACATTGACTTATCGTTTCTAGAACGAGCAGATCTTATCAACCACCTCATCCCTAATGCAGTACCACGCTCTTGGCGAACTTCCATAGGAACCTGATACGTCGCTCCACCAACTCTGCGAGATTTAACTTCTACAACCGGAGTTGCATTCTGCATTGCTGACTTAAAAATGTCTATACCGGTTTCGCCGGTTTTCTCTTCAATAATTTCAAATGCCTGATAAACAATTTTTCGAGCAACGTTCTTTTTACCGTCTCTCATCAAGTTGTTTACAAAACGTGTAATTAGCTTATCCTCAAAAATTGGATCCGGCTGTACATCTCGTTTTTCTGCTGTCTTTCTACGCATCGTCGGTCAATCTAAAATTCTAGTTTTACCCTCTTGGGCGTTTAGTTCCGTACAAACTACGGCTTTGAGTTCTTCCATCTACACCTGCAGTATCAAGTGTACCACGGATTATATGGTATCGCACACCAGGTAAATCCTTCACACGCCCACCACGAATAAGCACAATACTGTGCTCCTGCAGGTTGTGACCTTCACCCGGAATGTATGCTGAAACTTCAATTCCATTAGTTAAGCGAACACGAGCTACTTTACGAAGAGCTGAGTTCGGCTTTTTAGGGGTAGTTGTGTAAACTCGAGTACAAACGCCACGCTTTTGAGGGCACCCCTGCATTGCAGGAGCAGTTGTCTTTCGAGTCTTGCTTTTTCTACCTTTTCGAATAAGTTGTTGTATAGTTGGCACGGTTCAAATTGTTTGGTTATTGCCATCAAATCTAGAGCTTGCAAATATATAGCTTTTTTCTGTACTTCTAAAAATAATTCTAAACATTATTTCTTAAATATTTCAGAATACCTCGTGAAACATCAAATTAAAGGATTTTCTTTTCTATGTTGCTTCATTAATTTATTAACTGATACATAACATTATATCAATTGAGTATTGCAACACTACCTGGTTTAAGCACTAAACGGTTGGACGCTCTCGCTACTGAAGGCATCCGTACTGAAAGGGATCTGCTCGACTTTTTCCCCCGCCGTTATCTGGACAGAAGTAATGTCCAAAAGATAAACCACCTGATGGGATCGGGTGAAGAAGTTACTGTAGTTGGTAAAGTAGTAAATCTTCAGGAAGTAGGATTTAAAAGAAGTAAAAGACTGGAAGTTGCCATCAATGATGGAACCGGAATTGTTAAGGGAGTTTGGTTTCGCGGGGCTACCTATTTCAAGAAGATATTTAAGGAAGGCGATCTGGTTGCTTTTTTTGGTCCCGCTAAACGATACGGTAAGTCCATCACCATTGCTCATCCTGAAGTTGACAAACTTTCTGAAGAGGGTGATGTCAGCAATTTCTCCAAAATTGTTCCAATATATCCCGGCAATAAAGAGTTCAGCAAAACCCGTCTTACCAATAAAATTGTAGCAGGTTGGATTGAGACACTTCTGAATCAGATTACTATTACTGAATTTTTACCGGAAGATCTTGTAAAGGAAATGAAATTTCCATCCAGAGCTGAAGCTTACAGAATGATCCACTTTCCGGAAGATCATTCTGAGCACAAAAGAGCCTTGAACCGATTTAAGTTTGAAGAACTCTTTCTTTTTGAAATGAGTATGGAAAAAATTCATCACACCGTAGAAGAAAGAAAATCAGGTCATATTTTCTCAGAAACCGGAAACTACACATCCAAATACTTTAATGAGCTCCTACCCTTTCAGCTTACAGAAGGACAAGTGTCTTGCCTAACCGATATTAAAAAGGATGTCCGATCCGGAAAACAAATGAATCGACTTATTCAAGGCGATGTGGGTGCCGGAAAAACCATTGTGGCAATCGGTGCTTTATTGATGGCATTGGATAACGGATTCCAAACTGCATTTTTGGCTCCAACAGAAATTCTCGCTGAGCAACATTATCGAACACTTGCCGAGCATTTAAAAGGATTAGATATCAATGTTCGATTGCTTGTTGGTGGACAAAAATCAAAACTACGAATGGATGTACTCACAGACCTTGAAGGTAGTGGATGTCAGATCGTGGTTGGAACGCATGCTATCATTCAGGAAGATGTAAGATTTCACAAACTCGGACTTGCCGTTATTGACGAACAACATCGTTTTGGAGTGAAGCAAAGAGCCGAACTTCTGAATAAAGGCTCTCATCCACATATATTAGTGATGAGTGCAACTCCTATCCCCCGCTCTTTGGCGATGACGGTTTATGCTGATCTGGATATTTCCATCATCAAAGGATTACCTGCCGGAAGAAAGCCGATCAAAACCGCTATCCGCGGAAACAAAAAAAGAGAAGGTGTCTGGGATTTTGTTCGAACCGAAGTTAATGATGGCGGTCAGGTTTATGTGATCTATCCATTGGTGGAAGAATCTGAAGCTTTAGATCTTAAAGATGCTACCGCGGGCTATGAAAATATCAAAAAGCGATTCCCAAATTTTAATGTTGGGCTATTGCATGGCAGAATGAAAAGCGATGAAAAAGATGCCGTTATGAAAGCATTCATTGCTAATGAAATTCAGATTTTGGTTTCTACAACTGTAATTGAAGTGGGTGTGGATGTACCAAACGCTTCAGTGATGATCATTGAACATGCTGAACGATTCGGATTATCACAACTTCACCAGCTTAGAGGGAGAATTGGTCGTGGCGAGCGACAAAGTTATTGCATTCTTATGCCTGACGTTAAAGTGAGCAAAGCCGGAGCATTTCGTCTTAAAACTATGGAAGAAACAAACGATGGATTTAAGATTGCCGAAGCCGACCTCAAACTTCGTGGTCCCGGTGACTTTCTCGGAACCAAACAAAGCGGGCTACCTGATTTTAAAGTAGCTGATATAGTAGAAGATCAATTCATTTTAGCACAAGCAAAAGAAAAGGCTAAAGTATTGATCCAAAAAGATGCTGATCTTGACTTACCGGAGCATCAATCACTCAAAAAGATCTTTGAACCTTATCACAAAGAGAAGGCTGAGTTTTACGGGATGGGGTGATTATCTATCAAATAATATTTAGCGGGTTTATTCTTTACTTCAGACGATGAATACCTGAATTCTTTCTTGAAACTAGCGAAAGAATAACCGATAAATGTTTTAAAGATGATTTTTTTCGGGCTTCGTATACCAACTCCAACCTATATGAAGCATAAACCCGCCTCACCTTTGACCTAATAATCTCTATTTCAATGATTTCTTGTAACACAATTATTTACAGTATTTATTAATCTATATTTTACATTTGATTATTATATTAACTTTAGTTTTCACTTTAGATACCACTTTATTTTAAATTCAAAACCTTTGTTATGAACGAAAAATCACCCACTTTACTCCCTATAACTATAAAAAAGTGGGTGGCTTTCGCTTCACTTTTTATTTTTGTTCTATTCCCATCCATCTCCTTTGCTCAGTTTGCCGGTGGAAGCGGAACTCAAGGTGATCCTTTTCAAATCAGTACTTTGGAGCACCTTCAAAATATGAAAAATAATCTGGGTGCTAATTTTATTCTTATTAATGATATAAATGCAGCCCGCACCGATACAATGAACAACGGTGATGGTTTCGAACCAATTGGAAATATTTCCAACAAATTTACCGGCAGCTTTAATGGTCAATTTTATACAATTGACAGCCTTTTTATTGATCGTTCATCGTTTGTAGGTTTGTTCGGATATATAGAAAATGCCACTATCTCAAATGTTCTTTTAACCAATGTGAATATTTCGGGGTTTTCAAATACAGGTACTATTGTAGGGGAAGATCGCTTTGGAGTACTATCTAATATTTCAGTAACAGGTAGAGTATCAGGAAATTCAGCAACCGGGGGATTGATTGGTCGATCTTTAGGTGCTATTAATAATTGCTTTACAGATGTATCTGTTTCTGGAAGTACTTACTCAGGTGGAATTGTAGGAAGAGGATCGACAAATATTTCAAATAGTTTTGCTTTAGGTAATGTTCACGCTTCAAACAGAGATGCGGGTGGTTTAATAGCTTTGAGTGGAGGAGTTATCACTAATTCGTATTCCAAAGGGTCTGTAACGAGTGCCGGAACAAAAGGTGGTTTAGTAGGTCGTATTTCCGGAGAAAACGCAAATGTAGTTAACAGCTTTTGGGATGTTCAAACATCCGGACTAACAAGTTCTAACGGTGGGGAAGGCAAAACCACAGCTGAAATGAACGATCCTTTTACCTATCAACATGCAGATTGGGACATTTACTCAGTTTGGGCAACACTTCCCGACTCAAATTCCGGATATCCAATTTTACGCATTTTCCAAGATTTTCAAGTTTCAGCTAATGCTCCTGTTGCTTCTAATCTATATATATCAGGAGCTATTGAAGTAGATAGTATGTTGGCATTAGCATACGATTATTCTGATGCTGACAGCGACCCTGAATACATTCCGGAAATCCAATGGTATCGTTCATCGGATGTTGCAGGTACCAATCGAACACTTATTGAAGGCGCCAACGACACAACTTACACCATAACCGGAGCTGATAGAGCCCACTATATCGGCGTTGAAGTTATTCCTCATGATCTTACTGCTGCAGGCTCTCCTGTTATGAAGTTTACTCCACAAAGTGTGGCTTCTATTTTTGCGGGAGGTTTAGGAACCGAAAATGATCCATTTCAAATTGAAACTATCGATCAATTACAAAACATCAACACAGGTTTAGAATCGTTTTATATCCTGAATAACGATATCAATGCTGCTGTTACTTCAACATGGAACAGTGGAGCCGGTTTTGTTCCTATCGGAAATAACAGCACTTCTTTTTCGGGTAAATTTGATGGAGCCGGCTTTACAATTGACAGCCTTTTTATAGACCGTATTTCAGAAGACTTGATCGGGTTATTTGGTGTTACTTCAGCATCTTCAATGGTAACAAATACTCAATTAACAAATGCGGATGTGAAAGGTCAGCTTAGAACGGGTGCTCTTGTTGGAAAAAATAACGGGACTGTTATGAAAAGTTATTCCGAGAATACTACAATCCAATCCAATGATTACGCAGGAGTTTTAATTGGAGAAAATACCGGTTCTGTTTCGCAATGTTATGCAACAGGTGATATTCAAGCTAATTCTGCAATTGGCGGATTAGTAGGACACAATAATCAAGGACACATTGCCCTTTGCTATGCAAATGTCCATGTAATGGGTAACACTCAGTCCGGAGGTCTGGTAGGTTTAAAGGATGATGGTTCTATCGATCAAAGTTACTCCATTGGTTTGGTTGACAACGGAACAAGCGCTATTGGTGGTTTAGTTGGTGAAGCAACTGGAAGTTCCTTTGTAGACAGCTACTGGGATTCTCAAACAAGTGGCCAAAGTACTTCTGCTGTAGGCGCTGCAAAAACCACTTCAGAAATGAACACTGTTGCTACTTTTGCTACATGGCAACTAAAAAGTGTTTGGGGATTACATCCTGATTATAACTCTGGCTATCCTTTTTTAAGAATTTTTGAAACACCAACACCAAACGCTCCTGTCGCAAATAACGTAACGATTTCGGGGACAATAGAAGTTGGAAATTCCCTTTCGGTTTCCTACTCCTACTCTGATGCCGATAACGACCCCGAATATCTTTCAAGCATTCAGTGGTTTCGTTCAAAAGATACTTTGGGTACCGACAGGCAACTTATTGAAAACGCTGATTCAATTTCTTACACCGTTCAGGAATCTGACAAAGCATTTTTCCTGAGTGTAGTAGTTACTCCAAGCGATGTTTTTAACCAAGGAGATCCGGTTGAAGTATTTGCTTCTCAATCCGTCCCCTCTGATATATATGCAGGAGGATTTGGTACCGAAGATTTTCCTTTTCAAATTGCTGATGTTAACCAGCTTCAAGCTATGAATATGAATTTGGAATCTCATTTCGTCCTCATCAATGATATTGATGCTACCGATACCGAAAATTGGAATAACGGAGCGGGGTTCGTTCCAATAGCATTTCCTAGCAGCAGATTTACGGGGAGTTTAAATGGAAATAATTTCAAAATTGACGGCCTGTTTATAAATAGACCTGAAGCTGATAATGTCGGGCTTTTCAGTACTATTCGTGAAGGTTATGTATCTAATCTTGGTATTACTAATGTTAATATTACAGCAGACAGATCTGTAGGTGGGCTTACCGGAGATCTTGACGGAAACTCTGTTACGAATGTGTATGTAACCGGAACTGTAAGCGGTGATTCTGATGTGGGTGGTTTAATAGGATCATCATTTACAGAAACAATAGTGCGTGATAGTTATTCTACTGCAACTGTATCCGGACGAAGCGATGTCGGTGGACTTGTCGGTGGCAGTTATCTTACAATTATCAATTGTTACGCAACAGGAAACGTAACATCCACAAGTCTTTATGCCGGGGGTTTAGTAGGAAGCAACCGTGGTTCTATATCAAAAAGTTACGCAACCGGAAATGTAAATGGAAATAATACCTCCGGTGGATTAGTAGGATACAATCGTGGTGATATCATCAATAGTTATTCTAATGGAAATGTCCACTCAACCTTTAGTGCCGCTGGTTTTACCGGAACAAATGACAGTACGATTGTTAACTCTTACTCTACCGGAGCCGTTACAAGTAACTTCACTCCTGCCGGTTTTATTTCAAGAGTCCAAAGTGGAAGCACGGTGATAAGTAGTTACTGGGATAAAGAAGCAAGTGGTGTAAACATAGGTGTTGAAAGTGGCAGTTCTGCCGGCGTAACAGGAGCTACTACCGAACAAATGAAACAACGAGCTACTTTCATTAACTGGGACTTTGCTACCATTTGGACTATTGATGAAGGCACCGGATATCCCTTCCATCAAAAATCAGATTTCAATACACTGGCAATTACTGGAAATGAAGGCTGGAGAATGCTCGCAAGTCCGGTAGAAGGCGCTACCTTAGACAGCTTACTCGGAAATATTCGTACCCAAGGGTTTCCCGGAGCAAGTGTAACCGCCGATTCTTCGAATGTATTTTTATGGAACGGCACTACTCAGGAATGGGATATTCCTTCTTCTATTGATCAGCCTTTGGTAAACGGACAAGGTGTGATGGTTTATGTTTTTGCTGATGGCGACAACAATGGAACTCCGGAAACATTCCCCAAACAACTCAGTACTAATCTGCCACAACATACCGGAAGAACAGCTGCGAATCTGGCTTTTTCAACCTCAGGCTCAAATTGGAATTTCGTAGGAAATCCTTATGCTGAATCTATTGACTGGAACGCTCCAGTTGGATGGACTAAAAAAGGTATCAGCAATTCTTTTTACGTGTGGAGTGATTCAGCCGGTGGCGGACAAGGTGCATATTTGACCTGGAATGGAATTACAGGAACTCTTCCTGATGGCAAAATTGCTCCCTGGCAAGGATTTTGGGTACAAGCTACAAACGAAGACCCCGAATTAGTTTTTACTGATTCTGTTAAAACTTCCGGCGGTGTTTACAGAAAAACTGAAGCTCCTTCTAAAATTGAGTTTACTCTTTCTGATGGAAAATACTATTCCAAAGCAAGTATTCTTATTCTTAATGAAAGCATGGCTAGTATGTCGTTTGATAAATATGACGCTCTTGCATTGTCTTCTCTCAACGATACAACACTTTCATTAGCAACCACTTTACAGGATCAACCTGCAATGAGTATTCAAGCTATTCCTGAAGCACTTGGAACTTTTGGAATCGATGTAAACATAGAAGCCAAAAATGTTAATTCTTCCCTTACACTATCCTGGGATGCCAGCAATTTAAGTGGAAATACTAGTTTCGAACTTTTTGATAGTGAAACCAGCTCGAATTTTGATCTGAATATAGATGGCAGCGTTAGTTTTGATGCTTCTATTGATTCGAATACTCCTTCAAGTGTGTTAAATAAACCAACAACTCCCTTTAGTTATGTTGGGGAAAATAGTTCATCTGCATCCCGTTTTATAATCAATGTTGATGGGCTTGCTTTATCTACAGATGATGAACTTGGAATTCCAACGGTAGTAGAACTTCAACAAAATTATCCTAATCCATTTAACCCAAGTACGAGTATCGCTTTTGGGCTACCACAAAGTGGAAAAGTAACTTTAGAAGTGTTTGATGTATTAGGCAGAAAAGTGGCAACACTGTTGAATGGAGAAAACAAAAATGTGGGGAGACATACCGTTAACTTTGATGCACGAAATCTGTCTTCAGGAATGTATATCTATCGCCTGCAAACCGGGAACACCATCATCAGCAAAAAGCTAACATTAATCAAGTAATTAGCTTTTAGAAATTTACAATGAAGAATGAAGAATTAGGTAAATGATCTATTTGTCATTCTTCATTCTTCATTCTTCAAATCCCAGATAATATCTCTACAAATAATCTGCATTTAGTACATATTTGATTTTTTTCTTGAGATTAAGCGTTCAATTAATAAATTTTAATGTTATAATTAGCATCGATGCTCTTACACGCTAATAATCTAAAGAAGGACAAATAGTGGAATTTCGGGAAACTAAAGAGAAATCAGCTCAGTACTGTGGTATGTGTGGGACCAAGAACGGCGAAGAGCGACCTGTTGGTAAAATTATTGTTCAACTAAAACCTACTATTTACAAAGGCAAACAAGATTTACTTTGCCAAACGTGTTTCGTATTGAACAACAGTGAAATAACACGTAGAGAAGGACATTTAGCTGAAAAAAAGCAATTGAAGTGGTATCAAAGGCTATTGAAGATTGGATTTATATCCAAAAAATCTAATGAATGACAATTCATTAGATTTTTATTCATTAAGTAAAGCCTTCTTAAACACCCGCTTTCTTCTTCTCTTCTCTCTTACGTTCGTTGTGATCTAAATATTTTTTGCGAATTCTCAGGCTTTCCGGCGTTACTTCAAGTAATTCATCGTTTGCAATAAACTCTATACACTCTTCCAAACTCATCTTTTTAGCCTGTGATATTTTGACTGAGTCTGCAGTTTGTGTAGCACGGTGGTTTGTTAAGTTCTTTTTCTTTACCACATTTACCACCATGTCATCAGTACGATTGTTTAAACCCACAACCATTCCCATATAGGCTTTATCACCCGGTTCTACAAAAAAGTTACCTCTGTCCTGAATTCCTTCAAGAGCATAACCAGTCACATCACCTTTTTCAAGAGCAATTAAAGCTCCGCGATTTCTTCCCGGAATCTCACCTGCATACGGCTCATAAGCATCAAATTGCTGATGCATAATTCCTGTTCCTCGTGTTTCCGTTAACATCTCCCCACGGAAACCAATTAAACCTCTGGATGGAACTCTGAATTCTATTCTGTTATTCTCGCCTTCCTGGCTCATACCCTGCATAATACCTTTACGCTGTTGAAGATTATCAATTACACGATTGCTATAATCCGTGTGAACATCCACAACTACTTCTTCAACCGGCTCATGAATTACTCCATCAATTTCCTGCATCAATACTTCTGGGCGAGAAACTGAGAATTCAAATCCTTCTCTTCTCATTGTCTCAATAAGAATTGCCATTTGTAGCTCTCCACGTCCGGAAACTTTGAACACATCAGGACTATCCGTTGCTTCCACTCTCATTGCAACATTGGTACGCACTTCTCTTTCAAGGCGATCTTTAATTTGATTTGAAGTCACATACTTTCCTTCAAGACCTGCAAAAGGAGAATTGTTTACTCGGAAATACATTGCAATTGTTGGCTTATCTAAATCAACATACTCGAGTGGAGTAGGATCAGATGCCGCAGTTAAGGTGTCACCGATATTAACTGAATCATAACCTGCTAAAGCAACAATATCTCCTGCATACGCTTCTTCAACCGGCTCTCTGTTCAGCCCATTAAAAGTAAATAGTTTTGTAGCGCGACCTTTCATCTTTTGGTCACCTTTTCCACTTACAAGAGCAACTTCCTGATTAAGTTTTATAGTCCCTTGCTCTACTCTTCCAACCGCTATTCGGCCAACATAATCATTCCAATCAATACTACTTACCAGCATTTTGAACGTTTCATCAACAGGCTGGGCAGGTGAAGGCACATGCTCAACAATAGTATCCATAAGCGGTGCAAGACTATCACTATCTTCTTCTAACTCAAGCTTTGCAATCCCATCTCTTGCTACTGCATAAAGCACTGGAAAATCTAATTGATCGTTCGTTGCATCTAACATCACAAAAAGATCAAAAATCTCATCTAAAACCGCATTAGGACGTGCATCTTTTCTATCGATCTTGTTGATCAATACGATGGGCTTATATCCCAGGCTTAATGATTTTCTAAGAACGAACTTTGTTTGTGGAAGCGGTCCTTCAGCAGCATCTACTAAAAGAATAACTCCATTTACCATTTTTAGGATTCGCTCAACTTCTCCACCAAAATCTGCGTGACCAGGTGTGTCCACAATATTGATCTTAGTTCCTTTCCAATTAACCGCTGTATTTTTAGAGCTGATTGTGATCCCACGTTCCCTTTCAAGATCTCCTGAATCCATAACTCGATCTTCAACTTCTTGATTCTCTCTGAACGTTCCACTCTGTTTTAAAATTTGATCTACGAGTGTGGTTTTGCCATGATCTACGTGAGCGATGATGGCGATATTTCTTAAATCTTGTGACATTATTCTTATTGAAATGAAATTTGCACTACCCGATTCCTACTTGCGAAGAATTCCTTAAAAGTAGCAAGCCTTAAATATACAGCTATTTTGAACAAATAATGATTATGAAATATTTATTTATTTAGTTCACAAATAAATTGTTAGAAATACTATTTACCCCTTCCACCTAGCTCATTCAAAGAGTTCGAATGATCTGATTTTTAGAATTAGACGGATAATTCCTTCATAATATGCAGTTTTAATTTTTAATGATGGTTAATTACTACATTAAATTTTACATATTGCCTATCTACTATTTTCACTTATTTTGAGTTTTAAAAATATTTTCCTAAATGAAATGCAACTTTGATGGAAAAAACATACATTAATAACATATAATTATATTAATGATGGATATATACAACAAAGAATGGCAAACTTTAAGCGACGCCGCTATTATAGAGTCTCTTGGCTCGTTCATTAAACATCATCGTTTAGAGCAAAATATTACTCAATCAGATCTGGCTCATAAAGCGAATATCAATCGATCCACATTAAGTGAGTTTGAAAGAGGCACCCGGGTAAACATGATCACATTCATCCAGTTGCTTAGAGCTTTGGATCTTCTTCATACTCTGGAAGTCTTTACGGTACAAAAACAGATAAGTCCTTTGGAGCTTGCAAAGAAAAGTAAAGACCGAAGGCAACGAGCATCAAAATCTTCAGATCAAGTTGAGGAACCCGGAGTAGATTGGTAATGATTACGACTGCTTATATAAATATTTGGGGTAAAAGAATAGGAGCTGTCGCATGGGATACAACCACCGGGCTTGGTTCTTTCGAATACGAGCCTTCTTTTCTTTCTGAAGATATAGACTTGTCTCCAATCAAATTACCCATTAAGAATGCAAAGAAAAGAATTTTTAGTTTTCCGGAATTAAGAGACAATGAAACCTTTAAAGGACTACCCGGTTTATTGGCTGACATCCTACCTGACCACTATGGAAATGCGTTGATCAATACTTGGTTGACTACCCGAGGCAGACCAACTGATAGTCTAAATCCTGTTGAGACACTTTGCTTTATCGGCAAAAGAGGTATGGGCGCTCTGGAAATAGAACCTGCTCAGGGAGGATCCGGTAGTGTTTCTAAAAACCTTGAGATTAATTCTCTTATTGAAGTTGCTGAAAAGATCCTGAGTAAAAGGAAAAACTTTAATCTTTCTACTAATCGGGAAGAACAACGTGCGTTTTATGACATTCTTAAAATAGGAACATCTGCAGGTGGAGCAAGAGCTAAAGCGGTAATTGCTTTCAATGAGGATACGGAAGAGATTCGAAGTGGACAGTATTTTGCTCCTGAAGGCTTCGAACATTGGCTTATCAAGTTTGACGGAGTGATTGATAAACAATTTGGTGCCTCGAACGGTTATGGCCGGGTTGAAATGGCTTACTATGAAATGGCTAAAGATGCCGGAATTGAAATGATGGAGTCCCGTTTACTTGAAGAAAATGACAGAGCTCACTTTATGACCAAGCGCTTTGACAGAACAACGAAAGGAGACAAAGTTCATGTTCAAACATTCTGTGCGCTTCGCCATTTCGATTTCAATAATGTTCTTCAATACAGTTATGAGCAATTATTCGAAACCATGAGAATGCTTCGCCTATCTTACTCTCAGGCAGAACAAATGTACAGACGAATGGCGTTTAACGTAATGAGCCGAAATTGTGACGACCATACCAAGAACTTTGCTTTTATGATGGAGAAAGGTGGAGGATGGAAGCTGGCACCTGCTTATGATATTTGTCATGCTTATCGTCCGGGGAGCCAATGGGTAAGCCAACATTCATTGAGTGTAAATGGAAAACGGTCTGATATTACCAGACAAGATCTTCTGGATGTTGCCTATCAAATGAATGTGAAAAAAGCGCCGAAAATCTTGGATGAGATTAACAATATTGTTTCTGAATGGAATAGTTATGCTGAAAAGTTCTCGGTTCATTCTGATTTAAAAGAAGTGATAAATAAAACTTTAGTCCTGATTTAGAAAACTATGAGTCCACACATCAAATTACTACCTCCAAAAAAGCTGATCGGTATGAGTATTGATACTTCAATAGCAGATTATGGAGCTCCTGGACTTTGGCAGAGATTTATGCCCCAGGTAAAATCCATCGAAAACAAAATTGGCGGTGAGAAATACTCAATTCAGATATATGATAAGCTGTTCAGCTATTCTGATTTTCATCCCAAACTGGTTTTTACATACTGGGCTGCAACCGAAGTACAAAGCTTTGAATCTGTCCCGAAAGAAATGGAAACACTGGAATTGCATGGTGGAAAATATGCTGTGTTTATTCACAAAGGTACCATGGCTGACTTCCAGAAGACTTTAAATTTTATTCATCTGAAATGGCTTCCTGATTCAGAATTTGAATTGGATCACCGACCTCATTTTGAAGTGCTTGACGACAGATATCTTGGTCCTCAAAATCCTGAGTCGCAGGAAGAAGTTTGGGTGCCAATAAAATGATCAACCGTTTTCGCTTTCTAATTCTGCGTTTTCTGAGGTGTTAATTCCTCCTTCTATTTCTTTAGAATATACAGCGGTGTATTGAGCTCCAAATAAAACGATCATGGAGGAATAAAATATCCAAGTAAGCAGGATTACCAAAGACCCCGCTGCACCATATACACTCCCGAACGAGCTAACACCTAAATAAAAGCCCATCATATATTTCCCGACTCCAAACAGAACCGTTGTGATAACTGCACCCATCCATACATTCTTCCATTTTACTTCTGCATCAGGAATAATTTTGAATAAACAGGCAAATACTGATGTTGTTACAATCACAGAAAAACTAAAGCTAATAATATTGGCTATGTAGAATTCTGACTCAGAGAAAATTTCTATCACTTTTGAATCAAAGAAATTCAATGAAGCTTCTATCACCAATGAAACCAGAAGTAAGAACCCAACACTTACAGCCATTGCTAAGGAAAGTAGTCTGTTCTTTAACAATCTGTACAGATTGCTGTCCGGTTTTGCGACGATTCCCCACACTTTATTGATTCCATCCTGTAATGACACAAAAACTGTGGTAGCACTAACTATCAGTGTTAAAAACCCAATAATTTGATTTATCACTGAGTCGCTAGCTTCATTCACATTTCTAAGGATCTTGTCGATCGCCTCTGCGCTCTGTTGTCCAAAAAAGTTATTAAACTGTTCAAGAAGACTATCTCTCACAACTTGATCTTCATATACAGAACCCGCAATGTAAATTGTGATGATAAGAATTGCGGGCAATGAAAAGATAAGATAGAATGCTATTGAGGAGCTGTAATTCATAGCATCCTGAACACCATATTCTGATAACGTCTTCTTGAATATTTTCCAGTACTTCATTACTTAATATACAAATGAAGTGCTTTAATCATTCAAAACATTGACTATAATTAAATCTTATCTACAGCCAGTTTGTACTTCGGATCTTCCAGAACATTCACATCGATAATGGCTTCTGCATTTTCAAGTAGTTTGATGCAATCTTTGCTCAAATGCTGGAGGTGCACTTTCTTTCCGACTTTAGAGTAACGTTCTGTGATCTTGTTCAAAGCTTCTATTGCTGACATATCCACAACCCTGCTTTCGGCAAAGTCTATGATAATTTCTTCCGGATCATTCAACACATCGAATTTTTCGTTAAACACTGTAACCGAACCGAAGAAAAGAGGGCCGTATATCTCGTAATGCTTCACTCCGTCTCCATCGATTCGTTTTCTGGCACGAATTCTTTTCGCGTTATCCCAAGCAAATACAAGCGCTGCAATAATTACACCTACAATTACAGCCAAAGCTAAATTATGAAGGAATACGGTAACCAGAGTCACTAAAACCATTACAAAAATATCAGAATTTGGCATTCTGTTTATCGTACTGAAACTAGCCCATTCAAAAGTACCTATCGAAACCATGATCATTAAACCCGTAAGTGCTGCCATCGGTAACTTTTCGATCAAACCTGATCCAAACATTATGAATACCAAAAGCATCACCGCAGCTACAATTCCCGATAAACGAGCTCTTGCCCCTGCCGAAGTGTTGATCAAACTTTGACCAATCATTGCACAACCACCCATTCCTGAGAAAAATCCAGACAAAATATTTGCTGCACCCTGAGCTACAGCTTCTTTGTTTCCATGACCTCTGGTTTCTGTGATCTCATCTACAATATTTAGTGTTAATAAACTTTCGATCAAACCAACGCCCGCCATAATTAAAGCATATGGAAAAATCAGCTTTAGAGTTTCCAGCGTAAACGGGATTTCCGGAATGTGAAATGGAGGAAAACCACCTTTTATGGATGCAATATCACCCACTGTTTTTGTGTCGATATTAAAAGTTACTACCACAGCAAAAATCACCAAAATTGCAATTAAAGAAGCCGGTAGTGCTTTACTTAATTTGGGTAATCCCCAAATGATCAGCATAGTTAACGCCACTAAACCAAGTAACATATATAAAGAATCTCCAGTCATCCATTCACCGGTTGGAGTCTTAAACTGAGCTAATTGAGACATAAATATGATCACAGCCAATCCATTTACAAAACCGAAGATCACAGGATGCGGAACCAACCTCATTAATTTACCGAGCTTTAACATTCCTGCGGTTACCTGAATTAACCCAGCCAGAACTACTGTCGCAAAGATATATTCTACTCCATGCGATTGAGCTAAAGTAACCAACACAACTGCAACAGCTCCGGTAGCACCGGAAATCATTCCCGGACGTCCACCAAAGATCGAAGTCACAAGCCCCATCACAAACGCTGCGTATAATCCTGTAAGCGGAGACAATCCTGCTATTAAAGCAAATGCCACAGCTTCCGGAACCAGTGCCAGTGATACAGTTACACCTGATAAAATTTCTGTTTTATAATTTACCGGCTCCGAGAAATCGAACCGATAGAGGTTAAGTAGTCTTTTCATTCCTGATGTTAATAGGCGAGAAATTCCACAACTTTATTTTAGATTCGTACCGGAATTCTCGTTGATGAATCGTTTCTTTTTGAGCTTTATAAGTTAAGGACTTTCCAAATCAGGTATGAGAAATAAGTAATAATTAATACTTAAATGAATTTCAGTGTTGGAAGCGGTTTTGTGCACAGATAGCCGAGAAATCAATTATAAAAGCCAAAGCTGTTTAATCAATTTCAGCTGATAAATCCCTTAGTTTTATAAATTTTTGTGCGGGTTTCTTTTTTCATTTCTTTTAAAAAATATTTGAGATAAAAATCTGATTGGTCCGGATTAAAGACAAATGGCTCGATGTTTCATCACATAGCAAAACCATTCTACATCTATTATCTTACCAACAAAAAATGACTGTATTTCAAAAAGAATTTTCTTTGAAGCCCAGAAACCGTGGCTTTCATCTTATTACCCGGGAGATTCTGCAACAAGTACCGGAAGTCGCAAAGATGAACGCCGGAATTATGCAGGTTTTTATACAACACACGAGCGCCGGCTTAACTATTAATGAAAATGCCGACCCTACCGTCCGTACGGACTTTGAAACATTTTTCAACAGAACTGTTCCTGAAGATATAAGTCTTTACGAGCATACTTTAGAAGGCACCGATGACATGACTTCTCACATAAAAAGTTCATTGCTGGGGTCTTCTGTAAGTATTCCCATCACTAATGGTGAATTGAATCTAGGAACATGGCAAGGTATTTATCTTTGTGAACATCGTAATCGTGGAGGCTCACGTAAGATTGTAGTAACTCTGATTGGTACTTAGATTTTCTGGTTTATAAAAACCAGATCAGGCGTACCTGAAAATTGCTGCCAAACCAGACGTTGCCGGCACTTCGGTTTCTTTAAGTGAATAAACATTTCCGCCTTTTTTCAGTGTATATATCGCAGCCGCATTTAGTAGGTCCCTTTTATATCCACCGTTCTCAGAATCCATCATACTGAATTGATTTTCTTCTGCTTTATAATTGCCCCATACAGCTTTACCTGTAGGAATAAAGAGTGTATCTACTTTTCCGAAGTAAGACGCTTCAATAATTTCATGTAAATCACCAGAATATCTATCAGTTTCTGACGCGTTTCCTAACCTTTCCAAGTCATCATACATGCCTTTCAAAAAGTACGATTGTATCAATTCCCAACCTTTATCTTTGAGTTCCTTATTGCTCAGGAGATCAGGGTTTTCAATAATTGCTTCATCCATTAGTCTGTGATAATGATTTCCTTTTCGATAATGAGCCACAGCCTTATCCACTCCCGCAAGAATCAGAGGGTCTTCTTTTTTGCGCAGAATTGATGTGACTTCATTTTCGATATTTCGTAAATATTCCTCAACCACTTTAGTATCATCATCTCCACCACCATGGCCATGAAAAATTGCTCCACCTCTGTTTTCACCGGAATGTTGCTGAACACTTTTTTGGTAAACATCGAATTTTCTGAACTCTTCCATGTTAGAAGGTGCTTCTTCTAATTCTATTTCTTCTACGGTTTCACTAGTGCATTTTAATAGACGAACATTTTTCTGACTCACTGATAAAATGCAAAAAGTACCTTCCAGAGTCATCATTCGAATCAATGGAGTAACCAAAAAGTGATTATCAATCAGTATTCTCTCATCCGTTTTAAAAGGCAAGCGATAATATCTAAAAAAGTCCTCTGTGATGAATAAAGCCAGACCTTCATCATTATATCGCCAGAATTCTGACTCGTTTAGCAAAGAATCTGCTTCTGATAACAACTCATCAATGTTCTTATCATCTACGCCTTTTTCGGATAGTTCATTTCTCAGATCCTTTAAAATGTTTTTAAATCGTAAAGAGTCCTGCCCGGCTTCCGGCTCTGATCTATTGGTACTCATATATATTGAAATACTAATTTTTCCCGCAATCTCATTTAGTTCCAGTATGGTGTCTCTGTTAATCATTACTATCCCTTTTTTTCTTGAAATTTATATTACTAACACCAATTTATTTCGTTTAATTCAATGTTATCAAATACCTTTGATGGAGTTGTGATCACTTCCTCTATTTCTGATTTTTGAGTTCTAAAAAAAAACGATCGGCATGAGTAAAATTAAAAATGAAGTACTCAATAAATCCTACTACCTTCTTAAGAAAATAAGTTAGAATATGGTACACGGAACTCACAATGCGGTAAATGATGATAGAAACGATCATATAAAGATTTCTATAAACGGCGAACTATTTGACAGAAAAGACGCGAAGATATCCGTTTTTGATAGTGGATACCTTGTGGGAGATGGCATATGGGAAGCATTTCGATTGCATCAAGGTGTACTGGTATTTCTGGATGAGCATTTGACCAGGCTTTGGGAAGCTGCTGCTACAGTCGGAATGAAGTTACCTTTTACTAAAGCAGATCTAGTAGCAGATATACGAAAGGTTCTGGATGCTAATGAAATGAGTGACCATGTTCATGTCAGGGTAATGGTTACAAGAGGTATCAAAAAAACACCTTCTCAAGACCCACGACTTACTATATCAGGACCTAATGTTGTAATTATTGCCGAACACAAACAAGCCTCTTCTGAAACTAAAGAGCAAGGTATCACTCTTTTTACAAGCACTATCCGCAGAGGATCTCCTGATTATTTAGATCCCAGATTAAACTGCCACAGTAAACTTCACGAAGTACAAGCCTTGGTACAAGCCATTGAAGCGGGCGCTGATGAAGCCTTAATGCTCGACATCCATGGATTTGTCTCCACTTGTAATGCCACTAACTTTTTTATTGTTAAAGGTGATGAAGTCTGGACCTCTACAGGACAGTATTGCATGAACGGCATAACAAGAGGAAAAGTAATAGAAGCCTGTGAAAGATTTGGTATAACGTGTCGCCAAAAAGATTTTTCTTTATATGATGTTTATGGAGCAGATGAAGCTTTCGTAACCGGTACTTTTGGTGGATTGACTCCGGTTACTAAAATAGATGGAAGAGTAATCGGAGATGGTACATCTGGTGCTTCAACTAAAAAACTGAGCTCGTTATACAATCAGCTTATTGAAGAAGAAGTTAAAGGAAATAAAGCATGAAAAGTAAAGACGGTATTACGAGGATCTGCTTGTGGTCAGGACCAAGAAATATATCTACGGCATTAATGTATTCATTTGCTCAAAGATCAGATACAAGAGTTTTTGACGAACCGCTTTATGGATATTATCTGTCACAAACTGATGCCGACGAATATCATCCCGGTGCAAAGGAAATAATGGATGACATGGAAACGGACGGGAATAAAGTTATTGAAATGATGATGGGAAATCATGACAAACCTATTGTCTTTTTTAAAAACATGACACATCATCTACTGAAGCTGAATAAAGATTTTATGCACGATGTTGTTAATGTGATCCTGACCAGAAACCCCAAAGAAATGCTCCCATCTTTTGATAAAGTCATTGAAAATCCTTCTATGAAGGATGTAGGTTATCAGGATCATACCGAACTTTTGGAGTATTTTGAAAAGGAAAACATTACTCCTGCAGTTATAGATGCTACAATTTTTCTTAAAAATCCGGAGCGGATCCTTAAGAAACTTTGTGAAAAAACATCTATCCCTTATCAAGAAAATATGCTCAGTTGGGAAAAAGGTGCAAGGCCTGAAGATGGAGTTTGGGCCAAATATTGGTATGGTAATATTCATAAATCAACCGGCTTCATGAAATATCAACCAAAAACAGAACCATTCCCGGAAAATCTTACCGCTTTGCTAAATGAATCTCTGCCACATTACCAACGCTTAGAAAAAATTGCTTTGAAATAAAAAAGCCCTTCTGAACCGGAAAGGCTTTTAGGTTATTTTATATACTAACTATTCATTAATCTCTGTTGCTCATTTTATCAATCATTCTGGCGGCCCATTCTTTTCCTCCTAAACCGAAGGCTAAACCAAGAGCAAGACAAACCGATCCAAATAGTAAAAGGAATGCATTTGAAACTAGTTCATCTCCAATATTAAGTTGAGATAGAGAAAGAGACACTACGAAAAATATGATAGCATATTTAGCGACTGCGCCCACGACAGATGCATTCTCTACACCCACATTGGACAGATATGTGGTTACGATCTGAGCAATAAAACCGGCCAGGAATACTCCAAAAATAAGTGCTAAAACCGCTACAATAACATTAGGAATGTACAGTATTATCTGATTTACAAGTTCAGATGCTACACCTAAGCCTAAAGTATTTAGCCCTGCCAATATCACGATCAGCATAATTAACCAGTAAATAATACCTCCTAAAATATCTATGGCTGATTTATCACTTCCACCATCTTTCAAAAATTGATCGATCTTGGCCTTTTCAGTCACAACATCCAAGCGAATTAATTTTAATAATCTTACTGCAGCTGTTTTTACCAGTTTTGCTATTATCCAACCAATTATCAGAATCAACAATGCCCCAATAATATTGGGTAGAAAGGAAGCTAATTCATTGAAAAAAGTCTCATAGGATTGCACCAAGACCTCTTTGATTTCATCAAACATGTTCTGTACCTCGTAAGTGTTAGTTTTTGGTTACCCGTTATTAAACAATAACTATGTAAAAAACTAATTAGAAGAACTTCTGAGATCTTCTACTCTTTAGGTATATGAGCTATTAGAACACAACCAAAATTCAAGGCAAAACCATGATTTAGATTCCTTTTCGCAGACCCAATAGCCTATTGGTAGACCCACGGTCTGAATCAAGCTTACTCAAGTCTAAGGATGAGTTTGCGTATGTAACATCTTCAGATGAATAAAAAGCGGCAGGGTCATTCTTTTCTATAATAGAAACAACTTCATTCCAGCGTCTCCTTTTGAGCACAGTAAAAATGATATTTACCGGTCCAAACCCACCTTCTCCAGCGATGCTCGTTATTGTAAAACCTGCCTCTTTCAAACTTTCTATCAATTCTTCTCTTTTATTCTGAGTAATAATGCGAACGATAATAGTCCCTACTTTCACTTTACTTTCAATGTACATACCTACAAAAGTGCCCACAGAAAATCCTCCGGCATAAGCTACATAATTAACCCAATTGTTAAGATTGTTCAGCAATTCTGCGACAACAAAAGCCCAGATCAGTACCTCAAAAAACCCTAATAATGCGGCTTTATATTTATACCCTCGTGATACCATTACAATACGAAGAGTACCCAGGCTCACATCCAAAATGCGAGCAAGAAATATAACAACAGGAATAAAAATTGGAGTGATCAGGCTGAACATAATAGATAAATAAAAACCCCACACATAAATTATGTGCGGGGCTACTTTACATTGGCTTGCGGAGAGGGAGGGATTCGAACCCTCGTTACATGTTTCCATATAAACTCCCTTAGCAGGGGAGCGCTTTCAGCCACTCAGCCACCTCTCCTTTACAAGGGCAACAAATATACGTTAGTTAATACCTCTAATCAATCTAAGATTTAACTTTCCTGCTTAGAATCTAAGACATAAATCTGAGCAAGATTTCTTCCTTCCTGTGCGAAGTCCAAACCATAGCCCAAAACAAATTTTGTTGGGATCTCAAATCCCACATAATCTATCTGTACTTCGTGTTTTGTAGCATCTTTCTTATGTAGTAAAGTTACTACCGAAACAGAAGCGGGATCGTAACTATTCATTCTTTCAACGATGTATTTCATAGAAAGCCCTGTATCAACTATATCCTCAACCAGAACCACATGTCTTCCCTTCACTTTCGCGTCAATCTCTTTGAGCTCTGTTACCTGACCGGAAGAAACTTTTTCATCGCCGTAACTGGAAAGCTTCATAAAATCGACCTCGCAAGGAATGGAAACACTTCGCATGATATCCGCAAGAAAGATAAAAGCGCCGTTCAAAATCCCAATAAAGATCGGGCGCTTGCCTTCAAAATCTTTGTCTAATTTTTTTCCTAACAGAGAGACTCTTGCTTCAATCTCCTCTTTGGTAATAAAAACTTTAAATGTATCGCCGTTGCAATCAACGGTTTCCGGTAAGTAATAACTCATGCCTGCTTTTTTGATGTTATCGAAAGATAACGTTTTGTTGAATCGGTTGCTTTACAAAGCTCGGAAATTGTTCCCGGGCCCGGATCGTCTCCTTTAAAAATAATTGCGTAAATAGTACCATCTGAATCGCTCAATACCAAAGATTTTTCTCTGTTTGCAGTTGAAACTTTCCGATTTGTTAAGTGATCAGATATTTTTTGAGTTCCTGTCATCCCTAGTGGCTGGATCTTATCACCGGCTTTCCACCTTCTGAGAGATAATGGAAATGATAGTTTAGCAGCATCTAAATATAACTCTGATTCAACCTGTTCAGATATTCGAAATTCTGTTCCCTGTACTGTAAATACGTTCTCAATATCTTCCTCTTTGATTATGACCTCAGTAAACTCTGCTTTTTTTCGCAGAACAATATAATCTCTGTCTTTTACTAGAATAACAGAATCTGAAACTTTTAACTCTGATCCTGTCTGCGCTGAAAATAGACTAAATGTTTCACTGATAATTCCCTTCGAAGCTACTGGAATAAATTGCTCTAAAAATCTTTTTATCAAAGACAGAGCTAAAAATTCGTCCATTTTTTCTAATGGAGCCAACTTTAGTCTTTCTTTTTCCAGATACACTTCTGAGAGTTGATCCAGAATTTTTTCATTTAACATTCCAAAGTCGGAAAGCCCCAGTACATTTTGTTGCCAACCGGGAAACAGTTTATTCATTTTTTCGGAAAACTCACCCCGTAAAAAATTCCTTGAATATTTCGGGTCTTTATTACTTTCATCATCTCTGTAAGGAATGGATTTTTCATCGCAGTAAGCCAAAATAGCTTCTTTGCTGAATTCTAACATCGGACGAAATATGGGAGCATCCCATTCCTTCATTCCTGTCCAGGATTCCGGGCTACTCCCTCTGAATAACTTCTGAACAATAGTTTCTATTTGATCATCCTGATGATGAGCTACGGCAATAGCATCTGCTTTTATTTCTTCGGCTAAATCTTCAAATATCATATAGCGCTCGTTCCTTGCCCAATTTTGAAAGTTTCCGGACTGCATCTCTTCTGTATTTAACCTCACAGAACAGCACTCAAACCCCCACTGAAAGGACATTTGCTCAACTAATTCCTGATCTTTATCAGACTCAACTCCCCTTAAACCATAGTTGATATGTACTACAAAGCAGGAAATCTCTAATTGCTTGAACGCGTACAACAACGCCATAGAATCAGCACCACCGCTTACCCCAATAACGAAGTTTGGTGTTCCGGGAAAATGCCTGTCTACTTTATTTGAAATTACTTGTTCAATCAACAAGTACTCTGATTTGCTCATAGGAGAAGGTATCTACTCCAAGTTCTTTATTCAACACCTGAAGAGAACCAAGTTCATTCATCCCTAAAAACTTCGTTTTGTCCGGTAATATTTCTTTGTCAATTTCTAAAGTAACCCAATTACCATAGCCTTGTAACTTTGGATTTATCTCTTTGACAAGCTCTATGCTATTATTTACCCATCTTTGATAATTGTACTCTATGCGGACAAGCAGATCACATAGCAGCTGCTCCCGGGATTCTTCCTTTCCGGAAATAACTTTCATAGATGTAGCTGTTTTGTTCAACTCTCCTTCGAATCTTTCTTGATTAACATTCAGGCCAATCCCTACTATCACTCTGTCTACCTTATTTCCGTTATGAATAACTTCTGTTAGTAATCCTGATATTTTTTTCCCATCACAAATTACATCGTTGGGCCACTTCAGGTCTATTGAGCAATTCTCAAAATGCTTACATACTACATCTTCAATTGCAGAAGCACATGCCAACGTCAAAAGTGATATTCTGTCAGCTTGTGTTGGTGTAAAGATTATACTAAAAGTAAGATTTTTTTCGGGCTCTGAATCCCAAGCCTTTTTGTGTTGCCCTTTCCCTGCAGTTTGATCCTCAGCTAAGATGATTGTACCGGGAACGGCTCTTGCAATTTGCTTTGCATAATTATTGGTTGAATCAATTTCTTCGAGAAGTATTAATTCGTGACCTACCCAACTAGTGTCAAGCAGTTGTTGAAATAATTTGTTATCAAACAAAGCTGAGGTTTTAAATATTACTAAACTTCTGCAAGTTTACTTTTCAGGATATCTATTTTTGCAATTGGAGTTGGATCTATTTCATTTAACAACGCTAAATACATACTTACCCAATCTGCAAGTTGCACTAACGAAAACATTCTTTCCAATCTGCTGTTTCCTATGGTAGAGATTTCAATAACGGACAAAGCCTGATCCATAACTAACTCTTTTACTATTTCCATCCTTTTAGTAACCCTCGGATTATCCTCTCGATCCTTCAGCATTACTACTGTAAGTCTACCTGCCAGATGAGCGATATGTTCCCAACCCACAATTTCATTATGGTTCATTTCCGGGATAAGATTTCCATACACTAACATTTTGGAATTCTCTTCAATCTGTCCTCTCCAACGCAAATTAACCGGTTCCATTAATAATGCATCGCTATAAATAATTGGAAGAGATTCATTTAGTTCGCGAGCCAAAGCTAAAGCATCGTTATCATCGATATCATTAAATTTTGATACACCGTCTCTCAATAAATTATAAGTATCATCTAAAACACTGTCTGGCTCATCCAGATATTCCAATGTTTGAAATATTCTGAAAAGAGGAACGAAACTATATGCTAAAGCTGCTCTAGGAGGCATACCGCCCGGAATTTGTATATAGTCAAATTCATGTTCTATGGCTTGCTTCTTTAATTCTCCGCCGGAAGTAACCCCAATGATCTGAGCACCTTTTGCCATCGCAGAGTACAGGGCAGTTAAAGTTTCTTCTGTATTTCCCGAAAAACTGCAGGCTATAAAAAGGGTGTTTTCATCTATGTAATTTGGAATTTCATAATGTCTGTTTACCTGAACCGGATAAGGACAAGACTTTAAGGAATATGCCCGAATAAGATCCGCGCCAATTGCAGAACCGCCCATGCCTGCAAAACAAATATTTTTGATCCTCGATCTATCAATATTTAGCTCAACGTCTTCTGTGAGTTTCATCACCTCTTTCCAATGCTTTGGAAAGTCAGACATTAATCCCCACATATTTCCCGAGTCTACTTTGTTTATTAGTTCTTTACTGATCTTCATTTAGTGAACTCTCCAGTCTTCGAATATTTTTTTTATTTGTGTTGTATTTGATGCTGCCAAAAAGGATTCCGCAAGTTCGTTAAACTCTGAATCATTATGACTTATAAGTTCTTCTTTTATTCTTGGTATCGCATTGGGGATCATGCTTAAATTTCTGATACCTAATCCAACCAAACCGCATGCGCCAAGTACATTTCCTGCCAACTCTCCACAAACTGCAATTTCTGTATTGGTTTTTACAGCTGCTTCAACTGTTATCTTAATAAGTTCCCAAATTGCTGGGTGTTGCTGTTGATACAGTGAACATATCTTTTCATTTCCCCTGTCCACAGCCATTGTATACTGAGTAAGGTCGTTAGTACCAATACTCATAAAATCTAAATGTTCTGTAAGGTTTCTGGCATTCAGTGCAGCACTTGGAACTTCGATCATAGCTCCGAGAGCTACTTTTTCATCAATCTTAATCCCTTCATTTCTCAATTTATTTTGAAGTTCTTCAATTATGGCTTTTAATGCTATGATTTCTTCCTCAACAGAGATCATTGGAACCAAAATTTTAACTCGACCTTTATTCTTTCCTGCACAAATCAATAATGCTTTCAGCTGGGTTTCCAACAGTTCTTTTTCATCCAAAAGCATTCTGATTCCTCTCCAACCTAAAAAGGGATTCCCTTCTTCCGGGATTTTAGCATTTAATTTATCACCACCAACATCAAAAAGCCTAAATGTAACACTTCCTTCAGTTGCTGATAATACTGATTCGTAAAACCTTACTTGTTCATCAAATGCAGTCTTATTACTGAAAAGCAACCCTTCCGTTCTTAGCAGACCAATATTTGTTGCATTATATTTCTTCAATTGATTCAGCTCTGACTCAAATTCTATATTTGCAGAAAGAAAAAATTCGGTTCCTGATTTAGTTTCAGATGGTTCATTAATATTATCAAGTAATCTTTTCTGGGCTCTCTTAAATTTTTTAAGCTTTGATTTATAACTATCAAGCAACTCTTTTTCAGGATCAAGTATCAAAACTCCTTCCCGGCCATCCAGTACTCCTTTTGTATTAAATGCTTTAGATGTTGCACTTTTAGCGCTCACAATACACGGAATTTCCAGAGATTGAGCTATTAATGCAGCATGCGATGTAATCCCACCTTTCTCCATCACCAACCCGGAAAGGCCTTCAGCATGGAGGGACACTAGTTCTGTAGGACTTAGCTCTTTGGTTACAAGAATAGTCCCTTTTTTAACAGAAAAGCTATTATCGTCATCACATATTACATCGATGAACCGATCTCTTAAATTCTCAAGATCCACTATTCGTTGCCGAAATAACTCTGACCCACTTTCCTTTAAGCGCTCTATGAAATCACAAAAGGTTTTATAAACAGCAAAATCACTAGAGAGCAACTCATTCTTTATCAAAGACTCTACCCTTTTTTCAACTTCAGAATCTAAAACAATTTGTTTTTGGGTATCAATAATTGATCCTGATTGTTCATCAAGATAATCCAACATACCTGACAATTCATCTAATAGAGCTGATCTTCCATCTTTAAATATTTTCAGATGAGTATCTACTTCCGTTTCAGATATTGATTTGGGAAGCACTTTTCTTCTGTTACTGTTGATACAAACAATATTTCCTATAGCAATACCGGAGTTTGCTGAAATCCCACTGATAACTTTATGATCAATACTCTCAACTTTACTCATCCTTAAGGCCAAATTTATTATCAATTAGCTCAGTAATTGTTTTCATAGCCTCTTTCTCATCACTCCCATCAAATTCAAGTTCAAGTTCTGCACCATGTTCAGCGGCTAAGGTCATCACTCCTAAAATGCTTTTGCCGTTAACTTTATATCCATAAAAATGAATAAAAAAATCCGATGAAAATTTGCTCGCAGTTTTCACCAATGCTGCCGATGGCCTGGCATGTAAACCTGATGAATTTTTAATCGTTATTTTCTTCTTTATCATTCTTAATGAATTAGCTGTGCGAAAATGGGTATAATTTCAATGATTTCCCAAGCATTAAGTCTTTTTTTGAATATAGAATTAACCTTTCACATAATCTTTCTTAAATTCACCTTCATTTAAATTAATAATAAATACTATATGTCTGTATCAGAAAAAGATGTCCATTATATAGCTAACCTTGCAAGGCTTCAGGTAACTGATGAAGAAGCGAAGTCCTATGCTAAGGATATGAGCAGTATTTTAGATTATATGGAGCTTTTAAATGAAGTAGATACTTCAAATGTAGAGCCCTTAGAACACGTAATTGATTTGGACAGCAGATTCAGAAAAGACGAAGCCAAGGAACCTATATCTCACGAAGACGCTCTCAAGAATGCCCCCGATGCCGACTCTGATTATTTCCGCGTACCTAAAGTAATTGAGTAATTATGTCCCAAGAAAACAATAGTACTTCTCAAGACGGCTTCTTTTATAATCTTTCGGAAGTTAAACAACACCTTATTGCACTGGCTGTACTTTTTTTAGTGCCATTTATTTTATTCACGGCAACAACCATTGGGGGAAAAGAATTTCAGCGGCATGATATTACCCAATGGAGAGCCGGTGCAGAATCCGTAATAGAATACAGAGAAACATTTGGAGAAGATCCGCTCTGGGTTGAAAATATGTATATGGGTATGCCTGCATATGTTGTCTCTGTAGTAAAATCTGTACCACATCTGGATGAACTATACAGAGTCTTCTATTCTATTTACCCAGCATTTCCATATTGGATTATGCTATCAGGAATGTACTTTTTACTGATATTAATGGGTTTCAGACCTCTTACTGCTGTTGTTGGAAGTTTACTCTACTCTCTAACTACTTATTTCCCAGTTATTATTGGTGCGGGGCATACTTCAAAATTTGCAGCACTTGCATTTGCACCATGGGTATTAGCTGGCTATTGGAAACTTACTCACTCAAAAAATAAATTAGCCGGTTTGCTTTTATTCTCTGTGGCAATGGCTTTAGAAGTTCGGGCAGGTCATCCTCAGATCACTTACTACTTCATGTATTTAATTGGTTTTCTTTGGATTTCAGATTCTTGGAAACTCATAAAAGAAAAAGAACTTAAACAGTTTGGCATCATAACTGCTTTATTATTTATAGGTGGAATTATTGGGATATTAGGGCATGCAAGAAGTTTTCTAACTCTTCAAGAATACTCTCAATTTAGTATACGAGGTGGATCGGCTCTTGATGGGTCTTCCGGTTTGTCAACAAGCTATGCATTTGCTTGGTCTCAAGGAATTAAAGAATCGTTGACTCTGCTTGTGCCTGAGTTTTTTGGTGGTGCTTCACCCACTTATTTTGGGCCAAAGTCAATAACATCAGGTCCTCATTATCTTGGAGCGATTACTCTACCATTTCTTTTAATGGCCTTATTTAAACAAAGGGGAAGAACCATGCTTGTCTTCTTTGGCACCGGCACTCTGGCTCTTATTTTTTCCTGGGGAGAAAATTTTGCCCTAATTAACGAACTGGCATTTGATATTATACCATTCTTTGACAAATTCAGAGCTCCGGAAACGTGGCTGGTTCTTACTGCATTTTGCTATTCAATTGTTGCACTGTATGGTCTCTCTTGGTTTTTCGAATTCCTTAAGAATAAATCCGCAACCCTAAAAGAATTATACTTACCACTTGGGGTTACTGTGTTGATTTTTGCTTTTGTATTGGTTCAGGTAAAAACCATGGACTATACCAAGCCTGGAGAGATCGAGAATATTGCTAACCAGATCGCTCAACAAAACAATGTCAGTCCGAATAATCCTCAGGTTAGACAAAGAGCTATCAGTTATGTCGACCAAAATTTTGTACCTGAAAGAGAAGAAGGAGCAAATAAAGACCTGTTCAGATTTGGCTTGTTTTTAGTCTTTTCTGGTGCAATAATCTGGTTCGCCTTAAAACAAAAGATATCAGTTACTATTGCATCTATCGGGTTAATAATATTAACCGCTATAGACATGATAAGTGTAGGAAAGCGCTATGTACCGGAGCGGGTTATCGTAAATGCAAATGTGAGTCCCGAACGCTATATAGAAACTCAGAAAAGAGATATTGACCAATATATAATGGATAACATTTACTCTGATAATGGTGAATATGAATACAGAGTATTTCCATTGATGGACGGAGCCTTCACTAATGCAGTTCCTTCTTACTTTTACCCAACAATTGGAGGTTATACAGGTGCAAAACTTAGTATAGTTGCCGATCTTCAGGCAAATGGCGGACCATTGTTCAAAGGCAATGCGGGTTTAAACCTTGATCTTTTGGGTGCTTTAAATATCAAATACATAACCTATCAACAGGGTTTAAGTATTCCTGGTCTTACACCTGTTTTCAATGGCTCTTCAGGTACTGTATATAGAAATGAAAAACTATTGCCGAAAGCGTTCTTTGTAGACTCATTAGTGACGGTCTCTACCCCAAACGAGGCTTTTGAATTTGTTGAACAACCAAATGTCGATTACTCTTCGATTGCAGTTGTCGAGACTACAGAAGCACTTTCAACTTCATCAGATAGTACATCGAAAGCAGAGATAACAGAATATACAGGTGCAGAAATGACACTGGCCTTAAATAGAAGCAACCCCGGGTTTTTAGTTCTAAGCGAGATCTATTATCCGGCCGGTTGGGTTGCAACTTTAAATGGAAATGAGATCCCTATCTACAAAACTAACTTTGTACTACGTGGACTAGAAATACCCGCAGGAGATCACACATTAAAATTAGAGTTCAAGCCGAAATCTTACTCAATTGGTGTAACTTTATCTTGGGTTTCTTTGGGATTACAAACTTTAATCGCTCTATTATTTGGTCTTAATTATTTTAAAAGAAAGAAATTAGGTGAGTCGTAAAAAGATACTCATCATATCTTATTACTGGTATCCCTTTGCAGGAGTAGGAGCTTACCGTGTTTCCAGATTTATAAAATACCTTTTAAGAAATAATTGGGAAGTAGTAATACTTACTACTAAGAAATCAGCTTCAGGAATAACCCAACAAGCTGATCACCCAATTTTTGAAAAATGTAAGGTATATCGATCAAATATTATAGAGCCAGTCGGGCTTCTTAGTTCTGGCGACAAGAATAAAGAAAAGACGAGTAATCCATCTATATTTTACAGGAAAAACACTAACTGGAAATCAAAACTTGCTGTTTGGGCCCGGCTTAATCTTATGGTTCCTGATGCCAAATTTACCTGGAAATGGTTCGCAGTACCATTAGGGAAAAAGATTATTAAGAAGGAAAATCCCGGCATTATTTTTTCAACGTCGCCGCCACCTACTACAAACTTGATTGCGAAAAAATTAGCTGGATGGAGCAAACTTCCCTGGGTAGCAGACTTTCGTGACCCTTGGACGAACATATATTATTATGATGATAACCCTCAGAGTAAAAGAGCAAAAAAGAAAAATCAGAAGCTTGAAGCAGCAGTTCTAGGTAAAGCAGATCACATTACTGTAGTTAATAATGGTTTTTTTCCTGAAAATAACATCGATGGTAAAGTTACGCGAATCACAAATGGCTTTGATCCTGATGATATTGTAGAAAATACAGAGCAAATAGTAACGAACTCAAAATTTACGATTAGATACTTCGGTAGTATGAAGATCAATCAGAAACCAGACTCTCTTATATCTGCTCTTAAAAATATTGAAGACTTGAATCCAAAAATAGCTGGTAATTTAGCGTTCGAATTTTATGGCAGCATTGATCCTGATATTCAAGCAGAATTAAAGAAAAGCTCTTCCAAAATTGAGTTTAGCTTTACCGATTATATTTCACATAAAGAGATGATGAGATTGACTCTTCAATCAGATTTATTATTGCTCACAATAGGTAAATCCAGGAACAGCAAATTTGCCTTATCTACCAAAGTATTTGAGTACATGATCTCAGGAAAGCCGGTACTTGGTATTGGACCTGTTGATGGTGCTGCATCAGAACTTGTCCAAAAAACTAATATTGGGGAGTTTTTTGAACACACCGATAGTGCCGGCGTTTTTAAATTTATTCTGAAGGTATTTGAAGCTTCCAAGAAAGAACAAACTCTTTTTGAAAGAGATCAAGATGAAGTAGATAAATATAGCTTTAAAAACTTGTCTTCCCAGCTTATTGAAATATTAGAACATCAAATCGAAAGGAAGTAACCTGTTGCCTCTTATTTCAACTTGTCTCTTTGTTTTTTCCCCGATGAAGTTCTAGGTATCCTAGAAATAAAAGTAATATCTCCCGGAATCTTATAAGGCTCTAGTTTTCCTCTTAAAAAAGTCACTAGCTCTTTTACATCAAATTCTTCTTTATTTACGGGTACAATAAATGCTTTGATCGACTCTCCTGTAATCGATCCGCTTTCTTTTACCGATATACAGGCTGAATCTTTAACAAGATCATGCTGATCAATTATCATTTCTATTTCACCCGGAAATACCTTTTTCCCACCAATATTAATTACATCATCCTTCCTGCCACTTAAGAATATGAATCCTTCTTCATCTGCATAACCTAGATCCCCGGTTTTGAACCAACCATTAATAAATGAGTCATTGGTAAGTTCAGGCATCTTCCAATAACCCGGAGTTTGAACCCCACCTTTTACAACAATCTCTCCTACTTCTTTTTCTGGTAGCATAACCCCACTTTCATCCATGATACTTACAAAAGTATTTGGACTCGGTTTTCCCAGTGCATTCAATTTTGATCTTGAATCATGAAACTCAATAAAAATATTTGCGGCCACTTCTGTTAAACCATAGTGCATACAAATCCTTGTATTTGGGAGCACTCCAGCCAGATCCTTTTTCTCAGAGTTTTCCATTGGTGAACTACCAAACTCTATATACTTTAATTTACTAAAGTGCTTAACGTAAGTATCTTTCATAAGCTTTTTCACGATTGAGAAACCAGCCGGAACCATACATATCCCATTTGCACCATAGTTTTCAATCGCATCAAAAAAAAGATTGGGACGAACAAAACCGTCCACCAAAACTACTGTAGCTCCCAATAACATATTCGTCCTTAATCTCCGTAGACCAAATGCGTGGTGTAATGGTAAAGGTATGATCTCAGTATCAGAAGAATTGTTTCCGATAAATATGTTAGAGTTCTCTGCTCCCGCTAAAATATTTTCGTGTGTTAATTTAACTCCTTTAGAGTTACCGGTTGTTCCCGTAGTAAAAAGTATATCCGCTATCGTGTCTTTTTCAGGAAACTTAAAATTCTTAAGCGGTTGACCATCTAATAAATTTTTTCCGAATGGAAATTGTTTAAATGGATGTTCAATTTCTTTTGGGTGAATCACTATATGTGGTTCCGTTTTCGAAATAAGATCAGCCAATCTGTTATCTGGAAGTTTAACGTCAACCGGAACCGCGATAGCATTTACGAGATGTATGGCTAAGTATGTATACAGAAATAAGGGGCTTTTTTCTCCATAGAAAACGACTCTATCACCTTTAGAAACACCCTCTTTATCTAAAAAACCTGCAACTTTTAATATATTATCTGAGACTTCTGCATAGGAGACCTTTTCATCCCCCCAAATAATTGCGGTTTTATCAGGGTTATTCGCTGAACTTTTAAAAAACCCTTCAACTATTGAGTTAACTTCCATTTCTAGATTTAACTCCTTTTTTGTACGATACTTTTTAGTGCTGCTATTGAATTTATTTGACCAATTTCTTCAGGTGAAATTTCAATATCGTATTCATCTTCTATAGCTGTAATAATGTTCACATGGCCTAAAGAGTCCCAAGCTTCTAACTGTCCGGGACCAATCTCATCTGATAGCTCTGTTGTTTCGTCTAAGTAAAGAACTTCTCTGATAATGTCTTCTACTTTCATAAAATTGTCAATCTAAATTACCTTTTTGGTAAAACTTTTCTACCTAATGCTTGAAAATTATCCTCTATATCCTGAGTTACGGTAGCTCCAACTGAAATAAAAACATTATTTCCTATTTTCAACTTGTTGAGCAATGTAGCATTAGGGCTAATCCAGACATTATTACCAATTGTTGTAGAACCTGCTATGGCAACGCAACCAGTTATCAAACAATCTTTACCAATTTGAACATTATGCGAAATATGAACCGATTTGGATATCTTAGTACCTGCACCAATTACAGTGTTATCTAATGTTCCTCTGTCGATAGTGGTGGCAGCTCCAATTTCTACGTGGTCATGGATTTCTAGACCTCCAATATGAGGTAGTCTCTCCCATTTTCCATCATCAGTTTTTGCCATTCCAAAACCCTCTGCTCCTAAAATCGCACCTGCCTCAATAATCACTTCATCTCCGATAGTAGTATTATCGTATACATAGTTATTACCTTGCAGAACCGTGTTTTTTCCAATCCTGCATTTTCCTATGTATGTATTCGGGCCAATGTATGCTGAAGATGCTATTTCAGCTTCAGGATGAACAGTTGCTGATTTATGAATACCTGATTCTGTTTTAGCTGGAAAAATTCTTCGCATCAATCTGGTAAACGCCAGCTTAGGATTTTCAACTATTATAAATCCTTTTTTTTCAAGTAAAGATTCGTTCAGCTGCACTGTACTATCACAAATAATTAACTTTGATGCAGTTTGGCTTATAAGTTCCAGCTTGTTTTCTTTATCAGGACTGCACCAAACAACTGAATGTTCGTCTGCATCAATAATACTCTTGAAATTATCTACGTAATCAAGATTACTATTTCCTTTGAATTCGAAATCAACTGATAGTGCTTTTTTAATATTTTCCAGAGTAAGTTTTTCCATCAAAATATATTTCAGACCTTCAACCTAACAACTTCAAATGCTTCAGCATAAGGTTCTCCAATTTGAACTCCTCTTACTCTTGCTAAGCCTTCCATAAATTCTTTGGTAAAGTATGGTCGCTGTTTTATAAACTGAGACTCATACACCTGCATCATTTCCCATTTTTTATCTAAGTGTGGCTGGCTAAGTTTAACAAATGCTTGTGTTGAAAAGCTTACATGATTCCAAGGTAATTCATAACCCCAAATACTAGCATGTTTAAAAGCACGTAACCCTTCATTGTAGACAACTTCATGATCTTGATGAAGATCGCTTCCAGAAGGCACCAAAACCAGATCAGGTAATATTGAATTTTTCAATTTCACCATCTCTTCTAAAACTTCTTGTCTATGATATGAAAGCATACGAACCTGGTAGTCATAAACATGCAGGTTTGATGCAGGGAGTCCCAAAATCCGCATGGAAGCTAAAAATTCTTTTTTTAGCATATCTGGATCAGATCCTTCAGGCAAAGAGGCTCTGGCAGTAGAAAAAGCCGCTACATAAATATCGATTCCTTCTTCAAAAAAACGAGCCATAGTACCACCACACCCTAGCTCTGCATCATCAGTATGTGGTGCTAAAACTAGTACTCTATTAATTCCTTTCAAACTCATAGCCATTTATTTATTTCTGAAATTCTTATACCCTTAAATAGAAGATATGATCTATTTTAGACAAAATACGATTTGCTCTGATATGACTTTTAATAGTGTTGAAGTTACTCAATTGCGTACTATTAATTACAGTAATTGTTTTCCCAATTGCGTTAAAACTCGCCTGTTGCATTTTGGCGTGTAGTCTTTTTCCTCTTGCTCTAGGTAATACCCCGGTCATTACACCTTTGTAGATATTCTCATCTACTTTTCTGATCATATAATAAGCCGATATTCCTTCTTCATCTTTCGACACTACAGTTACTGTGCTTTGTTTAGAAAAATTATTTTTAATGGACGCTTCATAATATGACCTGCATTGTTCTCCGGTGAAAAACTCTTTGTTCTTGAATCTGGTATACAAGTCATTATTATCTAAAAAGCATTTTTGGGTAATATCAATTATCTGATCCAAATGCTCCTCTTTCGCAAGCTCTATCTCTGAAGTATCCTTAGATATATCCGGAGACACTTGGCTTTCAAATTCTATTGCTGATTCTACAAGCTTGAATCCATTACTTTCAGCTTTGTTTATAGAATCCGGATTTTGTGCACTAACCCTCCATTCAATCAATGCATTTTCAACACCTGGATTTAATTCATCTATAGATGTTATCTCAAACCAGTCTACTCCATAGAAATCTGTCATCCAGTCGTTTTTTTTCATCCCTTCTTTTTAAAGAATTTTGCCGGATTACCATACCATATTTCATCATCCGGAACATGAGCACGAACCTGAGAACAAGCTCCGATTATTGTGTTCTTTCCAATTGAAAACCCCGGCATTAAAGTTACATTGGCTCCGATTAAAGCTCCATCACCTACACCGGCAACTACTTTTTTATCTCCTTTGGTAAGATCCGGAGTATCAGTTAAAACAAAACTATACTTGATTGTGACATTTTTGCCAATAGTTGCATTAGCTGAGATCGTACATCTGCTCCCAAAAGAAGTATTATCACCAATCACTACATTTTCTCTGATCTCGCAGTAGGCTGTGAATTTACAATTTGCACCAATTTTGGCACCTTTTCTAACAATACAAAATGGTCCGATTTTGGTATTATCTCCAATTTCTGCCCCTTCTTCTATATACGCTAAAGGATGGATATCTGTATTTTTTCCGATTTTTGCTTTACTGGATAACATTTAAATAAGTATTAATTATTTGTATAAAAATTAATCACTGACTCTATGATATGATCAACCGCTTCGTTTTCTAAACTATAGAACATCGGTAATCTAATCAATTGAGAAGAAAGTGTTTCTGTAATAGGAAGATTCAGCTCCCCAAAATTTTTCTTATAGTATTCACTTATATGCAAAGGCACATAATGAAAAACAGAATAAACACCTGCATTTCTTAAATACTTTATCAAACTTGTTCGCTCTTCAAGGTTTTTAGTAATAACATAAAACATATGTGCATTACCCGTACAATTCTCCGGAACGTTTGGCAATGCAATACTTCCTGATTTTTCAAGGTCTTTTAATCCTTTTCTATATCTTCCGTAAATCTCATTTCTTCTATTTTGAATTACATCGAGATTCTCAAACTGTGCCTTTAAAACTGCTGCATTAATTTCTGAAGGAAGAAAACTCGATCCTACATCAACCCAGGTATATTTATCAATTTCTCCTCTAAAGAACTTACTCCTGTTTGTACCCTTCTCTCTTATTATTTCAGCTCGATCAATAAATCTTTCGTTGTTAATAAGGATTGCACCGCCTTCGCCCATACTGTAATTCTTTGTCTCATGAAAGCTATAGCAACCAATATCTCCTAATGTCCCTAAATATGAATTTCTATATTTTGCATTTACTCCCTGTGCGGCATCTTCGATTACAAACAGATCATGCTTTTTTGCAATTCGCGATATTTCATCCATCTCACATGATACCCCAGCATAATGAACCGGAAATATAGCTTTGGTTCTGCCGGTTATTGCACCCTCAATCAAACTCTCATCTATATTCAAGGTGTCTTTTCTGATATCTACAAAAACAGGAACAGCTCCTCTTAGTATAATTGCATTGGCGGTAGACACAAAAGTATATGAAGGTAAAATAACTTCATCCCCTTCCTTCAGGTCTATCAACAGCATCGCCATTTCCAGAGCATGGGTACCAGAAGTGGTCAATAATGCTTTCTTTGTTTCAAATTTTGATTCTATAAAATCATTACACCATTTCGTAAATTTCCCATCACCGGATACTTTATTAGCAGCATACGCCTCTTTTATATATTCAAGTTCGTTGCCAAACAAATTTTGCTTGTTAAAAGGAATCATGCTGTAAAGACCTGCTTTAAATCAGATTGAAGTTTTTCTTTTGAAAAATAAGCCTTAACTATTTCCGAATTTTTATTTGCGATGTCTTCTGTTACTCGCTCAAGTTCCAGCTCAGATGTACAATATACTTTTATATTCAGTTGTTCGAAATAATCCCAAGTTGTCACTTCTTTTCTTATAAATACTTTCTTTCCCAAACCAATAAGGTTTATGATATTTCCCATTGCCTGCTGTCTTTGGTGATTGAATAAAGCTATATCAAGGCTTGAGAGCATTTTTTGATATTCATCCAAAGGTAAAAAATTTGTAAGCGGCATAAAGTTACTTCCAAACAATAATTCGCCTTCTTTTATCACCTTTTCTGCATGGTCATCACTACCATATGAAAGTGGGCAAACTATATTATAATTCTGTAAGCCTTTCTTAGCTAATTCTTCTTTTAAAGCCCTAAACATTTCAAGATGACAATTGCCTGGGTCAGAAGAATTACCAACTAATATATTAAGACTATCTTGATTTATACCTTCTGTAATAGTAGAAGTAAAAATATTACTAGGGTATTTAAAACTTTTAATCCTCTCTCCTCTGGGGTTGAAAAACTTATTTATATTTTCGTACTCACCATCAATTTCTACTACAATAAAGCCAAGATTTCTGACTACAAACTTCTTAAAAAAAGAAAGTAGTTTTAACTTTAAGCTATTCCTTAAGACCTCCTTATAAACATCATCCCCCCAAGTAAACCAATAGCTTTTCTTTAAATTCCAGGGCATCAGAAAAAGAAGTAAAAATGTCATAGCCTCATTCAAGCCATGCAAAACAATACGATCAGCTTTATTTATATCCCTTATTAAAGATATTAAGGAAGCAAATCCGATTTTAGTTAACGAATAATTTAGTTTTTGTACCTTTGAGTTCTCAGGAAGTCTTTTCTTCTGATCTTTTTGAAATATCACATATTTCATCTCCAGTTCAGAGAAAGATTTTTCTACGAAACCAATAAACTGGTGAATAAAAACGACATTTGGTGAAATATGGAGAATCAAAAACTGATATATTTTCAGTGAATTTTTTTGATGATATTAAATAAGCATCATAAAAACATGTAATACTTTAAGAAGAATCAATCCGGCATTAAATACACTTAAATTTTTTGCTCAATTACTAAGGCATTTTTTGGGAATAATTATAAATCAAAGCATACGAAACGCGATAATATCCTATTCCGGTATTATAATCGGGTTCATTTCTACCATAATCCTTTTTCCGTTCATATTGGGTGCAGAACGTTTCGGTCTTACAAGAACACTTATTGCTATTATGACCATTTGTGTTCAATTGGTAAACCTTGGAATTCCAAATTCCATAATTAAATTTTTTCCATTTCTGGCTGAAAAAACTAAAAACCCTCAAGGACTTTTTTGGCTTTTTATTATCCCTCCTTCTATTGGATTGTTAGTTTTTGTTCTAATTTTTTTAGGATTCAAAGACACCGTATTGGGGTTTTATTCTGATAGCTCTTTACTTACTGATTACTACTATTTTATAATCCCTTTGGTATTTTCTGTTGCGGCATTTGGACTTTTAAATTCGTTTATTAAAGCTTCATTTAATACTGTTTTTGCTTCTTTCCTTCAAGAGATTTTGCTCAGGCTAATTGTTATTGCGGACCTGATTCTATTCTATTTCGGTCTTGTTAGCTTTGATCAATTCATAATCATTTTTGTTTTAAACTACACCCTACAATACATTATCTTGTTTGCTTACGCTCTTCAGAAAGGGTATCTAAACTTTAGCCCATCAAAAAAGCCTTTCGATAAAACCGCCCGAAAAAACATCTCACAATATAGTTTTTTTGCTTTTTTTAGCGGATTTACAACCATCTTGGTTGGGAATATTGACCTGATTATGGTTGACATCTTTGAAGGTCTGGAAAAAACCGGTGTTTATGCTGTAGCTCTCTATGTAGGTGCTGTAATTTCAATTCCAAGAAGATCGATTTCTAAAATATCTTTCCCAGTAATTTCAAGATCTTTTAAAGAAAACGATCTCAATAATATTGACGATGTTTATAAAAAGTCTTCTTTAAACCAGCTTTTGATAGGGCTTCTTATCTACATTGGGGTCATTGCAAACACTGATAATTTATATGCACTTCTTCCTGAAGTTTTTGCCGAAGGGAGCATCGTTATTATTATCATAGGACTTGCAAATCTTTTTGATGTCGCAACAGGAGCAAATGGACAAATAATTATTTCTTCCAAATACTATAAATTTGATTTCATTTCTTCCTCTATACTTATGATCGTTTCCATAATACTGAATGCCATTTTGATTCCTGTTTACGGATTAACAGGAGCAGCAATTGCTACTGCTTCTTCTATTGGAATTTATAACATAATTAAAATGATCTATGTTTGGGCAAAATTTGGCATGCAACCATTTGCTTGGAAGACACTTGGTGTAATTGCTTTGGGGATTTCTGTACTTTATATATCGACATTTTTACCCCAACTTTCTAATATATATTTCGATGTAGTCATCAGATCATTACTGATGGCTGTTCTTTATATGGGGTCAGTTTGGGTTTTTAATCTTTCTGAAGAAATAAATAGCGTTATAAAAGGGGTCGTTAAAAGAAAAAAAAACTGATGTAAGATTTTCATTAGTAAAGAAACTCTCCATATCTAGTCTTATCTTAAATCGAATTTTAAGAGAACTAATTAATGGCCAAAGCAAAATACACAACACACCTCGGAATGGTAGATATACTCCCGGATGAATCCCCAAAATGGAGAGCGCTGGAAAATATCATTCACGAAGAAGCAGCAAAGTTTAATTTTGAAGAGATCAGAACTCCAATTATGGAGCAAACTGAACTAATTAAACGAGGCATCGGCCAACTTACCGATATTGTAACGAAAGAGATCTTTGCATTTACCAAAGGGGAAAGTAATTATGTACTTCGTCCTGAGTTGACAGCTCCTGTTGTAAGAGCATTTGTTCAACATCACCTGGACCAAAGAGGAGGTTCTCAAAAACTGTATTACATTGGGCCGATGTTCCGTGCTGAGCGACCTCAAAAAGGAAGACAGCGACAATTCCATCAATTTGGAGTTGAGGTTATAGGTACTGATAATCCGGTTGCAGATGTAGAATGTATTGCTTTTATGATTCGCATTTATCAAAGAATTGGAATCAAAAATTTCGAATTGAAATTAAACTCAGTCGGTGATCCTGAAAGCAGAGAAAATTATAAGTCTGTTTTAAAAGAATACCTCAAACCTCATTTTGATAAGCTGAGTGAGCTCTCCCAAAAGAGATTTGAAAAAAATCCTATGAGAATTCTGGATTCAAAAGAACCCGAAGATCAGGAATTCATCAAGAACGCCCCTGTAATAAGTGATCATTTAAATGAAGAATCGAAAGCCCACTTTGAACAGGTTTGCGAAATGCTCTCTTCACTAAATATCGAATACACTCTTGATCCTCTTTTAGTTCGGGGTATGGATTATTACACAAGAACCGCTTTTGAATTAACAAGCTCTGACCTTGGCTCTCAGGATGCGCTGGCAGGTGGTGGTCGATATGATTTGCTTGTAGAAGAAATTGGAGGCAAACCTACTCCTGCCGTTGGATTTGCAGCCGGAATGGAAAGGCTGTTTATTGCTTGTGAGGAACTCGCGATCACTCTAGCAGAAGAGAAAAAAGTTGATGTGTTCATTGTAAGCCTTGGGGAAGATGCTCGAAAATGGGCATTAAAAACTTTGCCTTTATTCAGGGAAAATGGGGTTTCAGCTACAATGGATTATCTTGACCGCTCGATGAGAGCTCAAATGAAAGATGCGAATAGAGAAAATGCTTCATTTACATTGATAGTTGGAGACAATGAACTGAAGGAGCAGAAATTCACTCTCAGAAACATGAAAGAAAGTGAAGAAGCTCAGTTAACGATCGATGAAATTTTATCCAAACTTTCTCAATAATAAACAAACGCCATACTGGTAAAAAGAGTTATTCCGACTTATACTCCAAATAGATAATTAAACTAACTTTAATTTATGTCTGAATATATAGCTGTTGGTCTTGCAAGTGTTTTGGCGTTGGGTATTTCTGCTCAATGGCTTGCTTGGAGAACAAAACTACCTGCAATTTTACTTTTATTAGGTTTCGGAATTATTGCCGGTCCAGTCACCGGCTTACTAGATCCCGATAAACTTATGGGTGATTTATTAAGCCCTTTTGTTTCTATCTCTGTGGCTATTATTCTTTTTGAAGGCGGACTCAGCTTGAAAATGTCTGAATTCAGAAAAATTGGCGGTACGGTAATCAAGCTCATTACTATTGGAGTTGTTGTTACCTGGACATTAGCTTCGTTGGCAGCGCTTTATATTTTGGATCTTGGGTTAGAGTTATCCGTTCTGTTTGGAGCAATACTTATTGTAACCGGACCAACCGTTATTGTGCCTTTGCTCAGGCAAGTACGTCCTACAGAAACTGCCGGCTCTGTAGTAAAGTGGGAAGGAATTGTAAACGACCCGATCGGAGCTATGATGGCCGTTCTTGTTTTTGAAGTCATCATTTCAGGTGGCTTTTCAAATATGGATGGTCACGCTGGTTTAGTAATTATACAAACTCTGGCGTATGGAACGTTCTTTGGCGCAATTGGTGCAGGAATTATGTACTTCACTCTCAAGAAACACTGGATTCCTGATTACCTGCAAAATCCCGTAACCCTGATGGTTGTTGTTGGAGTGTTTGTAATTTCAAATCATCTGCAGCATGAATCGGGTCTTTTAACCGTAACTGTGATGGGTATCATACTTGCTAATCAGAAATCTGCCCGCATTAAACACATCATAGAATTTAAGGAGAACCTACAGGTACTTTTGATTTCCGCTCTATTTATTCTTCTGGCATCAAGACTAGAAGTATCAGCACTTGAATTCTTTAATTGGGGTGCTGCTTTATTTATACTAGCTCTTATTTTGGTAATACGTCCTGCTGCGATTTTCTTTTCAACACTTGGCTCTAACCTTAATTGGAGAGAAAAAGCTTTTGTAGCTTGGATGGCTCCCAGAGGTATTGTAGCTGCTGCAATATCTGCGGTATTTGCTCTCCGTTTAGAACAGGAAGGTTATGCTGAAGCCGAACAACTAGTTCCATACACCTTTATTGTAATTATTGCTACTGTAACTATTTATGGATTATCTGCAAGCCCGGTTGCAAAGCTCTTAGGCGTTGCCAAGGCTGCACCTAAAGGCGTGGTCATTGTTGGAGCTCACAACTGGGCAAGAATGATAGCCCATGCAATCAAAGAGTTTGGATTTAAAGTATTGGTTGCCGATTCTAACTGGGAAAACATAACCAAAGCTAGAAAATCCGGTCTGGATACTTATTATGGAAATATTCTTTCAGAATATGCTATGGACGAAATTGATCTGGATGGCATTGGAAAATCGTTAGCATTAACGCCTAACGACGAGGTAAATTCATTAACGGCCATTCAATTTGCAGAGATCTTCGGTAATTCTTCGGTATTCCAGTTACCACCGCTTTCAACAGCAAGCAAAAAAGAGTTGGAATCAAATGATTCCCTTGGTGGACGAACACTATTCTCAAAAGAGATGAATTTTGATAGGATCTCAGAATTTTTAAGATCAGGGGCAGGTATTCGAAAAACCCCTATTACATCTGAATTTTCTTTTGAAAATTATGAAAAAAAATATGGTGATAAAGCATTACCTTTATTTGTGGTCTCAAGTTCAAATACAATAGAACCTTTTTCACTTGATAATCCTCCTTCACCTCAGGCAGGAGATACAATCATAGGTCTTGTCTCAGAAGATGCTGATTCAAAGAATCCATCAGATATTGAAACGGATCAAAAACTAGATCCAAATTTGCCGCACTGATGTTTTCTAACTACCAACTCGACTCTTTCAAAGACCGAACCACTCCATTTTATTTTTATGATCTGAACTTGTTCAGAAAAACTCTTGACCAGATAAAGGAACATGGCGTTTCTAAAGGTTATCATGTTCACTACGCTTTGAAAGCAAATTCACATCCTCGGATTTTGGATGAAGTCATTAAAGCCGGCTTATCTGCTGATTGTGTAAGTGGAGGTGAGGTAGAAAGAGCCATCGAATGCGGTTTTTCCCCAAGTAAAATTGCTTTTGCTGGTGTTGGAAAACGAGATATAGAGATCGAAATTGGCTTAGAAAATAATATTCAATGCTTTAATGTAGAATCGGTTCAGGAACTGGAAGTAATCAACGAATTAGCTTCTCAGAACAATCAAGTTGCGAAGATTGCACTAAGAATAAATCCCAATGTTGATGCCAACACCCACAAATATATCACTACCGGTTTAAAGGAAAATAAATTCGGTATCAACGAAAAAGATCTTCCTGATATTTTCGAATTACTCCCATCTTTAAAGCATATAGAACTGATTGGAATTCATTTTCATATTGGTTCCCAAATTGAAGAACTCAAACCCTTTAAAGAACTTTGCCTGAGAGCAAATGAACTAAACGAAACTTTTGAAAATAAAGGATATAAACTTACGATTATTAATGTAGGTGGTGGATTCGGGATAAATTATTCCAGCCCGGATAGTAGTGGGATTCCTGATTTCAAAAAATTCTTCGAAACGTTTGAAAAGCACCTGAAACTTAAATCTCATCAGCAATTACATTTTGAATTAGGCCGTTCTGTTGTTGGTCAATCAGGAAGCCTTATTACCCGTGTACTTTATACCAAAACAGGGATCGAGAAAAATTTTGCCATAATTGATGCAGGCATGACCGAGCTTATCCGCCCTGCTTTATATCAGGCAAAACATGAAATTCAGATCATTTCAGATCAATCCGGAAGAACCAACAAGCAATACGATATCGTTGGTCCGATTTGTGAGAGTTCAGACGTTTTCAGAACGGATTATGAGATTCCTGAATTGAAACGAGGTGATATTCTTGCCATCAGAAGTTGTGGTGCTTATGGTGAAGTAATGAAGAGCCGATATAACTTACGTCATGAGATAGGAACTGCTTTTTCGGATGAGATTGAATGATTTTATATACCTCATAGGTATTCTTATCTCAGCTTCCCTGCTATAAACCCCGTTGTCCATGCAGCCTGAAAGTTAAACCCTCCGGTTACTCCATCTATATCTAAAACCTCGCCCGCGAAATAGAGATTTGGCACTTTTTTGCTTTCCATGGTCTTTATATCAATATCCTGAAGACAAACCCCACCACAAGTAACAAACTCTTCTTTAAAAGTAGTTTTTCCTCTAACTGAATATTCATCGTTCATCAGAATATGTACCATTCTGTTAATATTCTTCTTCCCCATATTTTGCCAGATCATGTTCTCACCCACTTCTACCTTTTCAATCAAAAATTCCCACAATCTTCCAGGTAACTCAAAAGGATTCACATTATGGATTCTCTTTTTACCATGCGCTTCCACCACTCCCTTCAAAACCTCACGGATTTCTTGCTCTGATAGTTCCCCTGTCCAATTTATGAGAGCCTTAAATTCATAATTCATTTCATTCAGTTCTCTGGCTCCAAAAGAAGAAAGTTTTAAGATCGCCGGGCCGCTCATTCCCCAATGCGTAATCAACAAAGGTCCTTCACTTTTAAGTTTTGAACCCATGATCTTTACAGACACAGGGGCAGCAACTACGCCCATCAATTTTGTAATGGATTCATCCGGCATATTGAATGTAAATAAAGAAGGAACCGGCTCTTCGATATTATGTCCCAGTTCACGAAGCCAGTTAAAGCCCTCGGGGCGGGGACTTCCTCCGGTAGCTACAACAACCCTTTCTACTTCTTTGGTTTCTCCATTTTTAAAACCAAGAATCAAACCGTCTTTGCTTTCTTTCAAAGTCTTGATTGCAGACTTCGTTTTAATTCCAATTCCCAAATTATGCACTTCCTTCATTAAACAATCAATGATCGTTTGGGAAGAATCGCTTACCGGAAACATTCGACCGTCTTCCTCGGTTTTTAGCTCAACGCCTCGTTCATTAAACCAGGAAATAGTATCTGTTGGGGAAAATATCCCGAATGCTTTTTTAAGCGGCTTCTCTCCTCTTGGATAAAATTTTACCAGTTCGTGGATCTTAAAACAATGATGTGTGACATTACATCTACCCCCGCCCGAAATACGAACTTTCGAAAGGAGTTTGTCAGACCTTTCATAGATCGTTACCTGTGCATCAGGATTATGTGTCTTAGCAGAAATAGCACTAAAAAAACCGGCAGCTCCACCACCAATAACAGCAACTTTCATGTTTTTAGATACAAGATAACAGTTCTTTTAGTCATCATTTAATTTTATGGAACTTAATCCTGTTTTAAGAATGCAATCCGATTCAATAACCCTTATTTTCATCGCTTAATAAATATCGGAATGGATCTACACGTATTAAAATTTGGCGGCACCTCAATGAATGATCACAAAACCTGGAAGCAGGTTTTAGAGATCATCAAGAATTATGAATATCCCATTGTTGTGGTTTCAGCAACTGCAAAAACTACACGTCAACTTATAGAAGCAGGCAAACTAGCTGCTGATAATAAGTTAGACGAAGCTTTGGAATTGGGCGAGTCTATCAAACTCCGTCATCTGGAAATTATCCGGAATTTTCTTCAAGAAAATCCTCATCCCAAAAAAACACTCATTGAAGAAAGTTGTGAGAAAAAGCTGAATGAAAAAATCGGGTTACTAAACAAATTCTTAACCTATACTCATAAGGTAGGAGAACTAACTCCTGCTATGAAAGATGCCATTGCATCCATTGGTGAGCAAATTTCTTCTTACTTACTCGCTCAATGTGGTTTGGCAACTGACCAGCTTACTCAATTTGTTGATGCTAAAAAGATCATCAAAACAGACAACAACTATGGAAATGCTTTTCCTAATTTTGGGTTGATAAATCAAAGGATCGGTTCCCTTGAGACTCTTCTTGATGGTGGTTTTACACCTGTCATAGGTGGTTTTTATGGAGAAGCTCCCGATGGAACTACTACAACACTTGGATTTGAAGGTTCTGATTATTCTGCCAGCCTGATTGGTGGAGCTCTACATGCAAAGAGTATAGAAATCTGGACAGATGTAAGCGGAGTATTCACAAGTGACCCAAGGTTCATAAAAGATGCGAAACCCATTCCTGAGCTCAGTTATTTTGATGCCACAGAAATGGCTTATTTTGGTTCTAAAGTATTACACCCATCCACACTGAAACCCGCCCAAGAACGCAATATTCCTGTTCTGGTTAAAAACATGTTCACTCCCGAGGAAACCGGAACAAGAATCATCAGAGAAAGCGCACAGACTCAAAAAGCTTTGGCTGTTTCTTTCAAAGAAGATATAGCGCTTTTAACGGTGAGTGCTTACGAAACGGTTATGGGATATAACTTTCTTACCCGGGTTTTTAAAGTCCTCGAGGATCATCGTTTAGCTGTTGATGCGGTCAATACAACTGAAGCTTCGGTTACCATTGCTCTTTCTGATTCAGAAAAACTGGATGAAATTGCCAAAAGCCTGATCGAGATCGGCACCGTTGACCTTGAAAGAGAAAAAGGATTGATCAGTATAATTGGCTATCAATCTTTTGAGACAACAGAACTTTGCAATGATATTTTTGATGCAATACAACCTGCATCTTTAGACATGATCTCGTTCACAAAACAAAAAAGAATTCTGAATTTAGCGGTTGACCAAAAAATCATGGTTGATACAGCACAGAAAATTCACTCTTCTCTGTTCTGAGTATTTTCTTTATCTGATTTGACCGGCTGAATTTTTGCAGATGCTTTGGGCATAACAATACCAAGCGATTTGGCACGGGTTCTCCATTTTTCCCGGGCCAACTTCTGCATGTCTTCGATGGCATCTATCTCATCTACTATTTCCATTCCAAGTAGAGTTTCGACTACATCTTCCATAGTAACTACTCCAACCAGTCCTCCATATTCATCAACAACTACTGCAATATGTTCTTGGTTTTCCAATAGTTTTTCGAGCACATTTTTCAATGAAATCACTTCGGGAATGATCAAGACTTCTCTTCGAATTTCTTTTAATTTTTTTTCTCCCTTCCCTTCCGATTGATTCAGAAATAAATCATTCTTCAAAACATAACCGGTAATATCTTCCTCATTTTCTCCAAAAACCGGCATTCTGGAAACCCTGAGTTCCTCTTTATTTTCAAGAACTTCATTGATGGTCATTTCTTCCTGAAATTTAACCACCACAATTCTTGGAGTCATGATATCATGAACTTTAAGAGAACTAAACCGAATCAGGTTTTTAAAAATATTGGACTCTCCTTCCTCAAATACTCCTTCTTCAAATCCAAGCTCTGCCATTGCCCCGATCTCTTCCCGACTTACAGACGGTTGATTTTCTTCTTTGGACAACCATCTTGTAATCCATCTCGATAATACTACAAGCGGATAAGTAATCACAATAAGCACACCAGTTACTCTTGCTGATGGAACGGCTAAAGTTTTCCAATAAGTAGCTCCTAAAGTCTTTGGGATAATTTCAGAAAGCACCAAAATCAGTAAAGTGAGTACTGCTGATGTGATGCTAACGTATGCATTCCCAAATACAACCTGAGCCTGAGCACCAACTCCGGCAGCACCAACTGTATGAGCAACTGTATTCAAACTCAAAATTGCTGATAAAGGCTGGTCTATATCTTGTTTGAGTTTGCGAAGCATTTTACCTGAACTCGCATTTTTATTCTCTAATACAGCAACATAAGACGGAGTAATTGACAATAAAACCGCCTCCAGAATCGAACACATAAAAGAAACACCTATTGCCAGTATCAAATAAAATATCAGTAAAGTCATTGATTGGTTTTTAATTCAATTTTAAGCTGAGTTGAGAAAATACAACTCTCATTACACAATGGTCATTCCACAGCATATGCCTGAAATCTTGATCTATGTTAGCCAAAGAAATTCAGTTTCAATGTACAATTCAGATTCCTACCCTGCCTATGCCGCAGGCAGGCTTCTCAAGAATGTCTATCAGACCTTTCTCTTCATCTCAAGAATACCAGAGTTAAACACTCATCCTAAAACAATGTATAAAAAATTATCAAGCTTTAGTGTTAAAGGCTTCATTTTATGGCTATTTTAGAAGTCTTTGAATAAAATGACTAAATGCTCCAATTAGAAAAAATATCTCTTGCCCTTGGCGATAGGGATTTACTTGACGAAATTTCAACCTTGATAAATCCGGGTGAACGAATTGGTTTGGTTGGCCCTAACGGTGCCGGGAAATCGACTTTACTCAAAATTATCATGGGTATTCAGGAAAAGGATGCGGGCACCATTGTTCTCTCCAACGAAGAAACTCTTGGCTATCTCCCTCAGGATGGTGTTGATCCTGATTTTGAGCTTACTGTGATCGAAGAAGTTGAAACAGCTTTTTCTGAAATCTTTGATCTCGAAGAAGAAGTAAATGAACTTCAACAAAAACTGGCAGAAACAGATCCTGAATCTGACGAACATGAAAAGTTACTCGAAAGATACGGTCTCTTGCAAACCAAACTGGAAGCTTCCGGTCTCTATACTTTGCGTTCTGACGTTGAAAAGATCCTGATGGGTCTTGGATTTAAAGAATCAGATTTTTCCAGAAAGACCACCGAATTCAGTGGTGGTTGGTTAATGAGAATTGCTTTGGCTAAGCTTCTCCTGAAAAAACCTACCTACCTTCTTTTGGATGAGCCTACAAACCACTTGGATATCGAATCTCTTCAATGGATGGAAAATTTCCTGAATTCCTATGAAGGCGCTGTGATTGTAGTTTCACATGATAGGGCGTTTTTGGATACCATCACCAATAGAACACTTGCTCTTCGGAAAGGGAAAATGAGTGACTATTCCGGAAATTACTCCTTTTACGAAAGAAAATGGGAAGAAGAGCGTGAGCTTTTGATCAATGCACAGAAAAATCAGGCTAAAGAGCTCAAAGAAACAGAAGAATTTATTGAGCGCTTCCGATATAAAGCATCTAAAGCTCGTCAGGTTCAAAGTCGTGTTAAACAACTTGAGAAAATAGATCGCATTGAAGTTGAAGATGAGCTGGCTAATGTATCATTCAGCTTTCCGGAACCTGAAAGAAGTGGACAGGTTGTAATGAGATTGGAAAACATCAAGAAAAGCTACGGTGATAATGTAGTTTTTGATGGACTGGATTATGAAATCGAACGCGGTGATAAAATTGCGGTAGTAGGACCAAATGGTGCAGGAAAGTCGACAATGATCCGAATTCTTGCCGGGATAGAATCTATTCAGGGCGGGGAAAGAAATGAAGGGCATAAAGTTACCACAAATTACTTTGCTCAACATCAGGCAGAAGATCTGGATCTTAAAAAAGATGCTCTTGAAGTAATGATGAGTGCGGGTTCTAACGAAAAAGAAAGCCGATTGCGTTCTATTTTGGGGAGTTTCCTTTTCCGTGGTGATGATGTCTTCAAAAAAGTTAAAGTTCTTTCCGGTGGAGAAAAAAGCCGGTTGGCACTGGCAAAGATGTTACTCTCTCCTGCCAACTTTCTCATATTTGATGAGCCTACAAACCACTTGGATATGAGTAGTAAAAACATCCTGCAACAAGCTCTTCAACAATATGAAGGAACTTGTGTAATTGTATCTCACGATCGTGCTTTTTTAGATCCTATTGTTGATAAGGTTTTGGAAGTTCAGAAAAACAGAGTTCGGACTTACCTTGGTAATGTCTCTTATTTCCTTGATAAGAAAAAAGAAGAAGCTGAAGCTCAAAAAAATTCAGGTGCATCAGAGCAATCTAAATCAGCATCTTCAGATGACAGCTCTCTTTCAAGAAAAGAACAACGCCGGATAGAAGCTGAACGCAGAAATAAGATCAGTAAAGAAGTAAATCCCATTAAAAAGAAGTTAGAAAAAGTTGAAAAGGAGATCGAGCAAGCCGAAAGCAGAAAAAATGAAATTGAAGCTTTAATGGCAGAAGTTGATTTCTACGATGATGCGGACAGGGTTAAGAAAACCTCATTAGAATATGAGAATATAAAAATGGATCTTACAGACAAGTATTCAAAATGGGAAGAATATGCAAATAGAATTGAAGCCATAGAACAAGAAATTGCATGAAATTAATTACTAAGTATCTACTATTATCTCTTTGCATTGCAAGCATAAGTATTAGCTGTGGAACATCAGAACCTGCATTGCTAAAACCTGAGTTTTCTTCAGAGATGAATAACACTCAACAATCAGTTGACAAACCCGATACTACCAGTTCGGTTGCCGTAACCATCAATGATCGTGTTAAGTATGAGTTCACTAAAATTGATACTTCCTGGACAGGAGTTGTTCTGCAATACGACACAAACGACCCGCTAACAAGAAAGATAGTCCGTGAAATTCCTTTAGTTCCTGCTTATGGTTGGTCTGACTTCGAAGATGTGGTTCAGTTTCTTATGATCTATACTATACCTGATCAAAAGGAAATCGAAAATCACAAGCCGGCTCCGATCTCAAATCAATCCCGCTCATATAAAATTGCCGTTTTTGATGGTGAAAATTCCAGAACCTATCATTATTTCAATCCTGAAGGTGAACTTAATGAATATTGGGAATCACAAAACGTAGTGACCTTTGGAGCATATCTGACTTCTGAAATGAAGGTGGTTGAAAAATAGACTTTACTCCCGGCTGATTTCGAAATTCTTAATTTCGCAAAGTGAACTACTTCGCAAAGATCTGTCTCTTATCTCCGAATGCCTTGAACTCTAGTGCATTTCCGCTGGGATCCAGAAAGAACATGGTTGCCTGCTCTCCCGGTTCGCCTTTAAAGCGGATATAAGGCTCAATGATAAACTCTATTCCTGCTTCTTCCACTCTTTTTGAAAGTGCCTGCCATTCATCCATTTCCAGAATTACACCAAAATGTCGAACCGGAACGCCTTTTCCATCTACCGCTCCTTTAGCTGATTCTTTGGCTTCGTCAGGACTGAGATGTGCTACTACCTGATGTCCCCACATATTAAAATCGATCCAATGATCGGAGGAACGGCCTGTTGAACAACCTAAAATTTCAGTATAAAAGGTGTGTGTTTCTTCCAGATCTTTAACCGGAAATGCCAGATGAAATGGTGGAATGTTTTTACTCATATCTTATGTTTTATGAAGCCATGGAATCACGAAAGCACTAACTAGTTACTTTTAAGATCGTTGGCTTAGCGAAGTTAACTTGATTGATCTAACTTAAAAAAAATAGAGTAATTATTTTTTGTGATTCTTTGTTTTAGTGGCATCTTTTAAATTCATAATCCTTAATAAAAAAGCATGGAATCCAAGAAAGTAGAGTTTACAGGATCAACAGGTGAAAGTTTATCTGCAAAAATTGACCTACCTGATGGAGATACTAAAGCCTGCGCCTTATTTGCTCATTGTTTTACCTGTTCAAAAGACCTGAAAGCAGTGGGTAATATCACAAAAGCATTGGCGGGAATTGGAATTGCTACTTTTCGCTTTGATTTTACAGGGCTTGGACAAAGTGAAGGGGATTTTGCTGATACTAATTTCTCAAGCAATGTAGATGATCTGGTTAAGGCTTATGAATACATGGATCAAGAGTTTTCAGCCCCTTCCATATTGATCGGACATTCCTTAGGCGGAGCTGCTGTACTTCAGGCTTCTCATAAAATGGAAGCAGTAAAAGCTGTTGCAACCATTGCTGCCCCTGCGGAACCGGCACATGTTAAAGAGAACTTTGAAATGAGCCTTGATGAGATCAACGAAAAAGGAGAAGCAAAAGTAAGCTTGGCCGGACGTCCGTTCACCATCAAGAAACAATTCATTGATGATCTTGAAGAAAACCGCATGAAAAAATTTATTCATAACCTTGGTAAAGCTTTGATCGTATTTCATTCTCCTATCGACAATACAGTAGGAATTGATAATGCCTCAAAAATTTTCGTTGCCGCTAAACACCCGAAGAGTTTTATATCTCTCGACAAAGCGGATCATCTGTTATCTGAAAAAGAAGACAGCCTGTATATAGGAAAAGTTTTAGGAACCTGGGCTGAGAAGTATATTTGAAAAAAATCTCCCTTCGAAGGAGGATTTTCTATTCACTCATCCAACTCTTTCAATTTCATTTCTGAAAGCTCGAGATTTACTTTGGAAGAAATATTAGCAGCGATATCTCTGTTCTTCTTTTTCACTTTCATTGTTCTTGATGTAAGCTCGTCTCCCGGAAGTTCAGAAAGCGCTCTTGCATTTTTTCCATGAATGATCAATTTAGTAGAAAAGAGCCCTTTCTTGTATTCCATCATATCAATTTCTGAAAATGGAATTTCTACGGTAGCTAAGTCTGATTTATAAGCTCCCATTATCGCATCTTTTTTCTGAAATTCGATGAACAATTTTTGGCCTTTCACGCTCAGGATTCCTTCCACTAACATAAATCCGCCGTTCAATTGATCGATCTCAAATGGTAAGCTTCGCATATTTTTAACTGTTTTTTATTGACTTAGCTGTCGAAATAATTATTTATAAAAAGGTACAAAAAATCTGTAAGGACTTCCTCATGAAACTGTCTAACTATACGGTTGAGAGGAACATTACTAATCATACATTTGAGGGTCCAGCCCTCAATGTCCTTCCAGGGGTGAAAGATGGAATATTCTTTTACCCTCTTTTTTTTTTAACCTTCATAAAAGCATTTTTTTAGCTTTTGTTGATTAAGTGCTTACACTCTGCTATTCTCTGTGCATGAGAGGTCTCATCATTGTAATTCTTATATTTATCCCGTCTCTGATTATTGCTCAATCGGCAAATTTTCAGGATGGCTTTTCCGATCAGGATATTTCTGACTGGACCGGAGATAATGTGGATTTCACTTTTGTAACTGAATCCGGCAACGTATTACTTCAGCAGGATGCTGCTTCCGCCGGCTCTTCTCAGTTGAGCATTCCATCAACAAATGTAGTTGGATACTGGGAATTTTTTATTCGTTTAGATGGATTCAATCCTTCAAATGGAAACAAATCTGAGATCTACTTAATGAGTGACTCCTCTAACTTCGATCAGGCTATAGATGGATATATGCTACAGGCCGGAGAAGATGGTTCGGGAGATGTTTTCAGACTATTCCGAATCACTAACGGAGCCAAAGACGGAGAAGTACTAACCGGAACAACCGATATTTCAGGTGGTGGCGACTTCAGAGTTCGTGTGAACAGAGACGCTTCAGGAAACTGGGCGCTTTCAGTGGCAAATTCTTATTCCGGTGTAACTGTACAAGAAGCAACGGGTACGGATAACACCTACAGCTCCACTTCATTTTTTGGGTTCAAAAATACATACACAGCAACCAGAGCTGATAAATTTTTCTTCGATTTTAAAATTGATATTCCTCCTATACAAATTGCTGGCGCTTCTATACAGAACTCCACTACCATTGATGTAACCTTTAGCAAAGATTACGATCCTGCGACCATACAAAACTCCGATTTTACGATTTCGCCCGGCAACTTAAATCCGACATCTATTGATCAGCCTTCTGGTTCCTCTGTTGAATTGGTATTTGGCAGTAACTTACCAAGCGGTTCTTTTAATCTTGATATTACTTCCATAGAAGATTCCAACAACCAAACCACGCTGACTGATACCACCATTACCTTATTCAGATTTGAAGAATATCAGAGCGGTGATATCATCATAAATGAATTTTTAAAAGATCCACCCGGAGCACTTGAAGAATATGTGGAATTGAAAAATACTTCATCCCGATTCCTAAATTTAAAGGATTGGGAGCTGGGTGATAACGGTTCTCTCAGTGTAATCTCCGATCAAGATTTTGCCATTTTTCCTGACAGTTTTGTAGTTATTACTTCTGATACTGCCGCTCTTAAAAGTGTTTTCGGAAATGTCTATGCTATACAAGTTTCGCTTCCGGCGTTCAATAACACAACTGATCAGGTTCGTCTTTACAATGAGAACGGCATCACTATTGATTCTTTAGAATACACACCCGATTGGAGCGGCGATAATGTGGCGTTGGAACGCAGAAGCCCGACAGCTCCATCTGTATTTATGGAAAACTGGGGCGATTCACCCAATCCAAATTCGGGAACAGCCGGAATGGAAAATGAAGTTGCTCAGGATAATACATCTCCAAATCTGGAAACTTTGAGCATCGTTAATGACTCTACATTCATCCTCACATTCACTGAACGCATCAATCCCGATTCAGCCACTAATCCTGATAACTACGAAATCGCTCTGAACACTAAAGCTGTTCAAGGGCAAAACGCTTTTTTTGTCGCTACTTTTCTGGAGCCTGATTCTGTAAAGCTGGTTGTTAAAGGAGGAATCCCAAATACACCCAGTGGTGGAGAAATTATCATTTACAATCAGGCAGATATATTTGGTAACATAAATCCATCCATAAGCAGAAATTTTCAGTTTATACAAACAGAAACCGCCGAACCGGGCGACGTATTTATCAATGAGTTTCTATACGATCCCCCGGGGTCGCTTACCGAGTTTGTAGAGATTTATAATCCAACCGATAAAGCATTTAACCTCAAAGGCTGGACTTTAAGTGACAACTCCGGCAATGAAGTGGTTTTAACAAACGAAGATTTCTTTTTCAGAAAAACAGAACCTACTTCAGGCTTTCCGGATAATCCATATATAATTTTAACTCCCGACAGTTCCATTAGCGTAGGTCAACCAATTCGAAGAGTAGTAATGGGAAGCCGTTTTCCAACCTTGAATAATTCTACTGATGCTATTGTCTTAAAAAATGCCGCCGGGATTACTCTGGACTCTCTTACATACACTCAAGACTGGGGAGGCGATGAAGTTTCTTTGGAGCGAAGATCTGTTTCTGTAACCGGTCAGTTTCAGGAAAACTGGGGTGATAGTCCTTCTGCTCAATTTGCCACGCCATCTGAGCCCAACCTTGTGAGCCGGGATAACGAAGCGCCCACACTAGAAAATGCTTTTGCTCTGAATAATACTTCTGTTACTCTTGTATATGATGAGCGGCTGGAGCAAAGTGCAGCTCAAAATGTCTCAAACTACACATTTTCACCATCCCTGTCTGTCTCTTCGATTTCTCAGAATAGAAATCAAGTAACCCTGATCTTTAATGAGACTTTGCAAAATGAAACTACGTATTCCATAACGATAAACGATCAGCGAGACATTTTCGGAAACACGAATGCACAAATTTCCACATCGGTTCGCTATCTGGAATTTTCCGCTTCCCAACCTTCTGATATTGTCATCAACGAAACCCTTTATCAAAAAGAGAATGAAAACTCTCCGGAATTTATCGAGCTGCTCAACAGAACTGACAACAATTTTGATTTGAGCAACTGGACCATTTCTGATGCTGCTAATAATTCTGCCACACTGCCTGAAGGAACTTCTCTTGAAGCCGGAAATTATGTGGTTTTAACAGATCGACAGAGTTTTGCAAACTCACTCTCCAACGGAATTTTCCTTTTAGGTTTTCCTTCGCTCAACGATTCCGGCGATGGCATTATCATTAAAAATGAATCCGGAGTTACCATAGATAGCTTGTTTTACACCGAACGTTTTGGTGGAAATCAGAATGGAATTTCTGCTGAGAAAAAAGATCCTGATGGAGCTTCCAATGATCCCAACAATTGGAACAGCAACACTTCCGAATCCGGAAACAGTGCCGGTGTTGAAAATTCAGTTTTTCAGTTAGATACTATTTCTCCTGAGATCATTTTTGCAAAGCTTCAGGAAAACGGAAATGTGGTTATCGCTTTTTCGGAGTTTGTGGACCTTTCAGGAAGTACGATAAGTGCAGGCGGACAACAACGTTCTGTATTAAATTTCTCTCCAACGAAAGCAAATAAAGTAACCGTGGATGGCTCGGGTTTGTCGACGAATGAGCACATTGAAGTTTCAATTACGGATCTTGCAGATGTAGTCGGAAACGTAAATTCATCTGCATCCGGACAGATCTCTCAAAAAATCACTCCCGGCTCTGTGGTCATCAATGAGATCTTGTATGATCCGCTTTCTGACGACGAAGACAACCTGCCCGATCAAACCGAATACATCGAACTGTACAACACTCAGGATTACGCCATTTCGTTGGAAGAGATCTTTCTGAATGACGCTCCCGATGAGGATAATGAAGTCAATCGACTTGATCCCGTTTCATCTGAATTCAAGTGGATTCAGCCTAATGGATATTTTCTGATCTATGCTGAAGATCAAACCTTTTCATTTTCTGAAAGTCAACTGGCCGAATATTTTGGTCTGGAATCTCAATCGGGTCAATTTACCATGCAGATCGATCGTTCCAGTTTAAGCTTATCTGCTTCGGGAGATGCGATTTTCATTTCTGACAGTTCAGGAAATGCTATCGATTCTGTTTTTTATGATGAGAGCTGGCAAAATCCGAATCGTGTAAGCGTTGATGGTGTGGCTCTGGAAAAGATCAATCCTGCCGGACCAAGTAACGATGAAAGCAACTGGAGTTCCAGTACAGAAGTAAGCGGGGGAACTCCCGCTCAGCAAAATTCTATTTATCAGGAACCCGGTTCAGCTCCGGATAACTCAGGAATTACGTTTACTCCAAATCCTTTCTCACCCGATGATGATGGGTTTGAGGATTTCTTATCTATCAATTACACACTGGATGAAGCTGATTATTTGCTACGAGTCAGAATCTATGATCGGTACGGTCGTGAAGTCCGTGAATTAGCAGACGGCAAACCTGCAGGATTTTCCGGGAGCTTAATTTGGGATGGTTTGACAGATTCGGGCAACAAAAACAGAGTGGGAATTTATATCGTGCTTTTTGAAGCTTACAACAGCGCCGCCGGAAGAGATCGAACGTTTAAAGAAACCGTGGTTATTGCGAGGAAGTTTTGAGGGAATTAGGAATGCTTCAATTAACAATTAAGAATTAATTGTCGCATTCTTAATTGTTAATTGAGTAATTGATCTTCACTCCCCCAAACCAATTGATTCCCGAAGCAGGTTGGTAAAGCTCTTTATTCATGCAGTGGCTCAGGATCATCTTTTAAGTAAAATTTAACTAATACAGAATCACCTTTTCCTACTTCAAGAGCATTTAACGCTACTTCTTCTTTACCAATATACCCGGCTTCGATTTGATATAAACCTTTTTTAACTGGAACAATAAAATATTCTTCAAAATCTAAATTTTGAAAAAGAATACCATTTATCCTGTAGTACGCCGGAAGCTCCTGTTCTTTAGATTCATAACTATAGGTATTTATTTGGATATAGCTCGAAAAACCATCGTAGCTTTGTAATTTAGTAATTCCTATTTCTTCAATTCCTGAATCTTGTTTTCCCGAGGAAGCACAAGAAAGGATGCATGTGATCATAAATAACAGATAATATTTCTCAGCAGTTAGCATGCATACTCTCTTTAGCATTATCAACAGTTAATTTGTGCATCTTTGAACGTACCTTCACAATTGTCAAAAAATAGATCTTGCTCCGCCAAGTAAGCTTTTAAATAAACATCTTTACCGTCAAGCAAAATCGGTTGTGTTTCAATTGAAAAATATCCAACAGATCTAATAATAATTTGTATAGGATAGTTTGATCTTTGAACTTTAGTTTTAATGACTTTCTTATCTGTTTTGAAAGTACGGCACCCCACTTTAACATGAGAGAAAATATAAGCTGAATCAGAGTTTACATCTTCTATTTCAATTTTAATGGTAACACTGTCTGGTTGATTTGGTTCTTTTTCGCCGTTCAAATCACCATATGTTAAGCTGTAAGCACTTTTATTATAAGTTGAGAACAGGGTCTCATTATTCTTACAGCTCAAAGATACTAGCATTGATAAAATAAGTATATAATATAATTTCATAGTTTTAGAAGTTTGATGGAGAACCTTATGCCGTTTTCTTAAGCGGAGTGAATGCTACTCCAACAAAGGAAACCATATAGATTTGCAGAAGCAATTAAAATCATGGTATAAGAGTGCTGAACAATAACCATTATCTCTTCAACCCCTTAATCATTGTAATAACTCACTTCATGAACACTACCTGTACCAATAACTTCCCATGGGGCATTTTTATTTCTTCTTATATAAAACCTAATGGTGATGCCTAATCCTTTTTCGCCATAGCTGTCTATAAAAATAATTCCCCTGTTTTCAGAAATAATTGGAGTGGATAAAAAATAGACATTATTAAAACCTGAATAATTAAATGGCGGAGGATTTGATGAATCTTTTAAAAAATCTGGGATTTCTTTCTGTTCTACAACTTTGTGGCCGTCTGTCAACTCTTCGGTAACAATTATTTTTTTGTAGTTCTTAATACTTTCCGAAAATCCAGATATAACCTCTTTGGAAAAATAAATCTCCAAGCTATCGGAGGGCTCGGATAGAAAAAATACATTATCTAAAGAGAAGCCCTCATCCAAATAGTCTACGATCTTTTCTTTTGGTAAAGTTTCATAGTAGATCGGATTATCATTCTCATTTAGATTGGATAAGAAGTATTCAAGTAACTCCTCTTTTTCTTCAATCTCAGACATATGATTATTAATAAGCTAATCAAAGAATAGAATATAATTTTGGAGCTATTCATTTTATCTAATTGCTACAATATTGATTTGATGCTACTAATATAGAACTTTAAATTTCATACCTCTTTCAGAGGATCCAAAATGACAACTTTCTTACTTAATTAATTAATTCAACCTCACTCCATCAAACCAATTAATTCCCGGAGCAGGTTGGTAATGCCCTTATTCCTCAAAAAGAAGTTTCTTCCAGATTACCTCATAAATAGTAAACCTATTATTTTTCTGCTCTACAATATATACTTCTTCAAATATTGATTGAGGTTCTTTGAATGCAGCTTTATCGACCAATACTTTATTTAAATCATCAATTGAAGAAATTTTCAATTCACTGAATCTTTCCTCATCAATGTTCTCCTTGCGACCATTTTTTTTGTCATAAGTAAATTGGTTTATCACACCGAGAGTCTCAAGGCCAATTGAGAACACAATTTTATTCTCTGTAATGGTTTTTTCAGTATAGTTTTCATTAAGAACAATCGTATCCGATATTTTAGCAGGGATGTAGACCGGTTCTCTATCTTGCCCTTCTAATGAAAAAGAATAGAGAGATAGCGAAATTAATATTATTGACTTAATTACAATTTGTACTCGCATTATTCTGTGCAACCTATAGTTTTAATATCATCTTTTACACTGTATCATTTTTTGAGGTCGTGAATTAATTATCAATTGCTTGAGGAATTAGCAAATCATATGATTCCAATTTGTACTAAATCTTCAGATTTCTCACCTCTTTCAGAGGACTCGAAATGACAACTTTCTTAATCAAGTAATTCAACTTCACTCAAACCAATTGATTTCCGGAGCAGGTTGTAAAACCCTTTATTCCTCATAATCTGTTAATAAGCTATAAAGTCATCTGGAATTACTCAGAGTATCAACAACTTATTTGTGCATCTTTGAATGTGCCTTCACAATTAGAAATCTTTAAATCTGGCTCTGCCAAGTAAGCTTTTAAATAAACATCCTTACCGTCAAGCAAAATTGGTTGTGTTTCAATTGAAAAATATCCAACAGATCTAATAATAATTTGTATAGGATAGTTTGATCTTTGAACTTTAGTTTTAATGACTTTCTTATCTGTTTTGAAAGTACGGCACCCCACTTTAACATGAGAGAAAATATAAGCTGAATCAGAGTTTACATCTTCTATTTCAATTTTAATGGTAACACTGTCCGGTTGATTTGGTTCTTTTTCGCTGTTCAAATCACCATATGTTAAGCTGTAAGCACTTTTATTATAAGTTGAGAACAGGGTCTCATTATTCTTACAGCTTAAAGATACTAGCATTGATAAAATAAGTATATAATATAATTTCAGGGTTTAGCAGTAGGCCATTAATTAATTATCAATTGCTTGAGGAATTAGCAAATCATATGATCTCCAAATCAAATACTTTTGGTTTTTCTTCTGTACAAAAAAGAAGTGCTCGGGTCTGTTTTTGTAAATTGAATCTGCCTGCATTCTAAACTCATTTATTGTTAATAACCTTGTACAATTGTTTAAATTTGAAATTATTCTAGGCTTTTTACTGAAAGCTTCATGTGTACAACGGAAATCTCCCCATAAGACTCCTTACTAATTTGGGAACCGGTTGCTTTTATCTTTCCTTTATCTAGTCCAAAAACATGCTCAGTCGTATGCAGGAAAATTATCTTTATGCTGTCCATTAGTATCAATCAATAATTTCATCTTCTACTAACCATATTCGTTCCACTTCCATTAAATAACCATAATCATCGTCTTCCTTAATAAATATATAGAACGAATACTTTTCATAGTACTCAGGAAATTTTCTTTTGTCATTTAATTTCAAAAAGTCATCAATGCTTACTATTTGTTCTTTAATCGAACTGTATGTGATCCTTGTTTTTTTATGTTGGTCTTTTATAAATCTATATGTTTGATCGTTCCCAAGATCATAAACTCTCTCATCTTTCTTTACGATTATGGAGTCTTTCTCCTCCTGATATAAAAACACTATCTCTTCTTTTTGCTGAGCATTAAGGTTAAATGAGACTAATAAGAAAAGTATGATACATTTCATTGTTTCCTTTGCTGTTTATGGCCTAGTTTAAAGAGTGTTCAAAGCGTTATTTGTTACAAAACAAACAAATACGCTTAGTGCTTAATATTCTAGTAAAAAGTCGAACATAGTATTTAGCTAAACCTATTAAAACCTGCCGATTTCAGAAAAAGCTTCCAACTACAGCGACCTAGAATTATTTCCGCTAACTCCATCACCCCGCTTTCAGCGAAATGATGGATAGCTATCCTGTCATTTCGAGCAGAGCGAGAAATCTAAAATTCTACTTTGTAATAGATCTTTAGATTTCTCACCTCTTTCAGAGGATTCGAAATGACAACTTTCTTACTTAATCAAATAGTTGACTTTAATTCCCCCAAACCAATTGAATCCCGGAGCCGGCTGATAAAAACGATTTCCAAAAGCATTTATATCGTAGCCCAAACTGTATTGTTGATCCAGCAGATTATCTACACCCGCATAAATATCCAGATCGAATTTCTCTCCCAGTATTTGCTTAAAACCGAATTTTCCTTTCATCAAATGATAGGGATCTGAGTACACTGTATTTCCATCGGTCAATGGAATTTCATCTGTGTAATTGTAGGATAACAGTCCGTATAAACCGATATTTGTTTCGGCTGAAAGAGATGTGAAAAAGGTATGTGGAGCAACGCCCGGCAACCGGTTATCCGAAAAATCATCTCCCTCTTTTACATAGTTATCATATTTGAAATTATGGAAAGTGTATGAACTTTGAATCTCAAGCAGGCTTAAAAACCCATTCTCATTATTAATGGCGGTCCAATTGGTGGAAAATTCAAATCCGGTTTGATTGGTGCTTCCAGCGTTTGCGAATGCTAATGTTCCGTCGCGTTGCGATTCTGTAAGTACAATACTTTCCTTCAACTTGAAATAGAAGATAGCCAGATCATATCTGAAAGAGCCATTTCCAGTATTTCCACGAGTTCCAATCTCGTAATTGATTCCTTTTTCGGGTTCCAGATTTTCATTTAACTCGCCATCATTAGTCCGGAATTCTTCCAGTGTTGGTGGTGAAAATCCAGCGCTTACACTGGCATGAAGAGTAGTAAAGTCCGTCAATCTTTTTGCAATCGCAATCCGGGGCAAAATAGCTGTTTCAAAATTCTTAGAGATCAGATTCGGATCTACACCGCCTTCCTTAGTTGCTACTCTGGTTACATCGTAGTTCACTCTGTTTACACTAATTCCTGCGTTGATGAACACTTCTCCGGGAAGATCCAGCTCTCCCGTCAAATATACGCTTCTGTTCTTGATCTCGATCTCATCTTCGAACCTTAGAGAGTCTCTGATTCCATTTTCATTATCATAATTTCTTGCGTTATTATTCCCAAAATGATTTTCAGCTCCTAGTTTTAGCTTAAGATCTGTATCTCCGAATGTATCCTTGTATTGTACCCAAGGTCGACTTCCCCAGCTTTTTCTGCTTTCACTTTTATAATCGAAATTGAAAGGATTTTCAAACTTACTGATGTTTGCAAAAATATTAGTTCCTCCTGACCAATGTTCTGACCACTCGCTTTCTATGTTCGCACCAATGATAAAATCTTCCTGATCTATTGATGCATTTTGTTCCACACTGCCGGCTCTGGCTTGTGTGGGATCATCCTGAAATTGTTGCAGATTTAATCCGCCCGGAATACCGTAGTTCAAATTGGAATACAATGTGGAAACACTCACCAATGCATTTGATGGGGTAAACACTTTCACTCCGGTCTCAAATGTTCTTCGCTCAAAAAAAGATTGATCTCTGTATCCATCAGAAACCTGAGAAGCATACTTGTACTGAGAGATCATACCTTCTTTTTTGGTGTTGTATTCTCCTCCGTATTTGAATAAACCAAAATCACCAACCGAAGCATCTACGATTCGCTCTGTTTGTGGGTTTTTCGGAAAGCTGTTGATCAACAAAACGCCTCCTGTTCCCGCTCCATATATACTTCCTGCAGGACCTTTGATTAATTCGACCTGTTTGATATTCTGATTGTTCAACAAATTAAGTGGTGTGCTTCCTGATGGTAGGGTGAGTGGAAAATCATTCCAGTATACTTTCACATTTCTGACTCCAAACGGCGAACGAATTGCACTTCCTCTGATGGCGATTCTGTAACTTCCCGGAGCCCGTTCGTCCATTTTTACACCAGCTACAGTGTTAAGACCATAAACCAGTGACTGATCACTAAATCCGTTGATGAGTTTATTATCCAAATAAGAAATGGAACCCGGAGTTTCCATAATGCTTCTGTTCCCGCTAAAACCAACCACGGTAATCTCATCCAGTTTAGCTTTCAGAGTGTCGGGATTATTTTGAGCAGCTGCTTCAAATCCGAATGAAGTAATAAAAACTGCTAATAAAATTTGTAGATGTATTTTTCTAATCAAAAAAATAAGATTCTATATTGTGGAACAATTTTGTCGGGAATTGATCTATGAAGTATTAATATCAAATACGTAAATCATAATAAGATAGATGGAGTTCCGGCAAAACTCTATTACATTTCCATCACATTCAGTAATAAATTATAAACACAGCTAGTGAGTACCAATAGTAAAGCGCCCATTGGGATTTTTGATTCCGGAATCGGAGGATTAACCGTTGCAAAAGCAGTAGCGAAAGCTTTGCCGAACGAGGATATCATCTATTTTGGAGATACCGCTCGTGTGCCTTATGGAATAAAATCTGAAGAAACTGTCCGTGAATACGCACTCCAGATCACTGACTTTTTACTTTCCAAAGGCGTTAAAATGATCCTCATTGCCTGTAATACGGTTTCGGCTTCGGCGAAAAATGAAATAAAAGAGAAAACAGGTTCTCTTCCTGTTTTAGACGTGATTACATCCGGAACTGAAATGGCTTTATCACAAACTCCCAATGATCATGTTGGAGTGATCGGTACATTGGCTACGGTAAATTCTAAAGCTTATGAAAAATCCATTCATGCGCTGGACTCTAAAATAAAAGTAACACAGCAAGCTTGTCCATTGTTAGTTCCTTTGGCTGAAGAAGGCTGGATCGATAATGAAGTCGCTACAAAAACTTTGGAAAGTTATCTGTCCGTATTTGATAACTCAGATATAAACTCACTGATCTTGGGTTGTACTCACTATCCTCTTTTCAAGAAAGCTATTCCTTCTATCCTGAAATCAGATACTACCAAAATTATAGACTCAGCAGACTCTATAGCCCTCACTGCAAAGAACACTTTGAGTTCCCTTGAGCTTTTGAATACGGAAGGTGGTGATTTTCAGTGTTTTGTAAGCGACCGGCCTCAACGATTTCAGGAATTGGCAGAGCGATTTTTAGGTCGTAAGATCTCTGACGTTGTAGTTACCCATCTTTGATTTTTCAATATGTCATTTCTGTATCTATTTCTGTAGGCGCGTAAAATCTTTCGCGCCTACAGAAACGATATATCTAAACCCTTCTTCCCCAAAAAACCATTTACGCAATTTGACGGTAACTTAATTCAGAACCCTTATATTTAAAGACTAACTATCTGCGACATCTTCAGCAGAATAACATAAAACACATTCTCTTATGAAAAGGTTATTTCAATCGATTTTTACGCTGATACTTTTGGTATCACTTTCAAGTGTTTCAAACGCCCAAACAGGTTTGGAACTTTATGCAAAGATGGGCGAGCGTGGCTTTGTCAATTTTGACGGTTCCAGCTTAAGCTGGCTTCCCGGCGATCTTGGCTACATGGAAACAGAAAAAGACGAAAATGGCAATACTGTTTTTTATAAAGTAGATCCGAAGACGGAAAAAAGGACATTACTGTTTGACAAAAAAACTACTGATGCTCTGATCAGCCAATATAATACTGCTGCAGATGCTGATGTTTCTGCATTGCCTTTCGATCGTTTTGAATTTGTAATGGATGATAAAGCCATTTTCTTTACTCAAGATGAAGTTGATTACGTATTTGATCTTAAGGACAGAAAGTTAAGAAAGCTGTACAAGCCTGAAGTAGAACGCCCTCTTTACACCGACGAATTGATGAGAGGCATGGAAAGAAGTCAGCTTTGGAACGGAACTTATTCTCATGACTATACCAAGTTCGCTTATATCAAAGAATATGATATCTACGTAGTTGATACCAAGACCAAAGAAGAAAAACGCCTTACTTACGGAAGTGAAGAAAAGATGAACGGGCGACCAAGTTGGGTTTATCCTGAAGAATTTGGGCAACGTGAAGCATACTGGTTTTCTCCTGATAACTCAAAGATCTCCTATTTACAGTATCAGGAAAAAGACGTTCATCAGTTTCCAATAGTTCACGAGCTAACATTTGAAGCCGGACTAGAGCAAATGAGATATCCAAAAGCCGGAGAAACCAACCCTACCGTAAATCTGTTTATTGTTGATATTGCAACGGGTGAAATCGAGCAAGTGCCTACCAACAGTGATCCTGATACATATATTGTAAGACCGGTTTGGAGAAATAACGGAAGTGAGTTGACTTTTCGTCGCTTGAACAGAAAGCAAGATCATCTCGAACTTCTGGCTTATGATATCAAGACCAAAAAAGTAAGAACCATTCTTGAAGAAAAAGAAGATGCTTATATAGATCTTCATGACAATTTTATCCAGTTGGATGATGACAAGACTTTTATCTGGACTTCTGAAGTAAGTGGATACAATCACATCTATCACTATGATTTCAATGGTAAACTCATCAATCAGATTACTAAAGGTGATTTTCCGGTCGGAAATATTGAAAATGTAGATCAGAAAAATAAAAAGGTCTATTTCACAGCTTACCAAAACATGGGCTTAGACAGCTACTTCTATTCCGTTGATATGAATGGAAAGAATATGAAAAAGCTCTCAAATGGTGATGGTCGACATAATGTAAGTATGAATGAAGCCGGAGAGTATTATGTGTGTTCACATTCTTCTTTCGATTCTCCATATGAAGCCAATTTATATGATAATAAAGGAAACATGATTCGCAACGTCATGAAAGCAGACATCAGTAATGTGGAAGATGCAGGACTTGAGAAACCTGAGTTCACTGTTATGAAAGCTGCGGACGGCGAAACGGATCTTCCTGTTCTTATATATAAACCAAAAGATTTTGATCCGTCAAAGAAATACCCTGTTCTATTGCCACTTTATGGTGGTCCTGGTTCTCAGGATGTTTCCAACACCTATAAAAACTACGATGGCTATCAAAGAATGGCACAGCTAGGTTTTGTAGTTGTACGAGCAAATTACCGTGGCTCCGGAAATCGTGGTAAAGAATTTCAAACTCTTCATTACGGCAGACTCGGAACCTTAGAAATTGATGATTACGCAGCTGTAATTGAGCAAGTTACTGAACGTGATTATGCTGATGGAGATCGGGTTGGTGTGTATGGCCACTCTTATGGCGGATATGCAACTGCATTACTTATGCTTCGCTACCCTGATCTATTCCATGTTGGCGTTTCAGGAGCTCCTGTTACCGATTGGAGAAGTTATGACACTATTTATACTGAGCGCTATATGAACACTCCTCAGGCAAATAAAGAAGGCTACGATGTTGGTTCTGCAATGACATATGCTGATCAATTGAAAGGGAAGCTGCTTCTTATTCATGGCTCCATTGATAACAATGTTCATCCTGCTAACACTACTATGTTGGTTGATGCTCTTATCAAAGCAGACAAAAACTTTGACTTGATGATGTACCCCGGAAACCGACACGGAATCCGAGGAGCACACGGGCGCCATTATCAAAAACTGCGCCTTCAGCATTTGATCAATAACCTGAATCCTGAAATAACAAGCCAGGATGAAGTAGATGTTGACCTTATCTGGACGAATGATTAATTGAATGTCTCACGAGGATATCCTCGTTTACTATTCTTTTGATCAAGCTCAATCCAGAGTTTAACGAAAATAAAAGGCTGTAGGGATAATTCATGAATTATCCCTACAGCCTTTTTTAATATGAATAACAAAAAAGCCCCCAAACATTTCTGATCGGGGGCTTTACATCAATATTCTAAACTAAAACTTGAATATTCTTTATTCAAAGCTTAGTCCATATCTACAGTTTTGAACTCTTTAAATGGACTGAAATCAGCATTCTCCATTGCCTGTTGATATGCCGGCCAGTCTTCAGTAAAGAAAGCGTTGATCTTTGTAAGTGCCTTCTCAACTTCTTCTTCAGCTAAACGAAGCAGATTCTCTTCCGTTGTACCCGGACCATCATAATCGTTACCTAAATAACGGAAAGGACCAAAGATCGCTTGCATCGTAGTTGGTTCAGGATTTCTCGTAATACCCTGACGATCATCAGATTTACCAAACACCATATTCATGAGATCCTCGATCTTTTTCTTGATCTCTTTATTGGCTTCATTGATCTCCTTCAACTCTTTTTTATCACGAGTATCAGCTTTTGCAAGAGCTTCATGTGTTTCCACGATCTCTTCAGCATCAATTAATTGATCTGTTGCCTCCGCTAAAGTTGCGCTTAATTGTGATACCTGATCTCTCAATTCAGCTGTTTTTCTGAGAGCAGCCATTGTAACTTCGATCCGTGGATCACTCATTACTTTTACTGTCGTTGAATCAGAGAATTCACCATAAGTAAACTTAACTTTGTAGGTTCCGGGTAATACATCTCCACCTGAAGGTTCCGGAGCATTTGGACGTGCTTTACGTCTGCTAGCGCCGCGAATCCCTGCTTTATCCATTCCCCATGATGTTCTGTTTATACCATCATGCTCAGGAGTTCTTTCAAAAGTTCGGATCTTTTCACCCGACATATTGAAAACCTCTACTGTCACTTTTTCTTTTTTATCGGATGATTTCATTTCCTTTCCATCATCATCCTTTTTCAGCATTTCGCTGTTTACAGAATAAGTTAAACGAGCACCACCTGATCGGTTTTCCCCTGCAAAAACACCATCCGCTGAGAAACGCATGCCTCTGGCTTGTCTCCAATCGGCTTGATAAGCATCCGGGGCTGCATATACTCTAATAGCTTTTTGCAACTCATCAGCACCATTTTTAGCAAGATCTCTTAATGGTCGGATGTCATCCAGAACCCAAAACGCACGTCCGAATGTTCCAATTACTAAGTCATGTTCGCGCGGATGAATTACCATATCATAAGTAGATACGGTTGGGTATCCATTTGTCCATTTGGTCCAGGCTTTTCCTCCATCAATACTTACATAAAGTCCAAGCTCAGTGCCTACGAACATAAGATTTGGTTCCACAGGATCCTGAACAAAGGAAAGTGCATAGCCTTCCATACCTTTGTCTTTGGCTATGTTTATCCATTTTTTGCCGTAGTCTTTGGTATGCATTACATACGTTCCCCAATCATCACGACGATAATTATTGATCACTGCAACAGCTTCACCTGCATTGAATTTGGAAGCTTTTACTTGAGCCACCCAACTACCTGAAGGAATTCCTTTTATGTTTTTAGTAAGATCTGTCCAGTTCTCTCCACCGTCTCTGGTGATATGAACTTTTCCATCATCTGTACCTACCCAGATCAATCCTTGCTCAAGAGAACTAGGTTCGATTGCCAGAATAGTCGTGAAATTTTCAGCTCCGGTAGCATCCATGGTGATACCACCACTTTCATGCTGCTTTTGCTTTGTGCTATCGTTTGTTGTCAGATCAGGAGAAATAATTGTCCAGGATTCGCCACGATCATCACTTTTATGAACATACTGAGAGCCGAAGTAGATCGTCTCTTCGTTAAAAGGATCAAAGTTTACAGCTGAATTCCAATTGAATCGTAAGTTCTCTCCATCCGGATGTGTAGGTCGAACAAAACGTCCAGCTCCGGTTTCAAGATCTACTCTACCAATATTTCCTTGCTGTGACATTGCAAATACATAGCGATCGTCACTTTGATCCATGATCACATCAAAACCATCACCAAAATAAAGCTCTTCCCAATATGCATTTCTGATACCGCCGGAACGCCAAACATATGCAGGTCCTTGCCACGAGCCATTATCCTGCATTCCACCATAAATATTGTAAGGAATTCTGTTATCTACATTTACATGATAAAACTGCCCAACCGGAATATTGTTAATGAATCTCCAGCTATCTCCTCCATCATAAGTAATGTTTAAGCCACCATCGTTACCATCGATCATGAATCCACGATTATCTTTGCTTAACCAAAAAGCATGATGATCAGGATGAACCCAATTATAGTAAGGATACAGGCTTTCGAACGAACGAGCTCCGTCTGTACTTTTCGAGATGTAAGTATAAATACTATACACTGTGTTCTCATTGAATGGATCTACATAAATTTCTGCATAATAAAACGGTCTGTTACCAACTTCCCCATCCTTTTCAACGGTTTGGCGAAGCTCCCATGTATAGCCTCCATCATCAGATCTGTAAATTGCATTCTTTTTTGATTCAACGTGAGCGTAAACTACATCTGTATTACTTGGAGCTATAGCGATTCCCATTCGTCCTAATTCTCCTTCAGGAAAACCATCATCAGAAGTCACTTCTTCCCAGCTTTCGCCACCATCTAAGGTCATATACAGTCCTGAACCTTCACCACCGGATTTAAAAAACCAAGGCCATCTTCTGAATTCCCACATCGCTGCAAAAATCTTATTCGGGTTATTTGGATCCATTACCATATCACCGATGCCTGTTCGGGTGTTTATATACAGAATCTTTTCCCAGGTTTTTCCTCCATCAGTAGTTTTATAAACACCACGATCTTCACTGTCTCCCCAAGCTGATCCTTGTGCACCTACATAAACAACATCCGGATTTTCCGGATGGATGATCACACGATGGATGTTTCGGGTTCCTTCCAATCCCATCAACTCAAATGATCGCCCGCCATCAATACTCTTATATATTCCTGCTCCACTACTTTGACTGTTTCTTGGATTTCCTTCACCTGTTCCAACCCAAATGATGCTAGGATTCTTTTGATGAATATCGATCGCACCGATTGAAGCAGCTCCATAATCATCAAAGATAGGTTCCCATTTAATTCCTCCGCTCTCTGACTTCCAAACTCCACCTGAAGCTGATCCCACATACATGATGTCATTATTAGATTCTACAACATCAATGGCAGTAATTCTACCACTCATACCAGCCGGACCTACGTTTCTTGGCTCCATTCCCTTCAGAAGGTCCATATCCAACTGCTGAGCCTTTAATTCGCTACTGCCCACCATTAGTGAGAGAACTAATACAAAACTAATCGTAAATAATTTTTTCATAACTGTTTATTTGTGTTTATAAAAAAAGGGTAGCGTTCTGCTACCCTTTAATTTGAAAAGATTTTATTTAATCGTTTCCATCAAGAATCTCATCTATTCTTGCCCTGGCATCTTCAAAATGATTTTTAGTATCTCTGTTAAGAGATCTACCAGCTAAAGCACTGTTTATATCTCTTTTTAAGATTTCAAGTTCATTTCTTACGATCGGACGAATATCAGATTGACTTACATCCACTGAACGGGCGAAGAAACCGGAAGGCTCTTCGTTTAATAAATTACCCATTACTTCAATATAAGCACGCTGTAAATGACGTCTGTGAATTCCGGTATTTTGCTTTGCTCTGGCTTCAGACCAAATACCGTTTCTCGTTGCGTCCATCATTTCAGTAATTGTATAAGTATCACCGTCAGCACGTGCTTCGGCTTCTACTAATCTTGCGAGCCTGTCTGGTCTCATCAGATTATTAAGAACACCAACCTGCGCTCCACGGAACGTTTCAACCGCACTGGATTGATTAATTCTGTTCAGGATGTCTTTATTGAATGCCCATGTTGGAGTAGCAAATGCATGTTTATTCAGAAAATCCATTGCTCTTCGTTGATCTGATTCTGCAACCAGCTCATAAACTTCGCCGTCTTGGTCGTAGGTTTTATATGTTTGATAAACACCACCAACATAAGTTGTAACATGTCCCATATATCTTCTCCACTGACCAAGAACATTGTTATAGAGTTCAGCTAAATCTGAAAACTCTTCTCCGTCACGATCTGTCCATGTAACCAGATTTTCAGTGATAACCTGAAGGTTTGCGAGTCCAAGCTCACTTGCTCTCATCGCATCATCACCGATCGCTTCAGTTTGAGAACGTGGATCAGCACCATTTGAATAACCGAACCAATATAAAGGATCATCACCGTTAGCAACTATCCACTCATTCAGGATCTCGTTTTCATCATCCGCTTTTTCGATATCAGGAAACCAAGTATAACCCCATTTGATGGACCATTTGTCATATTCACCAATTTGTGGGTAGTACTGAGTTACGCCATCACCGGGTTGTGCGATATAATTAAAACGTGCATAATCCATAATAGATGGAGCTGTACCGTGCGTAGATGTAAACTCAGGATCACGTAGCTGTTCAACAGTGTAACCTACACTTGAACCCATGTTGTGAGGTAAACCAAGTGTATGTCCAACTTCATGTGCCATAACAAAACGAAGCATGTCTCCCATGATCTCATCAGACATTTTTACATTTCTGGCATCAGGATTTGATGCTGCAGTCTGGATAAAGAACCAGTTTCTTAAAAGGTTTTGGATATTATGATACCAAAGAATGTCGCTTTCAAGAATTTGACCTGTTCTCGGGTCATGAACATGGGGACCCTGCGCATTCTGAATAGGATTTGTTATGTAACGCATTACAGAATAACGAACGTCTTCCGGTGAAAATTCAGGATCTTCTTCCGGAGTTGGAGCTGCTTTACCTATGATCGCATTTTTAAATCCTGCTTCTTCAAAAGCTACCTGCCAGTCTTCGATTCCTGCTAACAAATATGGAATCCATTTTTTTGGTGTAGCAGGATCTAGGTAATATACAATTGGCTCAACCGGCTCAACTAGTTCACCTCTCAAATAAGCTTCTTTATCTTTTGGGATAAGTTGATACCTGGTGATAAAGCGATTCGTTGCCGCTCTGTGTTCATCTGAACTGTAATCGTACTGACTAATTGAGAAATAGCCTACACGCTGATCCCAGTTTCTTGGCTGAGCAGGTTCTTCCGGTAACAAAATCATCGACTGGTTCATTTCCAATGAAATAGTATTGGTAGAACCATTATCAGGAGGACTGGAAGCATCGTATGTTAATACATGACGTACTTCAATGTTTTCAGGATAACTTGATATCCTTTCAACAAAAGAACGGCTTCCGTCTAATCGTCTTACTTGGAAGTTTCTTCTTTGGAAGCTACTTAATCCACTAATTAAAGCAACATCTGAAGTATAAAGACTGGTAACGTCTACAACAATTCCGGTTGTATCTTCATTGTTGGCCTCGATCTTGAACGAATAAACTACCGGCTCAAAATTATTATTCTTTACAGACTTATAGATTGGGTCATCTTCGTTAGCAACACTTGAATATGAAACATGACGCAGCAAAATATTGTTGTCTTTTCTTTGCCATCTTACTACTTGTTGTCCACGAGCTTTTTGTCCTGCGCCGCCAAAACTTAAGTTTTGTACAGAACCTGCTACACGGCTAACCAGTAACATTTCTCTTTCTAACAGTTCATTGGGAATCTCGAAGTAATATTTGTCATCTACTTTATGCACGTTAAACAAACCTTCGTCTGTTTTAGCGTCTTTAGTGATTACTTCACTGAATTTTTTAATATCTCCTTTTTTCGGAGATGGTCTCTTTGTAGCTGATGAGCTGTTCCCTGGTTTTGTAGCCGATCCGGAAGATTTACAACCGGAAACAACTAGTACAAAACAAAGGGAGAGGGCTAGAAACCTGCCCATTAATTTAATACCGTAGTTCATTTCTTACTTATTTATTTAAAATTTCAAAAGTAAGATAAAGTGAGACTATGCTAGGAGCTAATCAAGTTTATTATTTAAGTAAGGTGTAAAAAGTTTAAAAGGAGTTTACTTTAAATACTGTCTGAACCATGCTCCGGTTAAATCTACTAATTCCTTAAACTGAGGTGGGAAAAACTCCTCTTCAAACGGATGGGAAGCTCCAAATGTGTGGCCCGCTTTAGCGATAAGTCTCAACTCTTTTTCCTTTGAGCCGCATGCAATTTCTAACTCTTCAGAATTGGATTGAGCTACATCCTCATCTTCTCTTCCGTGAATGAACAAACTTGGTATTACAAGTTCTTTAACTCTTCTAAGAGCAATTAAACGATCTGCATTTTCCTTGGTATCATCGTACCAACTCTTGTCTACTTTCATCTCCTGTCCGGTTCGGCTGTTTTTATAGATGGTATAGCCTTTTTCTTCCCAGTCAGATATTTCTTTTTCACTGAAACGATCTAAATAATCCGCGACAGCTGCCCATGTCACTAAACATTTAACTGATTCATATTCTGCTGCCGCTGCAATTGCTGTATGCCCGCCTCTGGAATGCCCTACAATTCCAATTGAATCAGTATTCAAATTGGAGTGTGAATCATCAATTTCACCGGTTTGAAGTGCTCTTATTACCACACCGATCTCGTCCAGATCTTTACTGAGTGTGGATTTCTGAAAAAGATCCAATCGTTCGTATTCCGTTCTACCATTGCCAATTCCGTTGTGTGAGAAGTTTATCGCCAGTACTCCAAAACCATGACGGGCTATATCTTCACAAGCATCCGGAAAAGGACCCCAATCTTTGAATCCTTTAAAACCATGAAGAAATATAATAACCGGGAAATCTTTTCTCGTACCACTGATTGGTGAATACAGATCATACTTTATTGGGAGGTTTTCTTCTGTAAGAATTTGTCCCGACGAGATTGATAAATTATCATATTCCATTACAGCTTGTTATTTTTTAAAATCTAAAGTTTCTAATTTTACGAGCTCACGGATGTTGTTCACTTCTTTCTGTCTTAGGTAGCGCCACCTACCCATTTTAACTCCTTTTAAATTAAGGCCCGCATATTCAATACGCTTAAGCTTAGTAACTTCTGTCCCAAAATGTTCCACCATCCTGCGAATAAGCCTGTTTCGCCCCTCAAACACAGAAAGTTGAAAAACTTTCGGAGCATCCATGAACCGTTTTACGTTGTGTCCTTTTGCATCTCCGTCTTCCAGAGGAATACCTGTTTTGAACATACTTAACTCCTCATCCGACAAAATTCGTTCCGTTTCCACTTCGTAAGTCTTTCTGACACTATAACTTGGATGCATTAAACGGTGAGCCAGATCTCCATCATTCGTTAAAATAAGCAGCCCGGTTGTGTTTCTGTCTAACCTCCCGACAGGATATACTCTCGCACCGGTTGCATTTTCAACCTCATCCAAAACGGTATTTCTGCCCTTTTCATCATCTGTTGTTGTGATCGTATTTCTGGGCTTATTTAAAAGCAGATACACAAATGGCTCAAGCTGAATTTTTTGGCCGTTTACCTCAATCACATCCTGACGCCGAACTTTGGTTCCCATTTCGGTAACCTTTTTGCCATTCACTTTTACTAAACCGTCTGCTATATACTGATCAGCTTCTCTTCTACTACACAAACCTGCATGTGCGATGAATTTATTGATACGAATTTCTTCGTCCTGCGAATAATTCTGATCTACGCGATTTGGTGAAGTCCCCGATTTTTTCTTTTTCGTGTCTTTTTTACCTTTAGCCGGTCCTCGTCCTGACTTCTTATTCATTATTCCTCTTCATTTTTTGAGTCATTTTCATTTTCTTCATCTTCATAATTATGCTCTGTCTCATTCCCTTCTTCGGGATCTTCTTTTATTTCGATTGAGCCATCTTCTTCCTCTTCCATGATCATAGATTGCTCCAGCAACAACTGACGATGCTCTGCCATATCATCATCTTTAAGTATTTCTTCAATTTCTCTTGGCTTCGGAAGTTCCTCTACAGAATTGATCCCAAAATGTCTCAGAAAATGAGAAGTGGTAGTGTAAAGCAACGGTTTTCCCGGGCTGTCAGATCTTCCGGAAACTTCAATAAGTGCTTTTTCCATTAACTGACGAAGAATATACCCTGAATCTACTCCACGGATCTGATCAACTTCCGGCTTCGTAATCGGTTGCTTATACGCTACTATTGCAAGGCTTTCGATTGCTGATTGAGAAAGTTTTCTGTAAGCATTTTCATGTTGAAAAATACTTAACCAATAATGGAATTTTTTCTGAGTTACAAAAGTATAACCTTTGGCGATACGCTCGATCCTGAAACTTAAACCGTTTTCATCGTATCTGGTGTTCAGTTTATCAACAAAATCGCTAACTGTATCTTCAGAGATTTCTATCTGTTCTTCATTTTCGACAATGATGGATTTAATTTTCTGCCCCGAAATAGGTTCTTCACTGGCAAAGATCAGCGCTTCAATAACTGAAGATAATCGTGTTCCATCTACAAATTGATAATCGTTTTTCATTTTAGTAAACCACAGAGGTCACAAAGTTTATAATAGTTTTTCTTTCTTGTTCAATCTTATCCATAGAAAATAATCGCTGTTTATATTTTGATATACTTTAAGCGAAAAAACTCAAAGATTTAATTTATGATTCTTTTTACTCCATGTTTTAAATACTTCACATTGAAGTTAATAAGCAAACCTAACTTAAACCCGCCCATTTTTAAGTAGCTTAAAACCTGCGCCATGTGAATATTATTCAATTCTTCTACTGCCTTTAACTCTACTACTAATTCCCTCTCCACTAATAAATCGATTCTGTAGCCACAGTCTAATTCAACATTTTTATACTTGATTGGCATTGGTTTCTCTTTTTCCACATGTAAGCCCTTTTCAGTTAGAGAATAAAACAAACAAGCTTGATATGCCGATTCTAAAAGGCCAGGTCCCAGCTCTTTATGAACTTCTATTGCCTCACCAATTACAACCTTAGACAATTTGTTTAATTTCTCCATTTCTAACATAACAAACCTTTGTGCCCTCTGTGGTTCAACCCAAGTCTTTTACAATAAAGAACCCATCATTTCCCTGTTCCTGATACAGCGGCATTAAGATATACCCTTCAGCCTGTGCTTCAATTCTGCCTAATTTATCATTAGCGAGCCAATCACCTTTTTTAATCTTATCAAAGTTTTTGAAGCCCGGTCTCATTACAAAATCATCGTCTTCTTCAATAATATGTTTATATATGAACTCTACTTTTTTAGGAAGACCGGCTGTTTGCTGAGCTAAAAATTCATGATATGGTTCATAATCAGGAATATACGAAAGATCCAGACATCCCGACGCATTCAGAAGTGCATAGATTCCTGCAGTAGCATTAAATTCCGCACTTTCGCTAAAATGCATCCCTGCTTCAAATGCGAAGCCGATATTCCCTGTACTTTGAATATATTTTAGTGCAGTTCCGTGCAATGCTTTTTCAATACCAAAGATCAAAGGCACATTCAATTTACTTAAAAGTTCTACATTCTTTTTTTCTCTGGAACTGATGGCAAATAAACCCGTTGCTGCCGAAAAAGTATGCAAATCCGCAAAGATCACAGGTTCTTTTTTATTCTCATTAAGGATAATCGGATCTATAATTTCTAAAACCGCTTTGGTTTCTCTCCGTTCAGCCGTAAGCACTTCTTCAAATGGAGTTCTCCTTACTTTGTCTAGGATGGATGTAAACCAAATGCGATTCATATCTTCGTCTATGAACCGCTCTCCTTTACTTAGTGCTTCAAGGTTTCCTCGTATACCAATAAAATTGCCACAGAACTTGTCTTCAAGACCTTTGATCTTTTCGAGCACATGCTCTACTGCTTTTATACTTGTTGGTTCATTCCCATGAACTCCTGCAAGCGCAATAATTGTTGGGCCCGGTTTGTTCCCTTCAAGCTTCCCGATTATTCGGTCTTTGTATGCAACTGAATTTGTATTCTTTTCTTCTTTTTCAGCCAATATTTCCAATCAGTTTTCCTTCTTACTTTTGTTTTCTTTTGCCAGCGCTTTGATCAGTCTTCTGCTGATATTCAAAAAATTATCTTCCGTTATAATGCCAACTAACCGGCTGTTCTTCACTACCGGTAAACATCCGATCTGCTGATCCTGCATAATTTCCATCGCTTCAATAATGGAAGCTTCCGGATGTATGGTTATCGGATTGCTGATCATAATATCTTCTATCGCATGACTTTTATATTCCCCTTCTTCATTTGCGGCCTTAGAATATTCTCTCAACACCATCCGCATCGAAACCAATCCCACTAAATGTTTTTGATCATCTTCAATAGGAATATATCTGATCCTCCGCCAGTCCAATAAATTTGAAGCGAACTCAATCAGATCGTCTTTGCGCGCCGTAAAAAGATCGGTAGTCATAAACTCTTCCACCAGCAAAGTAGAAGGTTTCCATAAAGCCACATCTTCCACTCGCGCCAAACCCCATTTATGAACCGGTTCTCCTTTTTGTTGATTTTTAGCCATTGCTCCGGTTATCGTCGAAAGTGTTTGTTCTCTGTTATTCTCTTTGATAAGCTTCCCATAAGATTTTACCACCCAATATGATCCAGTTTGTGCACTTTCTACTCTGTCTTCAATTACACCTAAATAAGTGTCGATATCAGATTCCAGAATATTCACTTTTTCAAGGCCTGCTCTGGCGATCGGCAAAAGTTCTTCTTTGATCAAATCGCGCGCAGTTACTTTTCTGTCATCAGTCCAGATAAACTTTGTATCCAAACCCATTTTAGAAGCTGCAAAAAAGTTCAAACGGGCATTATCAAAATCCAACACTTTGGTAATATCAGAGTATGCGTCTTCCATGCCATTCATTAGCCCCAACCAGAACGCAGTATTTGCAATTTCATCCACAACCGTTGGTCCTGATGGTAGTACACGATTTTCGATCCTCAAATGAGGTTTTCCCCCTCCGATTCCATAACAAGGTCGATTCCATCTGTAAACGGTTCCGTTATGAACATTCAGCGCCATCAGTTTTGGTGGTATTCCGTTCTTTAAAAGTTCATCAACATTCTCTTCCAGATTAGAACTTAACAGAACCCGATATCTTGAAATATCTTCTTTGTAAATGTCCAGAATACTACCTCTTAGCCAATCCGATCCGAAAGTCACTCTTGGCAGTGAATCTCTTAAATGATCACCTACTCCGCGGGTATCTACCGATTGATGAAAAAGAGCGATTCGGGTTTCTGCCCATAATCTTTTGCCTAGCAGAATAGGAGAATTAACCGCACTTGCTAACACAGGAGCTGCTATTGCCTGAGCGATGTTGTATTTAGAAACAAACTCATCAGGTTTAATTTGCAAATGGATCTGATATCCGGTGTTGCACCCTTCCAGAAGCGGAGTGTCGAATTTCATGAGTAATTCGTCCATTCCCTGAATACGGATTTCATATTCTTTACCGCGCATATTATCTATGGCATCACACAACGCTTTATAACGCGGAAGCGGGGTCAGATTTTCAATTGCTACATCCGACTTGCGAATAGAAGGAAGAATTCCGGTCAATAAAATATCGCCGCCTAATTCCTGAACTTTTTTTCGTACGTAAGCAACCTCATTTTGAAGATTTTCTTCCATCTGAGAAAGACAATTGTCTTTAAACTCCAGCGGTTCGAGATTGATCTCTATATTAAACTTTGCGATCTCTGTTGTGTAATTACCATCTCCGAGCGCATCCATTACTTCCATGGCATTAGGCATTGCTTTACCATGCTCATCGATCAGACATAATTCCTGTTCTGCCCCGATACGGATTACATCTGTTTCAAACCAATCCTCTTCTAACATTCTTTCAAGAGCACGTGCGTCCTTCAGAACATTCTTCATGAACTTCTGAACATCTTCATTACTCTTTGCAAGTTTTACCCTTTCTTCGCCCATCTCTTTATAAATTGCGTTTAAAGCAGGTCGTAAATACTAACTTTATATGGCGGAATGCAAGTTTAAATATCGTATAAACCACAAAGAACACGAGATTGTTTTTTTGAGCCCATGACCGAAATTAAACTTTGTGAACTCTGTGGTTTTTTAAAAGTCTATCGAATGGCTTCCACATTAATATTTACCCGAACAATATTAGTACTGATTTCCGATTCGTATTCGTACACTTCCATTACTTTATCTAACAACCTTTCGATGAAATTTCCTCCTCTATCAGTTGGGAGTTTCACCATCACTTCCCACAAATAATATTGGTTCATCCATGCAATGGCTGCGGGGGACGGTCCCAGAGAATCAAAATCAGGAACCAATCTTTCCAGTACCGATTTAAGTTTGAAAGCTGAAACCCGAACCTGACTTTCATTTTTTCCTTTCAGAACAAATTTTACCAATCTTGAGTACGGCGGATAGTTCAAAGCTTTTCTGAAATCAAGTTCTGAGACTGCAAAACCATCGTAATCATGTTTCTGAGCAAATTTAAGTGCTTCATTACCAGGCTGACGAGTTTGAATAAATACTTTTCCCGGCTTAGTTCCCCGCCCGGATCGCCCTGCAACCTGACTCAGTAATTGAAACATTCTCTCTGATGATTGAAATGAAGGAAATGCCAATTCAGTATCTGCGTCCGTTACTCCGACAACTGTCACGTTCGGGAAGTCCAAACCCTTGGCCACTAATTGAGTTCCAACCAGAATATCAGCTTCTCCTGCTCCGAATGAATCCAGTATTTTTTCGTGTGCTCCTTTTTTAGAAGTTGAATCACGATCAAATCTCAATACCCTCGCTTCAGGAAATAATTCTTCCAGCTGTTCTTCAATTTTTTGGGTTCCCGATCCATGTTCTGAAAGAAATTCTGATCCACATTTCTCACAATTGGTATCCGCTTTTCTTGAATACCCTGAATAGTGACAGATCAACTGATTTTTTCTTTTGTGGTAAGTCAGGCTTACCGAACATTCCGGACTTTGTGGAATATGTCCACAGGTTTCGCATTGTAAGTAATTTGCAAATCCGCGCCGGTTGTAAAGCAGAATTACTTGTTCTTTTTTAGCCAGAGCTTCTCTCATTGCTAAATGCAACGGAACCGCCAGTTCCCCTTTCATCGCCCCGGTGTATTGCTTGAGATCTAAAATCTCAACTCCCGGAAGCTTTGCAGATTCGTGTCGTTTTGTAAGTTCAAGTAGATCAGCCTTCCCTTTTTTGGTCATTTCCAGAGCTTGCATACTTGGTGTAGCAGATCCCATAATAACTACTGAATCCGTCATGCTTGCCCGCATAATTGCCACTTCTCTGGCATGATATCTTGGTGTGGGATCGATCTGTTTATAGGAATTATCGTGTTCTTCATCCAAAATAATGATCCCAAGATCCTGAACCGGTGAAAAAATTGCAGACCTCGGACCAATAGCTATTTTCTTTTCTCCGGATCGGAGTTTTCTCCAGGAATCAAGCCGCTCTCTTTCATTCATTCGGCTGTGAAGTACCGCAATATCTTCACCAAAGATCCGGTAAAAACGGGAAACGGTTTGTGGAGTAAGTGCAATTTCAGGAACCAGAACAATTCCCCCACGACCACTTTCCAATACCTGTTTTAGCGCTTGAATATAAACTTCTGTTTTACCACTACCGGTTATTCCTTTCAATAAAAAGTTATTGAACTCCTTTTCTCTGATCGATTTTTCGATGGATCTAAAAACCAAACTTTGCTCTTCGTTCAGCTCTTTGATCAAGTCCGGATCGAACTCTAAATCTAATGATTCCGGCTCGACCTCTAATTCTATAGGCCGGATCCAATTCTCATCTTTTAGTTTTTTGATCGAGTAACTGTTGATTCCCAGTTTATCTGTATCAGAATTTCGAATGGGAACTTCTTCAGAAGTAAAAACCTCCAGAGCTTCCATCCATTTAAAATTCTTGTCTTGTGATTCCAAAAACTCAATAGCAGACTTTCTGTTTTTCCCTTCCTTCCAATCCCATGCTCTTTCGGTCTTTACTGTGACTTTAATATCCGGTTCTTCCCATACTTCAAGAACACCTGATTTCAATAATTTTTTAAACACCTTGTTTAGTGAAGTGTCTTTATATCTCTTTTTTGCAGAATCAAGTGTCAGAGATTTATCGTTTTGGATATCGTCTATAATTTCTTTTTCTGCTTCTGTTCTGAGATCAAGTCCACCCTCACTTCCCACTTTCAGCCTTTTTTTGGATACGAAGTTTAATCCCGCAGGTAGTGCAGCTTGGATAACTTCTCCCCAGCTACAAAAGTAGAATCTGTGAATCCATTTAGTAAGTTTGAGCAGTTCTTCCGTTAAGATCGGTTCCGAATCCAGAACCTTTTTGATTTCTTTTGTCTTGAACTCAGGTTTTTCGTTGTGAAGCTGTACAATAACTCCGATCGCAAAATGAGAACGAAACGGAACCCAGACACGTACTCCTGCTTCTATTTCCTTTTGGAACTGAGTTGGTACTTCATAAGTAAAGGTTTGTCGAACAGCGGTTGGAAATGCTATTTCTGCAAAAGATGACAAGAGTTCAGCACATAATTTTAATTATTAAAAGGGCTGAAAGCTTATCCAATTAATTAACTGAAATCAACTGTTAGATCGTCAACAAGAAATAAAGAATAATAATAAGAACAGGCAGTGCGAATACAAGCCCACTTTTCGAATAAGTATATCTTTCACTGTTCATAACTGCCTCCTTTCTCATACTTGTTTACTTTGTTACACATTGAGTTGTTATTACCCTTAACCTTTAAATAATTAATTTGTTTCATCAAACGCACCGCATAAACATGCGAACCATTTCATTTTCCATCATTCAACATTCAATTTCCAACAGCCAATTATTTTGGCTTTATAGAATTTGTTTTAGCAGTTCTGATACTTGAATAAAAAATTGCGACTAATTCATCACATTCCTTTAAGGTATTCTGAACTTTTACTTCTGATGGCAAGAATTTTCTGTTTATAATTTCAAGATTGACTTTCGTTTCTCTTAACTCTTTTATCCCGATCTTTAATTTGTGGATGAAATCCTTGTTAGATTCTGCACTTTGTGCTTCTGCTTGCTGAAAAGCAGGGGATGTACCTGATCTAATCAATTGTTTCGAAAAGTGTTGCCCTACATAATTTTTTGGAAGCTTTTCACTCACTTCAATAATTGAAATTGAAAATTCTATCAGTCTGTTTTGCAAATTATAGTGTCTCGCTTTCATAAATCATTGGATGTTGGAAATTTGATGTTGTTATTTGGGTTTTAATATTTGGGATTTAACTAACCCAGCCACCCTTCTCTGTCTAAGCTTCGGTATTGGATAGCTTCTGCAATATGATTTGGTTTTATATTCTCTGAATGATCCAGATCCGCAATAGTTCTGGAGACTTTTAGGATTCTGTCGTAAGCCCGGGCTGAAAGTCCCAACGATGTAATTGCTTTCTTTAAGATTTCTGAACCCGCATCATCCAGTTTGCACACTTTACGAACCATCCTGGTATTCATTTGTGCATTGGAATACACCGACTTCAACCCAAAGAATCGTTTGGTTTGAACTTCTCTCGCTTTAACTACTCGTTCTCTTATTTCTTGGGATGATTCCCCTTTTGCTTTCCCGGACAACTCATCATAACTCACCTTATTCACTTCGATATGAAGGTCGATTCGATCTAAAAGCGGACCGCTTATCTTACCCAAATACCGTTGCATCGCCAATGAAGAAGCTCCGTTCATATCCTGAGCATCATACCAATCTCCGGATGGAGAAGGGTTCATAGAAGCAACTAACATAACACGACTTGGATAGGTCACACTCATTCTGGCTCTTGAAATAGAGACAAATCCATCTTCCAGTGGTTGACGCATCACTTCCAACGCACTTCGTTTGAATTCAGGGAGTTCATCCAAAAACAAAACTCCGTTATGTGACATCGAAATTTCTCCCGGCATAGGAATACTTCCACCCCCAACTAATGCTACATCTGAAACGGTATGATGTGGAGCCCGAAAAGGACGGGAAGTGATCAATGCTTTCCCTCCATCTAAAATCCCTGACACCGAATGGATCTTTGTAGTCTCCAGTGCTTCTTCTAAAGAAAGCGGAGGTAAAATTGTTGGAATTCTTCTCGCCATCATTGTTTTCCCTGAACCGGGCGGACCGACCATAATTGCATTATGTCCACCGGCTGCTGCAATTTCCAGACCTCGTTTCACATTTTCCTGTCCGCGCACATCACAGAAATCTAAGATCTTTGACTGACCGTTTTTATTGAAAAAGGATTTCACATCTACTTCCAGCGGATCCATCGATCCACGATTTTCCAGCCAATCTTTAACTTGATTTATATGATCAAAAGCAAAGATCTCTATTCCTTCTACCACTGCTGCTTCAGCTCCATTTTCTTTAGGAACAACCAAATATTGGAACCCCTGCTTCTTGGCTTCAACCGCAACCGGAAGAACTCCTTTAATAGGTCGGATCTTTCCATCCAGTGATAATTCACCGAGCATCACTGTTTCTTCCAGTTTTTCGGTGTAGATCTGTCCTGACATCCGCAGCAAACCAATAGCTATAGGCAGATCAAAAGCATTTCCTTCTTTCGGAAGATCGGCGGGAGCAAGATTTACAGTTATCCTTCCCAACGGATAATAAGATCCTGTGTTTCTGATGGCAGCTTCCACCCTGTCTCTGGATTCACTCACTGCACGGTCCGGCAATCCTACCAAAAAGAATTTCGGCATTCCGTTTGTGTGATGAGTTTCTACGTCTATGATGCGCGCGTCGACACCTACAGTGGATGCGCAAAATACTCTGGCTAGCATATTATTATTCTGTATCTTTTTTTATTGTTCTGCGTAGTAAGACAAGTTCGGAAGCTATTCCTTACAAAAATTTTCATAAATCACACATATCATGAAGAAAGAAGAAACAAAATCCAAGGCTAAACGTGTCTACGAAGAGATACAGGGCGGAGTGAACGAAGTGATTAGTTCTATCCGTGAATTGATAAAGGAAGGAAGTGCCCGAAAACTTATCATCAAGAATAAAGAAGGCGAAGTTGTTTTTCAGACTCAGTTGGCATTTGGAGTTGGAGGCGCTGCACTTGTTGGAGCAATGGCTCCGGTTATTTCTGCCATCGGGATGTTTGCCATGTTCATCAACGACTACCAGATCTTAGTTGAAAAAGAAGTAGATCCTGAAGACGACGATTATTCTGTGGATGCGGAAGTGATCGAGATCACCGAAGACGAAGATGAGGAAGAAGAAAATACAGAAGAAGCTGAAGAAACAGAAGAGAAGGAAGAAAAAACTGTAGGCAAGAAAAAGAAGAAATAACTTCAGATAGCTGATACGTGATTGGAATACTTATAATTTTAGGAGCCTCCTGGCTCCTTTTATTTTTACTTGAAAAAAAGAATTTATCTGTATTAGGATTTACTCCTGTTTCTGAAAGATCAATTCAGTTCTTATTGGGTTTTGGATTTATAAGTATTATTCAAAGCATTTTAATTCTGACCGAAACATATGTTTTATCTACTGTGTGGGAATTAAAAACCAACATCAGTTTATCTCATATTTTTGGTTCGCTGTGGTATCATCTTAAATCAGCTTTAACCGAAGATCTTCTATTTCGAGGGGCCGCACTTTGTATTCTTGCCAGTAGATTTAATAATAAAGCAGCCATCTTAAGTTCAGCAATTCTATTCGGGGTGTATCACTGGTTTTCATATGGTATGTTTGGAGCGGGACTGGTTCCGATGGTTTATGTATTCGTTATTACCGGTGTATCAGGAGCAGTTTGGGCTTATTCTTATTTTAAAACCAACTCCATTTTTCTTGCTTTAGGACTCCATGTTGGTTGGAACTTTATATCTACTCTTTTTCTGGATAATCAGCCTTACGGCGAACTTCTCTTTCAACAGATTTCTTTGGTTCCGATTTCAAATGATTGGCTCAACTTTATTTTTCAGTTTACCAAAGGATTAGCTCCGAGCATTATTACTTACTTCTTTGTTCGATACTTATATAATGAGAATAGGAACAAAGAATAGGTTTTATCATATTCTTTTTGGCTAGTGATTCAGATCCAGCGCCTTACCCTTTTCTGATAATCTTTGTACTCATCTCCAAATAGTTCAATCATCATCTCTTCTTCTGGTTTGATCTGGAATGAATTCATGTACCAAATGAATACCGGAAGCATCAGAAATACGAGTCCATCTCCCAGAAACAGACCATAGAACACAAGTAATATCAACATTCCGAGATACATTGGGTTTCTGCTTATGCTATAGATTCCGGAACTAACCAAAGAAGTTGAGGCCTCCGGTTTATGGGGATTTACTGTTGTCTTCTTTACAGAAAACTGAATAACTCCCAGCACAATACAAGCTATGCCAAGTATTGAGGTCAAAATAATGATCCATTTCGGAGCATTAAATGCAAGAAATTCCACTGGCAGATATTTCTCAATAACCCACATTAAAAATACGGTAATTGCCATTACTATAACGGGTGGGACTTTGAGCTTCATTATTTGTCTGTCTTCTTAAACGGCATCCAGAACAATCCCTTTACCTTTTGATCTTCTTCGGAATCAAAATCATCCAAACCAATATGTATGGAATGAGGATCTTCATTCAGATTGAACGTTTTGCAGATCCTGTCCCAGAAAGAAAATAGCGAACTGTAGTTGGAATCCGTTTCTGATTGCTTCCTGGAGTGATGAACTTTGTGCATAGCCGGAGTTACGATAAATATTCTTAGAAATCTGTCCAGTTTTTCCGGCACTCCGATATTTGCATGATGAAATTGAACAACGATGATAAGCAGGATTTCATACACCAGTAATTCCCAGATATGCAATCCAATCAATACAATAATTCCGGTTCTGAAAACAGATGAGAAGATGATCTCTCCGGTGTGGAATCGGTTTGCAGTGGTCACATCCATATTTGGATCAGAGTGATGAACCCGGTGAAATTTCCAAAAGAATGGGATTCGATGATTCATCACATGCCAAAAATACGTCCATGTATCCATCAATAAAACAGCACCGATTACATGAGCCCATGACGGCAAAGCAAGCCAATTCAAAATTCCGAAGTCGTTGGTATTTGCCCAGTTGGAAGCCCACAACCAAATCCCTACAAAAAGGAATGAGGTAATCGCTGCGTTTACTATTCCAAGTGACGCATTTCTGAGGAAGTGTTTCCAACGCTGTTTTCCGGAATCTTTAAAAAAGTCAAAAAATGGACGAGCATGTTCATAGAGCAGAAGCACCACCAATCCTATTACCGCTACTGCGGTTTGAGTTTGGTTTAGCAGATCCATTAATGCTTGCATAGAGAATGAATGAGATTACTTCTTTTCGAAGCCGGCTTTTACCAGATCATTATAGCCGCCAAGGTTGTGTACATTTTCAAAACCGTTTTCCTTCATTATCTCGGCTGCTTTTCCACTTCGGTTGCCTGAAGCACAATACAGATAATAGGTTTTGGATTTATCTAATGAGTCGAGTTTTTCTTCAAATTCACCCGAAGTTAAATTGTAGCCAACAAGAGCTCCTTTTAAACTTCCATTTTCGTACTCCCGCTCGGTTCTTACATCGATTATGATTCCCTCGAGCTGAGCTTTATTCTCTATTGCCTGCTCAGAAGAAATCGCATGTAACTCGCGCTCTTTTTGGAAATAGATCAGTGCATATGCTGAAGCTAAAACTAATCCAACGAGTAATATCAGTACAGATTTTTTCATCTCTTCAATAAATAATTAATTCAGATTAAACGTTCATATAAATTATATAAGCTCCCATAAAAAGAAGAAATATCGCAAAACCTTTCTTCAGTTTTTCACCGCTTATTTTAGATCCAACAATTTTCCCGACGAAACTTCCCACTGCACCGATCAAGCTGAAAATTAAAACCAATTCCCAGTTTATTTGTTGATTTACGGATTCCAAAACCTCAAAATATTTATAGAAACCACTAAAACTTTTTAAAGCGATGATTACCAAACTGGTTCCAATCGCTACATGCATGGGTAACCCACCTAATATAACTAACGCGGGCACAATCAAAAATCCTCCGCCCACTCCTACTAATCCTGTAAGCACACCAACTACAATTCCTTCCAGCGCTATGAGCCACCACTTTTGTTGTTTGTCAATAGACTGCTCACCATCAGTGACCTTTTTATTTCTGAGCATCAGCACCGCTGCCAGAATCATGACGATGGAAAACAGCATCAGTTGAAAAGTCCCTGATACAAAACCTGCAACATAAGCGCCACCGTATGTCCCCGCCATGCCCGGAATACCGAACAGAATCACATTTCTCCAGTTTACCTGCTTTTTTAATGCATATGGAATGGAGCCTATTAAACTGATAAACCCAACTATTCCCAATGATTCGGCAATAGCAGCTTTCTCAGGCTCTCCGGAAATATAGATCAAAATGGGAACCGTGAGGATCGATCCTCCTGAACCCATCAAACCTAATGAAAGTCCGACCAATAAAGCCCCAATCCATGATAGAATCATTATGCTTTTACCTCAGGATTCCAATTTTTGAAAAGATCATCCACCCATATTACATCAAATCCTTTACTTTTCAATAGAGAAATGGAGTATGAAGCTCTTTGTCCGCTTGCACAATGAACGGCTATCGTTTTATCCTGAGGAATTTTATCCAGATTTGCAGCCAATCGGGTATGTGCAATATTGATCGATCCGGGAATATGTCCCGTTGAATACTCCGTTGCCTTCCTTACGTCCAGCACTTGAATATTACCATTATTCATCTGCTTTGATAATCCTTCAAAATCTGTTGAATTTGTAGATTCTATTTCACCATTCCAGCTTTCAAGATCGTTATACGTTGCAAACCCTATGCATTTATCTAAGCCTACATTAGCCAGATCATTGACAGCTTCCTGAAGATTATCCTGATCTATGATGAGGTAAAATTCATCCTCTCCATCAAGAAAAGAACCGGCTATTGTATTAAAATTTTTATCAAAAGAAGCCATTATCGAGCCTTCAAGATGAGAACTTGCAAAATCATGCTTAGCTCTTGTATCAACTACAGTGATGTCGTTGTCAACCATTTCCTGAATACTTACTTTTTTCGGAAGTTCGATTGGCGACCCGATCACTGAAGGACCAACTTTATTCAGCTTTTTCATCCTCCCAAAATAAAGAGGAGGTTCCGGCTGTCCGTCCAGAATAAAATCCACAAATGATTCTTCTTCTACAGCAGCTTTAAATGCGGGACTGAAACGAGTTTCATATCCAACAGTAGATTCGGGAACTGCTCCCAACGCTTTACCGCAGGCGCTTCCTGAGCCATGAGCGGGCCACACTTGTAAGTATTCCGGAAGCTCTTTGAATTTTTCGACCGACTTATACAGTGTTTGTGCAGACGGTTTCATATTTCCTTTTTCACCGGCTGCAGTTTCTAAAAGATCCGGACGACCAACATCACCTACAAAAACGAAATCTCCTGTCAAAATACCCATAGGCTCATCAGTAAGTGCGCCATCTGTTACCAGAAAACTTATTGATTCCGGTGTATGTCCCGGAGTATGAATAACATCAAATTTAATGTTACCAATACTGAATGAATCTCCGTCCTTAACGAGCTCATAATTATAATCACTTCCGTTCAGCCATTCGTATTTCCAGTCTTTATCACCTTCATCAGAGGCGATAACTTTTACTCCTTTTTCAGCTAATTCTCTTAAACCGGAAACATAATCTGCATGGATGTGAGTATCAGCAGCATGGGTGATCTTCAGCCCTTCCGAAGATGCAATTTCCTGATACTGATCTATATCTCTCATCGGATCAATTACAATCGCTTCTCCATTCTTCTGGCATCCGATTATATATGCATATTGTGCTAATTTTTTGTCAAATACTTGTTTGAAATACATAATTCTGTTGTTTGAAGATTAATTAATGAGGGAGTGATGGTCTGATCTTTCCGTACACCCAAGTGCCCGCTAAAGCGCTTAAGATGGGAACGATCATAATGCTGTATCCGGCTCCTGCAAGTGAGAATAATGGTCCTGGACAAGCTCCCGTCAAAGCCCATCCAAATCCGAATAGTGTTCCTCCAACAAGATATCGTGTAACTTGTTTTGGATCTTTTGGCGGAATCGTAATTGCATTCCCTTCCATATCTTTGATGTTCTTTCTCTTTATAATTTGGATGGAGATCATAGCTATTACAACTCCCAATCCGATTATACCGTACATGTGGAATGAGTCAAACCGAAACATTTCCTGAATTCTGAACCAGGATACTACTTCAGATTTGATCAATACGATTCCAAAGAAAATTCCTGCTAGTAAATATTTTATATAATTCTTCATGTCTTAGTTCGATTAAAATATAAATGGGTAGATGATATAAGTGATAAACAATCCACCGGCAAAGAAACCTATAACTGCCAGTAATGATGCCAATTGCAGATCAGCAAGTCCAGTTATTGCATGACCTGATGTACAACCACCGGCGTAGCGGGCACCGAAACCAACTAAAAATCCACCGACTATCATCAAGATAATACCCTGAGTGCTCGCTACATTTTCCCAGTTAAAGACATCAGAGGGCAGCATTCCTGAAAAATCAGAAATTCCCAAAGCTTTTAAGTCTGTGATGGTTTGTGCAGAAATATTGATTGGATCCGGATTACTTAAAAGCCATCCTCCAATAAAACCACCCAAAATGGTTCCTGCTACAAATACCAGATTCCATTTTCCTGATTTTTTCCAATCGTATTTGAAAAACTCGATATCTCCGGGGACACAAGCTGCGCAGGCGTGACGCAAATTCGCAGAGACTCCAAAAAGTTTCCCCCCCGCTATTAGTAAGATTGGTACTATTAACCCGATCAAAGGCCCTGCCACGTACCACGGCCAAGGTTGTCTTAAAAATTCTATCATAATTATTTTACTTTTCTATACCAATTTGTGTTTTATTCATCGAGAAATGCCTTCAGCATCCAACGGTCTTGTTCTTGCGTATCAATCAAATTATCCAGTAAATTCAGGGTTGCCTCATCCCCTTCTGCCACTTCATGATATTTGTTTTCTTGAGAAATTAAGCCATCAAGATCCTCAATAATTGCTTTTACCATTCGTTTGGCGTTAAGATGATTGGACGTTTCATCAAAATCTGAATTCTTTAGAAACTCTCTATATGTAGAAAAAGGACGCTCACCGAGTGCCAAAATCCGTTCTGCTATAGTATCAACATTTAAAGCTGCCTTCGTGTACATATCCTCAAATGCTTGGTGCAACGTGTAGAATAATGGCCCCTTTACGTTCCAGTGAAAGTTTCGTAAACGTTGATAATGGATAGCATGATTTGCGAGCAACTTATTTAAAGCTTCTACTTTTTCCATGATTTTACCTTTTAGTTTAAATTCGATTTGAGATCGTTTGAACCTAACTTTTAGAAGAAGATGTATTCACTCCAAAAGCTGCCCAAATTGGGCAAGAATTTATAAGTGCAGTAAGAACCAAAACTAAACCCACTATTAGAACCACGAACCCCCAAATTCCTGTTACGGTATCAGTGAAATAAATTCCGATTCCTGCAACAGCTAAAAGTAGTCTTATAATTTTATCAGCACTTCCAATATTTTTTTTCATATTATCTCCATTTGTTAATGCAAAGATCCTATTAATTTTTTCCAAAAAGTGTAACTAAGGTTACAGAAGAAAATCAGACTTCTTTTCCTTTCAACATCTTATTCCAATACAAATACGGTAGACCATATTTTTTTAGCATCCAAAGTCTCCAATGTTCTTTACTACTATCAAATACAAGCATTCTTTTTAACTTTGGATCGGGAATAAAGTTTTTGTCGTAATCGAATTCAGCCAATACCATCTTGCCAAAACCTGTTACCAATGGACATGAAGAATATCCATTGTACAATTTAGAACTAATTTGATCATGGTCGATCATTAATCTTATACTTTCAGCGACTATCGGTACTTGTTTTCTAATAGCAGCACCGGTTTTAGCAGTGGGTAATCCTGCAACATCGCCAAGCCCAAAGATATTTGCGTGCTTGTTGTGCTGGAGTGTATAATGGTCAACATCCAGCCATCCAGCATCATTTACTAAGTCAGACTCTCTTATGAATTTAGGAGCAGCTTGTGGCGGAGCTATATGGAGCATATCAAATGGAATTTGAATCTTAGAATTTCCAGTTAGTATTTCTCCAATGCTATCATCTTCATTTATCACATAGTTATTTTCATCTGGCTCAACGTAACTGAATGTTGCAACTCTGTTTTCACCATCAATTTTCACCGGGGCATAAAACGGGCGGAAATGCATACCATAATCATTAATAACCTTCATCAAAGTATTCGCAATTTCTTTTACTCCAAATATTACTGATCCAGGTGTTGCAAATATTACATTTGATTTAGATTCTAATCCATTTTTACGAAAATAATCTGCTGTTAAATAAGCAATCTTTTGAGGTGCCCCGCCGCACTTAATAGGTGTAGTTGGCTGAGTAAACAAAGCGTTTCCACCTTTGAAATTATTAAGGACTTCAAATGTATGTTCAGGGTCAGTATAATTGCTACAAACAACTCCTTTGCCTAATGACTCCTCTAAACCTTCAATAATAGACGGCTCCATTACCAATCCTGGACTAACTACTAGATAATCATAGGTAATAGAACCTGACTCCCGAGTATGAACTTCATTTCCTGAAGCATTAAAACCAGTAGCATAATCTTGAACCCAATCAACTCCGGAATGAATTACATCAGCCATTGGCTTACCCGTTTTCTTATAATCATATGTTCCTGCACCAACTAGAGTCCAGGCCGGTTGATAATAATGAGTATCTGCAGGCTCAATAAGGCCTATGTCTAACCTTTTATCTTTCTTTAAAAGATTTGCTGATAGCATGATACCAGCGGTTCCACCACCTATTATTAAAATCTGATAATGCGTTTTCATAGAATTCACTCCATTTTGTTATATAGGAGTAAACTAAATCTATGGGTAGAAGTCTGTAACTAATGTTACATATTACTGAATTTCAATCCTGTTCCTATACTGTTCTATTTTCCCTTCTCTCTCTAATTGTTTTAGTAATCGTGATATTACGACACGAGAAGTATTCATTTGATTAGCTATTTCTTGATGAGACATATTAACCTCATACGACCTAGTTGCTTCTTTTTTATCCAAAAGAAATTTATATAAACGGTCCTGAAGTTTAAGAAAAGTAATGCTGTCGATGGTTTCTAATAGTTCATTGAACCGAACTTGATAAGAACTAAATATATATTTCCGAAATGATTTATATTTCTGAATCCAACCATCCAAATAATTCATAGGAATCATCCAAAGAACAGAATTATCTTCTGCCGTTACTTTAAAATCATTTCTTTTGCCTTCAATACAACACGCCAGAGACATCGCACAAGTTTCGCCTCCTTCTAAATAATAGAGAAGTATCTCGTTTGCATCTCCATCTTGCCTGACCACACTTAACAATCCTTCAAGCACAATTGGCATATACATGGAAGTACTACCGGGAGTTATGATCAATTCTCCGGAACGGGCTGTTTTAGAAATACCCACTTTTTGGATTTCCTGAATCAGCTCATCCTCTATTCCTGCTTCTGATAATATTGATTTAAGACTTTCTTGCACGGAGTTATTTACTTCCAATGCTCTTCGGCAATTGCTTCCTTGCTCATTTCATTACTTAAGTAATGTTCTGCATCCAAAGCAGCTTTACAACCTGTACCCGCAGCAGTTACTGCCTGGCGGTAGAACGAATCCATAGCGTCTCCGCATGCAAAAATTCCCGGAAGATCTGTTTTTGTTGATTGTCCTTTGGTTTGGATATATCCAACATCATCCATAGTAAGAACGCCTTTAAAAAGATCTGTATTTGGCTTGTGACCAATCGCAATAAATACACCTGTTACATCATCCAGTGTAGTAATTTCACCGGTATTTCTGTTTTTGATGTTTACACCTTCCACAACTTGCTCACCTAAAACTTCTTCTACTTCACTGTCCCACATGAACTCGATCTTCTCATTTTCGAAAGCTCGTGCTTGCATAGCTTTAGATGCACGTAGTTCATCTCTTCTGTGAACAACGGTTACTTTGCTGGCAAACTTAGTAAGGAATGTGGCTTCTTCCATCGCTGTATCTCCACCACCAACAATAATTACATGCTGATTTCGAAAAAAAGCTCCATCACAAGTTGCACAAGCAGAAACACCTTTTCCTCTTAGTCTGGTTTCGCTTTCCAAACCAAGCCACATTGCAGAGGCTCCTGTAGAAATGATAATGGTATGTGCTTTTATTTCTGTCTTTTCATCGACTACCATTTTGTATGGGCGCGACTCGAAATCAATTTCCGTTACATATCCATAACGACAATCAGCACCAAACTTGGTTGCTTGCTTTCTAAAATCATCCATCATTTGAGGTCCCATCACTCCATCAGGGTAACCCGGAAAATTTTCCACATCGGTAGTTGTCATTAGCTGACCACCCGGCTCCGGGCCTTCAAATACGATCGGATTCAGATCAGCTCTTGCAGCATAAAGCGCTGCTGTTAATCCTGCCGGTCCACTACCAACTATAACTACTTGAAATGTTTTACCTGCGATGTCTTCCATGTGAATCTCTTAAATTTTTTATGATGCCAAAAAGTACAAAAATTAAGAATATGTATTACTCGAATATTTCTATATACCTTATAGTCAGAATAAAAACTGGATTCCTAATCTAGATATGGAATAGTGTATTAGCGTACAAGATCACCCATAGTAATAAGAGTTCCCATATCACTCTTTTCAATCTTGCGCATTAGTTGCAAACCGGTTCAAATGAATCTTTTGTGCGAGTAGAAATTTGATATATATCTTTTGGTTCGAAGCTAGGTACTCCACTCACCCATAATTCATCTGATTCTCTTTTTATAAAAGCTGAAGAATTAAAAAACTCTCCGCCCGAAATTTCTTGTACAAAATACCCACCTGCTTCACTTATGGCAATAAGTTTAGCCTTTTCTGTTGCGTAGCATTCATCATCAAAAGTATAGGTATTCGTCACTTCCACATCTATAGCGAAAAACTCCATGTAGATATTGGTTGAATCATCTTCAGTTAGTTCCCATATCACATTTCGAAAATCTTTCGGAAATACTACCGGATCTGAACTGTTGTCACATGAAGTATTAAAAGCTAATACTAATATAATTACTGTAATTAAGTTATAAGATCTCATCATTTTTGAGATATGAAATTTTCTACTGCTACTTCTGTTGCTCAACGACAATTAATGCTTCTAAAGTATACAACTTTTTGTCACCTGTCCACTCAATGATATAAAAGTTGATATATGCCACTCAAGCAGAGTAAAAAGTATAACTAGTATTACAAATCATATTTATAATTCCATTACCTAGAAATTCATAACCCTTAAAAAAGCTCATTATAACTTATTGGCACTAACATTCTATTTTACTATGTTCTAATACCTAACGGAGGGAATAATTGATTATAGCAGTACTTAAAGAAACTTCAGAACATGAGAAAAGAGTAGCTCTTTCACCTGAAGTAGTTCGTCAACTTAATAATGAAGACCTTCAAATCTGGATTGAAAAAGATGCCGGTTTGCCTTCTAATTTTCGAGATAGCACTTATGAGGATGTCGGAGCTGTTATTATCGATTCTAAAGAAGAGCTGATTTCAAAAGCGGGTATTTTACTTTCAGTACAGGCACCATCAGATGAAGACCTGAGTAAGTTAAAGAAAGGCGCTGTTCTGGTCTCTTTTATTTGGGGACTTCAGAATCCTGAGCTGGTTTCTAGGTTATTAGAATCAGGTATTTCTGCTTTAGGAATGGATGCCATCCCGAGAATTTCCAGAGCTCAGAATATGGATGCTCTTTCTTCCATGAGCTCCATTGCCGGATACAAAGCATCCCTGATCGCAGCTAATGAACTCGACAAATATTTCCCAATGATGATGACAGCTGCGGGAACCATCCCTCCGTCCAAAGCTCTGATTCTGGGAGCCGGAGTTGCCGGACTACAAGCCATTGCTACATGCAGAAAACTGGGTGCGGTTGTTGAAGCTTTTGACGTGCGACCTGCAGTTAAAGAACAGGTAGAAAGTTTAGGCGCTAAATTTATCGAAGTGGAATTATCTGATCAAGAAACAGAAACCAAAGGCGGATACGCGAAAGAACTCACGGAAGATGACAAGCTCAAACAGCGTGAACTGATCCATCAGCATGCAAAAAAATCGGATATCATTATTACCACAGCATTGATTCCCGGTCGACCGGCTCCGCTTTTGATCACCAAAGAAATGGTAGCTGATATGAAGCCCGGTTCTGTAATTGTTGATCTTGCTGCTGAAAATGGAGGAAATTGCGAACTTACGGAAGCGGGAACAACTCAAGTTGTGAATGAAGTCAAGATCGTTGGACCTATAAATCTTCCAAGCCAACTGGCAAATCACGCCAGTACCCTTTATGCAAAAAATATGCTGGCTCTTTTGAATTTGCTGTTAAAAGATGGAAAGCCAAATTTCGATTTTGAAGATGAAATTCTACTAAACACAACGATAACCCACAATGGCGAGATTATTTCGCCATTAATTAAGAATAATTGAATTACGAATTAGGAATAGGCTGCATATTCCTAATTCAAATATTCCTAATTCATTCAATATGTCCATACTCATTTTTTCTTTATTCATTTTCGTTCTCGCCTGTTTTATTGGCTTTGAGTTGATCTCGAAAGTGCCTCCAACTTTGCATACCCCTTTGATGTCGGGAGCTAATGCAATTTCAGGAATCACCATTGTAGGAGCGCTTATTGTTACCGGTGGCGAAGGCGGTTTGCTTACTCAGGTTCTTGGTGTGGCGGCAATTATTTTTGCTACAATAAATGTAGTTGGCGGATTTATGGTAACCGACCGAATGCTTGAGATGTTCAAGAAAAAGGGAGATGATAAATGAGTCAGTTTCTTCCGGATTATATCGTTACATATTTACCTGATGCGATTCAATTAATTTATCTCATCGCTACTGCATTTTTTATTCGCGGATTGAAATTGCTTGGATCTCCTGCAACTGCCCGAAAGGGAAATCAGCTTGCAGCGACAGGAATGCTGATAGGGATAATAGTTACTCTGTTTGATCAACAAATTGTTTCTTTTGAATGGATAATAGTCGGAGTTTTAACCGGAAGTTTGATAGGAATAATTCTGGCTAAAAAAGTTGCCATGACAGCCATGCCGGAACTTGTTGCTGTATTCAATGGGTTTGGTGGAGGAGCGTCAGCTTTAGTAGCCTGGGGAGAACTCAGTAAATTTGCTGATCCGGCTGTAATGGAAACTTCAGGTCTGGTTACAACCGGACTTAGTATTTTCATTGGCTCTCTGACATTGACAGGAAGTTTTGTGGCTTTTGGAAAGCTGAAAGGATTTATTTCAGGAAATGCAATTACCTTTCCGGGATTGAATTTCATCAACATTGCTTCCATGATTGGTGTTGTAGCCTTGATCGGTGTTTTTACTTATGATCCAACAAATCAAACGGTATTCTGGATCATTTTAGGATTGTCGCTATTGATAGGAATCACTTCTGTTATCCCTATTGGCGGAGCCGATATGCCTGTAGTGATCTCATTATTGAATTCTTACTCCGGACTTGCCGCTTCTATGGCTGGTTTTGTACTCGGTAACAATTTGCTCATCGTTTCCGGTGCATTGGTTGGAGCTGCCGGATTGATTCTAACTCAGATCATGTGTAAAGCGATGAATCGCTCTTTATTCAATGTAGTATTCGGGAGTTTTGGTGGAGATTCTTCTTCAGGACAAGATTCGGGATCAGGTGGAGACAAAACAGTTCGTGAAACTTCTGCTACGGATCTCGCCATTCAGGTTGCATACGCCTCTAAAGTTGTAATTGTACCCGGCTATGGATTGGCCGTTGCTCAGGCTCAGCATATCATAAAAGAAGTAGCTACTAAACTAGAAGAACGTGGAGTACAGGTGAAATATGGAATTCATCCTGTTGCGGGAAGAATGCCAGGACATATGAATGTATTGCTGGCTGAAGCAGATGTTCCGTATGATCAATTGTATGATATGGATCAGATCAATCCTGAATTTGCATCTACGGATGTTGTGTTGGTGATCGGGGCAAATGATGTGGTCAACCCAATGGCAAAAACTTCTCCCGGAAGTCCGATTTACGGGATGCCCATTCTGAATGTGGATGAAGCCAAGCGAACCATCGTCTTTAAGCGAAGTTTGAGTTTTGGATATGCCGGAATAGACAATCCATTATTCTATACCGAGAAAAATCAGATGTTTTTCGGGGATGCTAAGAAAAGTCTGCAAGCTTTGAATGAGGCGCTTAATGAAATCTAGTTTTCTATGTAATCAACTAATAGGTTATACCTATCAAACCGATATGCCCCTTTATTATCAAAACAGTTCTTATTAAGCCATTTAATAAGCCTCTTATCTCCTTCTATATTTTTTTCTAGTAGTTCATAATTTTCTGAAAGTTCTAATTCAGAATATAAATTCCAACTCTTCAAAATATCAGTATAATCTTTACTAGTTTTTGAAACTCCGTTATTTAAGATTTTATATTTAGTCATAAAATCTGTAGTTGAAATTTGATTTATAATCTCTAATATATTCTCCATAGTATTTTCTTCTCCAGATAAGTAATCCCACAGTTCATTCGCTACTAAAGTCTCATCTATATGAAAAAATTTATTCATATTTATAATAGAACCTAGAAACTTTTCCTTGTTTGATGCTGTGCTTTCCTCGCTTGTTGGATCAAATGGAAACCCAATTAGGAATCGGATAGATTTAGAATCTCCATATTTTTTAAAAAATGCTGCTTTCCCTTCTAATATTTTACGCTTTTCGCCACGCATTTCTCCTGAATTAGGTTTAACAGATTTGAGTTCAATTGCTACAACTTCATTTTCATCCTCAAAATAGACATCTGCGGAAAAGTCAATTGCATCAACTTCCTCTGATTTATCGTCTATATTGATTTTTTTGTCTTCATTTTCAAGATTCGGTTTTACTACTGAATTACTAAGATCCGTCATTAAATCATTAATTGAATCTTTCTGAGTTTTCAAAATTGGCAAATTGCCTAGTTTTTTAGAAGTGTATTCCCTTTTTTCTCCATCACTAAGAAGTTGAGCGATATTTTCGAAAAAAGTTTGACCTAACGTGGTATTTAAGCCATGCATCCAGCTACTTAGACTTATAAAAAAAGGGATATCTGAAACTCTATCACCAAATTCATCCGTAAAAGCATTCAAAAAAGCTTCATGAAATGGTGCATTTCTATTATTTGAAGCGTCTTCGGGAAAGGTTTCGAATCTCGATACTAAGGTTTTTATAACTTCAATAGATATCTTTTCTTTAATTTGATTATCCATTTAAGCTGGTTTAAAATGAAAAATTATTTCTGAGTATGGGTTTCTATCCTTCTCAACCCTATTAAGTACAGGCCTTTTATATTGATTGACTATTTTCATCCCGGCAAGTTTAGCTATTTCAGGATATAAATTGTGCTTATCGTTTGCTACTAAAAAGATGTCGTAGTCTTCTTGTAAAAATTTCTTTGTATTATTTAAGACATCAGAAATACCTTTTTTGTAAGATTCTTTTGCCTCTTTTCCTTTCCCTTTATAGAGCGGACCAATTTCTAGGTCTTGATTCCAATCAAATCCAAAGAGGTCATAAGAATACTCATGCTGTTCATGATAATTTATCAAACCCAAGTAAGGTGGACTAGACATTATTCCTTTAATTTTTTTTGAATCAAGAATCTCGTAAAATTCATTAGTTCTATTCTTTACTTCAGTAAAAACATCTATTTCTCTACTATCGCCTGTAAGACATATTTGATACGTATTCGTTCTTAGTTGATCAAATTCTGCTAATCTTTTTAGAGTATCTTTAGAATACCTTTCCCACCAACTAAGAATAGAAAACAATGGTTTACATATCTTTCCATGCTTTCTACAATAATAAGGAGCGGTTGTTGGTTCGTTTAAGGTTGCTAGATCTGAATGAGTAGTTGCCCTACATGACCGAATTGTCCTACTTAGAATGATACTCAGAATCTTCTTTAATCTACCAGCTTCCACTTGCTTTATCTCTTCGAAGACGACATCAATTTCATCTCGAACAGTTTTCAAATACCATTTATCTAAAAAAGAATCGGATGAAGATTCTTGATGTATTTCAAGGTTAAACTTATCTATCAGTCCATCAAATATGGGTGCAAATTTATTCGCTTTTTCCTTTCCGTAAATTTTATCGTTAATCTCACCAGACCTTGCTCTTTTCTTGAATTCTGGAGAAGGAAAATATTTGTCATTGAATTTCTTTAATTCGGTTAAAAGCTCATTCTCAAATTCGATATTGTTGCGTTCCGAAATAAACTTTTTTAAGACTCTTGTTATTCTATCACATTCCTTTTTTAAAGCAACCAGGTCATAGATTGCAACTTTTGAATTTCCTATAAGAGAGTTAAAAGCAGAAACGTCAATTCCAATAGCATGTAATCCAAGCTCATTCGCTTGTACCAATGTTGTCCCACTACCGCAGAATGGATCTAAAACTATATCACCTGTATTAAAAAAAACTTCTGTTTTAAAATCATCCGTATGATCATCTAAAAAATATTCCACTAGTTGTGGTATATATTTCCCTTTATAAGGATGGAGCCGATGCACATGTTTTGTGGTTTCTGATTCTTTATATTCTGAAAATGATAATGTCCAATTCAGATCTTCCCCTAATTTTTCTTTCCAACGCTCCTGTTTTTTAATATCATGATCTTTGTAATAGTTAAGTAGATCTTTTTCCTTAATTAAAGTATCACCGTTTTCTGCTGCTTTCGGTACTCTCCCGTAATTTAGCAGATAAGAAATATTTGAAGTCGTAACCTCTTTCTCTAAATATTCTGAAGCCCATTCACTAGCTTCTTTAATTGTTAACAAATTTGACATCTTAAATATAAATTCTGCTTGACTGATTCGTTTTTTACTATATTTGAAAATTCAATTTTTGTTAAGTAAAACCAAATTCTTTTTAATATTAATAAATAACATTTATCTAATAATCCAAGTTATTAATCACTAAACCCTATCCACCTCATAACTCCTCATCGCCTTTAAAAAGCAGGCTGTAGCCAGTATTCCGCACACAAGAAATACAGAAAACATAGCTTGAGACGGTCCTTTTGATCCGATAAAAATATTATCCATCAACCAACCCGTTACCGGTGGTCCGATTCCAAATCCAACTATACTTACCACAAACAGATAAACAGATCCGGCAACACCGCGCATTTTAGAACCTACAAAATCCTGAATTAATGCTGCAGCTACACCGTTGTAGGATGACGAAATTACGTTGGCTATTCCGATCAGTATCAATCCTAGTAGAGCAGTTTCAGCGAATAACCCGAAAAAATAAAATGGCAATCCACCAAGCGCTGCTACAATCCCGGAAATAAATCTCTTTTCTTCACCAAATTTCAATGCCAGCTTATCCGCCATCCAACCGGAAAGATTAACGCTGATTCCGGTTGCAAACATAAACCAACCATAACTACTGATCAGGTTAGAGGACTCAAATACATCCGTTAATATGGTTCCGATAAAAGCCAAAATGGAATAACCGCTTAGCGCCAACAATGAAAATCCCATCAGGTGATAACGAACGGTTGGCTTTTTCAGAATAAATGAGAGTACTTCAAAAAAGCTTTGATCAGGAACTCCTACATTTTCCGACTTTTCTCTGGATGGTTCTTTCAACAAAAAATATCCGAGAACTGCTAGCCCAACTCCCGGTAAACCAACTGACTTTAATGCGATCCGCCAGTCGTAATTTTCAGCAATGGTTCCTCCTATCAAAAAAGAAAGTCCCACACCGATGAAGATTCCTGAGGCGTACACCGAAAAAACTCTGGCTCGGTGTTTCGGATTAAAATAATCTGCTAAGAGCGAATACACCGATGGACTTAATGCGGATTGACTAACTCCAATTGCAAATCTTGCAGAAACAAGGAAGGCAAAGGAGTTTGCAAAACCGCTCGCAAAAGTCATCATACTCCATATGAACAATCCCGACAGGATTATATACTTTCTTGAAAAGCGGTCAGCCATCCTTCCCATAAAAATTCCACAGAAAGCGTAAACCAAAGAAAAAGCAGGACCGTAAAGAACACCTACTTGGGTATTCGTAAAGTTCAGATCCACTCTTATCTGTGATGCAAGCACCGCAATGATCTGTCTGTCTACAAAACTACAAATATAGATCAGCATAAGTGTAAGCAGAGCTACTAATGCGTAAATATCAGGACGATTATTTTTACCGGAAAAATTCATGGCGGGAATTTAGAAACTATATTTCACATAAGTTCCTTATCTATGGTACAATCTTTATGTTTAGAAAAAGAAAATTCTATTTATGTCGAAGCAAAAACTGCCACGTAAAACCAAGAAACAAAAAGAGCGAGCCCAACAGATCTTAAACGAGCTCTATACTTACTATCCAAATCCGGAGTGTGAATTAGATCATCGCAATCCTTTTGAGCTGTTAATTGCTACTATTTTAAGTGCGCAATGCACCGATGTTCGTGTAAATAAAGTAACTCCTAAATTATTTGAGCTCTATCCAACTCCGGAATTAATGAAAGATGCTCCGATTGAAGATCTGGAAGAGTTGGTAAGAACAACCGGTTTCTTCAGAAATAAAGCGAAATCATTAAAAGAAACCTCTACAATTTTAGCCGAAGAGTTTGATGGCAAGGTTCCTCAAAACATGGATGATCTTTTAAAACTACGCGGAGCTGCTCGAAAAACAGCTAATGTTGTACTCGGAAATGCATTTGGAATTAATGCCGGTGTAGTAGTTGATACGCACGTTAAACGCTTTTCAAACAGGTTTGGATTGACGAAGCATAAATCAAATACAGACAAGATCGAACGTGATCTGATGGCGTTATTTCCTCAGGAAAACTGGACTGATCTTTCACACCTGATGATCCACCATGGTCGCGGACCTTGTAAAGCAAGAATTTCTTCTGCTCCCGATCACCCACTTTGTGAGAACTATGGAATTAATTGTGAGTGCCAAAAGATGAGGGATAAGGAAAAAGAATCTTAGGAAATATAAATTGCAGATTACTATCAGAAATTTTCATCTAACGGATATCCCGTCTGATGGAAATGCTCTATGCCATAAACGGGTTTCGGTCAGACGGACTCAAGCCGTCAGACCGCATATTATGAAGTTGAAATATTTAACAAGCTAAATGTTGAATCTTTTCAAAATTAAGGTTGAATTGTAATCTAAATCAGCCTTATATTTAAAGCCGTTTCAGAAATGAAACGAATTTTACTGAATGCGAGAATAGCTCAGTTGGTAGAGCATCCCGAAACTTCGGGACCAAGGTTGGTTTGGTAGCCAATTGGATTTACCGTTGATTCTAACTCGAAATGCGAGAGTAGCTCAGCTGGTAGAGCATCCCGAAACTTCGGGACCAAGGTTGGTTTGGTAGCCAATTGGATTTACCGTTGATTCTAACTCGAAATGCGAGAGTAGCTCAGCTGGTAGAGCACAACCTTGCCAAGGTTGGGGTCGCGGGTTCGAATCCCGTCTCCCGCTCAGATATAAGCCTCTTAGATTTTTCTAAGGGGCTTTTTTATTTTACAGGATGAAAGCCCATCAAACCTATATCATTTTCAGCCAAACCAAGGACAAATATTATATTGGTTCAACTTCTGTTGGCCCTGATTTAAGATTGCAAAGACATAATGATGGTTGGACAAGATCTACAAAATCCGGAGCCCCTTGGATTCTGAAATATCTAAAAAATTTCGATTCAAAATCAGAAGCTTTGAAGTGGGAACGGTTTATCAAAAAACAAAAAAGCAGAGTGTTTATTGAAAAACTCATCAATTCGGATGAAAATGAATATTCTAAATAATTTTGTTAGTAGATCATACAGAACCATCGAGACCAAGGTTGGGTCGACCCGACTATTCGGGAAGGCTTTTTTTATAAGATCAAATCTATACCGAGCAACTATTTTTTGTTCAATATTATTTCTCGGATGGCTTTGCTGTAAGTCTGTCCGATAGGAACTTCGTGATTTCCTATCGTTAGGATATCTCCTTTCATCGAAGTTATTTTGTTTAAGGAAACTATGAATGACCGATGTACACGCAGAAATCCCGATTCAGGAAGTAACTCCTCTAAACCGGATATCTTTTCATGTACCAAAATTTCTCCCTTTTCCATAAACATTGTGGCGTAATTACCTTTGGCTTCCACATATAAAATATCTTTCGTATTTATTTGATAGTGTTCTTTCTCCCCTTTCACAAAAAAACGAGAAACATGCCCTTCCTTCTCCTCACTGTTGTCTTGTTTATTGCTAACTGAGGAAGGGCTTCCTATAGCTTTATTCACTGCCTTCAAAAAGCGTTCAAAGCTAAAGGGTTTAACCAGATAATCTTGTATAGCCAGTTCATACCCTTCAAGAGCATGTTCTTTATAAGCTGTAGTTACGATCACTTTGGGAGGAGCTTGGAGCGTTCTAAGAAATTCGAAGCCTTTGAGTTCAGGCATATGTAAATCCAAAAACATCAGGTCGACATTATTCGAGTTTAACCATTCCAAAGCTTCAAAAGCATCATAGCATTGAGCTACAACTTGTAAATGAGGTATTCTCTTACAGAATGTAGTCACCAGGTCATGCGCCAAAGGCTCATCATCAACAATTATACATTTGATCATAGCATATTAAGCTGAAGTGTTATTTTAAATTCGTTGTCACCTTTCACAATATCAAGTTGGTGCTTATCGGGGTACAACAGCTCTAATCGCTGACGTAGATTTTCTAGTCCGATCCCTTTTTCAGACTCGAGTTCCTTTTCTTCAAAATTATTACTGATTTCAAAAACAAGTTTCTCGTTTTGAATATCTGTTTTGATAGAAGCATGGATATACGCTCCATCCCTCAATGACTCCACTCCATGTTTGAAGGCATTCTCCAGAGGTACGATAAAAAGCAAGGGTGCTACCCGTAAATCCGTTTCTTCAGGAGTTTCGAATCGGATGTCCACCTCTTTCTGATATCGTATTTTATGCAGATCGATATAGCCTTGCAGATATTCGATCTCGTCTTTCAAACTTACTTTATCTTTTTTACCCTCATAAATAGTATAACGCATCATATCCGAAAGCTTGAGGATTACCTCGGGTGCTTTATCCGACTGATGCACGACCAAAGAGTACAGATTGTTCAATGTATTAAAAAAGAAATGCGGATTAACCTGACTACTTAACAACGCTAATTCAGCCTCCGCTTTTTCGGCTTTCAAAGTTCTGAACCATTTCCATTGTTCATAAAACCAAAGAGCTATCAATATCGGGATGGGTAGCAGAAACAGACTTAGAGCCCACATTTTGTACGTACTTTCATACAGTTCAAAGCTACCTGTGAATAATCGGGCATATAAAAAGAATAGTGCTGAGCCACCATAAAGCCCAAAAATCAGGAAACGATACTTTTGAAAAAACTCAGGAAGGATGAAATAGAACAGCATCAGCCAGAATGAGATCATCAGCAGAATCATCAACGGGTTGTCCTGAAGATGACTTGTAAAATAGCCTATACTAAAAGTCACAATTACTAACGTCACGAAGCCGGTACCTACCTTCAATACATTTCCTCCGCTTTTCAGGTAGCGATGTATGGCCAGTGAAATAAAATACGCATAGAACAAGAAACCCAAAGTATTGCTGATCCAGGCGTTTCCGGGAACTCTGATCAGGTCGATATATTCCATAAACAATATCAGTACAAAGGTGATAATCGGTCCTATTACAAAAGCCTGATATTTTCGAAAGATGTTATTCATAACTTAAAATAAGTGAAATCATACACTGATACTCTTCTTCGTGTTGAACAGTTTGTTTTTTGAAACGAGTCCTTCTTTTTTTGTTATGAATCGAGTTCAACACAGTTTTTATACTATTGATGTCAAAATTTTTATCGTCCGCCTAATCACCTTAACAAAGCTATTAAGCCTCCGTAATTTCGTCAAAATTCTATAATTAAGACGTGATTATGCACACATTAGACATTCAAAATATTTCCAAAATCTATCCCAACGATGTACAAGCATTAAGCAATGTATCACTTACTATCCGAAATGGAATGTATGGATTATTGGGTGCCAATGGCGCCGGTAAATCTTCCCTGATGCGAACCATAGCAACATTACAATCTCCATCTTCAGGTAAAATCCTGTTCAATGGGGTCGATATTCAAAAGAATCCCGATATAGTACGAAAAGGTTTGGGTTATCTGCCTCAGGAATTTGGAGTATATCCTAAAGTATCTGCGGTTGAGTTGCTACATCACATTGCCGTTCTGAAAGGGATCACAAATAAAAAAGATCGAAGCCGACAAATAGAGGAACTACTGCATCAAACCAATTTGTATGAACACCGAAAGAAACATGTTCATACTTATTCAGGAGGAATGCGACAGCGATTTGGGATTGCTCAGGCATTATTAGGAAATCCTCAAATCATTATTGTGGATGAACCCACAGCCGGATTAGACCCGGAAGAAAGACATCGCTTCCTGAACTTGCTCAGCAAAATAGGCGAAAACATCATTGTGATTCTTTCCACTCATATAGTGGCTGATATCTACAATTTATGCTCGAATATGGCGGTTCTTGATAAAGGATCACTGGTTGTTCAGGGAAATCCTTCAGAACTGGTAAGCACACTGGAAGGTAAAATCTGGAAAAAGACTGTTCCCGCGATCGAACTGTCTAACTATCGAGAATCTCATCATGTTATTTCCACCAGGCTAGCAGCCGGGAATACTCAAATTCATGTATTAGCCGATCACGCTCCCGGAAATGATTTCGAGCCCGTCGCTCCCACACTCGAAGATTTCTATTTCTCAGTGGTTTCAAACTCTGAACAACAAACCGTGGGTGTATCATGATTGCTGCGTTATTAAAATTCGAACTTATTTATCAAAGGAAACTCTGGGCGCTTCCGGCAGCTATGCTCCTTTTCTTTATATCCGGACTACAAATTGGCGGACAAGCTTTCGCTCCTGATCTCGTCAACTTCAATGCCCCTTATCAGATCAGTTATTATACCTCCATTTTCACTCTGGGAACCGTTTTTGCCATTATGTTTTTTGTGATCAACGGGGTATTACGCGACAGCACTCATCGTATGCAGGAGATTATATTCAGTACAGGTGTTCAGAAATATCAATTTTTTATCAGTCGGTTTTCAGGAGTCTTCATCTTTAGTCTGCTCGCTGTAAGTCCGCTGATAGTTGGTATGATTACCGGAAGTCAGATCATGAACCTTGATCCCGATCGTTTAGCTCCATTCAACCTGTTTCACTATTTCTGGAACTGGCTGATCTTCGTACTTCCGAATGTATTTATCTGCTCGGGCTTCATTTTTTCTGTGGGACTTCTGACTAAAAACAGAATGTCGGTCTACGCGTCTGCTTTGTTAGTCTATGTATTGTACTTTGTGTGTTCTTTCTATTTCGATTCCCCGATGTTGGCAGGTTCAACCCCAAGTCACACTGATAATATGACGATAGCAGCACTGGGCGATCCTTTTGGTGTTTCGGCTTTCATGGAGCAAAGTCAGTTCCTTACTCCCTTTCAGAAAAACAGCGTCTTGGTATCCCTTTCAGGGAATTTCTTGTACAATCGATTACTATGGATCGGAATAACATTCGCTATTCTTGGAGCAACGTATAGTTTATTTTCTTTCCGGGTCTTGCAGCGAAAAAAGCAAAAAGCTTCATCAGACCAAGTACAACTAAAAGATGTTAGTGCAGATAGTAACTACCAGCCGATGAATATTCCTCCATTCACTCAAAAGGCCTTTTGGTATTCTTTCTTTTCCCAAAGCAGAATGGGAACTAAGCAACTGTTCAAAAGCCTTCCTTTTCAGGCGATGATCGTTTTTATCGTTTTTGTTATGTGCTCCGAATTTTATTCAAGGCTCGTGGATGGCGGCAGCTATTCTGAAAGTCTGTACCCGGTAACTGCTTTGTTGGCGGGATTAAACAGCACAGCCATCTTTATTTTTGGTGTGTTACTGATCATTTTTTTCAGCGGAGAATGGGGTTGGAAAGAACGAAGTGAAAATATGCATCTTATCCTTGATGCAACTCCGGCTTCAAACGCGTCTTTCTTTTGGTCAAAGGTTTCCGTCTTGATGTGCATTCCATTTTTGTTTGTAACACTCGAAATTGTGATTGCAATGATTTTTCAGGTGCTGCTGGACTATCCCACATTCAGCTTAAGCACCTACTTATCGCTGTATTATTTTCATGGAGCTCCACTCGCTTTCTATATAATGGTTGCCCTGTTTATCCAATCACTGTCTCCCGGAAAATATCTCGGAATGGCAATAACCGGATTGATTGTCGTTGCCTTTGCTACTCCTTTATCGGGTACGCTGGGTATTGAACATCCGCTGTTAAGAATAGGAGCTATGCCAACGGTTACTTTCTCGGATATGTCCGGTTTGAGCAACAATGCTTCTGCTTTTTTCTTCTTCTCTTTGCATTGGCTTTTGTTGGGATTCATTCTTTCGGTCATCGCTCTTCATGGTTGGCGAAGAGGTATCATTGAAAGCTTTCTGATTCATACTAAACAGATATTCAGAAACTGGTCACGCAAAAAACTTATCATTCTTGCTGTTTTGGGATTGGCTTTCCTCAGTACTTCCGGGATGATCTTCTACAAAACCAATATCGAAACAGAATATCTTTCTTCGGATGAATTCCTGGATCGCCGGGCGGACTACGAGAAAAAATATAAACACTATGATGAGGTGAATTGGATGTACCCGGTTTCCATTTACACGGATGTAGCACTTTATCCAGACGAAAGAAGCTATTCCGTTGATGCTGTGTACACGCTCATGAATAAAAGTGATTCGGTAGTAACCCGGGCGCTGATTATTGAGAAAAAAACTATCACCAACATCAAGCTCGAACGGGCTACATTAGTAAATACAGATCCCATACATGGAATTTTTGAATTTCAATTCGATACGCCGGTACTACCCGGAGATACTGTCAGACTTGAATTTTCTGCAGATGGAAGTCACAAAGGACTGCAATCCGGAAATGATCTGGTAGATAACGGCAGTTATGTACACCTCCGTGATTTCAGTCCGTTTCTAGGATATACTCAAAGTCTTGAGATCCGGAATAACACCGAAAGGAATAAACGCGGTCTTCCAAGAAAATCATTTGAACGACCTTCAGCTGCCGATTTTGATGTCATGGAATCCGGATTTGGGCGGGTTGATTTCGAAACAATACTATCAGTACCCGTTTCTCAGACAGGTATCACCGTTGGTCGTCTTGAAGAGGAATGGACCGAAAATAACCGGAATTATTATCTGTTTAGTTCCCAAAATCCGGTGGCTCCTGCTATCAGCTATCACTCCGGAGTGTATGAAGTTGAACAGGAAAAATATCAAGGAATAACGCTGGAGCATTATTTCCATTCGGAACACGCCTTCAATAATTCCACCATCATGAATAGCATGAAACACACGCTGGATTATGCTCAACAGGAATTTGGAGACTATCATCTTGATCATCTTCGCATAGCTGAAATTCCTTCCTTCTGGAGATTTGGAGGATATGCCGCTTCAGCAATGATCAGTATGGTGGAAGACAATTTGTATCTGGTGGATGAACGTGATCCTGAGGATTTCAGTCTGATTGCAAAGCGCACCATTCACGAAGTCGCTCACCAATGGTGGGGACACATGCTCAGCTCACAGAACTTGAGTGGAGGAGCTATTTTTGTGGAAGGTTTTGCCAAATACACCGAAGCTGTAGTCATGGAAAAACATTATGGAATGGCTTCTCTTTTTCAACTGAGTGAAACAGCTAATCGTGCCTATTTTAATGGTCGCTCTTATGCTTCCACTCCTGAGCAACCTCTGTATCTGGAACAGGGAGAACGCTATATGCTGTATGGCAAAAGCTATATAGTGATGGTAGCTCTGAAAGAACTCATTGGCGAAGAAGCATTAAACCAAATCTTAAAAACTTTGGTGCAACGACATAAAAACGAGATCGATGCAACCGTAACTTCTCCCGAATTTTTAGAAGAATTGTACGCGGCAACTCCTACGGAATATCACTCCCTCATTGAGGACTGGTTTAAAAAAATCGTCACCTATGATCTTTCGGTTGAGGACGTAAACTATACCGAACTCACCGATGGCAGTTATGAAATTACCATGACCATTGATGCTTCTAAATTTGAGTCAATAGAAGGAATTGAGTCTTCGGTTTCCATGAATGAGCCCATTCCTGTGGGACTATTTGCCACTCATCCTTCAAGAGCATCAAAAGAGCAGACCATATTTCTTGAACCAATGAAGATTACCGACGGAACACAAACGCTAACGTTCCAGGTTGACACACTTCCCCAATATGTGAGCATAGATCCGTATGGAACCCGTCCCGATCTGTTACGACAAGACAACTGGCAAAAAATAGATTAGTGCTTAAATTTAGGAGTCGTACTCCAATCGTCTGCGAGAATAGCTCTATCTTGCTATGTTGTTGTGGTCCCGACTATTTGGGGGTCTCATTTCTCGCTCAAAAAAAAGCCTCATAGAAAAATCTAAGAGGCTTTTTACTTTGAATAAGGATGTTGACTCTACTTTAGATCAAACCGATCTAAGTTCATCACTTTATCCCAGGCTTTAACGAAGTCGTTTACAAACTTCTCTTCTGAGTCGCTTGTACCGTATACTTCTGCAATTGCTCTTAGTTCTGAATTAGAACCAAAGATCAGATCTGCTCTGGATGCTGACCATTTTACATCTCCGGTTTTTCGATCGCTCCCTACAAATACATTTTGTTCATCTGTAGTTGCCTTCCATGTTGTATTCATATCCAACAGGTTCACGAAGAAATCATTGGAAAGTGTTCCCGGATTGTCCGTAAATACACCTTTCTTTGATCCGTCAAAATTGGTTTCAAGAACTCTCATTCCACCAACCAATACGGTCATTTCAGGAGCAGTTAATGTCATAAGCTGAGCTTTATCCACCAACATTTCTTCTGCAGTAGTTTTATGCTTTGGTGCAAAATAGTTACGGAATCCATCGGCCGTAGGTTCTAACCATGCAAATGATTCTACATCCGTTTGTTCTGCAGTTGCATCTGCGCGACCGGGTGTAAATGGTACTGTAATATCATGACCAGCTTCTTTTGCGGCTTTTTCAATTCCTGCACATCCACCTAAAACAATCAGATCTGCCATGGAAACTTCTTTTGAGAAATCACTTTGAATCCCTTCATAGACTTTCAATACTTTATCTAATTGCTCAGGATTATTTACTTCCCAATCTTTCTGAGGTTCTAAACGAACTCTTGCTCCGTTTGCTCCACCTCTTTTGTCAGAGTTTCTATAAGTTGATGCAGAAGCCCAAGCTGTTGATACCAGCTCTGAAACTGATAACCCTGAATCCAAGATTTCAGCTTTCAAACCTTCAATATCATTTTCGTTGATTAATGCATGCTCCACTTCCGGGATCGGGTCCTGCCATAGCAGTTCTTCTTCCGGCACTTCCGGTCCGAGCAACAACGATTTTGGCCCCATATCACGGTGAACCAGCTTATACCAAGCACGTGCAAAAGCATCAGCAAATTCATCAGGATTTTCATAAAATCTTCTTGAGATCTTCTCGTAAGCAGGATCTGCTTTTAAAGAAAGATCAGTAGTCAACATAAACGGTGCATGCTTTTTATCAGGATCGTGTGCATCAGGAACTGTTCCTTCTCCACCACCATCAACCGGTCTCCACTGCCAAGCACCAGCCGGACTCTTATATTTTTCCCACTCATACTTGAACAAGTTATCGAAATATAAATTACTCCATTCTGTTGGTTTTTGTGTCCAAGCTCCTTCTAATCCACTGGTGATAGTATCAGCTCCTTTTCCGGTTCCATGAGCATTTTTCCAACCTAATCCCATTTCTTCAATAGACGCACTTTCAGGTTCTGAACCCAAATGATCTTCAGGTGCGGCTCCATGCGTTTTCCCGAATGTATGTCCACCCGCAATAAGCGCTACCGTTTCCTCATCATTCATCGCCATTCTTGCAAAAGTCTGTCGGATGAAAGCAGCTGCTTTTAATGGATCAGGTTCTCCATCAGGGCCTTCAGGGTTTACATAGATCAATCCCATATGGTCGGCACCGAGAGGCTTTTCTAAGTCTCCCTCTTCGTTATGACGCTGGCTGCCTAACCATTCACCTTCAGCTCCCCAATACACATCTTCTTCCGGTTCCCAACGATCTTCACGTCCGCCGCCAAAACCGAAAGTCTCAAAGCCCATTGATTCCAGAGCAACGTTTCCGGCTAGAATCATAAGATCAGCCCAGGAAAGTTTTCTTCCATATTTTTGCTTGATGGGCCAAAGTAATAGACGGGCTTTGTCAAGATTTACATTATCCGGCCAGCTGTTTAACGGAGCAAAACGTTGCATTCCTGTTCCTCCACCGCCACGACCATCAGTTACTCTGTAGGTTCCCGCGCTATGCCAAGCCATTCGGATCATCAGCGGTCCGTAATGACCAAAATCTGCCGGCCACCAATCTTGTGAATCCGTCATTAGTTCTGTTAGATCTTCTTTAACAGCTTTCAGATCCAGTTTTTTAAATTCTTCTGCATAGTCGAAGTCTTCTCCCATCGGGTCTGACTTGGACGAATGTTGGCGAAGAATATTCAAATTCAATTTGTTCGGCCACCAGTCTTTATTTCTGGTTCCGCCTCCGGCATCTTTCCTCATTGAGCCATTATGAAATGGGCATTTACTAATATCGTTTGCGTTATAAGTTCCCGAACTTTCTTTTTCTTTATCTGACATAATCTTTTTTCTTTACAGTTTTAATCCATCAACAACATAAAAAATCATTTCATTCTAATTGATAGATATTCATTATCGAGGCATTAAAATCAATCTTACGATTTGGGTATATTTTAAATGGATTCTTCCTTTTCTTCTTCTATGAAAATTAGTTCCTCAATTCCCAAGCACATCTTACCTGTAATTGTATTCTCTCAATTTGCAGGAACTTCTCTTTGGTTCGCGGGTAATGCAGTTGTTCCGGATCTGATCGAAGAACTAAATTTATTAGAGATGTTTGTGGGATTCATCACGATGGCTGTACAATCGGGATTTATTATCGGAACATTGGTTTTTGCAGTCTTAAGTGTTGCTGACAGATTTTCTCCCGTAAAAGTATTTTTAGTGTGTTCTGTTTTGGGAGCGTTGGCAAACGTTCTGACCATTTACAGTTCAAATTTTACAGAAGTAATGTTCGCACGATTATTTACCGGTTTTTTTCTTGCCGGGATTTATCCCGTGGGAATGAAAATAGCTTCGGACTGGCATAAAGAAGGTCTTGGAAAAGCTTTGGGATATTTAGTTGGAGCACTTGTTTTAGGAACCGCGTTCCCACACTTCCTTAAGTATCTGGGTGGCGACTTACCATGGAGATTTGTTATTGCAGGAACTTCTGTTCTCTCAGTGATTGGAGGCTTAATGCTTTTCTTTTCTGTTGCTGATGGTCCTTATCGCGTAAGAAGAAGTTCTTTCAAACCTTCTATGTTCTTTACTCTCTTTAAAAACTCAAACTTCCGTTCCGCTGCTTTCGGATACTTCGGGCACATGTGGGAACTGTACACTTTTTGGGCTTTCATTCCCACTTTGCTTGCTTTCTACGTGTTATCGAATCAGGACTTCATGATAAACATCTCTTTATGGTCGTCCATTATTATTGGTATTGGCGGGATAAGTTGCGCTATTGGTGGATATATTTCTCTTAAAAAAGGAAGTAAGTTTGTTTCTAAGATTTCGCTTTTAATCTCTGGATTGTGCTCTGTATTAATTCCTTTCTTGTTTAATGCACCTGTTTGGGTATTTCTTGGACTTTTATTGATCTGGGGAATATTTGTAATTCCTGACTCTCCACAATTTTCCACACTTGTAGCTCAATCAACAGATAGTTCCTACATCGCTACCGGACTTACCATCGTGAACAGTATTGGTTTTGCAATAACTATTGTAAGTATTCAGCTTGTTAATTTGATATGGGCTCACTTTCAGGACCCATTGGTTTTTTTGGTGATTTTTGTTGGCCCGCTATGTGGTCTATTTGCTATTTCTCGATATAAAGTTTCATAACCAAGGAATTTCTAAGTTTTACTTTCTGTTTGGGTACTTAAATAAATAAACAACCAAAAACTAAATAAGGATATTACTATGCCAAACAAAAAAGCATCAGCCGTATGGAACGGAAACCTGAAAGAAGGAAGCGGATCTATTAATTCAGAAAGCGGAGTCTTATCTGAAGCTGCTTTTACTTTTGCATCCAGATTTGAAGATGAAGGAAAATCTAATCCCGAAGAATTAATTGGCGCAGCACATGCCGGTTGTTATTCAATGGCATTATCTAATGAATTACATAGCGCCGGACATGATTCTAAAAGCGTCTCAACCAATGCCGATGTATCTTTAGAAATGGTAGATGGGACACCTACGATCACTAAAATTAAATTGACAACCAAAGCAGACGTTCCGGGACTAAGCGATAGTGAATTCCAAAAAATTGCATCTGCCACTAAAGATGCCTGCCCTGTTTCCCGTGCTCTTGCAGGTGTAGATATTGAGTTAGAAGCTTCTCTGACCTAACCTTATTTTACTTAAATTTTCACTTATAAAGCCATTCCAATGTGAATGGCTTTTTATTTTTAGCCTAAGAATGCTATAATCAGCTAATTATTTTCTATCGTGGCTAAAAAAATACGGGTTTCAAAACTACTTCTAATACTTGGAATTTGGTTAGTATTGTCTGCTAACTTATACAGCAATGTATTTGCAGATTTTCAAACGTTCCAAAGTGATACCAATAAGGTTAAGTCAATGTTTTCAGACATTGACGACTTAATGGATGTAGGAAATTTTACAAAGGCTTATCAAAAATTAGATTCCGTAGATTTACTGTCTGAACAATTTGATTATGAATACGGACTAGCTTTTTCAGGTGTTAAACGGGCAGAAATATTAATTATAAAGAAACAAATTGATTCTGCTCTTACTGATATAAATAAAGTTATAGACCAGTTTCCCGAAAGTAGATTACGTTTCAATTTTTATAACACACAGGCTGCGGCGTACAACTACAAAGGTCTGTCTAACCAAGCCATTGAATCATTCAGAAAGGGCTTAAACTTTATTGAATTACTCCCACCTGAGAATAGATCCAGATCTATAGCAGCCGTTCATGTAAACATGGCGAGTGCTTATCATAAGCTTGGGGACAGATCTAATACTATAAAAAATTATCTTGAAGGCTTACAGTTTGCGGAATCAACAAAGGATTCTTCGTTTTTGACGATCACACTGAATAATCTTGGAGATATATACAATTCATATTCAGAATATGAGCGTGCTGAGTACTATTTAAAAAGAGCAGAGACTATAGCATTACAAAATAATTATAGACCCGATCTACTCAGAATCTATTTAAATCTGGGTAATACTTATAGCAATAGTGAAAAATACGACGAAGCTTTAAAATATTACGAACAGGCTTTAACTTTAAATAAAGAAGTAAGGCCAGATACTCCTCCTTTTCAGATCGTATATAATCTGGGGGTTCTTTACAGCAATAAAAGGCAGTTTACAAAAGCTAAAGACGCCTTTGAAGAATCTTTGCAGTACTGTATAGAACTTAAAATACCTCAGGGATTGTATTTTAATTACAAAGGATTGGGCGATCTGTATGAAAAATTCTCTCAGCCTTACACTGCAATAAATTGGTATGAAAAAGCACTTGACGTAGCTACAGAATTGGATCAAAATCTGTATATAGTTCAGCTTCATGAAAAACTATATTTAACCAACAAAAAAGCAGGAGAAACTGCTCAGGCTCTAAAAGCACTTGAGAATTTTAAAGCTCTTTCAGATAGCATTGCAAAGAAAGAATCTGATGCCGCTCTTTCAGAACTGGAAAGTGAAATTGAGCTGAACAGACAAACAGAAATCAACCGACTCCTCGAAGAAAAGCAAGGAATTCAGGAGCGACAGCTAATTCTGACAAGAAATCTAAACATCGCAGCTGTAGTAGTTATAGTTATCATATTAGTTCTTTTGTATGTGGTTTTCAGATCGGGAGCTGAACGTAAAAAAGTAAATCTGATCCTGAATAACCAAAAAGAAGAACTCGAAGAACTTAATCAAACTAAGGATAAACTTTTCGCAATCGTAGCACACGACCTTCGCTCTCCAATGGCATCACTACAGGGCATCTTATATATGATCAATAACAGCGATCTTTCACTTAAAGAGGCTAAAGATTTGGTGATGAGTTTGGAACCCACCCTTCAGAAAAACATAAATACATTAGACGACCTTCTTGCCTGGGCCAGAAAACAAATGTCCGGAATTAGTTTAAATCCACTGGATATTGACACTAAACCTATAATTGATGATGTAATTTCGAAACAACTTTTTGAGATAGATACAAAAGAACTCACTGTTTCGAATAAAGTCCCTGATAACACAATTGCTTTTGTTGACTTGAACGCTTTCAAACTCATTATTCGAAATCTTCTTTCTAACAGTATTAAATTCACTCAACCTAATGGCTCAATAGAATTTGATTGTACTGAAGGAAATAGCTCTGTTACTTTCACTATTAAAGACACCGGTATTGGAATTCCTGCAAATCTACGTGACTTAATCTTTAAAGATAAGGCAAAAACACGTTTGGGCACTAACATGGAGCTGGGAAATGGTTTTGGCTTAAGCTTATGCAAAGAATTCGCTCAAAGAATGAATGGCGAAATTTATTTTGAAAGTGAAGAAAATGTCGGCACTACGTTTTTCTTAACTCTTCCTAAAAACGGATAATTAATGGCCGATATTTAAAAGAAATAAAAAGCCACATCCTAATTCAAAATTAAGCTTTTCATTTCTTATCTTAAGACTTCTCAAGAATCATCCAAATTCGGAGTTTTTAATGAGCGACAAACCTCGCGAGTATTGTGGCATATTTGGCATCTTTGATCATGAAGAAGCTGCACTAACCACATATTACGGCCTGCATTCACTTCAACACCGCGGCCAGGAATCAGCCGGAATTGTTACCAGTCACTACGACAAAGACAAAGAACGCATGGTTATGCCTTCTTATAAAGATTTCGGACTAGTGCTTAGTGTTTTCGACAAACCAAAGATCATGAATAAGATCTTAAAGGGTCGTTCAGCCATCGGTCATAACAGATATTCGACTTCCGGGTCTTCTAAAAATCCGGCTAACATCCAGCCATTCAGAGTTCATTACAGAAATGGAAATCTGGCTATAGGTCACAACGGCAACCTCTCTAATGCCAAGCAGATTCGCTCCAGATTCAGGAAAGAAGGTGTTTTATTTCAAAGTACTTCCGATACCGAATTGATTCTTCATCTGATTTCACACAGCTTGAAACAGGATCAGATGGGACAAATCATGGACGCTCTGCATCAAATTGAAGGAGCATATTGTCTGGTAATACTGACTGATGATAAATTGATCGGTGTAAGAGACCCTAACGGCTTTAGGCCCTTAGCACTTGGGAAAAAAGACGGGAAATTCTGTCTTGCCAGTGAAACCTGCGCGTTTGACATCAATAACGCGGAATATATTCGTGATGTTGAACCAGGCGAAGTTGTGGTAATTGATCAGGAAGCTTCTGATTCCGGAGAAGTAAAATCATACTTCATTGAACCAAAGGAAGGCACTAAAACAAGCCAGTGTATTTTTGAATATGTTTATTTTTCCCGACCCGACAGTATGATCTTCGGTGAAATGGTTGATAAGATCAGAAGAAATTTAGGGCAGGCTTTAGCAAAAGAACATCCTATAGATGAAGTGGTCACTATTAAAGATTCTTCCAAAAAGCCTGTCATCATTTCAGTTCCTGATTCCAGTAACACAGCAGCAATCGGATATGCAAATGAGAATCAGAAAATGGGCCACGAATGTAAATATGACATTGGTTTGATCCGAAATCATTATGTAGGAAGAACATTTATTTCTCCAGGGCAAAAATCCCGGGAACAAAAAGTTCGTACCAAATTCAATCCGGTTCGTGGTGTGATTGAAGGACGCTCCGTTATTATTGTTGATGATTCTATTGTAAGAGGTACTACTTCCCGCTTATTGGTTGATATGATTCGTGCTTGCAATCCTGCAGAAATTCACTTTTTGGTAAGCTCTCCTCCAATTATCAGCCCGTGTTATTATGGAATGGATTTCCCAAGCCCTGAAGAACTTATCGCCAATAAATTTGAGCGAAATGTAGATAAGATCGCTGAAGAAATAGGAGTGGACAGTTTAAGATATTTATCCGCTGATGGATTAGTAAATGCAGTTAAGGAAGCAAACCCGTCGGGTCACGATTATTGTACGGCTTGCTTTACCAGCAACTATCCTGTCCCTGTTAATTTTGGTGTTGAAAAGGAAGAGAATGAACTTGTTTAACGGTAAAGCTAAATTCATAACCAGCGCTACCAAAATTGAAGAATGCCCCCCGGATGAGTTTCCGGAAGTTTGTTTTGCAGGTCGTTCTAATGTTGGAAAGTCTTCGTTGATAAACGCAATTGTTAATCGTAAGAACATTGCCCGTACTTCCAATGTACCCGGTAAAACCCAGCAAATGAATTACTATCAAATCGGAGATGATTGCTTTTTTGTAGATCTTCCCGGTTATGGTTTTGCAAAGGTTCCGAAAAAAGAACGTGAGCGTTGGGGACGAAGCATTCGAAAGTATCTTTCTGAAAGAGAAAGTTTGAGGCTTATTCTATCAGTGATAGATGCACGCCACGAGCCTTCTGCCCTTGATCAGGATTTTTTCTATTGGCTCGCATCCAACGAAATGCCTTTTTGCGTGTTGATGTCTAAAGCTGATAAGCTTTCGAATAACAAATTTGCTCAATCAAAAAAAGCAGTTAAAAATATTCTGGCAGAAATGAATATTGAAGTCCCTATTCTCGGATATTCAGCCAGTTCACGAAAAGGAATCCCTGAAATTCAGGAATTAATTCAGGATTTCATCAAAGACTAACTTACACCCCACTTAATATAAAATGTCATTCAAAGTACTTTTACTAGATAGCGTAGATCCTGTTTGTGCACAGGTTTTTAAATCCAGAGATATTCAAGCGGATCAACCCGGAAAACTTACTGAAAAAGAACTCTTTGACCGGATTGGGGAGTACGACGGAATGGTAGTAAGAAGTGCTACTACTGTAACTCCGGAATTGCTTGAAAAAGCAACCAATATGAAAGTTATCGGTCGCGCCGGTGTGGGAGTTGATAATATTGATATCAAAGCGGCTACTACAAAAGGAGTTCTTGTAATGAATACTCCTGATGGAAATACGATTTCTACTGCCGAACATACTTGTGGAATGATCATCGCTTTAGCACGAAATATCCCAACAGCAGTTTCTACTGTAAAAAGCGGAGGATGGGATCGCAAAAAGTATATGGGCACTGAAGTTCACGGAAAAAAACTGGGAATTGTAGGACTTGGTAAGATCGGATCAGAAGTAGCTCTTAGAATGCAGGCATTTGGAATGGAAGTTTTGGCTTATGATCCTTTTGCTACTAAAGAACATGCTTCTGAAATGGGAATTCAATTAGTTGATATTGATAGCCTTTTAGGAACTGTTGATTTTCTTTCTGTTCATACTCCACTTACTGAAAAAACAAAAGGATTGGTTTCTCTGAAAAATGCAGATAAACTCAATAAAGGAATTCGTTTGGTGAACTGTGCCCGTGGTGGAATTTATGAAGAATCCGATTTACCTGAATTACTGGATTCCGGTGTTGTTGGTGGAATTGCACTGGATGTTTATTCTCAGGAACCGCCAACTGAAGAACTCTATAAAGTGCTGGAACACCCCGGTATTATTTGTACACCACATTTGGGAGCTTCAACAGAAGAAGCTCAGGAAAAAGTAGCCGAGCAAATAGCTGCTCAAATGTCGGATGCGCTGGAGAACAAAAACTATAAAGGGAGTTTGAATGGCAAGTCTATTTCGTTGCTAACCAATGCGGAAGTACAACCTTATCTGCAACTGGCAGAAAAGCTTGGTGCTATGGCTGTTCAGCTTTCTCCGGAACATGCCAGTAGTCTGGAATTTGAATATTCCGGAGATTGTGCAAAATTCGCAGACGTATTAACCGACGGCATACTTAAGGGAATGCTCACTAATTATGTAGAAGATTCCGTAAATCTGATCAATGCACGTCATTTTGCAGATGAGCGCGGATTTTCTATCAAAGAAATTCTTTCCTCAAAAGGAAAAACTTTTAACGATGTGGTTACCATAAATTTTGCTGAAGGAGCTGAATACCGAAGTATCTCAGCATCTGTTTTTGGCGATAATGATTACAGGATCGTTCAAATTGATAAATACGGAATAGAACTTCGTTTAGAAGGTGATATCATTATTTATCAAAATCAGGATGTTCCCGGTATGTTAGCTTCTGTAAGCGGAGCCTTAGCTAAGCAAAGCATTAATATCGGTGCTCTTGGATTAGGTAGAACTGAAAAAGGCTCAAATGCCATTACCGCTTTAACTATAGATAAAAAGCTTGAAGACGATGAACTGAAAACCATTAATGAACTAAATGGAATTCAGCATATCCGATATGTAAGCTTTTCTTGAAAGAGGTTTCTTAAAAACTCTGTCAGGGTTTTAAACCCTGACGGAGTTTGTATTTTGAAAACCCTAAATCCCTTCTCAAAAGGAGATTTTATTGCTTTTCAAAGAGAATCAGTCAATCAGCAATCAAAGTCTCCATTATTGAATCGCTCAATAAGTCGTTCTTCGTTTATCCTTTTAAAATCGGTCAGATTATTTTCAGATAGAGATGCAATTGTCATTTCTCTTTTGCCCAGCGCACCTCTCGCTTTGGCTAACTTCCATCCTGCTACTGCCATCGCCGCCCGTGCTTTTGAAGCTGCGCAATAAGTACCTAGTATGGCTTCACCCTTTGCAAGCGATTTAAGTTTTTGGAATGCCTCGGGGGTCCATAATTCTTCATTTACTTCAGGAGAAAAGGCGTCGTGGAAAAAGAAATCAGCTTGTACTCCTTCGCCTTTGTAATCCTCGAACTTCCCTATAAAAAGGAATAGAGTCACATCAACATCAGGCAAAGGTTTAATGATATTCATCCCTTTCTTAAGGTCTGTGAATATATTTTTCAAAACCGGTTCCAATTCTTCAAAATCCGAAAAAGAAGCGTAATTGAGTTTCCCGGCTTCATCAGCTGAAATTGGAAAAGCTTCCACACTGTGAAATTCAACTTTAGAAGTGCACTTCCCTGAGAGATAATAATCCAGCAGTAAAAGAAAGTTAAGTCCGGTTCCGAATCCGATTTCAAAAATAGTAACTTTCTCGTTATGAACTAAAGCTTTCGGTACATTGGAGGTTTCGAAAAAAACATACTTACTTTCGGAAACAGATCCGTTTGGATTGTGAAAATACTGATTGTAAGTATTGGAATAGAGTGTGGAGGAACCGTCTTTTGTTATGTAATGATCAGGGCGTTCACTCATTCTTATTGATCGATACCGTTCCGTATCCTGTTTTGGCTACAACTTCTACTCCACCTTTGCCAATTTTTCCTATGATCTGGCCTTTCTTTTTGCTTCCATTGAAAGGAAAGGCTTCATCGATCTCTACTTTAGTGCCGTTTACGTTCAGATCAGCATTAACATCAGCAGGGAGAAAAAGATCGATCTGTCCGGCTCCGTTTCTGGCTTGTATATCTCTGCCAATGCTAAGAAAACTCAGCTTGATATTTCCTCCGCTTGAAAATGCATTCGTACTCCCCGATAGATCTTTACCTGACACATTTCCACCGGATGTACTCATTTCCAGATCACCTTCGAAATTAATAGCTGATAAGTGTCCACCCAAAGATTTCAATGATGCGTCTCCTTTTGAATCTGACAATTTTATATGTCCACCCTCCGTAAATGCTGTTATATCACCGGAAAGATCTTTCAAAGTTATATGTCCACCTGAAGTTTTGCATTCTACATCTCCTTGAAAGTTTGTCGCTTCAATATGTCCGCCACTTGTAAAAGAAGTAACATCCATTGAGGACGGGATATAAATAGTGGTTTGCATCTGAATATTTGAATCGTTGCTTTTAGTATTAACCACTCTGAGTTCTGCAGAAGAACCGTTCTTTTTTGTAGATATCGACACCATTTCTTTCAATGATTCTTTCTCAGCTATCTCTCCTGAAGCTTTTACAGTTATAGATGCTTTATGATTATCGGAACCAACCAAAACTATTGATCCTGATGTTAACTGAACAGAAATATCATCCAAACCTGTTGCATCAAATTCTTCAGTAAATGCATACACCCCCGGCGATACATTGCTCCATTCGCCCGGAGTTACTTTATACTCTTTTTTAAGCATCAACAGACCTTCAGCCAGATCAATGTTGATTGAAAAGCTGTCATCTTCAAGTTCTTTTAAAGCGGCATCTAATTCAGTCATCATCTCTTGCTTTGCTTCTTCAGGAATTAATGCCGCTAAATTTTTCAATTTCTCAAGACCCTCCAGAGATTTCAATTCTTCCAGTTCTTTAAGTTCTTCCATCTTTGCAAGCTCTTCAACATCAATAACTGTTACACTTCTGGTAGAGGATCTGGATCTGTCTGACGATGTGGCTTTTGCTGTTGTCCTAACTGTGTACTCCTCTTCATCGTGTGAATGATTATTATCATCAGCCTTTGAAGTGATAATAATAGCCACCAGTAATAAGAACAGGCCTGCAACAATTATTTCCCAGGATCTATTTTTCATATTTTTCTATTTGAATGCACAAACATTCTTTACGCTCGCTTTAATCTAAAGTTACAGATTTGATAGCTAAGTATATATATTATTCCTTCATCTAATTTTATCCTTGAAAAGCATGAACCTTCAGAACAAAATAAAAGAGCTCACTAAGAATTTTCATCAGGAAATGATCGAAACCAGACGGTATTTGCATCAACACCCTGAAGTGAGTTATAAGGAATTTGAAACAACTAAATTCATCAAATCTAAGCTTGATGAACTCGGAATTCCATATGAAAGTCCATTGGAAACAGGTTGTGTAGGAATCATTGAAGGAAATAAGAAATCAGATCGTGTTATTGCGCTACGTGCCGACATCGATGCTCTGGCAATGACTGAGGAAGGAGATTTCAAAAAAGATTTCTTCTCAAAGAATGAAGGTGCTGCTCATTGCTGTGGGCATGATGCTCATACTTCAAATTTATTAGGTGTTGCCAGAATTCTGATGGAATTGAAAGATGAGATCGAAGGAACCGTACTTTTAGTTTTTCAACCTGGTGAAGAAAAACTTCCCGGTGGAGGAAAACTTTTATGTGATACAGGATTTCTTCAATCCAAAAATGTTGATGCTATTTATGGTCTTCATACTTCTCCAAGCCATAAACCCGGAACAGCTGCGATCAGAGTTGGAGAGTTCATGGCTAGTCCCGATGAAATTGACATAGTAATTACCGGGAAAGGCGGTCATGCCGCACGTGCTCATGAAGCAGTAGATCCCGTTGTTATAGCGTCGCAGTTCATCACAGCAGCACAAACTATAGTCAGTCGTTCTGTTGACCCAACCGAATCAGCTGTGGTTACCATCGGAAAAATAGAAGGTGGAACTGCTCATAATATCATCCCCGAAAAAGTACGGATGTATGGAACCGTACGAACTTTCAGTAAGGACACTAAAGATTTGATCGAGCAGAGACTTCATGCTCTGTTAAAAGGGATTACTGAAGCTCATGGAGGAGGTTACTCATTAGAATATCGCAGAGGCTATCCCGCTGTTATAAATTCTGAAGCTGAGACCATGAATGTTCTTGAAACAACACAGGAATTATTCGGAAATGAAGCTGCGATTGAAGTTGAACGACCCAGTATGGCGGGAGAAGATTTTGGATTTTACCAGGAGATTTTTCCGGGAGCTTTCTTTTTTGTCGGAAGTGGAAGTGAAGAGTCGGAGTCTACTTATGTTTGGCATCACCCTAAATATAATGTGGATGATCGGTTCTTTTTAACAGCTGCACCTCTTATGGCGGCATTAGTATTGAAGAACTAATAATGTCTGAACCTAACAAATCATACTGGGAAGAAGAACTCTATAATAAGAAGCATGATCTGATAGTAGTAGGTTCCGGGTTAACCGGACTTTCTTCCGCTTATTTTTTTAAGAAAAAAAATCCTGATGCAAGAGTATTAGTAATTGATCGGGGATTTTATCCCATTGGAGCAAGCACGCGAAATGCGGGGTTTGCCTGTATTGGAAGTGTTGGTGAACTTGTTTCAGATCTGGAATTAGAAACTGAAGAAGTTATAAAACAACGAATTCAGGATCGTTATAATGGATTGCTGTTGCTGCGTGAAACTCTTGGAGATGAAAACATTGATTATGATTCCTGTGGAGGATGGGAAATATTCACAGATTTGGATGAATATGTAAGATTATCAGACTACGTCCCACGGTTGAATTCTATTATGGAAGAAATGATCGGTGAAAAAGAAGTCTTTGAAGTAAGGACTTATTTGTCATTTCCATCTTTCTACAATTGTGTGGAAGGAATGCTGCATCCCGGTAAGATGATCCGGACTTTATATGAAAAATGCATTCAATCCGGAATAGAGTTCAGATGGAATACGAACATCAACCACATTGATACTGAAACAAATTTTGTTTCTTCTCAATCTCAAATCCGCTTTCAGGCAGAAAAATTGATCATTGCTACCAATGCCTTTACCAATAAAGTCTTTCCTAAAATCAATATTAAACCCGGTAGAGGTTATGTATTTATTACCAAAGAAATAGATCAGCTAAAGTGGAAAGGCACCTTTCATTACGATAAAGGATATGTCTATTTCAGAAATGTCGGCGATAACAGAATTCTGATAGGCGGGGGACGAAATGTAAATTACGATGCAGAAACCACTTCTGAGTTTGGAGTAAATGAAGAGATCAAAAAATACCTTGTCAATTTTGCCAATGATACATTGAAATTACCCGAAAGCTGGAAAATAGAACAAGAGTGGTCGGGAATTATGGGTTTTACCGAATCCAAATCATATATCTTAGAAGACATTGACAAGAACTGTGTACTCGCAGCCGGACTTAGCGGCATGGGCGTGGCTTTAGGAATGAACTTGGGTAAGAAGGCTTCTGAGTTGGTTTAAATTATATGTCATGTCGAATAAATGCGTAAAATCTAAAAGCCTCCAACTACACCGACCTTTAGAATTATTGGCGAGCCAAGAACGTAATGAAATCGACGGCTCCGAAGGAGCAATCATTACACTCTGGCTGATTCTTGAATGTGTATCATATGAACGAAGACCTTTTGTAATGATTAGTCGATGTAATGGAGTTCGCGCCAATAATTCTTGTCGGGAGTTTTTGGTACTGTAGCCTGTGCTGAGGAAGCTCAGTATCGGCACAAAAGTACATAGAACAAAGAAACGCAATTCTATTCACAGGCTTAACCTAGCATAAGGGTACCTACTTTTGTCTTGATATCCCGTTCGAACGGGACAAAAGATCAAGCCGAAGTATTTAAGACGGGTTCACTGATCCTATGCTGAATAATCCTAAAGGTCTTCGTACATTCTGAGAAAATTACTACACTCTTCACCGGAAAGGATTATTCCTGCTTCGCAGACGCATTCGGATCACGTTCTCATCTCCGTCTTAAATCCTAAGGGCGAGTTTTTCAGGAACGATCGCTTCTAAACTGTCACCAAATTACCTGATATTCACAGAAATGACAATCACTATCCTTCCAAAAACTCTTTGTACAACTCCACAAACTCGCTTAGCATCATAGCCGTTGCCCCCCAGAGAGGTACTTTATGTACATCCCAAAGAGGAATACTGTAATCAAGATCGCGAAGCTTCCAATCCTCAACTTTTGAAAATTCTCCGTTTACTAACTTTGAAATTGGAACCGAGAAGATCTCATCGACTTCATTCGGGTTTGCGCAAAATTCCTGTTCTTCTTTTATGAAACCAACTACAGGAGTAACCATATTTTCCGAATGATTTATATAAAGAGGGGTTAAACGACCAACTGCTTCTACATTTTCAGGTTTTAAACCCGTTTCTTCATGAGCTTCACGTAAAGCAGTTTCTTCTATACTTTCATCTCCCTCTTTACCTCCACCGGGAAAGCTAATTTGCCCACCGTGCTTAATCCCGGTTGTCCTTAGAGTAAACATAATTTCGGGTTCTTCTGTCCATGTTATAACAGGAACTAATACGCTACTGTTTCTGAAGTTATCGGAAGATGGTTTGTAAGTCATCTCATTCTTACGCTCAATCTTTGGCGCCGGACGCATCAAATTCTGCGCATTTTTCCCCGGAAGTGACTTTCTCAGTCTGTTTGCAATAAAATCTTTGAAATTTCTCATGTTTAAAAATGTAACAATTTGTTCACTAAACTATCTTTTATTTAAGCATACAAATGCTAACTATTTGTTTCCCTTATAATTCTAATGATAATTTTTTGCCTTTCCACTTTTTTTAAAGTACAATGATCGCTGTGTTAATTTGTGTAAATAAATTAGGGCATTTCACAACTTGACGGTTGTAACAACTATTAACTTAACTACAATAGAATGAAGAAATATTTATTACGAGGACTAGTAATAAGCATGTTAGCAATAGTTGCTATTATTGGTTGTTCCGATAGTACTTCCGTTGCTCCTGATACAGAGAATCAACTAACAGAACCCGCACCTATTCCCGGGCAATATATTGTTGTACTTAAAGGAACTGAGAAACAAAAAATAGTTCCCGGCAACGTATCACAACTAGAAGATATTAAAACAGATATTTATATCCGTAACACCATTAATTCTGAGTCGATTAAAAATAGCTTTAATCATTCAGTAGTAAGCTTTGTAGCAGAACTAAGTGATGAACAACTTGAATCCCTTCGAAGGGATGAAAACGTTTCCTACATAGAACAAGACCGAATTGTAACTTTTGCGCCACCTTGTGGTACGCCAAAAGGTGGTCCTTGTGATGGCGGCGGAGGTGGTGGCTCTGATTCGCAAGAAATACCATATGGTATTACAAGAGTAAATGGTGGAGTAACTTACGCCGGTAGTGGTGTAGCTTGGATACTTGATTCAGGTATTGATTTAGATCACCCAGATCTAAACGTTGATGCAAGCAGAGGATACAACGCGTTTACTTCAGGAAAAGACGGGAAAAGTTTAGATGATGGTAATGGTCATGGAACTCATGTGGCAGGAACAATTGCTGCTATTGATAATAGTACAGGAGTAATTGGAGTAGCTGCCGGAGCAACTGTAATTCCGGTTAAAGTTCTTGGAGCGCGTGGTAGTGGCTCTTATTCCGGAGTAATTGCAGGTATTGATCATGTAGCTGCAAACGGCTCATCTGGAGATGTAGCTAACATGAGCTTAGGTGGCCCTGTTTCTCAAGCAGTTGATGATGCAGTAAAAAATGCAGCTCAATCATCAGGTGTAAAATTTGTACTTGCAGCAGGCAATGAAAGTACCGACGCTAATAATAGTTCACCTGCAAGAGTAAATGGAAATAACATTTATACTATTTCTGCAATGAATAGTAATGACGCTTGGGCTTCGTTTTCTAATTACGGAAACCCTCCGGTTGATTATGCTGCTCCGGGTGTTTCAATAAAATCAACATGGAAGAATGGTGGCTATAATACTATAAGTGGTACTTCTATGGCTGCTCCCCATGCTGCCGGTGTTCTTCTTCTTGGAAATGCAAGTACTGACGGCACCGTCTCCGGTGACCCTGATGGAAATGCAGATTCTATAATCGTTCATTAATTCAAAAAAACTAAGTTTATAAGCATCTTTCAAACGAAAGGTGCTTTTTTTTTATTTAGAGCAGAACCTTTCGGTAATAAAATGCTCTGAATTAACGGTTTTTAAAGAAGTTCAACTGTCCGTACTTTCCATCTCTTGAAAAATTGAACGTTCTCTAAAACAGCACATGACAAAAAAATATGATGTATATGGTATTGGCAATGCTCTTGTTGATATCGATTTTGAAGTAAGCCGGGATTTCATCACCGACCATGAAATCAAAAAAGGATTAATGACTTTAGTTGATGAAGAAACTCAAACAAGGCTTATAAAAGCTATCAATCCTGAAGAATCGAACAGAAAATCGGGTGGTTCTGCGGCTAATACAGTTATGGCTGTATCTCAGTTCGGAGGTAAAGCATTTTATTCATGCAAAGTTGCTGATGATGAATTCGGGAATTTTTATTTAGAAGATCTGGCTGACGCCGGTATTTCAACCAATCTGGATGGGATGAAGCGGGAAGAAGGCATCACAGGGAAATGCCTCGTTATGATCACCGATGACGCCGACAGAACTATGAATACTTTTCTGGGTATCACAACTTCACTCTCTACTGATGAAGTTAGCGAAGACGCTATAAAAGAATCGGAATATATTTATTTAGAAGGCTATTTGGTGGCTTCACCAACTGCATTTGAAGCTATGAAACTCACCAAACAATTAGCAGATAAACATGGAGTTAAAACCTCTATCACCTTATCTGATCCGTCAATTGTGGAAGGGTTTAAAGGACTTTTTCATGAAGTTATTGGAAACTCTGTAGATCTGCTGTTTTGTAATGAAGAAGAAGCTCTGAAATTCACGGACAGTTCTAATATCAATGTTGCCAGAGAAGAACTGAAAAAAATTGCTAAACGCTTTGTAATAACTCAGGGTAAAAATGGTGCCATGATCTTTGATGGCGATACTTTTATTGATATAGAACCTTATGAAGTGAATGCTGTTGACACCAACGGAGCAGGCGATATGTTTGCAGGAGCATTTTTATATGGGATCACCAATGGACACACTTACGCAGGATCAGGTAAACTGGCAAGTTTGGCTTCTTCCAAAATTGTATCACAATACGGACCGCGTTTGGATATGAAAGCGATCAAAGAAATTCAAAATCATATATTATGAGTGGAATAGAACTATTGGGCTGGGCAGGATTTGGTATATTAATTGGAGCATGGATTCCTCAAACCTGGCAAACCATCAAAATGGGAAAAACGGATATTAGTCTCGCGTTTATTCTAATGTATGTATCCTCAAGTTTACTGCTTACTGTTTACTCGATCCTGACTGAAGATCTTATCTTTACCGTATTGAATGCGATGTTGACTGTAGGAAGTGCCATCAATCTTTACTACAAGTTGAATCCCCGAAAAGAAGAGTTGTTAGATGTATAAGCTGATTCTCGCTTCCCGGAATAAGAACAAGATCGAAGAAATGAAGCAATTAGTTGCTCATCTGGGAATTGATGTGTTTTCTGCTCTCGACTTCCCCGATCTGGAAGAAGTAGAAGAAGATAAACCAACACTTGAAGGAAATGCACTCAAAAAAGCACGCTATGTAAATCAACAAACCGGAATTCCTGCGCTTTCTGATGACACCGGACTAGAAGTTGAAGCTTTAGATGGTGCACCCGGAGTATTTTCTGCAAGATATGCAGGCGAAAATGCTTCTTATCAGGATAATGTTTTGAAGTTATTGGATGCTTTGAAAGGAAAAGAAAATCGTGCAGCTCAATTCCGAACTGTTGTCGCGCTAGTTGATGGAAACCAAGAGTGGACATTCGAAGGAGTTTGTAAAGGAAAAATTATCGAAGATCAGATCGGTAAAAAAGGCTTTGGCTACGATCCGATCTTTATGCCGGATGAATTTGCTGAGACCTTCGCTCAGATGGATCCCAATATTAAGAACCTGATCAGTCATAGAGGAAAAGCAGTACAAAGGTTTTTGGAGTTCTTGGAAGAAGAAGAATTGGGTTAAAGAATCGATGTAGTAGCGTAAGATTTTACGCTACTACATCATACCCTTAAAGAGAGAGATTTTTCTTATGTTCTGAAAACTTCTATTCCAAAAATGATAAAAAAAGCTTTCCCACAATTTATAATTAGTAGAAACAGTGTATTATCAATCTGTTTCCTTTTACTCATCTCTTGCTCCAACTACGAATCTCCCAATAAGTACGTAGATGTATTCATCGGCACCAGTGGACACGGACATACATACCCGGGAGCAACACTGCCTTTTGGAATGATACAACCGAGTCCAGTAAACGGAACTCCGGGCTGGGATTGGGTTTCAGGTTATCATTATTCGGACAGTATTATCACAGGTTTTGCTCAAACTCATCTTAGTGGAACGGGAATCGGAGATCTTAATGACATTCTGATCATGCCAACCAATCGAAAAGTGCTCTTGTCCGATTCAGCCAAATATGAAAGCAAAAGAAGTTACGCTTCCAAGTTTTCTCACGATCGCGAAAAAGGATCTCCGGGATATTACAGCGTTTTCCTGAATGATTATGAGATCAATGCCGAGATGACTGCCACAGAACGAGTAGCCATGTATAGATTTACTTACGAATACGGCGATCCTCAATACTTAAATCTGGATCTGGGATATAGCTTGAATTGGGATTCTTTCACTGAAGGATATTTCAAAGTCATCGGAGAAGATGAAAACAAGAAACTGGTCGGCTACAGAAGATCTTCCGGCTGGGCGAATGATCAACATGTGTACTTTGCGATGGAATTCTCAAAAGACTTCACAATCTCTGATTCCGCTAAATACAAAGGATTTACATCGTTTGGGGCGTTGGAGTTTGAGCCTACAGGAAGAGAAGTTATCACCAAAGTAGCCATTTCCTCCAACAGTGAAGAAGGAGCTTTAGCAAATCTGGAAACTCTGGAGGATTGGGATTTTGATGAAACCAAACTCTTTGCTGAAATGGCCTGGGATGAAGAACTCGGCAAGATCAAAGTTCAGGGAAATGAAGAGAAAAAGACGATTTTTTATACTGCTCTTTATCATTCCAAATTGGCTCCGGTTTTGTTTTCTGATGCCAATCAGGATCAAACCAAATATACCATTTACTCTTTGTGGGATACTTTTCGGGCGCAACATCCATTGCTTACTATTACTAATCCTGACAGAGTGAATGATATGATCCGAACTATGCTGGATTTCTACAAAGAAAACGGATTGCTACCTGTTTGGGAATTACACGGAAATGAAACCAATACCATGACCGGTTATCATGCCATTCCTGTGATCGCGGATGCGTATGCCAAAGGATTCAGAGATTATGACGCCGAAATTGCTTTCGAATCCATGAAAACCAGTGCCATGCAAAATAAGCGTGGAACTGATCTGTATCGCAAATACCAATATATCCCTTCTGAACTTGAGCATGAATCAGTCACTAAAACCCTGGAATATGCTTTCGATGACTGGGCGATTGCTCAAATGGCTTTTATGCTTGGAAAAGAATCTGAATACGAACATTTCATTGTCAGATCCGGATTCTGGCAAAATGTATATGATGCTCAAACTAAATTTATGCGTGGCAAAACTGTTGAAGGAGATTGGGTTGAGCCTTTTGACCCGAAGAGGTCCGTTCATCGAGTAAATACTGACTATACCGAAGGCAACGCGTGGCAACACAGTTGGTTTGTTCCTCATCAGGTGGATAAACTGATTGAACTTATGGGCGGTGATGATGCTTTTACACAACGACTCGATTCACTGTTCAATCAGGACTCTAACATCACCGGTGATAATACCTCTCCCGACATCTCAGGATTGATAGGCCAATATGCACATGGAAATGAGCCCAGCCATCATATTGGGTATTTATACAATTATGCAGGAAAACCATGGAAGTCACAGGAAATTCTTCACGAAATAATGAACACTCAATATTCCACCGCTGTAGATGGATTAAGTGGAAATGAAGATTGTGGACAGATGTCGGCTTGGTATGTTTTTTCAGCGATGGGTTTTTATCCAGTAAACCCGGCATCAGGTAATTATGTGATCGGAACTCCACAGTTTGAAGAAGTAACTATAAGTGTATCAGACGCAAAGACTTTTACAATCATTACCAATGGAGTTTCCAATAAAAATATATACATTCAATCAGCTACTTTAAATGGAGTGCTTTTGGAGAGAAGTTATATTTCTCACAAAGAGATAATGGAGGGTGGAGAATTGATCTTTGAAATGGGATCTGTACCTAATAAAAACTGGGCGAAGAAAACTGAATTCAGACCAATTAATTAATGAAGAGATTTTTATTATTGGCACTTGCTTTAGGGATAGCATGTGTGCCTCAAAAATCAGAGAAAGAACAACTAGCTGAGCAAGTAAAACAAGAATTCTTACACGCTTGGAACGGCTACAAACAACATGCATGGGGAGACGACGCACTAAAACCGTTGTCAAAATCTTCTAAAAACTGGTATGACGCATCTTTATTGATGACTCCGGTGGATGCTTTTGACACTATGTTATTAATGGGTTTAGATGAAGAAGCGGCTGAAGTAAAAGAATTGATCTTTTCTGAATTGTCTTTCGATCACGACTTCTTTGTATCCAATTTTGAGATAACCATTCGTCTTTTGGGTGGACTTCTTTCAGCGTATGAGATGGATGGAGACGAACGATTTCTGGAACTGGCTGAAGATCTTGGAAGAAGATTACTTCCTGCATTCGATTCAGCAACTGGAATGACTTACGGAAGAGTAAATCTTAAAACAGGAGAAACCAACTGGGCAGTTAATAATCCCGCTGAAATCGGAACTTTGATGATAGAGTTCGGTACACTTACCAAACACACTAAAGATTCTGTTTTTTATAACAGCGCCAAAAAAGCGATGATGGGATTGTATGAGCGACGCTCCAAAATTGGATTGGTTGGAACTACCATTGATGTGGAAACCGGTGAATGGCAAAATAAAGAAGCACATATTTCCGGAATGATAGACTCTTATTATGAATATGCACTGAAATCCTGGCTTCTTTTTGGAGATGAAGATTTCCGAAAAATATGGAAAACCCACGAGCCAGCACTCGAAAAGTATCTTCTCGACGAAGTTGCCACCGGAACCTGGTACGGTCGTGCAAACATGGATACAGGAGAACGAACAGCTACAACTTACGGAGCACTGGATGCTTTTATGCCCGGAGTTTTAGTGCTTGCAGGAGACATTGAAACAGCAGAAAAAGTGCAAGAGTCCAATTTTAAGATGTGGCAGTTACACGGAATTGAACCGGAAGGTCTGAATTATGTTGATATGGAAGTAACCTCGGTAGGATATCCTTTGCGCCCTGAAAATATTGAGTCTGCTTATTATTTATATCAGGCAACAGGCGATGAAAAATATATTGAGATGGGAAAAGTGATGTTCCAAAGCCTGGTCGAATATTGTAAAACTGAGCATGGTTATGCTGCCTTATCAGATGTTACTACCAAAGAAAAAAGCGATGATATGGAAAGCTTCTTTTTAGCAGAAACCCTCAAATATGCTTACCTCCTGTTTGCTGATGACAAAGTTTTTGATCTGGATAAACATGTGTTCAATACAGAAGCACATCCAATGAGGATAGATTAACCATTATGTTAAACCGAAAGCAGTTCTTAAAAACCGGTCTTCTTGGAGCTATTCCTTTTGCTGGAATTGGATGCACGAATGTCAGCAAGTTCACAGGAAGTAAACCGGTTGTAATAGCTACTTGGAATACTGCTATTAAGGCTAACGTAGCAGCATGGGAAATTCTGGATAAAGGTGGTTATGCACTTGATGCCGTTGAAGCCGGCGTTCGGGTAGAAGAAGATGATCCTAAAAATATGTCTGTGGGTTATGGCGGACGACCGGATCGCGAAGGAAATGTATCTTTGGATGCCTGTATCATGGACGATAAAGGCGAATGTGGAGCTGTAGTTTTTCTACAGAATTATAAGAATCCCGTTTCCGTTGCCAGAAAAGTGATGGAAGAAACTCCTCATATTATGCTGGCAGGCAAGGGTGCTCAGCAATTCGCGAAGGATCAAGGCTTTGAAGAAATAGACCTGCTTACTCCCAAAGCAAAAGAAGCATGGGAAAAATGGTTGGAAAACGGAAAGTACGAGCCGGAAGTAAATATTGAAAATCATGATACCATCGGCATGCTTGCACTTGATGCAGAAGGAAAACTTTCCGGAGCTTGCACAACCAGTGGAGCTGCCTGGAAAATGCATGGCAGGGTTGGCGATTCCCCGCTTATAGGCGCCGGGCTTTTTGTAGATCCGGAGATCGGTGCAGCTTGTGCTACAGGACTTGGAGAAGAAGTTGTAAAAACTGCCGGAAGTGCATTGATCGTTGAAATGATGCGGCAAGGTCACTCCCCGAAAGAATCCTGTAAAATTGCCGTAGACCGAATTATTTCCCGCAATAAAAGAATCGGCGCCAGCTTAAAAAACACTCAAGTAGGCTACTTGGCCCTCAACAAAGATGGTGCCTTCGGAGCTTACAGCATTCAAAAGGGATTTGATTACGGTGTTTATAACGAAGATGGAAACCGGGTTTTGGATTCTGAATTTAGAATTTAGGTAAAGTCATCCTGAGGACACTTCCGAAGGGTCTACATAATTATTTAAATTTGCAGATTCTTCGCTCCGCTCAGAATGACCCTTATTCAGTTGATAACCATTCCTAATTCTTAATTCTCACCCTTCGCCCATTTCTCCGGATCATCCACTACTTCCGCGAAATCGATTTCGTTTCCGTTTTTGGAGATCGTAGCTTCAAATTCGATCGGTTCTTCGCTGTCTCTCATTAATAGCTGAGTTGCCAGCTTGTTGGTAATATTCTGTTGAAGTACCCTTTTCAACGGTCGCGCACCATATACGGGATCATATCCACGAACTGCCAACCAGTCTTTCACATTATCAGAAACGTGAAGCGTAACTTTGTTTTTGGCTAACAATTGATGAACTCTTCTCAACTGAATATCTACAATAGAACGGATGTGTTCCCTTCCCAGTGGATGGAATACGATGGTATCATCCACGCGATTTAAGAACTCCGGTCGGATGGTTTTCTTCAACTGGTCGATCAACTGATTTTGGAGATTTTCATACTTTTCCTCAGATAATTCCCCGCCTGATTTCTCCATTTCATTCACGATCAAATGCGAACCGATATTGCTGGTCATGATAATGATAGTATTTTTGAAATCGACCGTTACTCCTTTGTTGTCCGTCAGTCTTCCTTCATCCAATACCTGAAGCAAAATATTGAACACATCAGGATGTGCTTTTTCAATTTCATCCAATAACACAACCGAGTACGGATGTCGACGAACGGCTTCGGTTAATTGTCCACCTTCATCGTAGCCGACATATCCCGGAGGCGCTCCAACCAAGCGACTGACTGAATGCTTTTCCATATACTCACTCATGTCGATCCGGATCATCGCATTCTGATCATTGAACAGAAACTCAGCCAGCGTTCTTGCCAATTCCGTTTTACCCACTCCGGTTGATCCTAAAAAGAAAAATGAACCAATCGGTCGATCTTCATCCTGTAAACCTGCCCGAGATCTGCGGACTGCATCAGAAACGGCATCAATAGCCAGATCCTGACCAATTACTCTTTTATGAAGTTCATCTTCCAGCTGAAGTAATTTTTGCCGTTCGCTTTGAAGCATTTTCTTTACAGGAATTCCTGTCCAGCGAGCAACAATGTCTGCGATATCTTCGGCATCTACTTCTTCTTTCAGTAGCGCCTTTGTTTCCTGCATTTCATCCAGTTTGGCTTTCGCCTCCTCAAGATCTTTCTCTAGTTGCGTAATAGTTCCATACCGGAGTTCTGCGACCTTTTCGTAGTTACCCTGACGTTCTGCCTTATCAGCTTCGTTTCGGGTCGTCTCAATGGCTTGTTTAAGTTCACGAGCTTTCTGGATGGTATCTCTCTCCTGCTCCCATTGCACCCGCATGGTACTTCGTTGTTCTTCCAGATCAGCCAGTTCTTTTTCAATGCCTTTGATCTTGCCTTTATCTTTTTCGCGCTTCAATGCTTCACGCTCAATTTCCAGCTGACGAATTTGTCGCTCAATTCCATCCAATTCTTCAGGAAGAGAGTCAATTTGAAGTCTCAATCTTGAAGCGGCTTCATCAATTAAATCAATAGCTTTATCCGGCAGAAACCGATCTCCGATATATCTGTGTGAAAGTTCAGCAGCAGCGACAATAGCGGCATCGGTAATTCTTACTCCGTGATGAACTTCGTAACGTTCCTGCAATCCGCGCAAAATAGAAACAGTGTCTTCGATCGAAGGTTCGCCCACCAAAACGGTTTGTAATCGACGTTCAAGAGCTTTGTCTTTCTCGATATACTTTCTGTACTCATCCAAAGTAGTGGCACCAACTGCGTGCATTTCTCCCCTGGCAAGTGCCGGTTTCAGGATATTTGCGGCATCCATCGCTCCTTCCGTTGCTCCGGCACCAACTAAAGTGTGGATCTCATCAATAAATAAAATGATTTCTCCATCAGAATCTGTCACTTCTTTAACAACGGCTTTCAATCGTTCTTCAAATTCTCCGCGAAATTTAGTTCCCGCGACCAAAGCTCCCATATCCAAAGCGACAATTCGTTTCGATTTCAATCCTTCGGGGACATCTCCACGAACAATTCTAAGTGCCATACCTTCGGCAATTGCAGTTTTACCTACTCCCGGCTCACCGATCAACACAGGATTGTTTTTTGTACGACGTGTTAAAATCTGCATCACTCGACGAATTTCCTGATCTCTACCAATTACAGGATCCAGTTTATTTTTCTCAGCCAATTCATTCAGATCACGGGCATATTTCTTCAATGCGCCGTATCTGCTTTCTGCATTCGGGTCGTCCACGGTTTGGTTTCCGCGAACATCGACCAGTACTTTTAAAATGTTTTCTTTAGTTACTCCCTGATCTTTAAGAAGGGAAGCTATTGGACCTTTAGTTTCACTAAATCCTATCAAAATATGTTCAGAGCTGATGTACTCATCTCCTAACGCGGTTGCTTCTTTCTGAGCTTTATCGAACGCTTCTTTAGATGTAGTTGATAAATACTGCCCCGATACGGATGAGCCCTGTACTTTGGGAAGTCTTCCTAATTCCGCATCGACAACTTCTTCAACTGCTCTTAAGTTTGCCCCTAATTTATTCAGCAGATTTACAACAACATTTTCTCCATCAATCAAAAATGCTTTCAATATATGGGCGGGCTCCAGCGCCTGATTATTTCCTGACTGCGCCAGCTCTAGTGCTTTCTGAATAGTCTCTTGAGCTTTTAAAGTATATTTATTCAAATTCATAATTCTAGTCCTCTTAAGTTATTTCAAAACTTATAAGTCCAAAATCGTGCCAAAAGAACAAGCTGACGGAATTGCATGGTATAAAAAAAGCCATTTCCGTATCAGGGAAATGGCTTTGGTTTTTCGGGGTACAATAAATAGGATACTACTCTAACTCGAAAGCGATGAATTGGTTCCCATTATTTCTGATTATTTTCAGAAGTACTACTTCATCTCCTTTTTCTTCTAACTTTTCGAGCTCATCGTAGAATTCAGTTACGCTCTCTACCTTCTTGTTTTTAACGGTTGTAATCACATCACCTCTGCGCAACCCTCGCTCATAGGCGTTGCTGGAGTCTTTGATTCGGCTTACAACCACGCCATCTTCAGAGCTGTCCAATTCCAACTGACGACGAATATTTGCATCCAGATCTGTAACTGTGAATCCTAACTTTTCTTCCATGGATTCTGCTTGTTCAGGTCGAACACTGGCTAAAGTTTCATCATTTCTTTCTCCAAGCGTTACTGTTAATGTTTTCGCCTCTCCATCTCTGAGGATATCAAGTTCTACAACATCATTTGGTTTCATAGAAGCAACTCTGGATCTGAACATATTCCAATCTGTAATTTGATCGCCATCAATAGCTACAATTACATCTTGTTCACGTAATCCTGCATTATCAGAAGGACCGTCTTCTTCAACTCTTGCCACGATAATTCCTCTTGCGTTATCCAAACCCAGAGCTTTAGCCATGGTTCTGTCAACTTCACCACCAAAATAAAGTCCTAAATATCCCCGGGAAACTTCGCCGTCATCAATAAGGTCATCCATTATTCTTTTGGCAAGACTGATCGGGATCGCAAAACCAATTCCATCGTTTCCACCGGACCGGGAAGCAATAGCTGAATTAATTCCCACTAATTCTCCATTCATATCAATGAGCGCTCCGCCTGAATTTCCTGGGTTAATGGCAGCATCAGTTTGAATAAAATCTTCATACCCGGCGCCGCTGTTTATTAATCCAATAGAACGGCTTTTAGCTGATACAATTCCAAATGAAACGGTATGTGCAAGATTTTGACTTAACGGACTACCGATCGCCAATACAAACGCTCCTACTTTTAGAGCTTCACTATTTCCCATCTTTACGGCCGGTAAATTATCCATATCAACTTTTACAACGGCAATATCAGTGGCGGGATCTGTTCCAATCAGCTCTGCCTCAACTTCATCTCCGTTAAACAGCTGTATCTTAATTTCGTCTACATCTTCGATCACATGATTATTGGTTAAGATATAACCATCTTCAGTTACTATTACTCCGGACCCCAATCCTCTTTGGGTGTATTCCCTTGTTTCCGGATCTTGCTGTCCATATGGGTTTCCGAAAAACTGAGAAAAGGGATTTCTCATTATTCGTTGTTCCTGCACTTTTTCTGTGGTAATCATTACAACGGCAGGATTTGTTTTCTCTGCGATGTCAACGATCGCATTGTTCAGGTCCAGTAATGATGAAACCGAACGGTTTTCTGCGGATGTAACTTCATTTTCAGTTGCGTAATCCGGCAAACTTGGTGAGGAATTATTGTTTGTCCAGGCATTCATTCCCAGTAATAGAAGCATAGCTGCTGCCACACCAAATACATTTTTTACAGTAGTATTCATTGATCTCTTAATTATAGTTCTCTGTTATCAACCGTTGTTACAACGATGTGTTCCTGATAAATTGTATATGGTTTACATCTTGTAACGCAAAAGCTCAGACTGCGTTCAAACAGCCTGAGCATTTACTAACTATTCTATAAATGTTTTAAGATTATTTGATCTCTATCTGTCGTTTTATTTTCTCTTCTTGCTTCTGAATAGTGATGTTTAGCACACCATCAGTATAGGTTGCGTTGATGGTGTCTTCATCGATACTATCCGGCAGATAAAATGAGCGTGTAAAAGTTCCATAAGATGTTTCTACTCGGTGGTAGTTCTTTCCTTCATCATTATTTTCAAACTTACGCTCACCGCTGATCGTTAATCTTCCGTTTTCCAGATCAATGCTGATCGCATCTTTCTTTAAGCCCGGAAGTTCTGCAGAAATCTCAAATTGTGTATCGTTCTCTGCTATATCTACGTTTGGCATAAAACTATCTTGACGGTAGTTCATTCCATTATTTGTGTTGTTGAACATCTCGTCAACAATGTCGTTGAATCTTCTTGAAAAAAGATCGGTACTTGGTCTTGAATATTTAATAAGTGCCATAACTTTTTGACCTCTTGTTTTAATTATTTGTTTATCAGGTTCACTACTGATTGCTACAAGAGAAATGCCAAGGCGAAATTTTAAAACAGCTCTGACAGTGCGACAAACTTAGAATGAAATTTTTACAGACTGGAATTTATGCTTTGGAAAAGCTGTCAGTGGAAGTTTGACGGGAAGTCAGATAGGTAACAAAAGTGGCAGGTATGTGCATTTAAAAAATAAGTTTATCAATCCTTGTAGATGTTATGTAATTCGTTGACTGTTTAATAAAGATAGTTCAAGAAACATTCGCCCTTAGTATTTAAGACGGAGAAGAGAGCGTGATCCGGATGCGTCTGCGAAGCAGGAATAATCCTTTCAGGTGAGAAACCTAGAACTGCATCTGATCGAACGAAGACCTTTAGGATTATTCAGCGTAGGATCAGTGAACCCGTCTTAAATACTTCGGCTTGATCTTTTGCCCCGTTCGAACGGGATATCAAGACAAAAGCAGGTACACCTGTGCTAAGTCAAGCTATTTTGAGGGTTTCAGTTTCTTGATTCTATGTACTTTTGTACCGACAAAAGTACCAAAAACTCCCGACAAGAATTATTGGCGCGAACTTCATTACACCGACTAATCATTACAAAAGGTCTTCGTTCTTGCTAAGCAAATTCACGAACCAGCCTGAGTGTAATGATTACTCCTTCGGAGCCGTCGATTTCATTACGTTCTTGGCTCGCCAATAATTCTAAAGGTCGGTGTAGTTGGGAGCCTTTTGTGAAATACTGAAGTTTATTAGTAACGGGACAATTGTTGTAGGTTAATTATCTAATATCCATAATCCTGAACTTGTTTCTCCGAATAAGTCCTAAAGCCTGAATTATAACATCCCTCGGATTGTCCAAAGAACTGTTTGGACAATCGTCTCCCTTCGAAGGGAGAGTTATTCTCGGAAATAAAATGATTACGGATATAATGCTAAAAGGTCTTCCCAAAAACCCGGATAGGAAACAGCAGCACATTCAGCATCCAGAATTTCGGATTCGGATTTTCCTTTTAAAGATAGAATTGCAGAAGCCATTGCAATTCTGTGGTCGTGGAAACTTTTAAATGTAGCTGAATCAAAACTGAATTCAGGGTTTCCGTGAATCTCTACTCCATCTTCTTTTTCTTCGAAACTAACTCCGGCAGCTTTCAGCATTTCGGAAATAGCCATAATACGATCGGTTTCTTTGTGGCGAAGTTCTTCAGCACCGGAGATCACCGAGATCCCTTCCGCAAAAGACATAGCCACTGCAAGTATGGGAAGTTCATCAATACAATTCGGAATAATACTTTTTGGGATGTTAATTGCCCTCAAATCAGAGCTACGAACCACAATATCACCAACTGGCTCCGCTCCTTCCATTCGCTCATTTTCAATGGTGATATTCGCACCCATTTCCTGTAAAATTCCAAGTAGTGCATTTCTGGTCGGGTTTAATCCCGTAGCTTCAAGCGTGATCTCAGAATTTGGAATAATACACCCGGCTACTAACCAAAAAGCAGCCGCTGAGAAATCACCGGGCACAGTATAGCTTTGATTGGGTATTTCATCATTTAATGATGCTGAGATAATCTTCTTACCTTTTTCTTCTTTCACCTTTAGCTGTAGAAGACGTTCAGTATGATCTCTGCTGGGAATAGTTTCTATAACTCTTGTAGCAGTTTCACCAAATAAACCCGCCAATAGAATACAGGATTTTAATTGTGCACTTGGAATCGGGAGTTCAAAATCCATTGGTTTTAGTTTCTCTTCCCTGGTAATCATTAATGGAGCATAAGCACTATTTCGAGCTAAAATATAAGCCCCCATTTTCTCCAGCGGTTCAATAATTCTCGTCATTGTACGAGAAGTCAGGGAAGCGTCTCCGCACATCCGCACTTGTTTTCCTGACCCTGCAATTACTCCTGCTAATAACCTCATGGCTGTACCGGAATTTCCACAATCCAGATCGTCTTCCGGAGCTTTTATTCCTGATCTACCTATTCCTTTTATAGAAACGGAATCCTTGTCTCTGATAACTTCAGCTCCTAATGCTTCTACACACTCCAATGAGCTTTGCGGATCTTGTGCTGAAGAAAAATTTTTAATTACTGATGTACCTTCATGAAGTAACGAAAAAATCGCTGCTCGCTGAGATATGGATTTATCCGGTGGAGGAGAAAGTGTTCCCTGTAACGAGTCAGAGGGTTTTACTTTTTGGATCATTTAATTGATAAGTAGGTGTGTTGGAGTGTATTTGAAAGTAGAAAATTTGAAGATAAGATATTCAGCAAGCTGATCTTAAATTCTAAATGCGTACGATCTATTCTGTAGAATCCAGCAGAGATTGCGCCTGCACAGCTCCTTCAGTATCAGGATATTTTTCTATGATTCCGTTTAGAATGCTCATTGCTTCGCCTCTGTTACCCAATCGAATATGACATTCAGCCGAATTATACAACGCTTTTGATACCCAGATTTCAAACGCTTCAAACAATACCCGCACTTTAGAGTAGTTTTCTATCGCTGCTTCAAAATTATTCTGATCCTGTTCGATCTTTCCCAGATAGTATTGAGCTTCTGCGCCGCTTATAGTCGTACTTTTTTCAGCCACCGGAACAAGTAATGCGCGTGCATCTTCGTATCTGCTTTCAGCTACAGCAACTTTTCCAAGCCCGACATTTGCAGCAGGATTGCCTGAATTTATTTTTAAAGCTTCTTCAAACTCTGACTTTGCTGCACCCGTTCGTCCTGCTGCTAAACTTGCTGATCCCATCCCCACATAAGCTTCCTGGCTGAATCGTGAACCCTTCTCCAGCAACAACTCGAAATACTGATGAGATACATCAAATTCATTTTTCTCTTTATAAAGATTCCCAAGTATTATTAAAGCTGATGGTGTTTGGTCATCATTCGGGAACTCATCTACAATAGTTTGATAAGCGCTAATTGCTTTATCAATCTGACCAGTTTGGCGATAAGAATCTCCCAAATTGGAATATGCTTCAGGAGTCAAGTTATCCGAATTCGTAATTCTCAGATACTGGCGAAATTCTTTGATCGCTCCTTCGTAATCTCCCGTTTGATAAATGGTTTCTGCCTGGCGGTATCTCAATCGATCCGCAGTTCCACTACTTGGGTTGTTACTTAAAAAGTCTTCTAACACAGCTGAACTGCTATCTACTCCGGTAGATGATAACTGAGAATATTGAATTCCGTTCACAGCATCTATGATGTAACTGCTTCGTGGGTAATTCTGCAATACATTTTTGTACGCTTCAATAGCTCGTTCATACTCTCCGGAGTTGTAATAAGAATCTCCGATGTTATACTGAGATCTTGCTGCCCATTCAGTTCCGGGATATTTATTGATCACCGTCTGAAATTCTTCAATTGCCTGAGAATAATTATCTGAGTTCAAATAAATGTACGCTATGTTGTATTGAGCCTGCTCTTTTAATCTACTAAACGGATAAATGCGAAGAACTCTTCTGAAAGTTGTAACGGCTTCAAATGTTCTTCCCGAACGGTAGTAGCTGTTTCCAACCTGAAACATTGCGTAATCGCCTCCCGGTTCGGCTCCAATCGCTTTGTTATAAAAACTGATCGCTTCCCTGTATTTTCCTTGTGCGTAATAAGCATCGCCAATTCTTAATTGAGTATCCGTGTCGTAAGGAAACAGTGCAATCGGGGGTGGATTGTAGTCATTTAAAAAAGCTTCCAGAGGAGCCACTGCTTTTTCATAATCTCCGGTTACAAAATAACTCCAACCCAAGGAATATCTGGCGGCGCCAATGAGTTCATGGTCAGGATAATTTCTTATAAAGATTGAGAATCTCTGTGCAGCATCACCATATTGACGAAGTTTGTAATAACTGTCCGCACTCCAGAACAATGCTTCCGCTCCGATCTCAGAAGTTGGAGTTTCAGCATATACGGACTCAAATACCGGCTGTGCTTCTCCATAAGCTTGGTTTCTATATAAGATCCATGCTTTTTGGAAACGTGCTTGCCGACGAAGTTCCGGATCTATATCAGCAATTTTCTCTGCTTCTTCGAATGCAATACTAGCTCTGGTAAATTCATTATTAGCAAAATAAGATTCGCCCAAAAGTGTATAAACTTTTCCGGGATCCTGAAGATTTTTCTCATTTCTGATCAATGTAAGCAGTGTTTCTATGGCATCTCCATATTGCCCCGATTCGAAAGAAGAAACAGCCCATTCATAAAATGCTTGTTCTACCCAAAGTCCTGTTTTGTAGCGTTCACCAAATTCAGAAAATGTTTTCAGCGAATTCTCATACTGTCCACCCAGCTTCTGATTGATAGCTTCATAGTACAACGCTTTTCTGGCGAGTTCATCGTCTCCGGTTGCCGCTTTTTCGAAAGAATCGGCTGACCAGTGATATATCTTTTGTTTGTGATATAACCACCCTAGTCCATAGTGTGCGCTTCGTTCTTTGCTTGTACCTTTTGTTAAATTCAGATACTGCAAATATGCTTTGGATGATTCTTTAAAATCTCCAAGAAAATTATAGCTTTCTGCAATCAAGAAAATCGCCTTTTCTTTGGATTCATCATCAAGGTATGCCATTGCTGCTTTAAGCGCATCTATCGCTTCCTGATACTTTCCTTGTTGATAGTAGGATTCTCCGAGCGCTGTTCCGACTCTTCTGGTAATTTCGTTGTTAGGATATCGGTCTTTTAAAACTTCGAATGCTATGGAAGAAGAATCGAATTTATTATCTGAAAGATATAATCGCCCTCTAGCATAAAGAGCTTTTGGAGACCAGCTGCTTCTTGGATACTTATCAGCTAGTGCCAGAAAGTATTGTCTTGCCTCTGCATTATCGCCTTTTTCTGCTGCTGCTTCGGCAACCCAGTATTCAGTCTCAGCTGCTGTCGCAACTGTATTGAACGTCTTCAAAGATTCCTGATAGTATGAAATTGCTTCGTCATACTTTCCGTTATCAGAAAAGCGATGACCAAGATCCCTCAATAACTTCTTTGAAAGATCATGTTTGGGATAATCACGTATAAAATTTTGATAGTAATATTCTATTCCGGAAGAATCTATGCCCGTATTGGCTCTGGCAATATAATAATCAGCAAAAGGGGTTAATTCTGATCCGGAATAATTGCTTTTAAATTGATTTAGCTTTTTTAACGACTCTTCAAAAAAACCTTTCTCGAAAAGATCTATGCCTGTCTGATATGCATCAGTTTTCGGAGCCTGAATCCGTTGTGCTGAGAGTGATCCTGATGTTAGAATGAATATAAAAAGTAAGCTGCTTTGAAACAGAAGGCGCATTTATCGCTGGAATATTGTTTTGAGTTTATCTTTTATATGTCAAGATAGCGAATAAGTTCGTCCGCACGGTCAGAAAAATTATTTTCCATATTTTCACTGCTTTCTTCTGAAACAATTACATAATCAAATCGACGGAGAGCAGCACTAACAACGGAAGAATCTTCCAAATTCAACTTGATGGATACTCTTATTGAGTCGAGTACTTCATTAGGTTGTTGAACTGCTATACCCAGAATCTTTGCGTTTTCAGTCTCTATGATCCGAACTATTTCTGATAAAGTGTAATCAATTTGAGCGAGTTCTATGGTAATAACGGAACCGTATGATGACAGATTAAAGATATCTCCCAAACCGTTCAGCACTTCTCTTTTGCGAACCAATCCAAGAAAATTATTTTCATTGTCGGTAACCGGAAGAACGTACAGCTCATGAGCAAACATTTGGCGGGTTGTTTCAAAAAGATGTTGTGTAATAGGCACCGAAATGATCTCTTCCAAAGGCAGATCTGTGAGAATAGTACTTTCATCAACAACCTCAGCCAGTGTCTCAATACTGATCATGCCTTTGATCTTATGATCTGCATCCACAACTACAAACTTATTGATATGGAGCAGATCAAGTTTTGCCAATGCCAAAGAAACCGGATCTGATTCTTTCAACGGTGCTATTTCAGTATTTAAAATCTCGTTAACTAACATAGTCTATATAACTTCTCCATTTGTACCAATAGTATTCAACAAGTGTGAAAGTTGCTCAAAATCTTTTTCAGCCATACTGAATGTAAGCTCAACATCACTTCCTTCATAAACTTCTTTATCTACATTAGCGTTCTCATGAATAAAGGCAACAGCTTTGTATTTACTCATAGGAATTTGCAGAGTATGATCTTCATATTCGCTTTCGATCATCTGCTCAATTTTTTCTTCCAGTTCATCAAGTCCAATACTTTGCTCTGCAGATACAAAAATTGCATCCGGATAATCTGATCTCATCTCTCTGATCTGATCTGCATCCATCATATCTACTTTATTGAGAACTAAGATCGTTCTGGTATTGGTTGCATTTAGTTCTTCTAAAGTGGTATCAACAACTTCTTTGTATTCATGAGCCATTTTGGAAGAACCGTCAATCACATGAAGCAATACATCTGCTTCTCGCACTTCATCCAGCGTTGATTTAAAACTTTCTACCAGATTATGCGGCAGCTTTCGGATGAATCCAACCGTATCAGATAATAAAATGGTATGGTTTTCAAGTTCGTGACGCCTTACTGTTGAATCTAATGTAGCAAACAATCTGTCTTCTGCTAACACATTTGTTTCCGTAAGCGCGTTCATCAAAGTAGATTTACCAGCGTTGGTATATCCAACCAAAGAAACACGATGCATTCCTTCTCTGCCTTTTCGCTGAGTAGTTCTTTGCTTGTCTAGCTTTGTAAGCTTGTCTTTAAGCGTAGCTATACGTTGACCAATAATTCTTCTGTCTGTTTCGATCTGAGTTTCACCCGGACCCTTTGTACCAATTCCACCTTTTTGGCGGGATAAGTGAGTCCAGTATCTTGTCAATCGTGGAAGTAGATATTGAAGCTGAGCTAATTCTACCTGAGTTTTAGCAGCCGCTGTTTTAGCTCTTCCGGCAAAAATATCCAAGATCAAAGCACTTCTGTCTAATATCTTGGCATCTGTTCCTGCTTCTATATTTCGGACTTGAGTAGGTGAAAGGTCGTCATCAAATATAATAGTGTCGATATTCAGTTCACTTTTAAGTCTCTTCAACTCCTGAAGCTTTCCTTTCCCAACAAATGTAGTTATATCCGGATTGGTCTTATTTTGAAGCACCTTTTCGACAGTAATTCCACCGGCAGTATCTGCCAGCAATGCTAATTCTTCTAAGTATTCTTCTGCCTGAAATTTTGTGGTATCCGGACCGTACAGCCCAACCAGCATCACTCGTTCTTTTTCTATGTCAGAATTTTTAATGTCGTCTAACAATAATCTATCTCTTCTCTTTTATTTTATTCGTTTTGTAAATTTTTTAAATCAATATCGGGTAATTCTTGTCCTTCAAACCGATTTTTCAACTTTAAAGATACGATTTTTTCGAATCTCTTTCTTTTACTATTGGGAACGTAGATCTTCAACTGCTTAAAACCTTCAGTGAGACTCTTGTCTAATTCGGAATATGAAAAAGAATACTCAACTCCTTCTTTTTGTTCTTTCTCTACCTGATCCAGAATCTGAAACCAGGGGATCGTTTGAGATGGTTCATTGATATTCTTCACAATACCATAATCAGTTATATAATGCTTCGATGCCAGATAACTGGCGATAAACCACATACAACCGATCCAAACATAACAAACAAAAGTAGGAAACCTGCTCACATCATTTACCAAAAGAGCAACAATTCCCAAAGAGCCAATTAATACTAAAAAAACCGTGGCGAAAAGTGGATATCCGGCGAATTTTCCTGCTCTCCAGCTCATCCTCACCTTTCTTAACCTGAATTTATTCATTACAGAATAACCGGCTAATAAAGTTGATGAAATTGTAAATAATACAATTACACCCTGGAAAAATATGGACAGTATTTCTTTCAATTATGTAACTGTTTCTGCTTTATAAAAAATGGATACCAGAGACTCCGTAACTAAGAGCAAGAATCCTGCCAGCATAAACCAATGCCAAATTTCTTTCCCAAAACCACTGGTTCTAATTTCACTTGTTATCTGTGCTGATGTTAACGCTCCTGCATCAACAATATTGATCATATCAGAAACCTCAGGATTTAACCCTCTTTCCGAATTAAAACTCGATTCGCTTTTTGATAAATTAACAGCTGTTTTATAGGTCTTTTCTCCATCAGTAATAGTAACCAAACCAGGCTCCCAGTCATAACCAGTATATGATAATGAAATAGCTCCTCCAATATTTCGGGGATTTACCTGTATAGGTTCATTATTATAAATTAACTCTGTTCGCTGAGCATCGGCATCCCCGCTCCACTCAAATGGTTTTCCTAAATACTTATAAGACAAACCGCCTTCTTCTAATGAGCCGGCATATAAAATTGTACGATAATAGGTTGGTGCATAAATGGCTTTTACCGGAAAATTAGACCATCCGGGATTATTCCCAATAGTAAACAACAGAACCCGTCCTTCTCCGAATTTCTTTTCTCTTAATAAAGGATCTCCGTTATTCATCTCAATTATGTTTAATCCCAATCCTGAATTATTGGTTCTCAATTTCAGATAGTAATAGATGTCTGGAACAGTAAAGTTCAATTCTTCATCAGAATCCCTCTGGAAAAGCCCTTCAAAAACGGGGTGATCTTCTAACAGCACTGATCCTTTTGCTATCGAATTAAAGGATGTGTAATCACCCAGAATACCTGCAAAATCTCCCGCATTGAACAGAGCTAAAAAGTCATTGTAATTTTGGATGTTCGCAGTTTCGGATGGGAAAAATACAACTCCCTTTCCATTTTGTACAAACTGCTGAATATCGGAAAACAGAAACTCCGGGATCTCATCCAGCTGTTCAAGGATCAGAGCATCGAATTCTTCTAGAGAATAGTTGGAAAGACTATTTAATGTGGTTTTGGAGTAGTTAATTTGATTGTTTCCTTCAAGCTGAGCATCCAGAATCACCGAGGTGTAAGAAACTGCATTTGGGTTTTCTGATTCTGAGGTGATCCAGAGTACATCTCTTTTACTTGGGATCTGAACAGAAAAAAAGTATTCGTTATCCTGGGTAAAGTCATCGCCTTCAATTATTGCAGAACCGGTAATGGAACCTTCCGTATCCGGATTTATCTCAAACGAAAAACTTTGAGAAACCCCCGGATCTATTTGAAGAGAATATTGCCCGATTGTTTCTTCTCCAACTGTTAACGTTAAAAATTGATTTGTTGCAATAACTTCGCCTTCATTTTGAACCAATACTTCTACATTGAACGGAATCCCTTTTCCTACCATTGATGATGAAGTAGCTATTTCTGAGACAAATGTGTTTTGCACTTTAACATCTTCCACATTCAAAATTGTTAAAGCAATATCGTCACTTAACTCATCAGCTCTTTCTTCTATTACTTCTTTCAGTTCAGGATTTCTGTCATCGATTATATAAAGCTTTTTATTTTGATAGGGGGCTGTATCTAAAGCAGATAACAGACCATTTAATCTTTCTGTTATAAAAGATCCGGTTTTAGTCACTTTTACATCATTAATTTTTCTCTCAACCTGACCGGCACTTGAAATAGAGAGATTTAGTGGCTCGCCATTTGTGGTTTGGATGATAAACCTGTCTTTTTCGCCGGAAACATCTAATATTTTTTGGATCAGGTCGTTTGCTTGATCATTCAGAGGTCCTTTTGAACCTATTCTGTTCATGCTGATACTGTTATCCAGTAAAATTGCGTATAAAGTTGGTTGATTGTTTACAGCCCCGGTACTCAGTGAAGGAGGCAAAAAAGGCCTTGCCAATACCATAGCCAAACATGCTATGGCTAGCAACCTGAGCATCAAAAGCAGCAATCGTTTAATCTTTATTTTCCTGATCGTAGTCTTTTGTAACTCTTTAAAAAAGGCTAAAGTTGAGAACTGAACTTTTTTGGGTTTTCTCAAATTCAGCAAATGAATAACCAGCGGAAGACCCACAGCTACTAAGGCAAATAAAAAAATGGGATTTAGAAAACTCATTTAGCTTAAAAAAATGTTACTTTTATTGTGATCGGGCAGGAACTTTTTGTGTTAAAGAGACTTAGCCAGTATAATATCAATATTCAAAAAAAGATGGTTTAAATCCATTTATGCAACGAGTACTTTCGCTACTAATTACAACCTTTTTCTTTTCGTTCTTTTGGTCATGTTCATCCATGAGTGAAAAACCCTGGACAGCTTTGGTTCCTTCTGAAGCGAGCTTCTTGATTATTCCCAAAGAAGGTGTAACAATTTCCTCTATTGCTGAAACAAGGTACGCATCTATTATTGATGATATGACTGCAAGTTCCGCTCAACAAATTTCCAATTTTGACCCGGAGATCCTGTCTAAGATTTCACTTAAAGGGGTTGCAATATTTCCTTCTAAATCAACAGAGTCAGAACTTATCTGGATCATTAATTCTCAAGAACCTATTGATGATTGGGTAAAAAAGTTCTACAAACCACTTTCTCAAAATTATTATACCATCAAAGGGAATACGATCCATAAAATAGAAACGGACAACGGTCCTGTTTTCTATGCTTCTCAGATTCATAATTGGATAGTTTTTTCATCCTCGAGTTTGGCTGTTGAGTCTTCAATAAGATCATATCTTGGAGCATCTCCTTCTATGAATATTCCAACCGATCCTTATCCGGGACAGCTTATAATGAATACGCCAAAACTCGATTCCTGGGTAGAACAATTCGTAAATGTTGGTTACCGTCCATCTGTCCATAAATCATTCTCCGGTTCAAAATCTGCATCATTGGTGTTTAGTAATTCCGGAGATTCACTTAATTCCCGAATAAACCTTTCCGGGAAAATCATGTTGTCAGACACTTCCCGTTCTGCTCTCATAGATGCACTTTCTTCTAAAAATGCACCGATCGAACTGGACCGTTTTATTGCCGGAAATGCCGCTTCTTTTGCATTGTTTCGTTTACCCCCACAAGCTATACCCAGAAAACCCGACACTCGACTTACAGATCTTGATAAGTTTCTTTTGAATTCCAGCTCGTTTTATTCAGAGTTGGCTTCGACTATAGACGCCCCTTTTGCCGTTGAAACTTTCTCGGAATCCGGACTTGTTTCCAATGGAGAGTTTCTTTTCATGCGCAAGCTAAAGAATGTTAGAGTTTTTCAACAGAAATTGGAAGAACTCCGTCAGCAAGAATTGATCACCAGAATCGGTAACTCCTATTTTGTAAGCAGCACTGTGCTGTCTGAATTGATAGGTTCTGAACTTAGTCCTTTTATTGATTTCTATATTTCATTCTCAAGAGATGTAGCAGTGATTTCAAACCGAAGAGGTCTTTCAGAAAGTGTAGAATCTGATCGGGCTCGACGCAGAGTTATTTATTACAACGATGATTATTCTGCTATTCGAAAAGATCTCCCGTCCGAAATTAGTGGATTTGTATGGGTGGAATCTTCAGAGTTTCAACGTTTTATAGAACCTTTTCTACTTCCGAAAAATGCTGCCACTGGTTTGCTCAATCAATTTGATCTAGCTTATGTAACCATGGAAAGATTGAATCAATCTTCAGTAGATTTTTCATTAGGCACTAAAAATAAAGAAGGTTCTACACAGCCTTATCAAGAGCTTTGGGTAACATCACTTTCTAATAGTGATCTAACAGGGGCGCCAATTCTCGGAGATATAGTTGGGAGCTCCGGTGATGAAATAATCTATGCAACAGAAAATGGAAATGTTGTTGCTGTTGCAGGTGATGGCACTATTGTACTCCAAACCTCCACCAATGGCAGTATTCCGGTCGGGAGCCCTGTCTTATACGACTGGTACGGAAACAACCAGCCTGTTATTATGCTTGGAGCCGGAACTAAGATATTCGCATGGAATCAGAGTGGTACGCTCCTTCCGAAATTTCCGATAGAATTAAATCAGCAAATAACTGCTCCAATCGTAGTAACCGACGTACGAAGAAATGGCATTCCTGAAGTAATTGCTGCAACTGAAGACCGATTGATTCATGTCATTGACGGAAGAGGCGAAAATGTGTCCGGTTGGCCTAAATCTGTAAACACAGCTGTAACTTCAAAACCTGTATTTGCACAAGTAGATGGAACATGGTCTGTTTGGGCTTTCTCTCAAAATATTCTACACAGCTGGTTGCGCAATGGGGCTGTAAGGCCCGGCTATCCTCAATTTGTTAATGCCGGTTTTAATGGATCCCCGATGATCTATGAAAGTTCTGTTTACGGAGCCGGTTCCGATGGAAATTTTTATTCTATAGGGAAAAATCCAAGCTTCAGTGATTCTCTCGGAACTTTTGTGCGGATGGATTCCATTTCTGTAAAATCTCTTTATGTAACCAACAATGAACTACTTTCTGTTGGAGTCTCCGAAAACGTACTCTTAAGAGACAGCACTGATTTTTTCAGAGAAGACTTACTTCTTGCACAAAGTAGAAACGGTTCTGTTTTTGGTTTTAATCTTCTTGGAGATTTAAGATTAACTGAGAATCTTGGACAACCCGCTTCGAATACGTTTCAGCCAATGTTGATTGATATTGACAATGATAAGAATGAAAACATGTTGGCACTGGCAGAATTTGGGCGTCTTTTTGCTTGGGATGTACTTACAGGTGATCGGTTTTACGATTTACCTACTTCCGGGATGAAATATCCTATAATTACTGATCTGAATGGAGATGGTCAAAAAGAACTAATTGCACAGACAAGAGAAGGTTTGCGATGTTGGACCATTTTGAGGACTAATTAGCGATTAAGAATGAAAAAATTCTTTCCCTCTAGTAGATAATATCTGCGAGCGCTTCTTCCAATTCTTCGAATCGAAATTCAAAACCTGTAACCTGTAGTTTTTTGGGTTGCATTCTGATACTTCCTGTAATTGGCTGAGCAGCCTCTCCTAAAACTATATCAAGGGCAAATTTGGGCACTCTGAAAAATGATGGTCTGTTCATTACATCTCCCAATGTATCTGCAACTTCATTCATTGTTGCGGGATTTGGTGAACAAACATTATAAGCTCCTTCCAGTTTTTCATTATCAATCGGAAATACCAAGGCCTTTACAAGATCAGATCGATGGATCCAACTCATATATTGTTTCCCATCTCCTATTGGTCCACCAACAAAGAATTTAAATGGTGGAATCATTTTCTCTAATGCTCCACCTCCTTCTTCAAGAACAATTCCTATTCTTGGATTGACAACACGTACTCCAAGTTTTCCGGCTTTTTGTGATTCTTCTTCCCAATCTTTACAAACACTTGCCAGAAAATCATTCGCAACTTCAAACTCTTCTGTTAATATAGTATCACCCTGATCTCCGTAAATTCCCGATGCTGATGCTGAAATAAAAACTGACGGTTTTTTCTCTGCTGACCTCATTGCTTCTACCAAAGATCGTGTGGAATCTATCCGGCTGTTATAGATACTTTCTTTTACTTGCTCATTCCAACGTTGACCAAAAAGATTTTCACCGGCAAGATTGATAACTACATCAACATTTTCCATTTCTGAAACCAGATCATCATCCCAACTAATAAACCGTTGATTAGAAGCTGATTCATCTTCATACTTTTTTGGGTTTCTTGTAATGATCACAAGATTATTCCCGGCTTTTAACAGTGTCTCTCTAAGCTCTTTACCAATAAACCCGGTTCCACCGGTAATCAGGATATTCATTTTCTACAAAATCTAAATTTGTCTGTCTTTCTTTTTCTTGACAAGCTTTTTTAAGAAATTTTAGTTCATTTGTAAGTTCGTCTTAGCTAAAGAATTATTTGAGAATAAGTATTTTCCAAGCCGGAAACCATTTGAGAAGTATTAACACTACTCATTATTTACTCACAACAGGGTTGGTTCCAACGGAGAGCGTGTGGTACCAGTGGGATATCATCGTTTACCAATTAAGAACGCCACAATTTCTGTCACTTCGAGTTGAATAAAGACAAAGTCTGAATGACCGAGAAATCTAATAGGCTACTAAACTTCGTTGAGATTTTTAGATTTCTCCCTCTGGTCGAAATGACAAACTTTTTCTTAGATAAATAACTCGTTAAAATAAACTACCCAACAATCTCTTCTATAGTTTCCTCAAAAGCATTCAGTGTAAATTCTATATCCTCATCACTGAGTGCATTTGATAAGAAGAAAGCTTCGAAAGGAGATGGTGGTAAATAAACACCTCGTTTCAGCATTCCGTGGAATATCTTGCTGAATAGTTCTTTGTCTGTTCTGTTAGCATCTGCAAATGAAGTCACTGGACCTTCACAATAAAATAAACCGATCATGGAACCCACTCTGTTTGCTGAAAATGTAATTCCGTGAGCTTCCAGGGTTTTGGTCATTCCTTCTGCAATTCGGGCTGATTTTCTTTCCAAATCTTCATAGACGCCCGGATTATTCTTCAGCTTCTTTAACATGGTCAAGCCCGCAGCCATCGCTAATGGATTTCCTGAAAGCGTTCCCGCCTGATAAACAGGTCCGGTTGGAGCCACGTATTCCATGATCTCTTTCTTTCCACCATAAGCACCAACAGGAAGCCCTGCACCGATGATCTTTCCATAAGTCACAAGGTCGGCAGTCACTCCATACACTTTTTGAGCTCCTTCGAAATCAACACGGAATCCCGTCATTACTTCATCGAAGATCAACACAATGTTTTGTTTGTCACATAAAGTTCTTAAGTCTTGGAGAAATCCATTCACCGGAGGAATACATCCCATATTTCCTGCAATGGGCTCTAAAATGATCGCTGCGATATCATCACTATTAGCTTCAACCAATTCTTTTACGGAGTTGATATCATTGTAGTCAGCATTCAGTGTGTCTTTTGCCGTTCCTTCCGTTACGCCCGGACTACTTGGTTGCCCCATGGTTAAAGCGCCGCTTCCGGCTTCGATCAGAAAAGAATCTCCATGACCATGATAACATCCTTTAAATTTGATGACCTTATTCTTTCCGGTAAACCCTCTGGCAACACGAATGGCGCTCATGGTTGCTTCCGTTCCCGAATTTACCATTCTGATCTTATCAATTCCCTGAACAGAGCTTGTGATCAATTCTGCCATTTCAACTTCTAACTGAGTTGGCGCACCAAAAGAAGTCGATCCCAAGGCAGTTTCACGAACAGCATCTACAATATCAGGATCAGCATGACCGAGGAGCATTGGTCCCCACGAACCGATAAAATCTATGTATTTGTTTCCGTCCTCATCAAAAAGATAAGCACCTTCTGCGCGCTTTATAAAAACCGGAGATCCGCCTACACTATTAAATGCCCGAACGGGAGAATTCACTCCACCCGGAATTACTTTCTGTGCTCGTTCGAATAATGCTTTGCTGTTGGTGTTTTCCATGGGTAAATATTTTTCCAATATTTCATTGGAGCGTATGCGATACGCTCCTACTTTTCAAAATTATCTGTTGATGATCTTTGCAGCTTCTTTAGCAAAATAGGTCGCTATCAGATCGGCACCTGCTCGTTTAAATGCCAATAGTGATTCCATCATCGTTTCTTCTTCGTTCAGCCAGCCTTGCTTTGCTGATGCTTTTATCATCGCATATTCTCCGGAAACATTATAGACTGATACGGGAATATTGAAATTATCTGATACCGCTTTTACAACATCCAGATATGGCATTCCCGGTTTTACCATTACGATATCAGCTCCTTCTTCGATGTCCTGTTCCACTTCACGAAGTGCTTCCTGTAAATTCGCAGGATTCATTTGATAGGTTTTCTTATCTCCAAATCCCGGAGCGGAATCCAATGCATCTCTGAATGGTCCGTAAAAAGATGATGCGTATTTTGCACTGTACGCCATTATTCCTGTGTTTGAGAATCCGGCTTCATCTAGTGCTTTTCGTATTTCTCCAATTCTTCCGTCCATCATATCTGATGGAGCTACCATATCAGCGCCGGCTTTTGCATGACTTACCGACATTTTTGCTAAAACTGCTACGGTTTCATCATTCAGAATTTCTCCGTCTTCAACAATTCCATCATGACCGTATGAAGAATATGGATCCAAAGCGATATCCGTCATGATAAAAAACTCGGGATGTGATTCTTTGATAAAACGAATGCTTTCCTGCATCAATCCCGAATCATTAAGAGCTTCCGTTCCCTTATTATCTTTTTTCTCATCAGGAACCTTCACAAACAGCAAAACTGACCTGATTCCAACTTCTGCTAACTCGTCCAGCTCGGATTGTAACCTATCAAGCGAATAACGGAAATAATCGGGCATGCTTTCGATCTCTTCCTTCACTCCGTTTCCTTCAACAATAAATAATGGAGCTATAAAATCGGCAGGACTCAGTGAATTCTCCTCAACCATCGCTCTGATAGCTGGATTTGTTCTAAGTCGTCTAAGTCGTGTATTTGGAAAACTCATGTTTGATCTTCTAAATTTTTTAAAACTTCAGTCCAATATAATATTCTGTCTGTTTCTTTCACCAAGTCATTCCTGCGCAGGCAGGAATCTGGATTTTATTACTCAAGTAAATCCGGATTCCGAGCATACGCCGCGGAATGACTACTTACTCACCCAATCAACAGGGTTTTTCAGTCGTTCCAATAATCGTTCTTCTTCTGACCCTTCTTCAGGAGTAAAATTATAATCCCAACGCACTCTTGGTGGCAAACTCATCAGAATAGATTCAATACGTCCTTTTGTTTTAAGACCAAAAAGTGTCCCTCTGTCGTGAATCAGATTAAATTCCACATATCTACCTCTGCGAATTTCCTGCCAATATCTTTGCTCCTCAGTAAATTCCATATCCTTTCTTCGCTTCAGGATCGGAAGATAGGCATCCGTAAAGCCAAATCCGGCAGTTTTGGCAAACTCAAATAGATCATGAGACGACATCTCTTCTTTCGGACGCATATAATCAAAAAAGATCCCGCCGATTCCTCTGGATTCTTCTCTGTGGTGATTCAAAAAGTAGTTATCACACTCTTCTTTGAATTTAGGATAGAAACTCTCATCAAATTGATCGCATATATCTTTATGTGTTTTATGAAAATGAACAGCGTCTTCATCAAACAAATAGTAAGGAGTCATATCAGCTCCGCCACCAAACCAAAGGTCTTTCAGCGTCTCTGATTCACGATCGTACAGTTCAAAATATCTGTAGTTGGCATGTACCGTTGGAGCAAATGGGTTTTGAGGATGCAGAACCAATGAAATTCCGGAAGCAAAAAAACTGGCTTCATCCACTTCAAACTTTTCCTGCAAAGCTTTGGGAAGTTCTCCTCCCACAACGGAATAATTTACCCCGCCTTTCTCAATTACTGCACCATCGCTAATAACTCTGGTGCTTCCATAACCAAATCCGTCTCTGGTCCAGTTATCAATTTGAAATTTAGCGGTTCCATCGATGGCTTCCACTTTTTCGCAAATATGTTCCTGAACATCAGAAACAAATTTAATGAACTCCTCTTTTTTTGAAACCAAATTGCTCATTATGGTCTGTAATTTTTCACTGCGTCTACAAATGCTTTTGCGTTTTCAACAGGAACATTTGGAAGTATCCCATGGCCAAGATTTGCAACATAATGTTGAGGGCCGAATCTGTTGATCATTTCCGTCGCTTCTTTTTGAATGACTTCAGGATCACACAGCAATTTTGAAGGATCGAAGTTCCCTTGAACTACTTTTCCATTGGCAAACTCACGAGCTTTTTCAGGAGTGCATCCCCAGCCAATTCCCAGCCCGGTTACATTAAGTTCGCTGAATTCGGAATATGCCCATTCTGCATCTTTACAAAACATGATCAACGGAACGCCATAATCTTCTGCTGCAATCTCCTTCAAACATGGAAGTGCATATTCTTTGAAATCATCCGGTCCTAAAGCAGCTGCCCAGGATTCAAATATCTGTAATGCCTGCGCTCCGGCTTTTACCTGCTGATGAAGATAGTTGATCGTAATTTTTGTCATCATTTCCAGCAGCTTTTTCCCTGCTTTTGGCTGTGAAAACAAAAATGATTTTGCAGTAGAAAAAGTTTTAGAACCCTGACCTTCAACCAAGTAACAGAACAATGTCCACGGAGCACCTGCAAATCCTATCAGTGGAACTCTGCCGTCTAATTCCTTACGAGTTAAAGTCAGCGCGTCGTACACATAGCTAAGTTGTTCTTCCGCAGGAATGATCTTTATCTGATCCACTCTTTCTGCTGTACGAACGGGATCGGGTAAATATGGTCCGAATCCAGGCTTTAGTTGTACTTCAATATCCAGACATTCGATCAATACAAGAATATCCGAAAACAAAATAGCAGCGTCTGTTCCTACAATATCAATTGGCTGAATGGTAATTTCACTTGCTAATTCAGGAGTTTTCACTCTTTCAAAAAAGCTGTATTTCTCCTTAATTGCCATGTATTCCGGCAAATATCTTCCAGCCTGACGCATCATCCAAACCGGAGGTCTGGGAGTTTCCTTCCCGGCTAAAGTATCCAGAAATAAAGTGTTTTTAAGTTCAGGAAATGACATTCTTATATTTTTGATTTATAGTTTCCACCAGATCAGCAAATGTGAAATTATCCGGCGTAACAATTAGTCGTTCGTATGATTTTTTAACAGCTTCTGCTGTAGTGCTTCCGATGCAAAATACCGTTTTCAATTTTTTGGGATCATTTTGCTTACAGAAGGAATTAAATGCGCTTGGGCTTAAAAAAACTACTGCATCAAATTCTGAAAGATCTACAGTTGTTGGTGTTAATAAAGTCTCATAGACTTCGAGCTTTTTAACCAAACATCCTTCCTTCTGTAATAAATCCCCAAGTTCTGAATCGCTCAAGTTCCCGCAAAAATGGATCGCATTCTTTATCGGATACTTCGCAATTTCATGAGCTAAACTTTCTGTTGTAAAGTTTTTAGGAACCAAAGCCTTAATTCCAAGTTCGGCCAACTTTTCTGAAGTTGATGAACCCACTGCAAAAACGAATTCCGGGATTTCCAGTTCTTCCAGCTTTTTGACTATCGATTTTACTGCTTTTTTACTGGTAAACACCCATGCGTCAGATTTTATATCTTTGATTTTTTTTGCATCAAAGTCCTTTATCTGAACATCTATAAAAGGAATATCAGCGAACTCGAATTTAGCGCGCTTTAATTCATCAAGGTGTTTCGGTTTGATTTTATGTGTAAAAAGGATCTTTGGCATGGCACCTGATGTCAGTTACCATTAAGAAGATCAGCAGCACCTTCGTTGATTACTTTTTCTGCGAATTCTGCTCCCAAAGTTTCATTCGCCTTTCTTAACTCGATCTCTTCCTGAATATCCACTCTTTGCTTTCCATCAACAGATAAAACTGCTCCTTTAAAAAACAGCTTACCATCTTTCACTTCAGCTAAAGCTCCAACCGGAGATGAACAACCTGCATCCAGTGTTCTTAAAAACGCTCGTTCTATATCAACACAAATTCTGGTGTTGTCATCATTCAGCACAGATACAATTTCAGAATATTTAAAATCTTTTTTAGAAACTATCCCTATTGCTCCTTGCGAAGGCGCAGATATCATCCACGGTAATTCTTTACTGATTCTCTCACCCAATCCCAATCTTTCTAAACCGGCGTGAGCAAAAATGGCTCCATCCCAACCAAGAGTATCAACTTTATTCAATCTTGTGGGCACATTTCCTCTAAGATCAACAACTTCGTCTTCAGGGTATTTGTTCTTCCAGAATGCCGATCTTCTGATGCTCCCTGTGGCAATAGTTCTGGAAGTATTTCCTTTCTTATAGTTTAATGGCTCTACAAGTACATCAACAGGATTTGCTCTTTCAAGTACTGCGTTTAACTGTAATCCATCTTCAAAAATTGTTGGAACATCCTTTAGTGAATGCACCGCCAGATCTATTTTGCCGTCCATTAAAGCATCATCCAGTGCTTTTGTGAATACACCTTTGTCGCCCAATTTATGAAGTGGCAGATCTTGTTCCTTGTCACCAAACGATTCTATCTCAACAAGCTCGGTTTGTACATCGAGGGCGTTTAGTTTTTCAGCAACCAGATTTGATTGCCAAAGTGCAAGCTTACTTCTGCGTGTGCCTATTTTAAGCTTCATTTCGAAGCTCCTCTAATTCATTCTCAATTCTGTTGATATGAATCGCCATTACTTTTTTCTTGATCCGACCGGTAAGTTTTTCGATGACCTCAAAGGCTTCTCGATCCACTTTATTTTTGATACGATCCAGTTCATGATCAGTAATGGAACTCAAGTGATGATCGATCTCTTTGATCCTTGGAAGAACGTAATTATTCCGCTCGATCGAATGTTCATACTGATCTAATTCCTCAGCAATAATTTTTTCTACCGCAGGAATTGACTTCTTGCGATTCTCAATCGCTTCTTTATTTGCAAGGTGTATAGAATCCATATCAACCAAAGTTACATTCTCTATTTGAGATACACTTTCTTCTACATTTCTCGGCACACTCAGGTCAAATATTAAACGTGCTTTTCCATCTTCAGGAAAATGCTCTGTTTTCAGGATCGGAGAAGTTGCTCCTGTTGCTGTTATAATCAGATCTGAATCTGCAACTACAGATTCCAATTCATCAAAAGTGTGAGCTTTAATATCGAATGAGGACGCCAGACTTTGAGCCCGCTCTATGGTTCTGTTGATCACAGAAATATGCTCAGCTCCGTTTGAGACCAGGTTTTTACAGGTCACTTTACCCATCTTCCCTGCGCCCAGCAACAAAATGTTAACATCGCTCAGGTCTTTGAAATGATCTAATGCTAATTGAGTGGCAACGAATCCAACTGAAGCCATTCCTCTACCAAAATCAGTTTCAGTACGCACTCTTTTGTGGGCTTTAAAAACGGCTTGCATCAACTGATGGAACTCACCTGAAAGATTCTTTTTAGATTCTTTGTAAGCTTTTTTTAGTTGTTGGATGATCTGTACATCACCAAGAACTTGTGAGTCTAGTCCAACTCCCACTTTAAATAAATGCTGATAAGCTTCTTCTTCAGTGTAGCTGTATCCATGTTTACTGAAAAAGTCTGCATCGGTATTTGTGGCCTTACATAATGCTGAAACTAGTACATCCGGATCGCAAAACGCATAAAGCTCTGTTCGATTACAGGTATCCAGAATAATGACACCACCCGGAATATTTCTGGTATTGAACTCCAGAAATTCACGTCTTTGTTTATCAATAAAGAATAACTCACGAATAGAAACCTCACTTTTCCAGTGAGAAATACCTATTGCTGAAAATCTCATATCTGCTTAAAAAATAGTTTGGACCAAATTCACGCTAAAATAAGATCTAAATGTGAAGATTATATGAATTCAGATAATTTTTTCGCTCCGTCCACACAGTCAGAGACTGAAACTCCCCAACGGTAATTTCCACCTATATAAAACCCTTCATTTTCTTGCTGAAATCTGTCCATTGATTCCTCTACTGATGCAAAGCCTACATGAAATTGAGGAATAGCATTTTTCCATAATTTTGAAGAAACCATTTCAACATCGCCTTTCACATTCATAATTGCTGAAAACTCTTCAATAACTTCGTTCTCAATATCCCTGATATCCTGATCGATCACTTTTATATCGTGAGAACCACCTGTCATCAGATTTACATGCACATATTCGTCTTCTGTTTGGTCAGGAAAGATGTTTGATTTCCAAATTGCCCCGAGCAACCTGATGCTTTCTTTTCTCGGAACCAAAAACCCAAATCCGTTTTCAGGCAGATTCATATCTTCTTTTTTAAACACCAACTGAGTTGAAAGCATCGGCGAATAGTTGACCTCTGACAAACTATTTTCAAATTTCTGAGCATTCGTTTTCAATACTTCTTTCAACACATATGCGGGAAGACAGCTTACAACCTTATCAAAAATGTATTCGTGATCAGTTGTGGTCACCTTAAAATTGCTTTGCTGAACCTGAAGGCTTTTTACTTCTTCATGAAGAATTGAATCATCCAGACGTTCGGAGAGTGTCTCGGTTAATTGCTGAACTCCTTTTTTGAAGGATATCACCTTGGGTTTAAAAGATGATTTCTTTTTTCTTGATTTCAGAAATCCTTTAGTGATCGAACCATATTCCTGTTCAAAATCAGCTAGTTTACCGATCAATTTCTTTTTGCTGAGCGAATAAATATCCCCCGCATAAATTCCTGAGAAAAAAGGATCCGCGAGATATTCAACAGCTTCCTTACCAATTCGTCTTTCCAGAAAAGAACCGATACTTTCATCGGCATCAGAGTTCAATGATTTCCTGATTGGCTCAGAAAAAAGCTCTTTCTTCCCCTTCCAACTAAGCACATCAGAAAACAGAAAGGAAATCGGGTTCTGCTTTATCTTTTTCAGTTCTCCGTTCCTGACAATAAATCTGGTTTTTGAACCTTCAGACATTGAAAGCACTTCGTCTTCAAGACCCAGATCTGCAATCATTCCGGAAATCGATCCGGTTTTATCCCGGATGGTGTTTGGTCCAAAATCAAAAACAGAATATTGATTCGAAACAGATCGTATTACTCCGCCCGTATCTTCCTGAACTTCAAAAAGAGTTACTTCAAAACCTTTCTTTTTCAAATACCAGGCTGTGGACAAACCTGAAATACCTCCTCCAAGTACTGCAATAGTATTTGAGGAAGAAGTACTCATTTAAACGCGTTCTAACTCAGGAGCTATTTCCAGTGCTTTTCTGCTCCAGTCTTCAAGTGCGTCGATCCAAAGATCGTTGTCATTGATACACGGAATCAAAACCAGATCTTCTCCACCGGCTTCAATAAAATCTTCCTTCCCTCTGATGCCAATCTCTTCCAAAGTTTCAATACAATCCGATACAAAAGCCGGACAAACTACTGCTACTTTCTTCTTGCCTTCTTTACCAAGACGTTCAAGCTCTTTGTCGGTAGCCGGTAACAACCACGGATCAACTCCTAACTTTGATTGAAAAGCCGTGCTGTACCTTGACTCATCCAGATCCAGATATTCAACAACCCGTTTTGTGGTCATAAGGTCCTGATGACGATAGCAAAACTGATGAGCCGGTGAACTTACTTCACAACAATTTTCACATTTCAGGCAATGATCTCCGGTAATATCTCTTTTTTTAATATGACGCTCAGGAACTCCGTGATAAGAAAAGAGAATATGGTCAATATCATCAGTGATATACGGCTTCATACTCTCCGCCAACGCCTTAATGTATTTCGGATCGTTGAAGAATGGATCTTTTATTACCGTGTGTAAGTGAGGAAACTTAGCCAGAATAACATCTTTGGTTTTTTCTATTACTGTTTCTGATGTCGCCATTGCGTATTGCGGATACAGCGGAACTAAAAATACGGTTTCGAGTTCAGGATTTTGCTTTAGAAGATCTTCAATCCCAGCCTCGATAGACGGATTTCCATATCTCATTCCTATACTAACGGGAATATCATCACCCAATCTTTGCTTCAATTTAGCTTCCACCTGTTCAGTGATAACGATCAACGGAGAACCGTCTTCCCACCAGATCAACTCATAAGCTTCTCCGGATTCTTTAGGTCGTTTGGGGAGAATAAAACCTTCCACTATCATCTTCCTGATAATTTCGGGAGCATCAATTACCCTCTTATCCATCAAAAATTCTCTCAGATAAACCTTAACATCTTCCGGTTCAAAACTATCCGGAGAACCCAGATTCACTAAAAATATTCCTGTCTTTGATTTAGCCATGCCTGAAATTTTATCTACTTTATGTACAGTTAATTAATAACTCACTTTTTTGTGAATTTTTTATGAAGTCTGCTGAATTAGATTCTGTATTAATTATTGGTTGTGGTTGGGTTGGAACCAAGCTTGCAACAACTTTGATCTCTCAAAATATCAATGTTTTTGGCACTACCCGTTCTGCTGAAAAAGCTTCTTCCCTTCGTTCTTTGGGAATTGAACCAATTATTTTTGATCTGGAAAAAGAAGACGCCATCCAAACTGATCTTCCCAAAGTTGATGCTATCGTCATTTCCATTTCTCCTGGGAGAGGTGATCAGCGCTCTCAGTATCCAAAACACATCCAAAAACTCAGTAAACTTCTTGCTTCAACAAACCAACAAGTGGTCATGTATAGTTCCACATCCGCTTATAAAGAAAAGATGAGAATTGTTACGGAATCAGACGCCCTTCCTGATCCGGAAAATGAAAACGTAATTCTTGCTGCTGAAAGCGAATTAAAAACAATAATTCCGGACTCTGTCATTCTTCGTTTGGGCGGACTTTTTGGCTCAGACCGGCATCCCGTTAAATATCTCGCCGGACGTGATGGAATTTCAAGTGGTGATGCGCCGGTAAATCTTGTTCACAGAGAAGATGTTATTGCTGCTACTATTTCTGTTCTATCCCACAAAACCCAGAACGAGATCTTTAATGTTTGCTCCGATCATCATCCAACCAAAAAAGAACTCTATACCAATCTATCAGAAAAATTGGGACTTGAAACGCCTTCTTTTAATTCAGGCGGATCTGATGAGAAACTGGTAGATGGCAGCAGAATCAAAAAAGAATTGGGGTTTGAGTACAAGCAAAATGATCTGTTTTCGTACACTCCTGATAAATCATTCTTCTCTTGATTTGTCATTTCGGGTGCAACGATAAATCTAATTATCTGCTCTAAAGAAATTTTTAGATTTCACCCTTTGGTCGAAATGACAAGAGCGCCCATTCTCTTAGTCAGAGCAAGCTAATTTGAAATTTGGAAATCGAATGTTGGTTATTGTTTTTGAAAAAGTCCTTCTTCTTCGATCATCTCAATGGTTTCTACAGCTCTTCGTAAATGGGGAATCACAATGCTACCGCCAACAATTAGCGCCACATTCATAGCATCCAGAATTTCCTCTTTGGTGGAACCGGTTTTGGCACATTGCTCCAGATGATAATCGATACAATCATTGCAACGAAGTACCGATGAAGCAACAAGCCCGAGCAACTCTTTGGTTTTGGAATCCAACGCTCCGTCACGATAAGTATTGGCATCCATGTTAAAGAACCGTTTGATTCCAAGGTGTCCGGCATTTAGGGTTTTTTCGTTTAATTCTGTTCTCTCCTCACGGAAAGCTTGTAGTCGGTTTTTATCGGTATTATTCATTTTCTAATTTGATTTATCCACGAAAGCACAATTGAAATTGCGCATTAAATTTTTCAGAAAATACTGATTGTGTAGATAAGTAGATATGAGAATAAGGCACTTCCTTTACTTATCCACGTTTTTCCTTATCTACTTATAGTGATTCTGTGGCTTCCAAAAATTTCATTTTGTGATTTGATTAATTAGTCGCAATTTTAAAAAGAAACACACCTCTAAATCCCCTCTCCAGAGGGGACTTCTTATTAATGTTCAGAAAAAAAGATCCAAAACATAAACTGGTCGTAATCGGTGACAGCCTTTCTCAAGGTTTTAATAACGGTGGTATTTACCGTACCGACATCAACTTTCCTTCTTTTATAGCAAGATGTTTTGAGCCAACACCTCGATTCGATCAACCTAATTTTACAGCTCAGGCCGGGATTCCTATAAATCTCGAAGTTTTGATTCGTGGGCTTTCGGAGGAATTTGGCAGCGAGATCGACTGGAGAGAATATCTCCCTGCGGCTAATCATACTTTTAGAACCCTGAAACGAATTAAGAAGTACTGGGAAGGAGGAATGAAAGACCTGAAAGTAAATCAGGTATCGCCTTACCACAATCAGGCCATTTGGGGATTTGCCATTAATGATTCATGGATCGTAAATGAGCGAAAAAGCAGAGAGTACATTCAAAACAATAAAGAAAGCTTTTCTGTATTTGGTATTCTTCCTGAACATGCAAAGTATACCACATCCAGGTTAGTGCTTAATCCGACGCTTGGAAATGATTTTCAGGAAAACACCCAAATCGATAATGCAAACATTCTTCAGGAAGATGGCGGGATTGAAAACCTGATCGTTTGTCTGGGACATAATAATGCCTTGGGATCCGTTGTGAATTTAAACCTGACCTGGTCGGAACCGGAAGACATGAAAGCTTTCACACCGCATAGAAAGCATTCTATTTACCGTCCGGAGCATTTTGAATTGGAATACAGGGAACTAGCTGAACGGATCTCAAAGATCGGAGCAAAACGGGTTTTTGTACCCACTATTCCTTACCCCACAATTCCACCGGTCATTCGGGGCGTAAATTCCAGCGTTTCAAAAAAAGCTCTGGGTTACTTCGATTATTACACACGTTTCTGGATATGGGATGAGGATTTTGATCCGGGTAAACACCCTTTTATTACCAAAGATGAAGCTATTCAAATTGATTTGGCAGTGGATGAATTCAACAACATCATTAAAAAAGTAGCCAAAGAATATGACTGGTTTGTGGTTCCGGTTGCCAGAAATGTTGCCGGGATGGCTAACAGAAGACTGGGCGGAGAATTATTGAGAGGTTACCCTAAAGAATTTGTTAGTGCTTTAAAAAGAAATCCTGCAACCGCACATTTGGTAAACCAAAAAGATGAAGCTACAGTAAACACCGAATTCCTGAGGTTGGATAAAGACAAAAAGATCATAAAAGGCGGAATTTTCAGCCTGGATGGTTTACATCCTACAACCATTGGTTACGGATTGATGGCAAATGTATACTATATCTCAATGGTGCAAGCTGGTGTAAAATTCCAAAAGAAAATGGACTGGGATCATATCATAGCAGAGGATTCTCTGATAACCAACCCTCCCGTCTTGCTCAAAGAACTCCGGTCTGTGCTTGGGTATCTTGCGCTTGGCAATCAGGAACGTTTTTTAAAGATCGGAAAAAGCATCTTTACACAAGTTTTTGAACACTTATCTACCGGGGATCAGAAGAACTAAATTTATGAAAAAAATCTTTTCTCCTTTTTTAATTGCTTTCTTATTTAGCAGTTTTTTTATGTCACAGTCTCTTTATTTAGATAAAGAACGATTTGCTCTTGCCATAACACCTTCGTTTTCTTTTGCTGAAAACGTTTCAATTCTTTCAATAGGAACTTCTTTTTCATTGAATAAGAAATTAGATATTTCATTTCAGTGCATCCAGTTTTGGGGCCGGACTTACTTTTGCTTATAAAGAAGAACAACCGAATACATTTAGTACAATTCCTTTATTCGGAGTTTCTTTCATTCCTTTTAGCCAGGTTGCCGGAAGCGGGAATACATATGTTTCAGATGAAAAATTTTTTCTCTTTCAGTTTGGCGTCGGGATATATTCAAACGTCCTCAATCAAAGCAAATTTGTTATAAATCCTACCGTTTCTTTAGACACTTCCTCAAACTTTGGAGCCTCCTTATCAGCTTCGTTTATATTTTAAACTACTGACGATCCCACTTTTCGATTTTATTTAGATTTATTCTACATAAAGGTTGAGGACGTTCGAAAAAGTCCTTAACTTAGATTCGTTCTAAATAAAATCTACAACTACTATTCTTCAAAAAAACGATGAATCTATCAAAAAGTCTGCTGATCATTGCAGCATTTATTTTCACTATTTCTTGCGATACTAATAATACTAACGACGAGATCGCTACCCCTGAAACTTATGAATTTACCCGAAATGGAGAATCCACAGTTTCATTTTCAGGTCAAACTACACGTATAAAAATGTCAGGTGAATTAACTTCAGCCATGACAGATTTCGATAACACTACCAAAGAACTATTATTGGAGATGTTTAGAAATCAAACAGAAAATGGTGCTGATGCTAATCCATTTTCAGAAGCTGAATTAAACGCTGCCACAAAAAATATTAAAAGCAAAGTAGCTGCTTCAACAGACTTCTTTTCTACTAATACAGCTGTTAGTTCGGAAATTAAAACTCAGTTCGAAACATGGTTAACTGCTCAGGTTGATGAAGTATTTCCGAATGAAAATATTCAAGCTCAACCGGGTGTTGCCGGACAAATCGCTGACGGTTCATCTACACGTTATGTAAGTGCCAAAGGATTTGAATACAATCAATTGGTAGCAAAAAGCCTGATTGGTGCACTTATGACTGATCAAATTCTTAATAATTATGTTAGCACCTCGGTTCTGGATGCAGGAACTAATATTGAAGACAACAACAATGGAATAACAGCCGAAGGTAAAACCTACACTAATATGGAGCATAAGTGGGATGAAGCTTTCGGATACCTGTATGGAAACTCTTCAAACACAGCAAACCCTAATTTAACAATTGGACAGGACGACAGTTTTTTAAATAAGTATTTAGGAAGAGTAGAAGGCGATGACGATTTCGCCGGTATTGCTCAGGATATTTTTGATGCTTTTGCATTAGGACGAGCGGCTATTGTTGAAGGAGATTATGAACTTAGAGACGAACAAGCTGAAATATTAAGAGCTCAGATCTCGGCAATCATCGGTGTCAGAGCTGTTTATTATCTACAATCAGGAAAAACAGTACTAGAACAAGCTAATCCTGACTTTGGCACTGCTTTTCACGATCTTTCAGAAGCTTATGGTTTTGTATACAGTTTACAATTTACCAGACAGCCGGGAACGGGTCAGCCATATTTCACGAAAGCTGAAGTTGATGGTTTTATCTCCTTGCTGGAAGCCGGAAATGGTTTATGGGATGTAACTCCTCAAACTCTTCAAGATATTTCTGTTGACATAGCCTCAAAATTCAATTTCACAATTGAAGAAGCTTCAAACTAAATTTTAAGGACAAAGCTGCTAATACAATTATTAGCGGCTTTTTATTTTTTTATGAAACGTTATATCCTTCTTTTTTTATCAGTTTCTCTTCTAATTTTAAGTTGTACAGAAACGAATCCATCCGGACCTGATCCTGATGATTTTGATCGAAAAGCAATACTTGAAAACTGGGCTGATAATATCATTATTCCTGCTTTAACTGACTTCTCAGAAAAGACAGAATCCCTCAAAACTGCCGGTAATAATTTTGCAGAAAATCCCAATCAACAAGCTTTAGAATCTCTTCGTGATCAATGGAAAGCCGGATACCTTGCTTTACAACATGTATCCATGTTTGAGACGTCTAAAACAATGGAAATTCGTTTCCGAAACAATCTCAACATTTACCCGGTCGATACTGCAGAAGTAAAAGAAAACATCAATCAGGGCAACTACAACCTGAAATTACCTTCTGAGATTGATCAACAGGGTTTTCCAACTCTTGATTATTTACTTTATGGACTGGCCGGCAACAATGCTGAAATACTCTCTTTTTATAACTCCGGAGAAAACTCTTCTGATTACCGAAATTATGTAGTGGATTTGGTAACCAGAATAGACTCGCTTACCGATATAGTATTAAATGATTGGAACTCAGGATTCAGAGATGAATTTGTAAATAACTCAGGTAACGGAGCCAATTCCTCTATCGACATGATGGTGAATGACTTTATCTTTTACTACGAAAAGAATCTGCGCGCAGGTAAGATCGGAATTCCAGCCGGTGTTTTTTCCGGAACCCCACTTCCTCAAAATGTAGAAGGCTTTTATAGCAAAGAATTCTCGAAAGAACTATTTCTGGAGTCGTTAACTGCCACTCAGAACTTCTTTAACGGAAAACATTTTAATTCAGAAACTACTGGATTAAGTCTAAGTGATTATCTGGATTTTCTGAATACCATAAAAAATGGCACTGACCTGACTCAGCTTATCAATCAACAATTCGAAGAAAGTAGAGCAAAAGCTCAAAATCTGAATTCCAGTTTTGCTGATCAGGTTGAGATAAACAATTCTTTAATGCTGCAAACATACGATGAGCTCCAAAAAAACGTCATTCTCCTGAAAGTAGATATGCTTCAGGCATTAAATATTAATGTAGACTATGTGGATGCTGACGGTGATTGATCTTTGAGTACAACTTCAATTAGCACATATCTTAATTCCTACTCGAAAGCCGCTCCACTAGCGGTTTTTCGTGTTTTTTTCGGTTTGTTAATGCTCATAAGCATTGTACGGTTTGCGGTAAACGGCTGGATACAAAAACTATATATAGAGCCGGATTTCTTCTTTTCCTATTATGGATTTGATTGGGTTCAACCGCCCGGCGAATGGACCTATCTGATTTTTGCTGTTTGCGGGCTTTCTGCCATTTTTATTTCACTGGGTTTCAAGTACAGATTTGCTATCATTACTTTTTTCCTCAGTTTTACTTTTATAGAACTGATGGACAAAACCACCTATCTGAATCACTATTATTTCATCAGCATTCTAAGTTTTTTGATGATATTTCTGCCGGCAAATTCTTACTTCTCTGTTGATGCAGCCAGAAACCCAAAACTTAAAGCTGAATTTATTCCAAGCTGGACAATCGACGCTATTAAACTGCTTCTTTTTATTGTTTACTTCTATGCAGGACTAGCAAAACTAAATTCCGATTGGCTTTTTCAGGCAATGCCTTTAAAGATCTGGCTTCCAGCAAAATATTCCATTCCATTACTCGGCGATCTGTTGCAACAATCCTGGGTGCATTTTGCTTTTGCATGGGGAGGCGCTCTTTATGATCTGTCTATCCCTTTTTTACTTCTGATCAAACGAACCAGAACCTTCGCTTTTGTACTTGTCGTTATCTTTCACATTCTAACCCGGATTTTATTTCCAATTGGAATGTTTCCTTACATCATGATCATAAGCGCTTTGATCTTTTTTGATTCCGGATTACATACCCGAATTCTTGATAGCATTTCCACAATCTTCAAAATAAATTTAGATGCTTTTAACAACTCAGAGCGATATTCATTTGAGAGCCCAATATCAAAGAAATTTAGTCTTAGTATTGTAGGGGTGTTCTTCCTTTTTCAACTTTTATTTCCATTTAGATATTTACTGTATCCCGGAGAATTGTTCTGGACTGAAGAGGGTTACAGATTCTCATGGCGAGTAATGCTTATTGAAAAAGCAGGATATGCAAATTTCAAAGTTGTAGATCCGGAGACGCAGAAAAGATTTTACGTAGATAACACCAAATTTTTGACTCGCTTTCAGGAAAAACAGATGTCAACACAGCCTGATTTCATTCTTGAATATGCTCATCATCTGGAAGAATATTATCAGAATCATGGAATCGAAAATCCCGAAATTTATGTTGAGAGTTTTGTTGCTCTTAATGGCCGAAGAAGCGCGCCGTACATTGATCCTAAAATCGATCTCACAACAATTAAAAGAAATTTAAAATCAAAAAAATGGATACTTCCTTTCAACGATGAGATTAAAGGACTTTAGCATATTCGTAATATTTTGCTTTATCTGTGTTCCTGCATTTAGTCAGTATTCTATTTCGGGATATATAACAGATAGCGCAACCGGTGAACCCATGTCGGAAGTGGCTATTTTTGAGGAGAATTCCGGGGAATCCTATGAACCTAATGAAAAAGGATATTTTCAGATTCAGAACCTATCCTATGGAAAATACAATTTGTTCTTTTTTGCTTTAGGATATGAGATCACGAACAGAGTAATACAATTAGGTTCTGAGAACGAAGTCTTGAACATCAAGTTAAGCAAACTCTCGGGTGAACTTTCTGAAGTAGCTGTTGTAAACCAAAGAGAGCAGATCTTTTCTATAAAACGACTTCGTGAAGTGGAAGGAACTTCTATTTATGCCGGTAAAAAGAATGAAGTTGTTGATCTGAGCCAAATGACAGTAAATACTTCTTCAAATAATGCGCGGCAAATTTACAGTCAGGTTTCCGGTTTAAATATTTTTGAGTCGGATGACGCCGGATTACAGCTAAATATAGGAGGACGCGGTCTGGATCCTAACAGATCCTCCAACTTCAATATCCGACAGAATGGATATGATATAAGTGCTGATGTTTTGGGTTATCCCGAAAGTTATTACACTCCTCCCGCCGAAGCGCTCGAAGAAATTCAGATCATCCGCGGAGCGGCTTCTTTACAGTACGGAACACAATTTGGTGGTTTGGTCAATTTCAGAATGAAATCTCCGGTTGAAGACAAAGTTGCTGAATTTACAACCCGTCAGTCCATTGGTTCAAATGCTCTTTTTACTTCCCATAACAGTGTGAGCGGCACTTACAAGAAACTCGGCTATCTGGGATATTACAACTATAAAAATGGAAACAGCTTTCGACCAAATTCTGAGTTTAAATCTGACAACGTCTATTTGTTAACTGAGTATGCATTGTCTGATAAAACATCCCTTAGCGCTGATTTCACCTATCTGGGATATTTGGCTCAACAACCCGGCGGGCTTACTGATGCTCAATTTTACAATGATCCTGAGTTCAGCAACCGAGAAAGAAACTGGTTTGAAGTTGACTGGAAATTAGCTTCACTAAAGCTAGATCATAGATTTACGTACCAAAGTCGTCTGAGTGTCACTGCCTTCGGATTATATGCTTCCAGAAAATCAGTGGGTTTTCGAACAAACAGAGTTTCTCAGCAAGATGATCCCAACGAACCACGCGATCTGATCTTAGGTGATTTCAATAACTGGGGAGTGGAAACCCGCTTTCTGCAGCGGTATAAATTAGGTAGTAAAAATGCTGTTTTTCTGATCGGTTCTAAATATTATCAATCGAAAAATTCTTCTATTCAAGGACCAGGAACAGCATCAAGTGAAGCTGATTTTTCTTTAGCAGATGAGGAGTTTCCGAATTACCCGAGACAATCCGATTTTACCTTTCCTAATCAGAACCTTGCTTTGTTCGGTGAACATATTTTTTATGTGAGAGATAATTTTTCGATCACTCCCGGCTTTCGTTTTGAGTATATCAAAACCCAAAGTGAAGGTTCTTATAAACGGGTTAATTTCGATCTGGCGGGAAATCCTATCCAAAACCAAACCTTTGAAGAAGAGAAAGTTTTTGAACGAAATTTTGTACTGCTTGGAATCGGACTCAGTTATCAGCCTGACTTAAATACTGATCTCTACGGAAATTTTTCTCAGAACTATCGCTCAGTTACTTTTAACGATATCAGAATCATAAACCCCAGCTTTCAGGTTGATCCGAATATTACAGATGAAAGTGGTTTTTCGTCAGATTTTGGAATCCGTGGTAAAATCGGGGATGTTATATCTTACGATGTCGGCGTTTTTGGATTGCTGTATAAAAACCGTTTAGGTGAGGTACTAAGGGCAGAAACCCGAACCAATGCTGATGGAGAGCAGGAAGAAACTGGAAGGATAGTCCGATTTCGTGGCAACATCGGAGAAGCTTTTATGTATGGCATGGAAAGCCTGATCGAAATCGATCTATTCTCGATTTTTAATGCAACATCAACAAATAGAAAACTTACCATTTTTGCCAATACTGCTGTTACCCAATCCGAATATTTGGATTCCGAAATTGCAGGAATTAAGGGAAATGATGTTGAGTTTGTTCCGACTCTAAATCTTAAAACAGGCATTAATTTTGGATTTAAGAATCTGTTGGGATCCGTTCAGTACACTTATATTTCCAAACAGTTTACAGACGCATCAAACGCCTTACAAAATGTAAGAGATAACCAAAGCGGAATTAAAGGTGAAATCCCTGCATATGATGTTCTCGATCTTTCTCTGGCATGGTCACATAAACAGTTCTCTCTGGAATCAGGAGTAAATAATATTCTAAACTCATCTTACTTTACAAGACGAGCAACCGGTTATCCCGGCCCGGGAATTATTCCTTCTCCCCCAAGAACGTTTTATGTTACTCTTCAGATAAAAATCTGATGTATAAAAAAAGCCCTTCGCTAACAAGGGCTTTTTTAGTGGATTATTCTTTTACGAGACTTAGCTTGTTTTCATGTCTTCCAGTAAGCTGTTGTAACCTCTTTTTAGGTCATCAAAACCATCTTCTATATTTGCTGTAAGACGTTCCCAATTTTCTTTGGTAGCATCTTCAAGGTCAGCAATTTCATTATGCAGCTCATCTTTTTCTTTTTTCAGCTTATCCAATGCTTTTCTGGTTTCTTCTTCTACTTTTTCAGAATCTTCTTTGACTTCCTTGTCGATATCATCAATTTTCTCGTTGATTTCCTGAATTTCATCTTCTGCTTCCGCAATAAACTGATTCTTTTTTTCATTAAAATCATTACCTATCGCTTTTGCAGTATTTTCGATCTGATCGCCTGCTTTTTCGGCTTCTGTTTTTGATTTTTCTGAACATGCAGCAAAAGTTAATGCTACTAATGTGATCATTAATAAAACTCTTGAGTTCTTCATTGTATTCTGTTAGTTAATATTGTTACTGGTTTCTATGGTCAACAACAGAAAACGTTCCGATCTTTAATATTTATAAACTTCATTTTCTATCTAATTTTGTGGTATTTTTGGGGCTGAAATTTTTTATCCAATTATACTATGAAGTTTATTTACCCGGTTCTTTTAACACTTTTACTACTAAACTGTACATCTGAAAAAAATGATGCTCTCAGATACGAAAAAGAAACACATCTAAAAAATATCAAACAGCTGACTTTTGGTGGAGATAACGCCGAAGCTTACTGGAGTTATGATAATACAAAATTGGTTTTTCAGGCTAATAATCCAGAGTGGGATACCGAATGTGATCAGATCTTTTATATGGATGCAGAAGAAAATGAACCCGGTTTTGAAGCTCCGATCATAAGCACTGGACTAGGCAGAACTACTTGTTCATATTTCTTACCGGATGAAACCATTGTTTATGGCTCTACACATCTGGATGATATTGCTTGCCCTGAAGTTCCTGAACGAGGACCCGGCGGAGCATATGTTTGGCCGATTTATGAAGGTTACGATATCTTCAGAGCTAATCTGGACGGTGAGATCATTGATACTCTAACCACTACACCCGGTTATGACGCTGAAGCAACTGTTTCTCCGGATGGAAGCAAAATTGTGTTCACTTCAATGAGAACCGGAGACCTGGAATTATTTATTATGGACGTTGACGGATCAAATGTTGTTCAAATCACAGATGAACTTGGTTACGATGGCGGTGCTTTCTTTTCTCCGGATGGAACAGAATTGATATTCAGAGCATCACGACCAAAGACAGAAGCCGAAGTTGAAAAGTACACTTCTCTTCTTGCTGAAGGATTGGTTGAACCTACAGATATGGAATTATTCCTCGTAAATGTGGATGGAACCAATATGCGTCAGATTACAGATCTGGGTAATGCAAACTGGGCTCCTTTTTTCCATCCTTCCGGAGAAAAAATAATATTCTCATCTAATCATAATTCGACCAGAGGTTTTCCTTTTAATCTGTTTATGATCAATCCTGATGGAACCGGACTTGAACAAGTTACCTTTGATGATACTTTCGATTCATTTCCTATGTTTTCCCATGATGGTAAGAAATTAGTTTTCTCATCAAACCGATTCAATGGCGGCGACCGATCAACAAATGTGTTTATAGCTGATTGGGTTGAATAGAGTTTAGATTTAAGACATAAGATGTATGACTTTGGTTAAATCCATCTTACATCTTATGTCTAATATCTTAAGCCTTTCCCGATTTTATAATTTCGTGATACCTTTACTGTACGTATTGTGCATTTTTTAAGTAAAACAGAGTATCATGAAATATCTATTACTTCTGTCACTACTCTTTGGGACACTCGAGCATTCCAAAAATGAAGTGCCCAATTTCCGTTTAAAAAATCTGGACGAGCGTACGGTTAGCTATAATCAGGTTAAAGGTGAAAATCTCACAGTTATTGATTTTTGGGCAACATGGTGTAAACCTTGCGTTAAATCCATCCCTGAGTTTGTTAAAATGGATGAAGAATTTGATGATACTCAGGTTCAGTTTATAGGAATTTCAATCGACGGGCCCAGAAATAAAGCCAAAGTAAAACCTTTCATCAAATCTCTTGGTGTTGAATATCCTGTTCTTAGAGATTCTGACAGCTCCGTTATGGGAAGGCTGGGTGTCAGGGCTGTTCCTTCTCTGTTAATTATAAATTCTGACAACGAAATCATTTATTTCCATGAAGGGTATAAATCAGGAGAAGAAGTCGAGATCAAAAATAAGATTCTTGAGCTTTTAGAAGAATGAAGGGCTTTCTAAAAATATTAGCTCTCACTTTTTTTGTTCTGATAACCCTATGGTCGTCTGCGGTTGGTCAACTCTATGGAACCAACACATTTGAATTTCAGTTTGGGAATCTTCCGTTTGAAGAAGATACAGACCTTTCTACTTCGTACAATCAATTAAATCTATATTACGATTCAGGAAAATTCAGTTTGTTTGGCAAAGCTGAACAATTTTTATCTCTACATACTGAGCGTAATTATTTCCAGCTTACTCAGAAAAGATTCCAGTATCAGGATGATAATTTCAGGATTCGGCTTGGTAATTTTTATGAAACCATTGGCTCGGGTTTATTATTAAGGAGCTACGATATTCCCGGATCTGTTTTTGAAAGTGATTTTTACAGAACCAGATATGCATTTTTCCGGGATCTGGAAGGAATTGCTTTTGATGCCAGTCTGGATTGGGTTGAAATAAAAGCACTAAGAGCCGAACCTTTACAAAATGATCTTCCTCCTAATTTTAAACCCGATTCTTTAAGAAGACCTGATTTATTGGAAGCTTTTCAAGCTAACTTCTTTCCTACCGAAAATTTGTCTTTAGGCGCTGCAGTAATGAGAGTAAATACTCCAAATTCTTCTAATTATGAAGAATTTGCTTCGCTCATGACTAACATACAATTACCGGCTAACTTTCAACTTTTTGGCGAGTATGCTTTTAGCACCGAATCCGATCTTTTCTCTTTTAATAATGATCAAAGTTATGCGCTCTATTCCGGATTAAATTATTTCAAAGGCTCATTTGGAGTGAGTTTTGAGTATAAGAATTACAGCAATTTCCGCTTAGAATCATCCGGTTTTAATGATCCGCCTTCGCTTATAAAAGAACACACCTATCCCGTTTTGAACCGAAGTACACATGTTCCAAATACTTCAAGTGAAAAAGGTGTTCAGGCAGAAGCTTTTTACTCATTTGAAGACGGTCATTCTTTAGTAGCTAATTACGCATATACATTGAATAATGTGTTTAACAAAAAGGAATACCGAGAATATTTTCTGGAGGGTTTATATAAATTCAGTGATGAATTCTCGCTTAAGTCTTTTATTGATTTTGCTACTGATGAACGAGAAGGACAGGACAACAGAATTTCGCTTGGACTAATATCCGATAAGAGTTTCGGCAACTCCCGAAACGTCATTATTGATCTTCAATATCAGACATATAATGAGTTTGGCAGTTCAGATAAAATAGAAAACTACTTTGCTTCTCTGTCTTTTGGGTTTACTTCCGCTTTTAATATAAGTGCTGTTTTTGAAGCAACTACTGAACTGGGCTTAACAGATAATCCAAGTACCTTCCCTGAAATAGAAACTGACACTAGAACCTGGCTGGGATTTTATTCTCTATACAGAGTTAATACATCCAATTCTGTGGCGTTATTCGTAGGTAAAAGAAGAGGTGGCCCGGCTTGTACATCCGGAATATGCTACGAGATTCTTGACTTCGAAGGCGCTGAACTAAGAATAACAACAAGATTTTAATCAAATAATACCATGAAGTTATCAACCATTACTTTCTTTTTTCTTTTGATCTTTACACTGAACTGTGCTGAAACACCTTCTTCAGAGGTTATTGATGAAGACCAACGTAAAGACGCCCCTAACTTCACTTTAACTTCTCTGGATGGAAATCAGGTGTCTCTATCGGGGTTGAAAGGAAAAGTAGTTTACATCTTTTTCTTTGGAGCAAATTGTCCTCATTGCCGGGATAACGGTCCTGTTACCGAAAACACGATCTATGCTGAATTTAAAGACGATCAGAACTTTGTTGCACTGGGTTTAGATACCTGGAATACAAGCGCCGGAGCCGTTCAAAATTTTAAAGAAGCTACCGGTATCACATATACTCTTTTGCTTAATGCCCGTCAAAGTCTGGTAGATTATTATGGAAATGCGTCATCTTATGACAGATCGGTTGTTATATCAGCAGAAGGAAAGATTGCATACCAAGGCACTCAATTCGTCAATCAAGATGCAGACAACGTAGTTGATGTAATACAAGAAGAATTGAAAGGACTTTGAGTTAGTTTTTCACAAAATGTGAAATCACTACTTTTCTACCAGAAACACATCTTTTGCAACAGAATTGCCGATGGTGGTTTCTTTGTCTTCCAGTTTGATCTTCACAGGTCCATCAAACGGGGTTTTTTCCAAAATAGTAACTTGAACACCCGGAATAATTCCGCTTTTCTCCAGAAATCTCAACAACTCCGGATCCTGATCTCTCACTCTTCCAATTATGTAGGATTCATTTTCATCTGCATCAGTAATAGCCAACGATGCCATTTCAGGCACAACTCCTTCCTTTGATGGAATTGGGTCTCCGTGTGGATCGTGAGTAGGATCATTTAACAATTCAGCGATCTTATCTTCAAACTGCTCTGAAATGTGATGCTCCAGCTTTTCAGCTTCATCATGTACCTGATCCCATGAATACCCCATCATTTCTTTAAGGTATAACTCCAGTAATCTGTGATGACGAATAACCTCAAGAGCGATCTTCTCTCCCGCTTTTGTAAGTTCCGCTCCACGATAGGATTTATGATTGATAAGTTGAAGCTTAGCCAACTTCTTAAACATATTGGTTACTGAAGCAGAAGAAACAGAGAGCGATTCAGCTATATTATTTGTAGTTGCTACAACTCCATCTATTTCCAAAAGATAAATTGCTTTCAGATAATCCTCTACCGACTGGCTTAGACTCATGCTTAATCTTGTTCTTGTTCTAGCTTTATACCCTTTTTTTCCATGTAATCCAGAAACGGTACTTTTCCAAAAAGATCTTCTGACACATAATTCATAAGAGGAGAAAATACTTCTGCAGGTAAAAATCCCGGTTGTGCACCAATTATTTTTCCTTCTGAATTTAAAAAATAGTGAGTGGGATAAGATGTCAGTCTCAGATATCTTGCCAACTCGTAAGATTTATAAGTTTTTCCATTGAAAACTATTTCTTCCTCAGATTCTCCATTGATCTGAACGGGAATAAAATCGTCAGAGAGCGATTTCTGTACATTCTCTTCAGGATACGTCTCTTTTCTCATTTTCATACAATAGGTACACCAATCAGCATATCCAAAAACGAGTACTTTTTTTCCTGTTTCTTTAGCTTTTTTTTGTGCTTCTTCAAGAGTTTGCCATTCCACACCTGAATCTACAGAGGATTCTTGAGCGAGAGCTGTGCTTACGCTTAAAAGTGCCAGTACTAAAGGTATTGTTAGTCTTAATAATTTCATGCCTAAATATACAAAACTATTTGTTTACAGATGAATCAGCTTTTATAACAACCAGTGTCATGTCATCGTGCTGTTTTGCTACACCTTTAAACTCTTTTACATCGCTGATTATTATATTCAGAATGCTACTCGACGCACCCTTTCGTACTCCTTTTACAACTCTTTCCAGTCTTTCTTCGCCATAAAATTGATTGCTGATGTTCATCATTTCTGTAATACCATCAGTATACAGAACGGCAACGTCTCCTTCATTCAGTTTAAGTACAGCCTCCTCGGTTCCTTTCATAAATAATAAACTACTGGTTACCCCTATACCGATGCCTTTCGACATCAGCCAATCCGTGTCCCCGTTAGCTCTCACAATCAGCATTGGGTTGTGGCCCGCACGTGCAAAAGTGAGTTCTCTTTTATCCGCTTCAAGAATTCCATAGATCATAGATACAAAAGTACCTCGCGTAGCATTTTCCTTGAATAGCCGGTTAAGTTGATTTAACAGTTCCAGCGGTGATAAAATAAGAGCACTTAAACTATGCAACACTCCTTTTACAAAAGTCATGTAAAAAGCAGCCTGAATTCCTTTTCCGCTTACATCCCCAATAGCTATAGCCATTCTGTTCTTGCCAAGTGAAATCATATCATAATAATCTCCACCCGTTTCCTGAGCAGGTTCACAAATTCCTGCAATGTCGATTCCCGGCAACTGCTCTACTCTTGATGGCAGAAATGTCTTTTGAACAGCTTGGGCAATTTCCAACTCCTGATCAAGACGCTGTCCCTTTGCCTGATCTTCTATATAAGTAGGCACATAATCAGGAAGGTCTTTCTTTTCACTTCCTTTGGTTACGAAATAAAAACCCAGAACAAAGATTCCAAATACCAGTGTTGTAAATATATAGAACAAATTCTCATCAGGAGAGTTAGGCATTAACCACCCGGCTCTGGTTGTAAAAATCCCGACAAATATGAATAATGATAATACCATCGTCAAAAATCCATATCTGATGTAAAAAGCGCCAAAGGCTACACCAATTACAAAGTTTATGATCAACGAATAATTGAATGGATGTACATCTAAAGAAATAAAGAATTCCAGAAATAATGCAAAAATGAACCCACTCAGAATTGGAATTAACCATTTGGTTTTGGTTATCGCATAAAGCTGATTCCCAAGTATCATCAATAAAGAGATGACCACCAGTAAACTTCCCAATAAGTTCTCCATGAGTACCGCTATGGATGGAAATGCAAAATTGGATGACTGCAACCTTACATCAGCAGTAATGTGAGTTCCCGGAAAAATCTGTAACAATACTGCCCAAAGCCCCGCTAACATTCCGGCAATACATATTGATAAAATAGCTGAACGACCTACCGGTTTATTTTTGAAAAATCCTCGTCTTGCAAGATCCCAGGCCTTTAACTTTTCCGGCCAATACTGACGAGTAACTGAATCACTGATGGAGGTCAATACAAAGAATAAAACGGCGGAAATGGCTCCTAAAATTCCTGTTATAAACAGGCGGTCCGGCAAAGATGAATTCAGTATTGCTTCGCTGCTCAATTCCAGTTCGTTAGCATATCTTAGAAATTGAGTAGCGGAGAACATAAATCCTGCTAGTACTGAAATCACAAAAGCAGGTTGTGTATCTATCGCTTTTGCTTTAATTCTGAGATAAAAAATCGAGATCAGCCATATACCCAGACACAAAAATGTAAACTGGACAATTACATCCATAATATCCGAATACGGACGTGAAGGAATATCAAGATCAGGCATATCAAATGTGATGGCTTTTATTCCACCGGCGGGTAACAGATCTACCTGAAGTTTAGGAAGGAATCCTAAAACAGAATCCCGGGAAGTTAAAAATAACCTCACAAATCGTAATCCCTGAGACTGTTGAAATTCTAAAGAATCTCTTTGGAAGGAATAATTCTTCCAATAGGTACCATTCAAATAACCCGAAACTCCATTCCAAATTTCATCCTGAGTAAATAAGTCTCCGTCATCAGAAATATCAGCACCCAACATCTCAGAAAATTTCCTGATCTGTCCGTAGCTTCTGTAATCCTCTTCTGCGACAGATTGAAATCTAAGAAGCTCACTTAGAAGCGAATCCTGAATTGCTTTATTTTCAACTGTTGTTTCGAAGTTTAAACCCAGTGCCTGACGAATCGTGCTATTATTATATGGCCGTGCTTTTAGAATAGCTTCGCTACTCATTGAATACGAAAAAATTTCTCCTTCAGGAGTAAGTAAAGCCGAAGAAAATCGGGATCCATCATTATAAAAATCCTCTTTCAGGTAATTATCAATAGCCCAATAGAATAAAGGAAATTTCCTGGACTCAGCTTTATTCACTAATTCTTTGAACCCTTTTTTCCCAAATTTGTGCTGCAGTGAATCAATGATGCCTCGAAACGATTCCATTTCAACTCGAGGAATTGTATTGTTAGAATAAAACTGCCAAGAAGTAATTATTGAATCGCTTTTTGAGATAACAGCTTCTTTTGAAACACTATTTTTAATAGTAGACATGGAATCTAGGTTTGGATAGCTATAATAAAACCAAACAGCTCCTAAACACCCGACTATCAATAAAAGTAAATCCCTAAAGTGATTATTTGATTCAGAAAACATTTTGAACTATACGCAAAATTTCGAAATGGTTGCAGGAATATGCTTAGATTCATTCGAATTATAAAACCAAACTTGTCATTATATTTATGTGTCTCATCGCATTTTCATATAAAACTCATCCTCGCTACAAATTAATAGTAGCGGCAAACAGAGATGAATTTTATCAGCGTCCGACAAGGAAAGCTCAGTTTTGGACTGAAGAAGGTCTCCCGAACATACTCGCGGGTAAAGATTTAAAAGCCAATGGTACCTGGATGGGAGTTTCCAAATCAGGAAAATGGGGAGCACTTACAAACTACAGAGACCCTTCGAATATCAAAGAAAACGCCCCTACAAGAGGCGATTTGGTTTTAGACTTTTTAAAATCCGGTGTAAGTGAACAAGAATATATACAAGAGATTCAGACGAAGTCTGAAGAGTATAATGGATTCAACTTACTGATCGGAAATAAAGATTCACTTTTTCATTTCTCAAATGAAAACAACTTGATCACGGAAGTAAAACCGGGAATTCATGGAGTTAGCAATGCTCTTTTGGATACTCCATGGCCAAAATTAGACCATGCAAAAAAAGCTTTGGCAGAAGTCACTTCTAAGGAAGACTTTCCCAAAGAAGATCTCTTTAACATTCTGACAAACAGCGAAACAGCCCCGGATGATAAGTTACCTTCTACCGGAATTCCTTATGAATGGGAAAAAGCCGTTTCTTCTATCTTTATAAAAACAGACAATTACGGGACTTTATGCTCCACTCTTCTTTTAGCGGATTATGAAGGCAATGCTGAATTTAAGGAACGCAGATATAATTCAAACACTGGTGAAATTATTGATGAAAATACTTTTAAATTGGTTTTTAGTTAAAAATCGACGTTTATTCACACCACTTTATGTTTTACTCAGTTTAAGAATCAACTTTTACTTTTACCATGACCTATAAATACGACCGACCGACACTTCTTCAATCGTTTATTCCGATCATCTTTTTGATCGTCGCGTTATTCATCAATGTTCGTATTTACGGAGACGCTTCTCTTGACGGTTCCAACCAAATTATTTTAATGCTTTCTGCGGGAGTTGCTTCGCTTGTAGCACTTGGTTTAGGTATTAAATGGGCTGAGATCAGACAGGGAATTGTTGATAGTATCAGTTCTGCTATGTCATCTATGATCATTTTATTACTGATAGGATCTCTTGCAGGAACCTGGTTATTAAGCGGTATTATTCCTGCTATGATCTATTACGGATTACAGATCCTGAATCCTTCTATATTCTTAGTTGCAGCCTGTGTGGTTTGTGCAATTGTTTCTGTAGCAACAGGTTCATCATGGACTACTTCTGCAACCGTTGGTATCGCTTTGGTTGCTATCGGAACAGTATTAAAGATTCCCGTAGGCATGGTAGCCGGTGCAATCATATCAGGTGCATATTTTGGAGATAAGATGTCTCCTCTTTCTGATACCACTAATCTTGCCCCTGCAATGGCGGGAACAGATCTATTTACACACATTCGATATATGGCATATACCACCATCCCATCGATCTCTATTGCCTTAGTGATCTTTCTTATTCTTGGATTTATAAAAGGCGGAAATATTGAGATCCAAGAAACTCAGGTTATTCTGGATGCTATTTCCGGGAAATTTGAGATCAATTTTTGGTTGTTTCTGGTACCGATAATCATGGTAGTTTTAATTTCTAAGAAAATGCCGGCTATTCCTGCTATTTCAGTGGGTGCTTTACTGGGAGCTGTATTTGCACTGATCTTCCAGCCCAATTTAGTTCAGGAAGTAGCTCAATTTGGTGAAGGCACATGGGAAAAAGGTTTCGTTGGTATTATGACTTCAATGTATGGAGACATCAGTTTTACTACTGATAATGAAATTGTGGACGGTCTTTTAAGTTCGGGTGGTATGTACGGAATGCTTGGAACGGTTTGGTTGATCTTGTCAGCTATGATCTTTGGTGGAGTGATGGAACGCAGTGGAATGCTGAAACGAATTGCTGAAGGCGTTATCAGTGGAATTAACTCTGCCGGTGCTTTAATAGCAACAACTGCAGGAACTTGTGTATTCTTCAATATCACAGCATCCGATCAATATCTTGCCATTGTAGTTCCGGGACGGATGTACGCGGATGTTTATAAAGAAAAGGGATTAGCTCCTGAAAATTTAAGTAGAACACTGGAAGATTCCGGAACCGTTACCTCTGCTTTAATTCCCTGGAATACATGCGGAGCTTACCACTCTAAAGTACTCGGTGTGGATACTTTTACTTATCTGCCATTTGCTTTCTTCAATCTCATAAGTCCGTTTATGACTGTGATCTATGGAGTTTTCAAGATCAAACTGAGAATGCTGAAAGATGCTAAACCACAAGACGCTTAGTAATTCTCATATATAAACCAAAGGATCTCATCCATTTGAGCTTGTACTTCACTGGTTGAGATCACATAGTTATTATTCATAAAACTGAAGATTAGTTTCTTTCCGGATTTTGTTATCACATAACCACTCAGGCAATGGTTATTGCTTAACGTTCCTGTTTTCGCAAACACATAGGGTTCTCCGCCATCTTTATTCGCGTACAATCTTCTTATAGTTCCTTGCTTGCCGCCTTGAGGAAGAGCATCCAAAAGCTGCCCTTCTTCTACTTTTTTATCAAGCTTTTCTAAAAGAGCGACCATGCTTCTTGGAGTGAACAGATTATATCTGGATAAACCTGAGCCGTCTCTCCAATTGGCTTCATCAGGCAGATCACTCAAAAAATTATCTTTCACATATCGGATTCCTGCAGAACTGTTCAATTCATCCCCAACTACTCCGGAAATCATCAACATGATCTGTTCTGCTAACAAGTTATCGCTGGGAAGAAGCATTTTTTTGTACAGCGAATCGGACTCTATGCTGTAGATCATCTCATGATCTGAAGGAAGCTTGGCTTTTGGCAAATACTCAACACTCTTGTTCAACGTATCTGAAAGCAATTCTACAATCAGTTTTGGTGAATAGTGAAAAGGCTTATCCGTCTCATATCTGGAAGTATCCGACGTAAACGCATACTCAAATTCATTACCAACCCGATCTCTTTCGAGCACAAATCTACCGTTGTCGCTTAAAACTCCTTCATCGATGTATTTATTAAAGATCTTTGGATTGATCAGGTATTCCCCATTTTCTTTGGCAATATGGTATTCTTCGATGTGCTCAATGGTAACTCTGGCAACATTCCCGTAAATAGGAAACGGACTTTTTTCAGCTGAGTAATAGGAATTGTAATCAGCCCATGACCATCCGGGTCCAAGATTTTCGTCATTGAAATTACTATCCGAGAAATAGAGATTTCCCTCAAACGAACTCAGGAAATTGTATACATCATCCGTCCCAAAATCAGGATGAAGAAAAGAAGGATCTCCCGTCCCCCAAAAGATCAATGAATCTCCTGTTATCGTATACTTCAAAGCAGGAATTCGATCTCCCAATACATTCAACCCTGCATAGTAAGTAAATAGCTTAGTATTAGAAGCCGGAATCATATATTTGTTTTCATTTTCAGCATAGATCGTAGAATCAGCTTCCGGATCATAAAGCATAAATCCGGTTATTGTTTTTCTGAAGGTATCTGAATTTTCAAAGATTTGAGCTAATTGCTCAGTTTTTCCAAGGTCTTTTGTCTCATTGTCTGAAATTTCTTTTTCAGCTACTTTTTCTACTGACGTACAGCTTACCAAAACCAACAATGATCCCAGAATATATTTCTTCATAAATTTCGTCTGCTTAATTATTTATAAGAGTGAGTTACAATAAAAGATATCACACTTAATTGCCATTTGTGCTTATTGTGATTGTGAAATAATAACTTTTTCCATTCAGCTTATAATCTTTTTACAGCTGTAATTTTGAAATGCTTTTTTAAGTGAGGACTTTCTTTCATCAAAAAAACTAAACGGATTTACATGATGAAAATATCAGTCCGGGTTTTGAGCTTTACTATGCTTGTTGGTTTATTTTTCATATCAACATCAGCTCAAGCCCAAACAGGGTACAGTTCTTATTCAGAACTGACGAATAAATTGAAGGCGCTAAACAACGCCAATAAAAATATAACAGAACTGACATCAGTCGCTAAAACAAAAGGAGGCAAAGATGTTTGGTTACTTACCATTGGCTCAGGAGATGTCAAAAATCATCCCGGAATAGCTGTAATTGGTGGATCAAAAGCATCCCATATCTTAGGTACTGAACTTTCGCTACGGTTTGCAGAGCAACTCTTATCAACTGCAACTACAGAAGGAACAAAAGCACTTTTAGCGTCAACAACATTCTATGTATTTCCTCAGATCAATCCTGATGCTGCTATTCAGTATTTCAACAAACTGAAATATGAGCGTGACGGCAACATGACTTCAACAGATGCCGACCGTGATGGATTTTATGATGAAGACGGTTTTGATGACCTGAACGGAGATAATTTTATTACCATGATGCGTGTAGCTGACAAAACAGGAAGCTGGACCATGCACAAAGATGATCCACGAGTTATGGTAAAAGCTGATGCGGACAACGGTGAAAAAGGTTCTTACAAGATGTTTACCGAAGGCCGCGATAACGATGAAGATGGCAAATTCAACGAAGATGGTGAAGGTGGAGTAAACATCAATCAAAACTTCTCCTACGACTTCCCTTACTTCAAACCCGGATCAAGTGAAAATCCCGTATCAGAAAATGAAACTCGTGGAGTACTAGACTTTCTGTTTGAAGAAGCACGAAATACTTTCGCTGTTATCTCTTTCGGACCGGAGAACAATCTGTCTGATCCGCTTAAGTTTAACAGAGGCGCCGCTTCTAAACGAGTAGTTTCTGGATGGTTGTCTGATGACATCACCGTTAATAAAATGGTTTCTGATCTTTATAATGATAAAACCAATCTTGGTAAAGCTCCTTCAGGCGACCCTCAACAAGGAGATCTGTTCCAGTGGGCATACTACCATTATGGCAGATTCAGTTTCAGCACACCCGGTTGGTGGACTCCCGAAGTAAAAGACGAAGACGGAAAAGCTCAAAAATTTGATAATGATCATGTTAAGCATTTAGCATGGGCTGAAGCAGAAGGACAAGATGTTTTTGTTGAATGGACAGAAGTTGACCATCCTGATTTTCCGAATCAAAAAGTGGAAGTGGGTGGAATCAAACCATTTGCTATAATGACACCTCCTGCAAACATTCTGGATTCATTAGCTGAAAGTCACACTGATTTCATCATGGAAATTGCTTCAATGAAGCCAACGGTTGAGCTGGTTAATTTCAAATCAGAGAGCGCAGGAAAAAACCTAACCCGAATAACTGTAGATGTGTATAACGGTGGAAGCTTCCCGACGGCATCACAATTGGGTCAGCGTAATAATTGGGTTCGAAGAGTTATGACACAGATCAAACTTGGAAACAATATGAATCTGATTAGTGGCGATGTTCAGGATTTTGATCGTTCAATTCCTGCTGACGGTTCCGTAACCAAAACCTGGTTAATCCGAGGTTCCGGAAAAGTTACCATTACATCCGGCTCACCGATGACAGGATTTTCAACCAAAGAACAAACCATTAAGTAACAGAATCATGAAAAAATTTAGATATACCCTACTTACTGCTTTTGTTTTTGGTTTGATGATAATGACTTCAAACACAGCAAAAGCTCAACTTACTGACGGAGTATTCCCCGCAGCAGGAACACCTTCTAATCCAAAAGTGGAAGCAACCTGGAATCACTATTACAATTATCAGGGAATTAGTGAACTCACAGAACGAATCGCAAAAGCATATCCTGATCTCGCCAAAAGAAGTTCTATTGGTAAATCTTATGAAGGCAAAGACATTTGGATGTTGACGGTTTCTAACTTCAAAAAAGGAGATCCGGACAGAAAGCCTGCAATTTATATCGATGGGAATATTCACTCGAATGAAATTCAGGGAACGGAAATGTCATTGTATACCGCCTGGTATTTAACAGAATCATTCGGAGATGTGAAGTTTATAACCGAATTATTAAATGACAAAACATTCTATATAGTGCCAACAATCAACCCGGATGCACGCGAGCATTATATGACGGAACCAAACACCGGAAGTTCCCCTCGATCAGGTCTTAAACCAATTGATGATGACGGTGACGGACTTGTAGATGAAGATCAACCTGATGATCTGGATGGAAACGGAAGCATCACTCAAATGCGTCGTAAAAATCCTCGTGGAAATTTCAGAGCTCATCCTACTTATCCGAATATGATGGTTCGCGTTCCTGATGATGAGTTCGGTGATTACGAATATCTGGGTTCAGAAGGAATCGATAACGATAATGATGGAAGAATCAACGAAGATAGAGTTGGTTATTACGATCCAAACCGTGACTGGGGCTGGAACTGGCAACCAAACCACATTCAGGGCGGAGCGCATAAATATCCGTTTTCTCTTCCTGAAACGAGAGCGGTTATGGATTTCGTAATGGAGCGACCAAACATTGCTGCTGCTCAAAGTTATCATAACTCAGGCGGAATGATCCTTCGTGGTCCCGGCGTAGCAGAAGACATCAGTACATACAATCGCCAAGATGTTCAGGTTTATGATGCCATTGGTGAAATGGGCGAACGCTTGATTCCCGGCTACAGATACCTCGTAGTTTATGATGATCTTTATGATGTATTTGGTGGCGAGCTGGATTGGTTCTATGGCGTTCGTGGAGTCTTCACCTATTCCAATGAGCTGTGGACCAGCTACGAAATGTTCCAAAGCAACGACCGATCAGCTACCGATTCTTATGAATTCAATAAATATTTACTGTTTGGTGATGCTATGCAGGAATGGACGGAATATGATCATCCGCAGTATGGAAAGATCGAGATCGGTGGATTCAAGAAAAACTTTGGTCGTGCTCATCCCGGATTCTTACTGGAACAAGGTGCTCATAGGAATATGGCGTTCACGATCTATCATGCGTATCACACTCCAAAACTAACCATTGATGAGATATCCGAAAAGAATCTTGGTGGCGGTTTAAGAGAAGTAACAGCCGTAGTAACAAACAGCAGATTGATGCCGACTCACGCAAGTATAGATGTGAACAACAAGATCATGCCACCGGATATCATCAGCATTGAAGGAGCAACTGTTGAAGCCGGAATGATCGTTACTAATCGGGATCTGAATCAAACTACCGAACAGAAATTCAGACCCGAGCGTATTGAAGTAGCTAATATTCCGGGAATGAGCTCAGTAACCGTTCGCTGGATCATCAGCGGTGGAAACAACTATACTGTTAAAGTAGATAGCCAGAAAGGAGGCGTTGTTTCTAAAAAGAAGTAATTACACTTTTTGAACATTTTAAAGGCTCTTGATCACCGATCGGGAGCCTTTTTTGTTTACGCTAATACTTCTTTTTATAGTCATTCTGAGCGGTAGTGAAGAATCTTCAAGATGACTTTTTCTGGTTTTTGATTATAAAATTGGCTGTCATTTCGAACGGATGTGAGAAATCTAAATATCTTTATTAAAGCAAAACTTTAGATTTCTCCCTCCGGTCGAAATGACAAAACGTGATTCTGAACTAATTGCCTACCCCAACCTCTCCAAAGCTACATCAATCCTACTCATCACTTCTTCCTTTCCAAGAAGCTCTAAAGAAGCAAACAAATCAGGACCAAAACCTTGTCCGGTTACCGCAATCCGAAGTGGCATCATTAGTTTTCCAAAACCAACTTCATGTTCTTCGATAGTTTCTTCGAGCTTGGATTTCAGAGTAGCTGCTTCAAACTCAGCATCAGATAAAGCTTCAACTTTTTCTTTGTAAGCAGTTACTAATCCGGCACTATCGTCTTTCCATTTCTTCAGTGCTTTTTCATCATATTCTTTCGGAGCTTCAAAGAAAAACGATCCCATTTCTACAAATTCATCTACTATGGAAACACGTTCGTGCAGTAAACCTACTACGGTTTCTAAATACTCTTCATCCTTTGTATCAAAACCTGCATTTTCAGCTAGTTCTTTAACTCTTGGAAGTAAGTCGGCAACTGAAGTCTCGCGAATGTAGTGTTCGTTGTACCACATCAATTTCTTGTAGTTGAATACCGCACCGCCTTTGCTCACTCGATCGAGCGTAAACAGTTCACACAATTCTCTCATGTCATGGATTTCAGAATCATCGCCCGGACTCCATCCCAAATACGCTAAGAAATTGATCAATGCTTCCGGTTCGTAATTTCCGGCTATATAATCTTTTGTGTTTACCGGGATTCCTTCGCTTTCCGCTTTTCTCTTGGAAAGTTTACCACCGCTTGGACTCATGATCAAAGGCAGATGTGCCATTGTTGGCGGCTCCCATCCAAAAGCATTATACAACAACATATGCTTTGGAGCAGAACTCAACCATTCTTCTCCACGAATTACATGTGTGATATTCATAGTATGATCATCCACAACATTCGCTAAATGATAGGTTGGCATTCCGTCCGACTTCATCAAAACCTGATCATCTAATCCGGCAGTCTCAAAAGAAACGACTCCTCGAATAAGATCTTCAAACTTTACGGTTTCTCTTCTTGGAACCTTTAAACGGATCACATACTCATCGCCATTTTCCAGCTTCTTTTCTACTTCATCCTGAGGAAGCGTTAAACTGTTTTTCATGGACTGACGCGTGATAGAATCGTAGCTCGGAGATGGATTTCCGGAAGCTTTTAATCGCTCTCTCATCTGATCGATCTCTTCGGTAGTATCGAATGCGTAATACGCATGACCACTTTCGATCAACTGCTTGGCATATTTGTGATACATTTCCTTACGCTCGCTTTGTCTATACGGACCAAATTCTCCGGGATTTGTCGGACCTTCATCGATCGTCATACCTGCCCATTCCAAAGAATCAATGATATCCTGTTCTGCATCTTCTACATAACGAGATTGATCGGTGTCTTCGATTCTAAGAACAAAAGTCCCGCCATGATGTTTGGCAAATAAATAATTATATAATGCCGTGCGGAGACCGCCGATGTGAAGAAATCCTGTTGGTGATGGAGCAAAACGTACGCGAACGCTCATATTTTCTAACTAAATTTTGATGAATTCTATTATTTCTAAGTTCTAAAGATAAGGAATAATAAGGTTCAGAATCAGGCATTCATTTTAATAGAGCGACTATAACACTTTTGCACTTTAACACTTACCTTTTGTGTTAAAGTGTTATGGTGTTTTAGCTCTATAAAATTATGATTCTGACGATTCTTACACCCCAATTTGCTCCAAATCTTTATGACCTGGCTTCGATGTTGAAAGCAGATCGGATCATATTTACGGATGTGGAAAAATGGTCTCGTAAAGGAAGAACGCATCGCGCTGAAATCAGAAATGAAGACGATTCTCAGTGGATCAACCTACCAGTGGTTTCAGAAGATCGTAAAAAAGCCATCAAAGATGTACGGCTAGATCATGATCAACAATGGTTTGAACCTTTCTGGAATGCCATTCTTCACAATTATAGAAACGCTACTTACTTCTATCATTTTGAAGATGAGCTCTATCATGACATTCAACAAGCGTTCGAATTTGAATATTTGATGGAGTTCAACGTGTACTTCTTTAAGCGATTACTTCGCTATCTGGAAATTGAAATTGAGTACGAGCTTTCTAGTAAAGTTAAAGGCTACAGCACGTTTCCTGATGAGACTAAGAAAAACTTATCTGCTGATGTTTTGTATCTGGAGCATCAATCCAAAAATTACCAGCGTCAAACCAAGCAAGCTAAAATAGCTCTTGAAATACATCCGGCGTATGATCAGTCTTATCCAGGATTTGTAGAAGGTTGTTCCGTATTAGATCTTTTATTAAATAAAGGCGTAGAGAGTTTCAGAATTTTAGAGAAATTGTAGCAATCAATCCCTATAATCCGTCATGGAAGAAGAAAACTCAACAACCAACTGGACCAAGACCTACATCGTTGTTTTTATAACAGGAATTGTGTTCATTCTGATCTTTTGGGCTTTTACTTCTCTTTTTAACTTGCCTTGATTAATTAACCCACTCGGGTAAAACACCTATTTCAATTCCAAATACCCAACTCACCAGTGTTAAAGAAGCAAGAGTAAGCAGTAATATGAACATAATATTGAGCCATAACCCGGCTTTAGACATTTCAGGAATACTTATTTTTCCACTTCCATAAACAATGGCATTTGGAGGTGTTGCAACCGGAAGCATAAATGCACAGCTTGCACCCAATACTGTTGGAATAGCCAGTAAAAATGGATTTTCTCCCAATCCAATAGCAACGGAAGCTAAAATGGGCAAAAATGCCGCTGTGGACGCTGTATTACTTGTCATTTCTGTAAGGAATACGATCAGTGCAATTACAATTAAAATGATCAATATGATCGGCCAGGTATTCAAACTTCCAATTCCGGAACCGATCCATGTTGCAAGTCCTGTACTGCTTATAGCTGATGCCATACTCAATCCTCCACCAAAGAGAATTAACACTCCCCATGGCAATCGTTTTGTATCAGACCATTTCAGTAAAAACCGGTTCTCTTCTGAATTTGCAGGGATCATAAAAAATGCAACGGCAGCACCTATAGCAATTCCCGCATCGGATAAGCCGGGCACTACCGATGACAGTAACGGCCTGAACATCCACAACAATGCAGCAGAAACAAACACTACGGCTACTTTCTTTTCCTGATTGGAAATATTACCAAGCCTTTCCATTTGAGATTGGATTAACTCCTTTCCTCCCGGTAATTCTTTGATCCTGATAGGATAGACAAACTTAGTAAGTATAACATACATTAAAGGAAGTGACACAAGCATGATCGGTACTCCAACCATCATCCAATCCAGGAAACTGATCTCAATGTTATAGTTTTCAAGAACAAATCCGGCTAGTAATGCATTTGGCGGAGTCCCTATCAAAGTTCCCATGCCACCTATATTACATGCGTAAGCAATGGTGAGAACTAAAACGATCTCAAAGTTAATTTTAGCAGATTTGTCATTCTTATCTAACAACTCCAAAATTGACATAGCAATAGGGAGCATCATGATTGCCGTTGCCGTATTACTAACCCACATACTCAGAAATGCCGATGCTATGATAAAACCAATAATAATTGAAGATGGTTTTATCCCCACGAAATTTACAATTGTAATGGCTATTCTTTTATGAAGATTCCACTTCTCCATTGCCAGAGCTATTACAAAACCTCCCATAAATAAAAAGATAAGCGGGTTTGCATACGGGCCTGTTGCATCCCCAATACTAAATACACCCAGAACAGGAAAAAGTACAATTGGCAATAGAGCCGTTGCAGAAATTGGAATGGCTTCTGTTATCCACCATATACCCATCAGAATAGTTACTGCAGCTGTTTTCCACGCAGCGTCAGATAGCCCTTCCGGAACAGGTAAGAAAAGGAGGATCACAAATACCAGTATCCCGCCAATTAAACCTGCTCTTTTCCCTAAATCTTGCATAAAATTATATTCCTAAGTTACTTTTCTGCCGGATAGTTTTCTTTTTCCATCCAGTATTCCAGATAAGGTACATTATAAATGCTTGTCCAGCCAAATACTCTTAAACCATTGGTTATCTGCCAGATCGGAGGTCTTCTTGCACCTGGATCTTTCGGGAAATTACTCGCCTCTTCTAAAGCATCTGCCAGGATCTTTTGATTCTGATATGAATTAAAGTCTTGAACAAGTTCTTCGGTTTTTAAATAACGGGCTCGACTAACAGCTTCATCAAGTAAACTCTTTTCTCCGGAATATTCATAACCCAGAACCAGACTACTTATTGAAGAAAGGTAAGATTCCATGTCATGATTTAGAGGTGGCACGTCTCTGAGTGTTCTTGCATGATCCACTACGGCATCTTTTACTTCTTCACTACCTGTAAACTGATAGTACTTACGTAAACCATTACTTGCATAAACCTGAGCATAGCCATAGCGGTTTATCACAAGCTCACCACCTTGATCAGGATGCCTTTGTAACTCAAGCATCAGACTTACTCTGTCTTCTAACTCGTTGTAGTATTTATCCGATTTTGTTGCATCATAGATCTCAGCTAAGTTCCATACTGACAAATATAGTCGCCTTCCTCTAAGCCCGTGTTTACCAAAAACCCTTTTTACGTAATAATCTCCCGTTAGCTTAGCTACTTCAAGTCCTCTATGATTTCCATCTAAATAATAAGAAGTAGTCCACCCCGGCACCCAAACATGTGCACTCAATAAGGATGAGTAATGCTGAGAAGCATGCCTTCTTCCCATACCAACGTAAGGCGATCCTTCCGGAAGGTCTTCATGTTGAAAAGCGTGCAATGATTCATTTGTATCACCAAAATAAACAGGATCTTTAGGCCAATGAATATTGTCCACATCCATAGTATGAGCACTAGCAGCCTTTGCTGTTTTATAATACATAGGGTTTCCGGTTCTGATAAACTGTAACCACCACATATAATCGTTTCCGGGTTCATTATTTGTCCATTGGAACCATTCGTATCCATAAAAATAGGTTAGGTTATCACCATAGTTTAACATTCCATACCATGGTTCCCATTGTTGATTGAACTTCATCCAGTTCAATTTATAATCTATACCCCTTTCATAAGCTGCGTACTTATCCAGACTCTCTGTCATCTTCCCAAAGGCTTCACTCTCAGCATACCATTCCGGAGAAGCGTGAGTAACCGGCGAGTCAATAAAGCGGTGTACATCTTTTGAAATATCTTCAACTGCGCTTTTCTTATGAAAGTTAAAGACCATCTCTGTAGTTTTAGCAAGACCCTGAGCAAAATTAGCGATCATTCCGCTATCATTATCACTGTCTTTTTTTGCAAAACTCATTGGATCAACAGATGGAGTCCAGATATAAGCTGTAACTTTATTGTTAGTTCCATCTACTGCGATCTCTTTAGGATACTCTTCAAAGAAGCTTTGAAAACTAACCGTAACCCCCCACTTGTTGTCCGAAATATCTAACCAACCCGGAGATCGTTCTTTGTTCAGATCAGTACTTCCATCAATATTTATGATCGAACTGAATTCATTTTCCATTCTTTTCTCGGGAGATGAATTTTTAAGTTCCGGAATTTGAGATGTATTTGGTCCTGTTTGCAACACTGTAGCTGAACCGGCTAAAGGACTCTGAACAACAGTACTGTTTGAAGTGTCCCACCATTTGCCATCATAGTAAGCAGAAGTTACTGTCTTGGATTCATCCATATTATACTTCAGAGATAAACCTGTAGCTTCAATCCTGTCGTTCGGCTTTGTAAATCCTGCATCATTCCTAAGCAGGGATTCATCTATAATTTTACCATTTTCAGTTGCAATAGCTTCATATTCACCTTCTTGTTTTTTATGGTGATCAGGCTCTCCGGTGTATACGAAAGTATGCTGAACTTTTATATAGCTCTTGCCGGCATAAGCATGAATTCTGGTTGTAAATGGTGCTTTGTTATTATCCCCACGCTTGTATTCATATTCTCCTTCTATTCGGATAATTGCATGTAAAGGACCGGTTCCTAATTCTTTCACCGTTTTCAGCACTACTGCTTTTGACTTATCTATTCCTGCATCGTCAAGGAGATCCAGAAAAGAACTTCTGCCGGCTTCTCCCATGGCAATAATATCATCATCAGTAAACCCATCACCATCAATGTCCAGTTCTACTTTATCCAGAAAACCACTGCCTGCAGGAGAGTTTTGAAATCCTCCACCTTCGCCTTTGTTTACAACAAACCTAAGTGGACCGGTGTTTACTTCAACCTCACCATTCTGTCTTTGATTATTCTTTACTGTTAATGTCTGATCATAATCTCTTGCATTTCTGATATCCGCTCCATATTCCACACTATATTCATTTCCCTCTTCAGTAAAAAAGAAAACCCAGATCCATTTTATGCTATTATCAGATGGTTTCCAGGTTGTAACTTTAGTGATTTGAGAAGGTATTTCATTGCCGTTGTCATCCAATACTCTTACATGATCAGGAGAATACAGCTCCCCTTCCGGAATTGGAACGCCAAATAGTTGAGGGGTGCCCGGTGTATTATTCTCTACAGTAATTGGGATCAAAGTTGAATTTGTTGGCATTGTACAGCTTAAAAAGGCTAGAACAATTCCTATATATAGAAATCCTTTTGTGCTAAATTTTAATAATGATGATCTCATGAAATTCCTAGTTATTTAGAAACTGATGGTCTAATACAAGTGCAGCTGCCCTTAATACCGCGACCGATTCCCGTTCTGTAGTTTTAATTTTTAAATTTGTGATGGAGTTTGGGTAGGCAAAATCTTCCAGAGCCTCGAACATATTTTTTTGAAAAAAAGGAAACGCTTTTGAAACGCTGCCTCCAAGAACAATTATCTCCGGATCGTATGCATACACTATCACTTTTATGGCGTTTCCCAGATGAGTCCCAAACTCATTATATGCTTCTAAAGCTTCCTCATTACCTTTTTGAGCCCGGTTAAAAAACTCTTGTCCGGTATTATTTTTATGGATATCGAAAAACTGTCCGGAACAGTAATGTTCAAAAATTGAATCTTTATAAGGTAACATGCCCACTTCACCTGCTCCACAGTTATTACCGGAGTACAAGGTATTGTTAAGTATTAAACCGGAACCAAAACCCGTGCCCAGTATCAAACCTACCACAGATTTATAGTTCTTTCCTGCACCAAAGTGTTTTTCCCCTAGTGCGAAACAATTCGCATCGTTATTTATAAAAACCGGTTTGTTAAATTCATTCTCCAGAATTTCTTTAAGGGGTACTTCTTTCCAGGAAGGAATATTCTGAACATCATATACAATTCCCTTTTCTACATCCACTACACTGGGAACTCCTATTCCTATGGCCTCGATATTTGGGTTCCATAGCTTCGAAATCATCCCTTTAATTTGTTCGATAATTGATTCCGCGTTTTCTTTTCCGGAGATCGGTTCTGAAATCAAGGTTTCAATCTCGTCCTCCAAAATAGTAGCCACCCTGACATTCGTTCCTCCCAAATCAATCCCTATAAGAGTTCCCTTGCTCAAAACTGTTCTCTCTTTTATTCTTTATTGATGTTAATCTTTCCCAGCAAAATCGATAGTTTTATTACTGACAAGAGGCTTAGCCCAAAAACCAATACTTAGTATGTATCCAAAAGCGATAAACAGAAACAGCATACCAATTCTTAGTCCAAATAGATCACCTAGCGACCCAACGATAAGCGGTACAATAGCGCCCCCTGCAATTCCGGTAACCAGAATACCTGAAAAAGTTCCATGATGCTCTTCAACTGAGTTGAGTGCCAGTGAAAATATAATTGGCCACATTACTGCTATAAAGAATCCGATTGCCGGGAATGCATACAGTGCAACTTCTCCGCTCGCAAATAAAGCAGTAGCTAGGCAGATCAGTACCATCGAGGTAAATGCCACAAGAATTTTCTTACTGTCCATTACTTTTAACAAAAACAGACCCAGAACTGTACCTGCTGTCATCATTCCCCAAAACCATGATACTGTAGTAGCCCCTGTTGTTTGAGGGTCATACCCATGATAGGATGAAAGGAATTCTGATATCCAGTTAGCGACTCCTTGTTCTGCACCTACATATGCAAATATTCCAAGGAAGAACAGAATTACTTTCTTGTTCTTCAGCATTTCAAGATGTGTTTCTAAAGCGCCAACTTTTTCATCTTCATTTTTAAGCACTTCAGGAAACTTAGATATAGATATTACGATCACCATTATGATGGAGACCAGCGCAAAAATCAAATACAAGGAGATCCAAGGAAGATCTTCCGGAACCAATTCAGAGATCACTGACAAAAAGATACCCATGTCATCTGTTCCGATATTTAAAACCAGATATGAATACACCAGCGGACTTAAAAAAGAAGCCAATCCAAAGAATAACTGGGCCATAACCGAATTAAATGCAAAATTTTCTTCTCCACCAGACACTCTAAGCAATGGATTTATAGCAACCTGAAGCATTGCCATCCCTGATCCGATAAAAAACAGTGAGAGTACAGCTACTATATATTGAGGAAACACTGCAAACAATAAAGCTCCGGAGAATGCGATCATAAAAGCCAGGATCATTACTTTTTTCTCGCCATACTTTTCAATCAGTATCCCGGATGGAATGGACATCACTCCATAAGCTATAAAGAAAGCAAATGGAAGTATCGCAACCAGTGTAAGACTTAAGTCAAAATCCTCAATTATTTGAGGAACTAAAGGTCCGATTATATTTGTCAAAAATGAGATGACAAAAAATGTTAGTACAATAAGCCCAACTAAATAACGATTCCTTTCCATAATGTGATTCTATATAGTTAATTAACTTTATACCGGAGATTGTTACTCCAATACATTGAATAAGGTTTATCTGAATAATTTAAAAAAGCCGAGGGCATGAAGGCTCTCGGCTTATAAAGCTACAACTTACTGATGCTCTGGGTTTTGAGTCATGTTATCCGGAGATACATCAATTGCTCCCTGAGGAATAGGGAATAACAATGTTACCTGAGATTCCGGAATTCCTAAATGTGCTGACATTACAGATTTAGCTACTCCAAACCTTTTAAGATCAGCCCATCTTTTGTTTTCAAAAGCGAACTCAACTCTTCTTTCCTGAAGTAGTTTCTCATCGAAAGTGCCTCCTGCCGGAGTACGGTCAACTCCGCCTAAACCCGCACGATCTCTGACTTCGTCAATTAAGTCATACGCAGCATCAGATTCACCTAAAGCTTCTGCTAGATTTAATAAGACCTCAGCATATCGAAGTTCCACCCAGTTATTATCACCATCAGAAGAAACAGCCGGGCTGCTGATAAACTTTCTTACCCAGGGATTTGCAGGATCTGTGGTATCAATTGTAGCATCAAACCTTTCATCTCCAGCCTCATAAGCTCCGATAATATCGTCTGTTACATTTTGAGGTGCTCCACCTCCTCCAACTCCACCAAAACCAAGAGGAGTGTAATTATCGGTGTATGAGCTACCTTCCCCTACATTTCCGGTAATGAACTCTATTTCGAAAATAGATTCTATGTTACCTTCATTTGCTGCTCCCCACAGATCGGCATAATCAGGAACTAGATCAAATTGCATAGAATCTATTACTCTCTGCAAAGGAGCTACTGCATCTGAATTATTCCCATTAGCAAGATGTACTCTTCCTAAAAGAGCTGCGGCAGCCCACTTTGTAATTCTACCGGTTTCAGGTAAAAGATTTTCAGCCATTTCAAGATCAATAGCGATTTGGTTATAAATAGCAGTTGCATCTACCTGGGTTACTTCAACATCCGGAGTGGTAACTTCATCTAACTGCAAAGGTACGTTTCCAAATATTACCGCCATGTGATAGTAGAGCAACGACCTGATAAAATACGCTTCTCCTTTAATTTGATCTCGTACTGCTTCGCTATCAAAGGTGGCATCATCTATTCTTGCTATAATATTATTAGTACCTGCAATAACATTATACACAGCATTGTATGTAGCGGATATCTCTTCTCCAGATGGCAAATCGGTAAAAGTATCTAATTGTTCCAGGCTCGCTGCCAAACCTGTGGCTCCACCACCATTTGCACCATTGTCAGCTCTCATCTCCATAAACAGAACAAAGTTTACATCAAACGTTTCTCTGCTTTGCAACCCGTCTAAAGCCCCACGAATTGCTAGCTGAAAGTCCGTTTCATTTTTGTAAAAATTGTTGACGTTTCTCTCAGTAAGAGGCCCCAGGTTCGTAAAATCATCTCCGCATGAAACAAATAAAAGCGGAATGAACAGTGTTAATATTAGTTTTTTCATAATGTCTCCTGTTATAAATGTGCTTTTAAAATTCAAGGTTGATACCAAGTTGAACAGTTCTGGCAAGCGGATATGCACCGTAATCTTCACCAGGGGTTAAACTGTTCGATGATTGCAAGTTTACTTCAGGATTAAACCCTATGTAATCTGTAAAAATCGCCAAATTCGTTGCTGAAACATAAATTCTGGCCTTTCTGGCAAAATTATTCAGCTTTTCTACAGGTAAATTATATCCAAACTGAACATTCTTTAAACTTACGTAGCTACCATCCTGAACCTGATATGATGACACTCTGTTATTGTTACCATGAGTACCGGTACTTCTGTCAGCACGTGGATACTTTCCGTTTCCTGGATCATTTTCAGAGATCCACCTGTCATTCAGCACAGCGTATGCGTTAAAGTTCGCTTCTCCATTCAGAAGGTGACGTGAAGTTAAATTCAATACTTCTCTTCCTACCACACCCTGAATAAATACTCTCAAGTCAAAGTTTTTGTAATTGAATCGATTTGAGATACCATAAATGAAATCCGGCTGATAACTTCCTAACACAGTTCGGTCATCAGCATTCACTACTCCGTCACCATTCACATCTTTAAATCTGAAGTCTCCCGGTCTTGGGTCAGCAGCAAGCAGGTCGTAATCTCCACCCGGAGCATTGTTATTATCTGCATCGATCTCGGCCTGATTTTGGTAAATGCGATCTACTACATAACCGTAATAGCTACCTACAGCAGACCCAATTTGTGTAATATGCCTTACTCCGGCAGCTCCTGACACAAGTATCGGATCACCATTAGGGCCGAGTTTTCTAACTTTATTTTCATTCGTTGAGAAGTTAAAATCAGTTGACCACTGGAACTTACCTACCATATTTCTTGAAGTAATTGAAAACTCAAAACCTTTATTTTCAACTTCTCCAATATTCGTAAGAACGCTTCCAAAACCAGTTGACGGAGGAACATTAACTGATAACAAAAGGTCTTTTGTTATAGTAGAGTAGTAATCAATACTACCATAGATCCTGTCGCTCAGCAGAGCATAATCAACACCTATATTTGTTTGATAACTGGTTTCCCAAGTTAGCTCACTATCACCTAAAGTAGCCAATGAAGATCCCGGAAATAAAACTCCATTCTCAGGATAATTCACACTATTAAGTAAACTGATCGAACTATAGTTTCCAATTTCGAAGTTACCAGCAACTCCATAACTGGCTCTTACTTTCAGCTCATTGAATATATCTAAGGATTTCATGAACTCTTCCTCTGTTGTTCTCCAACCCAATGAGAAAGAAGGGAATATACCTGTTTGATTATCAGAACCGAATCTTGAAGCCCGATCTGATCTTATGGTAAACGTTCCAAGATATTTTCCTTTATAGCCATAGTTAAGACGAGCCAACATAGAAACCAAAGCCCATTCGGATTCATTAACTCCACCACCGGTAATAATACCGCCGGCTACATTCGGGATTTGATCATCTACAAAACCATTGGCAGTAACAAGATTTACTTCATTGGTTTGCTTTTGAGCTGTATAACCGGCTAAGAATCCAAGTTTGTGATCATCCTGATATGTTTTCTGGAAATTAACAGTGTTTTCCCATAGCCAGTTAAATCCATTTGCGCCACTAGATTGAGCAAACGGTTGCGGACTTGTCTGATTTCTGTATAAAAACTTAGTTCCACGATAAAATGAAGATTGGTAGTTATCTACGTCGTATCCGATTAGTGATTTAAACGTGATATTTTCATTTATATCAACAGTACCATATATGTTTCCATAGAGTCTGTTATTTTTTATTTCTTCGGAAATAAAGTCTCTTATCGCCAGCGGGTTACTTGCTGTAGTTGTACCACCACCCAAGTAAGATTGGTTATTTAATTGGTTAATAGTTCCATCTTCATTGTATGGAGATACAACCGGAGAATGAACCAGAGCAGAATAAATAATTCCAGGTGGCTGCCCAAAATATGGAGCGTTTGCTGGCAAACGATCATGGTTAGAAAGTGCCGCATTGGTTACAGAACCGACTTTAATTCTATCTGTTATGTCATAACTGACATTCGCTCTGAAGTTATATCTGGAAAATGAAGAACCATCAATGATTCCTTCCTGATCAAGATAGCCGGCAGACAAAAAGTAAGTCGCTTTATCCGTACCTCCACTTGCCGAAACATGATAATTTTGTTGCGCTGATGAGCTCAATACTACATCTAACCAATCAGTATCTGTGCCATTCCAGTTTACATATTGCTCCGGAATCAGAAAGTTAGCTACATCAGGGCGCCCTGCATTTGTATTAGGATCGTATTGAGGATTATCGGGCTGATTCCCTCTTTCGATTTCCTGCAAGTAGTTATTATTTCTGGCATCTTTTGTATAAGCAATAAGCTCTTCAGCATTCATCATATCCGGTTTATTAACCACTGAAGAGGCTCCACCATACATACTAACAGTAACTCTGTTTAGATCAGGATTTCCTTTTTTTGTAGTTACCAATATCACTCCACCTGCTCCTCTGGATCCATAAATTGCAGCTGATGCAGCATCCTTTAGTACATCAATAGATTCTATATCATTAGGATTTAATGAACTAAAAGCATTCGATTTTGGAGCTTGAAACGATCCTCTCTGAGATTGAATATCAACCTGCAAATCAGAGTTTCTGGAAAGCGGTACACCGTCAATTACATATAAAGGACCGTTGCTCGCAGTAATAGAGCCTCCACCTCTGATGGTAATTTCAGGGCTTGCACCCGGCTCTCCGGTAGGTTCAACTACATTAACACCTGCCAGCCTACCTTGAAGTGCATTTTCAAAACTTGAGACTGGTATATTCTCAAGAACTTCAGTACTGATGGACGCAACAGAGCCTGTTACTTCTTCTCTTTGCTGAGTACCATAACCTACAACTACTACATCTTCAAATATCAGTAAGTCGGGTTCCATTTCAATTTGCAGATTCGTCATATTTCCTGTAATCGGAATCTCTAACTCTTTATAACCAACGAATCTAAATACCAGTATTTCAGAATCATCAGGAACAGTTATTTCAAACTCTCCATCCATATTTGAAGTAACACCAATACTGGTTCCTTTTACAAAAACACTTACCGTAGGTAAAAGCTCTCCTGTTTCAGCATCTCTAATTACCCCTGAAATATCAATTTCAACGATCTTATTATCAGTAGCCGTTTTTCTTTTGATCAGCAATATCTCTCGAGTGCTTGATATTGCAGCTTCAAATTCTGTATCAAGAAGTACATATTCCAAAATGTCAGCTGCTCTGGTTTTTTCAAATTTTACCGAGACCTTTTCATTAAGTACCTGAAGTTCCGAATTATAGGCGATTCCCAACTTGGTTTTTTTTGCTATCTCCTTTAGTACATCTTTTAGTAAAGCATTTTCCTTATTAATAGAGATTAAACTCTGTAGCTCAGGTATGCTGTTCTTATATATTTGCACAGGATAATAACTATTCACTTGCATGCTATTTGATGAAGAAGCTATTAGTTGAGCTCTTACATTTGATGGATTTCCAAACTGAAATAAAAATACTCCAATCAGGCAATAGCAAGAAGCAACCCGTAACATTTTATTAACTAATGGTCTCATGCGTTTCCTCTGTAACTTGTTAATATTGATGTTTGGAAACCACACAAAAGCGCTTCCAAAACATTTTTATTTAAAATTTATCTTTAATCTGAATTATCAGATAATTCAAAGCTTACTCGATCCTCTAGCAAGGAGTAGTCAATTTTTAATGACATAGATATTGTTTCCAAAACTCTTGCTAAAGATCTACTTCTTAATTCCGCCGTTAATTTCATTTCGGCAATTTCTTTTGACTCAAAAACAACTTCGATGTCATACTTCCTTTCAAGTTGTTTTGCTACTTCTTTCATCTTTTCGTTTTTGAACGTCAAATAACCTTCTTTCCAACTAAGGTATGCATCAATATCACTGACGAGCTCTGTTTTAATCTCATTGTTCTCCAGGTTTAATCTACCCAGATTTCCTGCTGTCAGAATCACACTATTCTTCTTTGATTTGTCATCAGAACTAAAAGATACCGTTCCTTCACTCACCACTGTTTGGATCACACTATCTCCCGGATAATTGCGTACGGCAAAAGACGTTCCTAAAACCTCTACTACTGCTCCTTTTGTCTTAATCAGAAATGGCTTGTTAGGATTTTTAGCCACATCAAAAAACGCTTCACCTTCTAAGAAAACTTCTCTTTTATCTGACTTAAAAACTTTTGGGATAATAATCTTGCTATCAGAATTGATATATACTTTTGTTCCATCAGAAAGGGTTACTCCACCACGATACCCTTTTTCCATCGAAATTTCGTTCAGCGTAGGCTCTTTTGGTTCAACTTGCTCAACATAAAACCGGTCAATGAAAAACAACCCCATGAAAGCAGCTATAAGAAATAAAGCAGCTACCTTTCCTAATGTTGGCAGAACAGGATTATATAAAGATAACCAAGTACTGCTATTTACATGCTTAGTATTAAAGTTCAAAGTTTCATCTTCAATTCTTTGCTGCAATACAACCCACTCTAAGTTGCTGTCAAAAACATCTTCGGAAGAATCGGAATGCTTAGAAGCTTCCCAAATTTTTTCAAACTCCTTCATTGTTTCTTTGTTCTTAGAACTTTTAGATAACCAATCAGCGACTAACTGCTTTTCGTTGTTATCACATTCTTCAGCTAAAAATTTTGCTAAAAGGCTTATATCCAATTCTGACTTCACTTTTTGTGTTTGTTTATTATTAGACAGAGGCAAAAACCGATACCCCTAAAATTATTTTAATTTATTTATTTCAATATTGTCTCGTAGATATTGAAGAGCTTGAGACATATGATTTTCTACTGTCTTTCTTGTTATTTCAAGAATTCTGGCAATTTCTTTGTAACTGAATCCATGCTTTCTGTGTAATTCAAATACCAACCTTCTTCTTTCAGGCATTTGACTTACAACTTCCCATACTCTTTTTATCAATTCCAGATGCTCACTATTCAAACCAGACTCAAATTGCTCCTGATTTCGAATACTCTTGACTTCACTCAAAAAACTCTCTCTTAATCTCTGCTGATTTTTTTGTTTACTAAGTAAATTTAACGACTGATTTCTAACAGCCTGATACAAATAAACCTTTACAGACACCTGTATATCCAGCTCTTTCCTGTTTCTCCATATTTTCAGAAACACATCCTGCACCGCATCTCTTGCAAATTCTCTTGATCTTGTAATTGAGTTAGCAAAACGACTTAATTGTTCATGATACTCAAAAAACAGAGCTTCGAATGCTTTTTCATCGCCTTTACGTATTCTCTCTACCCGATTTAAGTCATTAGATCGGTTATCATCCCCTTTACTATTTGCTAAAATTGCCAATAGTAACATTATTGTTTGTAGCTAGTCCTTCTTATTTAATTATCGTCCACTGATTTATTACTTCACCCACAAGTCATCAGATATCCGTTTAATTAATTAAATATTCTTGAAATTGAAACCTGAATTTATGAGATACATCAATAAAAAAGTAAGCAACAACACATGGTTATTGCTTACTTTAGAAAATTAAGACTGGAATAAACTTGACTCAGTCTCTTCTGGAGCCCGCGCCGTCCGGAGCGCCTTTATAATATCTGAAGCTTTCTGTGGGCTTTCCATCTACAGCTCCACGCTCAAATACTCTTCTTCTTAATCTCTCCATAAATTCTTTTCCTTCATTTCCTGGAAGGTCAGAAATATTTGGTCCAACATAATTATCAAATGCAGAAGTAAATTGGCTTATATATTTTGACAATGACTGTACTTTATTCTCAGCGTATTCAGAAATATCTACTGTTGTGTTTGCTGCATTAGCAGTAGTACTGTAAAAAAGATAATCTGTCACACTATGTCGCTCAAGGCCTTCATTTATAATCTGACTTGGGAAAATCAGTCTCCACTCAGCAGCTCTTGCTGCATCAACCGCTAAATAAGCCGCAGCTCTGTGATCTGCTTTATGCCATTGCTGATAACCATATCCGGGGTCGAAAGCCATTAGCGTTGTTGGCTTTAATTTTCGGATCCACCATACAATTTGTTTAACTACTTCTTCTTTGTCTGCAAACTCAACCATTCCATCTGTATATCCTAAATTGATATAATTTTCTTCAGGAATACCAAGTTCTTTTAAAGCATCCACTTCTTCCTGACGTCGAATCTTGGAAAGACGATCTCGAGTCATCGTAGGATCTCCCGTTCCAACATTCCCTGTTGTTAAAAGCATAACATATACATCGTTCCCATTTGCCTGCAACATTGCCATCGTTCCGTGAGATCCTCCATCATCATCAGGATGTGCTCCTATAAACAAGACTGTTCTTCCTGTCCATTCCTCGATTGGTGTTTCCGGTTGAGCCATCAAAACAACAGGCAAAATCATGCATGCCGTTAAAATGATTGATTTTATTTTTTTCATATTACTCCGTTATTTGGTTCGTGATAACTTACTTTTTATTAATGAAATTCTGTTTCGGTTAGGCTTATTGCTGACCCGAATCGGAAATTATTTTGTACGTTTTTTCGGATTCCCAAAAAAATACATAGAACATCTTTGTCTACATACGACAATTAAAAACGCCCCTACCCCTAATTAAAATCGATATCTTTTACTGTATTTTTAAATTATTACTTAAGTTGAGCAATGTTGACCTTTAATTATCTCTATTTAAACTCATTTATCCCTCCGGAAAACTACATCATATGCATTGGATAGACTGGGCAGTACTCTCACTTTTTTTGTTGTATACGATTTGGGATGGAACCCGACGTGGTAAAGATGCTGAGAACATCGAAGGCTTTTTACTTGCGGGAAGAAGTATGCCTTGGTGGGCTGCGGGACTTTCTATCATGGCCACTCAGGCTTCTGCCATTACTTTTATAGGAACAACCGGAATTGCTTATGTAGAAGATATGCGGTTTGTTCAGGTGTATCTGGCTATTCCTTTTGCAATGATCCTGATCTGTCTGTTTCTGGTTCCTTTCTTCAGCAAGATGAAAGCTTTTACCGCTTATGAAGTTTTAGAAGAACGATTTGGATTAAAAACACGCCTTACCACCAGTGGACTATTTTTGATTTCCCGAGGATTAGCTTTGGGAGCAGTGATCGCAGCTCCTAGTTATGTATTGGCACTTTTATTGAATCTTCCGTTAACTGCAACCATTCTTATAATAGGTTTGATTGCAACCATTTATACCATGTATGGAGGAGTTGCCGGTGTAATTACAACTGACATCAAGCAAATGGCTGTAATGATGTTCGGCCTCGTCTTCTGCTTTTTTATAGTGATGGCTAATCTTCCTGAAGATGTAGGTTTCGGTGATGCCCTTTACCTCGCCGGAAGTCTGGATAAGCTTACTGCTCTGGATCTGAATTTTGATCTCAGTGAAAAGTATAATGTCTGGAGTGGTGTTTTTGCTGCATTGTTTTTGATGCTTTCTTATTTCGGTACGGATCAAACGCAGGTTCAGCGATATTTAACTACTTCTGATACTAAAGAAGCCAAGAAATCTCTGTTGCTTTCTGCCTATGCGAAAGTACCCATGCAGTTCTTTATTCTTCTTCTTGGTGTGATGTTGTATGTATTCTTCATTTTCAATGATGCCCCAATTTCTTTCCGTGCTACTGATCCTGTTGCCCACACTGAAGAGCAGATGGAACGTGAGCAGCTCATTGAACAACAATATCTAGAAGCCCGTGAAAATCGGCAGAAATTAGCCGTTGAGGCTGCAAAGAATCGAGATGTGATTTCTCAGCAAGCGTTCCTAGAAGCTGATGCTGATCTGAACACCGCTCGTCAAAAAGAACTGGCTCTTCAAGCAGAAATTCGTCAGGCGGATGTAAATGATACCAATTACATTTTCCCTTATTTCATTTTGAAATATATTCCTATTGGTTTGGTAGGCTTGATCGTAGCCGGAATTTTCGCAGCAGCTATGAGTTCCATTGATTCAGAATTGAATGCCCTCACTACCGTTTCTATTGTAGATTGGTATAAACGGCTCCGGCCTGATGATCCTGGCGAATTACACTTTCTGAAATCTTCCAGATCAGTTACTGTTCTTTGGGGAGTCATCGCCACAGGCTCAGCACTCGTTCTCGGTGAAACCCGTTCCATTATCGAGCTGATCAATCAGATAGGAAGCTATTTCTATGGTTCTATTTTAGGAGTTTTTATCCTCCTGCTTTGGGTGAAGAAAGCGAACGGAAACGGAGCATTGATTGGGCTCCTTTCAGGAATGGCTTCGGTATTTACATTTGATCGGCTGTTCTACAGTGCTGCAACACAAGAGTATTCATTCTTTTTCCCATGGACTCAAACTCCGGACGGATATTCCAAAGCCATTGAGTTTTTGTGGTTAAATCCGCTGGGCGCTTTTGTGGTTGTTATAGTTGGGATTGGGGTTAGTTTGATCTGGCCACGGAAACACTAAATCACAAAAAAATTATAGCCTTAGTGTTTTTGTGATTTAGTGGCATCATTTTCTTCTTCAGAAAACTTAGAACCTATTTGCATGGTATCATTCTAAAATCAGAAAATGACTATCGAAAAGAATTTGAACAGCTTATGGAAGATTTAAGTTATGTAAATTCAGGTGGCAAGTTCACAAGAGATGAAATGAATGAGCGATAGATACTTTCTTGATACTAATATCATCGTATATGCATATGAAAGCGAAGATCTAAATAAACAAAAGATTGCAAAAGAGCTGATTATCATCCATTTGTGTAATTAGAATATAAGTTGAAAGTTTTTTCTCTTTCACTCTTTTCCGAGTTTTTGTGATTTAGTGGCGTCACCTTCTTCCTCCCCAAACTTAGAACCAACAGGCGGGCGGTATTCCTGAAATGGGATCTTTAACAGATTCCCAAGATTATCATTTTCTTTGGGATCCATATGAGTATCAATTCCATATTTTAACTCGGTCATTTCATCAACTTGTGCGAATGTACCTAGCAAGCGATCCCAAATCGAAAAAATGTTTCCATAATTAGTATCCGTTAAAGGCTGTGTGTAGTGATGATGGACTTTATGCATCAACGGTGTAATGAAAATCCATGATAACGCCCGGTCGATCTTTCTGGGCATGTTGATGTTAGCATGAGTGAGATGTGCAAATAGCGCCGAAATACTTTGGTATAGAAATATGATCCAAATTGGTGCCCCAACCAAAATCACTCCAATTATAGTGAACACCATTCTGAAAACTGCTTCTCCGGGATGATGACGTAAACCTGTGGTAACATCAACGGTAGTATCGCTGTGATGAACCAAATGAAACCTCCACATAAAAACCACTTTGTGCTCTATCCAGTGGATCAGATAAGCTCCAAAGAAATCGAGTAGCAGAACTCCTACAATTGCCTGAGCCCATAGCGGCATTTCGATCCATTGAAGAACTCCGAAACCTTCTCCCGTCACCCAATCAGACGACCACACCAGCAACCCTGCAAAAGCAAGTCCGATAGCCAGGAACAATCCATTCAGAAATAAATTTATTCCGGCATGACGAACTTTTTTATATCCGAATTCGAAAAGTGGAAATACTCCTTCAATGATCCAGAACAGAAAAATACCTCCAACCAATAATCCTGCCCTAAATGCCGTCGGGATATTCTCAAAAAATTCTACAAAAGATTCCATAAGTAACTTAACTTTTTTATGAAGAACGGCACTTGAACAATAAAACTCAATAAGAACGTGCTGATTTTAAATGAGTTTTATAATACTAAAGCTAAAATCATTTAACTAAAATTGAGTTGGTACAAGCACTATAAACACTTATGTTCACACGGTAAAAAATTTCTTAGATGCCAAAAAGAGACACTTTAGCAAAGCTGATGCTATCACCATTCAAGGTGATGGTTATTTCTGTAACTATTTCTATAGCATTCTACCTAATTGTAAGTATCCTAACAGGATCTAAAGTAAATACCTTTGGGCTTTCCTTATCTACTTTAATACCGGCTGTGATTTCTTACCCCATGTCCTCTCTTTTGATTCAGTATTACAAAAAAATTGAGGTGCAAAGAAATGAATTGGAGAGATTAAATGAAATAAATAACCGTCTTATTTCAATTATAGCACATGATATCAAAAGCCCGATTTCAGGTGTTTACGGAATATTAGATCTGATCGAATTAGAAACATTTTCTAAAGAAGAATTAAGCTACTATATCCATGACCTTTCTGGAACAGTGGATAACCTTCTTAATTTTTTGGACGATATTTTACAATGGTCAAAAGCACAGATCGAAAATAAAAGAATCGAACCTGAGCTTTTCAATTCTCAAAAAACATGGACTCAAGTTCTGGCTCTTTATCATCACAACATAGAGGCTAAAAATATAAATCTTGTTGCAAACGATTTAGAACAGCCTATTTATGCAGACCAGGGAAGTTATTCTTTTGTCGCACGTAATATTCTTCATAATGCAATAAAGTTTACCCCAAAAAGCGGATCCATTTATATTGATCTGACAAAAAAAGGTGATCGTACCATTACTACGATTGAGGATAATGGAGTTGGAATAAGTGAGGAGAAGCTGAATAAGATCCTTCATAGCAAGGAATGGGTAACCACCATTGGTACTAATGACGAAAAAGGAACCGGGTTTGGTCTTAAGGCTGCTGCCAAATACATAGAAATTATGGATGGTAAATTGCAAATAGAAAGTACTCCCGGAAAAGGCACTAAAGTAATTATCGATCTTCCCGGGAATGTACCTGATTAGCTTCTAATCAGGCAGCTATTTAAAAGATGAACAGCTTTTCTGACGCCTCGTAGTAGGGATGTTCTCGAAAAGTCTATATATGACACCATTTCACAACTATTAATTCTGAGAAAAAAACGCCACAAAACCTCAAAAACACAAAAGGACAACTTTCATTTGAGTAATTCTCCCCTCGAGGGGAGACGGTCAAATCGACAGTTCTCGATTTGATCTGAGGGGTGTTCTAAAGCTCTAAAACTTCTAAGCTTTACAACATCCTCCGTCACGCTCTTCGCGTGACACCTCCTTCGAAGGAGGATTTCCAATTAGTTTGATTCATTGAATTTGGTAATTGTTACTGAAATTTCAATTTCTTCATTGAGAAAAGAACTTTCATTACCAAATACTTCCAGACTGGGTACAGACTCCAACTTGAAGGTTAATTTAGTTTCAATAAAGTCTAATTCTTCTTCAACTGATATTAGAGTTTGAGACGCAAAACCTCTTGTTACCTTATTCCCTTGCACACCTAAAAGACCTCTAGTATCCCCCTTATATTGCCCATTAGAATTCATATCGTAGTCTCCCCAAAAAAGACCTTGGTGATTTAACATGATATTTGAATTCAAATTATGAACCATCCCTAAGGAATCACTCACTGTGATTACATATTGCAAAGGAATTCCAAAAACTAGAACTCCTTTTTCAGAATCAAATAACCCAATTTTTCCCTCTACAATTGACTCATAATCAAAGGTTGAATCTTCAAAGGAATATCTAATTAGAGCTTCTTTAAATTCATACCTCTGCGCAGAAAGTATGTCAGTGAGAATTATAAGAATGACAATAATTAGTGAAAACTTTTTAAACATCAACTAACCTTCCAATCCTTAATCCCCTTCTGAATTACCTCTCCCACTTTCTCAATAGGAATACGAACCTGACTCATATCATCTCTGTATCGGATAGTTACCTTATTATCATCTTCTATCGTTTCAAAATCTACGGTGATACAGAACGGTGTTCCTGCTTCGTCTAATCTTCTGTATCGCTTACCGATAGAACCGGATTCATCGTATTGAACTGAATAATCCTCGCGAAGCTCTTTCTCAATTTTACGAGCTATTTCCTGCAATTCAGGCTTTTTGATCAATGGAAAAATACCAACCTGAACCGGAGCCAATCTCGGATCCAATTTCAGAACCGTTCTGGAATCTCCTTCTACTTCTTCTTCTCTGTAAGCATCACAAAGAACCATAAGCGTCAAACGATCAAGTCCAACTGAAGTCTCGATCACGTACGGCATGTATCGTTTTTGATTCTTCTGATCATAATATTCCAATTTCTTTCCGGAAAATTCCTGGTGCTGTGTAAGATCGAAATCAGAGCGATTATGAATTCCTTCCACTTCCTGCCAACCGATCGGATATTTATACTGAATGTCGGCAGCTGCTCTGGCGTAGTGAGCTAGCTTATCTTCCGGATGCGGAGCTGTTCTTAAATTCTCTCCTCTGATCCCAATACTTTTGTGCCAAGCTAATCTTTTTTCCAGCCACTCTTCATATGCATCACCATCTGTACCCGGCTCTACAAAATACTGCATCTCCATTTGTTCGAATTCACGCATTCGGAAAACAAACTGTCGGGCTACAACTTCATTTCTGAATGCCTTTCCTGTTTGAGCAATTCCAAAAGGAACCTGAACTCTGGCTGTGTCCAGTACATTTTTATAATTCACAAAAATTCCCTGTGCAGTCTCAGGACGTAAATACACACCTTCTTCTTCTGTAGATGTAGAACCAAACTGGGTCTTGAACATCAAATTAAACTGACGAACTTCGGTCCAGTCGAAAGCGCCGGAGTCTGGAGAACGAATTTCGTTTTCCATGATGATATCGTATAGATCTTCAGTCAGGCTTTTGCGAGTTCCTGTAGTATCTAGCTGCTCCTGAATTTTATCAGCCTCATCCTGCTTGCCGTCTTTTTCCAGCTTAGCGATATACTGCTCAATCAACATATCTGCGCGATAGCGTTTCTTGGATTGCTTGTCGTCGATCATGGGATCGTTAAACCCGCCAACGTGACCGCTGGCTTCCCACACTTTCGGATGCATGAAGATAGCTGCATCAACACCAACAATGTTATCATGTCGCTGCGTCATTTCTTTCCACCAGGTATTGCGGATATTGTTCTTCAATTCCACACCTAAGGGACCATAATCATATACAGCGCTGAGTCCGCCATAGATTTCTGAAGATTGAAAAATGAAACCACGTGCTTTTGCCAGTGAAACGATCTTGTCCAGGCTATCTAAGTTCGACATTAAGCTCTAACTCTTTTTTTTGATTTTGAATAAGCTTTGAAGATAAGAATTTAGTTTAACCAAATTTGAATGAATAATTGAGAATTAGGAATTAAGAATGCTATTTTTAGCCATTCTTAATTCTACATTGAATCATTCTTAATTGAACACATGAAAGTTGGTATTTTAGGCGCTACAGGCGCCGTTGGACAAAAATTTATTCGTTTACTTCGAGATCATCCTTGGTTTAAAATTGAAGGTTTAGGGGCGTCAGAGCGCTCTGCCGGTAAAAAATATATAGATGCAGCCAATTGGATCGAAGACGTTAATCTCCCTTCTTCAATAGCAGAAATGACAGTAGCTAATTGTAAACCGGAGGAATTCGGAAATGTTGATTTTGTATTCTCCGGTCTGGATTCTTCCGTTGCCGGCGAGATTGAAGAAGCGTTCGCTAAAGCAGGTATTCCTGTGATCTCGAATGCGAAAAACTTCCGTATGGATGAAACCGTTCCTCTTTTGATTCCGGAAGTAAATCCAGGTCATATAGACCTCATCGAAACACAGAAATTCACTAAAGATGGCTCCGGTTGGATTGTTACCAATCCCAACTGTGTTGCAGTTCCACTTTCATTGGCCTTGAAACCGTTTCATGATGCTTTTGGAATTGAAACCGTAATCTTAACCACAATGCAAGCCATTTCCGGAGCAGGATACCCGGGAGTTCCAAGTCTCGACATTTTAGGAAATGTTGTTCCTTTTATTTCAGGAGAAGAGCCTAAGATCAAACCGGAAACTCAGAAACTATTATCTGATCTCACAGATGGAAAACTTTATGAACCGCAAATTAATCTAAGCGCTACCGCAACCCGTGTTCCTACCATCAACGGACACATGATAGCGGCAACCGTAAAATTCAAGAAGACACCTTCATCCATCGACGAAGTAAAACAAGCCGTTCTGAACTGGGAAAACCCAATTGCGGATATGGATCTTCCTTCTTCACCCAAAGAAGTGATCAAACTTCATGAAGATAATCGATTTCCTCAACCAAGGCTGCATGCTGATCAGGAAGGTGGCATGCAATTACATATGGGAAGACTGCGTGAATCTGAAGTGTTTGATATTAGTTTCGTTGCTTTGGCTCATAACACCATCAGAGGTGCTGCAGGTGGAGCCATTCTGAATGCGGAGTTATTAAAGGTAAAAGGATTTTTGGGGTAGCCTTTTTTCATATCAAGTAGGGTCGAAAAACTTTGCAACCCTACTTGTAAAATTCTCCCTAAATAAAACCCACTTATTTTTTACATTCACTGCATGACTGAATCGATTGATGCTCTGCAATTAAATCTCGGGGAAGGCGGCTTAAAGGTGATGAATGTATCGCTTGCCGTTATTATGTTTGGTGTGGCTCTGGAGCTTACTATTCAAGACTTTAAAGACATCGCAAAGAATCCGAAATCTACTCTTATAGGTTCCTTTTCTCAGTTTTTACTACTTCCATTTCTAACATTTGTATTAGTTTGGCTGATGCAACCCGCACCCAGTATCGCTCTGGGAATGTTTATGGTAGCTGCTTGTCCCGGTGGTAATATCTCCAACTTTTTTTCTTTGCTGGCAAAAGGAAATGCTGCACTTTCGGTTAGCATGACAGCCATTGCAACATTACTAGCTATAGTAATGACACCATTAAACTTTACTTTTTGGGCAAGCTTGTATTCTCCGACCAATGCGATCCTACAGGAGATCAGTCTAGATTTGCGGAAAGTCTTTGAGATCATAGTTTTGATTCTCGGGGTTCCGCTTGTTTTGGGGATGATCGTTCGTCATTTTAAAGCGAATATAGCTGAAAGAATCAGTCCATGGATCAAAGGGTTCGGAGTGATTTTCTTTGCAGGATTTGTGATCGTTGCCTTTTGGACGAACTTTGATAATTTTATTGCATACGTAGAGTTTGTTCTACTTTTGGTATTTATCCATAATGCTGTAGCTTTAACTTCAGGGTATGGGCTTGCCAGAGCATTTAATCTTCCTGAAGCTGACAGAAGGTCGATTTCCATTGAAACCGGAATTCAAAATTCGGGATTGGGTTTACTTTTAATTTTCAACTTTTTTGACGGACTTGGGGGCATGGCTCTTATTGTTGCCTGGTGGGGAATCTGGCATATACTTGCCGGAATGAGCTTGGGCTGGTATTGGTCGGTCGGGAAAAAATCAATTCAACGCGTGATAACTAATGCGTAAAAACTTTCTTTGGTACAATTTTATTCGTCTTGGTTTAGTAAGAACAGGACTACATTTTTTTTATAAAAAAATACATGTAGTTGACAAACATAAGATCCCAAAAGGTAAACCAATTTTATTGGTTCCCAATCATCAGAATTCTTTTATGGACGCGTTGTTGGTTACTACAACGGTGTTTCAAACCACTTCTTTTTTAACTCGGGCAAAAGCATTTCAGTCGAAGTTCATGAATTGGTTTTTACGTTCCCTTAATTTACTTCCTGTTTACCGGGTAAGAGACGGAATGAGTGAGATCCAAAAGAACAATCAGATATTTCAAACCTGTGTTGAATATTTGACTAATGGAGAAGCAATACTTGTTTTTGCTGAAGCTAACCATGACTTGAAGAGACGTCTTCGACCATTCAGCAAGGGGTTCACACGAATCGCTTTTGATGCTGAAATCAAGAATGACTGGAATCTGGATCTGTATGTTCAGCCTGTTGGAGTTAATTACAGTGATCATCAAAATTCCAGAAATGAAGTACGTGTGGTTTTCGGAGATCCCATCAAAGTTTCGGACTATAGAAAAGAATACGAAGAAAGTGAGCGGAGTGCCGCAAACAGTTTAAAAAATCAGACTTCAGATAATCTAAAACCATTGATTATGCATGTTCCTAAGCTGGATCAGTACCCACTGATAAAAATTGCTCTGGATGAAATGGAACCTGATAGAGCAAAGCTTTCTAATAATGAATACATGAATACTTTAGTTCATAATGCTGAAGAACTGCAAACACCGGAGCTGATATCAGATGCAGAACAAGTACTGGAAGTTGCTGAGAAAAATAAGTTGAGTGTAAGAGCTTTATCTGAGGTAAAACTACCTATGATCAAGAGAATTCTTTTAGCTCCCGTTTACTTTCTTGTTTGGCTGAATGGAATTATCCCATATCAACCGGCTCGCTATATCATCAAAAATAAGATTCAGGATAAAGCTTTCGATGTTTCCATAAAATTTGTACTCGGGCTATTTCTCTTTCCACTTTTCTATCTTTTGGTTACTTGCATTCTTTTAATTGCAGGAGTACCTGCAATATGGGCGTGGGGATATTTTGTGGTGAGTTTATTTACCTCTACTATGTTTAAAATGGCGAACGAATTACTCCGAAATCTACAGGAGAAAAAGAAAATTCAACGGTTCAAATTATCTAACCCTGATATTTTTAATGATCTGAAAGCGAAACTGGAAGGAATTGCTGAATTCAGAAAAGTTGTCATTAAAGGTGAATGAAGTAATAATTCTCTGTGTTAGTTAAAAAAATAAACTAAATGACATGAAAAACTTATTCACATTTTTAGCACTTGCACTAATTTTAAATTGCACCAAAACAGAAAGAATTGAGGTAGTTAAAGAATTTGACGGGCCTCAGATTCAAAATGCTGTAGCTGTAATTCATCCCATTGGTGATAGTGATATTTCCGGAACTGTCAACTTTGATAAAACAAACAACGGAACTAAAATAACCGCTGAAATTACAGGGCTATCGGAAGGCGAGCACGGATTTCATATCCACCAGTATGGTGATTGCTCAGCAACAGATGGCAGTTCTGCAGGTGGACATTTTGATCCTGACGACATGCAACACAATTCAAGAGACGCAGAAAAACGTCATGTCGGTGACATGGGAAATCTGGTAAGTGAAGGCGAGGAATCTACAACCACACTTAGCTATGTAGACAATCATATCTTTCTGGAAGAAATTATCGGTCGTGGAATTATCATACACGCCGGCGAAGATGATCTTACCTCCCAACCTTCCGGAGATGCCGGAGCTCGTATTGCTTGTGGAGTTATTGGGATAGCCCAAAATTAATTTGAAACTTTTCTATTGAATCTTCGTTTTTATAATCTATATTTAGACAGTTATCTAATTATCTAAGTGAATAAACTATTTAAAGCATTAAACGACTCAACACGCCGACAGATCCTGGATCTTTTAAAGGAGAAAGATTTGACTGCCGGAGAAATTGCTGAGGCTTTTGATATTTCAAAGCCCAGTATTTCACATCATTTGGACCTTCTGAAAAACGCAGGATTGGTGAGCTCAGAACGGGATGGTCAGTTTATAGTGTATTCACTGGATACAACTGCTCTGGAAGAAGCCACTCAATGGCTTTTTAAGTTAATGAACTCAAATTAATGCCATGGATATCAAGAACACACTAAAGAAAGAATGGTATATGATAGTTTTGCTCTCAGCACCATTTATAGCTTCTTTCATACTTTGGGAGAAAATGCCTGATATAGTTCCGGTACATTTTAATGCTGCAGGTGAAGCTGACGACTTTGGTCCAAAATGGATAAATGCATTTTTAATACCGGGGATTGCATTTGCAACCTACCTTTTCTTATTGGTTATTCCTGCTATCGATCCTAAAAAGAGGATCGAAAACACACAGAAACCAATCGCCGCAATACGTATTGTAATTTCACTTTTTCTGAGTGGTGTTTATGCTTTGGTTATGATGAAATCATTCGATCTGGAAGCAGATGTCGGTCAATTTGTTTTAGTTAGTATTGGTATTCTGATCGCAATTACCGGAAATTATATGAATTCCATCAAGCCGAATTACTTTATTGGCATTAGAACTCCATGGACTTTAGAAAACCCGGATGTATGGAAGAAGACTCATCGTTTTGCAAGTAAATTATGGATTATAGGTGGAGTATTGATGACGATCTCAGCTTTTACCCCTTTCCTGAAAGATTCTCTGTTCGTAATTGTTGGGGCAGTTCTCATATTAGCCGTAATTCCTTTCATTTATTCATACAGATTATTCAACAAGCTCAAAAACTTTAATTAGGATTCCTGATGAAACTGTTTCTTACAACTCTTCTTTTAACGCTAATGTCTACATCACAAATTTTTAGTCAGAATTCTCTTCAAGGAATCTGGGAAGGTGGTATTACAGTTCCGGGCAGAGAATTGAAGATCATCTTCAAAATTGACAAATCCGCCGCTGGCTATTCCGGAACATTGGATATTCCCCAACAAGGAGCTAAAGGTTTAAATTTAGATCCCATTTCACAAACCGGAGACTCTGTTTCTTTAACATTTAGTGTGGGGCAAATCACCGGACTATTTACCGGAAACTTTAATTCCGAAACCGAAATTTCAGGAAATTATTCACAAGGAGGTCCTACCACCCCTTTCTCTGTAGAGAGAACTTCATTAACAACTGCGCAACCAAAGCCTGAAAACGAAACAGACCTGATCATTTCTAATGGTGAAATACTAATTGGTGGAACACTTACTCTACCAACAGGCGATGTTAAAGCTCCTCTTTTGATAATGAGTTCGGGCAGTGGTGTACAAAATCGTGATTCAGAAGTTTTTGGCTTCAAGATTTTCTCTGATATGGCACAACGTCTGGCAGAAGAAGGAATTCCAAGTTTCAGATATGACGACAGGGGTGTTGGTGAGTCTACCGGGAATTTTGGAGAAACTACTTTACAAGACCTTGCATCAGATGTGGAAACTATAATGTCATATTTTCAAAACGATGCAATAAATAAATTCCAAGACTTTGCTCTACTGGGTCATAGTCAGGGAGGAGTTGTAGCCGGGAAAGTAGCTGCCGAAAATGCAGCTGTCGATCAACTTATACTTATGGGATCTACAGCCCCTTCTTTAAGTGAAATACTTCGTTATCAGGTTGAGTTTGCTTATGCAGCTTCTCCTGTTGAGAAAAGCCTTGTTGAAAAAGAGATCAATGCAAGAGAAGAGTTGATGAAAGCTATTGCTTTCAATAACGATATTGATGCAGCCAAAGTTGGTTACAATCAGGCTTATTCTGAGTTATTAAATGCGTTACCTGAAACTCAAAAAAATTCCATTCCTGATATTAGTGCCATGGTCAACAATCAGACTCAACAATTGACCCAAATTTACAGCTCACCTCAGGTAAAATCTTTGTTGTTTTATGTTCCTACGGATGACCTTGAAAAAATTACTGTGCCGACTTTAGTATTATTTGGAGGTAAAGATACTCAGGTCACCATTACTCAAAATCAGGCAAGAATGAGAAAGGCTCTGGAAATTTCCGGAACTGAGTTTGAAATCAAGATCTTTGATGATGCCAATCATTTGTTTCAAAAAGCAAATACTGGTTTGGCTAGTGAATATCCTCAACTCGACAAAAAGTTTGTTGATGGCTTTCTTGAACACATTATTAAATGGATAACTGCCAACTAATATTATGCGATTCTAATCAAAACTGGCGTCTCGAAACTTCTTTTCACAATTTCATGCTTAGATTTCTTCCTATATTTAGTTAAAATTCATTGTTATAGAGAGAATTTTTCTTTCATTGGAAATCATTACTAAGCACTAACATATATGAATATTCGCTACACCCTTGCTACATTACTTCTAATTTTTATTTCTACCCCTGCTTTCGCACAACTTTCTATAAACGAGATCATGGCTTCAAACTCAACAGTTATAGCTGATAACGAAGGCGAATTCGATGACTGGATCGAAATTTATAATGCAGGAAATGTCTCTGTTAACCTTGCAGGATTATACTTATCTGATGATCCCGATGATCTTACAAAATGGCAGATTCCAAGTACATCAAGTGCACAAACTACTATAAATGCGAACGGGTATTTGATCATTTGGCTGGATAATGATTCTGAGCAGGGTGCTCATCACGTTGATTTTAAATTGAGCGCAGGTGGAGAGCATATCGCACTTGTTGACACAGATGGAACCACTGTTTTAGATTCTATCTCTTTTGGAGAGCAAACCACAGATATTTCTTTGGGTCGTAAAACTGATGGTATCGGCTCTTTTGCGTTCTTAAACCCGACTCCAAATGCTATGAATGATGGCAGCGAAGTAGCTGAAGTTTCTGATGCTCCCTCCTTTTCTCTGGAAACCGGATTCTATTCAGGAACTATAACTGTTGGTCTTTCAGCTTCAGGAAGTGCTGAGATCAGATATGAGACCGGAGGCTCAGTCCCAACTGCAAACTCACCTCTTTATTCCTCGCCAATTTCTCTGGATACTTCTACTGTAATTCGTGCTATCGCAATCGAATCGGGAAAACAAGCGAGTGAAACTATCACAAATACGTACTTATTTGAAGATCAACATACTATCCCGGTTGTTTCTTTTGTGATGGAACCAGATTCGCTGTTTGATTATGACAAAGGAATGTATGTGATTGGTGATTCTTCTGAAACCAATGGTCAGTATCCTTTCTTTGGAGCTAATTTTTGGGAAGATTTTCAATACCCTCTTCATATCGAATACATGAATGAGTTTGGAAACCCTGAATTCGAATTTATGGCAGAAGCAGAAATTGGTGGAAATTTCAGCCGGGGGTTTCCAAAGAAATCTTTCGTCATTAATAACAATGATCGGTTTGGTCTAGACCGACTGAATTATCCCCTTTTCCCCGAAAATGACTATCAGGAATATGACGGCTTCACATTAAGAGCCGGCGCGGAAGAGCGTTCCCGATTATTAAATGAACTTATGAGAACCATAAATATCCAATGGGATCATAAAAATGCAATGCAGTCATATAAACCTGCCGTTCTTTACATAAACGGGCAGTATTGGGGTATTTACAATATCTACGAAAGAAAGAATGATGATTTTGTGGAATCTCGATATGGTTTCAATGACATCGATATGATCAAAGATTATGATGAAGTTACCGATGGGGATGCGGTTGCTTACGATGAACTTCTTGATAATTTTAATGACGAAACTCTCACCGGTGATGCTTTTTTCAACTATGCTGGATCAGTTATAGACTTTGACAGTTTTACAGATCATTGGATCTATCAACTTTATACTTCACACGGTGATCCCAACAATGTTCGCTACTGGAGACCTCGCCAACAGGATGGGAAATGGCATTACATTTCATACGATTTTGACTGGTGGAAAAATTTAGGTGACGAGCCAAATGAATTCTATAGTTCGCTAAGAGACTTTATTACAGGTAGTACAGGTGGTTTTAAAATATTAGGCAGAATGTTGGAAAATGATCGCTATAAAGAGATCTTTTTAAATCGTCTGGCAGATCTTCTGAATACCTCTTTTCAGCCTGAATACATGATGGGTTTGATCGACTCTATTGATACTGCAATTAATCCGGAAATGTCTCGGGATATTGCTCGCTGGACAGATGGATGGTATGATATTGGAGGCCCCACAAACTATGATATGGAATATATTAAAACCATCACCGAGTGGTATGTAGAAGATATTCCGGATTTCATCTATTCAGAAATAGCAGACACTCTTGGAAACGATACAACCAGTGTTACTTTGCTTTCATCCGCAAACGGAACAGTACAAATTAATTCCATCAATCCTGATATTTCATCCTCAAACTGGAGTGGAATTTATTTTCAGGGAACTGATGCTACATTCCAAGCCAAACCTCAGCTCGGTTACCAGATTTCTGCCTGGGTTGTTAACGGTCAATCTCAACCTGCATCTCAGACTTTAACGATTCCATTAACGGATAGTCCGGTAACAGTAGAGGCTCAATTCTCAGAGATCACTGATGTATTGGTCATTAATGAGATCAATTATAATTCATCTGATGATTTCGGAACCGGAGATTGGGTAGAAATTTTCAATACTATGGACGAACCTGTAGATGTTTCCGGCTGGATTTTCAAAGATCAGGTGGATTCAAATTCATTCGTCATTCCAAATAATACTGTTCTTGAGGCTTTTGGGTATTTAGTAATTGCTGACGATACCACAAAACTCAAATCAGTAAACCCGGATGCCAGAAATTATATTGGAGATTTTGCATTCAACCTTTCAGGATCGGGTGAAGAATTACGCTTATTTAATGCCGATGGCGGACTCGTAGATGTTCTTACCTATTCTGATGATACTCCATGGCCAATTGAAGCTGATGGTGATGGCTCAACATTAGAACTTACTGATGCAAGTTCTGATAACACATTAGCAGCAAGCTGGATGGCTTCGTCAAGATTGGGTGGAACTCCGGGCTGGGCAAACGGAACTGTTCCGGTTTCTATTGAAAATGAAGGAAAAGACAGTCCTGATAGTTTTGTACTCAAGCAAAATTATCCGAATCCTTTTAACCCATCCACAAATATTTCCTTTGTGCTTCCACAAAGTTCTAAAGTTCAGCTTACCGTGTACAACATGCTCGGTCAAAAAGTTGAAACCCTAGTTGATGGAAATCTATCATCCGGAAGTCACACCGTACGATTTGAAGCCAGCAATCTTTCCAGCGGTATTTATATCTACCAGTTAAGAACGCCGACTACTTCTTTAACTCAGAGAATGGTGTTGGTTAAGTAATACGATTCGATGAGTGAAAAGGTATTACAAAATTCAATTTCAGAACTTACTAGATCTATTGATTGGGATTATTTAGAAGCCCAATCAATAGTTTCTTTTCAAGCAGGACTAAAAGAAGTTCAAAAAGAAAATCCGGATGAAATTAAAAAAGATTTGAGCCTCTATAGTCTGGTTTTAAAAAGTAAGTCTTTGAATTTCCTTGATCCTCAGTACGCTATTCCAACCATTTCCTTAGAGTTTCAAATAACCGCCAAAAATGAAAATATGGGGCTTTACAAGTTCTTAGTAGATTTAGATCTCTCAGTTCTTGAGGATTGGTTGATACTAGATTAAAACTTCAACAACCTCTCACACAAATGTTGACACCGGTAAATAGCAAAAACCTCTCCTCAAAGTGAGATGACACTTAACCCTATTCCAAAACCCAACCAATTCTTAATTTTTCATTCTATAATTCTTAATCCCACGCCTGGCGTGGACTGCCAAAGCGACAGTTTGTCTTAAACCCATCTAAGTTGGCATTGTGCTTGCTCTATTCTCCTTGAAATTAATTTAATGAGGTAAGCATCATGGGAGATTTTACAGAATTCGGTATTGAAGTGGAAAAACATCTTTCCAAACTCGGAAAAGACATCCAACAGTTTGTGGAAAAAGTAGTTCCGTTGACCAATGAAGATAAAGACTTTGCTCCTGATTGTGACATTGTTGAAAGTGATGATGAATTCAAAATTCTGATCGATCTTCCGGGGCTTTCAAAAAAAGAGATCGGAATTTCTCTGAAAGACAACGTTCTCACTATAAAAGGTGAACGCGAAGTTACATTATCAGAAGGAGAAGAATTTAAACGACAGGAAAGAACTCGTGGTGCATTTGCCCGTTCTTTTGCTTTACCGGAAAATGTGAACAAAGCAGAGGTAAACGCAAGTTTCAGAAACGGAGTATTGACAGTGAGTATGCCGAAATCAGAAAATTTGAAGGATACTCAATCAATCCCGGTAAAGTGACATTGTAAATGTCACTAAATCTCAAATACACAAAATTCAAATGACAACTTTGTGTATTTGTGGCTTAACAAATTTGCTCCAACGCAAAGCATTGGAGCAAGACATAAATATTGAATTTTCTCGTTCCGCACGCTCAGCGTCGGAACGAACAATTAGTTTAAACAAGTAAACAATAAACATTCGTGGTTTCGTGCTAAAGTAGCTGAGATCACACAATTAAAATCAGATTTTAGACCAATGGGAAAAATCATAGGAATTGACTTAGGAACTACCAACTCATGCGTTTCTGTAATGGAAGGAAACGAGCCGGTTGTAATTCAAAATGCTGAAGGTGGACGTACAACTCCATCTGTTGTAGCATTTTCAAAAGATGGCGAACGTTTGGTAGGTGCTCCTGCAAAGCGTCAGGCGATCACTAACCCGGATAAAACAGTTGCTTCTGTTAAGCGATTCATGGGTCGTATGTTCGACGAAGTAAAAGATGAATCTAAGCAAGTTGCATACAAAGTTGTAAAAGGCGATGACGGTACAGCTCGTGTTGAGATCGATGACCGTAAATATGCTCCACAAGAAATTTCTGCAATGGTACTGCAAAAAATGAAGCAGACTGCAGAAGAGTACATCGGCGAAAAAGTAACAGAAGCTGTAATTACAGTTCCTGCTTATTTCAACGATGCCCAACGTAAAGCAACTCAGGAAGCCGGAAAAATTGCCGGACTTGAAGTTAAAAGAATTATAAACGAGCCAACAGCAGCTGCACTTGCTTACGGTCTTGATAAGAAAGAAACTGATCAAACTATCGTAGTTTATGACCTTGGTGGTGGTACATTTGATGTTTCTATCCTTGATCTTGGTGACGGTGTATTTGAAGTAAAATCAACCAATGGTGACACGCATCTTGGTGGTGACGATTTCGATGCCCGTATTATCGATTTCTTGGCAGATGAGTTCAAGAAAGACGAAGGAATTGACCTTAGAAACGATCCAATGGCAATGCAACGTCTTAAAGATGCTGCAGAGAAAGCTAAGATCGAACTCTCAAGCTCAGCTAAAACAAATGTGAACTTACCGTTTGTTACTGCAACTAATGACGGTCCAAAGCATTTGAATGTTGACCTGAGTCGCTCAAAGTTCGAACAATTAGTTGATGACCTTGTAAAACGTTCTATCACTCCATGTGAGAAAGCGTTGAAAGATGCAGGAATGAGCAAGAGCGATATCGATCAGGTAATTCTGGTTGGTGGTTCAACTCGTATTCCAAGAATCCAGGAAGCTGTTAAAGAGTTCTTTGGTAAAGATCCAAGTAAAGGTGTAAATCCTGATGAAGTTGTTGCCGTTGGTGCTGCCATTCAGGGTGGTGTTCTTTCAGGAGATGTTGAAGATGTAGTTCTTCTGGATGTAACTCCTCTTACTTTAGGTATTGAGACTCTTGGTGGCGTTATGACTCCACTAATTGAAGCAAACAGCACGATTCCAACTAGCAAATCACAGGTGTTCTCTACTGCTGCCGACAACCAAAGCAGTGTGGAAATCCATGTATTGCAAGGTGAACGTGCTCAGGCAGCGAACAACAGAACGCTTGGTCGTTTTCACTTAGACGGAATTCCTCCTGCTCCTCGTGGAATGCCACAAATTGAAGTTACTTTCGATCTTGATGCAAACGGTGTTATCAACATCAAAGCAAAAGACAAAGGAACAGGAAAAGAGCAAACAATCAGAATCGAATCTTCTTCAGGATTATCCGATGAGGAAATCGAAAAGATGAAAAATGCTGCGAAAGAGCATGAAGAGGAAGACAAGAAAATTCGCGAGAAAGTAGAGAAAATGAATCAGGCTGATGGTCTGATCTTCTCAACCAAAAAGCAACTTGATGAGTACGGAGATAAGATCTCTGAAGACAACAAGAAAGCAATCGAAGACGCTATTGCTAAATTGGAAGAAGCTCATAAAGCCGAAGACCTTGAAGCAATTGATACCGGAATTGAAGCAGTGAATGCTGCATGGACCGGTGCTTCTGAAGAAATCTACGCTGCATCTCAAGCAGAAGCTGCTGCAGCCGGTGCTGAAGGTGCAGGCGAACAAGCATCTGCCGATGGTGAATCTTCCGAAAGCGAAGAAGCTGTTGATGCGGACTACGAAGTTGTAGACGAAGAAGACGAAAAGAAATAATAGTATTTAGACATTAGATATAAGATGTTAGACATCTTTATCTAATTCATTGCTAGATATTTAAAATTAGCTCCGATGCGAAAGTGTCGGAGCTTTTTTATATCTCTCAGTTTTTCAAGAATAGAATTTGAAACAAATAATCCCCAAAACGCCTTAAATGTAAGTGAATAACGAATTATAACTTAATCCAAGAGACAATGAGTAAGCCACAAGACAGAACAATCTATAAAAATGAAGACGGAAAATGGGTAAATGAAAAGCATGAAGCCGGTAAAGCGAGTACCTTGCACGACACTCAGGAAGAGGCTTATGAAGCCGCCAAAGAAATGTTACACAATCAAGGTGGTGGAGAAGTAAGTATTAAAGGTCTTGACGGACAAATAAGAGAGAAGAATACCATTGCTCCTGGTAATGATCCTGTAAATGTACCCGGCTGATTTAAAGTCGATCACATTTTAAAGCTCTGATACGAAAGTGTCGGAGCTTTTTTTGTTGCTATCACTAAAGTAGGGACGCAAAATTTTGCGTCCCTACGGTGTTTTATCTATATATACTTATAATCTCGTCGACCCTGAAGGGTCTCCTTGTTTAAGGATTTTATACAAGGAAGTCCTTTACGTCCGACGATTAAGGTATCGGTAGATACATTTTAACTCAGATTATTTTTATACCTGAATTCATAATCTAAATCGACTATCTTCTGCGCATGTCAGAAAAATTGTTCGATTCATATTCCGATCCAATCCCGAATCTCAGGTACGATATTCAACGCATTCCTATTCAGGATAATGGAAGATCGTTTATCTACTTTTATGATCAGTTAGGTTATTCAACTCCTGATTTTGCTTTGCCTACAGATGCTGAACCGATTCTTTCTTTGATGGATGGAACCCGTTCCGTAAACGACATTATTAAATTCAGCTCTGATGAAGTTACCAAAGAACATATTCTGAGTTATGCGCGGTTTCTGGATGAAAACGGATTACTAGATTCTGAGTATTTCTCCGAACATGCTGAACTGATCGAAAGTGAATATGAAAAATCAAAAACTCATCGATCTGTTACCGCCGGAAACTCTTACCCTGCCGATCCTGAAGAGCTCACAGAATTTCTCAATGCAGCTTTTCAAAATCATGCCCATTCAGACTTGGTCGATACCGCTAAAGCTCTTTATACTCCACATATTGATCCACGGTTTGGGATGGCATCCTATGTGAAATCTTTTACAGTAATAAAAAACTTGAAACCAAAAAGAGTGTTTATTCTGGCTACTTCTCATTATTCAGGATTGTATAACAATGAGTACTCCAATAAGCCTTTCATTATTTCAAACAAAGACTTTGACTTACCAAATGGTTTGGTAAAAGCAGACAAAAAAACGATCTCCCTCATAAAGGAACAAACCTCACATGACGAAATATTCGGAACTTCATTTTCGGATCGGGCCCACAGAATCGAACACAGCATTGAGCTACCTCTTTTATTTCTTAATCACATTTGGCAACATGATTTTGAGATCATTCCTATTCTCGTTGGAAACTTTGATCAACTATATTATGCCAAAGATGGATTTCTAGCTCATCAGATAGAAGCGTTTACTTATTTGCTGAATCAGCAATTCAATGATGCGGATACTTTTTTTCTTATCAGCGGAGATCTGGCTCACTTTGGAAAGAAATTCGGTGATAAAAAATCTGCTTCTGAACTTTTCGATAAAGTAAAGGCCTTTGATGAAGCATTCTTGGAAGTCGGTGCAAATAACGATTCTAAAACTATGCTTAAGATTATGAGTTCGGAGTATGATCCTTATCGAATTTGCGGCTTTCCTCCTCTGTATGCTTTTTTGAATGCGTTTCCGAATTTAGATGGAAAAATACTTTCCAGAGATCTTTGGGATGAAACCGAACGAGAAAGTGCCGTCAGTTTTGGAAGTATTCTTTTCAATTAAGGATTATTCAATGACCAATTAACAATGATTTTTACATTGTTAATTGCCTAATTCTTAATTGCTCTATTTTTACCTACTTTCTTCAAACTAAATAATCAGGGTATTTATGAAATTTGAGTTTCCACATCCTTTAGCCATTCTGTTGATCTTCATCGCACTGGCTGCTGTACTTACTCACATTATTCCAGCAGGACAATATGATAGAGTTACAGATGAAACTACCGGTCGGGAAGTTGTGGTTGCTAACAGCTATCAGGAAATTGAAGCGAACCCGGTTGGGATATTTGAAACCATTCTGAAAGTACCTGAAGGGCTTATTTTTGGTGCAGATATTGTCGTTTTAATTCTGATCATCGGTGGTGCTTTCGTTGTCGTTGATAAAACCGGTGCTTTCACAGATGGAATAAATGCACTGGTAACTAAATTCGAACATACACAAGATCGTGTAATTATTGTTGTAGGAATTACTTTTGCTACGGTGGGATTACTCAATAACACCTTCGAAGAAATTATAGCTATGGTTCCCTTTTTGATCGTGATGGGAAAGAGGATTGGATATACTAAAACAGGTGTCCTTGCCATCAGTGCCGGATCGGCAATCATCGGTGCAGCATTTAGTCCAATGAACCCATTCGCAGTTCTGTTGGCTCAAAAAATAGCCGAAGTACAACCATTCTCCGGTACACTGTTCAGAATGATCGTGTTTGCAATTGTTCTTACTTTCTGGATCTATTGGGTGATCAAAAAAGGTAAATCCAACAAAAAAATAGAAATTGAAACTCCTGAAAAAGACTTCAAACTCCCACTACGTTCCGCTTTTATTCTCCTTTTAGTAGCAGTCACTTTTGCGGTTATGGTTTATGGAATTCTAGTCTGGGGTTGGGATTACAACCAGATGTCTGCTTTGTTTTTTGTGATGGGTATCGTTTGCGGAATTATTGGCAAACTTGGCATGAACGGAACTTCAAGAGCATACGCTACCGGATTTCAGGAACTTGCCTTTGCTGCAGTTGTTGTTGGATTAGCACGAAGCATATTCTTAGTTCTTGACGAAGGCAGAATCATTGATTCCATTGTATACGGACTTTTTAATCCTTTGAAAGATCTGCCTCTTGCTGTTTCGGCGGTTGGAATGACTGTGTCTCAGGCTTTGCTTCATATACCCGTTGCAAGTAATTCAGGTCAGGCTGTATTAACGATGCCTCTGTTAACTCCGCTGTCTGATTTGATTGGCATGTCTCGACAGGTAATGATTCTCTGCTACCAGTACGGAGCAGCAATGATGGATATGGTCTCCCCTACAAACGGAGCGTTGCTAGCCATGATAACAGCTGCAGGAGTGAGCTTCAAAGAGTGGTTCTCGTTTTGTATCAAACCCTTTTTGATCATTATGGGAATGTCATTAGTTGCAATATTCGTTGCAATTTTTATTGGTTTATAAGCTATGAGTAAAACTCTTCGATCTGTTTTAATTAGAAGAAGAAAGTCTGAGATGGTAGAGTTTATGAACAATCATCCGGGATCTTTTGATCAAGCAATAGAGCTGGCTCTTGAAAATGAAGAGAATTTATCGTGGAGATCAGCATGGCTTGTAGACGGAATCATGAATGAAAATGATCCCAGAGTGCAACCTTTTACTAAAAAAATAATAAATGTACTCCCGGATCGGGAAGATGGACACCAAAGAGAGCTTTTGAAAATTCTACTGAAAATGGATTTAAATGAAGATTTTGAAAGCCTGCTCTTTGACATTTCAGTAACTATATGGGAACAAGTTCGAAAACAATCGTCTGTTCGCTATTACGCTTTTCAAGGGATGATGAAGGTAGTAGAAAAATATCCCGAATTGAAAAATGAAATTTTATCTCTAACTCAACCTCATTTTGTTAATGCGCTTTCGCCGGGAGTCAGGAAAGGTGTTCTTAAAAGTATTAATGAGTTGACATCTCAGAATTTAAGTTAATACAGATAACGTAGTATTACGGTTTTAAGGTGTTATGGTGGTGAAAATTTAGACCACCATAACACCTTAACACTATCACACCTTCTAGCCTTTAATCTCCATCTTCTCGGCAAAATAATCGCAGAAATCCATCATATCTCCTGAAATGCGTTCATCATTTGTAGCACGCTTTAATGTATCCGCCATAGTAACCAGTGTTTGATGAAAAAAGATCTTCATTTCGTCCACCGTCATATCTTTCGTCCATAGATCCAGCTTTAAAGTATCTTTAGCTTCAGAATCCCAAAGTGAAAGTAGCATTGCTCTGCACTTCGCTTCTCCCATTCCATCCATATCATCGGCATTCCAAATGATGTTTTCCGGTACGTTATCCTGATCAAGTTCTACTGAAATATTAATGTCTTTCTTCGGCATAAAAAGTGGTTTTGATGTTTACCCAAAGATAAGGGGAATTCACAAGAGTTCGAGAACTTTTAAAAAAACTGAAAAAATAATTTTGAGAAACCAAATGGTTGCGTATATTTATGCAACCAAATGATTGCATAATCACTGACTTTTATGAAACGAGATATTTTCCAAGCCATTGCAGATCCAACCAGAAGAGCAATATTGGTTTTAATTGCTACTCAGGCATTAACGCCAAACGCACTTGCTGATCAATTTGATATTACCAGACAGGCTGTATCAAAACACATAAAGATCCTGAATGAATGTGAATTGCTGAAACAAGAGAAAGTGGGCAGAGAAATTTACTACGAACTTAAAATCGATAAAATGAAAGAAGTTGATCAATGGCTGGAGCAATTCCGAAAGATCTGGGAAAACAGATTCGATCAACTTGATGACTTATTAACTAAACTAAAATCAGAAAACGATGAAAGCTAATCTTCAATTCGACTTCCTTGCAGACAAGGAAAACAACACACTTACTATAAAACGGGAATTTGCTGCTAACCGACAATTAGTTTGGGACTGCTATACCAAAGCTGAACTTCTGAACCAATGGTTTGCCCCAAAGCCTTTCACAACTAAAACCAAATCCATGGATTTTAGTGAAGGCGGTCATTGGCATTATGCCATGGTGGAACCAAACGGAACGGAATATTGGGGCTACACCGAATATCAGGACATAAACCCCATCGATGATTACCGAACCGTGGATGCTTTTTCTGATAGTGAAGGCAACATTAATCCCGATCTACCAAAAGCGAAATGGCACGTTCAATTTTCAGAATCGAATGATCATGCTGTGGTAACAACTGTAGTTAATTATGAATCTCTAGAAGATCTAGAAACCGTCATAAATATGGGCATGGAAGAAGGTATGATCTCAACTCTTGAGAGGCTGGATGAATTACTCGAAACCTTAACTAAATAACTCTAAAATTATGAAACCACAACTTATAAACGACTTCATAGTCGATAAAGAAAATAGTATAGTTAATGTAACCCGTGAATTTACGGCAAATAAAGATCTGGTTTGGAGAACATGGACAGAACCTGAGCTGCTTGACAAATGGTGGGCTCCAAAACCATGGAGATCCGTAACCAAGAATATGGAATTCGAAGAAGGCGGAAGACGCTTATATGCAATGGTTGGCCCAAATGGAGAAGAGCATTGGGCTTTTGCAGACTATTCTTCAATCAATCCAAAAGATAATTTTTCGTACAGTGACGGATTTTGTGACAGTGAAGGAAATAGAACCGAATCTCTTCCTGATTCCTCCTGGACAGTAAGCTTTAGTGAATCTGATGGAGTAACAACAGTTTATGTAGAAATCAAACATGAAACTCTGGAAGATCTCGAGAAGATTATTGAAATGGGCTTTAAAGAAGGCTTTACAGCTTGCCTAGAACAGTTAACTGAATTATTAAATAATGATTAAACATTGACCTGCTATGAAAACAACAATGATAACAATTGATTCAACTATCACCGCAACTCCCGAAAAAGTATGGAGCCACTGGACCGAGCCGGATCATATCACAAAATGGAATTTTGCCTCCAATGACTGGTGCTGCCCAAGTGCTGAAAATGATCTGGTTGTTGGTGGCAAATACAAAGCCCGAATGGAAGCTAAAGACGGGAGCTTCGGCTTTGATTTTGAAGCTGTCTACGATGAGATCATCAAACAAGAAAAGATTACTTATACCCTTGCGGACAACAGAAAAGTAACTACTACTTTTGAGAAACTGAATGGCACAACTAAAGTCATTACGGTCTTTGATGCAGAATCCGAAAATCCTATCGAAATGCAACGAGACGACTGGCAGGCTATTCTGAATAATTTTAAGAAGTACGTGGAAAAAAACATCGAATCTTGAATATTCAATATTCTTCGGTTCATTATTCAATATTCAACTAATACTCCGCTTTGCAGTGCTCCCTTAGCATATTCAATACATGAGAAAAGTCTTCTGGTAGTTCAGAATCAAAACTAACTTTTTCGCCGGTGGTAGGATGTTCAAACCCCAAGGTTTTAGCGTGTAATGCTTGCCGGTCTAAGCCTGTGATCAATTTATGGAACATCACTTTTCGGGACCCGGTGTTGGAACCATATCGAACGGAAGTTCCGCCATAGGTTTTATCTCCAAATACGTTATGTCCAATATGGTTAAAATGAACTCTGATCTGATGTGTTCGACCTGTTTCCAGTTTTACTTCCACTAAACTCAGATAATCGAAATATTCCAACACTTTCCAGTGTGTGACGGCATGCTTTCCTTTTCCTTCAGGCAGAACCGTCATTAATTTTCTATCGTGTCTGGAACGCCCGATGTCTCCTTCGATGGTTCCTTCTTCTTTTGGAGTCCCCCAAACTATTGCCCAATATGTTCGTTCTACATCTTTTTCAGCAAACTTAGCAGAGAGATTTGCGAGGGCTTCATCGTTTTTAGCAACTACCAATAATCCACTGGTGTCTTTATCCAGACGATGCACAATTCCCGGGCGAAGATCATTATCCTCATTTTCGGCTAGTTCGTCTACGTGATACATCAATCCGTTCACCAAGGTCCCCGTCCAGTTGGCATAAGCAGGATGAACCACCATTCCGGCTTCTTTATTCACCAAAATTATATCGTCGTCTTCGTATACAATATTGATATCCAGCTTTTCAGCAACTGCTTCGGGTGGCGGAGCTTTTGGTAATTCGATAAAGATCTCATCACCCGGTAACATTTTATACGATGGTTTCTCTTTTTTCCCGTTTACCTGAACATATCCGTCTTTTATCGCTTCCTGAACTTTAGTTCGAGTAGCATTTTCAACGAAATTTGTGATATACACATCAAGGCGAATCGATTCTTGTTGACCTTCCGGCACTTTGAATTCGTAAACTGTGGTTTTCTTTTCTTCTTCTCTACTCACTTTATCTTTTTTTGTAAGGATTATGACTCCAAGCTGTCTAACTATAGAGAATTTTAAATTTTTGATTCTAAATTTTGAATTATGCCTAAAGATAACCTTATACAGCAGAAAAGTTTTGATTTCTCTTTGATGATAATACAACTCTATATTTCTTTGAAAAAAGAGAAAGAGTTCGTTCTATCTAAACAACTGTTAAGAAGCGGAACGAGCATTGGAGCGAATATCGAAGAAGCTATTGCTGCGCAATCCAGAAAAGATTTTATTCATAAAATGTCTATTTCATCAAAAGAAGCCAGAGAAACAGCCTATTGGTTAAAACTTCTTCAAAAAAGTGATTTGACTAATATTGATGTATCTTTATACTTGAATGAAATTGATCAGATAATCAGAATTATTACATCGATTATAAAAACGTCACAATCTTCAATTCAGAATTAATAATCCAAAATTCATAATTCAATGATAGAATCATTGCACATAAAAGATTTTGCCTTAATTGACGAGCTGGAAGTTAGTTTCGGGGAAGGGTTAAATATCCTCACCGGACAAACGGGCGCCGGAAAGTCGATCATTATTGGTGCGTTGAATATGATCTTAGGTGAACGAGCTGATACAGAAGTCATCCGTCGCGGAGCTGATAAAGCCATCTCTGAAGCGACTATCAAATATTTTGAAAACAAAACTCTGAAGAACTTACTCACAGAAAATGAAGTTGAGTTGGCCGATTATCTGATCCTGAGAAGAGAAATTCGTCAAACCGGAAGTCGGGCGTTCATTAATGACACACCTGTCAACATTGGCGTTCTGAAAGCTGTTGGGGATCAGCTCGTGGATCTGCACGGACAACACGATCATCAACTTTTGTTGAAAGAAGAAAATCACAGAAGTGTGATAGACGGATTTGGAGAAATTGAACCTGCTTTAAATTCTTATCAGAAAGAGTTTAGCAAGATGAAGTCACTTCAAAAAGAATTGTCTTCGTTGAAGAAACGAGAATCAGAACTACAGGAAAAAACGGAACTTTATCGCTTTCAGGTAAATGAATTAGCAAACGCTAAGCTTTCGGTTGAAGAAGAAGAGGAATTGGAAGCCGAAATGAATCTTTTGGATAACGCTGAATTACTTGATCAAAAAGCAGCTGCAATATCGGAAATGGAAGACAGTGATGACGGGAATATTTCTCAGCTATTAAATCACTTAAAATTAAATCTGGAAGATCTTACCAGAATTGAGCCTGAGTTTTCAACATATCTGGAAGAAATAAATGCTGCCCGTGTCAGTATTAATGAAGCTATCCAGTTTGCAGAACGATATCGAAGTACAATCGAGTTCAACCCAAACAGATTGGAAGAGCTTCGTCAACGCCAAAGTGAGCTGAATCGAATTCAAAAGAAATATCAACGGGACATTCCGGAGCTGATCAACTACCTGAATGAGATTCAAAGAGAACTGTCAATTGCTGATAACTTTGATCTGGAGATTGAAAAAATTGAACAATCCATTTCAGATCAACAGATAAAATTAGCTCACGCTGCTAAACAACTTCATGACAAAAGAACGCAGATCGGAGAGCATTTATCCGAACAAATTCAGATCGAGCTCGCTGAATTAGGCATTCAACATGCAAACCTTAAAGTTTCTGTTGAGTGGTTATTTGCCAATAACGGTTGGGTAGAAATAGATGGTCAAAAAGTAGAATGCACCGAATTGGGTTGTGATGATATCCGAATATTCATCTCAACAAATAAAGGCGAAGAACCTAAACCTCTCGCGAAAATTGCATCGGGCGGAGAGATAAGCAGAGTAATGTTGGCATTGAAATCTATTCTGGCAAAAGAACAAAGTTTACCTGTCATGATATTTGATGAAATCGATACCGGAATCAGCGGCGAAGTTTCCGAGAAAGTGGGCAGAGCAATGCGGAAATTATCCGATCATTGTCAGATCATTGCCATAACACACCAGCCACAAATTGCCAGTCAGGCGCACCATCACTACAAAGTTGATAAGCAGGAAACCGAAGACCGAACCATTACACGAATACTCTCCCTTTCTAATGAAGAACATATCCGTGAAGTAGCTAGTCTTATGAGTGGTTCTGAGATTTCAGAAAATTCTCTTAAAAGCGCCGAAGAATTGATCTCACGGAACACCTTTAAGAACTGATTATTTGATCAGTGTCATTTTTCCGGAACCAATCATGCTGCTTGATGCATTTGAAATAGATCTGATTCTGTAAAAATAAACCCCACTTGGTTGATCGGAAAGATTAACTGTGAAATCATTCTCTCCTACAGCTGCTCTTCCAACCAATGAATTTACTTGTTGACCATTCGCGTTATAAACAGTGATCTTAAACTCGGAACTTACCGGTGAGCGAAACTGAACCACTGTACTAGGGTTAAATGGATTCGGGTAGTTGCCAAGAAGTTCGAACTTATCAGGATAGTCTGTTTCTGTTTCATTGGATGTTTGAACCTCTTCATGTGCGCCTTCATTGATCCATTGTTTTATCTTGTCAATCTCATCAGTAGAAAGCTGCCCTCCCTGAGGCATGCGAACTCCAAATTCTGGGTTATCAGAGTCTATTTTGTCCACAAGAGGGCTTTCCTGAGCGTTGTTTGGAATTACATGCTTACTGTCATATCTGTTGGAAGGACTTGTGCTCGCCATTACAGCAGAATATGAACTTGAATTGAAGCTATTCTGACCCGCACTATGACAAGAATTACATTTACCAGTAAAAATTGGTTGAATATCATTGCTGTAATCTATCTGAGCAGTAGCTGAAAAACTTATTAAGCTAAAACTTAAAACCAGTAACATTCTTTTCATAAAGCATCACCTTTCAATAATTTAGTTTAATATCAATCTAATTAAATTTTATCAGAAATCAATTGAGTTATATGCTTTGCTTTAGTTTCAGTTCCGTCAAATATCTGATGTCTGCAAGAGAACCCAGAAGCACATACGCTACTACGGTTATTATCCTCTTTAATTGCAGGGAATAATCGTTGGCTTCCGATTTCCATAGACACATCAAACTTATCTTTTTCATATCCAAAACTTCCGGCCATTCCACAACATCCGGCATCTAATTCTGTAACCTTAAACCCAACGTGCTCAAGTATGGTTTTGGATAATCTTTTTTTGGTAAGTGCCTTAGCATGACAATGTTCATGTACAATTACAGAATCTTCAAACTTTGATGTAGGCAGTAATTCTATATTTGAAGCCAAAAACTCTTCAAAAGTATAACAGTGTTTAGCTAATTGATGTGCGTCTTTTAAATGCTTTTCATCGCATAGATCCAGAAATTCATCTTTTACCGTTAGTATCTCGGACGGCTCCAGGCCAATTACCGGAATCTCATTATTTGCGAATTCCTTTAATTCTGAAATGGCATTATGAGCTATTTTTTTCGCTTCTTTTAAAAAGCCTTTTGATAATTGAGGTCGACCAAGCTCATCGACTTTTGGAACTATAACCTGAAATCCCATTTTTTCTAGCACAAACACTGCCGATTTGGCGACTTCTGGTTCGTGATAATTTGTAAAGAGATCTACAACCAGCGCTACTTTCTTAGCAGATTCTTTCTTTTTATATGATTTCCACCATGATCTGAAGGTTTGATCAGAAAACTCAGGAAGTGTTCTTGATGAAGAAATTCCGGCAATATTTTCCAAAAGTTTCTTAGTTACCCCAAGTCTCGATATCCAATTTGAAAGCCCCGGAAATAAAGCTGCCAAAGGATATAGTTTTGATGAATTAACAAAGAATTTTTCTCCAACAGTGCTTTTATTCTGTTGATGCCACCCATTCATAAACTCTGCCTTCATTTTGGCCATATCCACATTAGCAGGACACTCGCTTTTACATGCCTTGCAACTCAGACAAAGGTCCAGTGCTTCTTTGAGTTCTTTTGATTTAAACTGATCTGGGTTCTCTCCTTCAAAAACTTGCCTGAAAACATTTGCTCTACCTCTGGTACTGTCTCTTTCGTCATTAGTAGCCATATATGACGGGCACATTGTACCGCCACTTAGTGAAAGTTTTCTGCACACTCCTGCTCCGTTGCAAAGCTCTAAAGCTTCATTTAAACTCCCTTCTCTTCGCCAATGAAACTCAGTACTCACAGGTTTTGAAAAATAAGCCGGAGAGAATCTTAGATCTTCTTCAATAGGCTTTGCGTCAATTATTTTTCCGGGGTTGAATATGTAGTTGGGATCCCAGATCTCTTTGACCTGTTTTAGAACCGGCATCATTTCTTTACCAAGAACTTTTTCAATATAAGGTGCTCTTGCTCTTCCGTCACCATGTTCTCCGGACAACGATCCCCTGAACTCACCAACAAGTTCAGCAATTTCTTCTGCCATGATTTTCATCTTTTCGATGCCTTCGGGAGTCATTGTGTCTATAATAGGTCGTAGATGCAACTCACCGACAGATGCATGAGCGTAGAATACACATGTGGTTTTGTGCTTATCCAAAAGTTGCTGGAATCGATTTACATATTCAGGCAGATCCTTGACCCGGACAGCTGTGTCTTCACAAAAAGTTGGTGATCTTGCTTCTTTGCCTAATCCCATTAAAAGACCAAGTCCGGCTTTTCTCAGATCGAAAACACTTTTCATTTCTGAAGCATCCGAAAGCACAGGAAAAGAATACCCAAGCCCTTTGCTAGTAAGGGATTTTATCAATTGATCTATCTTTAGATCAATTTCGGCTTCATCGTTGCCTGTAAATTGTACGACAAGTATACTTTTAGGCTCCTTATCCAGAAAAAATCTGTTTTGTGATTGTTCCGGATTGGCCTTTGTAGCATTCAGAATAATATCATCTATAAGCTCCACAGCACTAGGATCATATTTTACTGCCTCAATAGTTGCTACCATGGATTCATGGATAGTATTGAAATGGGGTATCACTATCTTTTGAATTGATTCTGTTTGAACAAGATTCAGCGTTGCAGATCCTGTCATTGCTAGCGTACCTTCGCTACCACAAAGCAACTCACATAAATTAAATGCTCTCCCCCCATCAGTGAAAGGCTCCATTTCGAGCAATTTATCCAGAGCATAGCCGGTATTTCTTCTTATTATTTCCGGATGCGGATAGTTTTCCTTTATCAGTTCTTTATTTTTTTCAAGCAAAGAAAGCATACCTCGATAGATACTTCCTTCAAGATTCTGAAGCTTTTTCTTTTGCTCCAGTTCTTTCACGGAAAGTGGTTCAAATCTAGCTACGGTTCCATCGCTTAAAACCACATCCATTGAAAGCACGTGCTCTCTGGTGGTTTTATACTTGATGGAAAACGAGCCGGATGAATTATTTCCGATCATTCCACCGATCATACACCTATTTGTGGTAGAAGTATCAGGACCAAATAACAGATCATGTTTCCCGACTTCATGATTTAAAACATCCCTGATCACTCCGGGTTCAACAATTGTTCTTTTATTTTCAGTATCAATTTCTACAATCTTTGTCATGAATTTTGAAATATCCATGATCACACCTGATCCCGTAGTCTGCCCGGCTAAACTGGTTCCTGCACTCCGGGCAGTTATTGAAAACCGTTCTTTATTAGCTTTCAGAACCAATTCCCTGATATCATTAACAGATCTTGGAAACGCAACTCCTTTTGGTGTCTCTTGATACATGGATGCATCCTGAGAGTACAGCATTTTTGTAAGCTTATTAGAATCTATCAAGTGGGTCTTCCTTTTTTTGATAAAATTTTGTGTTAATTAATGCAGAAAATCAATTGGAACCTGAAAAATCATTTTCAAATAGGTCGGCTTTTTCTTTAAAGTAAGTTTCTCCGGTTATTGCAAATAACATATTTAATTGGTCAACATGAATATCATGATAATCAGAATTTAAAAAACGATTCTTTAGATCGTAACTACTAATGCTGCCGGGATTTCTGAAGTCACCGATATAATTCTCAATTGTTGTTACAGAGGCATTGAGCAAATGCAAACTTTCCTCATCTTTAGTAAGTAAGTAATAATCGTACAACCCATATATAGCATAAATAAACCCATTAAGTACGTGAATGGGGTTCTCAGCCGGATATTCCTCGATCCAGTAATAATTTTCATTATCTATATAACCGATCCAGTCCTGATCCTGATTTTTAATAAGCTTAAATGTCTCGAAAGTTTGGTGTGCCCATTCTAAATATTTAGACTCATTCGTCACACCATACATTCTCACAAAAAAAGTCAACATTCTGCCTTGAGCCATTCCTGAATACCAGGGAGTTTGAAACCTATCTTCATGCGAATATTCGAATTCAAAATTATAAGGAAATAATAATTTCTGATTATCCGACTTTGACTCCTCAACTAATCTATCTGCAATACGCTTAGCCAATGTTAAATAGTAAGGATCTCCACTTCTTATAAATGCATCAACATATCTTATGCCGTACAGCGATGTAAACACAGGGTTGTAATACATTTCTCCATTTTTAATCTGCACCGGAACGGAGTCCTGATCAAAATACTCGATTGTAGTAGATATATAATTCTCTCTGATATATGGTTGTTCCAAGTAAGGCAATTCCACATATGAGTATTCTGTCACCTCAACTGAAGACAAATCTTTTAGATCCTTTTCAATTTCTGATTTACAGGATAGAACTAAGACACCGATTAACAGTAAAAAAATAACTTTAACATTCATTATCGAATAGCTGTTTTTATATATGTGTGAATCCGGATATTTGTCCTTAATGTATAAAACTTTCTTTTACCTTTTTTACTATCTCATCACCTATGGCTAAGCTGGCCGTAGCAGCCGGACTTGGAGCATTTAAAACATGAATCTGGCGATCAGTTACTTCAAAATAAAAATCGTCTAAGATTTCTCCATCCGATTTTAGAGCCATCGCTCTTACTCCAGATGGAGCAACTTTAAGATGTTCTTTCTTCACGCTTGGTATCAATTTCTGTAACCCTTTAACAAACGCTGCTTTTGATAAAGAGCGATGGTATTCATCCATTCCCATCCGCCAATGCTTCTTCGAAAGCTTCCAAAATCCGGAAAAATTCATCATCTCCAATGCTTCTTCCATATCAAAAGAAAGTTTCTTATATCCTTCTCTTTTAAATACCGGAACGGCATTCGGTCCACATTCTATTCCCCCTTTTGCCATTCTTGTAAAATGAACTCCCAAAAATGGAAAATCCTTGTGTGGAAGCGGATAGATCAGGTGTTTTACTAAATACTCAGCTTCGGGTTTTAACTCATAATACTCGCCTTTAAATGGGACTATCTGAATTGGCGACTTTATTCCTGCCGCTCTGGCTACGTGATCACAATATAAACCCGCGCAATTAATTAGATAGTTAGATCTATAACTGTTCCTTTTGGTGTTTACAGAAAGGAATTCATCTTCAGTTTTAATGCGTACTACTTCTTCTCCAAAAGCTATATTCCCACCAAGCCCAATTATTTTCTGTTGAAGTTTCCTGCACATTCCCGCGTAATCAACAATACCTGCACAAGGAACTTTGATAGCTCCAACACCACTAACAAATGGTTCAATTTCTGCCAATTCATTTTGGTCGATCTTTTCTAAACCTTCAATTTTATTCTCCAGTCCACGCTTGTAAATAGAATCGAGTCTCTCCATTTCTGATTCTTCTGTTGCCACAATTACTTTACCGCATATATCAATAGCTACGTCGTTTTCTTTACAAAAATCTACCAATTGATGTCGACCATTAATACAGTTTTTAGCTTTGTAGCTTCCCGGTTTGTAATATATACCAGAATGTATAACTCCTGAATTTTTCCCAGTCTGGTGAGCAGCTACTTTATCCTCTTTCTCAAGTATTAATATTTTAGCATCCGGTATTGCTAATGAAAGCTTGTAAGCAGTAGAAAGCCCTACGATTCCGGCTCCTACTATTGTAAAATCATATGTTGTATTTGACATGCCTGAACTTAAGTACTATTCAAAAAAAAAGCCCTCTGAATAGAGAGCTTTTTAATATTACTACAAACTTCTTATTTAAAGTTCTGATAATGGTCTTGCAATCTTGGAGTAGATCTTACCACCATCTAATGGTAATTCATCCAAACGATCATACCTTCTCATATCGATCCAACGATGGCCACCTTCTAACCAAAGAGAATATCTTCTTTGGAAAAGAACTTCGTCAATAATTGCACTCTGGCTAACACTTATAAAGTCTCCAAGTCCCCAAGAATTACGAACAACATTAATGGCATCAACTGCCTCTGCTAAATCGGTTCCTTGGTTTCTTTGAGCAAGAGCTTCTGCGTATATCAACACCAATTCTTCATTTCTAAAGAATGGGAATGGAGCACCGGTAGTTGCAAAACGGTTGTCCTGATAGTTTGCAGTTAAGCCCTGCAGAACTACCGGAGTATCACGTAGAAAGAACTTATTATCAACACGCTCGTCGCCTGCTAAAGTATCTGCTATTAACTCCGGATGAACTGTCGGTAGCTGAATAGAAGTTGTATTTCTGGTATAAAAGAATGGATTAAAGATGTCCGGTGGATCACCATAAACAAAATATCCTCCTTTATTCATTGCATCAGGATTGGCGGTCAATTCAAAAAACGGAGCTGCATCTTCAACTGCTGTTACAGCAGCGTCCCAATCCTCTGCATAAATAGCAGCACGAGCAGCTATTGCTCGATTCAGATCCGCCATTGTAGCCGGTGTATTAAACTCGTCCATTCCACTGGTTAATGTAAAAACGAAGGAGCTTCCGGCTGAATTAAGATCTGATAAACCATCATCCAGTAAATTTCTGATTTCCTGGAGCGCCGCATCATAACTCAAAAACTCACCCAGATTGGTTACATCTGCAACATCAAACCGTATTCCATTATCAAACTGAGCATTCAACGGAATCAAATATTGGAAAGCCTGAATTGTTTTGGCAAATCCCAAGATTCCATTTCTTTCTGCATCTGTAATTACGTCTGTATTTTGAGCAGATTGCATCAATACATTTGCTTGCTTAATGGCACGATATGGAGTTGTGTAAGTTCCACCTGATCCAAAGAAACTTGGGTCATTTTCAGCATCAGCTGATGGATCCTGTCCAATCCATTGATTGATAAATCGTGGATCTGAAGCAAAGGTTGGATAAATCTCCCGCCCAAAAGAGCTTAGGATATTTATAGAGCCTGTTGATGCTCTATGTCTTATTTCAAGTCCAGTTACCAGATTCTGGAGTTGTGCCTTACTGGCATTATTTAACACCCCTTCTAATGATGAGTTATTGGGATCTTCAATGATATCCGGATCAAAGAAGTCACATGATGTTATTCCTGCAAAGAGCAGTGCTATAATTAAAAACTTATTAGTTAATTTCATTGTAATAATCCTCTATGATTAAAAATCCATTTTTAGGTGAAAAACAACCTGTCTCGAAGACGGGAACGGTGTCACTTCCACCGAGCTATTTACAGCTTGTGTACCAAATACTGAAGTTTCAGGGTCGTAACTTCTGTAGTCAGTAAACATCAATAAATTATTTGCTGATACACCAAGTTTAATTCCGGTTACTGAGTTTCCAAACAATCTGTCGATTGACGAAACAGGAACTGTGTAATAAAGACCCACTTCTCTTAATTTTAAGTACGAAGCGTCTTCTATATAATCCTCTGGAGCTCCATTTTGAACTCTATCTTGACCACGAGTCAAGTTTGGATCGTCTGAAGACTCATTCCAGTCAAATGATGTACCACCAAGATCGGTAAGGAATAATGACAAGTTGATATTATCTCCACCTTTCTTCCAATGCCATAAGAAGCTAAAATCTATATTTTTATAAATCTTAAATTCATTACTGAATGACATCTCGAAATCAGGCTGTGAATTTCCATATACAGTAAATAAAGATGGCCCGCTAACTGCAGGGTTACCAATAATAGTAGTAGGAGAGAATCCTTCCTGTAATAAGTAACTTCCCAAACTAGCTCCAAAACCACCGGTTACGAATGCCGGTATGTTAAGCTCCGTAATCTCAGACTCATTTGTCCAGTACAGAATAGAACTATTCCAGTTTAAGTTTTGATTCCTGATCGGATTTAAATTCAATGCCAGTTCAATACCTTTATTTTCAAGGTTAGCCGCATTTCGGGCAATCACAGAAATACCGGAAGAAGTAGGCACTCTTTCATCAAGAATTAAGTCTTCTACTGTTTTGATATAGTAGGTAGCTTCCAAAGATACTCTGTTATCATAAACAGAAGCATCTAAACCAAATTCAAGCTCTTGTGCTCGCTCAGGCTGCAAATTAGGATCAATATCTCTGGTACTAACAAAGGTTCCTAAAAATCCGCCTTGGTTACCCGGAATTAATGCACTGAAAGTTTGCCCGAAATTCGGAAGACCACCGGTTTCACCGTAAGCTACTCTTGGCTTTAACTGATTTACAAAATCAGATTCAAAGAAATCAAAGTTTGTAAGGTTAAACGCTACCGATGCTTTAGGGAAGAAATAGTATTCCTCTTGGTCGGCATTCAATGAAGATCGGTCAAAACGTCCTCCAAATGTACCAATTACTTTATCATCCCAGTTAACTTCCTGCTGTGCAAACCAACTCAGGTCATATACTTCTAACTTAGTTTGAGTTATTACCGATTGTATGTTGGCATTTGCGATTGCAGTTTCACCGGAAACAAGCCCCTGACCACGAACAACTTGTCTGTTCTGTTCCTGATCAAATCGGGAAAATCCTAATTGTGTGTTTAAATTAAAATCACCACTTCCCATTCCTAAAGTTGTAGCATAGCTCAATACTGCCTGAATATTTGTGTTAATATTATCTTCAGCTGTATGAACTACATCGCCGGGATTTGCGGAACTTCTTTGTGCCTGCAGGAATGTTGGCATATGTACTAACCCATTATAGGTTAAGTAATCAAGGCCACCATCTGCTTTTAATGAAAGTACGCCTGAACTGTTTTTTAGCAGATCTGCATTTACCTGAACCCCTTGTATAAATCGTTGTACAGTTTGATCGTTAGTAGCATTATCAATAAGAGATAAAGGATTTTCACTAAAAAATGGATTGTTAGGATATTCTCCATTCTCATTTGCTTGTAATTGAGCATAGGTTGGAATAAAAGAAAGTGCATATCCGATAGAACCACCAGTACCATTTTGGTTACCGGTAAAACCTCTTTGGCTATCTGTAAAGTTGTAGCTTGACCTACTTGATATCCTGATATCATCGTTTAACCTGTGATCCAGATTTAAACGTACAGAATTTCGTTCAAAGCCCGTTTTCTTGATTATCCCATCTTCACCACGGAAACCTCCTGTTAAGAAGAAAGTCGTTTTTTCATTTCCTCCGGAAATACTAAGGTTCGTTTCCGAAATCATACCGGTTTCACCGTACACTTCTTCTTCATAATCAAAAATGTTTCCACTACTTACAGCAGAATTATAAGCAGCTACCTGAGCATCACCCGTAGCGCCATTTCCATAAATACGTCTAATTTTAGCCTCATCCCAGGAAGCAACCCCAAGCAATTTAAGAGCACTGCTAAAACCAACATCTTGAGAAAAAGAAACTTTTGTATCTCCGGACTTACCTCTTTTGGTTGTGATGATAACCACACCGGCATTTGCTCTTTGTCCATAAATAGCCGCTGCTGAAGGCCCTTTTAAAACCTCAATACTTGCAATTTCGTCCGGGTTGATATCTGCCAGTCGGTTTGAAGAGTTATCTTCCTGGCTACTGTTCGCACCCGTGGTCAAAAATCTACCGTTGGTAATTACATCATTGTTCACATAAACACCATCAATAATATAAAGTGGTTGAGAAGAACCTGCTCCTAATGTACTAACCCCACGCATTTGTACACTGATACCTCCACCGGGAGCTCCACTCTGAGAACGAATTGCTACACCGGGAATCTTTCCCTGAAAGGCTCCATCCAATGTTTGTGGACTTACTCTCTGTGTTAGATCCTCGGCATCAATTTTAGTAATTGAGTTTGCCAGATTCGATCTCTTAACAGAAGAGGCAAGACCTGTTACCACAAGCTCGTCCAAATTAGCCACATCAGACTTCATTTGAATATCAAGTGTAACTTCTTCACCGTTTGAACCTGTAACCTCTATATTTTGAGTTAAATAACCCACAGAAGTTATTCTAAGAGTAGCAGAACCTGAAGGAAGAGTAACCGAATACATTCCTTCTAAATTACTTGCTGTTCCGTTCCCGGAAGCCTGATCGAATATGGTAACACCGATAAGAGCATCACCTGTTTCTGCATCTGTAATTTTACCTGAAACTGTATATTGAGCCACAACAGATTGCGCTCCAAAAAAGAGCACAAAGAATATTGAACCCAACAAGCTATAGTAACTTTTTGTTTTCATAAGTCTTCTAATATTTAGTTAATGGATGTCCTCGATCATTATAATTAAAAAAATCTTAATATTTAAGAAATCTTCCCTATTTCAATTTTCTTCAGACTTTTGTGATCATTCATACTCATTTTTATCATATTCGTATTTATTTGTTACAGAACTGTTATCTCATTTGACAGAACTTTGCCTTATCTTTTGTTGTTAAAACCAAATATGAAAATGACAAAAAAATACATACTACCCGGACTGCTTTTTATTTCTCTTCTGATATCTTCATGCGGTGAGCCTCGCAAGAATCCGAGAGAGCTAAGTGATGAACAATTAAAAATTGGCGAAATTATCTGGAACTCTACTTTTACTGACTTGAATGGAAACGAAGTCTCTGTTCAGGATTATAAAGGAAAAGTTGTTTTGATCGATTTCTGGGAAACCTGGTGTGGACCTTGCCTGCAAGTTTTTCCGGCTATGGATTCATTAAGAAAAGAATACAAAGATGACTTCGTAGTATTGGCCGTAAACTTACAAGACAGTGATACTCCTGAAGAAGTTGAAGCTTTTATGAACAACAAAAATTATGACTTCAACTTTGTTCTTGACAAAAATGAAATCGGACCAAAGGTGATCAGTTTTGGAATCCCATTTAAGGTTTTTATAGATCCAAATGGATATCTTATTAAAGCAGAAGTGGGTTCTAATGGAACTGAAGGTGATTATTTGAAAGCCAAGACCATTATTGAAGACAATAAACAATCATAGATTAGACTATACATTATGCCAGAAGTAAAAGAAAAATTAGCCTACAAAGTAAAAGACATTTCTCAAGCCAAATACGGGCGACAGGAAATTGAACTTGCTGAAGCTGAAATGCCCGGATTAATGGCTTTGAGAGAAGAGTACAGATCTGAGCAGCCTTTAAAAGGCGCTCGAATTGCAGGTTGTCTTCACATGACCATTCAGACCGCTGTACTCATTGAAACGCTTGTTGATCTAGGAGCTGATGTAACCTGGTCATCTTGTAATATCTATTCCACTCAGGACCACGCCGCTGCAGCTATTGCTAAAGCCGGAGTTCCGGTTTACGCTTGGAAAGGAATGACCGAAGAAGAATTTGACTGGTGTATTGAGCAGACTTTATTCTTTCCTGATGGTCAGCCTCTCAACATGATTCTGGATGACGGTGGAGATCTTACCAACATGGTATTGGACAGATATCCCGAATTAGTAGATGGCATTAACGGAATTTCAGAAGAAACCACCACCGGTGTTCTTCGCTTGATCGAAAGAGAGAGAAAAGGAACACTTACACTTCCTGCAATCAATGTTAATGACTCTGTTACCAAATCTAAGTTTGATAACAAGTACGGTTGTAAAGAATCAGCTGTGGATGCAATTCGTAGAGCTACCGATGTTATGATGGCAGGAAAAGTTGCCGTGGTTGCCGGATATGGTGATGTAGGAAAAGGAACTGCTGCTTCTTTAAGAGGAGCCGGTGCCCGCGTTATCGTAACTGAAATTGATCCGATCTGTGCACTACAAGCTGCAATGGATGGCTTTGAAGTTAAGACCATGGATGAAGCTGCTAAACGTGCTGACATCGTTGTTACGGCAACCGGAAACAAAGACATTGTTAAAGGTCGTCACTTTGAAAGCATGAAAGACAAAGTGATCGTTGGTAACATTGGTCATTTCGATAATGAAATTGACGTAGCCTGGTTGAAAGCGAATTCCGAAGAAGAAAACATCAAACCACAGGTTGATATTTTTACTCTGAAATCAGGAAAGCAAGTAGTACTTCTTTCACAAGGAAGATTGATGAATCTTGGTAATGCTACCGGACATCCTTCTTTTGTGATGAGTAACAGTTTCACAAATCAGACTATAGCTCAGATCGCACTTTGGAACAGACCGGAAGAATTCGAGCCCGGTGTTCACGTACTGCCTAAATCTTTAGATGAAAAAGTAGCGCGACTGCATCTTTCTAAAATTGGCGTTGAGCTGGAAACACTTACTGAAGAACAAGCTGAATATATTGGTGTTCCGATTACAGGACCATATAAATCTGATCAGTACAGATATTGATAGCTTAAAGAACAAATTTCAAGCATCAAATTTCAAAGCCTTTCTGTGTTTTACAGAAAGGCTTTTTTATGCTCCGTAATTACTTAACCAGTTTTCTTTTTACTTTTGACGCTATTGGAAGCGCCACATCTATAAGAGAAGATTTTATTTTTCTGGTGAGAGGAACTTCATAATTAGTTATTTCATAACCAACTTTTTTTATCTCAGCTTCTGCTACACTTTCAACTTCTGCGATATCCGCAATTTTCATATTCTTTTTCCATGAATATGCTCTGGATTTTTGAATAGGTTTTCCGATTAGTTCGCGCATGGTCTTGAAATTTTGATCAACTCCTTTTCCTCTCTTTTCATATTTTTCAACTAAATTTTCTTCGCACTCAATCCCCAACCAATCAAATAATTTATCCAACTCTTTAGTAGGGTTTATAAGCAAGGACTCATATTTCATTTCATAATAGTTTATATCTAATTTTCGTCCTTCTAAACCCTTACTTACTTGTTTTTTCCAGATCTTTGCTGCTCCTTTGATCGTAGGTGACCAACCTGCACTTTTAATACTTTTAGAAACATCTCTTGGGTCCCTGATTAAATGAATGATTCTGGCATTTGGGAATAGTTCTGAAATCAATGGTATATATGAAGTATAAAGCGGAGTTTTATCACCCCAATAAACTGCATTATTATTTCTAGCTGTTGCTTCAAATAATTTATGTAAGGCTCCGGTATAATTGGTTGGGGCCACCTCTTCGAGTTTTTCTTTTAACTGATCTTCATTCATCTCAAATATGTCGATTGCAGTATCTTTCGAAGTTCTTTTAAATGATTTAAGATCAGAAATAAATCTTTCTCTGTATTCTGCAGTACTAAAATCTCCATAATCTTTTCTTTGTTTATACAAATATGGAATAAAAGCAGATTCTTTCAGTACAAAAATATCCTCACATTGATTTATTAATTCGCGAAGTAATGTTGTACCCGACCTTCCACATCCTATTATAAATATCGGAGGCTTCATAAAGTACTCTAATCTATTTATGGTTTATAAAAGCTTAAAATCTCAACTTTCAATTAATTTATTAAAAATACGTATAATTTAATCTATGAGGAAAAACTCAACTTTTATTGTGCCATACAATTAATTATTTCTTATCTTTAAGGCTCTCAACTAATTTTATTGAAATGCACCCGTAGCTCAACTGGATAGAGTACTTGACTACGAATCAAGCGGTTACAGGTTCGACTCCTGTCGGGTGTACACCTAAATAAGCCCAAAACGCGTCTTTCACAGCGCTGAGGGCTTTTTTATTATAATTAAATTACTCTGCTTGTCTTCTTAACCATCCTAAACACTCCCCAAACCATCAGCGACCAAACAATGATGATCGCTTCCAGAACTAGAATATAGACCGGCCATTCAGGAAGCAAGCTGAAGAAAGTAGTTCCGGGTGGCTTACCCATCACATACAGATAATTGCTGCCCAGAATCAGGTTTAAAAAATAGATCACGCCTGCTACTACATTCAGAGCTATAAATGATCTCCCCACATCTTTCAGTTCCAGATCCCATCCCCAGACGATAGACGGATACAGTCCCAGCAAAACCAGCATCAGGTGAACCATCCAATACCGAATGGCATCGTAATGAAATAGTGAGAATTCCACGGAAGGCGTAAAATTGGCTTGTGAAACTCCCAATATGATCCAAAAAAAGATCGTAGCCCAAATGGTTCTGTTTTTGGTTGCATACACCCAGATCATGATCATGGGCAGGAAATTACACATGTGCAGAGGAATATCTTTGGTAACATCAAAAACATCCGTGTAGTGATTCAGGGGAATCTTAGCCAATTGCAGAACTGCAAGAAACAGGGCTATAACAAGCAGTATCCTTTGCTGAATTGATTCAGGTTTTTGTTTCAGAAAGCGAATAAACCACACAAAGAAAACTACGAATCCAACCAACAAGAACAGGTGCTCAGCTGAATATGAAGAAAATAAATATGTGGTTTCGAAAAATGAATTCAATTTGATCTGATGTTATATCAACTCCGGTTATTGCATTTATTCAATTATTAAAATCTTTCACCTTTATCAATTTTAAAATAACAGAAAAAGTGAATCCCACGAAATATTCTCTGATCAAAAAATATTTTTTGTCGGGCTTTAAAACTAGTTGAAATGATCAAAATTCTTCGTACCATTATTTAATGATCAGAATTAAAACAGTCTGATCATGGGTTACGGTTTCGCCAAAACAGGCGGGAGAACATAACCAAAACATCCAATGGATAAAGCAATGGCTAATAAATTTAAACAGCCTGCTGTCAACCAAACTAAATCTTCAGCTAAGAATGCAGCTCCTGCGAAGAAAGTTGGTCAAGCAAAGAAAAGTGGTCGTAAATAATTTAGACTAAATTTTTTACACAAAGCCGGTTCGTAAATAAGAATCGGCTTTTTTTTGCTCTGAATACATATAGGTACAAAAATAAATTAAGTAGTATCTTCGCTGAAAAACCATATGTATACGCCCTCTTCCTTTAAAGAAGAAAATCCGGATGTACTTTTTGACCTGATCGAAGATCATAATTTTGGAATTATCTTCAGTCAACATAAAGATCAGCCTGAAGCTACTCATCTCCCCTTTTTAGTACACAGAAAAAAAGGCGAACAAGGAACGTTAATCGCTCATTTTGCGAAGGCAAACAAGCACTGGAAAAAGTTAGATGAGACAAAAGAAGTACTAGTGGTTTTTCAAGGTCCACACAGCTATATCTCGCCCGCCTGGTATGTAAACCGAGCTGAAGTACCTACCTGGAATTACGCAACTGTTCATGTGTTCGGTAAACCTAAGATCATCGATGATCCGACTGAGCTAAACAAAATGGTTAAAGAGCTCACCCATTTTCATGAAGATCAGGAAAACACGGACTGGAAACTTAATGAAGTGCCCGAAAAGGAATACAATACTGACTTAAAAGCGATTGTAGGATTGGAAATTGAGATCTCAAAAATGGAAGGAAAATTCAAATTTAATCAGAACAAGTCTGATAAGGACCAGAAAAGTGTAATTTCTAAGATGGACGATTTAGGAAGGGATGATATAAGCGCAATTATGAAACGAAACCTCGATTCACCTAAATAGCTTTATTTATTTCGGAAAGCTTTCTTCTGAGTTCAACCGGATTAAAAGGCTTGGTAACGAAATCATTCATTCCCACCGAATACACTTTTTCTTTTACTTCGTTAAGTGCCGCTGCCGTTAATGCTATTATAGGGACATTCTTTTTCGTTGTATCCTCCAGATTGCGAATAGCAGTTGCAGCTTCATAGCCATCCATTTCAGGCATTTCCAGATCCATAAGTATCAAGTCGACCTCATTACTTTTCAATGCTTCTATAGCTTCAATTCCATTGGAAACAATGGTAGCATCAACTTTCCATTTTCTCAGAAAACTTTGCATTACCTTTTGGTTCACAAGGTTATCTTCTGCGACTATTACCTTTAGCCCTTCTATGTGTTCTTCCTGAATTTCCACTCTACCTGCGTCTGTATTTTCTTTGTTTTCGGGTTTTCCAAATGTAAGAAGAACAGTAAACTCGCTGCCTTTATCCAATGTGCTTTTGGCAGAAATCGAACCATTCTGTAGTTCAACTAACTTTTTACTGATGCTTAATCCTAAACCGGTGCCGCCATATAACCTTTTTGTTTTTTTATCAGCTTGCACAAAACTTTCAAATATTGAGTCCAATCTGGACTCCTCAATCCCAATTCCGGTATCTGAAACCTTAAACTCAACATCTACTTTTTTATTTTTTTCTGCAACACATTGTACAAAAATTTTCACATAACCTTCATCGGTAAATTTCAGAGCATTGCTTACTAAATTATTAAGGATCTGTATTAGTTTAGCGGGGTCTCCTGTTAAATACTTCGGGAGGTTTTCACCTATCTCTGTTATTAATTCAACTTTCTTATTTACTGCGGTAGTTTTAAACGATTCTGATACCGTACTTACCAATTCTTTTAGTTCAAAATCAGTTTGCTCAAATTCAATTTTCCCGGCATCTATTTTTGAAAAATCAAGAATATCATCAATTAAGCTCAGAAGTGTTTTGGCAGAGAAGTCTACGATATTAATTGACTCAAGCTGATCTTTTCTGGGATTATCCTCTTTCAAAAAATTTGTCATTCCCAGAATTGCATTCATTGGGGTTCTGATTTCATGACTCATGGTAGCCAGAAAATCAGATTTAGCTGAGGAGCTTTTCTTTAACTGCTCACTGGTGGATTCCAGTTTTTCGATGTATTCCTCAAGCTCATCCTGTTTAAGGCTTAATTGCCTGTTCAGTTCTTTCTCTTTCTCTAAAAATTCTCTGGTAATTTGTTCTGCTCTTTCCTTCGATTCTGAAAAGGTATTAAATATGATCCATGTGGTTATAAATGCCGCAGCTATTACTCCCCATCTTACATAATCAATTGTTTCCGGGCTGAGAGACACTCTGTCTATAGCTATAAAGTCTATAATGAAGTACGAAATCACAGATATAAATATGGAAACATTTCTGATCCGGTTCTGTTCGTATTCAAAAAGAAGAATAGATAAACCCATTGCAGGGATCAGGAAATACTGTATCTCTGCTTTCCCGTCAAAAATTGAGCTGAGAATGATTATTGCAATATCTACATAAAGTATGAGCAGAAATTTAGCAATTGTTTCAAATCCTTGTCTCGAAAGAACCGGAATTAAACACAACGCAATGATCTCAGATATAAAGAACCACGACACTGACATGGATTTATCAATCGCAAAGATCAGAAAGAAAAGAGCGCAAATAAGTGCGATAGAATAAGAAACTACATCAAGTACGGGCAATCTGAATAACCTGCCACTATCGTTCAGATCATCTTTTAAATTACCTGATTGATCAGCAGTTATACCTGTAAGTGAAAAGTTATTTGCCATACTTGAAATATTAAACTAAGTACGACAATTATTCTCTATTGGTCAAGACGTTTGCAACTTTGATTTGTAAGCCATCGCATAAATTTTCATTTGCTTAACCATGGACGCCAATCCGTTAGCTCTTGTGGGCGATAGATGTTGTTGCATACCGATCTTAGAAATGAACTCCGGACTTGTATTTAGTATAGCTTCAGGTGTTTGACCAGAGTATAATCTCACCACTAAAGAAACCAGACCTTTTGTTATTGCAGCATCGCTGTCTGCTTTAAAAATGAGTTTATTGCCATCCAGATCAACAGTTAGCCAAACCTGGCTTTGACAGCCTTTAACTAAATTATCATCAACGCGACATTCTTCAGGCAATTCTTCCAACTTTTCGCCGTGTTTGATGATATATTTATATCGCTCGGTCCAGTCTTCAAATAAACTAAACTCTTTAACTATTCTTTCCTGTACTTCTTGTATATCCATACCTAAAGGTAATGAAAGGAGAGCATTAAATTAACCCTCAGAGCTTTATTTCTTAGTCTATTCCTAATTCTAAAAGAGCTACAGATTTTACTGCTTCCACTTTGTTTTCTTTCTCGTTTACGATAGGCTTAAATGATTGTATCATGGCAATAGTGCCGTCATTTTTCCCGACATACTCACATTTTTCGGAACAACGCTTTCCTCCAAAAGCTTTGGTCAGACTCTCTCTTATTACATCCGCTGTCTTTTTTGATACTACAGATTCGATTCCCTGATCCAACAAAGTTGCTTGTGAAAGGCCTGTAATATCTTGGTAGGATTCTGATACATAGCTACAGTAGATCTCTCCATTTTCATCTTTCTTAAACTTCATAACAAACTCGTCATGGTTTTTAAGCAAGTCTTCAATATTCTCACTTTTTCTCTTTAGTGTTTCGATAACACGGTTTCTCAAAGAGACATTATCAAAGTGAATCCTGATAATTGTATGATCACTACTTACGAATGATTTTACATCAGCTTCCAACATCAATTTTTGATCGTCATCACTTTTAAATTCCCAGGTGTAGTTGTCTTCAGAAATTGCTGAAGCATCAAAATCCTGAAAAAGCTCCTTAACTTCGGCTTTGTCTTTTTCAGCTACTAAATCCCAGATCTTGATCTCTTTAAGATCATCCACATCCTGCTTTATAGTTTCCCGAAAAGATTTATTGCTTGATAGGATGTTACCTTGTGCATCAAGATCAACAAAAGTTCTTTTAGAGTTTTCTTCCAGCTCTTCAAAATCTACCGTAGCATCAAAAAGCACCTTGCTGGTTTCCTGTCTTTCCGTAATATCTCTCTGATAAGAAACCCAGTGCGTTATCTCGCCTTCTGAATTTGTAAGAGGGTGAATGTCCCACTGATTAATAAACTCTGAACCGTCCTTTCTGTAATTTACAGTATGTCCAAAAAATGCTTGCCCATCTATCAACCTTTTTTTCAAACGATCTAAAACATGTCTGTCTGTTTTTTCTCCCTGTAGAATTCTTGGCGTTTTCCCAATCACTTCTTCTCTGGAATAACCCGTCATTTCCGTGAATCCATCGTTCACATAAACAATGCGCGGCCCGGGTTCTTCCAAGCTCAATTCTGTTATTAAGATGGAATCGTAATCGTGCTTGGTTGCATTCTCCAGAAGCGATAGATGAGACTTGGTCCTGTCATATTTTTTCAGGATCTCAGAAAACAAACTCTCCAATTCTGATTCGGATGCTTTGTCTTTACTGCACGATTTTATTATTTCAAGAATTTCAGATTCTCTTATACTCATTGCGATAGTGTTTATAGAGGGTACATTTAGGTTTATAACTATTCAATAGTTTAAACCATTCCATTAAGGCCCAGAAATTTTTTACTTTATACTACCTTGATAGTATATTTAATTCTATGTCAAAGAAACTACTTATTTATTCTCTATTAATCTCTCTTTCAGGATGTTCATTTTTCAAACTAACCGAGAAGCAAAACTATAAACCGGAGTTGATCCAAGTAAAAGGTGGCTCTTTTGCATACGGAGATTTTTACGAAGGTAAAAATACAGATGCTATACCTGTTCATCAGGTAATGGTTGATGATTTTAAGATCGGTAAATATGAGATTACCTACGAACAGTTTGACTACTTCGCTGAGAAAAGTAAGATCAAAAAACCCAAATCTGATCTGGATAAAAGGGGAAACCGCGCAGTGACTTACGTTACCTGGGACGAAGCAAAAGCTTTTTGTGAATTTTATGGATACAGATTACCCACTGAAACGGAATGGGAATACGCAGCCCGTTCAGGCGGAAAGAATCAAGTGGTATCAGGTGCAACAACTCTGGATTCGATTTATGTAGTAGCTCTGACAAAAGATGAAGACCGAAGCGAATCAATTGAAGTTGGAACAAAACAACCCAACGATCTGGGTATTTACGACATGAGTGGCAATGTATTTGAGTGGATCGGCGACTACTATCAGTTCTATTCTATGCCTGAAAGAAAACACAGCTTGGATGAAGATGCTGTTCGTATCATTCGTGGCGGAAGTTATTATGAAAACATGCTCGCCAATCGAACTTACTGGAGAACCGGAACTTTAAGAGATGTTCGCTCTGAAGATATAGGCTTCAGGTGCGCCGATGATTAATTCATAGAAATAAAAAAGGGAGCCGAAGCTCCCTTTACTCACTCACCTATCGAAGTAGCAACTTAGCAATTGTCATAAGTTGCATGTTCGTAGTTCCTTCATAGATCTTTCCGATCTTGGCATCTCTGTAAAATTTCTCAACGGGATATTCTTTAACAAATCCATTTCCACCGTAAAGATCCACAGCCATGGATGCTACTCTTTCAGCAACTTCAGATGAATAATATTTTGCCATTGCAGCTTCTTTCAGGAAAGGCTGTCCGGCCATTTTCATTCTTGCTGCATTATAAACCAGCAAACGAGCTGTTTCAATATCCGTTGCCATGCGTGCTAATTGAAACTGAACCCCCTGGAATTCAGCAATAGCTTTACCGAACTGTTTACGTTCCTGTATGTATCCCAAAGCAGCATCAAAAGCTCCCTGAGCTATACCAACCATTTGAGCGCCAATACCAATTCTTCCTTCGTTTAGCGTTTCGATAGCTACTTTATATCCCTTCCCAACATCACCTAATACATTCTCTTTAGGAACTCTGCAATCTTCTAATAATATCTCACAAGTAGAGCTGGCTCGAATTCCCAGTTTATTCTCTTTCTTGGAAACTGAAAAACCTTCAAATCCTCTTTCTACAACAAAAGCTGTGATGCCTTTATATCCTGCTTCAGGATTAACATTGGCAAGTACGATAAAAATATCTGCTTCGTTCGCATTCGTGATCCATAGTTTTGCTCCATTCAGAATGTAGGAATCACCATCTTCTTTGGCTTTACACTTTAACGCAAAAGCATCGCTTCCGGATCCGGCTTCAGATAAGCAATATGCTCCCACTTTTTCTGTTGCAAGCTGTGGCAAGTACTTTTCTTTCAAAAAATCAGATGCATAGTTTACAAAGGCATTATTTACCAATGTATTTTGAACATCCATAAAAACACCAACAGAACCGTCCACTTTAGATATCTGCTCTATAGCAACAACAGACATCATAAAAGTACCGCCGCCACCATTATATTTTTCAGGAATATCAATTCCCATTAAACCCATCTCGAAGAATTCCTTAATAAGACCCGGATCAAGTTTAGCGTTTTCATCCATTTCCTCTACCAAAGGCTTTATTGAGGCTTGGGCAAAATCAGCTGCGGCATCTTTTAATAATTGCTCGTCTTCTGTTAGAGTAGTTAGGGGCGGTACCAGTTGTTCTGTTGCTTCCATTAAAAATATTCTGCTTTTGAAGGTTGTAAGATTTTAAATATACGAATTGTAAGCGCTTTTCTGCTACTGTTTTTGTGTTTATCTGCTAATTTCTGAGCTCAAAAAATCATAGGCAGCTTTAACGGGAGTTATTTCTCCTTTTTTAATTTGTTCAACAAGCTCTGCTGCTTTTTCCTTATTTGTTTCTGATCCCCAGAGTCTCCTTAACACTTCATCTTCTACTAATCGTTTAAACCAATTTAGCTCCTGCTCTTTTCTTTGAGCTTCAAAAATTCCTTTCTCTTTTAATGCAGAAATAAATCCTTGTATTTTCTCCCAAGCTTCATCAATTCTTTTCTTTTTGATGGAGCTGACGGTCAAAAATTCCACTCCAATTCCATCGTACTTTGGAGTCAGTAAATGAAATGCGTTTTGATATTCCGTAACTGCATTTTTCGCCATCTTCTCCTGATCACCATCTGCTTTGTTGATCACAAGTATATCAATGATCTCCATGATTCCTCTTTTGATTCCTTGTAGTGAATCTCCGGCTCCGGGCAACATCAACACTAAGAAACAATCCACCATGGAAGCTACTTCAAATTCACTTTGCCCAACCCCGACGGTTTCTACCAGAATCACATCATATCCGGCGGCTTCACACAGCATCATGGACTCTCGAGTTCGTTTTGCAACACCGCCTAATGTCCCTGAGGTTGGCGAAGGACGAATAAAGGCTTCATCCTTTGAGGATAGCGTCTCCATCCTGGTTTTATCACCCAAAATACTTCCGCCCGTTGCGGGGCTACTTGGATCTACAGCCAATACCGCAACTTTCAAACCCTCTTCGATCAACAGATTTCCAAGCGCTTCTATAAATGTACTTTTTCCAACTCCGGGAACTCCTGAAATACCAACACGAATGGTTTCTTTAGACGATCTTACTTTACTGATCAGCTCCTGAGCAGTTTGTTGATCTGCCTCCCGGTTACTTTCAACCAGAGTGATGGCTTTGGCTAAATGTCGCCGTTTTCCTTCCTGAACCCCTTTTGCAAGTTCGTCAATGGTCATGCTTTTTGGGCTCTGATTTCATCAATTACTTTTGAAGCAGCTTTCGGAATGTTCGTACCAGGACCAAAAATTGCAGAAACACCGGCTTCATAAAGAAAATCATAATCCTGAACAGGAATTACACCACCGGCTACAATGATAATATCTCCGGCTTCTTCTTTTTTGAGGATTTTTACCAGATCCGGAATTAAGGTTTTGTGTCCGGCTGCCAGAGTGGATACACCGATCACATGTACATCATTTTCGATGGCTTGCTTAGCAGCTTCTTCGGGAGTTGAGAATAACGGACCTACATCCACATCAAAACCCATATCTGCGAATGCTGTTGCTACTACTTTAGCTCCGCGATCGTGGCCATCCTGACCCATTTTCACTACTAAAATTCTTGGTCGGCGACCTTCTTCTTCAGAAAATGCATCGATCTTTGACTTTATTTCCTGATATCCTTTATCCGATTTATACACGCTTTCGTACACTCCCTTTATGGTTTGGTTGGTGGCGGTATGTCTTCCCCAGGCCTGCTCAAGTGCTGTAGAAATTTCCCCAACTGTGGCTCTTTTTCGCGTTGCTTCCACAGCAAGATCCAGAATATTTCCTTCGCCTGATTTAGCCGCTTCGGTAATTGCCAACAAAGCTTCTTTGGTAGCTACTTTATCACGCTTAGCTTTGATCTCATCTATTAAATTAACTTGCCCATCCCGAACTCCGGTGTTGTCGATATCTAAAATATCCACCGGATCTTCTTTTTCGTTTACATACTTATTCACACCAACTATGGTGATGTCGCCCTTATCAATTCCGGCTTGTTTGATGGCAGCGGCTTCTTCGATCTTTCGTTTTGGATAGCCTTCTTCAATAGCTTTTGCCATTCCACCCATTTCCATCACTTCATTGATAATAGTCTTGGCTTTTTCTTTCAGATCATGAGTCATGGATTCTATAGCATACGAACCTCCGAGCGGGTCAACGGTATGCGTGATATCCGTTTCTTCCTGAATGATGGTCTGGGTATTTCTGGCAATTCTGGATGATGTTTCTGTCGGCAAAGAAATTGCTTCATCATAACTGTTGGTATGTAGCGATTGAGTTCCACCAAGAACTGCTGCCATAGCTTCTATCGTAGTTCTTACCACATTATTCAACGGGTCCTGAGCAGTTAATGACCAGCCTGATGTTTGGCAATGTGTTCTCAACATCAATGACTTTTGATTCTTTGGCTCAAAATGTTCTTTCATCAATTCTGCCCAGAGCGTTCTGGCAGCTCTGAGTTTGCTAACCTCCATAAGAAAGTTCATTCCGATCGCAAAAAAGAAAGATAATCGCGGAGCAAAAGCATCTACATCTAAACCACTTTCCACCGCCGTTTTAACATATTCCAAACCATCAGCTAAAGTAAAAGCCAATTCTAGCGCTGAATCTGCTCCGGCTTCCTGCATATGATATCCGGAAATGGAGATCGAATTAAAACGAGGCATTTTTTCACTGGTGTATTCGATGATATCCGAAACCAATCGCATAGATTCCTGTGGTGGATAGATATACGTGTTCCGAACCATAAACTCTTTCAGAATGTCGTTCTGAATCGTTCCGCTTAATTGCTCGGTAGAAACTCCTTGTTCTTCTGCTGCAACTATGTACGCTGCCATGATCGGAATCACTGCTCCATTCATTGTCATGGAAACGGACATTTTGTCCAAGGGAATTCCGTCGAACAAAATCTTCATGTCTTCTACCGAATCGATAGCAACTCCGGCTTTACCAACGTCACCAACTACCCGTGGATGGTCAGAATCATAGCCCCGATGCGTTGCAAGGTCAAAAGCCACACTAAGCCCCTTTTGTCCTTTTTCGAGCGCCTGACGATAGAATTTATTCGATTCTTCTGCAGTTGAAAATCCGGCGTATTGACGAATCGTCCATGGTCGCTGAGTGTACATACTTGAATAAGGACCGCGCGTAAAAGGAAACTCTCCCGGATATCCCGGATCGACATTTCTGTTCGAAACATCTTCTGAATCGTACAATGCCTGAATTTCAAAACCCTCAGGGCTTTGTCGGTTCAAAGATTCTGCTTTATCACCTTTTAAAAGCTTTTCTACACCTTTCTTCCAATTTTCTTTACCGGAACTATTATCTGACATGGAGTTAGTTTTTTATGGAAACTTCTATCTCCCTAAATGTACGACTTTGAGAGAAGATTTTTAAGAATGAAAAATTATTAATCAGGAATGAATCATTCCTAATTTAAATATTATTCATACTTTATATAGTAAAGCTTATATTCGGAGATTATGACCAATAGAATACTATTCTTACTTCTTTTATTTATTCTGAGTTGTGATAAGCCTGACACTTCACTTTCAGATGAAATTGAAGCCTTTTTATCTGATAATATGCCCGGGTACCAACTCATGCCTGAGAATTTTTCGAATCCGGAAATAGGAAACAGGATACCTGAATTTGAAGGAGCTATATCAAAAAGAAAACCTTCAGGTCATAAACACATAGTAAAATTTGACTTCAATCGAGATGGAATCGATGATTACACAGCTTACGTCTTTACAGAAAACCTTACCAAAACTACTGATGAATACAAATATTATGAGTCAAAACAGATTTTAATTTATGGAGATCAATCTGGTTTCAGTACTGATATAGTAGAATTTGGCGGAAATGAAATAGGCTACCGAGAGAAGTATACTCATATCATTGATAGTGATTTTTGGGTAATAGAATCCGGTAATTACACCTTATCCGGAGCTAATGATACAACACTTATTATCCCAAATAATACATTGATAGGATTTGATGAGACTAGTTGTACAATTTTAATTTGGCTTGATAATAGAAATTATGAATTTCTCAGACTTAAAAATGAATAGCTAACCTTCTTATGACAGATCGGATTCTTTTAAGCTGATTAAAGACATACTGGTATTCAATTATTACTTTTTCAAAAAAATCGCAGTACTTGAAGGGTCTGCTTGCTTAAATTTTATAACTAAAAATATGCTGTCTATAAAAGTAGGATATTTACGTCCATAAATAAAAATAAGTGAGTGATCAAAAATCACTTCAAATTCATCTCTGTCTGGGAAGTACCAAAACTCATATCGGAATCAAATTCACCTTTACCGAAGGTTTCTTCCATTTCGGCACGGAGTTTTTGAATAGTTAATCCACTTTTAAGCGTCCCGTTTCTGGCAAGAGAAACACGCCCTGTTTCTTCAGAGACGATCAATACTAATACATTATTGGTTTCACTAATACCAACCGCTGCACGGTGACGTGTACCAAAAGACTGAGCAATATTCGGGTTTTGTGAGATAGGCAAATAACAACTTGCAGCTACAATTCTATTGCTCCTGATCACTACCGCACCATCATGGAGTGGAGTGTCTTTTTGAAAAATTGTGGTAAGTAACTCTGCTTTTACAGCAGAATCAATTTTTACCCCGGCGTCTACCAAGTCTTGTAGCGAAGAAGAACGGGCAAACACGATCAGTGCTCCGGTTCTGTCTTTGGCCATTTTTTTTGTGGCATCGATCACTTCATCTATCATTTCATTTGATCCCGTTCTGGTAAAGAAGCGATCGAAGCTGGTGTTATTACCAATTCTGTATAAAAGCTTTCTGATTTCCGGTTGGAAAAGAATGAACACCGCCAGAATACCAACATCCAGAATACTTTTGAGAATGAAATTGATGGTTTCAAAACCCAGTAAACGAATTATAAAATTGATCAAGATCACAAAAAAGATCCCGATGGTAGCCTGAATTGCAAAAGTCCCTTTGATCCATCGATACAGATATACCAGAACCCCTGCAATAATGAGGGTTTCGATGAAATCCTTTATTCCGAATTCTAAAAATCCGATGGGAAACAATGTAGTGGCCGTCTAGCGTTGTGATTGAATTGCTTGGAATATACGTAATGAATCGGAAGCTTCCTTAACATCATGCACACGAAGTATTTTTACTCCTTTCATGAGTGCATCATAGTGAACTGAAACCGTTCCGATCAATCGATCATCAGCAGGTCTCTCATCCAGAATTTTTCCGATCATCGATTTTCGTGATGCTCCAATTAACACAGGAACGCCAATTTTTGTGAATTTATCAAGGTGGGCGAGTAATTTTAAATTGTGCTCCTGAGTTTTGCCAAAGCCAATACCCGGATCGATAATTATGTTCTGCACTCCTTTTGACCGGGCAAAAGCGATCTTTTTTTCAAAAAACTGAAGTAAATCTTCTATAACATTATCGTATTTTGGAGCATCCTGCATTGTTTTTGGATCTCCCTGAGAATGCATTATCACATAGGCTGCGTCATGTTCAGCTGCAAGTTCTGCCATAGCAGGAGACTTCTGTAAACCGCTTACGTCATTTATTATACCGGCACCAACTTTCAGTGCTTGTTCAGCTACTTTGAACTTAGTTGTGTCAATAGAATAAATAAGCTCAGGGAATGTCTGAACAGCTTTTTCAAGAACAGGAATAACACGATCCATTTCTTCCTGTTCAGAAACCGGATCCGAGCCCGGACGGGTAGACTCTCCACCAATATCAATGATAGAAGCCCCATCTCTGCGCATGATATGTATTCTGTCGAGTGCGCGCTCTACATGGATATACTTACCACCATCACTGAATGAATCAGGAGTAGCATTTATGATCCCCATTATTTGGGGAGTGGAAAAATCTGGTATTGAGATAGTTTTAATTAATTATGAATTTTAAATTATGAGTTCTGAATTCATCATTCAAAACTCATAATTCATAATTTCTTACCACTCTTCCTGTAGCTCACTTAATTTATCTTCTTTGGTTGCCCATTCATCTGCATCAGGAAGTGCATCTTGAGTTTCATTGATTACTCTGTCTTCCCACTGTTCAGCAAGACGTTCATTCAACTCAATATAATGTTCCCACTTTTCCGGCACTTCATCATCCGGATAAATAGCTTCTACCGGACATTCAGAAACACATGCATCACAATCAATGCACTCGTTTGGGTCGATAGTAAGAAAATTAGGTCCTTCCCGAAAAGCGTCTACAGGGCAAACAGCAGCGCAATTAGTATATTTACATTGAACACAAGGTTCAGTTACAATGTAGGGCATTTTGTTATTTTTGTATTTTCATTAGATGATTCGGAATATCTCAGGCTGAAGCATTAGATGCAATTCAAATTATTTAAGTATCTCACTAACAGCATCAAAATTTCCATCATTTGGAGCCGGTTCAATATTCAATATTTTTGCCATAACTTCATAAAGATGAATGTTTTCGAAGCGACCTAATTTTACTTCTTCATTAAATGCAGGTCCATAGGCTACAAAAATTGCATCCATTTTAGGATTTGCATTGTCAAAACCGTGTGCGCCACCACTTGGGTAATCACTACCCCTTGATTCAAAAAACTGCTTTGTATTTATCGTGTAACCTTCATCAGCAACCATAAGAATTTCAGGAACTCTGCTGTTATTTTTTAAATGATAACGGTCCGGAATATCTTCCTTAAGATATACTTTGAAATTTACTTTGTTCCTTTTCAAGCTTTCAAAAACCTCTTGCTCTCCTTCTCCTTCCACATTAAACATGAGTGCAGGTGAATACGCTATGATCTCAATTTTATTCACGTCAATAAAGTCATCCAAGGTAACTTTTTTTGATGGAGACACTTCGATCATCCCGTGATCTGAAACGATCATTAAATTAATAGACTCGTTGCTTTCCAGCTTTTCCATTAAATATCCAACTAACTCATCAGCCTGTTCAATAGCTTCAATTACTTCTTCTGAATCCGGTCCGTAGCGGTGTCCCTGGCTGTCAACAAAACTAAAATAGAGCGTTCCAAAATCTACAGGATCCTGCTCCCGAGTCATCCATTTAAGTACGGTATCAATTCTGGCTTCGTTAGGAATACTTCCATCATAACTTTTCCAGTGACTCGGTCTCATGTTTTGAATGGGAGCTTCGGATCCAATCCAGAACATTGTTCCTGCTTTTTTACCTGCTTTTTCTACGGTATTCCAAATCGGTTCACCCAAATACCAATCCGGATTTTCAACTGCTTCTCTGTTTCCCATTGAATACCTGGCATCCATTTCAGGATCGTACATATTGTTACCGATCAATCCATTGTTCTCGGGATATAAACCCGTAGCAATGGCATAGTGGTTTGGAAAGGTTTTCGTTGGGAAGATCGGTATCAGACCATCTGCAGTTGCACCATTTTTGATCAGGCGGTCGAAATTTGGTGTTTCTGTTTTCGTTAAATAATCTGCCCGAAATCCGTCAAAGGATATCAATAATAACTGTGGTTGTTTTTTTTCCGGTGAACAACCAAATAGAATTAAAACCGAAAGCGCTATTAGAAAATTTTTCATTGTTTTTGAATGAAAGAAGATCAACTCAAGTGAGAGATTATTCGAAGTCTGTCGTTAGTTTAAATCTTGCGATTCTGTTATTCCCTGTATCTGCTACATATACGATAGTTCTGTAGTAAGCAACTCCACTTGGATTCATAAACTGCTTTGGACCTGCACCTTCGCCACCAAATGAAACAACTATTTTCTTACTGTCCGCATCAGCTCCTACCGGAGGATTAACTCCTTCCTGTCCGTTAGATTGAAATTGATAAAGCGAGTCAGTTTCAGAATCAACAACAAAAATAAATGCATCGTCATCACCGGAAAATGCTATATCAGTAGGCATTTGAAATTTTCCTGGTTCATATAAAAACCCATTTGCCTGAGAAGTGTCCTGAGCAAGAAGTGACGAATTTTGTTCAAATATTAGCCCATCAGTCGTTTCCACAGCATTTATCCAAAGCACTCTGAAATCAATATTTTGTGCCTGCGATGCCTGAGCAATCAAAAAGCTGCGATCGTCAGTTAACCGATCTCTTTGAGGCGGTGTTACAAATGAAGCTATAGAACTTAAACGAACAGCACTTCTAAGTGAAGGGTTAGTTGGATTCAACGTAGTGATCTGACGAACATTTGTCATTTTATTTGTAGGAACGCCGTTTTCTTCAATTCTCGCGAACTCAAGAACTGTATTATCAGGCGCTGCGATTTGATTGGTATTATTCTGGGGACCTCTTCGGGATATGTAAACAGAATTATCAGCTAAAATTGTTAAGCCTGTAATTTCTACGTTTTCATAATTATTTGATGATCCTTTATTCAGTCTGGCATTTTGCGCTGCCGAAGTACTTAAGCTGGCATCGTCAAAAGGAAAAATGAGTGTATCAACAAATTGAATATCCCCTGCCCCATTCATGTTCTTGATCTTAAACACCGCAGGAAGATTGAACGTAGTTGGTGTTCCGTTTTTGTCAATCGTTGTATCAATTCGTGCTGAAACATAAACGTTCAATAAACGATCCTGAGTTACCGCATTAGCTCCTTGCAATTGTATAGTCCTTCTTGGTGAAAGATCCGCTCTGTCAAGCAAATGAACTCCTTCATTATCTGTCACATACACAAAAGTATCAAAACCGATATGCACGTCATTTGGCGCATCAAACTCTCCCCAGAAAGGAAGTACGGGAGCATAGCCATCAACATTTTCAAGACGTGGATCTATTTTACCTTCGTCGAAAATTTCTTCATTTGTTTCGTCATTCTTGGAACCAAAGATACTGTCACAACCTACTCCTGCAACAACAAAAAGTGCTAATAAAAATCCTAATTTCTTCATTGCTCTCATAAACTAAATCCTAACGAAATTCTGTGTATTGTTCCTAAACGATCAAAATTAGTAAAGCCATAATCTGCTTTAAGTGTTTTCCCTGAAAAAGGCACTTTAATCCCTGCTCCAAAACTTGGGAGAATTCTTTCTTCATTTCCAAATTCATACCCGGCTCTGAAAAAGAACTGATCCATAAAACTATATTCACCACCAATATTCAGTTCTTCTGAATTATCACTTGGGTTATTGATCTGAGCTGTTACTACAAGTTTGTTCTGTTCTGTTTCGTATAGATCGTAAGCAGCGGCAATAATAAATCGTGTAGGCAATGAAAGTTCACTTTCAGGTTCCTGTGTAACTTCTCCTTCTGGTGATGAGTTTGTTACTTCTCCCTCAGGTGATGCTTCAAAACCGAAATTATTCACGCTTACTCCAAATCTTAATCCTGTATCACCAACGTCGTATGAAAAACCAAAATCAATGGCCCCTGTTTGATACGTTATATCATAGAAATTCAGATAATAGTATCGGAGGGTTATCCCGTAACTAAAAAGATCCGTGATCTTGTGAGAACCTGTTAGTCCTGCAGAAAGGTGATGAGTTCTGAAAGTACGTCCATCGCCAAACGGTTGTGTTTCAGTTGTTACTTTCTGATCTCCTGAAGTGAAATACTGAACCGAACCACCAATAGCGAAATCATTGTATTTATGGATATAGCTGAAATACTGTTGGCTGGTTTCAACTAAATAAGAGGTGTGGGAAAGGTTCGCAAACGAAGTACCTATCTTTGAAGCCATTGCCGGGTTCCAGTACAAGCTGGATCCATCTGTAGCATCAGCCATGTTGGAATTTCCCATTCCTGCACTTCTTGCATCCACTGTAATTTTCGTGAACTGAAAGCCTTCAGTTCCCGATCGGTCATCTCCATAGGATGTTTGACCAAATGTTTGCGCACCGGGATATAAGATCAATCCGGCTATAAAAAACGAAATAAGTTTAGAGTAATTTTTCATCAAAAGTTGATTGAAAGGCCAAAGACAATATGTCTTTGTTGTAAAAAGTTTGCTGGGTTTTCGTAGCGTGGTAATCCGTTGTCTGTTGGATCTAAATATCTTGGATCACGTACACTATTTGGCACATCGTATGATCTGTCATCACGTAGTGCTACTAATTCGGACTGGTCACTTGGGTAGGTTTTATAACCTTCACCTGTTACCGGGTTTATTACAACCGCGCTTTTGTTATTCAGGAAGTTTGAAATCTCAAGGAAGGTTGAAATTCGGGTTTCTCCGATTGTGAACCATTTCTGCAGATTGAAATCCATATAAAACCAGGCCGGACCAACTTCACTATATCTTTGCGCGGGGTCATCAACCTGCTCATAAATTGGTCTCCAGTTTTCTTCTCCGCTTATAGGGTTTCTTTCGGTACCAACTCTTTCATAAGGAGTATACCGTGCTCCGCTTCTCCATACCGCGGAAAGAAATATCTGAAAGTTATTTAACACAGGACTGTCTAATATTCCTTTTTCTCTTGCATGAGTAAAAGTAACGTTTCCTTTTATGTCAAAAGGTCTATCCCAGGCAAGAGGGGTCTCAATATTATTTCCAACGTTTTGACTTCCTGAAATTCCACTCAGGTTATCATCATTGGTAGAACTCAACCCTTCTGCACGGCTATAGGTTACTGAAACCTGCCCTCTTAAAAGATCCATATATCTCTTCAGATAAGAGATTTCAACACCGCGAGATCTTGCATAATCTCCATTTATTCTGAATGCCTTGGTAACAGGTCTGCCGTCAACATCATTAACCCTGATACTTTGTGAAGTAACAAAATCGTATTTATCTCTCCAGAATGCAGAAATATTCAATGCATCATTTGATGTGATCTGATTTCTAAGACCGATCTCGTACGAGATGTCCACTTCTCTGTTAAGATTCGGATTTCCTAAACTTGGCAGATCAGACTGATCCTGAAAGAATGGATCTAAACCTGCATATACAAAACTCGGGTGAGGGATTCTCGCTGAATGCCCATAGTTAAAGAACAATACCTGATTCTCTCTTACAGGGAAAGACACATTAATTTTAGGTAAGAATATAAATTTATATCTCAGGCCAAGTATTTCTTTACTGTCTTTCTGATATTCTTCTGCAACGAATGTTGGGATCGTTGAAAATACATCAGGATCAAGCGCTTCTTCCACTCGTTCATCAACATATCTTCCGGGAGCCCAATATTCGAATCTACCACCAATATTCGCAATCAATCCGTTGTAACGAATTTTATCCGTAATAAATAACGCTCCTCTTTTTGGCTTTACTCTCCAGGCATCAAAATTTTCTCCGACTCTGAAAGTCTCGGAAACCGTATTGTCATCTATTCTGATTGGAGCTCCTATCCAGGGGCGGGTAATGTCAATCCACTGATAATCATTGAATTTTGACTCAAAACCTATTACCAACTGATTATCTTGTCCACCAAATAACTTAGTGTAACTCGATCTTACTGTAATTTCTTCAGCAAAATGATCATGCCACAGCGTTGCAATTCCACCGTTGTTAAAATATCCGGGGCCTGCTAATATATAAGTGAAATCATCTGTTCCTTCAAATTCATCGCCCGGAAAAGTCACAATACTTTCAGGGTCAAACTCACCATCTACAATATCAGGTCTCCAATTTCTACCATTAGCATCTGCTCTCAGTTGAGTAAATAATCTACTTACCTGAACTTCATAAAAAGAAGAAGTCGAAAGTGTTTGAGTCCATTTTAAATATGATAGGTTTGAATCATGCGTATATGTATTGGCATTGTCCAAAAACCCATTCGAAAATGCAAACTGGAAACCGGGCTGAACCTGAGTGTCAGCACCTGTAATTTGAAGCATTCTGGTGTTTTGATTGATCGTAAGAGATCGCTGATAAGCCGCCTGCAACCTCACTCCGGGTTTTATGTTGTAGGTAAGTTTCATCATACCATTCCAGCGATTTCCCTGGCGGGGTGACCAAAAATCAGAACCTACGATAGAAGACTGGATCTGATCGGCTGATAATTTGGTATATCCATCTTCTAAGGCAACTTGAGCTGTAGCATAAAAAGTGATTTTTCCAGGCAGATCAAGTCCCAGCTTTGGTAATATTTTCTCCGCAAGAATTCCGGGTCCACCAATGCTTAATTCGTAAACATCCTGGAAATAATTAGCTTGATGGTCCATTACGTTGGAACCGAAATTATCTCTTTTGTGTGAAAAACTTCCTTCGTAATTATCTCCACCGTTTCTGGTTTTTACGGAAACTACACCTGAAGTAACATCTCCGTATTCAGCTCCAACACCTCCGGTTATTACTTCAATATTACTGAATGAATTTGCTCCAAGATCAAGACCGAAGCCTGTTCCGGCTAAAGGATCCTGAGCTGAAACGCCGTCAACTACATATCCGGTTTCATAAGCACGTCCACCTTTAATGTATAAACCTGTTGGATCTTTAATTACACCGGATTGCAACGAAACTGCATCCTCTACCTTTCTTACAGGAGCTGCTTCAATATCTTTTCTTGAAATAGTTGAAGAAGTGGTTGATTTCTCTACATCAAATATAGGACGCTCTCCGATTACAACTATTTCTTCTCCGGAAGTCAAAACTTTAGGCTTTAATTTGTAATTAAGCTCCGTAGTCTCCCCTGCTTCAACTTTGATTCCTGTTAAAAGTACTGTTTCGAACCCGATGTATGTGATTCTTACAGAATATTCTCCCGGGCGAATCTTATCAATTTCATAATCTCCATCAATACCGGTAGCTGTACCAAAGCTAGTTCCTGTAATAAGTACCGTTGCGCCAATTAAGGTTTCTCCGGTTTCAGCATCGGTAATTATTCCTTTAATTCCACCGGTTTGTGCAAAAGCAGTAGAACTTGTAAGTATTATAAATAAGGCTATAAATAAACTTTGTATTCTTTTCATAATTCTATTGTTTAAAGCCCAAGCGATCTATAACAACTTCTTGAATCATATCGCTGATATTGTTGTTGCCGTTTAGATTTGACAAATCAAGGCTAAAGTAAATAAGGTTGCCTTCAGCATTTTCAATAGTAACAAACTGATAACCATTATAAGGACGAACACCACCTGTAGCTGTTCTTCTAACAAAATTAGCCTGATATAAACTTTTACTGCCATTTACTCCTTTTAGAGGAAACACCCCACTTAAAGCAAAGGAACCTGATTCGACTTTTAAAGTATTCGATATTGACACATCTGTTGAGGTTACTAAAGAATCTTCCAATATCAGAAATTGCCCTGTTTGAATTGAATCCACTGGTAAGAAGTTAAAAACGGGATCTCCTCTATCTAAATTCTTCATCGGAATATTTACAAACGAAGTTCCACCGTTATCAAAAAATTCATCTAATATTTCCTGAGCGTATGTGATATTTCTATCCAGATCATTTGATATCCAGTATACATGATCCCATTTAGAAAGTGTCTTTATTAAAGTCGGGTCAATTACTGTAGGAAATGCGCTGGAAAGAGCTACTTTATCCTGAGAAACTTCTCCATCATTTATTATCCAAATATCCGGTGAAATTCCGTTTTGTTGTAATAAATTTAAATGAAATTGTTGCCTGTTTGATGAGCTTGGGCCTGAGAAATCATTTAAGAACAAAGTATTGGATGTTTGCTCTTTTATATACCAAGACAAAGAATCTATTTCACTAGCCGAGCCTGCGGCATCTACTGCTCTTACATAAAATGTGTTTCGGGCTCCTACATTAACAGGAATTGTTAAATTTTCTCCATTTATTTGCAGTGTAGAATAACTTCTTCCCAGAAAAACCTGAGCATCGCGGGTTCCAGCTGTAGTATTATCCACTTCAAGAGAGATAAACAGTTGGCCATCATCATCTTCTGTAAAAGGGATTTCAGTCCATCCATTAACTGTATCATTAATGGCGATTTCTGTGCTTTCAAGATTTAAAAGACCGTCAGGATCACTGAAACTCCATCCAAAACTTGAAACCGAAAATAATGTATCAGGTGGTGATTGATTAGAATTGATCGATACCTGAGGTGTAGAATTCACTATTGGATATACCAATGATGCTCCTACCGGATCTGCCAGTCCTTTATCATCAACCGCTCTTACCTTGAATAAAACATCATCTGTTTGTTGACCGGAAGTAATTGGGAGAATAAAAACGCTATCTGTTTTAGTGGTAAAAGTGAAATTACCTTCTGATGTATCATTGATAGCGTATTCAAAACCTGCAACGAATCCATCAGGATCATTACCGAACCAAGAAATGTGAATTTGGCTGGACAAACGAAAATCACTTCCGCGATTTATCCTTTCTACAGTCAAATTTGTTGAAGGTGGTTGGTTTTCTGCAAGTTCTCCACTTATAGTGTCTCCACATCCGTTTATATAAAAGGACGTTAAAAATAAAGTGAGAATTAAAAGTACGTGTGTTTTCAAGAGATAAATTATTAAAAAAGAAAGGAGCCACCTTAAACAAGGCAGCTCCGTTTCAAAATATACTTATTTGATCAATAGCATTTTCTTAGTGCTAGTGAATGAACCTGCCTGAATTCTATAAATGTACATTCCACTTGATAGATTACTTGCATCAAATGGTACTACATGGAATCCGGAAGTCATTTTTTCGTTGATCAATGTGTTTACTTTTTGTCCCAACATGTTATAAATAGTAAGTGTCACATCTGCCGTTTTAGGTAGTGCGAATTTAATATTTGTTGTTGGGTTAAAAGGGTTCGGATAGTTTTGCTCTAAAGCAAAAGTGTTAGGTGTTCCTTCTTCAAAATCGTTTGAAGTAAGCAATCCTCTTTCCAAAGTAACAACTCTGAACATTGCTGAAAAGTCATCAAAAAATGACGTTCTAACTTGCAGAGTATCTGAACCATCAGATACTACTACAGTCCATAAGAAATCAGCTGACTGTCCAACATCTAGTCCCTGAGCAACGAGTGCTGCATCGATTGCTTCAAAAGTTGGAGATGAAGCATTCACAGTACCATCAGAATTCGATTCAAGATCTAAAAGAACTGAGGTAGTGTCGTTGCTATAAAGTCTCCACCCATAAGTTACATCGTCTCCATCGTAATCTGTCGTTGAGTTCCATGTAAACTCAATGGTCTCCGTATCTACTACAATATTTGCGCTGTCAGCAGGTCCGGTTAAAGAGAAGTCTAATAATGGTTTGAATGAGTTATTATCATCAGTAATTAGATCTGCGGCAGTTCTAGGGTGGAATTTAGGAGCTCCGAAAGAAGCAGCAACCACAGCATAAGCATCCATAGTTTTGCCTTCTCGTACTGACTCGTTATAATCTCCTCTTGCCTGAGTGTTACCTACAACAGTTGACCTGATATCTTCATTAAAGATGGCGCCATTTGAAGAATCAGCATCAGTGTTCTGCATAGTATACTCACCAAAAGAACCTCTTGCAGTAAGTTGAACATCTTCGAACTTAACAAGCATGCCTTCATAGTTTTCAAGCTCTCCACCATTTTGCAGAGCCTGAACTGTATCAGTACTTATCACAGGAATTACCTGATCGAGATCATTACCTGAAGAATTAACAGTAAATTCAAGATTTACAAGCTGAGTTAAAGTTAAAGAGTTACTTGCAACTTCAGCTTCAGCAACTTCAGCAGATGTTACTGTAATAGAATCTCCTTTAACTAATGCTTGTGTTGCAGAAGTTCTTTCTAAGAAAATTCCACTCCAAGCGGCCGCTGCTTCCTGAAGAATAATTACTCCATCAGAATTATCAGAAACAATAATTCCTGAGATATCAACAGGTAATTGACCTGCACCTTCAAGTGGGCTTGCGCCTGCTTTTCCATCAGCTGTTGTTTGAATCACAGCAATAGAATTGATTGGCTCATCCTGAACAAAGAAACCATAGTTTCCGGAAATAGGATCTCTACCGGTTAAACCTTCACTGTCAGTAGCTTCAAAATAAAATGAAACCGGACTGAAGTTATCGAAAGTAGGCAATGTATATTCATAAGTACTACCAGTTGAATTTGTCATTGCAGCAGTTATAGTAGTGTCTCCATCTGAGTACACGATATTTGCAGCTGTAACAGTAGAAGCGCCATCAGCAGTAATATCAACGCTCACAGTAACAGCATCAGATGAGGTTACAGTAGAGTCAGATAGAGCAGCATTACTAAAACTTGGAGGAAGACCTACAACTATAACATCACTTGGCCAATTTAGAGTTTCACCATTACAAAGTTCTCCATCCACACATCTTAGTGGCTCTCCTGAGTCATCATCGGTTGTCCAAAGCACACCATCTTCAAACGGACTCATGCTCCATGAAATTTGGTTTGCAGGAACCGTTCCATCAGGATCATCACCTTGGAGATTTAAGAAACCACTTACATTTACAACAGCGCCCGCCACAGGTGGCTCAAAGTTGCCATCAGATCCATCTTCAAGACCCGGCAATCTTCTGTAATTCCAACCCGGCAAATATCCTAAGCCTCTGTCATTTCTAAAACGAAGAGAGATATCATACATGTAAATTCTTGAACCATTTTGATTTAATGCCCAATCAACTCTGCTTCCAACCGAAATATTACTTACTGTTGCTCCTGTTATTTTTGCATAAGCGTTGTTGTACTTTTGATAGCTCTCAATGTCCATCTGAAAAGTGCCATCACCATTTGCAGTAACAAGCTCATCTACTGTTACTTCCCACGGTTCTAGCAATTCAGCATATTGCGGAAAGTTAATAGATGTAGTTCCTTGGAGAGAAGCTTCATCAGCTGTCATTTGAACCGTTGAGTTAAAGAATGTCATACGTCCTACAAAAGTAACTACATCACCTCTCTGGAAACCCTCTAGTATTTCGTAATCACTCTCTACAATTTGAATCGACATTCCTGCTCTACCCTGAGTTACAGCAGCAGTATCAGTAATGAAAACATGTATTCTTCCAATGTCATCAATTTCGCCATCGCTGTTAGTATCATTAGGTGTTGCATTACCTGATGTTTTCGGGTTTGAAACTATTACACCGGTATAAGTTACAGTAACACCGTTTAAAGGGTGTGCTTGTAAAGCATTCTGAGAATACTCCGTAAGTCCATCGTACGTGTTTAGCTCTCTTACAGAAACTGTGTCCTGAGCTTGCACGAACACCGGCAAGACTACTAACATAGCAACTGCAAAAAATTGTATCAGTTTTTTCATAGTAATAAGTATTATTTGATTATTGTAAGTTTTCCTTTTTCTATTTCTCCAGTAGTTAAATCTTTAACGGTAAATAGATATAAACCCGTTGTTAAGATTTGGTTTGCTTCACTTTGCAGATCCCATGCATGCTCACCACCGGAAAGCACCCTTGGGTCGTCACTAAAATCATCAAACCAGGAAACATCTCCATTGTATGTTTCAGAATCGTGATCTAATTCTGCAACTATATCTCCTGCTATGGTATAAATTCTTATTTCTGCTTTTGATGGAAGATTATAAAAATACAATTTCCTATCACCTTCATTAGGTCCATCCCACGCTGCATTTACCTTGTAAGGATTTGGATAAACCCCCACTTCAAACCCGTCATCACCAAAATTTTCATTGACGGGTGTTCCGGGAAATACACGAACCGCATTCGAATTTGTACTTGTTTCTAAACTTTCAACTCCAAACTCGGAATCTCCTCTGTCAAAAGCAGTCACAGATACCTGATATTGCCAACCACTTAATAAGTTAGTCAGGTCGTAGCGATAGTAATATTCAACTGTATCTCCCTCAAAAGTAACCGGTTCATCAAGCTCAACCTCATTAAAGCCCACATCAAAACCAATGTTGTTGTTCGGCTTATCAAATTCTCTGATCAATCTTGCATTCGGATTTATATCCTGCCCCAGATCTGAACTGTAAACACGATATCCCTCAAAATCCATTTCGCCGGATACTCGATCCACAGACTCTTCGGCCGTTTTGTCCCAATAAATAGAAACCTTCCCTGCTTCTAGTACAATTTTTGTCTTCGGATTATCAGGTGGGGTTGGAAACAGGTATCGGGTTAATTCACCATTTCCATCTGTATCTTCACCAGGATCAAGAACACCATTCTTGTTTTTATCTTCCCCTCTGAATACACTGTTTGCAGAGTTAATAGTACTCACCATATTAACTCTGGAATCTTCAGTATCAATAGACTTGCCTGCTTGGCCCTGAAATTGATCCGGTTTCAAAGCTGCGCTAAATACAAAGTATACTGTAATCGTTTCACCCGGCTCAACCTGAGGAAAAGGCCCCATGGAAATAAATGAAATATAATTTCCGTTACCACTTTGCCCATCTTCCCTAAGAGCTTGCTCATTATCTTTATATGGAAATTTTTGAGCCATTCTATTATAACGATCGCCATCATTTGAAGGAGCTGTAAAATCTCCGGCTCCGGCACTAAATAACCAATAGCTTGGTCCCAGATCCGGTACATTAAAACCAGTTTCAGTAAACTTCCCATTCAATGTGTCGGGATTGTCAGGGTGGAAAAAAGAATCTCTGTACTCCGCACCAACTATAGAAACAGCACCGTATGTATTAATGCTTGGGTCGTCGGGCGAACCTGCATCAAAAGCATACATGGTATTTAGTGAATCCATAAAACCAACGCCGTTCTTATTGAAAAAGGCTCCTCCGGTTTCTGTAGTACTGTTTACATTGCGCACTACCAAATCGGCATACATTCCAACATAAACACTATCCCAAGTCTCAGGAAGTGCATGGATATCACTATTGTTCGTAATATCGTATTTCAGAATGGTAAAGTTTTCTGTAAAAGGGAAACCCCAGTTGTAGCTCTCTAATTTCACATCTGTGAACAGCGGATTATCATGTCCCGTGATCTCAGTTCCATTCACACTTCTTCTACGATCTGTAAAACTAGCCAATATATCACGCTCACTTACCGCAGAAACAGAAAAGAATTCGTTATCAGGATCTGAACTCCTGCGGGTAATAACCGTTTCGGAAGTAAATTCAAAACCCCGTGCCCCTCTGGAATATCCTGCAGGATTCGTTACTGAAGATGAAGATAATCTGATCTGTCCTCCTACATCGGCTCCTATCCAGATTCCTGCCTCGAACAAATGTTCTGTTCCCGTAGATTTAGGAAAGCGCATACTTGATCCACTTTCAGGGTTATTTCGGACATCAGGCTTACCCAGTGTTCCGAAATTTGTAATTGACAAACCTATGATTCCGGCGTCCGTCTCGGCTCTTTCAAATGGTACTTGTGCGCTTACACACAATGGAATCATGAATACTAACAGGAGTAGGATTAACTTCTTCAAATAACGATAAATTGCTAACGATTATAATGAGCACAATTATAAGAAAATTCTAGCTTAAACGAAGTTAGAATTGAAGGTTTTACAGTTTGATAACACGTTATTAAACTTGTTTAGAGTAAAAATCTGCCATAACCTTTTGGCTCACTCCTAAATAGTAAAAAATTACGATAATTGTAAATATCAGCTGAAGTTTTAAAACCCCTACTTTCTTATACTTGCGGGAAGAAGTTACAACCGCATTATTCATGATCTTAAATTCTCCTTCTTTTTTCAGATCAACTACGATCTGCTGATCTTCCATCACTTTTAAACTTTGGTCAAAACCACCGACCTTATCGAATGCTTTTCTTGTCACAAAAAGACTTTGATCTCCGAATCTGAATAGATCATTATCAAACTTAGTAAACCAGGCATATAACCTTAGAAATGGAAGTTCCGGCTCAAAAGCCAAACGATAACAACCGGCTATACAACCTTCATTAATGCTTTTTAAAATATCCTTAATAAAGTTTTTCGGAGGCAATGAATCTGCATGTAAAAAGTATAATATATCACCGGTACATTCTTTCGCTCCATAGTTCATTTGTGAAGCTCTTTCTTTTATCGGGGATACATATATTTTATGGCCAAATTCTTTACAGATTTCTACAGTCTTATCTGTACTTCCTCCATCTATAAAGATCAATTCAGCTTTTTCACCTGAAATGTGTTTCTGCAGGTTTGAAATAAATTTTTTCAAGCCCGCTTCTTCATTAAAAACCGGAACTATAATGCTGATCATTTTAATCAAGATTAGCTAAATACTCATTCCAGTCATGTTCATTGTCAATATCATTCAGCACCTTAAGCTTAGCAAGTTTGATAGCATTTTCCTGAGCCCTCAATTCTGTCTGCTCCATAACCCTTTCTGTACTCCAGTCAATACCTTCCAAAACTTCAGGCTTATACGAACTCATTCCTATTAAATAATACCCTCCATCTTCGGATGGACCAAAAACAACATCATTATCATCCAGCTTAGCAAAAGCTTCTTCCATAATTTTGCTTGTTAAAGTTGGGCAATCACTTCCGATCAACACCACTTTATTGCAGCCATTTATGAAAGAATCCTCAAATGCATGTTTCATTTTTTCTCCCAGATCACCATCAATCTGGATTTTTTTAGAAAATATTTCCTCCTCCCAAATGTCATCTTTACCAATATCCCATGCATACCATACTTCTTTATTCGCTTCCACCTTTAAAACTTCTCTCTTTGTGATTTCCAGCAATCTCAAATAAACATCCAGCGCCTCCTTGTCTCCAATTGTTTTGGCCAAACGTGTTTTCACTTTTCCCGGAACTGCATTTTTTACAAATACAACGATTTTCTTGTTTTTCACTAGTATTAGTTGTTGTTAATATTTGGAACTAAAATCTTAAATATATCCTTTAACTCTTTGAATACGAACTAACTAACCAAAAAATGAAAACAATCAAAAAATCGTTTCTTTTAATTTTCACCTTAGCCTTTACAGGCCTTTTCACGATCGATTCTACTGCTCAAAATACCAATGCAGGAAAAACCGGACTCGGTGTGATGATCGGTGAACCAACCGGAATTACACTTAAATCATGGACTAGTCAAAATACTGCATTTGATGTAGGTTTGGCATGGTCGCTATCAGGAAATGATGATATTTACGTGCATGCTGATCATCAATGGCATAAGCCTCTTGAAGTTGAAAAAGGTAATTTAGCTTTCTTTTATGGTATAGGTGCTCGCGCAATATTTTCAAACGATACTTTTTTTGGAGCACGGATACCTCTCGGTTTGTCATATTTGGCGCCTGAGGCTCCCTTAGAATTCTATCTGGAAGTTGCTCCGGTTATCAATTTGATTCCGGATACAGATGGCGATGCTGATGGAGGAATTGGTATCAGATACTACTTCTAAGAATTACCATTTAATGATATTTAGTTGGGCAGGTATATTTCCTGCCCTTCTTGTATCACGGTAGCTTCTACATATGAAGTACCTTTGATACTCGCAATTTTAGAATTTATCCTATCCAGAGTATCATCGCTATGATCCGGATCATGGTGTGATAAACACAGTCTTTTTATCCCGAGATCCTTTGTCAGTTCAATAACTGTTTCCCAGTTCGAATGCCCCCAACCCAAACGCTCCAAATGTTGTTCTTTGGTAAATTGTGCATCATGTATTAAAACATTAGCTCCTTTCACAAAATCCCGGAACTCATCTACAAATGCTTTGTTATCAGAATCTATATCAACAGGAAGTTCGTTATCCGGAGCAAAAACAATAACAGATTTTCCAATATTAAATTTAAAAATTGCCGTTGGCACAGTATGATTAGCCCACATAAACTCAACGGTATACTCGGTGAAACTCAGTTTATCTTTTTCGAAAGTGATACAATCAAGTTCTGACTCGAGCATATCAATAGAAACAGGAAAAAAAGTATTCGACAGATGTCCCTGAAGAATTTCTTTACATCCTATTCCATCCTGAGGAGGCATGTACACTTCAAAACGGTTTCTGGGATCGTAGAATGGCTTAAAAAAAGGAAATCCCTGAAGATGATCCCAATGAGGATGAGTAATAAATACACGTCCCATCAAGCTATTTCCGTTAGAGTCTAATTCATTACCAAGATTTCTAAAGCCCGTACCACAATCGGCTATAAGCAACTCACTCATTCCCGGAATTGATATCTGAATACAAGAGGTGTTACCACCATACCTCATATTTTCAGGGTTAGCGCATGGCGTTGAACCTCTTACTCCCCAAAGTTTTATTTTGATGTTGCTTTCCAAATATCAACGCATTGTTAAATGTAATAATAAGTAAATCTAACTATCACTGCCAAATAAATCCTATTTATTCTTCCTCTTCGTCTGAACTCATTAGATCTCTTAGAGTTCTATTAATTTCAGATATCCTTTGTTTCTTTGTATCCAACTTTTCTCCAACTTTATCGATCTTTTCCTGCAACTCATCTCTGAGTTTATTCCCTTTATTCGTTGGTTTAAAGTATGTTTTAGCTTCCTCGTACTGAATACTTTCTGATTCTAGTTTTGAAACATCTTTCTGGATAGCACTTTTTTCTTTGCGAAGCTTTATTACCTGCTTTCTGTCTGCAGGCTCTACTCCTTCTGAGGCTAATTCTCTTTCCATTCCCAGATCAGAACCACTGGATCTGAATCGTTCATAGATCACATCGCAAGCTTCCCTGTATTGTTTCCATATCTTATTCTTGGATTTAATAGGGACATAGCCGGCATTCTTAAAATCTTCCTGCAGTTTCTTGGCTTCTTCAACAGCTTTTACGGGATCTTCATGAGACCCTAGTTCATTTAGCTTGCTTAGAATTTCTTTTTTCTTTTCAAGGTTTTCCTTCTCTTCTCCACGGCGATCTTTAAAGTGATCTCTTCGTCGCTCATAGAACACATCCATTGCGGCCTTGAATTTCTTCCAGATCTTTGAAGATTTCTTTCTTTGAACAGGACCTATCTTCTTCCATTGATCCATCAGGCTTTGCATCTTCTGATGGCCTTTATCAAAATCTTCAGTGTTCTGAATTTCCTCAGCTTGTTCTATTAACTGGAGCTTTTTGTCGTAGTTTTTTTCTTCCTGTTCTCTGAGAACATCAATGTTTTCAGATTTCTTTTCATTGAAAGCGTCGGTTGCAGATTTAAACTTATCCCACAATTCATTTTCATCTTTTTGTGGAAGATTACCTGCTTTCTTCCACGCATTATGAAGTTTGTTGACCTTACGCGCCGCTTTTGCAATATTTTCGTTGTCAACCAGAGCCTCTGCTTCGGCAATCAGTTTTTTCTTCTTTTTTAAAGACTTCTCGATCTTTTCCCGATAGGCTTTATCATTCTTGAAACGAAGTTGGTTGAAGGCTTCTTCAGCAGCATTGAACCGGTCCCAGACCATTTGATTCTTTTCATTGGGTACTCTGCCGATTTTTCTCCATTGACTGTGAAGATCGTCGAATTCTTTTGTTAAAGCCTTAAAATCAGCTTTTGAATCATCACTACGTTTATTCAAGGCTTCCATTTTATCCAGTAGAAGAAGCTTCAAAGTCAGGTTATCTTCTTCTTTCTCAAGCTTTTTTACCAAACGATCTACTTTGTGGCTGTCAAATTCTTTCATGAATGAATCGAATCTTTCATTCAAAGCGTCGATTTCATCTCTTGGGATTTGCGCAATTCTGTCCCAACTATTTTTTATTTGAGAAACCTCTTTTGTGGCTGTCCACTTTTCTTCATTAACAATATCAGCAAACTGCTTTAAAAGCTCTTTCTTTTTCTTCAGATTTTCTTCTCTCTTCCGGTTCAGCTCTTCATAGTGAGCTTTTTTCCGTTCTTCAAAATCTGATCTTAGCTCGTCAAATTCTTTTAGCAGTGCTTTTGATTCCTCATCAGGTTCAGGTCCTTCCCCAATATGCAAAGAAAGGTTTGAGAATTCATTTGAGATCAATCCCCAATCTTTAGTTTCCAGAACTTCCTTGATCTTACTTAAGATCTTCGTGTAATATTCCTTAGAATTATCATCGGCATCAGAATCAGAGGCTTCGGTTTCAGCTTCTTCTTCGTTAGCGGAAATTGACTCATTCTCACTTTCTGCAACTTCTTCTACTTCATCCTTTTCTTCTGATGAAGGCTCTTCCTTCTCTGCGGCGTCCTCATCTTCTTGTTCTGAAGAAACCGGTTCCTCAACCTTTTCTTCCTCTTTTGCTTCAGGAGCTTCGCTTTTCTCCTCAGCTGTACTTTCTTCGTTTGTTACTTCAGGATTCTCTGGTGAATCTTTTGTGTCTTTGTCTGTATTTTTATCTTGCTCCAGGTTCATAATAGCAACCTTCCTTTCCACTTGGTTCATTGATTCGGCTCATGCCTGCATTATATATAAGTTGAATAAGATAGTATTTATAAACTTTTTTTTATAATCAGTTTTCTGATATAAAAAAAGCCGATTTGTAGAATCGGCTTTTAACTTTTTTTCTTAAAACTATTTAATCAGCTTTATGAAGATGTACATCTGTTTGTGGGAAAGGAATGCTAAGACCTTCTTTATCAAATGTCTTATACACTTCTTCATTCATTCTAAAAAACACTGCCCAATAATCCGGCGCGTTTACCCAGGCACGTACCGCGAAATTAACTGAACTGTCACCAAGTTCTTTTACAGCAAAGAAAGGTTCCGGATCTTTTAGAATCCTTTCATCAGCGTCAATTAATCTTTTTAATACTTCGTATGCCTTATCTACATCATCGCCATAACCAATTCCGAATGTCCAATCTACACGACGGGTTGGCTGTGTAGAATAATTCGTCATTGAGCTTGTAGCAAGAGGTCCGTTAGGAATAATAATCGTCTTATTATCCGGTGTTGTTAGAATAGTTACAAAAATCTGTATTTCTTTAACTGTTCCGGAGTGTCCTTGAGCCTCTATGAAATCACCTACTTTCATTGGTTTGAAGAACAAGATCATAACCCCGCCGGCAAAATTTTGAAGTGTTCCTGAAAGCGCTAAACCTACAGCCAATCCGGCTGCTCCGAGTATTGCAATAAAGGAAGTCATTTCTACACCAAGCATTCCTAATGCTGTGATGTATACCATAATTTTAAGTGTAATGGTTACTAAGGTTCTCAGAAACCCCTGAAGTGATGGGTCTACGTTGCTTTTATTAAGCACTTTTTTTACGAAACTGCCTATTATCTTTACTACCCAAAGCCCAAGTACTAATACTGCAATAGCTTTTAATAAATTTGGGCCGTATGAATAGGCAAAATCTAAGAATACGTCTGTGCTGAACTCAAAATCTTCCATGTCAATATTTCTTAATAGTTAGTGATAGTTACTTATGGAAAAGCATTTTAATATGTCAGCCATTCCTTTACTCTAAAATTTAGAGATAAAAAAAAAGGAAGCCTGTTATAACTTCCTAATATTATTAAATGCAAATGATGTTACAGTGAAGCGATTATCTGCTTAACTTCATCTTTTGATTTGCCAAGCTTCTCTTGTAATCTACCATAAAGCTCGTCTTCTTTTCCTTCCTGAAACGTCAGATCGTCGTCTGTAAGCTCCGAGTATTTTTGCTTTAATTTACCTTTAACCTGGTTCCAATTTCCTTCGATCGTTAAGTCATTCATAATAATTAGCTTTGTTTATTATTTCTGCTACTATTATAACTCTCAAAGGAAGGAAAATGTTCCGATTTAGTTCCGAAAAGCCTGTTTTACTCCAGATCGTAAACTTCTTTCAAGATAGCTTTCGCGTTAGCATCTTTTCCTTGCATTGCACGATGCTGAAGGTTAGTAATGATCTCAGGAGTAGCTCTTTCGTAAGCTTCTTCTTTAGCTTCTTTTTCATTAGGCATTCGGATCAGATCGTAGATATCATCAGCGCGAACCACACTATAGATGTTATCACTGTTAAAAGCATGTGATCTTTTCTCTTCATATTCCTTAAACACTCTGGAGAAATCGGTGCTGTCTTCAGCTCTGGTTAAGACCTCAACATCTTCAGCACCTTCTGCGCTTAATGGAGTTTTACATAGAAAAAAATAGTTTTGCTGAAAATTCATTCTTTAATAATTCTTGAATTGTAGATTGGTTTTCGTTTTTGAATATAAACAAAGTGCATATAAATGTTTAGCAAGTTCGTGCGTATATCAGATTTCTTTCAGCACCTTGGGAATCATCATCCACTCCAGCTCACATCCTCCCCATTGTACCTTATCCCAACTAGCTGCATATGAATTAACACAGACTAAAGCAGCAGTAGGCATGCGAATACCGGCAGACCGTTCAGATCCGATCAAAGCGCCGGCTGTATCTTCCATTTTAGGATTGTGTCCGACAATCATTACTCGCTCAACTTCTTCATCGGTTGATTGGATGGCTTTCAGATAATCTCTCATACTTCCGTAATACAAATCACTGTTCCATGTGATTATACTTTCATCTTCTATCATTCCTTCTACAGCAAGCTGAGAAGTTTCTTTAGCTCTTTGTGCGGTCGATGAGATGATAATATCCGGAGTTCTTCCTGTCTTTTTTAGAAACTTTCCCATTCTCGGTGCATCTTTTAAACCCCTTTTGGCTAACGGTCTGTCAAAGTCGTCGAGTCCGGGGTGATCCCAACTAGATTTTGCATGCCTAAGTAATAGTATCTGTTTCATGAGCTCATTGTTTATGTTGAAATTTTAAGAACAACTCCTTTTTTGCAAATAATGTTAACGTAACTCCTCTTATAACCATAAAAGATGTCATTGCGATCCATAAAGCATGATTCCCCGCAAAAGGTTTCACTAAATAATATACAGGAACGAAAAATATGATCGTAGCAATCAGCATTGAATTTCGCATTGCACCCGTTGAAGTTGCTCCGATGTATACTCCATCCCAAATAAAACAAATGCTATTGATCAATGGAGCAATAATTAACCAAATGGCTACTATCATAGCGGTTTCAATAACCAATGGCTTGTCTGTGAAAATGGACAACAACTCGCGATCAAATACAGCATAAAATAATGTCCCCACAACACCAAATCCCAATCCCCATGCCATACATGTCCAGATAGCTTTCCTCATTTTTTTGAAATCCATAGCTCCCACATATTTTCCTACCAAGCTTTCTGCGGCATATGCAAATCCATCAACTGCATAAGCACTTATATACCAAAGTTGAAGTAATATCGTATTCGCAGCCAGCCATATATCTCCCATTTCTGCTGATGATGCAGTAAAAAAGCCATATGAAAAAATAAGACACAAGGTTCTGATAAAAATATCCCTATTCACGCTGAAGAATTTTTTCAATTCTTCAAGTTCTATAAGATCGCTCCATGAAACTTTAAGTTTTACTTTATTATATGTGCTCATGTATAGAACTATCGCAAGCACAACTGCTAAATAACTGGAAAGCAAGCTTCCCCATGCAACGCCGTCAACATTCATTCCAAAATAGAACACAAACGTCAGGTTCAATGCAATATTCAGGATGTTCAGAAATATGGTTATGATCATCGGGTATCGTGCATTTTGCATTCCCAGAAACCATCCATTTATAGCGAAAAGACTTAAAGTAGCCGGTGCCGAAAACACTCTGATCTTGTAGTAAATACGAGTGTATTCTTCTACTTCCGGGGTAGCATCTATTACCCATAATGAAAATTCAATTAAAGGATACTGCAATATGAGTATGGCGGCCGATCCTGTCAGCGCTACCAAAAGTACTCTTATCAGAATTACTTTCGTCCTGTGAATGTTTTCTGCACCGTACGCTTGAGCGACCAAACCGGTAGTTCCCATTCTCAAAAAACCGAATCCCCAAAAAATAAAATCGAAGATTATACTACCAACGGCTATCGCTCCCAGATAATAAACATGTTCTAAATGTCCAATTACTGCTGTATCTACTGCTCCCAGCAAGGGCACGGAAATATTGCTGATAATATTAGGTATGGCTAGTTGAAGTACTCTTTTATTCAAATGATTTTTGTTTTTTTACGTAATAAAAACACCTTTAATGCAAAGCAGACATTACTTAATTACAGATTTACATTTACATCAATTACAACGGTTGCATATATATAGGTGCGAATGTATTTTTACCCTCTCAAAGTTCCAAAATTCTTTACAATTAACTGACTTTTATTTCAAATGAATATTGATACACGCAATAAAGTTTTAAGCATCGTTTTAGGGATCGTAATTTTAGCCCTTTCCTGGTTGCTATATGATTCAATCGTTACACCATACCAAGAAGTTCTTGAGCGTGAGGCTATGACTGAGCGTGTTCGCTATCATATGAACACTGTTAAAGACGTTCTTATTCAATATGATGTACGTTACGGAAAGTATCCACCTGCTGAAGGAGGACTCGATTCTGTAGTTCAATTTGTTCAAACAGATTCTGCACTGATTTCAATTTCTGATAGCTTGCTTTCTTATCAAGGGGAGCCAATTCCTGCAGGTCAACTGATTTACTCACCAAGAGATCAACAACGTTTTATCTATTCTGTAAATGACACTATTCGTCCTCCTTTGTATTTGCTTGAAGATCCAAGTGAAGATTATGACGATGAAATAGGTAGTTTATCCAGAACCACAATGAGAAACGCTCCTAGCTGGAATTAATGAGCGAATCCACCTCCAATTTAGGTGTTTGTTTTTTTGCTGATCGTCTTTTTTATGCTCTCAACGATCCGCAGAACAGCAAACACCTTTTTCGTATAGGCTCATTTGACTTTAATTTTGATGTAAATCGAGCCATTACTACACGAAATGAAGAGTACTTTCCTATCCTCCAGACAACTTTTGAGCGCATTTTCAAAGAGAATAGTATTCAATCTGTTCGCGCGCTAACACATCCCGGAGAAGAATGCTGGACAGCACTTCCCAAAGTTGTGTACGATAATGCCGATGAAAGAGAAGATCATCTTTCAATTTTAATGAAAGGTATAGACCGCGAGGATGTAGAACCTACATGGCACGGATTGAGCAAGTCTTCCTTTAAGTTTCTTTGCTTGAGAAGAAGAGCAGTTATGCAGGGTTTTAATGACCTAACTGAAAGAATTGCAATTACTGATTTTGCCAGCGATTTTGAGATTGCACAGAAATGGTCAGCTTTTCAAAAACCGGGCGGTTCGTTTCTGATGGTAGGCTGTCACAAAAACGTATTAACAGTGACTTCTTTTATGTTAGGCAAATTCAGAGCAGCAACTTACTTCCAGTTCGATCAAATTTCTGATGCCCCTTACCATTGGTTACAGCAAGCTACTAATTCTTCCTGGATGAATGGTTTACATGAAAACATATTTTTATTCGGACACCATACTCATGAAACTGAACAAACACTTCAAAGTTTTTGGGATCCATCTTCTGAAATTACACACTTGAATTCTTTAGAGTCTATCGGAGTTGAAGCAGAAGAAGAAACCTACGGATTTGATCTGGCAGCAGCTTTTCCGGCTATTCTGTTGAGCCTGGATTTCTGACCTTACAAAAACCAAACTATAACACTATAACACTTATTTAGTGTGATGGTGTTATAGTTGTTTCCTTATATTTACTCAAAAATTACTTCATGCGAATAATTACCGGAAAACTTAAAGGACGCCGCTTTTCAATTCCAAAAGGATTGGATGTACGCCCTACTACCGATCGAACCAAAGAAAGCATCTTTAACAAGATCGTAGCTTATAAATATCTGGAAAATTCTGTGATACTGGATCTTTTTGGTGGATCAGGAAATTTGGGTTTTGAAGCAATTTCCCGTGGAGCCAAGCAAGTTACTTTTGTTGACATAAAACCAGAAAATATTAAACTGATCGAAAAAGTAGCAGCTGATTTCGAGATCGAAAAGAATATCAGGACTGTGGTTTCTGATGTTCAACAGTTTTTAGAAAACAGAACCATGAGCTATGATTTTATTTTCTGTGACCCACCATACTGGTATGAATGGATGGATGAAATGATCGCCGAAATTATAGATAATGATTGGCTGAACGAAGATGGATGGTTTATTCTGGAACATGATAAATACCATAATTATGAAGAGCATCCCCATCATTTCTTCAGCAAAGCTTACGGCAGAACAACCGTTAGTATTTTTGAAAAGCATCCGGTAGATTCTAAATAAACTCTTCTTATGAAACACATTGCCTTATATCCCGGTTCTTTTGATCCCATCACATTTGGGCATCTAGATATTTTAGAACGTGCTACCAATCTTTTTGATAAGGTTTTAGTGACTGTTGCCGTAAATCACAGAAAGAATGCGGTTTTTTCCGGCGATGAAAGAGTGGAACTCATCAAAGAGTGCCTGAAGGGAAAAGAATGGGCAAAAAATGTGGAAGTAGATCAGTTTACAGGATTATTGGTAAATCATGCCAAGAAAGTAAAAGCCAATACACTTATCCGAGGCGTTCGACAAATTTCTGACTTTGAATACGAATTCCGAATGGCGCTTACCAACAAAAGATTAGCCCCGGAAGTAGACACCGTATTTCTAATGCCTGATGAACATTTTACTTTCATTTCGGCCTCGCTAGTGAAAGAGGTAGCTCATTGGAATGGAGATCTTTCATCCTTTGTGCCAGAACGCGTTGCCAAGGCACTGTTGGAGAAATTGAATAAATAGCGAGCCCTGTTCAGCAGAACCTGAAGGATCTGCTTGCTTAATCCTCTCAGGTTCTTGTTGTTATTTGGTATTTGGTATTTGAAATTTGTTTTTTGTTCTTGAAATAACGTTTCCCTTTTACCTAACTATTTGGGATTTTCCGCCTGCACAAAAATTACACTCCAATCATCCCAAGTATGATATCCAACAGGGCACAAAACCTTCAGCCATCAGAAACTTTAAAGATTACCGGAAAAGCCAAAGAACTAAAAAGACAGGGTAAGTCTGTAGTTTCCCTCAGCGCCGGAGAACCTGACTTCAAAACTCCGCGACACATTTGCGATGCAGCTATAAAAGCAATTAATGATGGATTTCACGGATATACGATGAATACCGGAACTCCGGAATTACGTGAAGCTATCGTTGCAAAATTGAAAAGAGATAATGGTTTAGATTACGATCCGTCACAGATTATCTGCTCAAATGGTGCGAAACAATCGGTTGGTTTTGGTTTATTGGCTATCGTAAACAAAGGAGATGAAGTAATTATTCCTGCTCCGTTCTGGGTTTCTTATCCTGAAATGGTTCGTTTGGCAGAAGGAGAATCTGTGCTTGTAAGAACGTCTTTTGAAAATGACTTTAAACTCACTCCTCAACAGCTTGAAGATTCTATTACGGATAAAACGAAAGCAATCATTCTATGCTCGCCTTCAAATCCTACAGGCGCTTGCTACTCCAAAGAAGAACTGGAAGGTTTGGCAAACGTACTTCGTAATTACCCTGAAATTTATATTGTTTCGGACGAGATCTATGAGTACATCGTTTTTGACGGCGATCATGTCAGTATTTTAAATGTAGCCCCGGATCTTAAAGATCGTGTGTTATTAGTGAACGGGTTTTCCAAAGGGTTTGCAATGACTGGCTGGAGATTGGGCTACCTTGCCGCAAGTAATGAAGTTGTAAGCGCTGTGTCCAAGATTCAAAGTCAGGAAACGTCTGCGCCTTCTTCCATATCTCAAAAAGCAGCAGAAGCAGCATATAATGGCTCGTTAGATGAAGTAATGGCCATGCGTGATCAGTTTAAAAAGCGTCGCGATTTCATGGTTGATGCCCTGAATGCTATTGAAGGAGTAAGTTGTTTCTCGCCCGGTGGAGCTTTTTATGTATTTCCTGATATCTCTCATTATCTGAATTCTGAAAAACCGGACGGAAGTAAGATTGAAACCTCAACAGAACTTTGTATGTACTTGCTGGAAGAATTCGGATTAGCTCTGGTTCCGGGAGATGCTTTTGGCGAACCCAATGGATTGAGAATGAGTTATGCAGCATCGATGAATGACCTTGAAGATGCTATGGAGAGATTTAGAAAGGGATTGGGGAGTTTGGGGTAGTAGATAATCCAATAAAATTTGAAGCAGAATTATCTTAATTACTGGATTTGCAGGATTTAGTTTATTTAATTTTACTAATTCTGTAATCCTGTAAATTCTGCTTCAGATTGATATGATTAAAAATGAGCTCACTTATAAGATCATAGGTTGTGCAATGAATGTTCACAATACTATCGGTCCGGGTTTTCAGGAAGTTATATACCAGCGCTGTCTTAAAATGGAGCTAGAAGAATCCGGATTGAATTTCGAAAGAGAGAAGAATCAAGCCATATTTTATAAAGATGTACAGGTTGGAACAAGAAGAGCAGACTTTGTAGTAGAAGAAAAAGTAATTGTCGAAATAAAAGCCGTTACTAAGCTTGAAGATGTTCATCTTGCACAAGCAAAAAATTATACAGTTGCTTATGATTTTCCTCTAGGATTATTAATTAATTTTGGGAGTAAAAGCATGGAATATAAATTGTTGTTCAATCCAAAATATCATCCAAAATAATTCAAGTATGCTGACAACCCTTTAATCCAGATAATTCTGCTTCAACCACCTTTGTATGCCCTACAAACCTCTTAAACTTTGGTTCGATAAAGAACTTGCAGAACAGCTTTCGGAAAAACTACTTTCTGTTAGATCTGATTTTAACTCAACTGCTTTCATCAAAAAAGTAGATACAGGTGTTGATGGACTGGAACTTAAAGACAGAGTCGAGTTAATAGCCGATGAACTAAACAACCATTTGGAAGATGATTACCCGAAACAAGTTGAAGTTTTGCTTCAAATAATTGGGCCGGAAAACGATGAAGAAACCGGAATGTTCAAAGAATATTACTGGATGATGCCCATTGCAAAATTTGTAGAAAAGTATGGGTTAGATCACTTTGATATTTCCATGAGAGCTATAGAAGAGATCACCAAGAGAAATACCGGTGAATACGCCATTCGCCCTTTTATTGAAAAATATCCGGAACAAACAATGGCAAGAATGAGAATCTGGTCGTTGGATTCCAATAAACACATCCGAAGGTTATCAAGTGAAGGCGGTCGGCCGAGATTGCCCTGGGCCACCAAACTTCAAATGTTTATAGATGACCCAAATCCATTATTTCCTATTCTGGAAAACCTTGAAGATGATCCTTCTAAATACGTTCAGAAATCTGTAGCTAACTGCCTGAATGATATTTTGAAAGACAATCCTGAAGTTGCCAAAAAGATTATCGAAAAATGGAGTATAGATGCTACAAAAGATAGAATATGGATCATCAAACACGCACTCAGAAATCTTCGGAAAAAGAATGATGAATGGGCTTTAAGCTTGATAAATAATTTCTGATCAATTTTTGTAAGTAATATTACGATTATTGATATTGTAGTTATGGACTCTTATAAAAAAATAATCAAAATCGATTCTTCTAAGAGATTTGGAAAACCTTGTATCCGAGATACACGAATTTCAGTTTACGATGTTTTAGCTTGGTTAGCCAAGGATATGTCGAAAGAAAAAATTATAGAGGATTTTCCGGAGCTTACAGAAGAGGATATCAAGGCATGCCTTTCTTTTGCTGCCGATCGAGAACATAATATTCGAGTTGCTTAATGAAGCTACTCCTGGATCAGAATATTTCCTATAGAGTAGCAAAAAATTTTGAGCATCCGGACCTGCAATTTGTTCACGTTAATGAAGTAAGATTGCAAAATAAGCCTGACCTTGAAATATGGGAATTTGCAAAAAGAAACGACTTTACTATTGTCACATTTGATGGTGATTTTTATGAACTGCAAACACTTAATGGATTCCCTCCGAAAATAATATGGTTGAGATTTGGTAATACAACTAGAGACCAACTTAGTACCATTTTAAAAATTCATATTGACACCATAAAAAGCTTTATAAAATCTGAAATAGGTTGTCTTGAACTATATTAACTAAAAACTCATGGAACTAGCAGCTAAAATACTCATCGGATTTGTAGCATTTCTACACCTTTATTTTCTGTGGCTGGAAATGTTTGCATGGACAACCCGTGCAAAGAAAGTATTCACGGGATTTTCACCTGATTTCTTCGACAAAACTAAAAACATGGCCGCCAATCAAGGGCTTTATAATGGGTTTCTTGCAGCCGGTCTAATTTGGTCCTTTTTTATAGAAAACCCTTATTGGTGGTTCAATGTGGGCTTATTTTTTCTGAGCTGTGTAGCAGTCGCAGGAATCTTTGGAGCTGCAACAGTCAGCAAAAAGATCTTTTTTGTGCAAGGATTACCTGCACTTATCGGAATTCTTTTACTAATATTTGTTTGAGCTATGAGCAGAAATCGCTTCATTTTTCTTAAAAACTTATAAACAGATATGAAAGAATTCCACATTCTTAATGGCGATGCTTTAAAAGAGCAATTTCCTGACTCTTTTAATGGCGAGTTAATCGTAACCAGAGAGTGTTTGGTGGACGGAGATGTATCTGCCGATTCTTTGGATCGTCTATTTGAGCTAAGAGCGGAATATTTAAGTAATACCTACGATTCAGAAATTGATTTCTACCATCAAGAAGTAATCCCCGAATTCAACAAAATTATTTCATTACCTGAACATTCAGTTATCTACCTTTGGTTTGAAGATGACCTCTTTTGTCAGGTGAATTTATGGTTTGTCTCTCATTTGATTCAAAATTTCACAACCCTTTCCCAAGTCTTTCTTGTTCGCCCACATACCGATATTCAGTATGGTTTCGGCGGTTTAAACTCTGATGGTTTAGAAAACGCTTTTAAATCAAAAATCCGGTTATCTGTTGACGATGTGAAGCTTTTCTCTTCTCTTTGGGAGTTATATCAGGGTCAAAACCATACGAAAATTTTAGAACTCGCCGTGAAACACTCTGAAAGATTTCCTTTCTTGGTAGACGCAGCAAAAGCGAACCTCGAACGGTTTCCGAGTGACGGTTTACCGGGAAGACCGGTACAAACACTTCTGGACATCATGAAAGAAACAGGTTCTGATGAATTTGGTCCTGTTTTCCGGGAGTTTCATAAAAGAGAAAGTATATACGGCTTTGGAGATCTTCAGGTAAAGCGATTGTTTGACGAATTGAGAAATAGTAACTAAAGAAATCTTTCTTTCAGTGTAATTCTGATTATTTTCTCCCCTATGAAAAGAACACAAGCTTATACTGATGCCTTAGATCAATTTGTTCAGCTTTGGGGAGATATGGCTTCCGCTTGGGGCATCAATAAAACGATGTCGCAAATTCACGCACTGCTCTATGCTGAATCACATCCACTGGATACCGACTCTATCATGGATAAGCTTGATATAAGTCGTGGAAATGCCAATATGAATCTGCATAGATTGGTGGAATGGGAGTTGATCCATAAAGTTCAAAAATCCGGAACACGCAAAGATTTTTACACTGCTGAAACCGATGTCTGGAAAATAGTATCTACAATTATACGGGAACGGCAACAAAAGGAAATCGAGCCCATCAGAGCTGAATTGAAAGAGTGTATCGCTACGTTGGAATCTGGCGGGTTAAATGATGAAGAAAGCAAAGCCTTCAAACAACGGATCGAAAATTATAATGAGTTTCTGGAAATGTTTGAACGATTTACCGGAGCCCTTCTCCCATACATCAATAAAAAGAATCTCGGCTTTTTGAAACAGCTCATAAAATTAGTGGAAGTAAAAGAATCATTGATAGGAAAAAAGTCTGATGACTAAAAAAACTACCCGTGAAATTGGAAATGAAGGCGAGGAACTGGCTTGTGCTTATCTGGAAAGCAAGGGCTGGAGAATTCTGGAAAGAAATTATTTTTTCGAAAAGTCAGAAGTTGATATTATCGCTTATGATGACACCGCTATTGTGTTTATCGAGGTAAAGCTACGATCTTCCGATAAATATGGCAGGCCTGAAGAATATGTCTCTGAAGTAAAAGTGGAACACGTTTTTAAAGCTGCAGAAGCCTGGATGTATGAACGAAAAATGGACGGCTCTCCCATGCGTTTTGATGTAATCGGCATTCTACAGAAAAAAAATGAAGCTCCCGAATTTAACCATATTCAGGATGCGTTTCGATAGTTGGAAATGTAGCTTCGAATATTGATTTTCCACTATGCAAACAACCCTGACCTTTTTTGAATATGTGCGAAGCATCATTACGATGATCGTATTCATGTTAATTCTGCTACTGGTTTCTATACTGGTAACTATTATTGTTCTTCTTACAATTGGAAAGGCTACCAACTGGATCGTTAAAACCTTTCCAAAATATATGGGGAAACCGATCTTCTATTTACTTGGAATAGATTATCAGCTTAACGATTTAAGAAAAGATACTTCCAAACCTGTAATTTTTATTTTCAACCACTGCTCAACCCTTGACATACCCGCTGTTCTTATGTTGGCTCTGGAACGATTCCGAATCGTAATAAAGTGGGAACTCCAATACATCCCCTTCTTTTTTATTATCGGGCGATTAACCGGGCAGGTTTTTATCAAACGTTCTGATAAACAGCACGCCATATCTACACTTCAAAAAACGTATGATAGGCTCAGAGAGAACAATCTAAATCTGATTTTAGCTCCTGAAGGTTCGCGGAAGCACGAAGGTAAAATAGGACCCTTCAAAAAAGGAGCATTCCGAATGGCTATCGATTTGGGATATCCTATTGTCCCGATTTATTTTGATGGAAATGATAGACTTAGTAAGGGTGGATCCTTGATGGCAAAGAAAGGGACGATCACAGCTACCATTCATCCTCAGATCGATACATCTGACTGGAAAGTTGAAACCATTGAAGAGCACATTGAAGAAGTGAGAAACATGTATTTGGATTGGGCTGGGGTGTAGTGTGATCGAGGTCATCCTTGTAGATGTTAGATAGTTCACTTACAAAACTTGTCCTATTTATAACCCTGACAATTTCAGGAAAAGCTTTCAGCCAAATGATACATAGCTACTTCTCCGTCTATCGGACTTTGCACGGCTGACGGATTTTGATTGCTGAGATAGGAACAAAACTTCGGCGGTCGCGCCAATAATTCTAAAGATCGGATTTGATTGTATTTTTTGATGCTGATTATTTCATGTCAGAACCTTTTTGATAAACACAAAATCACATTAATAGGTCATCCTGAACTTGTTTCAGGATCTTTGTGAGATTTATTTCTAGTTGAATATCCATTCCATTACTCAGCGTTGACAGTTTTAATATTGCTGAAATAAGTATGCCCTTAGTATTTAAGACCGAGAAGAGAGTGTGACCCGAACGCGTCTGCGATGTAAGTAACCTTTAATGAATGAACTATTGTTACTTCGGCTCTAAATATTGCAAACTGAAATAATCCCTCTCATCTGTCCATACTTTTTTCACCTCAAACCATTCAGATACCATCTCGGCAAACCCATCTAAAGTATATTTATGTGAGTTTTCAGTATGAATAGATTCTCCTTTTTGAAAGTGTATCATCTCTTTTCCTAGAACAACAGCATGATCTTCTTTCACAAAAAGGTGCATCTCGATACGTCCTTTTTCTTCATTCCAGATCGACTTATGATCGAATAGATCCGTATTGAATGAAGTCCCCAATTCTTTATTCAGATGAGTAAGAATATTCTTATTGAATTCAGCGGTTACTCCCTCGGAATCGTTATAGGCAGCTTCCAGAACACTGATCTCTTTTTTAAGATCTGCCCCGATCAGGAAAGCCCCGTCATCTTCAATAATGTCATGTATCACTTTTAAGAATTGTTCTACTTTTTCCATTTTGAAATTCCCAATGGTAGAGCCGGGGTAAAAAACTACTTTTCTTGCATCAGGGCTACTTTCAGGCAGCTCGAATGGCTTAGTATAATCTGCAGAAAGAGGTAAGATCTGAATATTGGGGAATTCCAGTCGTAATTGTTCAGCAACTTTATACAGATAGTCTCCAGAAATATCCATTGGAATGTAACAACAGATGTTTTCCATATTCCCTAGCAAGATCTTCGTTTTTGAGCTACTCCCGCTGCCGGGCTCTATCAGTAAAACTTTCTCTCCTAAATATTCTGATATTTCATTTACATTTTCTTCCAGAATTTTTCTCTCTGTGCGAGTTGGGTAGTATTCATCCAACTCGGTTATATCGTCGAATAACTTAGAGCCTCTTTCATCATAGAAAAATTTACTCGGAAGTGTTTTTTGTTCCTGTGACAATCCTGAGATCACTTCCTCAAGCATTGAAGTTTTTTTGGATAATAGTTCTGTTTCTGTCATTGGATCTATTTTGCCAACCTTATTCCTGAGAATTGCCACCTTGCATCAGCATGAAAAAAATTGCGGTACGTTTTTCTGATATGAGAGTTTGAAGTTGCACAAGAGCCGCCACGCAGAACGTACTGATTGGCCATAAACTTTCCGTTGTATTCACCTAATGCTCCCGGTAAAGGTTTGTAGCCGGGATATGGAGAATAACTGCTTTGGGTCCATTCCCATACATCACCATACATTTGTTTTAATCCACCTTCATTATTTTTTAAAACTAAAGGATGAAAAGTATTTCCATCTACAAAATTTCCGGTTATTTCGCGGTCACCACAAGCATATTCCCATTCCTGTTCAGTTGGTAGACGACATCCTTTCCATCTTGCAAAAGCATCTGCTTCATAATAGCTTATATGTATAACAGGTTCATTAGGCGTTAATTTTCGGGCTCCTGAAAGTGTAAAATTGAACCATGATCCATCTCTGATAAACCAATAAAGTGGAGCCTTCCACTCTTCTGACTTCACCTTGCTCCATCCCTCATCCAACCAAAGTTCTGAACGTCCATATCCGCCATCATTCATAAACTCAAGAAATTCCTTATTCGTGATCAAGCGATCTGCCAGTTCAAAATTCTGTATAAAAGTACGGTGAACCGGATGCTCATTGTCATAGGTGAAGTCATCACCTTTATTTCCAATTTCGACAATACATTCTTCAAAAGTTACCCACTCCAGATCTCCCGGAGTATCTGAGTCTCGAATTTCTCTTTCTCTGTAAACGGGAAGCAACGGGTTTTGCGCAAGTAAGTACTTTATATCAGTAAGGATCAACTCCTGATGTTGTTGCTCATGGTTGATCCCGATCTCAACTACTTTTGAAGCTTCTTCCCAAGTTTTGTCATCACAATTCTGTATAAAATCTACAACTTTTTCATTTACATACTCGCGATATTCGAACACCTCTTTTACTGTAGGTCGCGACAATAGGCCCCGATTTGCTCTTGAAAACGGAACTCCGGTTTGTAAGTAATATGAGTTAAAAAAATAAGCGTATTGCGGATGTAAGCTTTCAAAGTCCGGCTGATATTTTTCTAATAAAAAAGTCTCAAAAAACCAACTGGTATGAGCCAAATGCCATTTAGCCGGACTTGTGTTTTCCATAGGTTGAATCACAAAGTCTTCAGTCTCTAAAGGCTCAACTATCTTATGTGTAAAGCTTCTGACTTTCAGGTATTGGGATTCAACATTTTCTCTCAAAAACCTGATGTTTCTTGTCTCTTCTTTTGTTGTAATTTCACTCATAGTTCAGGGCAGTTTGGTGTCTCCTCATAATGTAGGAAATCAACACCAAAGCCAAAAAACTCATTCCTTATTCTTCCCTGTAAAAATGAATTTTTTTTATGGATGGGTCTTTTTTACTCTTGATCTTAATATTTTTAACTCTGCTGTGTTGATAAACCGCCGTCCTCATTGAGTTTACGTTTTTATCACTTGTATAAGATACCTCGAGTGCTTGCCCCCCCGGTTTCAGCTTATCGATAGCTTCAAGAAGAGGTTTAAACTTCGAATTTCTTTTCTTAGAAGAATTTATTGCCGAACGTTTTACAAATTTAATTTCCATAATAATACACCATTAGATATAGAGTGCATTGTTTAATATAGTTTTTTTTTATAAAAAATCCTTTTAATGCGCTCTTTTAGAGCTTGGGCAGGTTTACAATAAATTCTGACCCATTATTTTCTTCTGAAATAACTGTTATTGTTCCATTATGTACTTCTACCAATTCTTTACACAACAGTAGTCCCAAACCCGTTCCTTTCTCAGATAGAGTCCCTCTTCTTTGCGGTCTGTTATTTTTATCAAAAAGCTGATCTTTAATTTCTGAAGTCATCCCAATTCCGGAATCCTTAATGCTGACTGCTACAGAATGTCCATTCTCTTTTATATCGACTTTTATCTCGTCATCTTTTTCAGAATACTTAATTGCATTCGATATTAAGTTCCGGAAAACAGTAGACAGCATATTGACATCCCCCATAATATGTATGTCAGATGACTGCATATTTACAGCTACCCCTTTTTTTGCTGCAGATGTTTCAAAAATCGAAATGCTATCAGTCAAAAGTTTAGCAATACTTACTTTTTCTTTTTCAACACTAATTTGACCATTCTGAACTCTGATCCAATCAAGCAGATTTTCAAGCAGTTCGTAAGCATTTTTTGAGGACAGATGTACAAGCGATAAAGTCTTTATGCTATTTTCTATTCTCAATTTACTTTTACTTTCCTTTAACTCATCTATCAAAAGCTCGATCATTCCATTAATTCCGAAAAAGGCGCCCTTCAGATCATGCGCTATAATTGAATAAAGCTTATCTCTTGTCTCCGTAAGTTTAAGCAATTCTTCATTTTGAGCAATTATTCTCTTCTCATAATTGACCTGCTTACTGATGTCCTGAAATGTACCGCTCAGCCTTACTACATTCCCATCAACTATATGTGGTTCACCAATCGCACGTACCCATTTAAAAACCTTTTTTTCTGAAATAAACGGAAGTACAAGATCATATTTTTCATGATTCATAGTGGCTTTGTTGATAGCCATCGCAAGCTTATCTCTGCTTTCTCCCGGAAAATGATCCATTCCCTCTTCCAGTATAAGTTCAGATCCTATTTCCTTGTCATGAATTCGGTACACCTCATCTGTCCAGAAAATCTCTCCGGTTATTAAATCAAATTCCCAACCACCAACATGTGCCATTTCCTGAGCATTCTCGAACATCAATTCCAGTTTCTTTCTGGCTGTTATGTCTCTTGAAATCGATTGCAGGCCTATTGATTTTCCATCAGGGTCCTTAATTATTGATACAGAACTTTCGAACCAGATATACTCTCCTTTTTTATTTCGAATTCTGTATCCGGTATTAGTTATAACCCCATTTTCTTCCAATTCTTTTTGGGGAACATCCATCAGCATTTCCAGATCTTCTTTATGGATAAGATCAGCATGATTTGTCCCCAATAACTCCTTATAAGTAAAGCCTAAAATATTCTCTACAGATGGAGATACGAATGTATATACTCCATCCATATCATGTAAACAGATCAAGTCGGCACTGTTTCTCGAGATCAGTTCAAGCCGTTCATTTTTTTCCCTTAAGGCTTTAACTATTCTAGCTCTCTTTATTGTGGCTGCAACCCATTCACTCAAAAGCTTAATCAAGGTATAATCTGACGGAACAAACCCCCCTTCTTTTGGATTTGGGCTCGAAAAATTAATAGTACCGTATAATTCTCCATCAATGACTATTGGAATCCCGATATAAGCTTCCAGAGAAAAAGCATTGTAGCAAGGGTGACGCTCATATGCTGATTCCTTCATATGATTGATCGCAATCACATCATCGCTTTCCAACGTTATACTGCAGTAGGTATTTCCCAGATCGAAAGTTTGGCCCACTGATAGCCCTGAATCTTCCGGAAAGAAATTTCTGATCGAATAAGTATCAGACTCTTTTGAAATAGAACTGATTATGCCTATTTCCATCTCCAACAACTGCGTAGTTAATTCGAGTGCATTATCCAGCTGCTCATTTAAGCCTTTTTTGGACTGAGACGTGATCTGATACAGAAGCTGAAGTCGCTTCTCTGTTTCCCCAAAACCTATTGAAGTGTTATTAGATCTCAAACTGATTTCTGAGCAAAATTAAAGGTAATACTACACTACACTACTCTAATTTAGTGATAATTAATATATCAACCATAATGTTTCTTATAGTATGTTTGGTTTCTTTAATAAAATAGGTAGCTACTAACTAAACATTGCTAAAAACAAAAAAAGCCACAATGATTCGAAATCAATGTGGCTTTTGTAATATAGTGTTTGTTATTTAAAACAAATGGTGGGCGATGAGGGACTCGAACCCCCGACCCCCTCGGTGTAAACGAGGTGCTCTAAACCAACTGAGCTAATCGCCCTAACAAGGGCGACAAATATATGAACATTTACAATGCAGACAAAGAAATATTTCAACAAATATTGATTATTTGGTTAACACTGTTAACTTATAGCTGAAAGCCGAAACAAATCCAACTATTTTGAAAGATTATCCTTTTACAGCGGTGCTGGTTGACGGAATCAGAACTCCCTTTTTAAAATCGGGCACAGATTACAACGATCTTATGGCTTATGACCTCGGACGTTATGCGATTCAAGGATTATTAGCTCGTAATGCTGTTGATCCTTCAAGCATTGACCGAGTCATTTTGGGAAATGTCATCCAAGAAGTTCGTACCAGTAATGTGGCCAGAGAAAGTGCTTTGGGAGCAGGCATCCCCAACACAGTCCCCGCATTTACAATAGCATTGGCTTGTATTTCCTCCAATCAAGCAGTGGCCAGTGGGGTTGACCTGATAAGATCCGGACAAGCCAAGATCATTTTAGCCGGAGGAACGGAAACGATGTCAGACATTCCGGTTCGGTTTAAGAAAAAATTTCGCCAAAAAGTGCTGGAAGCGCGAAAGTATAAGTCGCCTTTAGATTTTCTGAAATTCTTAAAAGGACTTCGTCCTAAAGACCTTCTCCCTGAATTACCTGCTATTGCTGAGTTTTCAACCGGAGAAACTATGGGTAAAAGTGCAGACCGAATGGCAGCTAGGTTTGGGGTTTCGCGGAAAGATCAGGATGAATTTGCAATGCGCTCACATCATTTAGCTGCAAAAGCCACTCAGGAAGGCCTGCTGAATGATGAAATTTTTCCTGTAAAGGTTCCTCCTAAATTCTCTGTTGTTAACAATGACAATGGATTTCGTGCAGACACTTCAATTGAAAAACTCGCTAATTTAAAACCTGCTTTTATAAAACCTCACGGAACTATTACAGCCGGAAATGCTTCTTTTTTAACGGATGGCGCATCTGCATCTTTTATAATGGAAGAACAAACGGCATTATCCTTAGGTCTAAAACCGAAAGCGTATTTGCGTGAATATAATTTTGTATCCCAAGATCCTAAAGATGAATTGCTACTTGGTCCTGCATATGCAACGCCAAAAGTCCTGGATCAAATGAATCTTAAACTTGAAGATATTGACGTTTTCGAAATTCATGAGGCTTTTGCCGGTCAGGTTTTATCTGTATTGGCAGCTTTGGATTCTGAGAGTTTTGCTAAAGAGTCTTTAAACAGAGACTCCAAAGTTGGACAAATTCCCGTGGATAAAATTAATACCATGGGTGGTTCTCTTTCATTAGGGCATCCTTTTGGTGCTACCGGAGTAAGGCTTGTCACAACCGCTGCTAATCGTCTTCATCTTGAAGGGGGAAGATATGCTTTGGTTACTGCTTGCGCCGCAGGTGGACAAGGACATGCGATAATCCTTGAGAGATATCAAGGATAAATGACAATGATCCATTTTTCAAATTACAAGAAATTAGTACCTGAGCTTTTCTTTACATAGAAGGGATTGAGCAATAGGTTTTATATACATTCTAATATCTACTTATGAGTTACTTAAACATCACAAAAAAAGAAAATGTTGCTGTCATTACTTTAAATCAGCCTGGAGAAAAAGTAAATACGCTTAATGAGGCTATGATGGATCAGTTTGAAAATTTTCTTGATGATCTTGAATCCGATGTATCATTAAAAGGGGCTGTTCTTATCAGCGGAAAGAAAAATAACTTTATTGCCGGTGCTGATATAGAAATGTTCAAAGCCCGGGAAACAGCTGAAGAAATAGAGCAATTAAGCCTGGGCGGACATAAGATATTAAACAGAGTTGAGAGCTCTTCAAAACCAATAGTGGTGGCATTACACGGAAGTTGCATGGGAGGCGGCCTAGAGCTTTCTTTGGCCTGTCATTATCGAATTGCCTCCGGACATTCCAAAACTATTATGGCATTGCCTGAAGTGAAACTGGGTATTCTTCCCGGAACAGGAGGAACTCAACGTCTACCGAGATTGATCGGCATTCAGAAATCACTGAATTATATGTTAACCGGAAAAAATATTTATGCCCGTCAAGCTTATAAAATGGGATTAGTGGATGAGCTTGTTCATAAAGATGCTCTCGAAGAAGCCGCCATAAAAGCTGTTCACAGTGTTTCATCTGGTAAATTTGAGCGAACAGATAAAAGAACTTCTATGGAAAAGATGATCGAGAGTAATGGCCTCGGACGTAAGATCGTTTTTTCGCAGGCTCTTAAACAAACACTCGCCCAAACAAGAGGAAATTACCCTGCTCCTGAAAAGATCTTAGATGCTGTTGAATATGGCTATAAGCACGGCAAAGAAAAAGGTTTACTAAATGAAGCGCAACTCTTTGGTGAACTGGGAGCAACTCAGGAATCCAGAGCTTTGGTGAATCTGTTTTTTGCAATGAACAACGCCAAGAAAAATCCTCAAAAAGATCTGGTAAAACCTGTTAACAAGATCGGTGTTCTGGGAGCAGGTTTAATGGGTTCGGGAATTGCTGATGTAAGTATTAACAAAGGCAAATACTCCGTACTACTGAAAGATCGTGATCTAGAATCCGCATCAAAAGGCGAACAGGGTATATGGGAAGATCTGAATAAAAAATCTAAAAAAAGGATCATCACTAAGTTTGAAAGAGATGAAATTGCCAGCCGGGTTACCGGTGTAGATTCATATGCCGGTTTTGATGGATTGAACCTTGTTATAGAAGCTGTATTTGAAGATCTGAACCTCAAGCATAAAATCATAAAAGAAGTGGAAGAAGTAACTTCTGATGATACAATTTTTGCTTCTAATACTTCTTCGCTTCCTATTTCTGAAATCGCAAAAGCATCATCACATCCGGAAAACGTGATCGGCATGCACTATTTCTCTCCGGTGCAGAAGATGCCCCTGCTGGAGATCATTACTACTGAACAAACTGCAGATTGGGTTACTGCTACTGCTTATGAAGTAGGCGTAAAACAGGGAAAGACCGTAATCGTTGTAAATGACGGTCCCGGATTTTATACCACCAGAATCTTAGCTCCATTTATGAATGAAGCTTTGCTTTTGCTTGAAGAAGGAGCATCCATTGAATTTCTGGACAAAGCTATGAAACAGTTTGGATACCCTGTCGGACCAATGGCTCTTTTAGATGAAGTTGGATTTGATGTAGGCGCTCATGTTGGAGAAACTATGAAGCCAATGTTTGATAAAAGAGGAGCAAGATCTTCAGAAAAAGCTCAGGAGCTCGTTGATGAAGGTTATTTGGGTCGTAAGAATAAAAAAGGGATGTATTCTTATTCAGACGGAAAGAAAAAAGAAGTGAATACCGGAATCTATAAATACTTCGGTGGTACAAACAGAACAAATCCTGATATGGAAACCGCTCAGTTCCGAATGGCATTAACCATGATCAATGAAGCTGCATATTGTCTGGAAGAAGGAATTCTTAAATCAGCAACTGATGGAGATCTTGGAGCAATTTTAGGCTTAGGATTCCCTCCATTCCTTGGCGGTCCTTTCAGGTATATTGATCGTTTAGGAGCCGATGTGATTGTCAAAAAACTAAATGGCTTTGCTGAAGAATTTGGTCCAAGATTCAAACCAGCACCAATTTTGATGGATAAAGCCAAAAAGGGAGAATATTTTCATAAAGATTGATCTCTAAATCATCCTCTTAGGTCATGATAAGAGCTAAGTCCTCTTCTTGTATATTTTCTTCTCTCCGGAATCCATCTGGCAGATAACCCATTGTGTGAAAAGAAATTAAAACAGAATTCTTACTTGAATTCTGTTTCCTAATCTGATATTGTCCTGATTAATAAATTCACTTGCTCATGAAAACCATTCTTACCGTTCTATCTGTTTCACTTTTGTTTCTTTCATGTACTGTTAATAAAGAAAAGAATTTTCAAGTCACTACTTTCGAAATTCCTGACATAAGCATTCGTGCAATCGAAGCTATTGATAAAAACACTATGTGGTTTGCAGGGACAAATGGTCAGGTTGGATTCACTAAAACCAAAGGTTTAAGTTTTGAGATTGATACGATCAGCTATGATACCCTAAAGCCCGAGTTTCGATCCATCGCTGTAACAGATAGTGCAACTTTCGTTCTGAGTATAGCTTCACCAGCCTTGTTATATAAAAGTACTGACGATGGAAAAAATTGGGATTTGGTTTATATGGAGGATAACCCTTCAGCTTTCTACAATGCTATGGCTATTTCCAAAAACGGTTTTGGAGTGGCTGTTGGTGACCCTATTGACGATTGCCTTTCTGTAATAATCACCGAAAATAGTGGCGATAACTGGAAAAAAATTTCCTGTGATTCTCTTCCCATCGTAGTAAATGGAGAAGCGGGATTTGCAGCAAGTAACTCAAATGTGAATATTATCGGAGATAACGTTTGGCTGGTTTCAGGCGGAACACGAGCGCGGGTTTTTCATAGTGAAAATAAAGGAGAGACCTGGAGAGTGTATAATACTCCAATAGTTCAGGGAGGACAGATGACAGGAATCTTTACCAGTCATTTTTATGATTCTCAGAATGGAATAATTATGGGTGGGGACTGGAATCAGAAAGATAAAAATACTGAGAACAAAGCCATTACATCTGACGGTGGAAGAACATGGACTTTAACAGCAGATGGTGAGGGACCTTCTTACCGCTCATCAGTAAGATATATTCCCGGAAGTAAAGGAAAAGAACTTATCGCTGTTGGAACTCCGGGCATATCCTATTCAAAAGACGGAGGAATGAGCTGGAAGAAAGTGAGTGAAGAGCCTTTTTATACGATCCGTTTTGTTCCTGATGGAAAATCTGCCTGGCTTGCAGGCTCAGGAAAGATTGGGAAATTGGAACTGACTGATCAGTAGTAAATTCTAATCACAATTCTTCGGTTTAAAGCTCTGTTTTCAACTATATCGTTTCCGGCTTCATCTACATGAGGTACGATAGGCTTTGTATCTGCATAACCGGATGCCTTAATTCTTTCAGGCTCAATACCTTCCTGAATAAAATACTTCACAACTCCGGATGCTCTTGCAACAGATAATTCCCAATTTGACGGATAAACAGGAGTATTGATCGGGACATTATCACTATGCCCTTCAACATCTACTTTGAATTTATAATAACCCAGATCATTCATCGCCTGAGTTACTTTGTCAATGATCTGCTGTCCTGTAGGTAACAGATTTGCCTCTCCCGAGTTATAAAATGAACTTGAATTGAAAAATAATTTTATTCCTTCCCGATCTAGAATAATATCAACCAGCTCTGCTTCTCTTTCTTCTGCAAGTTTTTCGTCAAGGTCTTTTTTAACCTCAGCCAGAGGAGTCTGAACATTTTCCTGTTTATTTATTTCAGATCTTAACCCTTGCTTCATCTGTTCCCATAAGTTCAGATCTACATAAGAAACTGCAATTAGTACAGCAAAAAATGCCAATAACAACGTGATCATATCACTGTACGTTAACAGCCATTCTTGATCTTCCTCATGACTGTCTAATTCCGTTTTTCTATGGAGATTCTTTAGATCCAAAAGATTTATCCTTTCTCTTTTTTCTGCTGCCCTTTAAGGTCTCTTCTTAAATATGTTTTTAGCTTATCCTCAATGTAAAAGCTCGACTTCTTTGAATTGATAAGTAATACACCTTCAAGCATAAAGTATTCACGATACCGATTTTGCTGAGCGATATTCTTCAATTTCTCTGACATTGGATAAAAAATAAATCTGGCCAAAGAAATACCATATAATGTTGTAATTAACGCTGCAGCAAGACCGGGTCCCATTCCGGATGGATTTTCTAATTGACCTAACATTACTACCAAACCAAATAGTGTACCAAACATACCAAATGAGGGGGCCGCTCCACCCATCGCACGGAGAACATCAACTACTACCATTTTACGGAAGTAATGCTCTTCAATACTTACCCCAGCAAATTCCTTAATCTCATCATTTGTATAATTCGTATTGATCAAAGAAAAGAAATACCCGGTTACTTCGTCTCCGTTCTCTTTTTCCAACGAGCTCATTGCCTTTATTCGGTTTGCTTTAACCTGATCACTCCATTCAAGAATATTCTTCAGGTCTTCACTAAGCTTTTTATGTGATATTCTTGATTGATTGAACAAATAAAACACACTACCAAGTGCCTGCCCCACATATTTAGGCTGATAAGTAATAAATGCGGCATTTAAAACCCCACCAAGAACTATAAACAAACTTGGGATATTCAAAAACTGATATTTACTTAGCATAGGAATCGAGTTTATATATCCTGTAGCACCGGTAATTTCTGTCACTCCAAAAATTAAAATCCCTACACTAAAGAATACTCCTATAATATTTGTAAGCGATAATCTCATTGTTCTGTATCCCCTTTTATATCTTTAATAATATCTTCAAGTTCAGGAATATCCGGTATCATGATATCAGGATTCATTTTAACTGCTTTATCCCAGTTTTCTCTGGTCGCCGATTTTCTATTCAACATAAAATAGATAGTTCCTTTCAGGCCATAAGCGTCTGCAGTTTCCTGAACTCTTAGTGATTCGTTTACCTTTAATAAAGCTTCATTATACTCTCCTTTATAAAACAAATCCTGAGCCGCCCTGAATGAGGAAAGCAATTTTTGCATATCAACTGCACGTTGTTTTATAAGGGTAGAATCAGCAATAACGATAGTATCTTTCTCCGCCGGACTCATTCCACTTAGATCCAGAAAAAAATCTTCTTTATTCGGGTCTAGTGTTACTTCCAAGTCTGTATTCTTGTTTTTGTAAATTACTTTTATTGAATTTGAAACCTTACTCGCTCCGGCACCTTCTTTAACTAAAGTAGAAGAATCTTCTGCTGGTGTTTCAGGTGTAATACCTGCCGAGCTACTCTCTTCAGGTGTTTGCTCAGTAGTAGCGCAACCGGTAACAGCTAAACAAGCCACCGCTACGATCGCTACAATAAGTTTTATTCTAAAATCTAAAGACACATTGTAAGCCATAACTTAACCGATTAAATGTTATACTTTGATTTACGTCTTTCTGCCTTAGCTCATCACCTGAAATTATATTTCTGGCATATAATCCTACTGATATTGATTCTGTGAAATTAAATTGTAACCCCGGTGATATCGTAAAAATACTGCCTTCATACTTTGTTAATGCAAAACGAACATCAGCATCAAGAGTAAGCAGCAAGCGATTTGCATTTATTGACTCGTTCTCTTCTCCCAAACCGTACTGAAAAACAACACCAAGATTTAACAATGTAGCATTGTATAGGCTATCCTGGGTTCCTTTATAAATGTTAAATCCACCTCTGATCCCAAAATAAGACGAAACAGAATTATCAATCGGTTGTCGGAAAGTTATAGATGCGTTAAAATTAAGTATTTGTTGTTCAGCATCAGTAGTAGTGCTGTCAACTTTGAAGCTCTCTCCCGTAACTGTTTCCACACCTACATTTAAAAAGATAAGTTTACCTTTATCTATATCCTCTTTTGGAAACACCTGATTTGATATAAGCGTTTTCACCCACACGACTTCCTGAGATTCAGGTCTTATCATTCTTATATTTATGATAAAACCCTCAATGGCCTTTTTTTGAACTGAGACCTCAATTAAAGCATGTAATGAATACTTTTGAGCAGTTTCTAAAAGCAATTCACTGTTAGACTCAGCAAGGCTTCTCCCTTTCGTATTTGATATCTGAATTGTTGAATCTCGTCCAAATATTTTGAGTTCGTTCGTAGGTTTTAATTCAGGAGGGGATATAATGGTAAGAGCAGAATATTCCCTGAATGTTTGTTCTATACGGGAAACGATATATCCTACTGTTTCTTCTGACAGGTAATTTTCATTGTAGTTTAATCGATATACCGTTACTCGTCTTATATCGTTGGGTATATCAGATGTCATATCCTCTAATTTAGCTACAGCCTTCTCAACCAAAACTGCATCAGACTGTGCAAATGCATTTCTACCCATTAGAGAAACGAAAAACAAAAATACTATGACTCTAATAACAGGAAGTATTTTAACATTCATTTTCTACCCCCTGCTTTTGAGAACTTTTCTTATCAGTAAAAGAATATTCTTTCTGGCCCCTTCAATTTCAATAGATGTGAATTCCTGATTATTCTTTAATTCGCTTAAAATGAGCTCTTTTTCACGATCAGGTCTGACACTCAATATTTTAGCCTTTACAGGTTCTTTTGAATTATAGAGAGCTTTTATTAATTCATCCGTGGTCGAATCTTCTAATGCGGTCTGAAGAATTTCATCATTAACATTTGGTATATCATCAAAAGCTACGAAGTACTTCCTTATCTTCTTAGCAAGATTCAAATCCTTCTCAGCTATTGAGTTAACAAAACTCTGCTGTTCCGTTATAGGTAGATTATCAATGGTATCCAGAATGCTTTCAACTCCATCAGCGGCTACATATTTCATATCAGAAACTGTAAGAGCTTTATGAGAAAAATGAGCAGCTACTTTCTTGTATATTGAGATTGGTATGTTTGCTATTTTTCCCATTTTAAGAACTATAGGAATTCTCTTGTTCTCATCCAGTTTTTGTAAGACGAAGCTTGACCTGTCGCCGGATAACTGTGCAAGTAAAATTGCGATCATTTCATCTGACTCACCCCTGATAAGATGTAACAACTGCTGGTTTGTAAGTTGCTTCAGAAATTCGAAAAGGTGGTTATCATCATCTCCTTTATTTTTTGATACTTTTAAAGCCAATAATTTTTTCTTGAATTCAGTAACTTCTTCTGCTTTTTCACTAACGGGTATCGTTTCTATATTCGTTAAACCGAACAGAATTGAATCATGCACCTTATCATCTAAATAAGGTTGAAGAACATCTATTATTTTTGGGTCGGTACTGAATATTGCTCTTACTGCCTTTACAAGTCCTTCATCTTCATTATCTTTTATCAGATCTTCGACTAGTTTTGCTACTGTTTCAGGCTCACTAACTGTTCTGTTAATGATAAACATCTTCTCTTCTTCGAATTTTGCCTGTTTATCATTTTTAAATTCTCTCAATTCATCTTTCGGCTTCTCATCTGATTCTAAACTTGCCTGAAGATTTTTTAATTCTTCGCTTACAGCACTATAATCTTGATTTTCAGAGCTTGATTTCTTCATTAATGCCCAAATCAGAAGAGTCATCGCAAGGATAAATAAACCAAGGATTACATACATCAAGTGTTTAGGGTTATTCCAATCTATACCTAAAAATTTATTTTCCGCTAACTCAACTCCATCATTTGATTGGCCTATAAATATAGTATCCGCTTTTGTTGTAGTAGCAGGAGTAGTTTCTCTTTGCTGATTTGGAAATATTTTTCTCTCTACTGTTACAATATCTCCACGAAATCGATCAGCATTTGCAACCATTCCCGCCATTTCACTAATAAACTCAGAGTCTTCCTGTGTATATGAAGTATCTATGAGAATGCGTATGGTAAGTTGATTCAATCTGAAACTAGAGTTAAACCCAGTGACTTTTATACTATCTCTGCTGGTTCTGGTAGCTTTTAACCCGGGAGGTATTACTGGTAAACCCGGAAGATTTTCTATCTCAAGTGGAGGTAATTCTTCCACTACTTCGTATTCACTGGCTACTAAAACCCGCTCAACTTCAGCCTGAACATCCACCAAAAAAGATCCGTTTTCATAATACTCTGAAAGTGCATTTTCGAGTACTATTTCATAATAACGCTCATATTTGGTTTCTTCTGATTGTTTATCAGGTAAATTCGAGTTGCTTCCGGGAATTTGGGCAATAGAATTACTAAGGATAAAAAACCCTAATGAAAGTATGAAACTTATTGATCTTTTCATTTCACCCCCGATCTGTAGATAATATTTCAACAAAAAGTTATCCACAACTTTGTTGAAGCAGAATTTTTATTAATTCTTGACAACAATAATATTATTTATTGATTTAAGCTAATTTTTTTGTCTTTTTTTGATCGAAGATTAAAGTTATCCACATTTAACGCCTCTTTTTTTAGTGTTTTATAATATGTGATTAAATAAAAAAAGCCCCTTCATTTCTGAAGGGGCTTTTTAATTTATCTTAGATAAAAGTTAAACGGAGATAGCTTAAGCTTCTGTTTTCTCCTCATCGCTTCCGCCCAGAGTTTCAAATATCTCTGCAACTTCTGCATCACTTTCATCAACTTCCTCAGTAGGTCCAACGATAAGATCATTGTACTCACGAAGACCAGTACCAGCCGGTACTTTGTGTCCAACAACTACGTTTTCTTTCAGTCCACGTAAGAAGTCTTTCTTAGCTTCAATAGAAGCCTGAGTAAGAACCTTAGTAGTTTCCTGGAAAGAAGCAGCTGATAACCAACTTTCAGTAGAAAGTGCAGCTCTCGTAATACCCAATAGAATTGGACGAGAAATTGCAGGTTCAGCTTCACGAGTTTGGATCTCTTCTTTGCCTTCTTTGATCAATTCATTGTTGATGTCTCTTACCTGACGACGATCAAGGATTTTTCCTTTTTTAAGCTCACTGCCACCTTCTTCGGTTACAACAAACTTACCGATCAATTCGTCATTTCTGGTATTAACTTCAAAACGATCAACTTTATCACCTTCCAAGAACATTGTATCGCCCGGATCAGTGATCTCAACTTTCTGCATCATCGTGCTAACAATAACCTCGATATGCTTATCATTGATCTTCACACCCTGTAGACGGTAAACTTCCTGAATCTCATTCACTAAGTACGATTGTACAGCGTATGGCCCAAGAATGTTTAGAATGTCCTGTGCAGGAATTGTACCATCAGATAATGGTTGACCTGCTTTCACAAAGTCGTTGGTTTGTACAAGAATATGCTTACTCAAAGAGATCAAGTACTTCTTCTCATCAGTACCGTCTTTTGATTTAACAAATACTTCCTGAGAACCACGCTTACGGCCACCCATTTCAACAATACCATCAATCTCAGAAACTACTGCCGGTTCACTTGGCGAACGAGCTTCAAAAAGCTCAGTCACACGAGGAAGACCCGCTGTAATATCTTTAGATTTAGATGCTGCTCTAGGAATCTTAGCAATTACCTGACCTGCAGAAACTTTCTCGCCATTGTCGATAGCTACGTGAGTATCAACAGGAAGAGTACTTTCGCGAATCACATCTTTTGCACCTTTAACAACTAGTGTTGGTACAAGAGATCTGTCCTTGGAATCAGTAATAACTTTTTCACGGTGACCTGTTTGAGCATCAGTATCATCGGTAGAAGTAACTCCATCGATAATATCTTTGTACTCAACAACACCATCAATTTCAGAGAAGATCAATGCGTTGTATGGATCCCACTTACAAAGCTGAGCTCCTTTTGGAACCATATCGCCTTCTTCAACCATCATTTCGCTACCATAAGGAACGTTATAGCTGATTAAGACTTGACCTTCATCGTTAACAATTTTCAATTCACCTGCACGGCTCAATACAATGTTATGCTCTTCTTCGCCATCATTGTATTCTACAACACGAACATTTTCGAATTCAACTTTACCGTCGAATTTAGTTTTGTGTTGTGAATCTGCCTCAAGACGAGAAGCCGTACCACCAACGTGGAAAGTACGAAGTGTAAGCTGTGTACCAGGCTCACCAATTGACTGAGCAGCGATAACACCAACGGCCTCACCTTTCTCAACAACAGTTCCACGAGCTAAGTCACGTCCGTAACATTTTGCACAAACACCACGACCGGTTTCACAAGTAAGTACCGAACGGATGTCAACTTCTTCAATAGAAGTTTCAGCAATTTTCTTAGCTACAGATTCGTCGATCATCTGATTTGCTTCGCAGATAAGATCATCTGTGATAGGATCATGAATATCATGCAGAGAGAAACGACCGATAATACGATCTTCCAATCTTTCGATAATATCTTCATTATCCTTAAGAGCTGACATTTTGATGCCACGAAGTGTACCACAGTCATCTTCAGTAATGATCACATCCTGAGAAACGTCAACAAGACGACGAGTTAAGTAACCCGCATCAGCAGTTTTAAGTGCAGTATCTGCAAGACCTTTACGAGCACCGTGAGTAGAGATAAAGTACTCAAGTACCGAAAGTCCCTCTTTGAAAGAAGAAAGAATCGGATTCTCAATTACTTCGTTACCCTGCTGCATTGAACTCTTTTGAGGCTTAGCCATCAAACCACGCATACCACCTAACTGACGGATCTGCTCTTTAGAACCACGGGCTCCGGAGTCAGCCATCATATATACCGGGTTGAAACCTTCACGATCTTCTTGAAGAGCCGTGAACAGAGTTTCAGAAACTCGGTTAGTAGTACTTGTCCACTTATCAATTACCTGATTGTAGCGTTCATTATCTGTAATGAAACCCATTTCGTAACGACCTTGAATGTCAGTTACTTCGTCTTTAGCTCCATCAATCAATTTTGCTTTCGCATCCGGGATGATGATATCGTCAAGGCTGAATGAAAGTCCACCAAGAGTAGCGTTTTCGTAACCAAGCTTTTTCATTTCATCAAGGAATGCAGCACAACGTGAAGTTCCAACAATAGAATGGATATCACCAATCAGAACTCTAAGCTCTTTTTTACCGAGAGTTTTGTTCATGAACCCAATTTCTTCAGGCACGATCTGATTGAAGATCACACGTCCTGTAGAAGTTTTAACTACTTCTTTTACAGTTTCGCCTTCTTCGTTGACTACATCAACACGAACATTAATTTTTGCATGCAGATCGATCTGTCCCTGATCAAAAGCGACAAGGACTTCATCCATATCTGAGAAAGTCTTTCCTTCTCCTTTCTTGCCATTTGCAGGCTTAGTAAGGAAGTAAAGACCCAGGATCATATCCTGAGAAGGAACTGCGATAGGTCCACCACTTGCGGGACTCATAATATTATGAGAACCAAGCATCAATACAGAAGCTTCAAGCACTGCATCGTGGCTAAGTGGTAAATGAACCGCCATCTGGTCACCATCGAAATCGGCGTTGAATGCCGTACACGCTAGTGGGTGAAGACGAATCGCTTTTTCTTCGATAAGCACCGGCTGGAACGCTTGAATACCTAAACGGTGAAGCGTTGGAGCACGGTTAAGCATTACCGGGTGTCCATCAATTACATTTTCAAGTACTTCCCAAACCACCGCGTCTCTGCGATCAACTACTTTCTTCGCGCTCTTAACGGTTTTAACGTAACCACGTTCTATCAATCGGCGAATAATGAATGGTTTGTAAAGCTCGACTGCCATTTCTTTTGGAAGACCACACTCATGCATTTTGAGTTCCGGTCCTACCACAATTACAGAACGACCTGAATAATCAACACGCTTACCAAGAAGGTTTTGACGGAAACGACCGCTCTTACCTTTCAACATGTCGCTAAGAGATTTTAGCGGACGATTGTTGTTTCTAACTGCGTTTGATTTTCTTGAGTTGTCATATAATGAATCAACCGCTTCCTGAAGCATACGCTTCTCATTTCGAAGAATTACATCAGGAGCTTTAATGTCCATCAATCTCTTCAAACGGTTGTTTCTGATGATCACTCTTCTGTATAGATCGTTAAGATCAGAAGTAGCAAATCTACCACCTTCAAGAGGCACAAGAGGACGTAGTTCCGGTGGAATTACCGGGATCACACTCTGGCACATCCATTCTGGCTTGTTTTCTGTGTGCTCTGCAGCAGCACGGAAAGACTCAATAACCTGAAGGCGTTTTAGTTTCTTTTTCTTACGCATCTGTGAAGTCTCATGCTTCACTTCGTAGCGTAATTGGTAAGCTAGTTCATCAAGATCAAGATCAGCAAGCATAGCAGCTAGTGCATCTGCTCCTTCTTTTACTATGAACTTATCTTCGTCATCGTTGTCAAGTTCGTAGTTATCTTCCGGAAGCTGATCAAGAATATCGTATTTCTCTTCTTCAGAGATCATATCTCCTTTAGCGTAACCCAAATCACGAGCTACACCAGGATTTATGATTACGAAAGTTTCGTAATAAACGATCTTATCAAGATTCTTGGAAGACATACCTAATAAGTATGCGATCTTGTTTGGTAAAGATTTGAAATACCAAATGTGTACTACAGGAACGGTTAGGGTAATATGACCCATTCGCTCACGACGAACAGCTTTTCTTGTTACTTCAACACCGCAACGATCACAGATAATGCCTTTGTAGCGAATACGCTTGTATTTACCGCAATGGCACTCATAATCTTTAACCGGACCGAAGATCTTTTCACAGAAAAGACCATCCATCTCAGGCTTAAAGGTTCTGTAGTTTATTGTTTCTGGTGTTAAGACTTCACCGTGCGAACGTGACAAAATTGTCTCAGCCGAAGCAAGTGATACTCCGATACTGTTAAAGTCGTTGGTAACTGTTAATGTTTTTGTTATTGGCAAGGGTATTCCTCCATTAAATAATTAACAGTGATTATTGAATATGTATTTCAAGCCCGAGACCCATAAGCTCTCGAAGCAATACTTTGAATGATTCAGGCACATCACCATCAGGAAGGTTCTCACCTTTAACGATAGCTTCATATACTTTTGAACGCCCTTTCACATCATCACTTTTTACAGTGAGCATTTCTTTCAGGATACTTGAAGCACCATAAGCATATAGTGCCCAAACCTCCATCTCACCAAGTCGCTGACCACCAAACTGAGCTTTACCACCCAATGGCTGTTGCGTAATTAATGAGTATGGCCCAATAGAACGAGAGTGCATCTTATCTTGAACCAAGTGATTCAACTTGATCATGTAGATGTAACCTACTGTCGTCTTTTGGGAGAAAGCTTCACCGGTACGACCGTCGTAAAGATTTACACGACCATCTTCAGGTAATCCTGCTTCCTTTAATTTTCCTTTTACGTCATCCATGCTTGCTCCATCAAAAATCGGAGAAGCGAAAGTAACGCCAAGTTTTTTAGCTGCCCAGCCCAAGATCGTTTCGTAGATCTGACCAAGGTTCATACGAGAAGGTACACCAAGTGGGTTTAGGCAGATATCTACAGGAGTACCATCAGCCATAAACGGCATGTCTTCCTGTGGTACGATCTTAGCAACAACACCTTTGTTACCGTGACGTCCCGCCATCTTATCACCTACCTGAAGCTTACGCTTCTTAGCAACGTAGATCTTAGCTTTTTGGATGATTCCAGGAGGTAGTTCGTCTCCTACTTGAATTGCAAACGTACGACGCTTAGCCTCACTGTCGATCTTACGACGAAGGTCACGATAGTTAGCAAATAGTAGTTTTACTTTTTCTACCAAATCCTGATCTGTAGCCCAGTCAATATTCTCATTGATATTTACCGGATCTAATTCTTCAAATACTGATTTTTTGTACTTCTCACCTTTTGGTATCAATTCTACATTACTGTAGTTCAATACTCCAGGAGAAGTTTTATCTCTAAGTAAAGAGTACATTTTATCAGCCCATTGCTGATTTAATTCTGCAAGTTTTTCAGCATGTCTTTCCTGCTCTTGCTCTACTCTTTTCTTCTCTTCTTTTCTAGAGATTAACTCATCGCGCTTACGGCTGAAAAGCTTAGTATTGATAATTGTTCCTGAAACGCCCGGAGGTGTTTTCAAAGAAGCATCTTTTACATCACCGGCTTTATCACCAAAAATTGCACGAAGAAGTTTTTCTTCCGGTGTTGGATCTGTTTCACCTTTTGGAGTGATCTTACCAACAAGGATGTCGCCCGGATTAATTTTCGCTCCAACTCGGATAATACCTTTTTCATTAAGGTTACGAGTTGCTTCTTCACTTACGTTAGGAATCTCACGAGTAAGCTCTTCTTCACCACGCTTAGTGTCACGAACTTGTTGTTCGAATTCTGTAATGTGGATAGAAGTATAGATATCGTCTTGAACAATGCGCTCACTTACAACGATTGCATCCTCAAAATTATAACCTCTCCAAGGCATGAAAGCCACGAGTAAGTTACGACCAAGAGCAAGTTCTCCACCGTCTGTTGAACAACCATCAGCAATAGCCTGTCCCTTTTTAACCTTATCGCCTACTTTTACAATAGCACGTTGGTTAGTACAGGTGTCCTGATTTGTTCTACTGAATTTTTCAAGCTCATACGTTTTAATACCGCCATCAAAATAGCAATGTTGATCCAGCTCATCTCTTTCGTACTTGATACGAATTTCAGTTGAGCTTACGTATACAACTTCACCTTTAGCATCAGCAGTAATAATAGCACGAGAATCACGAGCCGCTCTGTGCTCCAAACCTGTACCTACAACCGGTGCTTCTGGTCTTAACAGTGGAACAGCTTGACGTTGCATGTTCGAGCCCATCAAGGCACGGTTTGCATCATCATGTTCAATAAAAGGAATTAATGCAGCTGCAAGTGATGTGATCTGGTTTGTAGCCACATCCATATACTCGATCTCTTCTGCCTTGGCAACAAGGTAGTTACCTTCACGCATTCTTGAGAATACTGCATCGTTAGCAAAAGTGTTATTTTCATCTAATTCAGCATTAGCCTGAGCAATTACTGTCTCATCTTCCTGCTCCGCTGCTAAATACTCAACACTTTTTGAAACTTTTTTGTCTTTAACTTTTCTGTAAGGTGTTTCGATAAATCCGAAATCATTCACTTTTGCATGAATACAAAGTGATGAGATCAGTCCAATGTTCGGACCTTCAGGAGTTTCAATTGGACAAAGTCGACCATAGTGAGTGTAGTGAACATCACGAACCTCAAAACCTGCACGCTCACGAGTCAGACCACCAGGTCCAAGAGCAGACATACGACGCTTATGCGTTAATTCTGCCAATGGATTCGTTTGATCCATAAACTGTGATAGCTGGTTTGTACCAAAGAAAGTGTTAATTACACTAGAAATGGTACGAGCATTCACAAGATCCTGTGGAGTCAACTGCTCAGCATCACGAGAGTTCATTCTCTCTTTGATCGTTCTTGCCATTCTTGCAAGACCAATCGCAAATTGCTGTCCTAATTGCTCACCTACAGTTCTTACACGTCTGTTACTCAAATGATCAATATCATCAACTTGAGATTTCATATTCTTAAGACGAATAACCTCTGTGATGATAGCTACAATATCTTCTTTCAATAGATATTGTACATCTTCATTACCTTCTAAGCGAAGTCTCTTGTTTAATCTGTAACGACCAACTTCACCCAGATCATATTTCTTATCACTAAAGAATAATCTTTCAAGGATAGAACGAGCAGTTTCAGGATCAGGCATTTCACCGGATCTAATTTGCTGATAAACTTCCCCTAGTGCAGAAGTTTCATCCCAGGTTGGATCTTTACGAAGCGTATTCATCATTACTGAACGCTCAGACTCTTCCGAAGAAATTTTCTGAACAAGAACAGTCTTCTGATCAATTTCACCAAACATTCCGTAATCATCTTCAGTTAATTCATGATCACGTTCAAAAATGATCTTACGGTTTAATGCTTCTGTAACTTCACCTGTCTCATCATCAACAACTTCTTCCATCTCTTCAACGATGATGTTTTGAGCAAGTCGTTTTCCAACAAGGTTCTTTTTGAAGGTTGCTTTAGTTCCAACTTTAACTTCTTCAGAAAGCTCGAAAAGGCTTAACAGATCAAGATCGGTAGAATATCCAAGTGCACGCAATAATGTAGTTGCAGGGATCTTTTTCTTACGATCGATATAAGCCCATAGTACATCTCTGATATCAGTTGTAAATTCAATCCATGATCCTTTAAAAGGAATTACACGAGCTGAATAAAGTTGAGTACCATTAGGATGAACTGACTGGCCGAAAAATACACCCGGCGAACGGTGTAACTGAGATACAATTACACGCTCAGCGCCATTAATAATAAATGTACCACGATCTGTCATCCATGGTAAGTCACCCAAAAATACTTCTTGCTCGATTGTTTCGCTGGCTTCATCACTATCATCAACAGATGATAATCTGAGTTTAGCTTTCAATGGAACTGAATAGGTTAATCCACGATCCTGACATTCTTTGATAGTATATCTTGGAACATCAACATTGTAGTATAAAAATTCGAGTATGTGAGTTTCTCTGGTATCCTGAATTGGGAAATTTTCCAAGAAAATTCTTTGCAGCCCTTGATTTGCACGTTCATTTGGTGCAATATCAAGCTGAACGAATTTCTCGAACGATTCTAATTGGATATCCAGGAAATCAGGATACTCTAAAACTTCTTTAGTTCGCCCAAAAGATTGGCGATCCGTATTTGGAATAGTTTGCATCTTCTTGCTCAAAAGGAACCTCTCCTTTTTGTTGAAGGTAAATTAAACGGTAAAAACCCTATAAATAACAGGGTTAAGTAATATAGACGCCAATAGCCAATACCGTTTTCACGATATCGGCTATGTGCGAATATTGTAAAAAAGCTTATTTAAGCTCTACTGTAGCTCCAGCTTCTTCAAGCTTAGCTTTGATCTCTTCAGCTTCTGCTTTAGCAGCACCTTCTTTGATAGTGTTAGGTGCGCCATCAACAAGTTCTTTAGCTTCTTTCAGCCCAAGACCAGTGATTCCGCGAACTTCTTTGATCACAGCGATTTTCTTAGCTCCAGCAGATTCAAGAACTACATCAAACTCAGTTTGCTCTTCAGCACCAGCAGCGTCTCCGCCTCCGGCTGGTCCAGCAACAGCAACAGCTGCAGCTGCAGGTTTGATATCGTATTCTTCTTCAAGAACTTTTGCTAGTTCGTTTGCTTCTTTGATAGTTAGGTTGACAAGCTCTTCAGCTAGTTTATTAACGTCAGCCATTTTTATCTCCAGTTGTTTTTTTAAGTAAAATTTTTAATGTCTTGCGACATGTTGTATAAATATTATTCTTCGCCTTTTTCGGCAATAGTTTTCACAGCACCAACAAGGTTTGAACCTTGTGCAGTAAGCGCACTTACTACGGTTTGTGCAGGTGACATCAACAGACCAAGTATATCGCCAATAACTTCGTTTTTAGACTTCATTGCAGCGAGAGCTTCTAATTTGTCAGCAGAATAGAATTCGCCATCTATAAAAGCGGCTTTAAATTCTGGTTTCTTCTTATCCTTAGTAAACTCTTTTAATACTTTAGCCGGTGCGGACAATTCATCTTCAACGAATGCAAATGCATTTTGCTCTACTAAAGAAGGAAGTACTTTATCGTACCCTCCAACTTCCTGCATAGCAAGTTTCATTAACTTATTCTTGTAAACTTTGAAGAAGATATTTCCCTTGCGGAATTCTCCACGCAGTTCATTAGCATCTGCCACAGACATACCGGTGTACTTAGTGATATAAATACCATTAGCACTATTAAGTTTTTCTGTGATTTCGTCTAAGACTGCTTTTTTTTCTGCAGTAGGCATAATTCTTAATTCCTCCTATTATAGGGATGTAACTGCGGTTCTACTTATAGGTATGCTTGGCCCCATAGTACTACTCATGAAAACTGATTTCACGTATAGTCCTTTAGCGGATGCAGGTTTTAAGCGCATTACAGTTGAAAGAAAAGCTTCAGCGTTTTCTTTAATTGCAGTTGCATCAAAACTTATTTTACCTACGGATGTATGTAGAATTCCGAATTTATCAACACGAAAATCTATCTGTCCGGCTTTCACCGTTTTAACAGCGTCAGCTACATCCATAGTAACTGTTCCACTTTTTGGGTTTGGCATAAGCCCACGCGGTCCCAGGAATCTTCCCAGTTTACCGAGTTTTCCCATTGCATCAGGTGTAGCGATTATCACATCGATATCCGCCCAACCTTCTTCAATTTTTTTGATGTATTCGTCCATACCAACATGGTCGGCACCTGCTTCTCTGGCTTCATCTTGTTTTGCTTCGTTTACCAAAGCTAAAACTCGAACTTCTTTACCTGTACCATGAGGCAAACTCACAGTTCCACGTACCATTTGATCGGCGTGTCGCGGATCAACACCTAAGCGGACATCAATATCCACCGAAGCATCGAAATTTCGGTTTGAAGTTTTTTTAACCAGATCACATGCTTCCTCCAGAGAATATTCAATCTCCGGATTAACTAATGCCACGGCTTGTTCGTATTTCTTTCCTTTTTTTGCCATAATCACAACTCCTTATTTATCGCGATTTACTCTTAGACCCATACTCCGAGCCGTTCCTGCAATCATTTCGGCACCAGCTTCAATGTCAAACGCATTTAAGTCTTCCATTTTTTCTTGTGCTATATCTTTGCATTGGCTCCAGGTAACTGTTCCAACCTTTTTAAGGTTAGGTTCACCCGATCCGGACTTTATTTTCGCAGCTTTCTTGAGTAGTACTGGCGCTGGAGGTGTCTTTGTTTTAAATGTAAAAGACTTGTCAGCGTATACAGTAATCTCAACTGGAATTACAGTTCCGGCTTTTTCCTGAGTCTTAGCATTAAAGGCTTTACAAAACTCCATAATGTTAATTCCAGCCTGACCGAGAGCCGGTCCAACTGGGGGCGCAGGGTTTGCCTGTCCACCAACGATTTGGAGCTTCAGGATTCTTTCAACTTTTTTAGCCATGGATTATCAGGATCCTAAATGATTAGTAACTTCTGTTTGGTTGCGTAATAGCTAGCATCAACTAGTTTCTTTAATTTAAGTAGTGGATTCCACTTGGTTCACATCTACTTCTACAGGGGTTCGACGTCCAAAAATGGAAACCATCACTCTCAGTTTTAATTTATCGGTGTTAACCTCCTGTACAGTGCCATCAAAATCTTTGAATGGACCGGAAATAACTTTTACGAGATCACCTTCACTAAATGGTATCTCAATATTTGCATTTTCTTCACCACCTTCTCTAACACGTCCTATAATTCTTTGGACTTCATGCTTTTTCAGTGGATGCGGTACAGTTTGCGTCTTTCCTACTTTCAAAAACCCTAAGCAGGACGGAGCGCTTTGTACTAAATTGTTTACTTCTTCATCATAATGAGTGTTGAGCAGTATATATCCCGGGAAAAAATTCTTTTCTCTTGTCTTCTTTTTCCCTCCGCGAATCTCAACAATGGTTTCAGTTGGAACAAGCACTTCTTTCACTTTGTCCTCTAAACCTTGCTCTTCTATTTCACGCTCAAGAAAATCTCTTACTTTATTTTCATGACTGGAGAAACAACGTACTACATACCAATCATGTACTAGTTCAACACTCATGTTCTTAATTGTAAATGTATTCTAAAGCAGTACTGTATACTTGATCAACACCAAATATAAATACAGATAGAATTATCGAGAAAACTACAACGATTACAGTACTGTCAATAAGTTCTTTCTGTGTAGGCCATGCTACTTTCTTAAACTCACCTACAACACCGTCAAAAATTCCTGATAATTTAGCCATTATGCTTATTCGTTTTATTTAATTGCACGGGCGGAGAGACTCGAACTCCCGACACCTGGTTTTGGAGACCAGTGCTCTACCAACTGAGCTACGCCCGTTTATACACGGAAAAGTAGATGGTAAAAACCACCTACTTTTTTCCGTAAATTCGCTTAGCTGGTAGTGCTTAGTCTAAAATTTTAGTTACCACTCCAGCACCTACTGTACGTCCACCTTCGCGGATCGCAAAACGCAGGCCTTCTTCCATTGCTACCGGCTGGATCAATGTTACTGAGAGCTTTACATTATCTCCCGGCATCACCATCTCCACTCCACTCGGAAGCTCACATGAGCCCGTTACATCCGTTGTACGGAAGTAAAACTGTGGACGGTATCCTTTGAAGA
>Ga0208792_1000008_pt1 | contig 130385 bp, 160 predicted proteins | sample 14_taG_FD_184087 | JGI IMG/M metagenome (GOLD analysis project Ga0208792, IMG submission 184087) | Marine viral communities from the Subarctic Pacific Ocean - 14_ETSP_OMZ_AT15311 metaG (SPAdes) (version 2) | ecosystem: Environmental > Aquatic > Marine > Oceanic | place: Pacific Ocean...
TTTACACCCATATCAGAAAAGTACATGAAAGCAGATGACCCAGAAGGATTAGTAGAACTAATAAACAGTTTCTTAGATAAAATGACTAAGATAGTTTTGAAGAACGGCGGTACAATAGACAAGTTCATGGGCGACTGTATAATGGCGTTTTGGAATGCACCTTTACCATGTGAAAATCATGCTGAGATGGCAGTTAAAACAGCAATAGAAATTGAACTACTTGGCGACGAACTAGAAAAAGAAATGGAACAACGTGGCTTGCCAAGAGTGAAATTTGGTACAGGTGTAAACACTGGTACATGTATTGTCGGCAACATGGGTGCTGAAACTAGATTGGATTATAGTGTTGTAGGTGATGCTGTAAACTTAGGTGCTAGACTCGAAGCACAAACAAGAGCAGAAGACACACCAATTATTGTTTCTGAATATACATACTTGCAATGCAGTGATATAGCATTTAGTAGCATAGGCGAAGTTACTGTGAAAGGTAAGGAAGAGCCAGTTAGAATGTATGCTCCATTATTTGATGGTAAAGTTAGAAAACTTTACAAGTAATTATTCGTCAGGTGACCAATGTTCCATAGAACGGAACACACTTCTTGCAGTAACTAGATCTTTTTTAAGTTCTATTAAATAAAGAAATTCAAAAGGCTTCTCGCCAATTTTTTCTAATGGGTAATGATATGTTGATGTTATATGATCTATTGCATTAATGTCTCTTTGCACACAATTAATAATAGTATTACGCCATTCTGCATCTTTAAACATATCTAGTACAAAAACATGTACATGACTTTCGGGGTTATAACTGTTCATTATATTAAGTAATTCGTAGTATAATGCTCGAATAGGATTTAAGTTTTCTCTGTACTTAGAACTAACAATAGGAAATTTCCATTTATCTTCTTTGGTACATTGATGTTTATAAAAATACAAGTACTCTTCCATAAACGATTCATAAATGTTTTCTTGACTTTTACGCAATCTACTAGCAAGTATGCGTCTTATTTTATTGAGAAGTTTGAGATGATACTCGGATAATGCACCTTTATACATACTATGCAAATCATCAGGATTCATGCGACCATCGATAAATTCGATTGGCACTTCGTTAGACTTTGCAAACTTTATCAGTAAGTTTTCTAGTCTTATCTTTTTAAAATCTATTATGTCTGGCATTTATGTAAATTTAATATAGTTTCAAGTTTTTCGTTACCTTTATTGTAACTTAAGGTTGCTCTGGCACCCTCGTGTAATGGCTTTGGCCATGTACCGATGTTTACCCAAGCATACCCACAACTTTCACCATTTAAATTTGGCATAAATTCGTGTTCTATGACTGCAACAAAACTATAATACATAAAGTTTTTGTCCTTACTTTGATAAACATCAATAGGATTTAGTTTATTAATATCTGGAACTAACCCTAATTCTTCATCAAGTTCACGTGTTAAGGCTTCATACGGTGACTCGCCTTTTTCAACAAGTCCTCCCCAAAACCCCCAAGTGTGTTTATGTCGTTTGTCGCTGTTTCTGAATTGTAAAAGTACACGTTCTGTATCAAGAGCAAGAAATAATGTGCCTACGCCTATAACACCTACAAAAGGTTCTATAGGACTAGAGTCCAATATCCCGGATTGTATTCCCCCTCGTATATGCTCAGCCATTGTGTTCCTGTCCATTTGTATACTTTGTTTGTATTTAAGTTTCTGGTTACTGCTGTAGTATTAATGTTGGCACTTGCATCATATGAAACCGTCCAATTAGAACCGTTAAATTCTATTATGTCATTTTCTGATGCGTCAATGTTCCACTCTGGATAACCAGTTTTTGAAAGATCTTCTGTAATTAAGTATCGCTGACCAATTTCTAGGTTTGCTAGTGTACCATCACCTGGTATATTATTATGTGGATTGATAATTTTTTCAATATTGCCTATAGTAGGAGCGGGTAATGTATCAGTATCTAGATTAAAAATTAATTGGCTGTCGTCTGACGGATGTTTTGCAATAGTTCCTGCAATATCCTGCGAGTCGTCTTCCATATCATTTGTAATTTTTAATTTTAAAATGCTGGTATCATCTATTAATTCTTTGTCGTACATGGCTAGTAATTCAGTCCAACTCTTTGTCTCTATACCACCTGAGTCATATAGAGTTGCAGAATTGCTTAAAATACTAACTTTGTAATTACCTGGTGAAACAATTAAACGTGATTGGATATCAAAACTTCTAAAGAAATCATGTATGTCTTCATCATATCCAATTTCGCTAAGTGATTGCCCACCAAAATCTGTTATAATATTGCTATGTATTTCGTGTATAATACTTTGTCTTTTAACTTTAGCAGGTGGATTAATCCAAATAGGCAAAGTAAATGTTAATGTTGTAACATCTATTTGCTCGTCTACACCTGCAGGAATACTTCTATTAGTAAACTGTATATCGGTTAATTCTACTTCAACAATTTGTGTCCAATCAAACGGATTAGAGTTTTGTTGTAACTGTATTGTTGGATTAAATAGAACTAGTATTTGTTCCATTAACTGTAATTTAGTATCAGTATTGGGTGTCCATATATCAACTTGCATGGTTAAGTTATATGGAACTGGCATATATCTATTAATTGTATATTGATTGCCTTGTTCTGCTTCATAACTTTGTGTATCGTTATTAAACTTTCTTTCTGTGATACTTTTAGTATCTGTAAAGAAAGGATCTTGAGTTCTATCTCTAGCAATTTGCAAACTTTGTATGCTAACACCTATAAAAGGTGTACTGTTAATAACATTTTCTGAATTTTGTCTAAGAATATGCGAAACCATTCTGCTTGGATCTGCATATCTTATAGGCACAGTATTGTATCTTTCGTCCTCACCGTCCCTACTGCCTTCTTTAACTTTGAATGCATGAAATATTCTAATAAATTGTAGAATATATCGTCTTATTTGTTCATCATACCAGTACTGCATAGTTAATTATCCGTCTTAGGTTTAACAACTTTACTGAGGTTTGTTCTTTCATTAGTTATAGTACCGTCTGTGTTTGTTGTCTCTGCTGTGTTATTTATAAACCCATCTAATATTCTATTAGCACTCGAGAACACTCGCGTACTATCATCTGCAACTTTAACCCAGCGATTACCTGATTTTTTAAATATCCTGCTAGGATTAAAATCTGTCCTTAAGAAATAATCGCCATCAACTGCGGCTAATGGAAATGTTATACCACTACCTAATAATGTTGCACCATTTGGAGCACCTTCGACAGTTCCAATAAATGGTTTGCCCTTGGCATTTTCATCTACAAATAAATGAGCACCGGCGGCATAGTATGGATCATGTGGTACATTATTTTCTGCTTGTTGCACAATAGCATCTGAAATATCAATTTCATCCTTATATGTACTAATAATATTTCGTAAATCGTCTTCTTCGTCGCCATAGCCAATAATATCTCTGTATTCTTGACTGTCGCTTATTGGGCCTAACTTACATCTCCACATATGAGGCCACCAATTAGGATCAAATCCTTCGGAAGGCCTACTTGCATCTGTAATTACATAAAATCTGTTTATAGCATCTTTGCGATCATCTAGTAATAAGTCATCTCTCAAATGAGGCAACTCGATAACATCGCCTGCCATAAGTTTTCTGCCTAGTGTAGATACCATTGTTTCAATATGAAAATTCATAAACAATGTATCATTCTGTAAGAACATACCAAATTGTGTCAGATCAAAGTCTGAATCACTTACAGTATATGTTCCTCTTAGTTCATATATGTTATCATCATACTTTCTGTCTCTGTTTTCTAAAAACAACACATCTTGTATAAATGTTTCACCAGTTTTTTGATTACCGTCTGAATCGTAACTGTTATCTTGTTGTGGTTGTGTAAAATCATTAGTGTCACCTTGATCGTGTACACCTAAGTATTTGTGAATATTTACGCCAGTGCCTCCGGCATAAATATTTTCCGCCACAATACCATCAACAAACTTATAGTCGTTACGTTTTACTGGATTCCATAAACTAATTTTAGGCATAACACTATTTATCAGATTGACAACGGTTTAATTTTTTGCTATTATAAGAACATGGAAATTGCAGAATACATTATATTTGGCTTTTGTATATTAGGTGTAGGTTACACTTCATACAATATTGGTTACAAAGAAGGCATAGACACAGGTATCAAACTTGGTGCTGGATTTATGTTTGAGAAGTTCTGGGCGTTGGGTAAACCACGCAAAAGAGACCCTCAAATAAGATACGTCGAAATGACAAAAGACGAGATTATACTATAATATATCTTTATTTGACACCTTTTTTGCCAAAAAAATTATATATAGTTTTTAAAATGAGTAATTATTGGTATGGCTAGACAGAAAAAACAGCGATCAGTGTATATCACTACAGAGCCCGATTGGAAGACTCTGAAGTTAATCACTGACCCAGAAAAACAAAAAGAAGCATTTCGCAGTTGCGAATACTTTGCTAGAACAGAAGTTAGTAAAACTAAAGGATTACCTATTGTCAAAAGTTGGATCAAAGATCATGCAGGATGGACGCCTGAGGAAGTAAAAATTATTTTAGCAAATCCAGACTGGACTTTTAGTTCTTGCATAAGCACACTTTTTGTATGGCACAAATTAGGATACATGCCAGACCATTTACGCGAACATTACGAAAAACGTAAAAATGAAGAATGGATGCCAAGAGGCAAAAAGGCTCTAGCAGAGAAGATAGAAAAAGTCGAAGCAAAATTAGCCAAGCCTGTAATCAGTATACAGCAAAGAATGAAAGAACAAGTATCTGATTTATGCGGTGAGTTTGAATTCTTTATTGATCAATGGATTGATGGAGAAAAAACACTCAAAGAGTTTGACCCGTATAAAATGATGATGTCTTATCAGCCTGAAATTAAAGGCCCTCATGCTAAAATAATTAAAGAAGATTTTGAAGCACAATACAACGAAGCAAAATTAGTAGTTGAATGGCAAGACGAAGACATAAAAGAAGGCTATAGTCACTTTGATGCTAAAATGCGTAAAACCTTCTTACAAGTGTTTGAAAAGATCAATACTGCTTGTGATACTATTGTGGCAACAAAAGCCACTACACGCAAGGCTCGTAAGCCTAAGGCACGGTCTAAAGAGGCTATCGTAAAGAAATTAAAGTATGCTGTAAACTTTCCAGAGTTAGGATTAGCAAGTTTGCACCCAACAGATATAGTTTATGCTAATGAAGTTTGGGTATACAACACTAAGACTAGAAAGATAGGTGTTTATCATGCTAAAACAATAGATCCAAAAAACATGCAAAGACCTGGAACAGGTATAATGGTTAAAGGAACAACACTACAGGATTTTGATGAAGAAACTAGTATACAAAAAACACTGAGAAAACCAGCAGAAATGCTTAAAGGATTTGATGCAGGTAAAATGAAATGCAAAAAATCCTTTGAAGAACTCACTACAACACCTACTAAAATGAACGGTAGATTTAACGAGCATACTATTATACTTAAGAGTTTTTGATAAATAGTTGTATGAGTGCAACAGAAACCCCTAGAGATAGACTAATTACAGAGATCAAGTTACGTTTAGGTGACGGAATGATCGACGTGGAATTAGATCCAGAACACTATAATCTAGCAATAGACAGAGCAATACAAACAATCAGAAGTAGAAGTGATTCTGCTGTAGAAGAAAGTTATGCTTTTTTGCAAACACAACCAGATGTACAAGAATATACACTTCCAGGTGAAGTGTTAAATATCAGAAGAGTATATCGAAGAGGTGTTGGTGGTGGTAACATAGGTACAGGTACAAACTTTGATCCGTTTGACGTTGCATTTCAAAACACATATCTAATCAATGCAGGTGTTGTTGGTGGTCTAGCCAACTATGATGCATTTACTCAATACAAAGAAACACTTAATAGAATATTTGGCGGTGATTACGACTTTACATTCAACACAAATACCAAAGTGTTAAAATTATTGCGTAAGATATCTATAACAGAAGACATAATGATACAGATTTCTAATTTAGTGCCAGAACAAAATTTATTAGAAAACGAGTATTCCAGACCATGGATGGCAGATTGGGCATTAGCAGAAGCAAAAATGATGCTTGGTGAAGCAAGAAGTAAGTATGCTTCAGGCTTGCCAGGGCCACAAGGTTCCGTTCAGTTAAACGGCGAGGCTTTAAAGCAAGAGGCCATGACTGAGAAGGAAAGATTACTACAGTCAATAATTAACATGGAAGAAGGAAATAAAAATTACGGCTTTGTTATAGGATAAATGAACACAATAGGATTATTAGGTAATATAGGATCAGGTAAAAACACCGTAGCACAATATTTGGCAACTAAAGGTTGCATTCCAACATCATTCGCAGGCCCACTAAAAGACTTATGTGCAAACGTATTTGGCTGGGAAAGAGAATTACTAGAAGGTGAATCAGACGAAAGTAGACAGTTCAGAGAAACTGTTGATATGTTTTGGAGCAAAAAATTAAGTATTCCTAATTTTACTCCAAGATTAGCATTACAATTAATAGGCACAGATGTAATGCGTAATCATTTCAACGAAAATATATGGATAAGCAGTTTAGAATACAGAGTTAAAAAACTGCATCATCAAAATGAATGTGTTGTTATAAGCGATTGTCGTTTTCAAAACGAAGTCAACATTATACAGTCAATGAATGGTACTGTTATTTTAGTAGAAAGAGAAGAAAAACCTGAATGGTATGATATTGCACTTAAGGCCAATGAAGGTGATGCTGTAGCAAGGCACATAATGAATAGAGATTTCAAACATGTTCACGCAAGTGAATGGGATTGGATTGGTTGCCATATAGACTTTACAGTAAAAAATAACGGAACCAAAGAAGAACTATTTGAACAAATAGATGAAATTATTGAAAAACTTCCACAAAAACCAGAAATATTCACAGATAATACCATAGAGATAATTTAAGGTCTTATTTATCATTTTTTATAAGAATTACTGATTTGTTATTTTTATAATACCACATTTATTGCATTTTTTAATAAATACATGTAACCAAATAAGGTATTATAGGAGAAAAATATGGCAACATTAGTATCACCTGGTGTAGATATTTCAGTATCAGACGAATCGTTTTATTCGCCTGGCGGTCCTGGAACAGTACCTTTGATTGTAATTGCAACAGCAAAGAACAAATCTAATCCTGATGGATCGGGTCTAGCACCTTACTCCAAAGCAGAAACAGACAATGAACTTTACTTAATTACAAGTCAAAGAGAATTGTTACAGCAATACGGAAATCCACAATTCTACAGCACAGGAGGAACTCCACAACATGGTTACGAATTAAACGAGTACGGTTTATTAGCCGCACATAGTTTTCTAGGTCTGGCTTCAAGAGCATACGTTCTTAGATCAGATGTAGACTTAGATGAATTAAAACCATTGTCAAATGCACCGTCGGCTGATCCGGCAGATGCAACTATATGGGTAGACTCAAGTGCTACTAAGTGGGGTATCTTCGAATATAACACATCTTCATCAAAGTATGAAGAAAAAACAGACGTAAAAATATTTACAAAAGACGAAATTACCAGCGGTGGCGTACCAAAACCATCAGTAGGTAAAAATGGCGATATCGGGATCTTAGGTATAGATCAAAACGGTAAAGCAAAAGCAGAAGTAGTATATTACTTAAAAGCATCATCTGTATGGCATGAGTTGACAGATGCAAGTACATTTGTATCTAATACTTCTAAAGACTGTCAGTTTGTGACTCATTTAAACAGACCAACTACAAGAAAAGACAGTAGTGCTCTTCAAAGTGGCGATTTAATTGTTCAAACAACATCAGCCGCAAGTGGATTAAAGTATGGACTAAAAGTTTATAACTCATCTACTGCATCATGGGTCAGTACAACAGCAGAAGGTTATGCCAATTCAGCAAGTGCTTATGCAAGTACAAGCATTGGTGCAACACCAGACGCCGGCACATTCTTTGTAGAATATGATTCAGGTAATAAACTGGACTCAGACGTACATGGAAGATTTGCTTTAAGAAGACATAACGGTCAAAGCAGTTTACAAATACAAAGTTCAGCCGCTATTAGCGATACTGCAATAGCAAAACAAACAGGCGGTTCAGACTATGGTATCAGATTAAAAATTGATAATAGTGCATCAAATATTGATGTTAAATTTTCAACTGATACAAGTGGCGACGGTAACGTTAGTGTTGATGACATTGTTCAAGACATAAATGACCAATTATCATCAACAAATGTAGTAGCATCAAACGTATCTGGTAAACTTACACTTGTTTCCAATGACGGTAAAGACATTGATGTTTTCAATGGAGATGTAGGTGGTGTATCATTTAATGTATTCACAGAATTAAACATTGCTACAGGTAATTACAGTAACTTTAAAGTTGCAGACGTTTCTGGAACAGTTGCACAAATTGATAGTAAAAATTATGAATTTGGTACTACAGCACCAACTGGTGATTTAGCAACAGGTAAACTTTGGTATGATAGCAGTAACAATGTTGACATTTGGTACAACAAAAATGTTGGCGGAACTGCAACATGGACAAAATACTCAGCAGACTACGATGTAAACGTAGCGGCGAGTGAGCCTACAACACAAAGCGATGGCGGTTCTTTAGTGGACGGCGACCTTTGGGTTGATTCAGATAATTTAGAAGATTATCCATTAATTTACAAAAGAAAATCAAGTGCATGGGTACTAGTTGATAATTCAGATCAAGTATCAGCAGACGGCGTCCTGTTCTTAGATTTAGCATCATATGGCGCATCAGTGGTAGACGCAGATGCAAAAGATCCAGCAACAGTACCATTTGGTATTTTAGCATGGAACTTTAGAGCCAGTGGTAAAAACGTTAAGAAATACTACACTTCATATTCTTACAGTGGCGGTACACTATCTAACGTATGGGTAAGTGAGTCAGGCAACAAAGCAGACGGTTCACCATACATGGGTAGAAAAGCACAAAGAAAAGTTATTGTACAATCAATGCAGGCCGCATTAGCAAACAATAGCGAAATCAGAAGTGAAGTTAATTTCTACAACTTGATTGCCGCTCCTGGATATCCAGAACTAATAGATGAGATGATTACTCTTAACACAGATAAGAAAGAAGTCGCATTTATTGTTGGTGATAGTCCAATGAGATTAAAATCAGATGCAACCAGCATTAAAAACTGGTCAACCAATGCCAATAACGCAAGTGAAAACGGTGAAGATGGACTTATTGCAAGTAATCCATACGTTTCAGTTCACTATCCATCAGGTTTAACAACAAACTTAGACGGAAGTAGTGTTGCTGTACCGGCTTCTCATATTGCATTAAGAACATTTGCATTTAATGACAATGTGGCATATCAATGGTTTGCACCAGCAGGGTATCAAAGAGGTATAGTACAAAACGCAACTAGTGTCGGTTATGTTGACGGACCAAGTGGCGAGTTTGTACCTGTTTCATTAAACAACGGACAAAGAGATACACTTTATGCAAATAAAGTTAATCCAATTGCTAACTTCCCAGGAAGAGGCTTAGTTGTATTTGGACAGAAGACTCTAAACCCAACTGCAAGTGCATTAGATAGAATTAACGTAGCAAGGCTTGTAAACTATATTAGATATCAATTAGATATCGCAGTTAAGCCTTTCTTATTTGAACCAAATGATGGTATAACCAGATCAGGTGTTAAGCGAGTTGCTGATTCATTATTATCAGAACTAGTTACACTAAGAGGTCTATTTGACTTTATTAGTGTTTGTGATACAACAAATAACACACCTGCAAGGATTGACAAAAACGAATTATACTTGGATATAGCAATTCAGCCAACTAAAGCAGTTGAATTTATATACATTCCGATTAGAATTCAGTCAACTCTTGGTCAAACAGGCTCAGAATAAGATTATTCTAAAAATTATAAAGGGTGGATTTTTCCGCCCTTTATTTTTGGCCGAAAGATGATAAATAAATGTAATTAGCATGTATAACATGTGATTAGGAGATCGAAAGATGGCAGTAACAAAAGATAAATTTGGTGTACCTATTGAAGGTGCTCGATTAGGTATTTTACAACCTAAACTCAAATACAGATTCCGTGTAATCGTAACTGGATTTGGAGCAGGTGGTAGAACCGATGAGTTTACAAGTAACATCGTGAGTGTAACTAGACCAACATTTAATGTTGACGAAGTTGAAGTTCACAGTTATAACTCTCGTGCATATATTTCAGGTAAACATCAATGGGAAGCGATTAATCTCAGTTTAAGGGATGATATTACTAACCAAGTTTCCGCTTTAGTCGGTCAGCAAATCCAAAGACAATTTAACCATTTCGAACAAACTACCGCAGTTAGTGGTGGAGACTATAAATTCGATATGCTTATCCAAGTCTTAGATGGTACAAATGCTGAGCCAACAGAGCAATGGGAACTAGAAGGATGTATGCTACAACAGGTTAACTATAGTGATCACTCATATGATGCCAGCGAAATTGTTCAACTAGACTTGAACGTCAGATACGATAACGCGGTACATGTGGCAGGACCTAATACACTCGGTGGTAAAGTTGCCGCAGGTGACCCATTCCCATTGGTATCACCACTACCAGCAACACCAGGCACTGGAGTATAATTTAGGCCTATATCTATAGGGAGGACCGATGGCGAAATTCTGGAAAGAGTTAATCGGCGGACAAGTTAAAAACGGGATTTATGTAGCCGGACCTAGACACGCAAGTAGTAAACTAGCGAGTTTTAGTACCGGCAATCCCCCTCGTTTGCCGTTTCAGTATATAGTTCATTTTGAACTAAATCCCACATTACAAGCATTATTTTTAAATAAGACTGGGCCTTATTCCCTAGCACAAATGGTCAAAACAATTGATATGCCAAGTATGGCTGTGACAGTTGAAAAAAGACCAAAGTATAATAAAAATGTTCCAGTAATTTTAACAAAAGAATTCAAACCTTTTAATGTAACAGTACATGATGATGTATCGAGTACATGGCAAGAACTGTGGCAAGTATATTACAATTATCATTTTACTGATGGCAGACATACTCAAGCAGTTCCAGGAGTTGCTTCAGGTGAACTCCAAGACTGGAATAGTGTAATACATAATAGTAAACTAATAAGACACGAAGGCGACCATATGAGTCAATTCGATGGTATAGATGTTCATAATGCCACAAATGCACAATTCTTTAATAATATTCATGTTTATCAAATACATGGTCAAACAGTACAACGCACAACAGCCGTCAATCCGATGATCAGTGATGTGTCGTTTACGCCACTAGATTACGCAGGAGCAGGAAGTTCACAGGAAATAACTTTTGCATTTGAATACGAAAAGTTACATTATTCTCCTGTTATAAATTTTGATTTTGATGAGGAAAGCACATTCTTACAAGAGGCTATAGAAGATTATACTAAAGCAACACCATTCAATCCAACCGGTGATAGACTAAGAGGAATTGTAAAAGGTTTATTTGGATTAACTCAACGTGCCGGCAATAGAGGCAAAAATTTAACTGCTGTAAATACAGCACCAAGACAAGACTACGGTGGCGATTTAAGTAGTATAAAAACAGCAGGTGAAGATCCCGAAGCAGTTGGATTCTTTGGTAACCTAGTTCGTAATGCTGTTAGAAAAAAAGCAAATGAACTTACCGATGGATTACTCAAGAAAAATAACAAAAACCTTAGCAAGTTCAAGATATAAAACATGAGTAACATATACAAAAATTTTGGAGTAGATTTTGACACAAATAAGTCTGATAACTCCTATAAAATTATATCCAAAACAGGTGAAGATTTAAGTATCAATCCTGAAGTACTACAAATAAAACAATTAACAACACAGGCAAACACAATTAAAAACGGTGTAGACGGATATAAAATTGAGCAGGTATTTGCAGATTTTAAAAGTGCTGGTTTAACAGAAAAATTAGCAAACTTCTATACAATCACACTAAAAGAAATTGCAGATAACACAGAAGTAGATATGCTATCTCTGTATACAAAAGAAGATAACAAAATACTGATTAACAATAGTGTAATGGCTCTTATCAACAATACCTTACCAAATTCGGTAAGATTTCAAAACTCTGTAAACATCAAATCAAATAAATACGTTCGCCTACTCATAGGGGCGTAACATGGCCAAATACGCCAAAGGCACATTCGAACCACAAAATCCCGGAAAGTACACAGGTGCTAAAACTCCTTACTATCGCAGTAGTTGGGAACTAGCATTTATGAACATGTGTGACAGTCATCCTAATATTACACAATGGGCAAGTGAAAATTTAAAAATCCCATACAGACACCCTGTAACAGGAAAGCATACAGTATATGTACCAGACTTTACAGTAATTTACACTGATAAAGATGGCAAGAATCATATGGAAGTAATTGAGATAAAACCAGGCAGTCAAAGTACAATGGAAAGTGCAAGAAGTAGTGCAGAAAAAATTCAAGTTGCCATTAACTTAGCCAAATGGACAGCCGCAAATGAGTGGTGCCAACGCAAAGGTGTACGGTTTAGAGTGTTAAATGAGAATCACATATACATGAACACCAAGAAGAGAAAGAACTAAATACAACTATGACACGCAAACTAGAAGAAGAATTTAATTTGCCTCCAATAGAAGACGTGTTGCCTGTTGAGAAAAAAGAAGAAAGCAAAGAAATTACAGAAGTAGAAATCAAAGAAGCATTAACAAATGCAGAAAAAATTGATTCTGCTTTACCTAGAGTTAAAGATTTAGAAACACATGATAAAGAAATGGAAGATATTGCACAGAAGGCAATTGATAGTTATGATGAACTTATGAATTTAGGTATGAATGTGCAAGATGCTCATGCAGGAAGAGTATTTGAAACAGCAAGTAAAATGTTACAAATAGCAATGGACAGTAAAAATGCCAAAGTCGACAAAAAATTAAAGATGATTGACTTGCAAATACGCAAAATGAGGCTAGATCAGAATGAAGGAACAGAGACTAGTAGCGATGGCGGTGTAATGGATAGAAATCACATCCTCCAAATTTTAAACAAAAAAGATAAATAACTACATAGGAGATAGTATGAAAGCACCTTTTAAACAAATTATAAAAGAAAGTTTTAGTAAAACATTTAATTATAGAATCAAATTTGCTGGCGATGTTACCAACGAAGGTATCAAGCAATTAGAAAATATTCTTGGCAAGTATGGTGTTGAGAGTGTTAGTAGTGCTAAAAGAACTCCTATTCAAGATGAGCCTTTGGACTTTAAAAACAAAAGACTAAAAGGACCAACAGAAGTAACAAGTGTAGATGTTGTACTTAAATATCCAATAAACGAAAGATTATTAGAAGTTTGGGTAGCAGTAAATATGCAAATGCTTTCAGAATATGTTGTAATTCAACCAGTAGAAAGTCCTAGAACATTAGAAGATGAAGTCACAAAAAACAGAATCGAAAATGACAAGGATAGATATGCTGATATGGAAGAAGCAGAATTAACAAACGAAGAACAAGCACATTACGAAATTGAAAACAAAGATTTAGACTTTGCAGAATTAGGAATGTACGGCGAAGAGTTTAATTCAAAATTTATAGCAGAATTACAAAAAATCAAAGATGAAAAAGGTGCTGATTATTTTAGAAACTATCCTAGCAAAAGCATGATGATGGGCGATGACCTCAAACCATTAGCAGACGCAGTAGGACTAGCACACGATCCAAGTGTACAAGGTAACGAGTATCCAATTAATCAAGGACCGGTAGTACAATAATGTCAGACGAAATTAGAAACTATATTTCCATCATGGAGTCATTTTATATGTCTTCTCCATATGGACAACAAAGCGAAAGCGATGATAAGGAAACAGTAACTTATAGCAAGACTAAGAAGCAAGGCGATAATACTGTTACTGTGAGTGCTAATGCTGACAGCATGGACGAACTACACGACATTTTAAAACTTGCAGGTATCACATTACCTAAAGGCAAAGATTCAGAAGAAGAACACGACCACGAAGAACATGATCACGATGAAGAACCAAAACAAGGCGAGTACGCAGACGATATGTGTGATGGTTGCGGAAAGCCTGGTGATGAGTGCGAATGTGAAGACTGCGATCAACACGGCGATGACGATGAAGGTGAAAAGAAGCCTGTGGTAATTAGTCTCAAACCAAAAGGAATGGGATATGATCCAGTAGGTGGTGATAAAAAAGAAATTCTTAACGCATTAATGAACCGTTACAAAAGCCTGTAAACACTTTTCTTAACCAAAAACCCACATAAATAACTGTATGCCTAAAGGAACGCAGGATTACAGTTTAACCAAACGAGCATTTGCAAAGCAAAACTTCACCGAAGATCAAATCGTTGAGTTACAAAATTGTATGGATCTAATGACTGGTCCAGCATACTTTATGGAACATTTTGTAAAAATACAACACCCTACAAAAGGCGGAATTAAGTTTGAGCCTTTTGAATTCCAAGAAAGATTAATTGATACATATTCTAAATATCGATACAGTATTAACATGTTACCCAGACAGACTGGTAAAACAACATGTGCGGCCGCATACTTACTTTGGTATGCAATGTTTGTAGCAGACAGCACAATACTTGTAGCGGCACATAAACACACAGGTGCTCAAGAGATCATGCAACGTATTAGGTATGCTTACGAAAGTGTACCTGATCATATTAGAGCAGGTGTTACAGAATACAACAAAGGTAGTTTAAGTTTTGATAATGGTAGCAGGATAGTTAGTGCTACAACAACTGAAAATACTGGTAGGGGTATGTCACTTTCATTGGTATACTTAGATGAGTTTGCATTCGTACCGCCACGCATCGCGTCTGAGTTTTGGACAGCACTATCGCCGACATTAAGTACAGGCGGTAAGTGTATTGTTACAAGTACACCTAACAGTGACGACGACACATTTGCAAACATATGGCATCAAGCAATACAACAAGTAGACGAATACGGAGAAGAACAAGACGTAGGCACAAATGGATTTAAAGCATTTCGTGTTAATTGGCAAGAGCACCCAGACAGAGACGAACTTTGGGCAAAAGCAGAACGTAGTAGAATTGGCGAAGAAAGATTTAGACGTGAACACGAATGTGAATTTATTATATACGATGAAACACTTATAGATTCTCTTAAATTAGTTGACATGAAAGGTGTTGATCCAATCAGACGCAGTGGCCAAATACGTTGGTATGAAAACATTGACCCAAACAAAATATATGTAATAACACTTGACCCTAGTACAGGAACAGGCGGCGACAATGCGGCCATAGTGTGTTATGATTTACCTAGTATGAATCAAGTGTGCGAATGGCAACACAATAAAACTCCCATAGAAGGACAAATAAAACTACTACGAGATATAGCATTAGAATTAAAAAGCGAAGGTGCTACAGAAATATACTGGACTGTAGAAAATAATGCTATCGGCGAAGCGGCATTAGTAGTAATCAGAGACACAGGCGAAGAAAGTTTCCCAGGCACATTCTTGCATGAACCAAATAAAGTACAAGGCAAAAAAGGAAGAAAAGGTTACCACACACATCATAAAAACAAAATGGAAGGTGCGTTAGCAATGAAACGACTTATAGAAAGTGGTAAACTTAAATTGCGTAGTAAAAACATTATTAGAGAATTAAAAGAATTTGTAGCACGTGGTACAACCTTTGCGGCAAAACCAGGAGGCAGTGATGACTTGGTTATGGCTACATTAGTAGCAGTTAGAATGATAACATACATAGCACAATACGAAGATGCTATATATGACGAAATAGAAACCAGTGTAGGCGATGATGACGATTACAGTGGTCCTATGCCAATAGGTGTTTTATAATTAGTTTTTTTGATAAATATAAGTATGAACAATAAAGCAGAAATTAACAGTAAACTATTTGATTTCCTAAAAGGTAATGGTTTAAAACTGACTTTAAAAGACGACCAGGGCAACGATACATTAGAAGTTGAGGATGCCGAGAGATTTTTTAGCAGTGATCCAAACTTAATGGTCACTATAGATCCAGAAGAAAAAGAAGTTAAGTTAAGTAGATCTAAAGTTGTTCATGAAGACATCATAAATAAAATACATAAAGGTGTAAAGGAAATTGCCCATAACGGATTATACAGTTTTAAATATAAAATATACGGCAAAAATATAACACCAAAACATGATGAGTATAAAGTGAAATCAGAAGTTACAGAAGCAAGTTTAGGAAAAATGTATGGTAGCACCAAAACAAGTTACCAACCATTAGACGCAGTCAAAATAGTTGTAAGACACACTAAACCTGTGAACGAAGAAGTTAGAGGTTCTAGAAGCAGACAAATATCTAAAATCTTTATACAACGAGCAGATGAAAGATTTGCACTACCTCATAAAAGTTTAGCAGGTGCCAGAGCAATGGCACGTCACGTACATAACGGCGGTAATCCTTTTGACCAAGTAGGTCATTCCATTAATGAAATGGTACAAAATATCACAGACTTATCACAGTTTGTTAGATATGTAGACAGAAAAGGTTTAGTTAATGAAGAAAACAACGAGTATGTACAAATAGCAAAAGAATCAATATCTACAATGAGACAAAACTTAAAACAATTAAGTGGAGCAAAATCATATGCTAAAGCAGTAGATACAATTGATGCAATGAATACATTGACATTAAGTGAAGATGAACAAGATTTATCAAGTTTATTCACAGAAAAGCATGTTGACAATACTGTACAATCTGCATTTCCTAGCATTAATAGACTAGTTAATATTCAACGTTCAGTTACAGAATACATTGAAAATTCTATTGAAAATAATAGATTCAGTGTACCAGCAATTAACGAAGATGCTGTTGAATTTCCTAATAAAAAATCTGAAATTGCACACAAATTAAATACAATTAGTGAAAGCATTGATGATAAGATTTTAAAAGAATTTATCAACAACACAACAGTTAAGATTCTGAAAGATCAGAAACTTGACGAATTTACTGTAAACATGGTTAAGAAATTAATCAGTAAAGTAAACGAGAAAGTAGAAAGTAATATAGACCAAGATTTAGTAGAATTTGTTGATTTTACCGAAAAACTAAACAAAATCTGTTAAATCTGATATATATTAGAGTAAAGTTAATTTAGAAGAAATTTTAAATTAGATTACATAACATGGCAAAAAGAGGTTGACTTCAACTTCAAAAGGCATTATAATAGGCAAACAAGTGTAAGAATTTATGTTTACACGACATGGCAAACAAGGAGAAAAACATGGCAACATTGGCTGAAATTAGAGCAAAACTAGCCGCAATGGATACTAAACCAGGCGGTTCACAAACAGGTGGCGATAATGCTATCTACCCATTTTGGAACATCTCAGAGGGCACTAGTGCTACACTAAGATTTCTTCCAGACGGAGACCCCAACAACACATTCTTTTGGACTGAACGACAAATGATTCGTTTACAGTTCCCTGGCATAAAGGGTGGTGATATGAAACCTACAACTGTACAAGTACCTTGTATGGAAATGTGGGGAGAACAATGTCCGGTTCATAACGAAATCAGACCTTGGTTCAAAGATTCTTCATTAGAAGATATGGGTCGTAAGTATTGGAAAAAGAGAAGTTATATTTTCCAAGGGTATGTAGTAGATAGTCCACTACAAGAGGACACAACTCCAGAGAATCCAATCAGAAGATTCATCATTGGACCTCAAATATTCAACATTATCAAGGGTGCATTAATGGACCCAGATATGGAAAATATTCCAACAGATTATGTCAACGGTACAGACTTTAGATTGACAAAAACCACAAAAGGTCAGTATGCTGACTATTCAACAAGTAAGTGGGCAAGAAAAGAAAGATCATTAGATGAGAATGAACTTGCCGCAGTTGATACAAATGGGTTATTTGATCTAAAAGACTTTTTACCTAAGAAGCCATCAGCAGAGGAAGTAGATGTTATTTACAACATGTTCCAAGATTCTGTAAATGGTGAACTTTATGACAACGATAAGTACGGTAACTTTTTTAGACCTATTGGCCAGGCCGCACCTGCTAAGGTACAAACACCTTCAGCACCGGCTCAGGCTCCAGCAACTCCAGTAGCAGAAACTACTCCGGCACCAGCACCAGCGGCTGAGCCTGTAGCACCTGCACCGGCAGTTCAACCAGTAACAGAAACAGTAAGTGCTTCTGCCGAAAACACTTCTAATGAAACTGGTAAAGCATCAGCAGATGACATCCTGCAGATGATTAGGAATCGTCAACAGTAATTGTTGATGACTGGTAGCCATACTTAGGGATTTGAATACTTGGTCCTGTTTACTTCAAAGAACTAGTATGGCTACATTTTTAAGGAATAAAAATGAGTACATTATTAGCAATAGGCGATAGCCACACATTTGGGTCAGAGATATATGGCGAAGGCGATAATCGCCCTGAATCAATATACAAGGCTTACCCAGAGAAACTAAAACAACTATTAGAAATAGATGAATGTGTTAATCTAGGGCAACCTGGTGCTAGTATTATGCGAACTGAAAGACTATTAGTCGAATACTTAGCAGACAATCCCAAACCAGACTTAGTTATACTAGGTTGGACATGTTTAGGCAGATATGAATATGCTGACGGTTTTGATGATGACGGTTCGTATCATTATAATTTAGTGAACAGTTGGAGAGCACCAGAAATGGTAGAAGGCTCAGAAAGATATGAAACTTATAAACAGTTTTTGCCTATCTGTTTAGCAGAAGACTTATTAGCACAAAAATATAGGGCAATGTATATATGTGAAAATATATGCAAAAATAATAACATTCCATATCTAATGTTTGATGTAATGACAAACACAAAGGATGAAGCACCGCTAGAAGGCGAAGACGTAAAATTTTGGTCAGGTGATCATCCAGTTGATAAATCATTATATAAGGCAATAGATAAAAACAATTATATGGAAACAAGTTATTGGGACTGGATTATGAATGGCAAATTTCCAGAAGTTAAAATTAACGGAGGCCATGCCAATGAAGCAGGGCACGAGAGATGGGCACAGAAACTAGTCGAAGAATTAAAAGAAAGGAATATATACGGAGTATAAAATGCAAAAACCATTTGATTTAAGCAAATTTAGAACCGGCATCACTAAAAGTATTAGTGGTATTAGTGCCGGTTTTCACGATCCAGTAGATTGGATCAGCACAGGAAACCACACACTCAATTATTTGATCAGTGGTGATTTTAACAAAGGCGTACCACTAGGTAAAGTTAGTGTGTTCGCTGGTGAGTCCGGTTCAGGTAAAAGTTTTATTTGTTCAGGTAATTTAGTCAGAAATGCACAAGACCATGGCTGTCAGGTTGTGTTATTTGACTCAGAAAATGCTCTTGACGAAGATTGGCTCAAAGCATTAAACGTTGACACTAGTCCAGAGAAACTATTAAAGATTAGTGTGTCAATGATTGATGATGTGGCAAAATCTATTTCAGAGTTTATGAAAGACTATAAAAGCAATTATGGTGATTTAGAGTATGATGAAATGCCTAAGTTATTATTTGTTGTGGACAGTTTGGGTATGTTGCTAACCCCTACAGATGTAGATCAGTTTCAAAAAGGTGACATGAAAGGTGACATGGGTCGTAAGCCAAAGGCTCTTACAGCATTGGTTAGAAATACTGTTAACCAATTAGCACCATACCCAATCGGCTTAGTGTGTACTAACCACACTTATGCATCACAGGATATGTTTGACCCAGATGATAAAATCAGTGGCGGACAAGGCTTTGTGTATGCAAGTAGCATAGTAGTTGCTATCAAAAAACTAAAACTCAAAGAAGATGCAGACGGTAACAAGGTGTCAACAGTACAAGGTATTAGAGCGGCATGTAAAGTAATGAAGTCAAGATACAGCAAACCTTTTGAAGGTGTACAAATTAAGATTCCATATGAAACTGGCATGGACCCTTACAGTGGTATGTTAGAAATGCTTGAAGCAAAAGGCATTGTGGAAAAAGTTGGTAACAAACTGTCGTATGTTTCGCCTGTAACTGGAGAAGAAATAAAAGAGTTCAGAAAAGGCTGGTCAGGAGAAAAACTTCAGGTAATTATAGATGAATGGGGTCAAAATCCTAAAGCAGTAGCAGAAGATATCGATGACGATATTGACGAGAATGAAATTGACGACCCTTCAGTATACGAGGAGAATGTTGAATGACTGTAGATCTAGCATTAATAATTGAGACTTGGGAATGTGTCAAGCCTTCTGTAAACGTTAAAGAACGTGACGAGGTTTGTGCAAACTTAGTTAGAGTTTTTGATGAACACGGAATGGTCGACTATGATGAGGTGGGTATTAATGAATGTGATAAACATTTACGCCAAGCCATAGAAGAATATTTTGAAGTGGACTATCAAGACGATGACGAAGAAGAGGAAGACTGGGATTAGTAATGGCAGGATGGTATAACAAAGTTTCAGATAATTTAAGTAACATTGTAGATGCAATAGACTACTTTGAAGCAGAGTTAGAAGAGGCAAAAAAAGAGTGTTATATTAGAGGTAATGTGGAACGTAATAGTGCCGCATTACCTGGCATTACTGAACACAGGTTCAATCAATTACAAGAAATAGAAGCAATACTAGAACACATAAACATTCAATTGCGTAAAACACGCAGTAAAGTATTTAGAAACTTTTTGGAAAGTTACAACAGACAATTAACCTCTAGAGATGCAGACAAATATGTTGACGGCGATGATGAAGTAGTTACACTGACATCATTGGCAAATCAATTTGGTTTGTTGAGAAACAAGTATCTCGGTATAATGAAAGGATTAGACACCAAACAATGGCAGATAGGACACATAGTGAAATTGAGGACAGCAGGTATGGAAGATATATCAATTTAGATATATTAGATGACTTACTTGAATCAATACACGAACTCAAAAACGACGACAAATTTGTACTATCACTCGACGAGTCTGTTGAGCCTACACTCGAAGATGTACTAAAATCATATCTTAAATGGCATCAAATAAAAGTAATACCTAATGCAAAAGGTAACAATGTCTTTGCAACATTACATCAATCACCAAGCAGATTAGTACTAGAATCAGAAGTAAATATTTCGTTTTCATATTTTTATGATAACCTAGAAAAAGATATTGACGTCTCTGATATAAGAAAAAATATACTTTCATTAACAGGATATTTTGATATTACATTTCAATCTACTAACAATGGCAATGATATATTTACAGCAATAATGACTGCAAGAGAGTATTTTAGACATAATATGTTAGCACATAAGGATTGTGTTATTACTGTTAATAACGCAGATATGAATACAATAAATGCATTGTCAAATACTAATTCTACAGGACTTGCTGTAGGATTTAAAGATAACAAAATTGACATTGAAACTCTTAAAACACATTGTGAGGAATCAGCAGAATTTATCTCTTGTATTATTTTACCAGACGACACAGAAAATGTTAAAGAAGTATGCGACTTAGTTAAGGACTATAATATTATAACAATTAAAATTGCATCATACGAAGATTTTTTAAGAGGTAAAGAACTGTACAACAACGGTGTTGACATCATTGTGTTTGGACCTGTAGCAACTATAGAAAAGTTGCATTATTATTTGCCATATCATAAGCAAGACAACACAGGATATTCATTAGGATTTGGTACAGTATCGCAATCAGGTTACAACAGAAGAAGCATAGAAATTTGTAAAAGTATACTATGAATAGATTGACAACACACATATATAATGTATAATAAATTTTATGGCTAGACAAACAAGATTAGAAATAAGAGATGAAGTAAACATCAAGTTTCATGACTTAGACGTAGCCACACGCAGAAAACTATCTGACACTTGCAAATACTTCTTGCCATATGCATATCACATGCCGGCATACAAACTAGGTCGTTGGGACGGCTATGTGAGATTTTGTGATGTTGGTGGCAGAAGTTATTTGAATCTTTTAGACCAACTTATTCCTGTAGTAACTGAATTAGGTTACGAAGTTGTACTTGATGATAAAAGAGAAAAATGGGATTTTGGTTTTGATGAAGTAAAGCAAGATACATATGAAGAATTTAGTTGGCCTAAGAAACACCCTGCAGAAGGATTACCAATTATACTTAGAGATTATCAAGTAGAAATAATTAACAAGTTTTTAGCCAACCCACAATGTATACAAGAGATTGCCACAGGTGCTGGTAAAACACTAGTAACAGCCGCACTAAGTCATCAATGCGAGAAGTATGGTAGAACAATAGTGATAGTGCCTAATAAGGACCTTGTAACGCAAACAGAAGCGGACTACAAGCATTTAGGACTAGATGTTGGTGTTTTCTACGGGGACAGAAAAGAATACAATAAAACGCACACAATTTGCACTTGGCAAAGTTTAGAAATATTACACAAAAAGTCTAAGGCCAAAGAAGCAGTAGATTTTGATATAGGTGAATTCATTGACGGTGTTGTGTGTATTATGATTGACGAAGTACACAAAGCAAAAGCAGATGTACTAAAACAATTACTTAGTAGTGTGTTTTCTAATGTGCCAATTCGTTGGGGATTAACAGGAACAATACCCAAAGACCAGCATGAAGCAGTTGCAATGACTAGCACAATTGGTCCTGTAATTGGTCAATTAAGTGCAAAAGAATTACAAGACAAAGGTGTACTATCTAACTTAGAAGTAAATGTTTTACAGTTAGCAGATACGCATGTAGGCTTTAGTAACTATGCACAAGAACTAAAATGGATAACAACCAATCCTGAAAGAATAGAATTTATAAGTCAACTAATAAACGGCATGACGGACAATGGAAATACATTAATTTTAGTAGACAGAATAAAAACAGGCGAGTTGTTAATAGAACAAAACCCAGACTGGGTCTTTGTAAGCGGTGGCATGAAGCAGTCAGAAAGAAAAGAAAACTATGACGAAGTCAGTGAAGCAGAAGGCAAAGTAATTGTTGCAACTTATGGTGTTGCGGCAGTTGGTATTAACATACCAAGGATATTTAATTTAGTACTTATTGAGCCTGGTAAAAGTTTTGTTAGAGTTATACAAAGTATTGGTAGGGGTATAAGAAAAGCCAAAGACAAAGACTTTGTGAATGTGTTTGATATTACTAGCACATTAAAATACAGTAAAAAACATTTAACAGAAAGAAAGAAATTTTACAGAGAAGCAGAGTATCCGTTTAAGGTTACAAAAATAGAATATATTTAAATATAGATTGACTTTTAAAATAAAGGTGCTATAATTATGTTTACGGAGAAGATATGAATATACTAACAATTGAAAACGATGTCTATGATTTAGATAGTGTGCCTGATCAAATAAACGATCTCAGGTACTGCATATTAGACGTTAGCGACCCAGAATTTTATGACTACTATTGGCTAGAATTAATTTTTCTAGAAAGTTTTTATTCACCAGCAGTTGTTCTGAACATTGGCGGGCATGAAGTAAAAATGCCAATGGATTGGAGTATAGCAATTTGCGATGACGACTATCACACAGAAATAGAGATTGTACCTCTTACAAGTTTAAATAATAGAGGATTTAAAACTCCTGTTTTTAATCCTATGAATAATAAGATACCAGAAATAGAAGAGGTATTTATTACAAATTATTACCAAGACATCAAATGGTTTTTTCCAAAGTTAAAGCCAGGGCATTTATTAGTAACTCCTATAGAACAAAAGGCAGTTCCTAAAAGTGTATTATTTGTTAAAGAAGCAAATAAGATACCAGATGTAGTAGATTTAGCAGATGTATTTTAAGGAGAAATAATGGCAAAAAGAAGATTTAGAATAGATAGCGGTTATTACGGTGGCGAAACGGTAATAGGCGAAGTTACCAATGAATTTGTAACAAAAACAATAGGTATGGATGAAGGTGAACTAGTTGATACAGTTTTATCATTTGATAACTGGGGTGGCGACGAAGAACTTGATGAAAATGCAGAGCATGATGATCCTGAACAAATTCCTGCACCAAGAGAAGATTATTACATGTGGGAATGTGATGATATAGAACACATTAATAGTGCGTACGGTGATTCAGAATTAACAGTATTCGAAGTTCCAGCAGACGGTGAAGACGACTATGCCTACGATAACGAAGTCGGTAGTTTTAGTCCTATTCATATGTATGGTAGAGAAGGCGGGTATTTTGGTAATGAAGAACCTGAACTTGTAAATGAAGATGATGACGAAGGTAACCATTATGTGCCAGTGTTAGCATTTCACAGTTGTGAGAAAGGAACTTTTGCCAGTTACTTTGTAGAAACAGACGGCGACGACTTTGATCAATACAAATTAGGCATGGGCATTGTGGAAACTAATGTGGGCGAATTCATTGATAGAGTGTACTATGACAAGGTAGAACTTGACGCAGAATATGATCAAAATGATACTACCGGTAAAAGTTATCACGCAGAAGTTGGTTGGTTAAATAAGAAGTGGCACGACTCAGAAGACAAGTACAATGAACTCGATGAGGAGTACTTGCAAGATTTCGACGATAACGCCGAATGGGAACGTGAACAAAACGAGGAATAAATGAGAGTATTAATTTTTGGTTTGCCAGGTAGTGGTAAAACATACTTGGCAGAACGACTAGTTGAATATTTAGGCGACAAAGTTGCTTGGTTCAACGCAGATAAAGTCAGAGAAGAAGCAGACGATTGGGACTTCTCTGAAGAAGGTAGATTAAGACAGAATCAGCGAATGTTGTCTTTGTGTGAAAACGCAGAAGCAGAAGGCAAGATTGCAATCGCAGATTTTGTTGCTCCTTTTGAAAAGGCAAGAAATAATTTTAGTGCTGACTATGAAATATTTGTAGACACAATAAAGGAAGGTAGGTTTGAAGACACTAATAAAGTATTTGAAAGACCTTATGTGTCAGACTACAATGTACACGAACAACGTGGCGATGTAGATGCTAAAATAATTGCTTATGAAATTGGACAAAGATTTATATGGGACAACCAAGCACCCACAACACAAATGCTTGGAAGATTTCAACCTTGGCATCCTGGGCACCAAGCATTGTTCGACAGAGCATTAGCAAAACACGGACAGGTGTTTTTGATGGTTAGAGATATGCCAACAGATGAAAAGAATCCTTTTCCAGCATATGAAGTTATAGAAAACTTACAACAGAGTTTATATAAATTTGCTGGCAAGGTAAAAATACAAGTTGTACCTAACTTGTTAAACATAACGTATGGTAGAGATGTTGGATATAAAATTGAGCAAGAAGTTTTTGACGATGCTATACACGATATCAGTGCTACTAAAATACGTGAACAAATGAGAGAAGAAGGAAAACTGTAATGGCAGACGACCACGGTATGGCAACAGCATATCACTTAATGAGAAAAATTACGCAATGGCACCATGATCGAAATCTTATTGATGGTGCAACAGACAAAGATCAATTAGCAAAACTCATACAAGAAATGGGCGAACTAAGTGACAATATTTGTAAAGGTAAAGACGTTGCAGACGACATTGGTGATATGATTGTTGTATTAATAAACATAGCAGAAAGGAACGGCCTTACTATAGAGGACTGTTTAGAACAAGCATGGAATGATATCAAAGACCGTAAAGGTAAAATGGTAGATGGTATCTTTGTTAAAGAAGGAGATTTATGAGTTACGAATTTACAAGCGAAAGTGTCAGCATAGGACACCCAGACAAAATAGCAGACTTAATATCAGATGCTGTAGCAACATATTTGATAAATGGCAAACAAACACATAGAGCGGCTGTAGAAACATTAGTGACAACTAATATGGTTACACTAGCAGGTGAATACAAAAGCGATATGTTTGACAAGGCAGAGATTGAAAAAATTGTTAGAGACGTTGTTAGAGGTATTGGGTACGAACAAGAAGGCTTTCACTGGAAACATCTAAAAGTATATAATGAACTACACGGGCAGTCCCCAGATATTGCATTAGGTACAGATGATTTTGGTGCAGGTGATCAAGGACTTATGTTTGGATATGCTTGTAATGAAACTCCTAATTATATGCCAAGTGCTATTCATTACAGTCACAAAATTCTAAAAAGACTTCAAGTAGAAAGAGAAGGCGGTGAAGACTGGATTGGACCAGATAGTAAAGCACAGGTAACAATGGCGTATGACAATGTAAATACACCAACAGGTATTACAAAAATTGTATGCAGTACGCAACATAATGATGATGTAAGTATTCAAATGGTACGTGATAGAGTTGAGCAAATTATTAGAGATGAAATCACAGATCAAGATTTAAGTAATACAGAATTCTTAATCAATCCAACTGGTAGATTTGTTATCGGTGGACCAGATGGAGATACTGGACTTACTGGAAGAAAAATTATCGTTGATACTTATGGCGGTTATGCTCCACATGGAGGTGGTGCTTTTTCAGGTAAAGACTGTACTAAAGTTGACAGAAGTGCGGCCTACATGGCACGTTACTTGGCAAAGAATATTGTAGCAAGTGGTAAGGCAAATAATGCCACAGTACAATTAAGTTATGCAATTGGTGTAGTAGAACCAACTAGTTTGTATGTGTATGCAGACGGACAAGTAAGAACAGACTTAGTAGATTGGATTACAGAAAATGTTGATCTAACACCAAAAGGTATTATTGATAAATTTAATTTGTTTAGTTTAGATTTAACTACAACCACATTATATGGGCACTTCGGAAAAGACAATCTTCCGTGGGAACAAATTGATTTATTTTAATGAAAGAATTTTGGCAAGACCTAAAACAAGCAATTAGGACTGTACCTGATTTTCCTATTCCAGGAATACAATTTAGGGACATTACTAGTCTAATTGAAAACCCTTTAGCATTTAATAAGGCATTAGTTGACCTAACCAATGTTGCATTTCAAGGTACAAAAATTATTGGTATAGAAAGCAGAGGATTTGTGTTTGGAGCACCGTTGGCAAGAGATATGGATGTTCCTTTTATTATGGCTCGTAAGCCAGGTAAGTTACCAAACGAAACCTATAAAAAAGAATACCAACTAGAGTATGGCACAGCAACATTAGAGATACAAAAAAATACAGAAATATTACCAGATGACAAAGTTGTGATTGTTGACGACTTAATTGCAACAGGTGGCACAGCACTTGCCTGTGCAGAATTAGTACATGCAAATTGGAATGTGCCTAAAGAAAATATTTTAGTTGTGGCTGTAATAAACTTGACAGACTTAGGCGGCTCTGCTAAAATAGTTGCTGAAGGGTATAAAGTTAGAACCCTAATTGAATACGAGGGCGAGTAATGGCAAAAAAGCCTCTGCTACAAATTAAAGATATCATGGCGGCAGTAGATCGCAAAGACTACAACTACTATGCAAACCTATCAGACGAGCAACGCAAGAGCATGAATTTGTGGATGACGCAAAGATATGCTAGTAGTGTACAAGGAAAATTTGCTGGTCATTATCTTGTAATGATAAACGAGTTTATGAATACTAATTGGAGTGACATTAGTAAACACCCTGAACTGCAATGGAAACTAATGTGTTTAGCAGGTGTTGGCAAAAGTCAATTTCACCCTTTTGTAAAAGTGCCTAAAGCAAAACGTAAAAAAGATAAAGTTGAAGAACTAATTAGAGAAATATTTCCGTTAGCAAAGAGCGATGAAGTAGAGTTATTGCTAAGTATTAACACTAAAGAAGATTTAAAAGTATTAGCAGAAATCAATGGTATCGATGACAAAGAAATAAAGGAAATATTTAAGTGAGTTTAACTTGCACATATTGTAAAAAGACATTTATGAGTGAAAGAACTCTAAGTGCTCATATGTGCCCACAAAAAAGAAGGCACACAGATAAAGATTTAACTCATGTAAGATTAGCATTCAGAACTTATCAAAAATTTTATGAAATAAACATGCATAATGCAAAGACAAAAACGTATGATGAATTTGCTGAAAGCAAATACTACACAGGTTTTGTAAAGTTTGGAAGAAAGATGGTTAAAGAAGATTTACTAGAGCCAAATAATTATGCAGAATGGTTAATTAGAGAAAGTGTTAAATTAGCAGACTGGACAAAAGATGCAACATATGACGTTTACTTAAAAGAATTAATTAAAAAAGAACCTGCACAACGAGGCATAGAAAGAAGTGTTAAATGTATGCAGGCATGGGGAGAAGAGAAAAGTGAAGACTGGGCAGATTATTTTAGAAAAGTAGCACCACAACTAGCAGTCTATCACATAAGGGGTGGTAAAATTTCTCCATGGTTTTTATTCCTAAGCGAGAGCGGACAAGAACTATGGGGAAAGTTTAACAGTGAACAAGTTGAACTTATAAAGGATATTGCTGATCCAGGATTTTGGAAAAGAATATTTTTAAAAAACACAGAAGAAGTTAATCTAGTACAAGACATAGCGGAGGCGTCAGGATTATGAACGTAAAAATAGTAAGTCACAGCCAAGCACCATATAATGATGCTTTGCACAAACATTCAGCATTAGACTTAATAGCCTATTGCGCCAGGGTAAGTAACCCAAACAATCAAAATAATATAGAAACAAATGAAAAACTTGTGAAGTATTTGATGAAACACAAACATTGGTCACCACTTGAAATGGTGTCAGCATGTTTGGAGATTGAAACAACCAGAGACATTGCACGTCAAATACTAAGGCACAGAAGTTTTAGTTTCCAAGAGTTTAGTCAACGTTATGCTGACCCTACACAGGATTTAAGTTTTGAAATCCGTGAGGCTAGATTACAAGATCTTAAAAATAGGCAGAACAGTATTAAAACAGATAACGAAGAGTTAGAATTAGAATGGAGACAAAAACAAGAGGATCTAATCAAACAAGCAACAGACACATATACTTGGGCAATAGAAAACGGTATTGCTAAAGAACAAGCAAGGGCAGTATTACCAGAAGGTAATACAATGAGTAGAATGTATGTTAACGGTACGTTGCGTAGTTGGATTCACTACATTGAATTACGTGGTGCTAATGGTACACAGCAAGAGCACATTGACATTGCTCATGCAGTAGCAGATGTGATAGCAAACATATTTCCACTTGCAGAAGAATTTAAAGGTAAAGAGATATGAAAAAACGAGAAGAAATGTTAGTAATCACAATGGAGGAATGTGCAGAACTTATTCAGGCATGTAGCAAAATGATAAGATTTGACGAACCGTGTGATTATAAACAATTACAAGATGAGATCGGCGATGTCATGTGTATGATAGATATACTCAAAAATGGCGGCCTTGTTACTGATGAACAAATACAAAAACGTATGGCAGTTAAAAAAGAAAAACTAATGAAGTGGAGTTTATTGTTCAGTGAAGATTGATTTTGATGTAGATATCGATATGGCTAACCGCGATAAACTGCTTTGTGTGTTAGATAATATCACAGGTAGTATCAAACGTCCAGGTGGTATGGAAAAACACAACACAGGCGTTTATATACAGCCTATACCCCATGATCCTGTAACAGGATTAAGTAATATTGATCACAAAGAAGCAGATGATTTAGGTTATTTTAAATTAGATGTACTGAACAATAGTGTATACAACAATATAGAATCAGAGCAGGAGTTAGATAAATTATGTAATCAAGAACCTGTATGGGATTTATTTGGTGCTAAAGAAATTGTAGAACAACTATTTCATATCAGCAATCATTTTGATATTGTGAACCAACATAGGCCTACAAACATAGACCAACTAGCAATGATACTTGCAATGATAAGGCCTGGTAAAAGATATCTTGTAGGTAAAAGTTGGAGTGAGATTGAAAAGGAAGTATGGATTAAAGGTGACAACGAAACGTACTCCTTTAAGAAGTCTCACGCATATAGTTACGCAATGGCTATAATTGTTCAGTTAAATAAATTAGTCAGCCTTCTTGACTAATTGAATTGTTCTTCTTTTAATTCTTTTCTTAACTAGATTATGAATGCTGGTCACTGGACCAAATATGATATCTATATCTTTGTTATTGAATGTTTTTAAACAATTCCTAAACTCTCTCATCTCATTAAATAAAAACACATCAATTGGGATTTGACGATTACTTTCCCACCACCATGTTTCGCCTAATTCTACAAATTGTTTCTTTTCTTCAGGTGCTACTAGCACATTATAATCGTAGAAAGATGTGACTGCATTGTCTTGATTTTGAACTATACCAAAGTATTCTTTCTCACCATATGTAAGCATAGTAAAGAAAGGAAACTTTTCTTGTATTTCCTGTTGGTCCTGCATATTTTTATTTATACCTTTGTAGATAAATACATTATAAGGAATGAACATGTATGAGCAATTTAACACTATTAATGTATCAATCAAACACACTGAATCTTGTAAAGAAGCAGGAAAATTATTATGTGGATAACAGAAGTATGAACAGAAAAGAATTTATAGTACACAAAGGTATGGACAATATCGTGTACATCAATATTACAAATCAAGACAGAAAAAAAGAAAATGTGTATAATAATGATATACAAGCAGACATTATCAAATACTCTACTAACGAAAAAGTATTGACAAGGTTTGCAGTACCTGGTCTTAATAAAGGTACAGCAGAACTCAAACTGTCAGAAGAAGATATGAATTCTTTAGTCGAAGGACAATACAAAGTGTCATTTAAAAATGTTGCAGACGATGGTACTAAGACTCCAATCTATTCTGATTACAACAATGGAATACTTTGCACATTAATAGTAAAGAATGATGCAAATCCTTCGCCAGTACCAACACAGGTTGCAAATGTATGGAACCAAACAAGTAGTTTAGAAAACGGCGATGCGGCAAATGTTTTCACAAGCGGTTCATTTGAAGGCAATCAACACAAAAACTTTAGAGATGCAACACATACAATAGGAATATACTCAACCGAATTTACAGGAAACGTGTTTGTAGAAGGCAGTTTAAGTTTACAAGCACCTTCAAGCGATGATTCAAATTGGGCAAGTGTACCTGTAGTAAACAATTTAGAAAGAATACCAATGGCAAATGTGTCCGGTGTAACTTATTACAGTTTCACGGGCAACTTCAATTTCTTAAGATTTAAATATTCTCCTGGTTCAACTAATTCAGGATCATTTGATAAAATTCTTTTAAGAAATTAAATAACAATATGCATAAATTAAACAATGGCATTCATGCCTGTGTGTTTCCTACCCGGTGTGGGACCAGATGGATAGCACAGAAATTATTTGAAAACAAATTATTAGATTATACCGCACCTAATCATGTATTGGACACTAACGAGTATGACAGTAATTTACAAAATATTATGTTTGTGAGAAATCCATTTACTAGAGAACGCAGTATATTTAGGTGGAAGGCCGTAATACAAAAAGACATTTATGAAAATATCACTTTTAGTGATTATGTAAACAGTGAATTATTCTACCACGAGCCATCGTTTGTAGGAACATACCAAGACAACATAAAACTAATTGATAAATTTGTACATCTGGAAGACGTAAGTAATTTTTTGCATAAAACATTTAACATAACAAGCAAGTACATACTCGACTATCATATTCCAGCAGATGAATTAGATGACATAACAGCATTTGATAACAATATGAAAGACCGAGTACTAGACAAGTATGCACAAGACATAAAACTGATAGATTTTAACTTGACTTCATACTTATAATCTAGTATAATAACAGCAATGGAGCACTCTGACGCAATACAACAGGTACATGAGTTGTTGACAACTCACTTGCCTCACAAACATAAAAAGACACCTGCAGGTTGGGTGACTTTTAATTGTCCTATGTGCAATGACAAACGAGGCAGAGCAGGAGTAATATCCACAGGTCCTAAGATTGCGTATAATTGTTTTAACTGTGGTTTCTCAACTGGCTGGAGTCCTAGCAAAAAGATTGGTAAAAAATACAAAGACCTTGCAGTAAAGTTAGGTGCAACTAACGAAAGTGTAAAGAAACTTGTACTAGAACTAATGAAAATAGAAGAGTTTGATAACGAAAGTGACGATATTGTTATAAGTTATGAAAAATTCAAACCAGTAGAATTACCAAATGTAATAAATGTAAGAGATGTTCCGCAATTACCATACAACGAAACACATGAAAAAATAATGTTGTATGCAAAAGAAAGAAAACTGTTAGATACAAATTATGATTTGTTTATTTGCGATGACTTTATGTTAAAAAATAGACTAATTATTCCTTTTTACTACAACCAAGAAGTAGTAGGTTATGTAGGTAGACATATAAATCCGCCTACAAAAGAAACTCCTAAGTACATAAACAACAGTCAAGCAGGATATGTGTTTAACATAGACAAATACATTTACTCAGATAGAGATATTGTAGTAGTAACAGAAGGTGTTATTGATGCTATACTAATAGATGGTGTAAGTGTGTTAGGTAATACTATGAACGAAAGACAGATACAACAGATAAATTCGTTAAATAAAAAAGTAATACTTTGCCCGGACAGAGATGCGCCAGGTAAAGATTTAATAAGGCAGGCCGCTGAACTAGGGTGGGAAGTAAGTTTCCCACCTTGGCACACAGACATAAAAGATGTAGGCGATGCGGTACTCAAATATGGCAGACTTTTGACATTATCTAGTATAATTAAATATGCTGTCGCAAATAAAATTAAGATTGAAGTACAGAGTAAAATGTTATGAGTGATATAAAAGAATACGGCGAAGATATACAAGAACTGTTTCTAAGATTTTTAGTTACAGATCCTGATGTATTTGTAAGGGTAAACAATATTGTTGAGCCTTATATGTTTAATAGAAAATACAGAGATGCTGTAGAGTTCTTAAAAGATCATGCTAACAAATATGCTAGTATTCCTACATTAGAGCAACTTGAAGCAGTAAATGGCTTAGATTTAAAGCCAGTTGAAGATGCACATGACAGTCACATGAGTTGGTTTATGGATGAGTTTGAAACATTCTGTAGACATAAAGCATTAGAAAAAGCAATACTAGATAGTACAGACTTATTAGAAAATAAAGACTATGGTAGTGTAGAGGCACTTATCAAAGAAGCAACTGGCGTAGGTTTAGTAAGTGATTTTGGTTTAGATTATTATGAAAATCCTAAAGAAAGATTACAATGGATTAAAGATCAAGCAGGAGCAATAAGCACAGGCTGGAAAAACTTCGATCAAAAGTTATATGGTGGACTTAATAGGGGAGAACTTACAGTATTTGCAGGTGGTTCAGGTGCAGGTAAGAGTTTGTTTTTACAAAACTTAGGTGTAAACTGGAGTCAAGCAGGACTTAATACTGTTTATTTGAGTCTAGAGTTAAGTGAACAACTGTCAAGTATGCGTATTGATGCTATGGTTAGTGAGTATGCCACTAGAGATGTTATGAAAAACATGGATGATGTGGACTTAAAAGTGCGTATGAAAGGTAAAGGTGCAGGTAAATTCCGCATAAAACAGATGAGCAATGGTGTAAATGCCAATGATATTAGGTCGTTTTTGAGAGAATATGAGATACAAACAGGCATCAAAGTAGACGCATTATTGGTAGATTACTTGGATTTGATGATGCCAATTAGCGGAAAAGTTAGTCCGAGTGACTTGTTTATTAAAGACAAGTATGTATCAGAAGAATTGCGTAACTTAGCAGTTGAATTAAATGTGTTATTAGTTACAGCATCGCAGTTGAACAGGGGTGCTGTGGAAGAAATAGAATTTGATCACAGTCATATTGCAGGTGGTATTAGTAAAATACAAACAGCAGATAATGTTGTGGGTATTTTTACAAGCAACGCCATGCGAGAACGTGGTAGATATCAAATACAGTTTATGAAAACACGTTCTAGTAGCGGTGTTGGTAGTAAAGTAGACCTAAAATTCAACCCAGAAACCCTAAGAATTGAAGATTTAGAAGAAGATGAAGAGACGTATGACACTATTAATACGATAACTATGACCGAAACACTTAAAAGATCATCAGCAATCAGAAGCGACGAAGACGCAACTGACGACAATGTCGACATAGTACAGCAAGGTTTGGAACTTAGGAATCTCCTCAAGAAGAAGTAATTTAGATAAATATGCTTAAACGGAGATAAAATGTCCTTAAATCACAGATCAATTCTACAAGAACTTAACTCAATAGTTTCAGAAAGAGACAAATTAAATGTAATTGAGTCTAGAGGCAATCATATTATTAAAAGTGCCTTAAATCTTATTGAATTAATACAAGAAAACTTTGACGAAGCAGAGGCGTTAGATCTTCAACGACGTCTGATAAATTCTATTAAAGGTAATAGACCTGAAAGATTTGTTAAGGGCGTACAGATTATTAAAGAATCAAGGTCCAAAACAAATGAAGATTAACGAAGTCATATTACGCGAAGAGGATAGTTTAGCAGACTATCAAAAAAAAGCACCTGCTAAAAAATGGAAAAACATTGTTAGTGATCCAGCATACTCTCATGTAGAATTTGAAGTTGACGGCTATCCGTACAAAGGATATATAGACAATAAAGCCAATATATTTTATGTATATGACGAAAGGCAACAAGATTTTATTCCTGCAGATCCTTCTTTTACTAGAAGAGCATTTCAAAGAAACACATCAGCAAGAATTAAAAACCTATTAAACTTTAAAAGATGGGACGATGTTAAAGCATGGTGGGATGCCACTAATCAAGATAAGCCAGGCGCAGGTGTTGCCGCTAGGTATCAAGATGACAACTGGTTTGTAAAAGGCATGGCAACAGTTGGAGCCAGAGCAGGTGGTAAATTAGATAACTATATTAAAAATCGTAGAACTAATAAACAACAGGGCACTACATGGGAACAAGTGTATGGTGTCCAACCTCCAAAACCTGGTGATAAAATACAATGGAAAACTAGCGATAATGTTTTAAAAACTGGTGAGTTTATACAATTTACAGCAGATTCAGACGGCGACGGAGTACCAGATGTACAAATAAAAGGATTCTTTAACCCAGATAACCCAAAACAATCAACTACAACAGGTATCCCTAGTAAAAAAATTATCAGTATTAACGGTGTTAAACTTGTAACACAAAAATTATCAGGTAAGCAAAAGAAAAAATTAACTACACTAGATCCTGCAGATTCAGGAATAGAAAAAATAGACACGAGTTATTAATGAGAGCAGTCGATCTTACTAAAGGATACTTAACTGAATGTGTGATTCATCACAGACTAGATGAAAGCAAAAACACTCACCTTGAACATTTAGAAGATTTAATTTTTAATGACGGATTACCTGGAGGTAAACAAGCAATACAATACCTTCACAGTTTTCATGAGATGCTGAAAGGTAGTGCTAAAACAAAATTCAACTTAACAACAAAATGGGACGGTGCTCCAGCAGTATTTGTAGGTACAGACCCAGCAGACGGTAAGTTTTTTGTAGGTACTAAAAGTGTATTCAACAAAAGAAATCCATTAGTAAACAAAAGCATCGAAGACATCAAAGCAAATCACGAAGCAGAAGGCTTACAAGAAAAATTAATTAGTGCATTTATGCATTTACAAAAATTAAATTTTAAAGGAAAAGTTGTACAAGGAGATTTACTGTACACAGACGACAGCATATCAGAAGCAAATATCAAAGGCGAAGAATTTATAGTGTTTAAACCAAACACAATTATATATGCCATTCCTAAAAACAGTAATCTTGCAAATGATATTCTACGTTCAAAAATAGGCATAGTGTTTCACACAGAATATGTTGGCGGTGGCGGATTAGCAGACTTGTCAGCAAAGTTTGGGTTCGACGCAAGTAGTTTAGGCAGTCACCCTGATGTCTGGCACAGAGATGCAATCATAAGAGACTACTCAGGGCAAGTTACTTTTACACAAGAAGAGTCACAAGAAATGGCTGAACTAATTAACAATGCAGATCAAAACTTGAAAGCAGTTACAGATTTAGACTTTCTTAAAAATAACGAATTTGGTGATGATTTAAGAACAAGAATCAAAGCAAGTGTAAATAAAATTATCAGAGAATTAGTAGGTTTCGAACAAGATCCAAAAGTATTTGCTCAAAGATTTATTGCAGAGTATAAAGGCACACTCAAATCAGCAGTTGAAAAACTAAAAAGTGATGACGGTAAAGTAAGAAAAACAAAATTAATGATAGACGGTATTAAATTTTTAGAAAGCAACCAAGAAGAGATAGAAAAAGCATACGTTGTGTATTTAGATTTGATCAAAGCAAAAGAAATGATAATTAAAAAATTAGCAAACATAAGACAAATAGACACGTTTGTACAAAACCAAGAAGGCGACTATGATGTTACAGGTGAAGAAGGCTTTGTTGCTGTTGATCATATTGGAAACGCAATTAAATTAGTTGACAGATTAGACTTTAGTGTTAAGAATTTTGGTACAGGGAGACCAGGAGCATAATGGAAACACCCAAAGAGCAAAAACAAGCACAATATCAATTCATAGGCGATCTACAAGAAAGTAGATTATATAGAACCACTGAAGGATTTAAGCCATATAATAAAGTTGATCTAGCAGAATTACTAATGGTAACAACTATGCTGGTGTATGTGTTTGCACAAGATAAGAAATATAGGCCATTTGCAATACAATATGCAAATGCAAATGTAAGACACGGAAAATATCGTGCAAGTAGATTAGGTGCTAATGATCATTACATGATTGCTTACACAATAAATTCTAAGTATAAAAAAGATTATAAATTTAACGAACAACTTATGCATCAGTTTATGACAGACATAGCAAAAGGTAAAATTCCAAATTCACTTTACTTTTTAAGATTACAAAGACAACTTAAAATTAAAGATATGGTAATACAAAATGTTAGAAGATTAATATCAGACTGGAGCAGATTGAAATATAGGCAAAAGCAATTAGCAGTTACAAAAATGTTACACATAATGCGAGCCAAAGCAGTAAGAAGTGATTTATACAAAACATTAAATAAGTTTGCAAAAGAAAGAAACTATAAATTAGTTAATGCAACTAACACAGAATTAGACAAAGCAACTGATCAAACAACACTTAAACGTTTAGCAGTAGCAGGTGCATCGGCATACGTTGGTGCAGAATTTGGCCCAAGAATAACAGGCGGAAGGTTAGGACCTAAATCCGCGGCTGGGTTGGCAGGTATTGCCGCATACTGGCAAAGTAGAAAAAGGTCATAAATAGTATTATGAGAATCGACGAAGTAATAATCCAAGAAATCAGTCAGGCACAAAAAGATGCAATGAAACAGATGCGAGATATCCATATTCAGCGAAGAATACAGGGTGTTGGTACTGATACATCTACATATGGTCGCGATATGGGGCAGGCAGTTGGAACAGATGTAGAGGTGGGAGATTTAAAAAATGTACCTGATAAAGGCACTACTGATGCCGATGTAAGAGGCACGTCACAAAAAGATAAAATAAGCAAAAGGACAGAGCCTCGTAAAAAAGACGGTCCTAGTGATGCTGAGTTAAGAGCCAAAGCAAGAACAGCCGCACTAAAAGGTACATCACGTAGAGGATTAAACACCAAAGACGGTGATGATGTTAGAACTGGTAGCGATGGCAGAAAATTAAGACATCAAAAATACTACGGTAATCCTGCATTTGATCCTGATGCAGAATACGATTCAGTACTACCAAGTTTTGGCATTAAAAAAGGTCTTTCAAAAGCAAGAAATACAGTAGCATCTTATATCCGAAATCCAAGCGATACAATGGCTAATTTACGATATAAATTTAAAGATTTACTGTCTGGAAAGTAAAAAATCCAATAATTTTCAATTTCAAAACTCCAAAAAATCAATAGTCTTTGATAAATAAAAGTAACCAAGTTACAAAGATATGTTAAACAAAACACTTTGTAACACAGAATTAGGAGACCAATAATGGCATTAGTAAGATTAGAGGCAAACCCAGCATCAGCAGGTGAAGGTAACGGATTAGGTTCACAAACACATATCGTAACATATGACGATTTAGATTTAGCAATCGCTCAGTGTTCAGCAGGTGGATCTATTGCAGGTGTTGACGTTTCAACAACAAATTTAGCAGTTCAAACAACTCAATCTGCTTCAGACGTTTTAGCATTCGCTAACGTAACAGCAGTAGTGGCAAGTTTTTCAGGCTAATAACTAACTTAAAATTTAGAAATTTTAACCCCCTTTTTAAGGGGGTTTTTTTTGGCTATTAAAATAGTGCCTGAATATACTGAGAAAATGATAAATATGCTTATAACAGTGACAGGAGACACATATGGCACAAACAAGATCAGGTGGACTTCTAACATCAAGTGAGGTACTCACAGGAGATGTAGAATTTTTTACGTTGTTCACCACAATAGACATAACTGCCACAGACGATTTTACAGACGATACACAAAAAGATTTTGAAAGTTTAGTACAGGTAATTAGTTTGAGAGCACAACCTATGCTGATGAATACACCAATTGCAGTCGACGGAGTTTCGGCAGGACTAGATGATTACGGTGCACCAACATTGACAGGTGCAGGTTGGGTATTTAAGTTTGCATTTGAGAGACTAGGTGCTCACACATTAGACACACTGAAAGAAGAATTAAACGGTATTGTTCTAAACGGCGGTACAGTTGATACAAAAAGTTCAGTAAATACTGAATTTTCTAAACAGGATGTATTATAATGGCAGACAAAAAATTAGATAGCAAACCAGCAGAACAGTTGTATGCTAATGAACCAGATTTAAAATCACAAGTTATTGCTGACATGCTGAGAATAGAGCAAGTCACAACAGAAATAAAAGAATTCAAAGTCGAAGTAAAAGATCATTTTGCTAAAATAGAGAATTGGCTTGTAGGTATTATGGCAGGTGTATTTGCAACAATGTCGAGTTTGATAATCGCATTAATATTTAAGTTATTTTAAAATGAGAATAGTTGAAGTAGAAGGAGTAATGGAGGCCAAAATGGTCTGGGCCAAGCGAGGCAGTAAAATTGTTCGTAAGGTCAGATGTACTAGTGGCCCACGCAAAGGCAGAATGGTGTCTAATGCAGGTCAATGCTCAAAACCTATCAACTTAAAAAAACGCATGACGCTCAAAAAGACCAGAGCAAAAATGGGTAGAAGAATGGCAAGGAGAGCCGCAAGAACAAAAAGGCGTAATCCAGTTAGCAAAAGAGTTGCAAGGCTTAATAGAAGAAGATGAAACTAGCAGACTTATACGAATATAACAAAGGAATACAAGACCCAAATTCCAACGCAAAACAGTCAAATAAAAATGACGACGAAATGGAATTGGAGCCATTCACACCTGACCAAGAAAAGGAAGTAGCAAAAGGTTTTAAGGCACTAGGAGCCAAGTTAGGTCAGCCTATACAAAATCCTAAAATGGCCGCCAAAGGCATAAACAAGGCCATACAAGGCGACAAGCCAACACCACAGCAATTACAATCAAAATTACCAATTGATGTACAATTAACAAAAGCAATGCAGACTCCTGCATTGAGAAATCAATTAGCAAACATACTTAAAAAAGCAAACCAAATAGACATCGACGAAAACACCCTTGCTAAAAAAATATTAAAAAAATTAACAGGTAAAAAAGCACTAACAAAATTCAAAAGAAGATCTAAACTACTCAAAGAAGCAGATCCTACATTATGCGAAATAAATTTTAATAAAAAAGAAATAGTAAAAGGTTCGTTGGAACTGCCTATAAAATGTGGATTTGAAGCAGAAACATTTTTCTATTCAGTAGAAAGCAGTGGCGCCAGTGACGATGTAGACAACATGAGTATCAGTGATATCGAATACGAATACGGTGATATGCCAGATAGTGCATATGAAGATTATCAGTCCTGGTTGTACACTAAAGGGCAAGATGAATACTTAGATGACTTAATTACAGACAAAGTAAACGAAGTCAAAGAAGATGAAGACTGGTTAAACGAGTTTATTGACAGTAGCGATGGCCCAAGTTCAGAAGCAATAGAACAATACAAAAAAGATTTTGAAGACGCCGATCCCAAAGAATATGAAAACCGTGAAGAAGATGGTTGGGAGTATATGAATTGGGTCAGAGAATATGTTGAAGAAGAATATGAAAACGAATATTTGATATGGTTAGAGGATGCTGTCAGAGAAGACAGCGACCTAGATCAAGAAGCCAAAGAACTTGCTGAAGGTGATTACAGCATGGATGATTGGGTAAACGATACCTATGATTACATGAGTAGTTTCCTCGATGATTATGGTTTTGATTACAGTAGGTCAGGCGGTGATGTTGAAGGTGTAGCAGATGAATTAAATAACTGGATTAAAGATAATAGTAAATTTACAGACTATCCAGATTCAGGGGAATACGGCGAAACAAATACTACAACTGCTTGGTCAGTTGAGACTGACAGCAGTATAGATCCGGACGAAGGTGCCGGCGCAGAACTTATTTCTCCTGTATTTGATAGTCCAAGAGATATGCTTGAAGAAATGAAAAGTTTATTTGACTGGAGCGAAACAAACTTTGGCACAAACAATTCCACAGGACTACATGTAACAATGAGTTGGCATGGTAAAAATCCTGATACAGTACAAGATGAAGACGGCGAATTTTGGGGAGATGAACCATCAGGACCAAACAAATTAAAAATGGCATTACTGTTAGGTGATGAATATTTACTTGCAGAATTTGGCAGGTTAAAAAACAGTTACACAAAAAGTCAATACAATAATGTATTAAAACATGCAGAAGGCATGAAACGTGGTGAGGCAAAAAGTTTTAAAGAATTTGAAAAGATACTCACAAAAGGCATAGACACTGGCAAGTTTAACAGTATACATTTTAAAAACGAAAAAGACAGAATAGCAGGAACCAATCTTGTAGAGTTTAGAATTGCCGGCGGTGCAAATTACAATGAAATGTATGAAAAAGTTGTTAAAGCAGTTATTAGATACGCAACTATCATGCAAGCCGGATATGAAAAAGACGCATATAAAAGAGATTATGTTAATGCTGTGTTCAGGCTTTTGCGTAAATCACAAGAAATAGACCCTAAAAGATTAAAAGCATTATCAGTTGTTAATCACGAAGTTATAGACTCTGCTAAAAATATAGTAGGTAAAAAAGACTACTTTGATGTTATTAATTTTTTAAGCAATAGTGTTGAAAGTTTGAGATATTATGAAGAATTAAGCAAACCAGGTGCTGACAAAGAATGGTTAAAAAGTGTTAAAGAATATGAAAAAAATACTGGTACAAAATTAGATATAAAAGAAGTAGAAGAACGCGAACCAATAGAAGGTTATTTACAGCCAGACAGAATCAGACCAAGCAAAGGTGCGGCAAGCGAATTAAAAAAAGCACAAGAAAAATTTGCATCGGCTGTTACTATAATAGCAAGAGATATAGCAGACGGTAATAACAGAAGTACTGTTTCAGCAAAAGATATAGGCGCATTTAGAAAATATGCAAATTTAGTTAAGTTAGATGATAAAGAATTAGAAAAAATTGTCATGACAAAAATGGATGATTTTAACTGGGGTGATCCTGATAAAAGCAATATTAACAGATTGAAAAAAGGTATAGATACTTTATTCAAAAGAAATATAATTTCAGAACCAGAATATCTTACACCGCAAGATGCTGACAGGATTGCTACAGGTATGTGGCAATTTTATCAAACAGACGATGTAAAAGACAATGCTAAAACTGACAAACTTGCAGAATTATTCATGCAATTAAATCCAAAAAATGATAAACCTAATGTTGTAGATATATTAAAAGATTTAATGCATGAAAGACAACAAAATGGATTTAGTGCTAAACTAAAAGGCTCAGGTTGGAATACCGGTATTACTTTGATAGGCACAGGAAAAATTACCACACCAGGAGCATCTGCAGAATTATTAAAATTCTTAGAACCATATAGTGGTTACAAACACCCAACCGGCAAACAGCATCATATTAATATCAAAAGCGATGACCCTTATGCATCTGTGTTTGACATGAGACTTCGACAACGTTTAAGAGAAAGATTAGTACATATAAGAGAGTTAGAAACAGACGATCCAGAAAAAGCAACTAAACTACAGCAACAATTAGTCAAAATTGGACTTGAATTATTAGAAGGCCTAAAGCCTAGACCAGATCTTTGGGATGAAGATGATGACGGATTCGCCCAAATTAGACGGGGTAATGATGGAACAGCAGATTTGGCTTCACATAGTGATTTAGAACGTTGGAATAATACTATGGACAGGATTGTAAAATTAGAAAGTGAACTAACATCAAGCGATAAAACATATAATTTTTTTAGTGCGTATGACGACTATATTTTAGGTGTTATACATTTAGATAGATATTATTCTTGGAAAGAAAACAACGGACCTACGCAACATGCTGTTTTGAAAAACTTACACAAAGAAAGATTTGCATCAATTAAAAAATTCTTATCAGAATTTGATAAAGTATTCCGCAAAGAAGGCTTCTTGGATTTAAAAGCAGAAATACAAGCAAAAAATACATTAGATAGAAGAAATAGAGACTTTGAAAAGAATGTCAGAGATAATTCAAAAGGAAAACTAAACATACCAAGTCACAGTTGGATGTACATAGACAAAGACTTTTTTGATACAATAACAGATAAAAGTTATGGTGATAGAGAAGCATATTTAGATAATCATATAGACAACTTTAACAAAAATGTAAACAATACCAAAGTGTATGTTATACCTTCAAGTCACTGGAGTGATGCCGAAGATGCCACAAACGGTTTAGAACTTATAGATACATTTGAAAAAAACAAAAACTATTATCACACTTGGAGAAAGAAAAATTATAAACGAGTAATCAACAAATTCCAGAACACATATGGGTATAGTTGGAAAAATTTAACCGACAACGAAAAGTTTTATTCAGGCAACGGAGACTTGTATGCAAAACTCAAAGACATTGGTATCGAAATCACTCACAAAGGCGACAGTAGAAAAGGTGCACCTGGTCAAACAGATTTACTGTCAGACGAATTAACTAAGAATCCTACCAGCGGTGAACCACTAAACAGAAGTAGTGCAACAAGTTGGTCATTGAACAACGACGAAGCAAGCCAAAAACAATTTGATGCATTTGATTGGGAACAGTACCCAGCAAAAATGAAAGATATTGTTGCTAAGGTTATGAAGCAAGATCGATATGGTAGTTTTAAAGTAGCATTAGAAGATGTACTTAGAAAAGTTTTAGATGGTAAAGTGTCAATAGACAAAGAAGATTTAGGAAGACCTATAGACAGAATGGCGAATGCGGCAGGCATTGAAACAGACGATGGTGGTTCCTCAAACGGTATAGCAAGTAAAACAAATTGGAAAACTTTATCAGACTACTTAAAGATTGAAAGAGGTGTAAATGATCAAGGTCCAAACTTACTTTTAAAAGTTTATAATCAATTTGATGGCAATCACGAATGGAGACCTCAAGAAACCGACGAGGATGGTAGAGACGTAATTGGATTAAAAAGATGGGCCGCCGCAGTTAAAGAAGCAGAAAAATATATCAGAGACAACTACAATGTAAGTGGAGGAAACTACTTTAGAAAGAATGTAGATGGCAGTGACGGCGACAATGTAAGCAGTATGTATAGTAATAATACAATATCAACATCACCAGAAAATGAGTTTGATTCAGATTACGACAAAGCCAGAGCAGACCATCCAGGCTTTGATAGAATGATGAATCGTGGTATGCAAAATTACTTAGCACGTGGCGAAGTAAATGACCTAGTAGGATTTTTAAACAATCCAGACAATGATAATGTTTTCAAATCGCAGGTTTTAAATACTATAACGAATCGAGGTGATATGGAAAACGGTCCTTTTGCTACTTTCCAAGATGCATTAGCAGTTACTCGTAGACAAGGCAATGAAAGTGTATTTGATAAATTTGATGCATTGCCTTTACAAGAACAGTTGCGTATTATAAATCAATCAAATGTATTAGAAAAATTTACTGAAAGAAAATTATCTAAAGATGAAAAAGAAGACAAAGAAAAATACGTCAAAGGCATGAAGAAAAACAAAAAAGGTTTCAAAAAAAGATATGGAGATGACGCAGAAGCAGTAATGTATGCAACCGCAACTAAGATGGCAAAGGAAAATAAAATAAATACTAATATGAAAAATGTTTTTGAACAGTTTGAAAATTTATCACTAGAAAAGCAATTAGAAATATTGCACAGTCCTGTAGTAGAAGGATTTTTCAGTGACGTAGATGTTGACATGAGAGAGTTGTCATACAAAGCATTTGCTAAAAAATATCCAGAATACGCACATTTACATCCTGGTGCAGAAGAGTTATCTACAAAGCCAATCAAAATGAAAAAAGCACCTTACAATAAAGAACAGCATATCAAGAACACATTTGCTAAATTTAAAAGAGACCACGGCGAAGCAAAAGCAAAAATAATGTTGGATAAAATGATGCAGAGAGGATACTTTGATAAGGACATGTCAGAAAGTTTACTGGGCATTGATATTTTAACCAGAACTAAAAAACTCACAGAAAATATGCCTAACAATAATAAATTAGCAATACTAAGAAGATTACTGTCAAGAACTTTTCCTGTAGGTGACTTAGATATGCAATTCCAAGCATATTTAGCCTTGCCAATACCAAAAATGATGACAGCATTTAGTCAATTAAAAAGCATAAAAGGACCAGATGCATGTGCAAGGGATATACTTAGGCATTATGCAAAAAATAGATTACCAGATGCAGAAGTAAAGCAACTTGATCTCAATGAAAGTTATATTAGAGAAGATGCAGATGAAGACAGATTAAACAGTATAATGACTGCATTAGAAAATAATCCAAGTTTTGCAAAACGAGTTTACAAAATGTTAAAACTTGATAAAGAATCAGCAGACCATTTGGACATCGAAGATAGACTTAAAAATAATGACACCGGTAAGGAAAACGATCATAGAATTAACAAGAATATCATGAGACAATTAGTTACCTCTTTAGAACAACTAGATCATGATTTTGATGAATTAAATTCATTTGTTGAAACTTACGGACACACAGATTATGTAAACACAGAATTATTAAACAAGTCTGGTGTATTTAAAATTTCAGATATGCTGGTTGGTAGCGACACAGTATCTAAAGAATTTATAGATGATCTTTATGAAAAATTATTTGACTTTAGAATTAATATTTCTGGATCAAACAGAGGGCCAGGTGAACTTGGATTATGTTTACTGTCACCTAATGTAGAACTTGCTTCGGTAGGTGATATCAAAGTTAATGGCGAAGAAATAGAAGTTAAAGGTGAGGTATCGTCAGGTGGCGGTAGAATGGTTAACGGTATTGACGACTTTAAGTTTAGTGGATTAGCACAGGTCAAATCACAACTAGTACCATTTTATGAAAAGCATGATATTCCAGAAGAATTAAGAATTTACAATTTAAAAGGTGCAGTTGGCGGAGGCCGTAATCAGGGTCAGGCTCATATACTAGATCAAGCACAACAATTAGAACAAGTAAAACAAGGTGTAGGTGCTGAATTTTTAAAATTAATTGTTAGCACATATCAATTTGTTATTGACTCAGAAGAAGAAGCAGAATTAACAGGTTCATTTATGAATATGGATAAGACTAGGTTCTTAACACTTGTAGGATTAATGTCATTTAAAAATTATGCATATATGTTAAACAAAAAAGGATTCAATAGATTAATATTTTTAAATTGGAGATATGATAAAGTAGTAAATTGTACAACAGAAGAATTTCCAAAATACAGTGAGCATTTAGCATTTACAAGTTTAGATATGGCAGACAGTCAAAATGGTCCAGCAGTACAGGTATCAGTGTTAAAATGAGATTATACGAAGTAACTAAACCTGGACAATGCCCAAGAACAAAAGCAACCGAATGCAGTTGCGAAAGGCTAAGGCAATTATCAGAAGCAGAAAAGCCTATAAAAGCAGTTGCAGTACTAGAACACGGCGATGCTAAAGGCATAATTAATTTTGTACAAAAGCCAGGTAAAGCAACAATTATTAGCGGTACTATTAGCGGTTTAACAGAAGGGTTACATGGATTTCACATACACGAATTTGGTGATCTCAGTGATGGGTGCGATAGTGCAGGTGGTCATTATAATCCGCATGGTGTCGATCACGGCGATGTAGATAATGGACATATAGGCGACTTAGGAAATATAGAAGCCAACAGCAAAGGTGTAGCAGAATTTAAAATAAAATCCAAAACAATTCAATTACAAGGTGCTACAAGCATAGTTGGTAGAGCAGTTGTAGTACACGAAGACGAGGACGATTTAGGTAAAGGTGGTGACGAAGAAAGTTTAAAAACAGGCAACGCAGGTAACAGAGCAGGCTGTGGTGTAATAACATTATCTGAATTAACAGAATCAGCAATAGCAGATTTAGATAAAAATATAAGCGACAAACATTTCAAAAGAAATGAAATGCCGCAAGTTAAAGAACCAGATTTAATAGATAATGAAATACCTTACAAAAAAGGCAAAATAAGTATAGTAAATATCAAACCAGTTCAAACAGATAGAGTACCAGGATTAGCACAAAAAGTTGCAAAAAACTTTCACGGCAAAGACAAGCCTTTTATACTAGACAAAAACAATTACTTAGTTAACGGACATCATAGATATGATGCGGCTAGATTACTGGGCATAGAAAAAGTAGATGCAATTAAAGTAGATGTGCCAATTGAATTATTAATGAAAAAATTTAGCCATACAACTAGTGATGCAATGGTCGAACATTTAAGTGACAAAGCATCGACACCAGAGATACATAACAAAGCATTACAAATGGCCAAAGATGCATACAGAAAGTCTAATGAGCAAATATCATTTACTAAATTATATGATAAAGCATTAGAAATTTTAGAACCTGCAAAAGTAGACGAAAACTTTGCAGACGGTAAGAAGAAAGGTAAAAGTCGTCCAGGCAGAGTTAAAAAAGCAGGAGCCAGTTGTAAAGGTTCTGTAACAAGTTTAAGAGCAAAGGCTAAAAAGTATAGTGGTGAACGTGGTAAAATGTATCACTGGTGTGCTAACATGAAAGGTGGCAAGAAAAAGAAAAATGAATCATTATTAGTATCAACATTTGATAATGAGTTTGTGAAAAAAGCAAAAGAATTATACAACGCAGGCCAACAAGGTCAATTGATTAGACACATATATAAATTTTCTAAAGAAAATTCAGAAAGAATACATCAAAAACCAGAACTGAAAAAGATGCTACAAGATATTTTTTATGAAGTATCAGATAATTTTCAAGACGAGGATCAAATAGAAGAACTGCTATTCATAATAGATGATACATTGAGCAACCCAGTCAATGAATCAGCATTTGAAAATTTAAAATTACCAACTTGGATATCACATACCAGTTTAGAAAAATTATTTGCACAAGAGTACGGTCCTAGATACGGTGACTATGTTGCACATATGGATCTAGACAGTGACGACGACTTGGCAATGAATGCCAGTGGCATGGGCGATATGGCTTTTGAAATGGTTAAAGCAAATGACATTAAAGTTATGCAAAAATTCTTAGCACAAATGCCTGTGCAGTTCACAGTAGATGACCTTAGATTAGATAAAGGTATTCAAGTTTGGCATCTAGTTCAACAAAACAAAACGGTACATTAAATATTCAATAAATATGTACTATGCAAATAGTACATCACCCTAATTGGTACAGAGATTTTTTAGAAGACATGGCCCGCAGAGGCCCAACTCACTTAAGAGATGCCAGTCAGCATTGTCCAGTAGATAATACAATCAATAGTTTTACACACTTCTACGGAGATAAAAGTTTTATCAAACCAAGAGATCAAATCGACGAATCCAAAAGTTTCTTTTATTTAATAAGTATCGATTGCTGTGATGATGACAGTATTGCAGAATTAATTTACTTTGGTAGAGAATTAGTAAATCAAAATTTAGTTAGACCTTACATAACACAAGAAGCAATAGATGATCTAAATAATTTTCACAACTGTGGATTAATTATTGAAAATGCGGCAGAAGGACATGCCAGTGACAAACTATTTGATGCATTGCATGTGTTAGTAAGTCAGGTTGGCATACCATTTGAAAAAACATATTACACCAACAGCACACAAAATCTAAGAGATATGTATGACAGATACTTGCTCAATAAACCTTATGCAACCATAGACAAAATTAAAATGTTTAACTGCGGTGGCTGGAATGAATTAGTATGTCAGCAAATGCTCGATGATAATTATCAAATAGAAAAAGATGAAGACATGTGCGAGTTTAGAGCAGAAAATCTTATCGACTCTGATGAACCATGGAGTTTATCTGTAGAATGCACAAAGCAACTAGAACATATTAGAGAAGATGTTAATAAACCGCATTTATTTTTATATAAACATATGAACGCAAAGCGAGGCTTTAGGACTTTGTTTTTAGCATTACTACACAAAGAACACTTACTTGATAATAATTTATTTAGTACTCCTGAAGAATGGAGAGGTACACAAAGTAGTGCTGTAAAATACATAAATTCTATTACATGGGACAGGAATTGGGCAGAGGGGTTTGAAGAACTTTATCCAACATTGTTAAATGTAAAAGGAAAAATACCTACTTATATTGATAGAGAACACAATCATTTAGACTTTGATCCTAACACAAATTTTAGTAGCGACAATTATATGTATTACAATGCTAGAAGAAATTGTGATATAGAAATTGTCGGTGAAAGCGAATTCGAAGGTTCTATATTTTTAACAGAAAAGTTTCTAAAAGCAATCATATTTAAACAACCCTTTATGATTTTAGGTTCACCTAACAGTTGGACTAAAATTAAAGAAATGGGTTACATATCATACGAGCCGTACATTAAAGAATCATATGATAAAAACGAAGATGAATTGCAACGCATGAATGAAATGATTCAAGAAATAAAACGTTTAAGAGATTTGAAACGTGACAAACACGCATGGAAAGATTGGTTAGAAGGCATCAATAGAATTGCTGTACAGAATTATAATATATATTTAAATAATTTAATACGTCGTGTGAGAATGACCACCTTAGATGATTATGTAGCAGGCACAGGTGAATTAGTAATTCCAATGCAAGAGTTAGGCGATTAAAGATAAATACATGTATGCGTATAAAAGAGGTTGACACAAACATAGATTCGTTCTATAATAGTATCAATGAAACAGTAGCAGGTGCTATTGGTGGTGTTGCGATGCCTCTATTTAAAGAACCAATCAAACGCAAGCCTAGTAAAAAGAAGAAGAAAAAGAAAAATGCGTAGCATAGACAGTAAATACGGATTAACATACATAATGGGCGATGAGATCTCATTTTGTGAAACATTAAAAGAGTTTGGAACATATTATAAAAGCAAAATGAATGAAAGACAGGTTCAAATTGCTGAAGATTTAAGAAAAAGAGAGATAATTAAACTAGTAAAACTCAAAGATGGACAAACCGGATATAAACTCTATGCATCAACTAAACGAATCTGATTTAAAATCTCAGTTACAAGACATTCTAAGTGGTATTATTTCCACACTAGATATCTACGAAGTTATAGATAATGGCGACACATATGACATTGTAAACTTAAAGAACAATGACATTGTGGTTGAAAATATACATCTTAATGTTGTAGCAGACATATTATCCGCGGCTATGAATACAGGCGAAGAACTAAATATTTCTACTATTGATAAGATACTAGAAATCGAAAGATATGCTGTATCTAAAATGGTCGAAGTCAAAATTTATGAAGAATTATCAGATAATGCTTCAAGTGTAGACAAATTAGCAATATATGAAACAAAATTAACTGAAGCAGAACATAAATCCCAACACGCAATTACTAATTTACTAAATTATTGCCAACTGTTAATCTCCATATAATTATACTTCTTTGATAAATATAACTATTAGAAGGGACTACTATGGAAGTAAAACATTTAAATTCAGATAACTTAACTAGATTAGGTAAAATACAAAATTACCTAACAGAAAATTATGACATCAACGTCAAAAAAGTTTTACCTAAGCAGAAGTTAGAACAAGCATATCAAAATGTTGAAAAAAGACTTGTAAATTTAAGAAATAAAAGCAACAAGTTTCAACAAGATCCTAACTATGGTATGAATATTATGGTTAGAGATGCATTAGGCATTATGATAAACGAAGGACTATACTACGAAGGTGAAACATATCGCAGACTAATGGATGAACTGTATGAATACAGTTGTCAACTTGCAGAAAGCGGCGATGATTATGATACTGTTATGGACAGTTGCAACAAAAAGTATGAGGCTATGCCTGCCAGATATCCAAAGGATATGATACTGGCCGCTCTTGCTGAAAGACTTATGCCTATGTTTGATGGCTCAATGGCAGTTGAAGAAGACATGGAAGACGAAATACTGGACGTTATTGACGAACCAGAAGTAAAAATTGATGTAGACAATTCAGAAGAAATCCCTTCAAACTTTGAGTCTGCAACAGAAGAAATGTTAGCAGAATTAATAGGCGATCATTTAAACAAAGGTGATTGGAGAGAATACACACTAGGCGAATTATTTGCAGAGTTAGAAAGTGTAGATATAGATAAAGCAAACAAGGTGGAAAAAATGGCAAAAAAATATGGAATTACAGACTTAAAGGAAATGAAAGACTTTGAATCATTCTTAGACAATTTAGTAAGCGAAATGGTTTCAGAAGAAACTATTACTGAAGAAATTTCAGGTACTAGTGTCGAAGAAGCAGAAGTTGTTATGGCGGCAAGAGCATTAAGCAACGACATCCAAGATCACATTGAAAGAATTGGTAGAATGGCAAACGAGGATATACCTTCAATTGCTGATTCAATGGCACATGAATTTGGTGCACAAAAAGCCGCAGATTTCAAAAATCAAATGGAAGGTTTACTAAGTTCATTATTAGACGCAAACAAATCATCTAAAGAAGGTGTTGATGCACTTATTGGTACAATGACTGGAGAAGAGTCAGCCGCACCAATGCCAGCAGAAGACCCACTAGCAGGTGACATGATGGAACCAGCAATAGACGAACCAGTAGACGATTTTGCTGGTGCAGATGCTGAAGCAGGTCCTGAAGAAGAGCCACTAGGTAGAGCAGAAAAGATTTAATTATGAGGTTTACGGACTTTGCAATCACAGAATCTGACATGGATGATGTAAAGTCTGATGTGGAAGAACTGGTAATTAATAAAATTGAAAGCAATGTAAAGAGTGCAAGCCTAGACGCATTTGTAGAAGAAGTAAATGAACTAGGAATAGGTATTTCTAAATCAATGCTTAGATTAATTTTAGAATCTCCAGAGTTTCAAAACTTAATTGCAAACGTAAGCAATTCAGAAATAGAATTTAATTTACCTGGCAATGTACCAGACGAAATGGTACCAGAGCCAGAAGATATGGAAAATAATGTTTCCAATCTAGCAACATCGGCCGCTAACAAAGGCATAGGAGACGAACTTAATGTCTGATAGTATTTTTATAAACGCAACAGAGGCTCGAAGAAGAAGTCGCGATAGTGTTATTATACTGAACGAAGTTAGAGCACTCGAGGCTAACGTACTAGCAAATATCAGTGCTGGTTCACTCCAATTACTACAATCAACAGGAACAACAATGACCGGTAATACTTCTTATTACCAAGCCTACAATGGCATCACAACTAATACCACAATCACTGACCAGATTAATACGGTCAAGAAACATTTCACTGACAAAGGATATTCGGTAAATATTAGCACTAACGCATCAACCGGAAATACAATTCAGTGGACAATCAAGTGGTAACAGAAAGCCTTTTAGAAAACAAATACAATTATCCCCAATTAAAAAGAGTAACAGCAAAGTCAGGGCAACGTCAATATACTGGCGATGATAATAATCCTGTTCCTAGTGTTACAACTATCCTTTCAGATACAGGAGACAAGACTGCTCTTATAGCCTGGCGTAAACGTGTAGGCGAAGCAGAAGCAACTAGAATCAGTACTGAAGCCGCAGGACTAGGTACCAAAGTACATAATGCATTAGAAAAGTATATTCTTGGAGAAGAGTGGAATACCTTTGGTAATAACCATGTGAGTATATTAGCAGAAAGTATGACAAACGAAATGGTTAATAACGGACTAACAAAAATAGATGAACTGTGGGGTGTTGAAGTAGCCTTAATTGCAAAAGGCTTATACGCAGGTACAAGCGATGCTATAGGTATGTACGAGGGCGAAGAAGCAATTATTGACTTCAAGACTGCTAAAAAGATCAAGAAACGTGAGTGGATTGAAGATTATTTCCTACAAGGTTGTGCATACGCACTTGCACACAACGAAATGTTTGAAACAAAGATAAGAAAAGTAGTCATACTTATGGTTGATAGAGAATCTAAGTTTAAAGAATTCATTATTGAAGGCGAAGAATTCGATAAGTACTGTGGTAAATGGGCCGAGAGATTGGCTGACTACTATGGTAAAGTCGATGCACAAAAAGTCTAGCATCAGTTTATCTGCAAAGTAAACAAAAAAGATAAATAGTTGTATGGCAGACAAAGAAATAATTATATCGCGAATGCAACAACGCAGAGGAAATCGCATAGATTTACCTCAACCTCTACGAGCAGGGGAAATTGCATTAGCATCAGACAGCAAAGAAGTATTTATAGGCTTAGATCCTGAGATAGGCGTAACGGCTCAAAATGCAAATGTTGTAACTATAAACAACATACCCGAAGGCTTTAATTATGCCAATTCATATTTAAATAATAATTTTATTAGACTTATTATGCCTAGTAAAAGATTCCCTACAGGCACTTTTAACGGTACTGCAAACAGTACAACGTTTACAGTTAAAGATGATAGCGGACAAGCACATGGTGAAAAAGTATTTAACGAAACAGTAACCGGAAATGCAAATACAAGTTTAAGTAATATTAAAAATGTATTTGACGGTAATGCATTCGAATCTACAGATTTTACAGGTGCAAAAAATGGTGTAGCATTAAGTACAAATGCAACAAGATCAACAGCAAACTTGCTTAATAATGAATTTTTTGTTTCTTCGCCAGTTAGTTCAGGACAAAATACAACAATAACATTTGGTAGTAATCCAACTGGCACAGATGATATTACAATAAATTATTATAGTAATGCAGATATAATTAGTGCTATGTTTGACACAGGCGTCATAGGAACTACTTCAACAACGGGATTTTATGAAGCAAAAAGTGTTGCTAGTTTTAGACAATTTAATAATGCATATATTAGATCAGATTACGAAGTAGGTACAGCATTTATAGGTTTAGAAAATAAACATACAGAAGTTTTTGCAGATTCAGGCACAGTGGGTTCACCTGCCGGGTTAACATTAACTGATATAATTTTAGAAGCCGCACCTGACCTCACCGACCCATCCGCTAATGTTATTGCAGATATTGATTTAAGTAGTGCAAGTAATTTAGATCTAGTTGTCAGCACAATTAATAATGATGCAACATTTAGAGCAAGTAAAGTAGCAGGTACAGAAAACCAATTCTTTATTTCATGTGATAGCCAGTTCCAAGTTAGATTTACTGATATTGCAGATGCTACAGCATTATCATTAACAAACAATGCAACCTACACCAAAGCAGACCATTCCATAAAAGGACAATTGGAAGACTGGATACATGACGCATTAAATGATGACGAATTTAATATGTTTGTTACTGCAGAAGTAGGTAATAAATTTAATTCAAATGCAACAAATGTTGGTCAGTACACCCCATCAACTAGCAGTGAAAACTTAACATTAACTTTTACAGGTAATCAAGAAGCAGAAAACTTTTCAACAATAACAAATAAAATTTTTGGTGCTAGTGAAAATTCTGATATTACTGGACTAACAAATGTAAAAACAAACCAAAGACTATTAACACAAGATGACTATGCTGTATTATTAACAGGTTCTGCTAATTCATTATTCGAAGCAATAACAAAAAGTTGTCCAGCAGGCGCAACTGGTATTGTAACTTTTAGTGCAGTTGATGTAACTGCTGTGATCATAGAATATTCTGTAACAGCGGCTGGCGGTACAGGTAATGCATATTCTAGAACAGGTACATTACATCTTACAGCAAATCAAACTTTACAAGATGCATCATTAAATGACACTGGTGCTGTAATGCAAAATGGATTCGGAACAACAACATTTGATTTAAGCACAACATATGATGATGGTACAAATACTTTTGTTTTAACAGCAACCAACAATTTAAGTGATGGCACAGCCAGAACCGCAACCTTTAAATACATAGTTAGGAAGTGGCTGGGATAATTGCTTGACAAAATAGTTAATCCCCAACAACGATTGTCAATATGGCGAGAATATAAAAATGGTCGCCCATCGTTGAAAAATGTGTTACAATACATCAATAGAATAGAAACAAAGCCTAGAAGTTTTGACTATTTTACGCCAAGTACTTGGCCTACACCGTGGGAAGTACTTGAAGCAGAAATGTTTTGTATGAGTGGTAAAGCAATATTATTGTATCATACATTAGCACAATTAGAATACATAGATACAAAAAACGTAAGGTGGCTTGTAGCCGAAAATAAAGAAATTTATCATGAAGGACTTGTGTTTTTTGACGGAGTATGTTATTATAACATTTTACCGAATACAAGTGTAAATATTGAAAATTTTGATAATTACATAACAGTTAGAGAAATTATTAGACAGGAAAAACTCACAAAGATTCATGAAAGTTACAAAGAGAGACGGCACTAGAGAAGACCTAAATATCGACAAATTACACAAGGTCGTGATGTATGCAGTAGAAGACCTTACTGGTGTTAGTGCATCACAAGTCGAAATCAATAGCCAAATACAATTCTATGATGGCATCAACTCAACTGATATTCAAGAAACATTAATTAAAAGTACAGCGGATCTTATATCAGAAGAGACACCAAATTATCAGTATGTAGCAGGTAGATTAATCAACTATCATTTGCGTAAGCAAGTGTATGGCACATTTGAGCCACCGTGTCTTTGTGATATTGTACAAAAAAATATTGATGATGGCTTTTATGATTCAGAGTTCACAGACCTCTACACCAAAGACGAAATAAATCAATTACAAACTTATATCAAGCATGAACGCGATGAAGATTTAACTTATGCGGCTATGGAACAGTTCCGTGGTAAGTACCTAGTACAGAACAGAGCAACAGGTCAAATTTACGAAACACCGCAAGTAGCATACATGATGATTGCGGCTACATTGTTTGGTAGATATCCTGAAAAGAAAAGAATGGCGTATGTGAAAGCATACTACGATGCTATCAGTACATTTAGAATTTCCTTGCCTACGCCAGTTATGGCAGGTGTAAGAACACCGCAAAGGCAATTCAGCAGTTGCGTATTGATTGAAACTGATGACAGTTTAGATAGCATTAACGCAACGTCTAGTGCTGTTGTTAAGTATGTAAGTCAAAAGGCAGGCATTGGTATAGGTGCAGGTAGTATTAGGGCAATTGGCTCGCCTATTAGGAGTGGAGACGCAACTCACACAGGAGTTATCCCCTTCTATAAACTATTCCAATCAGCAGTTAAAAGTTGCAGTCAGGGTGGAGTAAGAGGTGGAGCGGCTACCTTATATTACCCAATTTGGCATTTAGAAGTAGAAGACTTGCTAGTACTAAAGAACAACAAAGGTACTGAAGACAATCGTGTTAGACACATGGACTACGGTGTACAGTTTAACAAACTTATGTATGAAAGGCTCATCAGCGGTGGTAACATCACATTGTTCTCACCTAAAGATGTTCCTGAATTATACGAAAGTTTCTTTACTGATCAAGACAAATTTAAAGAATTATACGAAGCGGCTGAACGTAAAACAAGTATTAGGAAAAAGTCTATTCCTGCTATTGAATTGTTTTCTGCGTTCGTACAAGAACGCAAGGACACAGGTAGAATTTACTTAATGAACGTTGACCATGCTAACACACATGGTGCATTTATTGAAGACGTAGCACCAGTTAGGCAGAGTAACTTATGCTGTGAAATTGATTTGCCTACTAAACCACTAACACATATCAATGATGAAGAGGGCGAGATCAGTTTGTGTACGTTGAGTGCAGTCAATTGGGGTGTTATCAAAGACTTTGAAGAAATGAACAAAGTATGTAAACTTGCAGTTAGGGGATTAGACGAACTATTAGACTATCAACAATACCCAGTATTGGCGGCAGAACTCAGCACAATGAAAAGAAGACCACTGGGAATTGGTATTATTAACTTTGCATATTGGATGGCAAAGCATGGCATGACATATCAAGAGCCAAACCTGGAACTAATCGACGAGTGGGCAGAGGCATGGAGTTATAGTTTAATTAAAGCCAGTAACAAACTAGCAATGGAAAAAGGCAAATGCCCAGGCACAAACGAAACAAAATACGGTTTAGGCATTACTCCTAACCAAACATACAAAAAAGATGTCGACGAATTAGTACCACATAAAGAAAGACAAAATTGGAAAGAACTTAGAAAGAATTTGAAGGAGCATGGTATAAGAAACTCTACTTTGATGGCATTAATGCCGGCAGAAACGTCTGCACAGATAAGTAACAGCACGAATGGAATTGAGCCACCGCGAGGATACATCAGCATAAAGCAAAGCAAACATGGTGTATTAAAACAGGTTGTACCAGGCTTTCCATACTATAAAAACAAATATGATCTACTGTGGGATCAAAAGTCACCACAAGGCTATTTAAAAATAATGGCTGTACTACAAAAGTATATTGATCAGGGAATTTCGGTAAATACTTCTTACAATCCCGAACACTATGAAGATGAAAAAGTACCAATGAGTGTGCTAATTCAGGATCTTCTAATGTTTTATAAGTATGGTGGAAAGCAGTTGTACTACAACAACACATACGATGGGCAAGGCGAGATTGATATTAACAAAGATGATAAACTAGAAGATTTGCCCATGGGCGAACTAGATGACGAAGATTGCGAGAGTTGTAAAATTTAATGAGTGTACTTAATACTAAATCAAAATATACAGAAAAGAGTAAAATGTTCTTGTCTGCCGACATGGGAGTACAGAGGTTTGACGTACTTAAATACAGACAGTTTGATAAACTCACAGAAAAGCAGTTAGGATTCTTTTGGCGACCAGAAGAAGTTGATATTACCAAAGACAGCAAGGATTTTAAAGACTTAACAGACTTCGAGCAACACATCTTTACTAGTAATTTAAAAAGACAAATACTGTTAGATAGTGTACAAGGACGGTCACCTAACTTGGCATTACTACCAATTGTGAGTTTACCTGAATTAGAAACATGGATTGAAACATGGGCATTTTCAGAAACTATTCACAGTAAAAGTTATACACATATCATTAGAAATGTGTACCCAGATCCAAGTAAAGTGTTTGATGAAATGATGAGTATCAAAGAAATTATTGATTGTTCAGACAGCATAACACAATACTACGATTCATTAATTGAGTATAACAGACTTAGAGAAAACGGCAGTTCTAAATACAGCGAGTATGAACACAAGAAACGTATTTGGATGTGTTTAATGAGTGTAAACATTTTAGAAGGTGTACGTTTTTATGTATCCTTTGCATGTAGTTGGGCATTTGCAGAACTTAAAAAGATGGAAGGCAATGCAAAAATTATTAAACTGATTGCTAGAGATGAAAATGTTCACTTAGCAAGTACACAACAAATGCTAAAACTTTTACCACGTGAAGACAAGGACTTTGAAAAAATTAAAAATGAAACTTATAAAGAGTGTACACAACTTTTCTTAGACGCAGTTGAGCAAGAGAAAAAATGGGCAGACTACTTATTCAAAGACGGCAGTATCATTGGTTTGAATGCTGAACTATTAAAACAATATGTTGAGTACATAGCAGGTAAAAGAATGCATGCCGTAGGACAAGAAAAAATATTTAATACAGGCACTAATCCTTTACCTTGGACCCAAGCATGGATCACAGGTGGAGAAGTACAAGTAGCACCACAAGAAACTGAAATTAGCAGTTATGTTATTGGGGGTACTAAACAAGACGTTGACAAAGAAACCTTCTCAGGCTTCTCGTTATAATATAAATATTCACACACAGAGGAAACACATGTTAGTAAATAAATCTCATACAAAAGGTGACGTTGTCACTATCAAATTAACCAGCGATACAGAAATTATTACACGTTTTATCAGTCAAGATGAAAACGGTATTACTATTGAAAAGCCTATGGCAGTACAAATTACTCAACAAGGTTTAGGATTGATGCCATGGTTGTTTAGTGCTGATGCATCAAAAGAAATTACTATTTCAAATGAAAAAGTATTTTGTACAATGGATACACTGAAGGATCTTGCTGATCAATATATCGAAGGTACTACAGGTATTAGTTTAGCAAAGGCTTAAAGAAGATCTAAATCCATTCCGTGTTCAGCAATTAAAGATTGTTTTTCTTCTTCGCTTAGTTCTGTCCTACCTGGATTATTAGGAAATACACAACAAGGTTGAACGTTGTAGAAACTGCTGTTTTCTTCACACCATTCTCTGCGATAGAATTTACCAGTACCATTCTTGTCCCATTCGATGTGAATTTTTTCAGCAGAATCTTGTATTACTGTTATCATATCTGAGCCAACTTGTACACAAGAATCTCTCTGTAAGCGATCTAAATATCTACCCTCATGTAGACCAAAGGCCGGAAATGCTTCTTTGTATGCAGGGTGGTCAGCAAGCCATTGCTCCATTTCTTGAGCAGATGCATCGTGAAATTCATAGACACCAAATCTATCAGAATAATTATCACTAATCCAGTGTTTTTCTTTTTCCCATGGGTCATTTTCATCATGTTTGCCTAAGTCAGCAACTTGATTACCGTTGATAAATTTAAGAATATTATCGCCACCGTTGTAAGATTTGTATGTAATATTGTCTATTTCACAATATATGTAGCCTTCTTCTTGATTATGGTACCATTCTAGTTTCATACTAGTATTTATAATGATAAATAATATTACTATGTCAAAAGCCGCACTCAAAGGAACATCAATAGCAGGAGGTCCAATTACTTCAGGAGCCTCTAGAACTACAATTGAAGGTATTGCTCCAGCAAGAAAAGGCGACACAGTTCAAGGTCATGGCGACTCGCCACATTCCAATCCTACAGTAGCATCTGGTTCCAGTAAAGTAAATATAGAAGGTAAACCAGCCGCCAGAGATGGGATCGATAGTGCTTCTTGTATGCACGGTATATCCGGCGGCGCAAGTAAGACTAACATTGGATAAACTATTTAATAACAAATGTGAACTAGACGAACGCAAATATTTTAAAGTTCTGCGTGACGACATAGATAACACCAAACTAAAAAAATACAAAAAAGATATCTTGTATCTTGGCGGCGAAATTGAAAGACAAAAAGCAATTAATACTCGTGCAAATATAAACGAAAATTTATCCGAGTTTGACGATACGCATGAGTACATTATCTCTACTGTTAAAAAAGATATTAATTATAAAAACTTTGACGATCTGTTTGAAAAAGTATACAGAGAAAGATTAGAATTAAAACCCCATAATGTTTTTATAAGTGGTGGTATTGATAGCACTACATTGTATAACCTGCTTAAACGCAAGGACATTGCGTTTAAACCATACTGTATACGATACAAATCTCAGGGCATTATATTCAATGATTATGAAATAAAAAATGTTGCTGACGATGTTGAAATAATAGATTTTGATATTTTAAAGTTTTTTGATAGCGGTGATTTCTTAGAAACTGCACAAAAATATCATTGTGTTACTCCACAATTTTTACCATTACTAAAGGTATTTGAATCAATAGACGGACCTATTATAGAAACATCAAGTGCACCAAACGGCAGTATAAATGACATAGTATCTGTTGACAGGCTAAGTACAAAATATCTATCTTATAGATATGCCCTAGATTTAAGAAATGATGATAGTATTTTTAATTTTTATAGAAGCCATCATTTTATAGATCAATTATCTACAGATGCATACAAAGATTTAAACAAGAAATATGGAAGAGACGTTTCGCGAGGTGCAGGTGTTGATGCATGGGACCAAGAATACAATATTAAAATACAGTTGTATAAAAATATATTTAATACTGTTGGCCATAAGGCTGTCAAATTCACTGGTTTTGAGGCACTAAAAACTTGGTATGCAGATAAATATATAGGTAACGATCCTTATCTACAAGTGTTCGATAAGCATTTTAGACAACCATTACTGAAACGCAATATTGACAAGTTTAAGGATTTATTAATTATTAACATATTGAAGGGATAATAAAATGGCTGTTAAATCATATATCGTATCGTTTGAACACGAACACATAGATGGTGATTCTGTTTCTTTTGACCAGTCTGCAACAGAAACTGCACTTACGGGTGCAGGTGCAACAATAGATAGTAGTTTTGATCATGCTAAGTCTGGTATGTATAAAATTAGTATCGACGAGACTAACATAAGTAGCATTTCATCACTAACAGGTTACGTTGCATCAGAGAATGTAACGGACCAAGCAGATGCCACACTATTAATTAGTGAAGCAACAAGCGAATGGCACAAACAAAGAATAGTAACTAGAAACTTACCACTAAGAACAACTTTTGACCCTGTATATACAGGAAATAACTCAGTAGTATATCTAATGGACAGTGGTGTTGACCAAGGTCACCCAGAGTTCTCAGGAAAAAGTTTTGAACCTATATATTCAGTAATGGAATCACCCGGTGGATTTGCTGAATTTATAGAAGACGGCAACGCCGGTACAGATTTTGATACATCAGACAAACACGGTCATGGAACAGCAATGGCTAGTTTAATCAATGGTGCTACATACGGTGTAGCCGGAGATGCCACAATAGGAATTGTTAAAATTTCCGACCCTTCAGTAGATGGCGGTGCTATCAAATTAGAAAATGTACTAAATGCCTTTAAAGCAATAAGATTAGCAGACATTAACTTTCTTGATGAGGGTGGGTCAACTTATACTAATGCACCAACTGTATGCATGGCATGGAGTTTTCCAAAATCACAAGTACTAGACAGATATGTTTCCTTAATGCAAAATCGCGAAGGCTTCTTAATGGTTGCCGCGGCAGGTAACAACGGTGGAGATGTTGATAATTATTCACCAGCAGGCATTAACGAAATTTTAACAGTAGGCGCAAGTGACAGTTCAGATAACGTACCTTCATTCTCAAATGATGCAGGTGCTATCGTAGAACAAGGTACTGGACTACAAACAAACGGTGGTGAAGAAGTCGATGTATTTGCTCCAGGTGTTGCAGTAAACTATGCAGACATCAGCAATAGATTAAATGACAGCGATTACACAGGCGTTACAGGCGATGATCTAAAAACTACAGGTAGTGGAACAAGTATATCTTGTGCCATAGTTGCAGGTATGGGTGCTATGTCTTCTGAAAGATTTGGAAGTAGTAGAGCAACAGGAAATGCACTCAAAGAACTAGTTATTGAACAATCATTAACTGGACTACTTTTCCAAGATCCAGGATTATACAGCAGTACACCAAATAACATCGTGTTTGCAGAAAACGAATATTATGCAACTGTATGGAATACAGCCGCTGGTAACTTAGGAGACTTTTTACTTACAGGTGCTGGCGATATTGATATTAGTTTAGATGTTGCTAATACTGTAACAGAAATTACTAGTTCAGAATTTGCCGCAATGCCACCAGCATTAGAATTAAATGGTAATGCGTCAACCGGTTGGAATATTACAGCAAATACCAGTGTAACAGGTACTATGAGTAATACAACAATATATAACTTTATTCTAACTGCAACTAAAAGCGATAACACAAAATATAACAGACACTTTTCAGTAAGTTTATTTGGTGGTAGCGAAATTACAGAAGACGAAAGAACTGCAGGTAATGAAACATACTTTGTAAACGACGGCGGAACATTAAGTGAAGTTGTTTATGGCTCAGGTCAGTATGCAGGTAGACAGTTAAAATAAAATATTTTTTATAAAAAAGTAGGCTGGGAACAGCCTATTTTTTTGACCGCACAAAATAAATACTACTGTGGAAACAACCAATATATCATTTGAAACTATTTGTCATGTGTGGCAAAAACATTTATGGCAAAATAGAGTAAGTCCAATTGAAACTCATAGTGCAATGACTTGGCCATTTGACGGCAATCCATTAGAATACGATATGGATATTTTTAATTATACACCAACTTTTTTTGCTATCTTTCTAAGGCAAGAGATAGTAGGAGTAAACAGCGGACACAGAACAAAGGATAATATCTATAGAAGCAGAGGTATATGGGTACGACCCGAATACAGAAAAAGAGGTATATCGACAATGTTATTTGATGCTACAGAAAAACAAGCAATCAAAGAAGGTTGCAATATGATATGGAGCATACCTCGTAAAAGTGCCTTACCGGCATATACTAAATTTGGCTTTGAAACTGTAGGTAACTATTTTGACGAAGGCATGGAGTTTGGGCCTAACATATATGTAACCAAGGAACTAAATGTATCCAACTAAAGTACATGGACCTAGACCAGAGGTACTGTCGAAAGATATCACTATACAATGGAGTATGGGCAATAGTTGTAACTTTGAATGTGAATACTGCCCCGCACAATTACATGATGGCAGTTTAGGTTGGCACGATACAAGTAAGTATATAGACATTATAGAAAAAATATGTAAACACTATCAAGAACAAGACAAAGTAGTAAACTTTGAATTTATTGGCGGCGAAGTTACAGTTATACCTGGCTTTATAGAAATATTAGAAAAAGTAAAAGAGTACAACGGGCACAATATAATTTTTACAAATGGTAGCAGAACAGTTAATTGGTGGAGCAAAGCAAAACATTTAATTGATGATTTAGTGATCAGTTACCACCCACAATCAATGGACGAAGATTCGCTGATAGAAATCGCTGAAGAAATAAAAGACTCGGTGTATACAAGTTATCAACTAGCAGGTGTAAAAGATTACTTACCAAGACTAGAACTGTTAGCAGAGAGGCTTAGAACAGTATATAAGCATAGTACAGTACAGGACTACTGGGGTGTTAATATTGCAATCAAAACCATGTATAAAAAACTATTAGGTCCTGGTGCTAAACAAGATACATTTTATGACTATAGTGGCAATGATTGGCGTATATTAAATTTACCCACATGGAAAGAAAATCCAGACACACCTCCGCCACCGCCGCCAGATCCAAATGCTCCGCCTCCACCAGAGCCACATCCAAGTAGATTTTTATTCACATACCAGACACCTGAAGAAACAAACTACTACAATGCAGATCAAATTATGGATCAAGGACTAAACAAATTTCAGGGCATGATGTGTCATATAGGCGAGCGAGGTTTTAATATCGACATGCGTGGCAATATTGTTAGCAGTTGGTGTGGTGCTAAAACATATGGTAATGTGTTTGAATCTGATTTTGAATTGCCGACACCCGAAGGCGTAGTTTGTCCACATGAGCATTGTAATAATCCCAAAGATATTCAAATACTCAAAACTGCCTAAAACCCCTACTAAATCAATAACATAATATAAATAGACTGTATAAAAGGATATAACTTACTTTTATATTATTTTTGCCCACATTCAAGATAAAATTTTAATAACATGCTAGGTTGTATGTTGTGATATCCTATTTATGGGCACATACAACAGACAAAGATGGAAAAACTTAGAGACAAAGCAGAGTTATTTACACTCATATCAGTATTCTTATTCAGCATTATTGCACTTACACCAGTAACATGAAATATGCTTTATGTTATATGATGTTACTGTTCGCCGCACAAACTGATAACATAGCAGGCATTTTACGTGGATTACGAGATGTCAGTAATTCACCTTATTATTTGGAACCTAAAAATGATCATTAACCGTCTTTTAAAAACAATTTACAAATACTGGATACTACCATGGACACCAATACCTTACAAATAAAAAACGCAACACCCGAAGAAGTTCACAAGTGGCAAAACGGCGAAGACTTCTTTATGACAGGAAACTTTGATGTAATGAAAATGTTTGTTGTGATACCAGCAGTAATTCAGGTAGTAGTGTTTGGATTAATGTTAGCAGTCATGTACTTAAACACATTTTTCTTTTGATAAAAAACGCAATTAAAGCCGTTATAGGTGTAGGAAGAGAATCCGATAGCAAATTCGAAATTAAACCTTTAGCAATTATTTGGTTTGCATTACTAGTAGCATTTTTCTTTCTAGGTACAGTAAGTTTATTATTGCTCTTGACAAGTTTGATTATTGCTGTATAATAAATACAGTTATGAAAAAGAAAAAGTCAATTCCAAAAACTAGAACGCATCGTGAACTTTTTACACACGACACTCCCTACGGTCATAAAGTTCAGCAAGACAAAACAAAAACCATACCCAGAAAGCAAAAGTATAACGACGATTTATCTAACAAATAAGGTAAATACATGTAACAATTAAAACATAGTAAAAGATTATATGTCAAACAAAACACCATATGAAATCCGTCTAGAACTCATCCAAGAGGCTAGACTTATTCTTCAAGCAAAAGCAAATAAACCTGAGTACATGCCAACGGCAGAAGAGGTAATTGAAGAAGCAGAAAAACTTAATAAGTTTGTATCCAAAAGACCTGAATAAGTCTTCCTTCCCTAAGTAAATACTATTAAGATAGCCACCGTAACTCAGTGGTAGAGTAACTGATTTGTAATCAGTAGGTCGTCAGTTCGAGTCTGACCGGTGGCTCCATTTTAATAAATAAATGCGACACACATATAATAGGAATACAAATGGCACGAAATAAAAAGTCCAGAAATAAAAAACACAATCCAGCAAAAGCACAGAATACTATTAAAGGTAATTCAGAAGTGGACTCAATGGTATCAGAAAATCTTTCACCCCAACAAATAGCAGAGCAGGAAACACTATTCAATCTGCTAGAAAGAAAAATAGAAATCCCTGTACAAAGTTTTGAAGATAAGCATTTATTCATTGCAACGCCGTGCTACGGTGGGCAAGTAACAGAACCATATTTAAGAAGTATGGTTAGGCTTATATTGTTAATGAATCGATTTAATGTTAAATTTACAATGAGCACATTGGCAAATGAAAGTTTAATTACACGTGGTAGAAATACACTTGTAAGTTTCTTTATGGAAAACAAAGATGCCACACACTTGATGTTTATCGATGCTGACATAGAATTTAATCCAGAGGATGTACTAAGAATGTTAGCATATGACAAACCAATTATTGTAGGTGCATATCCTAAAAAAGCACTAAATTGGGATAGTATATTACAAGCCGCAAGAACACCTGGCTTAAATGAAACCCCGGAAACAATCGAAGGACATAGTTCGAATTATGTTACTAATTTTGCATTCCAAGAAGATGAAAATGGCAATAGAATGCCATCAGTACAAATAAAAGACAATTTAATTAAATTGTTAGACGGCGGCACTGGATTTATGACAATTAAAAAAGATGTCATACAACAGATGTTTGATCATTACCCTGAAACAAAATATAATAATGATCTAAATATTGACCAAAAGTTTGAACCGTTTATGTATGCATTATTTGATTGTATCATTGATCCAGACACAAGGCGTTACTTGTCAGAAGATTATACATTCTGCAGACGTTGGCAACAAATGGATGGCGAAATTTGGCTAGATCCTAGAGTTAGTCTTAACCATGTTGGGCATTATACATTTAATGGTAATGTAAGAAAAATGCTTACAGGCGAAGCAAGAGTGCAAACAGAATATGTATCACCGGATCAACGACCATTTGTTATTGGTGCATCAGATAAACCACAAGAACAACCACAAGAACAACCACAGAAATCTATACAAATAAGTAAAAAGAAATGAAAAAAATAAGTATATTATTAGCAACAAGACAAAGAACAAAACTTTTAGATAAAAGCATTGATAGTTTATTATCAAACGTAAACAACACAGATAATGTCGAAATTATGTTAGGCATTGATAATGATGATCAAGAAACATTAGATTTTGTACAGTCAGAAGACTTTCAAAACAAAATGCAAGAAGAGTATAATGTAGACGTTCAAGCAGTTTTATTTGATAGATTAGGCTATAAAAATTTACATCAATACATGAATCAACTTTGGGCACAGGCAAATGGTGAATGGCTTATGTTATGGAACGACGATGCTATTATGGAAACTAAAGATTGGGATTTAGAAATTGGAAAATTTGATAATGAATTTGCATTATTAAAATTTAATCAAACAAATCACAAACATCCATACGCATTATTTCCAGTAATACCCACAGACTGGTGCAGGCTTATTGGTACGTTTAGTATGAATGCACAAAATGATGCATGGCTAAACTTAATTGCAAAACCGTTAAATATTATTAAAGATATACCTGTAGATGTATTTCATGACCGATTCGATCTTACTGGAAACAACGATGACGATATTTTTAGAAGCAGAGAATATGCAGAAGGCAATCCAGAAGATCCAAATGATTTAATGAGTGAAAATAATATCAGAATGCGAGATGCAGTTATACACAAAATTGCATGGTTCTGTAACAGAATTGGTCAAACAGATACAAGCGATTATTTTGATAAAGTAAAAGCAGGCGAAATAGACCCATTTGATGATTGGAAAAAAATAAGAGAAGAATCCGTGGGATTAGGCTCAGGTTTATAAATAGTAGCATGGCAAAGAAAGATAAAAGACGAACTATTGTATACTTAATTCCAGAGGGCGAGACTAGGGATCATCATACTTATCATTATACCGCAGTGAAAACTAAAGCACTTGTGATAGAAAACAGGAAATTAAAACTTAAAAAATATAATCCTGTAAAGAGAATTCATGAGTATTTTGTTGAAGCAAAACTTCCCCCTCATAGTAAATAAATAGTTGACAACTACTATAAATAGTTGTATAATAAGGTTATTATGGAAGAAACAAGACATAAAATATTTGTTTACGGCACACTTAAATCTGACGGTATAAGAGGCCTTGATAAGCCTATATACGATTTCTATGATTCAACCAAAGAAATTGAAAAAGAATTTATAGGTAAAGCAGTCACAACAGGCTCTAAATTTTCAATGGTAGATCTAGGTTCATTTCCTGGCGTTATTGTCAATGGTTACAATGACATATATGGCGAAGTATATGAAGGTGGTAACGACTTGTTAGAATACTGCGACATGATAGAGGGGCACCAAGGCGATAGAGCAAAAAACTTTTATCACAGAGATGAAGTTAATACATCTGAAGGCAAAGCATTCATTTATCATTTAGATCCATACTATGGAGATGAATATCCTAACTATAAAGAAAGTAACCGAATTACATTCAAAAATAATATATTAACATGGCTAAATTAGAGTTTGCAAATAAATGGAACACTACACTAGTAGATCCAAAACACCCAGCATTAAGAAATGAATGCACAATTGACCCATTAAGTACAGACATAGTATGGCAAACAGTTGAGCAAGAAATGTTTACACTGATGCAGGAAAGATTTGGTATAGGCTTAGCCGCACCGCAACTGGGCAATCCAGTAAAAATGTTTGTAATGAGACACAGCACAGAAGGAAATATTGCAGTATACAATCCTAAAATATTAAATGTGTCAGAAGAACTAATTACATTAGAAGAAGGTTGTCTAACATTTCCAGGATTGTTTTTCCACATAACTAGACCAGAAGGCGTACAAGTAACTTTTCAAAATAGAAAAGGCGAAGAGCAAAGTATGGAACTTACTGGCATGGATTCTCGTTGCTTTCAGCACGAAACAGATCATTTGCATGGCATACTAAATCTCACTTATGTAAGCGATTTTAAATTACAAAGAGCACTAAAGAAAAGAGATAAACTGATTAAAAAGTATTCTAAGATGAAAAGATCAGTAAGTCGTGTATGATTCCTAAATACATTTATGACATTCCTAGTTTTATGTCTAAATCAGATTTAGAATCTATTTATGAATTAGCATATACGTTACCAAGCAATAGCAATATATTAGAGATTGGTTGTTTTTTAGGCAGTACTACTTGCACATTAAAAGAAGCAAGACAAGACTCCAATTTATATTGTGTTGACAAATGGACTAACGAAAAACACAATGATTACTTAATAGGATATGACAGGAAGACTGTATATGAAAATATAGAGTCTGATAAAAATTTATGGAGACAAAACACAAACCACTTAGATAATGTTTTTATGTATCATGAGAAGTCCCTAGATGTTGAATTTGACAACGATTTAAAATTTGATTTAATATTCTTAGATGGTGATCATACATATGGTAATGTAATAGGAGAATTAATTAAATTTTCAAAGTTATTAAAACCAAACGGTATCTTAGCAGGACATGATTACGGATGTGCACCTTGCACAAAAGCAATTACAAAGTTTGCTACAGACAATAATTTAGCAGTATGGACATTATTAGATAGTGTCTGGTACTATAAACCTTATAGGACTAGACAGAAATGAATTATCCTTTTTGGGTCTTTGATTGGAATCGTGTAAAAGACTATCAAGACAAATATCCACTTTCAAAAGAAATTTTTAAACACCCATTAAGTCTATGGTACGGTAATCGTAGTGCCAAACCTATAAAAGGTTTAGATAAAAGTTTACGCAGATTATTCAAACGTAGTGGCGACAAAATGCCTGTGCTAGTAGTGTATAATATGCCTAATAGAGATATAGGCCAATACAGCAAAGGTGGTGCCAAAACACATGACGAGTACTTAGAATTTATACAAGATTTTGCTAATGGTGTAGGCAAAAACAAGCCAATTGTAATTTTTGAACCTGATGCTATACCTCATTTAACTCATTTAGAAAAAGGAGAAGCAAACAGTAGGATAAAATTAATTAAGCAGGCATTAGAAATTTTAACACAAACTAATGCCATTGTGTATATAGATGTAGGGCATAGTAATTGGTTAAGTCCAGAAGAAGTAAATCAATTTTTAAATAAAGTTACCAATACTAAAGTAAGAGGGTTTAGTGTTAATGTAAGTAACTATAGAACAACAATAGAGTCGGCAAAGTGGGCAAACAAAATATGCGAACTTAGACCACAAGATTATTATGTTATAGATACTAGTCGTAACGGCAATGGTCCACATGGCAACGATTGGTGTAATCCACCAGGTAGAGCATTAGGTGAGCCGCCTACATGCAATACAGGATTAGAAAAATGCGATGCATTTTTATGGATTAAGATACCAGGAGAAAGCGATGGTAAAGCAAACGGTGGCCCAAGAGCAGGAAGAATGTGGGGCGAAATGGCCGAAGAACTAGTAAGGAATACAAAATGGATTTAAACTTTTTTATAATAGATAACTTTTATAATAATCCAGACGAAGTTAGAGAATTTGCTCTGAGTAAAGAATTTATAACAGAAGGCAATTATCCTGGATTTAGAACAGGTCCAGAAGAACTACAACAACATAATTATTTAAAAACATTTTTTGAAGATAGTGTAATTAAAAAACCTATATCATACTGGCCAGAAGAATACAACACCGCTTATCAAATTACTACAGAAGAATCTAAAACATGGATACACCATGACGAAACTACATGGGCGGCAGTATTATACTTAACACCAGATGCACCTGCAGAATCAGGTACAGGAATATACAGACATAAACCAACAGGTATTTATGAATGGGACGGTGTTAAAGATTCTGCATCTGATTTTAATAATTCTGATTTTCTAGGTGAGGAACATATAGACCAATGGGAGCAGATTGCATTTGTTGGTAATGTGTATAATAGATTAGTATGCTACAAAGGGTCACTTTACCATAGAAGTGTATTACCAGGATTTGGAACAGATAAATATTCAGGTAGATTGTTTCAAACATTCTTCTTTGATACACAGGAATAGTATGGATAGTTATTGGGAATGGAATAAAGAAAATTTTGAATGGCATTACGACCCAGCATCTAAGCATTCTGATGTACAATATGTAGGAAAATACATATCTAATCCTAAATCATTGCTTACAGACGTTGTAAGTGCGTCTAGTGACGCCTTAAGTGACGATGATGCATACAATGAAGTAAGTATCAAAGGCTCACCCTACAACAAAGAAGCCGCAGAAATAATGGAAGGGTATCATAACGATTTAACTCGTGCAGGATTTACTCCACATAATACAGGCGGCAGACAAACATGGAATGTATGCGATACGTTTCGTAAAATGGGCAAATTAAGTGGATTAAAAAATCCGCAAATAATGTTTTTAGAACAACCACCAGGAAAAGCAATTCCATGGCATAGAGACAGTTATAATAATTACAGACGTAACTTTGCTAAAGTTAGCGACGACACTGAAGTAATACGTTACCTAGTTCAACTCAATGACTGGAAATGGGGACACTATGTATCAGTGGGCAATGATGTACTACACCAATACCAGATAGGCGACATACATTGCTGGAAAGAAGGCATCTATCATGCTACCGGTAATGTAGGCTATTGGCCTAGATGGAGTTTGACTATTACTGGACAAGTAACACCCGATTCATTGCATTTGCACGAACCAAAAGAAATACTAATATGACATTTGTAGTTGGAAGTCCTTGTGTAGGGTGTAAAGATACTGCCTGTGTAAAAGTATGCCCGGTAGATTGCTTTTATGAAGGTCCTGACATGCTTTACATTGATCCTGATGAATGCATTGACTGTGCATTATGTGAGCCAGAGTGTCCAGTAGAGGCAATTTGGAGCGATGACGAATTACCACAAGAAGAAATACCATTTATTGAAATCAACGAAAAAGGTGCAGAAAAATACAGAGATGCAAATATCGTAGATCAACAAGACCCAATGGCACATAAATCACCATATACTACTGCTGAAGCAATCAAGGTAGTCCAGATAGATTAGAAAAAAGAGATAAATACTACTATGGACCGTTCAAATATCATAGTAGTATACCCAGGTAGATTCCAACCTTTTCACAAAGGACACAAATCAGTGTTCGATCATCTTAAAAAAGATTGGCCCAATGTGTATATTGCTACTACAGATAAAGTTCAACCAGGCAAATCACCATTTAATTTCCAAGATAAATTAAATTTTATGCAACTGTTAGGCATTGATAAAAGCGATGTATTACAAGTAAGAAATACCTATAATGGGCAAGAGTATATAGACCAATTTGGAAAGAAATATACGGCTAGCGACACAGGGTTAATTATGGTCGTAAGCGAAAAAGATATGGTTGATGACCCAAGATTTAACTTCCCCAATACGGGAATGTCTATTAAAAAGGACGGTAATCCTGCATATTTACAAAAATTTACACACGAAGATGATATGAAAAGTATGGCTGAGCATGGTTATATAATGACTGCTCCTATCTTTCCATTTAAAATAGCAGGACACGATTTAGATAGTGCTAGTCAAATTAGAGAACTAATGAAAGGAGACGAGGAACTAGCAAAACAGGTTTTTGTGGACTTATATGATAAATACAACGAAGACCTATTTAAACTTATACGAGAGAAACTTATGATAACTGAACAGGAAATATTAGACTTAAATTACATGCGTAAAATGGCAGGTTTACAAGAAGTAGACGTAGAAGATGATGACTATGCTGTAAATCCAGGCTACAAAGAATTAGCAATGTTTGACCAATTAGGTAAAATTATTGACAGTGACGAAATGTCCAAAGATGGCGATGACATTAAAAATCCTAAAGCAACTGTAAAAACAGATGACGGTTCAGAAATGGAAGTAAGTGTAGGTGAAGCAAAAGCACTAAGAAAAATGGTAAACATGTTAGGCTCAAATAGAGGAGCAGAAGATAAATCACCTAGAGAAAAGTTTTTAGATGCAATTCAAAAAGAAGAAGGTCTTAGAAATATGATCGAATTTGCTAATTCAAAAGGTTTAGTAGAAGAAGGTGATGTAGAAGAAGGTAACGCATTTGGTAAAGCGGCTAGAAACACTAAGAAAGGTGATAAATTTTCAGTAGGTGGCAAAACATTTACAAAAGAAGAATTACAAGATTTAGACTTAAATGATATTAGATACGAATATGGTGTAAAACCAGTATCAGAAGGCGGTAATGCATTTGATATAGCAATGACAGATGCAGAAGATGTTATTATGACATGCCAGGATCAAGAACAATGTTTAAAAGATTTAGAAGCATTAATTAAAGATGGTGCAGAAGATTGGGACGACAAATATGCAAACGAAGTTGTGCAAGACTACATCACATTAGTAGTTGACAAAGGCATAGAAGGTGCCAAAGAATATGTAGAACAACAAAATAGAGAACCAGAAGGTGCACCATTAGAAAGCAAAGGTGCAAAACCAGACTACATTGACATAGACGGCGATGGCGACAAAGAAGAGCCAATGAAAAAAGCAGTCCAAGACAAAAAGAAGAAAGAAGAAAGTTTCGATGTTAGTGCAGAACAAAGTCGTGAGGAAGAAGCATACGAAGAACTAATGACTGCATTACAAACTGGCGGTGAAGAAGCATACGCAAAAGCATGTGGTTTATCAATGAAAGAACTAGATGATGAAATGAGTGAGATTGGCAGAGACCTAAACTTACACATGGATGACGACAGAGATGAAATTATTCAAAGACATGCTGAAGATACTGTAGACAATGCAGATTGGAAAGACTATGGTGGAATGGATCATGACATGGAAGAAGATTTAGAAAGAATGCGTGAATTAGCAGGCATTGAAGAAATTGCTGAAGAGTGGAACTGGGATAAAGGTAGTTATGATGAAAAAGCAGGCTATGATGCTAACTTTAGTCTGTGGTCACAAGAAGTACAAAAAGAAAGAAGTCAATATGGCGACAAACCATTTAGCAGTCATGAGGAAATGCATCAAGAGTTTAAGAAAATAATGAAAGATAGAGGTATCAATGTATTTGCTCAACAACGGTTAAGTCAAAAAATGAAGGCTCAAAAAAGTCAAGCAGAAATAGACAAGTACAGAGGCATTAAGGTGAAGGACTTTGAGAGAAGAAGATCTGAAATGCAAACGGATTAATAACTATGAGTAAAGTAAGCAAAGAAGATTTAAAAAAACTACAAGAACTAGCAGGTATCTATTCAGATGTATTGAACGAAAAAGATGCTGGTAGTAGTGATAATGTTAAAGTAGCAATAGGTCATGTTGACAACGAAAGAGACATGATTAGAAGACAACTTTATCAAATGGGAAAATATAGTGTAGAGATCGCAAAGACTCTAAAAGAATTGCCAGATTCAGATTTCCCAAATTGGTGGCAAGCAAAAATTACTAAAGCAGGTGCATATCTAAGTGATTGTGCTCACTATTTAGAAAACACAATGCAAGTACCACCGGGTAACGATATGACCAAAGACGGCACACAAGGTGAAGTTGAAGTATCAGATCCAGACTATTACGACGATAGAGATCAAGACCCAAGCGGCGTAAGTTAAATCCCCCATAAATATCCATAGTATCAAGGATAAATATTACTATGGCGGCTACAAAGCAAGAGCAATACATTGATAAGATTTTTAGAGACGGTGCAATAGAATTTGTAGGGTCAGAAAGTCGACTAGATTTTGACTTAATGGGCATAGATCATTTTAATTACCTACAGCATCATGGACTTAGATCTCATCATATATTTTTTGATGTTGGTTGTGGAGCATTAAGAACAGGCCAATATGTTATACCCTATCTAGAGTCAGGTAATTATTTTGGGTTAGACAGAATGCCCCAACTTATAGAGTATGGATTAAATGACGTACTAACACCAGAAATTGTTTTTGAAAAACATCCTAAATTTTCAGTAAACAATAATTTTAATTGCACGTTTGTAGATAAGCCAGTTGATTTTGCATGGTGTCAAAGTTTAATGTCACATCTTAGTATAGCAGATATAACAGAATGCTTAAAAAACGTTAAAGAAACATTAGCACCTAATGGCAGAATTTACTTTACTTACTTCCAATTAGAAGGGTTAGATGAGGAAGAAGCAATCTCTCAAGACACTCACTCAAAAGAAGATTTATTCTACAGCGAACAACACATGGATAAAATTGTTGCAAGTTGTGGTCTAACCAAATTATATAACGGTCCAGTAGGTCATCCAAGAGGCCAATGGATGTACATTTGTAAGGTATAAATAAAAGCATGAAAGTTGAAATATATAGCAAACCACAATGTCCATACTGTGATATGGCAAAAGCATTAGCAGAACAAAAAGGTCACGACTTAACAGTTAAAATGTTAGACGTTGACTTTGACAGGGAAGCATTAATGGAAGCATTTCCAGGAGCAAGAACATTCCCACAAATCATTGTAGACGGTGATAAAATTGGTGGGTATCAAGAATACAAAAAATTAGTAGGCTAACATTGAGTCGCTACGATATGTATTCTATCCTCATTGCTGAAATTTACTGCAGAATGTAAATAATTCGTACGCATCAAGTACGCATTTCCTGTTTCTAAATTATAGTGTTTAATCGAAATATCAGTGCCTGTATCGGTTGCTACAGGCTTATCCGTATAGAACATTAAAAAGTTTTGATCGTTTGTTATAACAGGTATATGTAGGCGTAAGACGTGCTCTATGCCGTCATGATGTACACTATAGCAAGTACGTCTTGCTTTATTCATTATACGCCATCTACAGTAATTAGGTGCTAAACTTTGTATTAATTCGCCTATATAACGGTCTTTTATGCTGTTATTAACTACAGTAAAGTCGCTTTCTTTATGCTGTAAATCTGCTATTTTACCAATGCTACAATCCCAATCATCATTGCCTGTAATACTAGTTAGACTGATTTGTTGGTTAGGCCACAGCGGAGTTAAGCCAAGTATATACTCAACATCTTCTAAAAGTTGTTTTTGATCTATTTGTAATGATAGTTTGTTTATATATTCCATGGTACTAACTTAAATCGCTCTTTTGGTAAGCCTAAGTATTTAGTAGTCCATTCGCTTTGTCCAACAAAATCTAAGTGTGCCCATTCTGATTTTTTAGAAATTTTTTCTTGAGCAAAGTTTTTCCAATCAGTGTTTATTAATAATTCTTCTATTACAGATTTCTTTTCTTCTACTTCATCTATACTGTTACTATCCCACTCATAGTGAAACAGTTCCATAGTATTATATCTACTATCGTCTACATAATCTAAACTGATGTCTATACCCCACTTAGGTTTAAGTTGAGTCATTTTGTGTATAAGATGATTACCTTCTGCCCAATGCCCTAACTGTTCTAGAGCATATCCGTGATAACCTTTGCGTTCGAATAAGTAAGAATGATTAATATGAGGACCACTAGTTGTGTGTGATTCGAACCAAGGTTTTGCTATTGATCTTCTGTAACGTACAAAGTCTGCTTCGCCCATATTCTTTTTAGCATACTCTTGCTCAAGTGGACATAAGTCATATCCGCTTTGATCAAATAAATGTAACATATCAGCATTAGGACAATGCATTTGTTCTATGGCTGTACCCCAAGTACCTTGTGAATTAAATGTATTTTTGCTTTTACTAATGTGCATACCAATCCAAAATTAAATGTATTCTATCTTCATTTGAATTATTATAAACCGAATGCATATCCTGATTATCAATTTCAAATATTTCTCCTGATTTCATATAGATAGTCTCAGAACCTACTGTAAATTCAACTTTATTATTAGTAACTATAGGTATATGTATTCTACTATTTATAGAAAAAGAATCACCGGTATCAATGTGTGGATATATAAAACATTGTGCTGGTAGAAGAGCAAACATAACCCTTATAGGGTGACCAGTTTTATAATTATTAATTTTTTTAAATAACTCTTTAAAAAATACTTCATCCACATATTTGTCCCAATATTCTGTTTTAGGTGCACTTTGAGATGTGTATTCAAACTTGATAGATTCTAAAGACCACATCAATGGAATTACTTTTGTACTACTGTGAACTGCATAGTACGAATGTCTGATTATTGAATAAGGATTATCCCAATCATTGGAATTAGATAATTTATTAGTAATAGATTCTATATTGATATCATCAATATAAACAAATGGTTTCATTTACCACTTACGGCAAGACCAGTAACGTGCCTTTGTCTTTGGTCCTGGGTTATCACAGTTGTGTCTTGCTCTAAAACTCTTTCTGGCTTTAGGGTTTGACTTTCTAATTTTCATTGTTTTACCTTTGGCACTACTTCCACCGTGTCCAAAGTTTACTTTTTTAACATTTCCTGTTTTAGGATCTTTCACATATACTTTAAACTTCTTAACATCGCCTTGCATAGGTTTGTTTAGTTTAACTGTACGCCCTTGGTATTCTGCTTCTTCTAAGCCTGCTAATTTTTTTAATTCTGCTAATTGCTTTTCTTCTTCAACAATGATTTCTTCTGCTAAATTATCCCAACCAACTAAAATATTTTCACCAACAACATGTAATACTGGTACAACAATACCTTCGCCTTCTGCTGTTTCGATCATTAGTTCGTCGCCTACTTGAATGCTTTCTTCGTTTTTGGCTTTTTTCTTTTCAGGCTTATCGTGTTTATCAATTGTTTTAGTGCCAAATGTATCTTCTATTCTTCCTTCGTCTTTTTTCATTGGGTGTCCTGGATTATATCCTTTAGTCATCATGTGTTGTTGTGCGTAATCTTTATATGCAGTATTAATAGTAATATCGCTACCATAATTATGTGCTAACATCACATCGTAATAATCTTTATATACTAGTGGAGCACCGTTCTCATCAAATGGTTCACCATTAATTACTGTATATCTAATTTCTTTACCTGTCATAGGACTTTTGATTTTTTCAACTTTTAATTGTTCATTCATTTCTGCACCTTCTTTCTTGACACAATTATTAACTGTTTTACCAAACATCTTCTTTGTGCCTTTCTTTTCATAACCTTTCCAGCAACGTTGTCCTTCATTAGTTAAACCTGCGGCTTTCATGCCTTTGGCAACCAAACTGGCTCTTTGTGCTCTGCCCATGTGCGGATAATCTATAGCCATTTGTTGCATAGCCATTCTTGGATCATCCATATTCATAACCATATTACGAATCTGTTTGATTACTTCTTCGTCACCTGGATAGTTGTCTTTTGCTTGTTGTCTATCTACATTACGTTTGTCACTTTTAATAATTTCTGCCCAACTGCATTCATCATTTTTGAAAGTCATTTCACCTTCGTCACAACCGTAATTGCCCCAACCGTCACAACTGTCTTCTTCTTCCTCGTAGTCTGCATCAGCATATCCACTTCCAGCACAATTAGGACATATACCGTCCTTGACATATTGTGCCTCAGTGCGATCACATTGTTCTAATGCATCTTGCATTTCTTGATATGCCTGCTTTCTGTCCTCTTCGTCATAATAACGATCAGGTTCACCAATCATACCATCATTTAAATCTACATCTTCGTTATTGACTACTTTTAATTGTGACCTTCTATAATCTTTTAAAAATTTATCTACTTGTTCGTCTGATAGTCTTGGAAAGTATTCTCTAAAAACTTGTTCTAATTTATCTATGCCATATGCACTTATAATTTGTTTAATAATTTGATCAGCATCTTTATCTGAAACTTCGTTAATTCCAACTTTCTTTAATTCTATTTTTTTAGATGGATGTTTCTTTTTCATCTTGTCTTCCATCTCACCTGCGTCTACATAATCCTTAAAACGTACCTGTGCATCTTTACCGTCAATGTGTATTGCCCATCTACCTTCTTCCTCAGATTCGGCATGCATAGCCGCCATGTGTTTTTTATACTTTGCACTACCTTTTTTATGTGGTGATTTACCTTCTTCTAAATCTGAAGTGTCTAATTGTGCCATAACATCATCTATAACACTACTGCTATCTATAACATCTAATACACCGCCACTAGCAAAGTCGCCTATACGTTGTCCACCGTGTTCCATATCTGGATCAACACAATCTTCAACATCTAATCTTTCTAATTCAGTATAAACAGCATTTTCCAAAGCATCTATGCTTTCAAATTCGTCTTCACTATCTAAAAACATATCTACTAGTTTTTCAATACATGCATCACGAATAATACTTCTTTCTTCGCCTTCGTTGACATCTTCTCTTCTGTATTTAGTAACGCCTTTGCCCTGATAACTATCAGGTACTAAACCATATTTTTTCATTTCTGGTTCAATATATTCGTCCTGTACATCTGTGCCAGCATAAGCAAACTTTTCTTTGGGTTGGCCTGTATCTTTTGCCCACTTTTCCGCGGCATTATGATAAGCATAGTAACTATCATTACTACCTTCTTGAACTTTTGTTGCTTCTATAATGGTTCGTAGTTTCATACTACTTATTTATCATCTTTTAGCCACATGGCAAGTGAATACCTTTCTCCTGATGTTAGCATCTTAACTCCATGTACAGAATCTGTATTTGAAAAAATCACAGCATCACCTTTATTCATTGGAATTACTTTGTTATTATAAACAAAATCTCCACCAGTGTAATCAGAATTTAATTGTATGATAATTGTTTCTTCTGTAGGGTCTACATGAGGAACACAAAACTCGCCCTCTTGATATCTAATTACATACATTCTGCTATCCATAGCAGATACTGGCTTTTTTAAAGATTCACTAATTTTTGATAGGATTGTGTGTGATGCATTAAGTTCGATCCTTGTAGGTAATAATTCTAATCTATACCACGTATCTAACGGTACTTCTTCTTTTTCTCTATCTATTGCTGGTGCAGTATTAATATCTAATACCGGTAATTGACTAATAAAGTTGTCACATTCAATAGGAGTAAGAAACTGTTTAATAAATTTATACGGAGTAGGCATAAATTTATTTATAGATATTTTATTCTTCGGATGGCGATTTCCAAACTAATTTTACACCGCGTCTATCTAATTCATTACGGCATTTTTGTTTGATTTTAGGTTTTTGACCATTGTTGATATAGTCGATTAATTCTTCTTTAGGAGTGTTTTTAATATAAAAATGTTGTGTTACTACATTCTTTGTACCACGTACTAGTGTTTTTTGTGTTGGCTTAAATTTAATTGGCATATTATCTCCCTTGTCCTCTGTATTTTTTATGTGATCGCTTTTTGCTTTTGTTCATAGTCGACATGCTAATCTTAACACGTCTACCGCGACCACCCGCTCCAATGCTAGAACATTTACGGGATCCTACATGTGATGTTGAATATGCTTTTGATTTTGCCATCTGTCTCCTTTTGTTGAAATATATTTATGAAAGGAGATTTACTTTTTCTTCTTAAGTTTGGCCACTTCTTTTTCTAAGTCTACAATTCGCTGTCCTAGTAACGGATATTGCTTTAACCATTTTTCTTCACGAGTAGCAATCTCTAAATCATATCTCTTTGCTACCCATTCCATTGCGTTATCCATTTTAACTTGGAACCATACACCCATTTTAGTATTTTTAAACCATTGATAAAAACTACTGCCAATTATACTTGATAGTATAGCCTTTAATGATAAAATTATTAACCAGTTCATATTACTTTCCTTTTGTATTGCTGACGTTCTTTGCTTTGCCCTTTCTATTTTTATTAGGGTCATTACGTCTCTTTTTTGATACAGCGGCACCAATTGCCTTTTTGCCACCTTTTGCTCTTAAACTTGCGGCTTTTGATTTGCTTAAACACTTAGGCTTACCTTCGCCTTTTTTAGCATCTCCGCATTTGCCTATTCTTTCGCCTTTGGTGTTGTATCTATCCCAACCGCCACCACCGGCTCCGCCTTTCTTGCCTTTGCCAAACCAGGCTCTTAAGTCTTCTGTGAGAATTTCGTTAATTAACATCTTACTTCTTTTTCTTCTTAGATTTGTTACCCCAATTTTTAGCACCTACTTTACGGCACTTAACTAAGGCTCCACTTGCGTATGCACTAGGCCACACTTTATATCTGGATTTTACTTTGTGATAGCAGGCGTCTTTTTCGCCTGCCGCTTCGTCGAATTGTTCTTCTGTAATATACCTAGAGTCGCTTATCTTTTTTTTTGACTATTTCTAAAGTTTGCTCTAGTAATTGGACTGTTAATTGGATTTTTGCTTACCTTTGTATTGATGCTTGCCGGCTTATTGATGCTTGCCGGCTCACCTAGTTCAATACCGCCTTTTGGTTGTTGCATAGTTTTGCCTGCTCTTTTATATGCTGGTTCATCATACTTTTTGTAATCCTGCTTAGGCTTGTTTAAGACTTTTTCGCCTTTTGCTTTATTCTGTGCGTTTTGGAATTCCATTTGATACTTAACTAAGTTTTGCTCAACTGCGGCATAAGTCTTATTAGGATGATTTTGAACTATATACTGTCTAAATGCGTCGTGATCAAAAACTATGTTTCTTTGAGAGTCTGCTCTTGCTTGTCTTTGAGCAACGGCAGTTTGTCTTTGATTATACATTCCTGTATCGTCTGCTTCGCCTACCATTTTACCACGCATTTTATTTGGGGATTCATGTCCAGTAGTAGGTTTTACTTTCATAGTGTTTTTGTCACTAGTCTTTGCATACTTTTTACTTGCATATTTTTCTTTTAATTTGCTTAATATTGGATCGTTATTTTCCACTTCGTCTTCTCCTAACTTTGATAAGTCAATACTTAAAGGACCTTTTGGCTTTTTAAAATTTTTGTGTTTTTTGCCTGAGACAATCTTCTCAATCTTCTTTGCTTTTCTTACACGAGGCATTTCACCACCGTTATTATTGAGTCCTTGTAATCCGTTTAGTGCCTCTTGAATGTTCATACATGTATTTATCTCAGAGATAGAAATTACGGCCAAAAAAATCCCCCTAAAATTAAGGGGGATTTGATTTCTATCTTTGGATTATAAAGAACCGTTATCTGTAACAAGTCCGTAATCTGTAGGTTGAATAGAACCTTCTGTTTCAATTTCCACGGAAACTCTGGCTGTACCTGCCGAAGCGGCACCTTGAGTTACCTCTGCAACTAATTGCACCGTTGCACTACTTGGCCATATGTAATGGAAGTCCGATCTATATTGCCCGGCTGATGTTAAATCAATATCACTCGCCTTAAATAAAAGATCTGTATCAGTGCTAGTACCAACTGTGATTGCAGTTGTATTATTAGCATCTGCCCAAGCATCGTCAACTTCGATTATAACTGCTGAGGCTCTGACTGCATTATTGACTAGGAATATGTTTGCAGTACCACTATCGTATGAAACGTTAGCAGTTGCAAATACCAAGCCATTAGCACCAGAACTAGCACCAACACCTTTTGTACCAACATATTGGTGAGCAACTAAAAATACGTTACTACTAATACCTGATGGTACATTGTTAGGGAAGTGTAAAACACCTGCCGTATAATCGAACACCCATTCTTGGTTAGAACTTAAAGCATTCATTTTATTTGAATCGCCTTTAGCATCTGATTCACTAGTGTAAATCTTTGCTAAGTAAGTACTACCAATTGATGGTGGTATAAAGTCTCTTAGTCTATTAGCACTACCTGGAACAACGTTACCTGTAGGATCTGCTACTGCTAGCCATGTCTTACCTCCTGAAACGGTCGGGTCAGCAACCATTTGGATTGGTTCAGCAACATAACTGCCACTAGCCGCGTTTGCACCGTAATATTTTACTGGTGTATCCGCACTACTTGTAGGTGCTGTTGCAGGAATATCTGAGGATTGTTGCCAAACGTCTTGTGCAAGTGTTAATGTTTCACTCTTGTAAATTTCGTTAGGCCCGTCTTTGCCATCAATGTTTGTTTCGGTTACACCGTAAACAACCTTCTTCCAAAGGAAATCTAATTTATCGCTATCTGTAATTGCCATTTATCATTCCTCCTTAAGAAACACTAATTGCTGATATAGAGTTTGAACTACCTAGTTTAACTCTAACCAAAACAACGTTATTGGTGGCGTTTGTTGTGCTTTCTGTACCTAATGTTATCGAAACTGAGCCGGAACTCCCACTTGCGACTGAACCATTACCACAGCCTGCACCATTACCTGTACCACCTGGGTTACCTGAGCCATCGTATAATGTAAATGCATCATACCATGCTCCACCAGTTGCGTTAGGTGATGTGCTATTGCTATCACTAACTCCTGGCAATCCTATATATAGTCCTGAATAAGAACCTGTTATGCTAATACTAAAAGTACTAACGGCTGATTTGGCAAAATAGAATGTCATATACTGAGTAGCATCTTTGCCACTGTAGTCTATTGCATTTTCATTTGGCCAATAGCCTGATGTGTAATCAGTTTGATCAGAACTTAAAATACCTGCAACTACTCCAGCCTCGTGTTCATAACCACTTGCTGTTAAGTCTTGGGTACTGTCCCATGTTAAACTGCTACTTGGAAGGTTACCTGCGCCTAAAGGTGTATCACCTGTCGCACTCGAACCTAAGTCTACTCTATTACCGCCAGTTGCTCCTGATGGTATAGATATGTTTTGCTCATCAACATCACTGCTTCGCGCCGTGCCTGCTTTGAGTAAGATTGTACCGGATATGCTCTGAGAGCCTGATCCGTTTACGTTTGTGCCTGTTACTGTTAATGAACCTGACGTATGTCTATTAGATCCATTTACATTCACTGTTAAAGCACTCAATGATTGAGCACTTGTTGTTTGTCTGGTTATTGGAGTACTTACGCCTACATCTGAATAGGAATAACTCTGAGAACTAATAATACTATCAGAACCTGAAACACTTATCGGGTTTCCGTTATAGTATGTTTCTCCTGCCAAATTCGTCATTGTCAAGTTACCAATTGCAACTGCACCACTAGTACCAAAATGTTCGATACCTGAACTGTATGCTGTTGTACCATTTGTGTCACCTGTAATAGTCCCTGACGCAACTGTTGGTGATCCTGTTAGATCATCTACTACAAAGTACACTTCATTAGTGTCATCTGTATCAGTTTTTGTCATTTGGATTCTATTCCACCCTGTACTCAGGGCCGATGCTATTCTAATTTGAGCATCACTTTCTGTATAAAATCCTGGTGTATCACTTGGCGAGTCAGCATGGCCGCTAACTCTTAAATCAGTATAAGTACCATCTTTGTCTGTGCCGTCGAATGTTACACTACCTGAGGTAGAGCCATTGACTACAGCCGCTAATGTTCCTGAGTCTGATCTAAAGTTGTCTACTTGACTTGAATTTGGAGTAGTATCAGTTACACGAGTCACACTTGCCCCAGCACTTGCTGGAAGTGTACCTCCGGAGGTTCTATCTGGAACTGAGCCATCTGCAAGATATGGTGAACTTCCTACACTTGAAACTGTTAAAGTTTCGCTGTTAGGAAAATCTCCAGGTGCTGTTGGTACTAACAATCCTAAAGTTTCATTTAGTGTATCGATCGCACTTGAAATTTTAGTACTATCTGTTAGTGTAATTGCACCACCGGCATAACTTCCGTCGCCGTATGATGTAACATCTCCCAAACTAATTTGGAATCCATCTGCACTCCCGGCAATACCTGAGTCAAATTGTGCTTTAGTTACAAAATGACTTGCGGCTGTACCGTTTGCTCCTGAGATTGTGGCCAGTGCTCCAGCGGCAGTCTTAAGGATAACGTTTCCGCCATCGCTCTCGATTGTATTACCTCTTTTGCCTAATTCTATATTGGCGCCTACACCTTTTAATCCATAATTTTTAGTGTCTGCCATTATTTTTTCTCCACTTATATTTTTAACCGGTTATAGTATATGTGTGTATGTTTGATAAAAGTATTTATCGTAAAACTGCAATAAGTTAGTACTATGGAATTAAATATGTACATGGGCATCTTAGATTTAATACCGTTTGACAGTAAGCACAAAGTACAGCAATTCTTAAATGAAAATAATCTTATATATGTATACGATTTAGATTTACCAAACGGTGTCAAAGGTAGCGAAGAGTGGCGCAAAGAGGATTTAATTAACATACTAGAGCATTGCGACAGCAAAAATATAGACCCAACAACTGTACTAGTACCCGAAAACTCATTTAGTGTATCATATAATACACCGTTGGTTCATGTACATTGTCCTGCAAATCTTATGATAATAGACGAGTTCGAAACATTGCCCGAATGTGAGCCTACTAAACATTTTAATTATCTAGCAGGAAACTTTCATCATGATAGATTTATGCTACTTGAAGAATTGTATCAAAAAGATTTACTAAAATGTACGCATTGGTCTGCGTACAGAAATATTAATACAGATGCTTTCCCAAATCACAACTACACAGAAAATTTTATAGATTTTTGTAAAAACAATATACCAAGAACAATGAAAAACTTAGAGGTGTATAATAAATTTCCAGAAGACTTGTTAGAGCCTGCACAATATAGAGAAGGCAGTTTTATACTAGATGCCAACAATTCAGATGCAGAAATATTTAAAGATAGTGCAGTAACTATTATACTAGATACTTTAGCAAACACTACACCTTCTCTATATAATAGCAAATGGCATGATGTAGAACAAGAACTAGGAAGAACATCTTTTTATACTAAAAAAATAGTAAAACCTATTTTGCATAAAAGACCATTTATTGCAAGTATTGGCAGAGGAAAAGGCATTAACAAGCAACTCACTGATATGGGATTTCAAACATTTGATTCTGTTTGGGATGAATCTTATTTTGATGCAGACACACCAAAAGAAAGAGTTGACCGCATAGCAGATTTGTGTTATAATTTATCTAAATTAGAAATATCCGAAATACATGATAAAACTAAAGAAATTTGCGAACACAACTACAATGTACTTACAAAAACGGATTGGGTAGAATGGTTTCTGAGTCAGATACAAACAACTTTACATACACGGCAGGCGATTACATAAAAACAAACGTCGGGTGGAATCCTCCGGACCTCAAAACTTTTTGCAAGTTTGCAACTAAACATCTAGTAAATGCGTTTCCAAAACATGATATTTTTATGCATGGGGCATTCCCTTATGAACCTACATGGGACGTAGATATAGCAATAATAGGCGAACCCACAGACGAAGCAGGTAAAACCATAATAGACTTGACAAACATCAGTCTAAACGAGTATAATATGCTTGTGGATATTACAATATATGAAACACCTGCAATATTCGAAGGTATGTATACATACAATCAAACAGGTGATGTTAGTAAACTAGGTAGAACAGATATGTATAAGCCATTTTACGAAATATATAAAAACGGAGAGCCAATGCATTACTCAAAACGTAAAGTTGAAAAAATTTCAGAACATTTGTACAAACATTACACTTCGTTAGAAGAACCACAACTAAAATTTAAACAACATAAAAAATACATATATGAAGCAAAACATATATCAACATTCCTAAAGGTGCATAATGTTTAACAACTCAGTTAAAAGAATTGGTTTTTGTTGTAAATACTTAGACAGCGATCAAACACAGAAACCTAAAGTATTAAAAGAAATACAACAACAATACACCGAGAAAGGCACAACTGTTGCATGGTGCAATAGACAAGAAAAAAGTGTTGCTGAACAAAAACTATTAGACATAGTTGAACACAACATGCAAAGTGCCTACAACCTCGTTGATTACGCCGGCAGTTTACCTGCAGGTAGGAGAATGGTTAGACTGGGCAGTAACCAAATACCAATGGCAACTGAACCCAGTTGGAGATATGTTTTCGAAGATAAAACAGTTCGTAAGGAACTTGCCCGTGGATTCGGAAGAATTGGTGATCATGCTCGTGAGCGTGACGTTAGGATCAGTTTTCATCCTGGTCAGTTTTGTGTCCTTGCTTCGGACAATGATGACGTCGTAGAACGTAGCATTGACGAATTCGAGTATCATGCTGATATGGCCAGATGGATGGGTTACGGCCAAGAGTTCATGGACATGAAACTTAACGTACACATATCAGGTAGACGTGGATATCAGGGTATCATAGATGTATTGCCTAGGCTTTCCCCTGAGGCTAGAAACACTATTGCTATTGAGAATGACGAAATGTGTCATGGCTTAGACGCAAGTCTTATGCTAAAAGATCATGTAGCACTAGTATTGGACATACATCATCATTGGATTAGAGATGAAGAATATATTCAAGCAGATGACGACCGTATTAAAATGGTCATTGACAGTTGGCGTGGTGTCAGGCCTACTTTACATTACAGTTACAGCAGAGATGAATGGCTGGACCAGAGTACATCAATCGATGATGGAAACAGGCACAATTCCTTACATTCCATTCCGGTGCTGTTAGAGTCTGGAGCAAAGAAACAAAAACTTAGAGCACACTCTGACTACTATCCTAATCAAGATGCAAATGATTGGGCATTGAGTTTTTGGGACGACTTTGATATACAATGCGAGGCTAAGGCTAAGAATCTAGCAAGTGAACAACTGTACAATAGAGCAGTTGAAACTAAAAAAGTAAATGAGGTGGATGTATTCTGATATCGTGTATCTTAGAGTTTCATCAGAGGGACTCAAATTGTTAAAGGTTGTGAGAATTTTATCACAACCTCATTTACATAATATATTTACAGGATCTGCCTTAAACCGTTTTAAAATAGGTAAAAAATTGTTAAATATGAGCAAGAAAAGGATAAAACCATGTCAAACATAGTCAGTATGGCCCTTTGCCGTATTAAAAACAATGATAAACTAGAATACAACACAGATCAGGGTGCCGATAATACCTTTAAACTGTATTCCAGCATGAGTGAAATAGTTTGCGAAAGTGTCGATACATTTCTAGAAGGTGATTGGGAATTTGAAATCATTGAGAATGAAGTAGACAGTTACCAAGAAGTATTTGATAAAAACTTTGGTGAAGTTTATGAAATGTGGGACAGCGGTAATAATAATGTATTCTTTTTAGACTTAGATACAATTATGCTAAAGCCTGTAAATGTTTTTGATCAACTTGAACATTTTCAAATGTTTAATTATACAGACCCAAAAACATTAGGTGGCAAAGATGCAAACAACAAATATGGATTACAACATCAACATTACTTTAATGCAGGAGTAAGATACTATCCTAAAACAATGTCTCAAGATGTATGGGACTTAGGTTGGAAGTATGCAAGTGATTGGGACTATAACATTTGGGGTACGGAACAAATAATATTCAATGAAATGATGTACAGCGAAAACAAGGATGTCAAACATTGGCATGACCCAACAATGAATTTTCAAATGATGAATGCTGTACCACAAGCAATATTTAATTCACATTACATAGCACAAATAGAAGCATGGAATGGAGCAAATATAGACGATGCAAAAGTTATGCACTTGCACGGAACAAGAGGTGCAGACAAAACTGTAATGACACAATGGCAACTTTGGAAACAAGTAACAGGTGAAGAATTTGAATTTGAACACATAAATATTGTTCAAGATAACGGCATAGCCGTAGGAGTAGAATACAAATAATGGACGGAGTAATTTTAGTAGCAGTAGTAGTGCCAGCCATAATTGGCTTGTTCAGTTTAATGTTTCAAGTAATTAATAGTGAAGGTGGTACTAAAGGTATCACACAACCATATATAACAAAAAGCGGAACAAAGCATACAGCACATAAAAGCAGAGAACAACATATAGTATGAAAATTATTAGAGCAACAATCACAGTAGAAGTTCCGTACGAAAATGAACTAATGAATTACGGTGATAAACTTAATAAAAAATTAAAACAAATTATTGCTGACACAGATTATATACCACACGAAACAGAAGCAGGTGACCTAAAGCCTTGCACAAGACCAGTAGTTAGACATGAAACTTAATTATAAAGATTGCGGCAGAATAGGTTTTACATGTAGTACATTTGATTTGCTACATGCTGGACATATCACAATGTTAGAAGAAGCAAAACATCACTGTGATTATTTGATAGTAGGATTACAAAATGACCCCACTGAAGATAGGCCTGAAAAAAACAAACCTGTACAGACAATAGTCGAAAGACAAATACAATTAGCGGCAGTTAAATACGTCGACGAAATTGTAATTTACAACACTGAACAAGACCTAGTTGACTTATTACTAACATTACCAATAGATGTTAGAGTGCTAGGCGACGAATACAAAAACAAAGACTTTACAGGTAAAGATATTGCTAAACAACGTGGCAGTAAGATAGTTTACAACGGTAGAGATCACAGTTTTAGCAGTACGTCATTACGCAAAAGAGTACATTCAGCAGAAGACAGCAAAGCATAAATAGTTGACACATTCACACAAATTTGTTATAATATAGTTTATAGAAAGGGCAAGAGATATGAACATTTATAAAAATTTGCTGTTATTAGCAGTCTTTTTATCACCACAAGTAAAAGCCAACTTTACAGGTCCTATTAACTTAAATGCTGAAGTAGAATGTCTCGCAATGAACATTTACCATGAAGCAAGAAGTGAAAGAACTGCTGGTATGTGGGCAGTAGCAGATGTAACCATCAACAGAGTTAAAAGTATATCATATCCTAATACAGTATGCGAAGTAGTGTATCAAGGCCCTGTGTATGAAAGTTGGAAAACTGCAAGGTTTGATCATTTACCAGATAGTGAACGCATTTATAATCCTGTAAAAGGCATGTGTCAGTTCAGTTGGTATTGTGACGGTAAGAGCGATGAACCAACAGAACCCGATAGTTGGCAACGAGCATTAGACATAGCACACGGTGTAATGAATCATGATCTTGGATTAGGATTAACTGATGGAGCAGACCATTATCACGCAAACTTCATTGAGCCTTTTTGGGCACCTCACATGACACTTGTCACCACAATTGGTAACCACAAGTTTTACAAGTCTAACTGATAAATACTCTTATAATCCCGTAGGTGGGAGTAGGAGTAAACAATGTACGAGTATAGATGTAAAGTACTCAGAGTTGTAGATGGCGACACAGTAGACGTAGACATAGATTTAGGCTTCGGTATTGTCCTCAAAGACGAACGAGTACGCATTATGGGTATCGACACCCCAGAAAGTCGAACAAGAGATAAAGTTGAAAAACTATTTGGTCTAGCAAGTAAGACAAGACTCAAGGAACTAGTTGGTGGCCGTTCAGGTCCAATCCTCAAAACTCAAATTAACAAAAAAGGCGAAGACATGAAAGGTAAGTTTGGTAGAATCTTGGGTGACTTCGAAACAGAGGATGGCAGTATGGTTACTGATATATTAGTAGAAGAAGGCCATGCCGTAGCATACTTTGGTGGTAGCAAAGAAGAAATACAACAAAAGCATATGGCCAATAGAGATAAATTGCTTCGTGAAAGAAAAATATTAAAGAAAGATTACGACCAAGCAGTTAAGTTGATGGAAGCCAAGAAAAAGTAAAAATAGGTTGACATTTACCTAAATATACCCTATAATTACACAATTATTGAGGCATATTACAAATGGCAAAAAGATTTTATTCAGGCAAAACATATTCACATGCAACTGGTCACAGTTGTGCGTTCAGACAGTGGCGAGCAGATAGTCACTGCAATCTAATCCATGGTTACGCACTTCAATTCGAGTTCACTTTTGGTGGAGCAGAACTTGATGAACGTAACTGGATAGTGGACTTTGGGGGATTAAAGCCACTTAAAACTTGGTTGGCAGAAATGTTTGACCACACATACTTAGTAGCCGAAGATGACCCTGAGTTGGAGACATTTGTTGATCTAGCAAAGAAAGATTTGGTAGATTTAAGAATTGTTTCAGCAACAGGTTGTGAGAGGTTTGCTGAGATGGCCTTTGACAAAGCAGAAGAAATTGTAAGTGAACTTACAGATAGAAGATGCTGGGTACAAAGTGTCACAGTAAGAGAACATGGTCACAATAGTGCCACTGTTGAACTTGCTGATCACCAAAAGATACGTTTTTTAGAAAACGTACAATAACATAAAGGAGAAAAAGTTACTATAGAGGACGGCACCCTTAACTGCTCCAAGTAACTAATATAATGATATACGAGAATGTAGAAAAGGTAACCGGTGCCCTTACTGATTGAATTCATTGTCAACTTTTCTTCGCAAATTGTAATAATTATTCACACACTGATTAGTCATATCAGCAAATTGATTTAGTTGAAAATCCGTACTGTAAAATAAATCTAAATTAAATTTACAAATTTCTAAAATCTTTTCCTTATCTGGTGGATTATCTAAAAACTGCTTAATAGATTTCAATACCATTTGATATCTAACTTCTGGATCAGTTTCTTTATCATAATCTTCGTCAATTAAATCCTCAAATGTCTTAAATCCTAATTGCCTAACTTTAAGTAAACTAAAAGCATTTCCCAAAATTATAAAAGGCATACCCCAAGCAATTGGTTTGAATACTTTTTCACTGATAAATCTAATGGGATAGTGATCGTAACCCTGCTGAAGTGTCTGAGATTCTACTGACATATAACTTTCTGTGCCAACGTATAATTTTGACTTAAGAATCCAGTCATAATTTGCAACAGAGTCATGTTGCATAAATCCATCATCGCTTATATTATAATCTGGTTCGTTATCTGCAAGAATAGGCAACGAGAAATCCTTTAAAATATCACTTGCCTCGCCTTCTTGGTTAATTTCTTGTAAACTATAAAAACTATTATCCAAATACCCGTCTTTGTATAAATCGTTTACTATAGCGGCTCTGTGTGCTTTGTATGTACGGTTTAATAGCAACAAATCCTTGCTTTTTTCTGTTTTTTGTTGTAGTTTAAAAAATGAATCAACATTAAAATCTGTTTTGTCATTTAATTTAGAGCCATGATATGTAACACCGCTTTGCACCCATGTATCATACAGAAAATACTCAAAAACCACAATATTTGCAGGAATATTATTTACAGATAACCATTTTTGTAACCCGTTATGCGAATTAGGTTTTATAATATTAATATGAAAAGGTGCTACTGCATCATTGCATTCTTTAATAGATTCAAACACATTATACATAGATAGTTTTGGGTCATGATCTAAAAATTCTGGTTCCCATACATCTGAAATAACTAAATTAAAGTTAGGAACTGCTTTTAACCAAAATTCACGTGATAGTACACATGCAAGATGCTCACTCATAGTAATATAAATTATTACTTCGTCATTATATGATTCTGATAGGCGTCTACTGATTTGATCTAACAAATCAATATCATCTACAGCAAGTCTAAATGGACTAATTGAAACTTTTTTACCATATTGCGAAAAATCCAAGTTGCTGTCGTACATCGGAGATCTTGAAAGTACATGAAAAATATCATGTTCAATATAGTCATTACCTTTTAAACCTAATTCGTCTTCCATACGTTGGACTTTTGTCTCATCAACAAAATATCCGTTTGCATAAGTGCTAATATCTAAAGGTACAAAAATATTAATCATTTATATTGTGTTCGTCAATCCTATCAATTATAATTCGCATCGGATCTACTAATCTACTAGATACCCAATAGGTATCATGTATCATATTAAAATTATGTACAAGCGAATCTTTAATTTCTTCAATGCTATGCTCTTCTGATAGGAATTTTTCGTATGAATCAAACATGGCTTGTATCCGTAAGTTAAAATTTTCTAGTTCATCGTAACTTTCATCAAACCATTCTGGGAATGTTCTGAATCCTAAGTCTCTTATACGTTGTAATCCATGTTGATTGCCTACAAATAAAAATGGCATTCCCCAAGCCATTGCTTTAAATGTTTTTTCTGTTAAAAATCTAACCGGATGGGGAGGATTGTGTTCTATAATTAAATCTCTTGCTTGGCTTTCTGTGATAATTTTTACTCTACACTTTTGTGGCCATTTCAAACTAAATTTTCTGTCATGGTGAATAGGTATTTCATTTCCAGATATATTATCATAGGGTTCAAACTCTGCCTGTTTAGGCAACATGCTAATTACACGAGAATCCAATTCATGATCATCGCCTGGTGTAACTAGACCATCTGGCTCATATCCGCAACTCCATATCATGTTATCTAGCAATCCGCGTTTTTCTGCTTCTATTATAGTTGTGAGTCTGTGTTGCTTGGGCATTCTATTTAAAAGCAATGCATCGTACTCTTTGTTATCGTGCCAAATACTGTCCATAATCTGATCTATGTCAAACGGCTGGTCGTTCATTGCTTCTTCCCAATCCATCATATCCATATTTCTACTAGATTTTATACCACATGTATTGCTGGTATCAAATAAAAAGTACTCAAACGGCACAACCTCAAAATCTATACCTTGTGACTGCAAGAATACTGTATAATCTTTATCAGAATTCGATTTTATATAAAATCTTTTATTTTTACATTCTCCTGCAGGTTTAAGATGTCTTTTACAATTTTCTACAAAATATTCCCAAACATTTAACTTGCTAATTTCAGTATGACCATCTGGTCCTAAATTTGGTTTTGTAGTTAATTGGGGTCCACATTCCCATATATCAGAAATCATACCACTGAACTCTGGATGATTGAAAAATTTACTAAAAATTTTACCATTTAGCATAAATGCGGCTTTTTCAGAAATGGAAATTACTACACGCCAGTCTTGTATTGGTTCAAAACGTTTTATTAAATCCACCCAAAAACCGCTTTCCACGTCAATGGCCTCATTTATATCAATTGATATAGGATATATAAAATGATCAGATGTTAAATTTATAGAAATTTCTCTACGACGTGCTTTTGTGCTTTTAATTAACCATCCAATGTATTCGTGTTTATTCACATAATTTAAAAAATTGTTTTCTTTATCAAATAACGAATCTGCAATAAAGGCTTTTGCTACTTTTTTTTGAACTGTACTGTGATCTGAAGGATTTACAGTTGCATTAACGAAAATTGTTCTCATATGTGTATATTATCCGATAAATATGTGTATGTTATTTGGTATTCTAACATTAATTACTGCACTGGCTATTGCCGGTGTTGCCGCATGGTTTTCCATTGTCGGCTTAATGCTACTATTTAGTGGTATGCCCCTGAGTATAGCCGTAATGGCTGGCACATTAGAAGTAGGTAAACTCCTAACTGCTAGTTGGCTGTACAGATACTGGAACGAAACCAGCATAATGTTGCGTACCTACCTCACGACCGCAGTTGTTGTCTTAATGATTGTTACCAGCATAGGTATTTTTGGATATTTGAGTAAAGCCGCTTCTGATCAAGCAGGAGATATAGGCGATGCTGTAGCAGTAGTTGAAAGAATCGACGCTCAAATAGATAGAGAAGAAAACAAAATTGCATTAATTGAAGATAGAATACTAGGCATAGGCGGTAGTGTTGATATTAGTGCCAGCATAGAAGCACAAGAAGATATTAGAGACGGTGCTTGGGCAAGAGTACAAGGCGATATAGATTACAACCAAGAGCAGATCGAGAACGTTAGAGAACAACTCAAAGTAGACATTGCTCAACAAGATAGTAGATTAGCAGAATTAGACAAAGCAGTAAATGAACTTAGAGCAAAAGGTGTAGAAGTTGTTACACTAGATGAGGGCGGAGCATTTAGAAGTGCTGAAACCGAAAAGATAGATTACATCGCACAGGCAAATGAACTTAGGGCAAGCCAACAAGCAGAACGTGATGAAATAAAAGCAGAAAAACAAAGTTTACGTGATACAGCAACAGCAGATATAAATGTATTCCAAACTGCTATTGACAATTATAGACAACAAGCACAAGACGATATAAACGGTGCTAACGCAGAAATAAACAGATTGCGTAATCAAAGTTCAACACAGGCAGATGATAACATAAACAAGATAAATGCTTTTAACGAGGACATCGACGCCATTTACGCCAACATAGTAACACTTAAAGACGAGAAATTTGACGCAGAAAGCAAGATAAGAAACTTAGACAGAGAAGTTGGGCCAATCAAATACTTGGCACAATTAATTTACGGCAGTGAAGAAAGAGATGTATTAGATCAGGCAATACGTTTATTCATATTAATGTTAGTGTTTGTGTTTGATCCACTAGCAGTTATGTTAGTTATTGCGGCTAACCAAACATTATTACGTTATGGTATTAACTTAGAAAGCAGTGGACCACCAATGCCGCCTAAGGAACCAGAGCCAGAGCCAGAAGTAGAAGTAGAAGAAATAACAGACAAGGATTACGAGTTGCCACGAGACCCAGAAGGCGACCCAGGTAGTTTCTTTGATAAACCAAGTGCAGTAGATGATGCCGCTGATGTAATGAGCGGGTACGATGGAAGAGACAAAACATTTTTTGAAAGTATAAACGAACCTATTGTAAACATAGACAATCAAAAAACAGAAGACATAGTAAATCAAATTGAGAAAACTGAAAAACTAGAAGACGACCTTAACAAAATATTAGGCGGCAAGACAAAAGCACAATTAATGCAGATGGCATTAGATGGTGGAATAGAATTACCTGCACAATTAAGCAAAGCAGAAATGGTTGCAAACGTTATACAAAATTACGACAGTATCACCAAAAAAAAAATTTAAAAATAGACAAACTAGAAACTGAATTAAAAGATTCAGAATATAGGTATCAAAAGCAATTAGACGAATTAAACGATAAGTACAATAGAACACTAGAAAGTCTCGAAGATGCCAAGAATTCGCTTGACATAAAACCAAAAGAAGTTATAATAGAAAAAGAAATCATTAAGGAAGTAATTAAGGAGGTTCCTGTTGAGGTCGAGAAAATTGTCGAAGTTGAACGCAAGGTCGAGGTCCCAAAGGAGGTTGTGGTCACTCGCGAAGTCGAAGTCCCAGGACCCGAGCGTATTGTTGAGGTCCCCGGACCAGAACGAATCGTGGAACGAATCGTGGAAGTCGAAGTCCCCGGACCAGAAAGAATAGTCGAAAAGATTGTCGAAGTACCAGTAGAATCTAAACCCAAACCCAAAGTACCCAACAGTTGGACATTTACTCCAAAGAAAGATCTGCCAGTAGATAACGCAGATAATCCTACAGATAGTAAATACTACATTAAGAAACCTAAAAGTTAATGACAGACGACAACAACACAGATAAAAGTTCACTATCTTGTAATTTTTGTGGTAAGCACAGGAACGAAGTTAATAAACTTGTAGCAGGTCCAGATGTTTACATTTGCAACGAATGTATAGAATTATCATACAAAATCATAGACGATGAGTTCACCGAAGAAGATCTGCAATTAGATAATATTGCCGACCCTAAAGAGATACGTGAATACTTGGACAAATATATTACTGGTCAAGATTATGCTAAAAAAGTTTTAAGTGTAAGTGCATACAATCATTACAAACGGATTGAGTCACCTGTAGTAGATGATGTTGAAATAGAAAAAAGCAATATACTTATGCTAGGACCATCTGGTGTTGGTAAAACATTACTTGCAAAAACATTATCTAAAAAACTAAAAGTGCCATTTACAATAGCAGATGCTACAACACTAACTGAAGCAGGTTATGTTGGTGAAGATGCAGAAAGTGTACTAGAACGTTTAATACAAGCCGCTAATGGAGATATAACATTAGCAGAAAAAGGCATAGTGTTTATAGACGAAGTTGATAAAAAGGCCCGTAGCAGTGAATCTAACACGTCTACACGTGATGTTAGTGGCGAGGGTGTGCAACAAGCACTCTTAAGATTAATAGAGGGCACAACAACGTATATTAATGTTGGTTCCAATAAATTATCAAGTGAAAAAATTGAATTCAGTACTGAAAACATTCTGTTCATATTGGGCGGTGCATTTGTTGGATTAGATAAAGTGATTAAGGCCAGGCTCAACAAGAAAAATAAAATAGGATTCAATTCTGCACTTGACAACGAAAACGATTTAGACAAAGATGTTTATTTACATGCCACACACGAAGATATTATACAATACGGTTTGATACCAGAACTAGTTGGTAGACTTCCTGTGTTGTCAGGTTTAACAGACTTAGATGTAAGCGACTTAACACACATACAGAAAGAAAGTAAAAATAGTGTAAGCAATCAAGTCAAAGCATTGTATAAACTTGAAGGTATTGATGTAGGCTTTACAGATAATTTTTATAAAATTGTATCAAAAGAAGCAATTAAATTAAAAACAGGTGCCAGAGGAATACGAAGTGTATTAGAACAATTTTTTATTGAACTAACATATAACATTACAGATCTTAAGGCACAAAAAGTCAAAGAAATTTACATTGATAATCTTGATCATGAAACTATTTCATATATCAAAGAGGTTGACAATGAAGAAGATAACTAGTATAATAAAAATAATATTAAAAAGAGGTAATTTTGAGTAATAAATTTAAAGGCAACGATATCAAGAAAGGATATCAATATGATCGCAAAAAGAAGCAAGACTTCAAAAAGAAGTACGAGCCACGTGATCCATTTGATTCTGCAATATATGTTCGCAATGGTAATGTAGACCAAGCAATTAGAACTCTTAAGAAAAAGTTATTAAAAGATAACTTTCAAAAAGAACTTGCTAAAAGAGAGTACTACGAAAAGCCATGTGAAAAACGCAAACGCAAAAAAGCACAAGGCGTAAAAAAAGCACAGAAATCTTTTCGTGATAAAGTAATGAGAGGTGAAGCATTGCCTCCTGTTAGAGGTGGTCAAAAACATCTTAAAGGTAAAAGATCACTGAACAAATATCGTGCAACTAAGAGGCTCCTACAACAAAGAGATTGGGCAAGGAAGTAAGTATGAAATATGACTTTGCACTTGTAAGTGGTGGGTTTGATCCTGTACACTTAGGACACTTACAAATGTTTCAAGATGCAAGTAAGTTAGCAGACAATGTAGTAGTGCTACTTAACAGCGACGAATGGCTCACTAGAAAGAAGGGCAGACCTTTTATGGACCAAGTCCAAAGAAAAGCCATACTAGAAGAAATGAATTGTGTTAGTCAAGTAATCATACAGTCCCAAGATGCAGATGATAGTAGCAGTAATGCTATTATGAACTTTGCTATAAGACATCCTGAAGCAAAAATATGTTTCTGTAACGGAGGTGATCGTAGTGACACCAAAAGAATACGAGAAACAGATGTATGCAATAAATACCATGTAGCACTAGAGTTTGGCATCGGTGGTGAAGCCAAAGTTGCAAGTAGTAGTAAATTACTGCAAGATTATACAACCACAGTCATAGAAAGACCGTGGGGTAGATATAAACAACTATATGCTGGTGAAGGATATGTTGTTAAGGAACTTGAAATAGATCCAGGGAAAGAACTAAGCGATCAATTTCATTTTCACAGAAGCGAACACTGGATAGTATTAAGCGGTATAGGACATCTTAGGCAAGGTGCTACTAGACAAATGCCTGAAAGAGAATTTTATATTCCAGAAGGCGAAAGTGTATATATTAGGCCAGCACAGACACACAAACTAAGCAACCCAGGCCAAGTGCCGTTGCGTATAGTTGAAGTTTGGGCAGGAGAGATATTAGAAGAAACCGACATTAAAAGATTGGATGTTGGACCAAACTACGGAGAAAAATGAGAGAATTAGGAATGGCTTTATTAGGAACAATGGCAATAGCATTGTTCTTTGGATTTAAAATTTATCCAGATTTAGAATACACAGGCGGTAGCAGTAATACCAGTTGCACAGGCGAATGTTATGTTGCTTATGTTGAACAGTTTGGTACACCAGCAGAAATAGAGCAACGTAAAAAAGAATTAGCAAGTGCTGATGAGTTCAGTAGTATTAGAAGTTTATGGGCAGGTTGTGCCGCATGTCACGGAGCAGATGGCGGTGGTATGGGACCATTTCCAAGTTTACAAGGTAGAGATAAATCATACATTGTAAACAGACTTGTACAATACAAAAACAAAGAACAAGTTGGTGCAATGAGTAGCACCATGTGGGCACAGGCAGGAATGCTAAGTGATCAAGACATGGAAACAATAGGTAAGTTCATAGAAGCAGGCTTACCAGGAAAATAAGGACTTATGGAATTGAAAGAATTGAACACATCGAAAGTATGCGATATACTAAACAGAATTGTGGAAATGGAAATGGCTGGAGTTGTACGTTATGCTCACAGTTCACTAATGGTAACAGGACCTAACAGGATTCCTATTGTTGCCTTCTTACAAGAACAAGCAAACGAAAGTTTAGCACACGCCTTACAAGCAGGTGAATACATCACAGGCTTTGGTGGACACCCAAGTCAAAACATTTCTGCTATCGAAGAAAATCACAATCATAGTGTTGAACAAATTCTCACAGAAAGTTTACAACACGAAATGGGTGCTGTAGAAATGTACAAAGAATTGCTAATGGAAGTTGCTGATGCAAGTATTATGCTTGAAGAATATGCTAGAGGTCAAATTGGCATGGAAGAACAACACGCATTAGAAATAAGGAAGATGCTACAAGATTATTCATAATGGACAACTCGCAAAAAATACATCTATCTAAAGCAGTAACATGGCGTATTTTAGCAAGTATTATCACAGCAAGTTTGGCACTAGCATTTGGTATGCCTCAAAAGGCAGTAGGCGGTTTATTTGTAGCAGATTTAATTATTAAGTTTATATTATACTATGGCCATGAAAGATTGTGGTATAATTTAGCAAAATTGTTTGAAAATGATCAGAAAGGTAATTCGTAACCAAACGCCTTACAATCCTTATAATACATATCAGTAAATAACTCTTTAAACTCGTTACTAGGATTAGGATGTGTTGTTGGTCTTTCTATATGTTTGTCCAATGAACTGTTTTGTTCACCCGGAGATTCAATACCATATTTGTTTTTCATCTCAGGCCAAAACTTTGTATCCATTTCTTCAAACCAATAAATGTTCCATGAATCCGTAATAAAATGTTCCTGGGGTCTAAAATGATTATCAAATACAAAACTTTGTTTGCCTTCTTTGAATTGTGTTTTACTCAATTGATATTGTGCTTCGTTGGCCTTGTATGCTTTGAAATGTGCTACAGCAAACTCGTCTAATGTTTTAAAAAAGATATCTGTATATCCATGTTGTTTAACATGATTGTTTGCTCCTGTTCGCCACATAAACTCAGACATTAACCTTGTGTAAGGATTACGAATTACTGTAAATTGATCTGTGCAATTTTCACTAGGCATAATTAATTCTTCAATTAGTTCTGCGTGAAAATGCTGTGGGTTACATGGTCTTTCATCATACCCAGTTTTCTTAGGTTCGTTAAGATATCCCCATTCCCAACCAGCATTTCTAAATGAATTTTCAATTGCTGTGCCACCGCATTTAGGAACATGAACAAATAAAACTAAGTCGTCTCCGTTATGAAATAGAGGCATTTTTTTCTTGACCTTTGTTGCTCATTGTGTTATATTTATAACTATGACAATGCATTTACAACAAGGTCTGAGTACCATAAACACTCGTAAGACACGCAAGATGCCTAAGTTGACTAAGGCGAAACTTGCTGAACTAGAACTTAGATGGCGTAAACATAACAAAGAAATGAAACGTACTCACATGCATCATATGAGATATGAGACTTTGCAGGAGTATATTGATTACTGTTACGGTAGAGTAAAAATGCCTGACCCACGTGATTATAGACACTTCAAAGTAAACAAGCCTACTCCAAGTTGGCGAGTCGAACAAGACAAAGAGCACAGAGAAAAGTATCCAAGTCTTATGGAACAACAAATGAAACAAGGCACGTTTAATACTGGCATGGATGGTAAAGGTACTAAGAAGGAGCCTATGAAGTACACAGGCGACCTTATACAGGGTATTGCTACTATGCACAAAAGTAATGCGGTGCCTGTAATGAAAGGCACAGATCAAGCAAAAGACATAGCAAGAATGAGGAGAGGCTAATGTTTGAGAAGATAGTTGAATTTATTGTTATAGCCATGGTTTTAGGAATTTTAGGTGCTGGTATTTATGTAGCATTTGATAGTCGTTATGAAATGATAGAAAAACAAAAATACTTCGATGATGCAAATAATTTAGATACAGATAAAATTGCATGAATCAAAATTATCAAGAACTATTGAGACAACACTATGCCGCACAAGGTATAGTAATACCTGCAGAATTTGAATTGCCTGTATGTGATCACCCAATAGAAAAATGGTGTAGTAACTGCGACTACGATTGTGAAACTTATGAGAAGATAACGCATACTAGAAAATATCCTCAAATTTATTTTTTCGATGATTGAATTAGCAAAATTACAAAACAGTGAATTAATCTACGGCACATACGAAGAATGCGAGGCCTATGCAGAACAGCAAGACTCTTGTGTTGATAGATATTTTGACCACGTTAATCCCTCCACAGTATACAAAAACTTTAAATATGTAGGCAATAACATCAGTAACCCTTATAGTGTAAGTGTACCTTTTGATTACAGAAAGCAAAGGACTAAAGGCACATTTAACAATGCAGGGGTGAATCAAGATAAATGGTAAACAAACATGTCAGCAGATAAGCACTTCACAGGCAAAGGCTCTAAACAAAGACCAATTAAAGATCAAAAACAGTTTGACGATAATTGGGACAGAATATTTGGTAAAAAGAAATCAAAAGATGATAAAAATAAATCCAACCCCAGTTGATAGCGGCATTCCTATTTGGGAGGGTTCTTTAACATGGAAACTCAAACCAGAAGAGATTATCAATCAAACCGAATGGGCCAAAATCGAAGATGGTAAACACTTATTAACTGAGCCATCAGGTAATACTATTAGAAATTTAGAAAATCTATTAGGCTATTTTGGTTCTCATAGAATTATTAATAATCTACCAATAGAAGAAATTGGCGACCATCTATATGAACAATGGGCAACTGACAACATAAGAGATCCCGAATATTTAAAAACAATATTAAGTTATCATTCTAGTATTGTTAAGCACGATGTAGGATATAAAAAAGTCCCATTTAATGATAATAGGATTATATTTGGTAAAATTATTGTAAATTTAAATGATTATCTATTAACACCGCCAGTATTATTTACAAGTAATATGGATTGGCCAGTTACCGATGTAATAGTAGAAAAGGACTGGGATTATCTAGATGCACTTTTCTTTCTAAATAGTAACAATTTTTATTATGGCTCACAAAATAACACCAAGCGAGAATGCTACTTTTTAGAGTGCGATTTAGCACTTGAGCCACTTTTTCTGGTTGACAGAGACTCCTTAATTTAGTATAATATACTTAAATTGTTAGGAGTTAAATATGATCGAAATACTACAGGAAATAACTGATTGGGGCAAGTATCCAGTTGCCAATGGTGTGTATCATGTTAATAGTGCAGGTCAACTTGTTCAGCACAATGATACAGTATTTAAAAATCCAATTAAACAGTTTTCTAAAGCAAGGCGTAAGTTTACTAAGATAGGCGAACGACCAGAAGAACTTGCCGCCGATGTTATCCAAGTACAAGGTAGCAATGGCAAAGTATACACTATTGAAGATGGCAAATGCAGTTGCCCTGGTTATACGTTTAGGGGGAACTGTAAGCATGTTAAACAAGTTGCTTAAAACTATAGTCGATATAAGTGTTGTTGCTTTATTAGTATTTGGCTTAACAGCATGTGGAGGCGGTGGTGGTTCATCGGCTGTCGCTACAACTACATCTGCACCAACATATCCTGCTAATGGTACAAAATCAGGTAGTGAATATTGTGGCACCGATGACAATGAATGGACATTATATCAAGACTATCATAACGGTAGCGGTGGTACTTACACATCAGTAGTTGAAGAAAATTCTGCTACTTGTGGCTGGAAAGAATTACCAGCATGGCAAGGCGAAGACTATAGCGAGTATGACAGCAACTCTGATCAATATGCAGTAATACAATACAACAGAAAAGAATTTGACGAGTATGACTTGTCTGCAATGGAACTTAATTTAGAAGGTAATGAATACTTTGCATACAAAAATACAGGCATGATGTATTCTGAAAACACAGGTTGGCGTAATGCAAGTACATGGCATGAACACGAACAATCAGAAGCCGGCTACTCATATAGTTACGAAAAAGGCCCAGCACCTATTGTAATGGACATTAACGGCGATGGCTTACAAGACATGATGTATGCACATAGGTTTGGTCCCAACCACAACGACTGGTTACCACGTACAAAACTTATACCACTTGTGAATCAAGGCAATGGAAGACTACATGTTGATCCAGATGTATTTGTAGGTTACGAGATTCCATTTAGTAGTAACATGTATGTAAGTCATGTTGCTGATTTTAATGGAGATGGCAAAGACGACTTTCTAAATATAGGTGAAGGTCCTGTGCTATTGCTGTCTGAGTATGGTGGACTTGCTAACCACACAGATAGATTGATATCACAAATGACCGATATAGGTTCATTAAATAGCGAAAAATATGCAAATGGCATAGTAGAATTTAATGTATGGACTCACACTACTGCAATTGGCGACTTAGACGGTAATGGTACTATAGATGTATTTGTGCCGTCTCCATTAGTAGATCAAAATCATAATTGCCCAGATGCACTTTATTGTATTGCATTCACTATGTTAAATGACGGTGATGGCAATTTTACATTAGGTTCAGTGAACATGCCTTTTGTAGCAAGTGCAGGTGGCAGTTGGATAGACGACTTTAATAACGATGGTTATGGCGATATTGCAATACTATCTAGTTCAGAACATAACCCATGTACTGACTGCAATGGATATGTAATGTATGGTAATGCAGACGGAGACTATACCAGAGATATTAGACCGCTACCTAAGAATTCAGAAAGCCAAAATGGTTCATTGCAAATTATAGGTACTGACTTAAATGACGATGGCTTAACAGATTTAATTACAGGCCACACAGGTTCAGAAGGATACTATGTTGGGCATCAGTATCAAGTTTTTATTAACGGTGGCGATGGCAATTGGACTAATGAAACTCAAACATACATAGAAACAAAAGAAGTAGAAGGGCACCCAACCCACGGAGTTCAATTAGCATACGCCAAGTATGTTGATATGAATGGAGATGGCCATGAAGATATTGTATCAACAGGTTCGTGGTCATCACCTATTTATATTTGGGAGAATGGTAAATTTGTAATGCAGGGCAGACTAATAGACTACCTACCATATGCAGGTACAACAGCCAACTGTGACCCTACACAAGACCATACATGTGGTAGTGTAATACAAGGACACAACCCTATTAACATTAACGGAGATAACATATTAGATTTTGTACAAGTTATAGAATACGGCTCAGATCAAATGTCTGGAATAGTATTAACGCAAATAAATGGTAAAAAATTGCCTTTTTAGGTTGATTTTTATCCAAAAAGCACTATAATATATATTATAGATGGTAAATAAAAATGCGAAGAGATCTTCAAAAGAGCACGGGCCTTTAAATGTAGGTCTTCAAAAGTGCTCGGGTTGAACGCAAATGTAGAAGGAAAGCGGAAAGCAATCCTTTTTAGGCTACCCAACAAAGGACTGGAGATGGCAACATCAAAGGAAACCAAGAAGTGTAGCAAGTGTGGTGAGGAGATACGGACACACACAAACAGAAACGACCTCACAACGCGACTTTTTCATTCGCCATAATGGGTATGAAAATTTTAGGAAAATAAAATAACTTGCTAAATTATAGGAGATTATTATGGTAAACAAGCAAATCAGATTCTCTACAGAATCACTTTCCCCACTATTTAAAGCCAGCATTGGCTTCGACAACTTAGTAAACGAGTTCTTCAATGAGCCTCAGTTTACAAATTCTACAGGGTATCCCCCTTACAACATATCTAAAAACAAAGACGATGTCTATGAAATTACTCTTGCAGTTGCAGGATTTAAAAAGTCAGATATCGAAATTGAACTTGAAGACGGTACACTAAAAATTACTGGAACTTCTAATGTTTTAGATGCTGATGAAGTTGAATACTTACACAAAGGTATTGCAGAACGCAACTTTGTGAGAACATTCAAACTTGCAGAATATGTCGAAGTTAGTTCAGCAAAACTCGAAGATGGTATTCTAAGAGTTGGCTTAGAGAGAAATGTTCCTGAGGCAATGAAGCCTAAGAAAATAGATATTTCTTAATTTTAACTAGTGGCGGGATATTGCCAATGTGTGGTACCCGCCACACCATAAACAAGTAAATAAGTGTAATGAGTAAAGCAGATATTAGAACTAGAAAAACAGTAAACCTCAAATATCCTGACAGGTTTAAAATTGTTATTTTAAATGATGATTATACACCATTTGATTTTGTTATACAATTACTTGTAGAGTTGTTTAATAAAAACATAGACGAAGCAAAAAAAATTACTTCGCAAGTGCATGAACAAGGGCAAGGTGTCATAGGTTACTACAATGCCGAGATAGCCGAGCAAAAAACCAATGAAGCAACTGTGGCTTCACGAACAGCAGGGTATCCTCTAGTCGTGAAGGTGCAGAAAGCATGAAGCAATTTGACGAAGTAAATAAAACTTATAAAGAAGGCTTTTCAACTGACATCGAGTCATTCTCATTGCCGCCAGGTTTAGATGAAGACGTAGTTCGTACTATAAGTAGTATGAAAAATGAACCCGAGTGGTTACTTGACTTTAGACTAAAAGCATTTGCACATTGGAAAAATAGTGTCGAGCCTACATGGGCAGAACTAGATTTCAAACCGATTGACTACCAGAGTATTTCTTATTACTCGGCACCAGAAAAATTTAACAAAGACGACATACCACAAGAGATTTTAGATACGTTTGAAAAGTTAGGCGTACCTTTACATGAACGTAATGCATTACTAGGACTAGAAGAACCAGATCCAAATATCATTCCCACAGTGGCCATTGACGCAGTATTTGATAGTGTCAGTGTTGCTACAACATTTAAAGCAGAATTAGAAAAACACGGCATTATATTTTGCAGTATCAGTGAAGCAATAGAACAACACGAGGACTTAGTTAAAAAATATTTAGGTACAGTAATACCTATTAAAGATAATTATTTTGCTACACTTAACTCAGCAGTATTCACAGACGGCACATTTTGTTACATACCACCAGGTGTAACATGCCCAATGGAACTAAACACTTACTTTAGAATAAATGCTCGTAACACAGGGCAGTTTGAACGCACACTTATCATAGCAGACAAGGACAGCAAGGTTAGTTACTTAGAAGGCTGTACTGCACCTGCTTACTCACAAAACACGTTACACGCGGCCTGTGTAGAACTAGTGGCCCATGAAAACGCAAATATCAAATACAGTACAGTACAAAATTGGTATCCAGGAGATGAGAACGGTGTAGGTGGTGTATATAATTTTGTAACCAAAAGAGGACTATGTAAAGGTGATAACAGTAAAATATCTTGGACCCAAGTTGAAACAGGTTCCGCAATTACTTGGAAGTATCCTTCCTGTATATTACGAGGTGACAATAGTGTTGGCGAGTTCTATAGTGTTGCGGTAACAAAAGGCAAACAACAAGCAGACACAGGAACCAAAATGTTCCATGTCGGAAAGAACACAAAGAGCACTATCATAAGCAAGGGCATAAGTTTTGATGATAGTGTAAACACTTACAGAGGCAAAGTAAGAGTAAACAAAGGTGCCACAGGTAGTAGAAACTACACTAGGTGTGACAGTTTAATGTTAGACAACAGTCTAGCAATTACACTACCAACAGTAGAACAACACAATAACGATAGTGTTGTTGAACACGAAGCAAGTACAAACAAAGTATCTGAAGACCAATTGTACTACTTAAACACGTTAGGCATTGATGAAGAAAATGCAACTAATCTAATTGTAAACGGGTTCTGCAAAGAAGTTTTTAAAGAACTTCCTTTGGAATTTGCCGCTGAGGCAAGACAACTTTTAAACGTAACACTAGAAGGAGCAGTTGGATGAAGCCACTAATTATATGCGGTGGATGTAGTTTTACACATGCCCCAGATAGTTGGGCACAGGTCCTTGGCGGATATAAAAAAATCTGGAATGATCAGGCTCAATATCAGTATAGTCTATGGAAAGAGTACGGTAAAGTAGTTGCCAATGCAAACATGGATCATTTGCCGGAAAGCATATATGATGTATGGGACGAGGGAGAGGATATATCTAAATATGCAGATGTAATGGTAGTAGGCCAAGGTGCAAGTGGTAATCAACTTAACAGCAGAGTTATTAGACACGCAGTTGAACAAAACGAAGGTAGACAAATTATTGTATTATGGCAATTAAGTAGTTGGTCTAGAAATGAATATGCCATTAATAGATTTGACTCTATTGACTACAACACAATAATAAATGAACACGATGCACATCATATGTATAGCATACCTTATGCTAGAAGATTTAGAAATTGTGCTCATATAGACGGAGGCGAACATGACCCGAATGTTCCTGCAGGTTGGGGGTATGATTTTGAAGAAACTGTAAATGAGAATTATGCTGGGATTACTCCGCCTCAATACAGAGCCGAACACAGAGTATGGATGAAGCAAGGCGGCGGATATACAGGCTGGGAAAACAGGCGACTATTTGAAGTATTTAAAGAAGATTATATAAATCTTAATACCGCGGATAATCAGTCAGTAAAAAATTTAGAAAACGTAGAATATATGAAACTTTTTTGCGAATCTAAAAACGTGCAATTATTAATGTTCCCTGGTTGGTATTGGTGCTGGGATGGTATGTTTAATTTTGTTTCATCTGAGAGCACACTATATTCCAAAGATGTATTAGATAGAGTAGGATTAAGTGCAGTTGATAATATAAACAATACCGGAGGTATAGCAGAATATGGTATACAAGACGAACTATATTGTACACCTGATGCAACTAACCAGAACCCAGAAATAATGTTACTAAGCGGTGACGTATATACTGCTAACGAAACATCAAGTATTTACGAAAAGGCAAAACTAGACGACGGCACATGGTGGTGTGGTAATCATCCGAGTGGATATAATCATGCAAAATTTTGCAACAAATGGCTAAAGCCTAAAGTACTAGAAATGCTTGACAACGCATAATAAATTAGTGTATAATAACAATATGAAATTCCAAGACGTAAGTATAACAATCGACAATAAAGAGTTACTAAAAAACTTTAATAAAACAATTTTACCCGGTGAAACCGTTGTTGTTATTGGACCTAATGGTTGCGGTAAAAGTACATTAGCACATGGCATCATGGGCCGAGGCGACATCGATGTAGAAGGTTCAATAAAATTTAATAACAAAGAAATTACTGATATGGAAACATTTGAGAGATCAAAAGAAGGAATATTTGTCAGTTGGCAAACTCCTCCAGAACTACCAGGCGTTTCTACATTCGGACTAATTAAAGAAATCAAAGAAATTAAGTCTGCACAAATAGGTACAGAATTAAAAGAATTTAAAAACACATTGACTAAAGTAGGATTACCTGAATCATGGACTACTAGACCAGTTAATGTCGGCGGCAGTGGCGGAGAAAGAAAAAGAGCAGAGTTATCTAATTTACTTACATTACAACCACAATGTGCTATATTAGATGAAATAGATACAGGTTTAGATTCAAATGGATTAAAACTTGTTGTTGAAGTTATTAATGACCGCAAAGAGAAAAACTTATCAACTATTATGATAACACACAATATCAATACTGTACAAAACTTAGAATACGATTATGGTTTAATGTTTGAAGACGGTAAATTAGTTGAAGTTGACAGCAATGTAGTTGAAAAGAAATTAAAGGAAGGTTATGACTAAGTCATGCGAGGATTTACTAGATTTATTAATCGAAGTTGGCGGTGAACAGTGGTCTATAAATGCAACTAAAGAATTCTTAAGCAAGTCCTTACATGATTCTTACACACCAGTAAATTACAAACTTGAAGAATATTCTTCTGCTGTATTCAAACGTCTTTGGACAAAAGAATTAGACTTTCCGTTTAATGGTCAAGGTAATGCCAGTGTATACAGTAACGGCTTTAATGACGAAGTGCCACAAAATGTTAGATTCAAGGCAGGACAATTTTCGGGTAATCACGAACTAAACCAACTCGGTGGCCATATATGGCATGATACCGGTGATGCACACGGAAACGTTTATGACTACTATACAAGGTCAATAGATGTTTTTAAAAACAGCACTATACCAGGATTACTAGCAACTGCATTAACAGGTGGAACAAGTGTATGCATGTTAAGTACATGGGAAAACAAACATGCATTAAATTTTGTTAATGAAGATGTAGACAATGAAAATAATTCATTAAATGCAGGTGTATACATAGTGCATATTAGAGACAAGTCTAATCTTACAGTTAAAGAATCTATCCTTAACGGAAAAGATATGTACTTAAACAAATGGATTTATATTATTGGGTATGACAGTAAATTAGAACTTACTAGAGAGGTAATTAACAGCAATGGCGTAGTTGATGATGTCAGTATAATTCAGTATCCTGGCAGTGAACTAATTGTGAATACATATGACAAAGACCCACAATGGCGGCACTTAGATATTACTGCATACCAAAACACAACAACAACTGTCAATGGTAGTGTGTTATGCAAAAACTCTAGTTCATCTCATAATGTAATTGTTAACCATAAAGGTAATAATAGCACTAGCACAATAAAATATCACTCTGCAATTTACAACAACAATGTAACAGATTTTATTGGCAGTATAAATGTTGATAAAAAAGCAGTAGGTACAAACTCCAGTATGATAAACAAAAATCTATTAATGGACAAGACTAGCAAAGCAAAGTCAATACCGAAACTAAATATCAATACCAAAGAGATACAATGTACACACGGTTGTACAATAAGCAATGTAGATGAAAACGAGATATATTATCTTGAAACATTAGGAGTTAGCAAAACAAATGCAAGAAAAATGATTGCAGACGGGCACATACAAATATGATTAACAGTAACACAAGAGATCAATTTAAGGCACTAAAGTCTGGCAAGGTGTATTTTGATACAGCGGCAACCAGCCTTACTCCTGATGAAGTTGTAGATAAGATGGCTGAGTACTACAACGAGTACCCTAGCAATGTACACAGAGGTAACTATGCTTGGGGAGATGTTGCTACAACAGAATACGAAGGCGTAAGAGACAAAGTAAAAGACTGGTGTAATGCACACAATTATGAAGTAGTATTTACATCAGGTGCTACATTTTCTTCTAACTTAATTTATTACAATTTAAAAAATTTAGGTATATCTAAATCCATAGTAAGTCTTAACGACCATCATGCTAATATTGTACCTTACAGATTACACAACTCTAACGTTGAACAAATACCTGTACCAGATAACGGAGTATTTAATGAACAAGAACTGTTTAAATACGGGTCACTAGACGCACACATTTTGCATATAAGCGGGGTTTTCAATGCAACTGGGCAAATACTGGATATAGAAAAAATTACGCACACAGCAAAAGAATTAGGTGGCTTAGTAGCATTAGACATGAGTCAACATATGAGTCATGAAAGTTTAGACGCAGATAAAGTCAATGCAGATTTTTACTACTGGAGTTCACATAAACACTATGGGCCAACAGGAACAGGTATATTATTAATTAAAAAGTCTATTGCAGAACACATGGAACCACTAATAGGTGGCGGTGCCCAAGTAAGCAATGTAACTGATAGTAAAACAGAGTTTTGGGAAATACCGTTAAAGTTAGAAGCAGGCACACCTAACATAGCAGGAGTTATAGGCACCGGTGCAAGTATAGACTTTATGCAAAAGATTGGCATGGATGTAATACACAGTCACACACAAAACCTATTAGGAATCATTATCAAAGAATTAAGAGAAAGAAAGATACCTATTATATGCGACGAACTACCACTAGAGAAAAGAGGTGGCTTGGTAAGTTTTACCATACCAGGTCAACATTCATATGATGTTAGTGTAGCATTAGGATTAAAAGATATATATGTTAGGTCAGGCAAACTATGTGCCCACCCTGTGGTAAACAAATTATCGGACAATGGATTTATTAGAGTAAGTGTCGGTGTAAACAACAACGAAGTTGATGTTGCAAGATTCTTAGAATCGCTAGACCAAGTATTAACATATGGATGATTTAAGAAAATTTATTGCTGGCAAAGTAAAAGCAGAACTAACAAAAATATTTGATCCTGAAGTACCAGTAAACATTGTTGACTTAGGTCTTATATACAATGTAGAAATCAATCAAGAAATGGACTGCCAAGTACTAATGACACTAACAGCACCAAATTGCCCAGCCGCAGAAATATTACCAGCAGAAGTACATGCCGCGGCGGCAACTGTCGAAGGCGTACAAAAAGTAAATGTTGATATTACTTTTAACCCACCTTGGAATCCAGATCTTATATCAGAAGAAGCACGTTTTACACTAGGCATAGAATAAATAAATGCTTACGCCACAACAGGTGTAAAAGGAAATATATGAATATAATAAATCACATCACTACTAACCTGAAAACAGTATTAGTAGACAGATGGAAAGACTGGAGCGGAAGAAGTAATAGACCAGAGTATTGGTTCTTTACATTGTACGCAAGTCTTATTGCCTTAGTGGCAATGGGAATAGATAACCTTATAGGATTCACATTCTTTAATTGGCTTGATCCATTCTCAGAAAGCAAGAACTCAGGAATATTTGTAGCGATCTGGATATTGGCAACATTACCAGCATCACTAAGTGTTACTGTAAGACGACTACATGACAGAGGTCATAGTGGTTGGTGGGTAATTGCTTTCTTTGTACCTGTGCTAAACTTCTTACCATTATATTGGTTAGTGAGAGCGGCAAAGGATACACCAGAAGCAAAGAAATACAAAAACCCTTATGGAAAACTACCTAAGTAAAGGAGAAAAATAATGTCATCAATTAAGAGAAAAGTACCAGTAATGGATTTTCCTGTCAGAGTAGAAACTGACGAGAACCCAGGATGGAAATGGGATACACTTACTTATGACCAAATTTTTGCAGGTAAAAAAGTTATAGTATTTGGATTACCAGGTGCTTATACTCCTACTTGCACAACTAATCAATTACCAGGCTATGAGGCTTTCTACGAGCAATTCAAAGCAGAAGGCATTGATGAAATCTTTTGTTGTTCAGTAAATGATACATTCGTAATGAACTCTTGGTTCAGAGAAGTTAATGTAGAAAAAGTAAAACCAATACCAGACGGTACAGGTAAATTTACTAGACAAATGGGATTCTTAGTTGATAAGAGTGTCATAGGTTTTGGACTTAGAAGTTGGAGATATGCAATGATTGTTAATGATGGTAACATTGAAGCAATTTTTGAAGAGCCAGGATACAGCGATGAATGTCCTGATGATCCATATCAAGTCAGTGATCCAAACACAGTTTTACAGTTTATCAAATCAGGTACACTACCTAGCATAGACGACCAAAACGAAGAATAAGATTAGGGCGGCCTTAACGCCCTAACCTTTTTATTTCCACATAATAAATACTAGCATGTCCACAAAACACATCACAGATGTGCTGTTCGTAGTACAGGCTAGAGTAAACAGCACAAGAGTACCAAGAAAAATGATTAGACCATTTGCTAGTACCAGTTTGATCGATGTGTGTTTACGAAAAATTAAAAAGTCCAAGATACCACAAGAACAATTTATTCTCAGTGCTAACGAAATTCATTTAAAACGATTAGCAGAACATCACGGACTAAATGTGTTCGATAGAAGTGTTAAGAGTGCTAACGAAGAAAAAGATTTACAGTCATTATACGAATGGTACGATAAGTTTCCACAATATAAATATGTAGTTCTAATAAATGCATGTAACTTATTTTTAACTGTAGAAACAATAAACAATTTTATTGATACATATCTTAACTCTCCAAACGATGGACTGTTTGCTGTTACCAATAAGAAAAATTACTTTTGGAATAGCAACGGAGATCTTACAACACCATGGCCAGAAGGATATGAACTAATGAATACTAAAGCAGTAACACCTACATACGAAGGTGCTCATTGCTTGTATGCTAGTAGACTAGACTTAATAGGCGAAGGCAGTTTTATGGGCAAGGCACCATTCAAGAAAGACAATCCAGAAATATTTGTTATAGATGAGTTTGAAAGTCTTGACATAGATTATGAATGGCAATTTGATTTATACACATCGTATTGGAAAAAGTTAAATGGTTAAAGTAATAGCAGAAATAGGAATCAATCACAACGGAGACTTAGATCTTTGTAAAAAAATGATAGCCGCGGCAAAAGAAGCCGGTGCTTATGCAGTAAAGTTTCAAAAACGTGACCCAGACACTTGTGTACCGGAACACCAAAAAAGTATGATGCGTCAGACCCCATGGGGCGAAATGACGTATTTAGAATACAAACATAAAATAGAATTTGGCAAAGACGAATATGATGAGATACGCAGGTACTGTAAAGAAATAGACATAGACTGGTTTCTTAGTGTGTGGGATATCAAAAGTTTACACTTTGCATTACTGTATGGTAACAGACTTGTCAAAATACCAAGTGCATTAGCAACAGACGAAGAACTGGTTAGACGTGCTGGTAGTAACTTTGATAATGTTATAGTTAGTACAGGCATGTGCAACTTCCAAGAGGTTGTACAAATGACAAAAAGGTTTGAACGTACAAGAAACTTAATACTGTTTTATACAGTAAGTGCCTATCCGGCTCCACTAGATCAACTGAACTTAGATACATTAGACTTGTACAAAGAGTTTGGTCACCCAATAGGTTATAGCAGTCATGACGTAGGTGTATATCCTGCGGCCGCCACAGTATTAAAAGGTGTAAAGTATATTGAAAAACATTTTACCACTGATAAAACTTTATGGGGAACAGACCAATCAGCAAGTATGGAGCCAAGCGAATTAAAAGAATTAGTAGAGCAAGTAAGAATGCTAGAGCAAACTGTAGGCAAACGTTTTGATGTATTACCTTGTGAAGAGCCAAATAGAAAAAAATTAAGACCATGAAAGTAGCATATTGTTTATCAGGATTAATCGATAATATTACGCCAACAATACATGGCTTAAATGAAATACAATTATCACAGGAGATGGATTTCTTTTGCCATACTTGGGACGATCCTAAAAATCCAGGCATAGATATTGTAAATCAATTTCCCTTTAAAAGAACAAGGACATCAACATATAAAGAATTCGAAGATCATATACTATCACAGCCAAATGCAGAAGAATTACATATTAGATCAAACTCTCAAAAAAATATAAAACACTTTTTTAGAACTCATATGGCGCAATTCTATAGCACTATAAAATGTATCGAAAGAGCATTAGAATACGGAGATTATGATATAATCATAAAAGCAAGATCTAATCTTAGATACGAAAAAAGTTTATGTAATAATTTAAAAAGTAATTTAGAACAAAATATTCAGCCAATCGTAAATAGAGAACCTGGAGCATGGACTCATTTCCAAAGACCAGATAGCGACGACCGGACTGGTACAAAATGGGAACACTGGCCTTCCTGCATAGATGGTGTACAAACGGTTTTTGCACCTTCTTTTACTTTTCCTATATGGAAAAACAATGCACCATTTATAGATACAATGTTTGCAATGGAAAAAGCATTTGCAAAAAAACATATACTAGAGCCAGACTTTTTAGAAAATATCATTAATACATTTATGTATTTTGCCGATAATATAGATTCTCTTTCAATGGAGGCTGATAAAGTATGGTTTAGATATTTAATGGATAACAACATAGCAATTTTTGGTTTTCCAGTTGAGATGTGGATGACAAGGAATCAAAAGATAATAATATGATAGCAATATGGGGCCTAGGTTCAGCAGGTGGTAGATATAAAAATATTGCCAACGACTTAGGTTATACAACAAAGATTTTAAAAAGGCAAGACAACGGAGACAGTTTTGATTTTGATGAGTTAGATTTATCAGAAATAGAAGCCGCTATTATATGTACGCCAACTGTATTCCACAAAGAACAATCAATAAAGTTTTTAGAAAATAATATTCCTGTGTTATGCGAAAAGCCAATCGCACATACATACCAAGATGGTAGAGAAATAATAGACGTTGCTGTTAAACACGGAACCAATTTTATGGTAGGTTACAATCAAAGATATTTTGCGGCCTACAAAAAGTTTCAAGAGGCCCAGTGGGGCAAACCCATCTATGCAGAAAGCAAATGGAGTGAACTAGTATCCGGGTGGCATCCACACGAAGACTACAGAGAATCCTATGCTGTTAGACCTGACCTAGGTGGAGGTGTACCTTTGACTTTGAGCCACGACTTTGACTGGTGGACAGGTCTATTTGGTGACTTAACTGTTTTAAGTGTACACCACTCCGCTGGTGCTCTTGATGTTGATATTCCTACATCATATGACATTTTACTAGACAATCATGATTCGTCATTGCAAGTAAATATGCATTTGGATTATGAAGGTTCGCCTACTGAAAGATACTATAAAGTAGAGTACGAGAAAGGCACGTTATACTATAACCCAATAGAGTCAGTTTGCGAGTTTACATACAAGGATAGCACAATTGAAGAAGTAATGATACCTTCCTTCAGCAATGAAAGAAGCAGTTCTTTTGTAAATACATTTATTAAATTTATGAATGAAGACGATCGCATAGGAAACAAAACCGATTGGGAGTTAGGATTAACTGCATTAGAAATAGCAGACACAGTTGAGAATTGGAAATGAGTAATAGAGTATTAATTTTAGGTAATGGAATAATAGGAACACAGGCAAAAATTGCGGCTACTCAATTAGGCTATTCTGTAGCAACAGCAGATTTGAAAGGTGCAACATTTACTGTAGACTTACGAGACGAAGAACAATACAACGAAGTATTACACGACTGGAAGCCTAATGTAATTTTTAATACAGCAGGCAAAGATCAAAAGTTAGGCGAAGATGCAAAACCTTTACATGAAATGCACAACACTGACTGGGATAGTTTATTTGGACATAACACAGATCTACTGTTTAATGTAGCAAGAACATCATTAGCATACTTAATGGAAAGCAAAAAGCAAAATAAAAAATTAATATTCACACCCAGCACTTACAGTTTTACAGCACCCAATCCAAATTTTTATGATGATGATTTTGTAAAAAGTTTTGCGTATGTTGGTTCTCAAAGTGTGTATGTAAACTTAGTACAATACATTGCAAGGCATTATGCTAAACACGGCATATCATGTAATGGCCTTGTACCACATTTAGTAATGCACGAACTTAAAAATGTTGATAGCACTTACTCACCAGTAGGAAGAACATGTTTGCCAGAAGAACTATTACCTGTATTAAAAATGCTTATGGACGAAAATAACACTTATATGAATGGAGAGTTTATTAAAGTTAACGGAGGATGGTTGTGCTAGATGTAATTAAAAATTTAGTTAAGGACACTAGTACAGAGGGCGGTGTAAAAAATATTATATTATGGTCTAACAGTCATGACCTTGCACAGGAATATTATGAGTCTTATATTAAAATGCAGTTAGGTCTCAAACTAGTAGGACCATTAAACGTCACATTACATTCTATACCAGTATGGAGCCAGTTTACTAACTTTTCAGATGAGATGCCATGGTGCCTTTCAATGACACCAGCAGAATTGTTTTTAGGAGATTACGAGTACGGAGTAAGTGATCAAGTAAAAAGAACACACGAAGAATTAATTAAATACTGGATGTACACTCAACAAATTTTAACAATACAAATTGATTATACACCAGGTTTAGATCACCCGAATATTATTAAACATGAGCAGTGGTAATTTAGTAGCAATTGATTTTGAAATAGCAAGTACATGCAATGCAGTATGTCCTGTATGCATCAGGCGTAACCACGGGCAACTTGCTGAGTTTTCTCAACAATACAGAACAGCAGAAGAAGTACAACGAATCTTAAGCGATACTATACATCAATTACAACATATACAGTTCTGTGGCAATTACGGTGACCCAATGACTAATCCTGAAATATTAGATATATGCGAATGGATTAGAGGTGAAAACGAACATGTGAGTATTAGAATCAGTACTAATGGCGGCATAGGCAGTCCTAAACACTACAAAAGATTAGGACAATTAGGTGTACATCTCATATGGGGCATTGATGGTGCAAGTAAAGAAGTAAATGAATTACACCGGGTAAGGGTTGACTTTGATAAAGTTATGCGTAACATGGACGAATATTTAAGCGACATTAAAGACGGGACTTATCACGAATGGCAGTATATTGTGTGGCAAGAGAATGTACATGAATTAGAAGAAGCAATTAAAATTGCACATAGTAAAAATATTAAAGTATTTTATATAAGACGCCCGAATGGAGCAGATTGGGGACCTATTCATGTTTATAACTTCCAAGGCGAGCATACACATTTGCTTCATGGTCCAAGTGAAACAGAGTTATTAGATACTCACTGGTCACTTAAAACACAATATCCAGAACTAATGCAAAAGTTACAAACACAAAATATCTTTTTTACTCCGCCTAGAAAAGCAGAGTTTGATAACGTGCCACCTAATATAAAAGGTAAGCCTTTTCCTGCTAATGCGCCATATAGCGAATCGTTACACGAAAGCGAACAGTTACAAGCCGATTCTATTACGGAACAAACATGTTTCAGTAAGAATTTTGAAAACCCAAAAAATATATCAGAAAATAAAAATTATGTGTTTATAAGTTTTGATAACTATGTGTACCCATGTTGTATGATAGGCAGTAATGTTGCTCAATCTAAAACTAGTATATTCGAAGGTGGACCGATAAATTCTATATTGAATAAAATAAATAGTATTGGCGAACAAGCATTTAGTGTCGAAGATAAAACACTTAAACAAGTACTTGATAGTGGTGTATTAAATACCACATACTTCGATAACATGGAAAACAATGCAGACGCATTTTGCAAACTCACATGTGGCAAATGCGATAATAACAAGTACAAGGTTGTTTAATGGAAGAACGAATAAGAGCAAGAGATTTCATTGATTGGGACGCATTATGGAATGCAGAAATCCAGACACACCCTTACATATACTGTGAAGTTGATTTGATAAAACCAGAGTTCTGTGAACTAGTATACGAAGAACTAAAGCCAGGATTTTATGATAACTACGATCCAGATCTACATGACAGAGACGGTGCCTTTCCTGTGTTTTCAACAGGACCAATTAATGAATCATATGCAGGTGATCTAGTAGATGCACTCAACACCTGGGACGACTGGAACGAATGGTTTATACAAAAGTTTGATGCAGATTTAGGTCTATCACACGAAACATGGCCTAAATTTGGATACCAGGGAGCAAATCCAAACAGCAACTTTGAACCACACACTGATGAAATAGGTATCACAGAAGTATGGGCAAAAGGTCTGATATACTTACACGATTCTGTAGGTACAAAGATGTACGAAAGTGAATTAATTACACACAAAGATATTATAGATCCAGATGGTAATACTGTAAGTAACCCTGTTCCAGAACCGTATTACGAGGCAAGAAACGAATACAAAGAATCTAACGGTATTGGTAAATTGTTTCTATTCAAGTGCAATAGACAAAGTTTCCATGGCACAGACTTTTCTTCTTTAAATCACGAGTCAAAAAGAGTTATACTAGCCGGCACATTCAAATAAATATTTTACATGAAAATAAGACTTATATGGAATTTTATTCCAATCCTTATTTTTATATCTAACTGGATGCCTAAAAGATTTAGCGGATACCATGTAGGAACTCTAGTATTAATCAGACCAGATTACAAAGATGACGAAGGATTAATACAACACGAATTAACACATGTAAAGCAAAATATAAGAACATTAGGTTGGTCAGGTATAAAACAAATATGGAATAAAAACCACAAATTAAATAGAGAGTGTGAAGCATACGCAGAACAGTTAAAGTATGTACCAGCAAATCAGTACAAAACAGTAAGCACTAGATTCGTAAACTTCATGTATACCAAATACAACTTAGGAATGAGCAAGAACTTCATTAGAAGAAGGTTCGAAGAGTACAAGTAGTAGGGTACCGGCAGGCGTAGACTCCGGCTCCGCTTAAACGATTTTTTTGACTCCTAATTGGATAAAGGACATTATAATGGCAGGCAAACTATGGATCATAGGTGACAGTTTCTGGACTAGATGTATTCAACGAGACACCAATTACCGTTTGCCTGGTGCTTCATGGGTAGACACCTTTGCAACTGAATGTCAACTAGATTTCAACTGGAGCAACAGTTGGAGTCACCCTGGTGCAAGTAATGACTGGAATCTGTATGGTTTAGACTGTATAACAAAAAATCCACAGTTTAACTGCAACACAGACACCATACTGTTTGGTATAACCACTGTGGACCGTTGGGTAACATCAGGTAGGTCAGACACACACTTTGATGTACACAATGGCGAACGTAACCTTGTTGAAAAGAACATACACATAACCAACAGAGACATGATGTTGATGCTAGAGCAAAATCGCAGTAGTGATATGTTATACACAGAAGCAATGACACACAACTGGGAGTTGCCATTACTACACTCAGCAATAGATTACGACATACTGAACTACGATGCGGCATGGCATCATTGGCGTCATTGCAGTCACATAGATAACTGTGTTACCAGTGCAAAACATCGTGGCATAGACATAGTGTTACATCGTGGCTGTTTAAACTGGTGGGATATATGGACAGAACAAACCAGTTCACAGTTAGAAGAATTCACAGAACCGCTGACAGATCCGCTGTATGATTGGCAAAACACAGAACTGTGGGATATGCCAAGTTTCACCCTGGGCATTACCCATCATGAGGATATATACAAGTACAGCAATCACATGAGCCCAGCAGGAGCAAAAATATATGGCGAAGCATTCGCACAATGGTGGAACAACAGATGACTAGAACAGTAAAGCCACACTCAGAAAAATTAGACGATGTGATCATCGAAACGGCCAAGGGTCAAGAATTCACTGTGGGTGAGATCAAACACTCAAGTAGGATACAAAAGAGCGCCACACCCAAACAAGACCTTAGTTGGTATATCAAATGGACTGCCAGTACTTTTATACTGGCAAGTATGAGTATGCGAGGCATAGAAGGCTTTCAAATGTATGATCTCATACTGAGCCTTGTGGGTGTAGCAGGATGGATGTGGGTAGGCTTCTTGTGGAAAGACAGGGCACTTATACTGTTGAACGGTGTGGGTATTATACTGTTTATGCGTACACTACTGCAAGATTACCTGTTGATATCATGAGCAAACTGTGGATATTTGGCGACAGTTTCTGGAGCAGAAACACACTCACACCCAGGTATTCGCATAACACAGGCCAAGCAACAAACGTCAGTTATGATCACTTCTGTGAAGTGTTTGCACAACACAGCAATTTGGATTTCAGTTGGGGGTCTACAGCATTAAGCAATCGCGGAGCAAGTAATGACATCATCATGTATTACTTTGACTGGGCAACACATCAACCCAATTTCAACATAGATCAAGACATTTGCATTGTGGGACTTACCACATTTGACAGACGTGCAACCAAACCTGTGCCCAATGATATCACATGGGACTGGAACATTGGCATAGAAAATGTACGTGAACAGCGACTCAGCAGTACTAACCACGACAGCATGATGACTTTGTACAGGGAAAAAGGCAGTCAACGATATTCTGCAAACACAGAATACTTTATAAATCGCTGGAACAAAGAAAGCCTTGACACTGAAATGAATCACATGATATTCAATACTGATCCTGTTTGGGAAGAATACAAATTGTGTAACATGATAGATGGCATGATCACACACGCAAAACAAAGAGGTGTGAACGTGATACTACACGAAGGTTGTAGCAAACTGTGGGCCAATAGATTAAACGTATCAGGCGATAGAGTAAATCAGTTACAGTCAACGTACAACTGGCACAACATGAGCGATGCACCTGGATTTGAAAACTATGTTACCAAAGAAAGTGCGAAACAATATGTTAATCACATGAGTCCTGATGCTAATCGTGAATTAGGCGAATGCCTTGCTGACTGGTATAAAAATCAATAAAAAGGTTTTTTGCTGGATTCGTCGTGCAAGTCTCTATTGCCAATGTAACTGACTTTATTAAATCGTTTTGCACTATGTTTGTGTATGTGTTCTGCTAACACGTCGGTCATCATCTCTGTGGGTATATTATCTTTGCTCATTAAACCCTTGTCCTGCAACAGTTCATACTGTTTGAATTTTTCCATAATCATTGTGATTACTTTATGCTCATTGGGGTCAATCTTGCTGTTTAAAAATATTCTATCTCGATCATCACTGAAAGGTGAACTCATATAGTCTTCATCTACAAATTTACACCAACTGCCCACTATTGATAAACCATGTTTATCACTGTTATCATCTGCTATTTGTTCGATCAATTTATGACCTATATCTGTGCTACCACCAACCACATACCATTGTGAATTACTTGACGTTTCCTCCTTGCTACACGCAGGTAATCTTTCCTTAGATAAAATACTCAGTCTTTTTAAAACGTTCAGCACAGAGCGTCTGTGTGCGTCTAAGATACCGGTTTTAGGTATATCAAAGTCACGAAATGTGTTTCCTAGCACAAATAATACTGTGATGTTACTTCGTGGATACATGCCTTTTAAATCTAAGTTACGCAAGTAATTTTCTAATGCGTCTATAGATTCTTGTGGTGACTGCATAGGAAAACCCAAATTGGTTACATTGAAAAACTTTCTAAAACTGTTTTCTACACAAAGGTTACTGCTTGTAACAGCATCTATATAACTGCCCTGCGTCCATTCGTCTCCTGCTATTATCAGTTTAGGTTTATCCATTGTGTTCTAATCTATTCCATAAACCCATAAGTGTATCTCCTTCATTGTAAATCAAAGTTAAGTGAGACTGTAACTCTAATAATAACTTATCGTTTTGCATAACAGTATGTACACGAGTTGCTACATTCTTTGGGATATCAGTTGTCATATTAGTAACTGTTTTTTGACCTTTTAATCCTGGTATGGGTTTTGGTTCGCCAAACTTTCCTGGTCCGTTTGGAAAGAGTGGATCTGGTGAAAGAGGTGCTTTGCTTAATATGTTGTTGTGATTAATCTCCCAATTGGTTAAATGCAAAAACAGGCTGTCTGTAATTAAACTTTTTTTGTATATTGCTGATAACCATGTAGCATTTACTTTACGAGTTGAAGGCAAATTTGTATCTGGATCATTAGGAGCATCTGCAAGTGTGTCTAGCACACTACATGTCCAACGCATATTTAAATTAGGTATAATTATTTTTTTGTATCTCTCTAGATACTCTTCAAACTTATCCCAATCTGTATTTTCTTTTCTGCGTAATTCCACAATCATTCTTTTGATTGTATAGACACACATTGGTAATCCAAAATCTTTTTGCCATTCTTTTTTTAAATGTTTATCAATGTCATCAACTATTGGTTGATTTGCTGATATAATTTCTAAATTCTGATCCACTGTTAGCCGCCGTGTTTCAAAATTGTTGATCTAATATAATTTTCTGTGTGCATCATTCCTAACTGATATAGCCTATCTGGATCTTGATCTTTTGCTGTGTCAGGATGACTTTGGCCGCCTAATGCTTTGTCTTTTAGATATTCCCAATTAGTGTATTCCATGAAATTACCAAACCCAAGTCTAGTAGATGTTTCTCTTCTAAATTTTTCTTTAAGAACAATTGACTCTTCTGATGTTATCCAATCGTTTTTCCATTCGTGCATATGAGTAGTTTCTGCACCATCGGCTGTTACTGTAAATCCAAACTTCTCTGGATTTTTGCTAAAGTCACTTGCCCATGTGTCACCCGGATACGGTGCGCCAATGCCTACTTGATTAATGTATGTGTTATGCAACAACTGATGTTCAACTATGTAATCAAAGCCTGCTTGAATTTTTTCTTCGCTGTCATAAGTTAATCCTATCATAAAAGAACCAAACCTATATAAGTCAGGCACATTCTCTTTTAACAATCTAAGTGACTCTAAGTTTTTAGCACCACCTGTAATTTTTCTTATGTTCTTACCGGCTTTGTTATCTAATGTTTCAATGCCAAAGAAAACACCTTTAAATCCTATTTCGGCCATTTGTTCTATTTGATATCTCTTTGCACTCAACATGTCAAGTCTTGCGTAACCTGTGAACTCGGGTTGATAATCTAATTGTCTTACTGCGGTTAGTAAATTTTCATACTTCTGATCTACTTCATTAGTTGTTTCATCTGATAAATTAAAATGTTTTACTCCGTATCTGCTGTGTGCTTCACTTAAAAACTCTACTAAATTATCTACGCTCTGAAATTGTGTTGCTGATTTTTTAAATGGTGTATTACAAAAACTGCAATTAAATTTACACCCTACACCTAACTCAATTGTCAAGACATCACGTGGATTGAAAGAATCGCTATCATGTAATGCCATTACAATAGGTGGCTCTGGTATAACGTCTGGATTTTTTAATTTGTACCATATACTGTTATTGTGATCTGTTTCGTAGTAATGTTCGCTCATGTCTCCTTTGTTTAACCAAGTAGGAAACATTGTTAAACTTCTACCAATAAAGTATGCATCAATTAAATAAGGTAATTGTGTTTCAGCAGTAAATTCTTTTCTTTTTACAGGCAACGGCCTATATAATCCGCCTGCCGCAACTCTAACATTATAGTTTTTTCTAACTGCTTCAATGATTTTAACTAAACGCGAATCACCTAAAACAGCATGATGCCCAATTGTTAAACTAAGGCCTATGACACCATCTGTACAACCTGAAAAATGTTTTTCCATTATCAACGTTAATCCAGAAACAAACTCTGGCTTTGCTAACCAATCGTTGATGTATTCTATATTAATAGTATCGTATCCGTTGTCTCGCATACATTGTGCTACCATGTGAGCCCCGGGTGCTCTAGCAGTATTTTTGCCTAAACGTGTTTCATGTCCGCCGGATGTGAGTGCCGCCGGTGCACTTAATACTATTGCTTTCTTCATGCAAGTATTTATCGTTGAGTATATTACATTTCTATAAATACTTGCATGTCAGTACAATCGCCATGTAAAGGAATTTGCAATTTAGATTTTGCAACTCACACGGTTTGTCAAGGCTGTGGTAGAAATGTAGACGATATTAGGAACTGGCGTATATACACTGATGAACAAAAACAAACAGCAGTTAATGAGGCAGAAATTAGATTGAGAGAAATAGAAGGATGAAAGCATGGATAGTGGGCGACAGTTTCAGTACACCATGTGTAACCACAGACATATTTCCAGTTGACGAAGGATTACCTGATAATCAGGTTGTCAAAGACACAGAATGGGTTAAACAAGTTGTCGAAAATTTAGGCTATACTTATATGCCTGAATTAAATCTTTCTATGCAAGGTTGTAGCAATGATTATATATTACATAATATTGATTGGATATTAAACACTGACAGATTTGACAAACAAGAAGATTTACTTGTAATAGTACCTACTGCACCAGTTAGGTTTATGTATCGAGCCCAACCTGATTCATATATAAATGGTAAAGGACATAAATTTGATTTTGCACTTAACCGCACACCGCATTTAAATACTGCTGGTTCTCATACTACTGGAATCAATACTATAGACGAGTATTCTGCAATATACCGAGATCAAGATTTTGAATATTATAAAACATTGAGTGTGTATGATAAAACATTGGGATTCCTAAATTTATATAACATAGACTATTTGTTCTGTAATGCATTTTGGTGCGACTACGAATATGGCGATAGCATTACAGGATACAGTCCACAGTTTATTAGTTTTGATTTTCCCAGATATGAAATAGGTTTCAATGCAGACTTAGAAGAATACAATCAACCTGTTGAAAATTTCTACAGTAATCATTTTACACACATAGGCAATAATGCTTATGCAAAAGCAATACTGGATTATATAAATGAAAGGAGTTGAGTTTTGGATACCTTCCGGAGGAGCCGGCATACCTGCAAAAATGAAAAGCGGACAGGTAAGCAGACACATGCGAGAGTGGTGTGAACGTTATAATGTTGAACCTGTAGACGTAATCAAAAGCAAAGGTGCACTCACATACTATTTTCTAAACACAGATATTCCAAAATTTGTATTGACGTGGAACGGTGACTTTGCTTACAAACTCACAGAGTGATAAATACTGTTATGAGACTAAATGAATTAAAAGGTGATCAAAGAGAACGAGTCGAAGCAATTTATGATAAGTTGAATGATATATTCTATAAAAAAATTGCTCCTGCTATGAAAGAGTTAGGAAATTACTATGCTCAACAATATCCTAAACCAACGTGGATTGCTTATACAAAAAATTTAGAATCAGTAATTAAAGGCTGGCAAACATTACAAAAATTAATAATTGATCAAACTAATGTTACACGCAAACAAGAACCTGCTTATAGATTTCCAGCAGTTGTCATTGATACTTTAACAAAAAGTCATGCACAAATGGTTAAGAATGCTAGACTAACAGCAAGTGATATCAATATGAATAAATCCACTGCTGGTAGATTAATGTATACTGATGATCCTAATGATCAAATTCTTAATGACGTACGAAATAAAATTAATGAATTAGTAACAGCATTAAGAGGTAGTTTTCCAACTAAACAAAAATGGAGTAAACTATTAGACTTACCCAAAGGAACACAAACTATAGTAGATCCTGTTGAACCGGCTGAACCAGGTACAGACATTAGTACTGATGTTAAACTTAAACAAATACCAAACCTGCATCCAATGGGAACTATTGACGGTGAACTTATTCGTAAAGGTCAAGAAAAGACAGCAGGTGATTTAGAAAAGTTTGGGCAAATTATAGACGGCGAGTGGGAAGTCATAGACAACACTATGAAACAATTACCTGACCTAAGACCAAAACAGTTACTAGATATGAGACCTAAACCAGGTGACTATGTTATGTGGACTGGTGGTGCAAGGAGTAGTAGACCCAATCAACCAAACTACGGTAAAGTAGTTAGTGTTAGAGATAACGGTGTATTAAATATTACCAGTGTTAACCAACAACCTAATCCTAGTAGGCAAGGCAGAGAATTTGGCTTGAATCCTACCAGCATACAAAAAGTCCTTAAACAAGCAGATGCACAAAAATTAATGCCACAACAAGATCCAGACAAATACAGAAAAGGCAATGCGTTCAAACAAGGAATAAAAAAAGTAGCAAGTACCAACCAAGGATACAAGTACAAAGGTAACCAAAACGTCTAATAGATTTTTCTAATCATATAATCAAAAGGCTGTACAGTTCTAATTTCAAATGCTTTGCCATCTAACTCTACACCTTTAACATGTGTAGGAGTTCTTTTTGAAATACTTTTTAATAGAAATACTTTTTTGCTTTTAGGATTGGGTGTTAGATTGCCCTCAGCATCTTCTCGTGTACCGCCATCAAACCACACAGTTAATTCAAACTCTTCTTTGATTAATGTGTTCCACCAATTAATTATTGCTCTGATCATAATACTATTTATGATACCGATATCGGTTTATTAGTAATCGATTCTATATAGCAATATTTAAGAAATGCAGGATAAGGCATTTTGGCATTCCAACTTTGACATGTATCGTTCATATTGGTACATGTAATATTAAAATCTTTATCGAATCCTACTTCCCAAATAATATCACCATAGTAATGCTTTTCTTTTATGTAATCAGGAATAGGATCACGCAAGTCTATTGTGCATAATTCTTGTACATTACTTGCAGTCAGACCCACATACTCGTTAATATGAATAGAGTTCCATTCAAAGTCTGGTAAAAATTCTGTAAATTTTTGTACATCTTTGTGCAACTGATGTATGCCATTGTGCTGAGGATCACTTGGCACTTTTTTATCAAACTGTACATCACCTACACTAATTTTAGCATGTGACGGATATACGTTAGTGATATTTTGTGAACGCATATTTGAAAACATTTGAGCCATGCCTTCGCCTAATAGTGCATTACTAATTATTTCATGTATGTATAAATCACCTACCGGCAATAAATCAGTGCAGATATTTAATTCAACTACTGATACATTAGGCGTATCTGCAAATACTTTTCTCAAATACTCACAAGTATTAGGATTATGATCACATGATATTACAGAACTTGCTCCACCGCATAATGCCAAGTAAGTTAGTATTCCTGAACCAGCACCGCAATCTACTACAACTTTGTCTCGACATATACCGCTTGTTAAAAATTCAGCATACGCATTTGTACGTTTATAATCGCAAACTAAAGAATGTAGATCTTGAATAGTGTAATTTGAAAAACTCTTCACAATGATATTTATATGTTTTTATGATGTAGGTGCTGAATTCTTATACGGATGATCTGATGGTAATGCTGAAGTTCTACCCCACTTGTGAGCAAGATAACCTTCTGCTTTTTCCAGTATAGATATGTCAGTACCGCTGGTACCTGGAATGTCTGCTACAGCAAAGAACTCTCCTAACTTACCATCAAGTTCTTGTGACGCTCTGTTTCTCATCAATCTTAATTCTTGATTTGTTTGTAAACTGTTGTCATAGTCATTTACTGGTGTAAATGCGTTAGAACCATCTACCCTAATACCAATTTGATTGCCTGACTTGTTAAACCAACAAGCAACGATGTGCCAACTGTTTCTGGTTAAACTTTTTAAACTCCATAATTCCAAATTACCAATACTGCTACTGATCCTGTTAGAACTTAATCCATCTAAATCTAATTCACCTGGCCAAGAGTTTGATGAGTTACCACTACTTATTGCATAATCTCTTTTTGGTGAACTATTTGTTTCATAACTCCAAAGAGAATCTTGGGTACTATTTGATCCTTCAAATCTAAACACACCTATTGCCCAGTGATTACCACTTGATACCTGTGCCGAATATGTTGTACTCTGTAAGTAATCACTGTTGCCGTCAAAATCAAACACATTCAAACCGTTTTGTGTGCTGGAATTTGTTACTGGGTTACCACCTACATTCATAGTGTATGTACCTGCTTTGTCAGTTACTGACTGTAATGATGTTCCGCTTCTTGAATAACTTGAACTGTCACTGGCGTCTATCCAAGCAACTGCGGTTATATCTGTGCTTGGTGACCATGGTGTTGATTCTTCGGCAACACTTCTTCTACCTGCGTAAAATGATCCTGTTGTTGAACTGATGAATGGCATTATGTGAAGTCAACTAACTGTCCAAGTACTACATAACTTCCACTTACTCTTAGTATGGTAAATGAAACAGCATCTATGCCGTTAGCAGTTCCTGTTGGTGCTGAACCTCCTTGCCAATTAATTGTTTGTGCTGATCCACTTATTTGTACAGCACTTGGTATTCTTGCTGTAGCACCTTGATCCAATATCAATGTTAGGTTAGTACTGTAGTTACTGCTGAGTCCTAAGTTTGTAAAATTAGCAGTAAAGTTAGCACTGATACTGCTGTGATAAAATATATGTCCATTATCGCAATCGTGTGTAACTACACCTGTAGCACCTGTGAGTGAACTGAACTTTTCACTTACACCATCTTCTATAATTAATTGATTGTTTACTGTGAGTGGACCTGTTACACCAATTGCAGTACTGCTGTTGGCACCAATATAAACTGCACTACTATTTTGGCCTATGTTTACATAACCGTTTTGTAATGCTCCACTACCTGCATCAATGTCTACATTACCACCTGTGCTGTTTAGTCCTGTGGCATCACCACCTTCTAAAGCAAGTGATGTACCGTCTGTGCTATCAGTACTAATACTTGCAGGTTGTACATCTGCGCCATGATTTGCTAATTTGTTCCAACTACCACCGTGAGCAAAGTATAATGCTCCTTCGGCATGTACGTGAGCAATAGCACCGTGATATGTACTTGCACTTGGCAAGTCACTGGTACTACTATACAAGTATTGTGTTTGACGTAGGTCAACATTGTTTCCACCTAATATACTGAGGTTACCGTTAGCACCTAATGTTAATGTTTGTGATCCACCTGCTCCAGTATCTCCTTTGTCTCCAGTAGCACCTGCGGGTCCAGTTGGTCCAGTTGCTCCTGCAGGTCCTTGTGGTCCTACTGGTCCTACTACTGTACTTGCTTCACCTTTCTCGCCTTTGGCTCCTGCTGGTCCTTGTGGCCCAGTGGGTCCTGGTACTGTACTGTCTGCACCAGTTGGTCCTACATTACCTTGTGGTCCTGCTCCGCCTGATTCTCCCTTTTGACCTTTGGCTCCGTCTACTCCGCTGGTACCTGCTGGTCCAGTTGCGCCAGTTCCGGTTTCACCCTTTTCACCTTTGCCTCCAGTAGGTCCTGTGGCTCCAGTTGGGCCAACCTCACCTTTTTCTCCGCCGCCGGGTCCAGGTTCTCCTTTGTCGCCTTTACTGCCGCCGGAAGTTTCCCACTTCTCGCCATCGTAGGTCCATAGTTTACTATCGAACGTGTAAGTATCGCCGTTACTGGGTGAGTTTGGAAAATCGATATTGCTCATGTAAATCCTCTTTAAGTGTATTTATCGAAATCACAGTGATAGCATATAGTTTGAAAAAGTGATAAATACTGTAATGCGATTATTTGAAGTAATACAATTATTGGAATACAATAAAGGTGCCACACTAAACAACTGGGGCGAACGTATTGCTCAAGCGGCAAAATTTAATCGGAAGTACATATCAGATCAATTCTTTAATAATTTTGATGGTGAAATGGAATACGAGGGTCACGATCCTGAAGACGACGGTGATATTGCTAACGTTGTACTGATGAATTTAGAACGCATGGACCCCACTCCTAACAAACAGTATGTAATGACCTTAGTACGTTGGTATATAGGCAACAGCAAAAAATTCAAACAACTACAACAAGATTACACTGATTGGCGTAGAGATACTAATTTTGACATATATGGCGAATACGATCATCCAGACTCTCAATATCCAGAAGACATCCGAGACTTAGAAGACTTTGCAGATGAGTTTGATGATTTCGAAAACGACATGAGTAATTATGTAATGGACGCAGAAAACTTGAACACATTCAAGTTAGAAGATGCTGATCAAATACGTGACGCATTAGAAACCTATGAAAGAATAAAACCACAACTGCAACCCAATGAACGTGACATAGGCAGATTTAAATCATTCTATCGCTTTGAAGACTTTGTGGACAGCAAGAACAGTTTTGATGCCGATGACGGTGAAATCAAAGATGAACTAAACAGAAGTGATGTAAAAGTATTATACAACGGTCCATTGGGCACAGTCACAGTACCTAAAAGTGAAGAAGCCAGTTGTCTATTAGGTAAAGGCACCAAATGGTGTACTGCCAGTACACGAGGAGACAATTGGTTTGATCATTACAACAAAAAAGGCGATTTGATAATATACAACGAAAAGCCAGGCAATAACAAGTATCAGTTCCATGTGACATTAGATGGCATAGAAGCCAGAGATGCACGTGATAGGCTTTTATCATTTTCACAGCAAAGTAAATTTGTAAATGAACATCCTATAATGAGCAAAGTCATAAAAGGTGAACAAGAAAAGATATTTGCAACCATGGCACAACAACCATGGACCACTGATGCTATAACCAATGACGGTGGCGACCCTACTAGGTTAGTGAGACACTTTATAAAGTTCAATGAAAAACACAAAGGTGGTGTGATGCGTTATGTAGATGAATACTATGTTAAGTTTGCATTACCATCTATTTTAGACAGCAGAGTCACAATACCCAATAGAGAAATGGTAGACTTAATGCTCACATACGCAAAACAACGTGGCAAGCCATGGCCTGAAATGATGGCGTTGATGATGCAGATATTACGCAAAGCGGCTGAAAGGGCAGATTTCTCCAGCAACATAGAATTAAAATCAATCAATAGACTGGTTGCTCAATTAGACACAGTTGTAGGACCAGTGGGCAACAACCCTGAACTAGAGCAGTTCAAAGCAGAAATGATAGACAAAATAAAGGCCAGTCAAGTAGGCGAAAGCAATGTGTACAAAGCCGATAGAGAATTCCCCACATACGAACTGTGGAATTTTCCCAAACACCCAACAGAGTTCGGAGAACGTGTTATGACCACAC